>Ga0316628_100000010_pt1 | contig 198520 bp, 185 predicted proteins | sample OWC_Aug_M2_C1_D5_FD_207648 | JGI IMG/M metagenome (GOLD analysis project Ga0316628, IMG submission 207648) | Wetland soil microbial communities from Old Woman Creek delta, Ohio, United States - OWC_Aug_M2_C1_D5_C | ecosystem: Environmental > Terrestrial > Soil > Wetlands | place: USA: Ohio...
TTCTGCTCAATGCAGAACTGGCCTAAGGCAGGCGGATCGTAAAACGGGCACCGCGACCCAACTCGGATTCGACCTGAATATTCGCACCCAAGGCCGCCACCGTCTCGCGCACGGCATCGAGGCCGATGCCCATGCCGGCAATGCGATTCACCTCTTGCAGCGTACTGAAGCCGGGCTCGAATATTCGGTCGAGCAACTCGGGGGCGATGCCGGCGCCGTCGTCGGCGACGCCTATTGTCACACCGGTATCGCCTCGCGCACCGGATAACACGATCTCGCCAGCCGCCGGCTTGCCCAACTCGCGGCGACGCTCGGGCGGTTCGATGCCGTGCGCAACCGCGTTACGCACCAAGTGCTCCAAGGCCGGAGCCAGGGTGTCGAGCACACGGCGTTCGAGATAGACATCGGTATCGTCGCAGTGCAGATGTACCTGCTTGCGCATACCCAGGGCAGCCTGGTCGGCCACGCGTTGCAAGCGGCCGAGCAGCGACTCTATGCTTGCCTCGGGGGCGTCGTCGCCGATATCGACCGAGGTCGTGGCTGCCGGCAATGCCTTCAGCGCATCGATCTGTTGCAACACTGTTCGATAGTCCGCCTGCATCGCCGGCAAATCGGCCGTCTGGCCGGCAACCAAGGCCTTGGCCTCAAGCTCGATGCGATGCACGGTCTCGCCCAGCGCCAGCGCCCCGGTCATGCGCGCGGTGCCTTTGAGCGTGTGCAGATTGCGCTGCAAGCGACGCAGGGCATCGGCGTCGGCCAGGCCTTGTTCGATCTGGCCCAGGCCGATGTCGATACCTGGCAGCAACTCGGCCGCTTCGGCCAAGAATACCGGCAGCAGCTTCAGGTCGAGTTCATCTTGGCCGGCATTCATCGCGGCATCAAAATTCCACCATCTCGAAATCTTCTTTGCGCGCCCCGCACTCCGGACACGTCCAATTCGGCGGCACATCCTCCCAGCGCGTCCCTGGCGCGATGCCGTCATCGGGCCAGCCGGCCTCCTCGTCGTAGATCAATCCGCAGATCAGGCACACCCATTTGCGATACTCCATGTCTCGGCCTCGTCATCGGCATGTACTAGAATGTGCATTCTGCCCCAAGCGCCAGCCGCCACCAACCGAGATGCCACCCAACCACATTGCTACCGTGTTGAGCTTTGCCGCCACCGACCCAACCTGCGGCGCAGGCCTGCATGCCGACGTTTTGACCCTGGCTGCCCTGGGTTGCCACCCGCTGGCGGTGGTCACCGCCGTGACCGTACAAGACTCGGTCGGCGTCGAGGACTTTTTGACCCTTGAAGCGGAATGGATCGTCGACCAAGCACGCAGCGTGCTGGAAGACATCCCGGTCGCCGCCTTCAAGGTCGGCATGCTCGGCAGCGTCGAAGCGGTGATGGCGGTGGCCGAGATCGTGTCGGACTACCCGGACGTGCCTCTGGTGCTCGACCCGGTACTGAGTTCGGGCCGCGGCGACGAATTGGCCAGCGAAAATTTGATCGACGCACTGAAAGACATGTTGTTGCCGCAAACCACCTTGATCACGCCGAACACGCTGGAGGCGCAGCGGCTGGCGATCGACGAAGGCATGGACAACGAGGCGCCGGATGCCGAAGAATGCGCCGAACGCCTGCTCGATATGGGCTGCGAATTCGTGCTGATCACCGGCTCCCACGCGCAGACGCCGCAAGTGATCAACACCCTGTACGGTGCCGAAGGCGCGGTGCAATCGCTGGCCTGGGATCGCCTGCCCCATAGCTATCACGGCTCCGGCTGCACACTGGCCACCGCCATCGCCGGCTTCTTGGCCCAAGGCGGCGACCTGCTCGACGCGGTGCGCCAGGCCCAGGAGTTCACCTATCAGACCCTGCAACATGCCTATCGCCCCGGCATGGGCCAGCATCTGCCGGACCGTTTTTTCTGGGCGCGCGACGAGGGCGATGACAACGCTTAGAGGCCTGTACGCGGTCACGCCGGATTGGAACGACAGCAAGCGTCTGTTGGCGGTTACCGAGGCCATCCTGGCCGGCGGCTGCCGCATCGTGCAATACCGCAACAAGGCCACGTCCGACTGCCACCGCCAGGAACAGGCCGGCGCCCTGCGCGCGCTGACCCGACGCCATGACGCGCTGCTGATCGTCAACGACTTCGTCGATCTAGCCCTGCAGGTCGAGGCCGACGGCGTCCACCTGGGCGGCGACGACGGCGACCTGGCCGCCGCCCGGCAGCACTTGGGACCGGGTAAAATACTGGGCGCCTCCTGCTACGACGACCTGGCCCTGGCTGGACAGGCCCAAGCGGCAGGGGTCGACTACGTCGCCTTCGGCAGTTTCTTTCCCTCCCAGGTGAAACCGGCTGCCCGTCGCGCCAGCCTCGATCTGCTGCGAGCCGCGCGCCAGGAAATCGAACTGCCGATCTGCGCCATCGGCGGCATCACACCAGCCAATGCGCCGGCCTTGATCGCGGCCGGCGCCGACCTGCTGGCGGTGATCAGCGCCCTGTACGAGGCGGACGAGCCCAAGGCCGCCGCCGAACGATTTGCATCGCTTTTTGGACGAGAAAAGACATGAGCTCCCGCAACGACACCCTGTTCGAGCAATCGCAGAAACACATCCCCGGCGGCGTCAACTCGCCGGTGCGCGCCTTCCGCTCGGTCGGCGGCACGCCGCGCTTTTTCACCAAGGGCGAGGGCCCGCGGGTGTGGGATGCCGACGGCAAGAGCTATCTCGATTACGTCGGCTCCTGGGGCCCGCTGATCCTCGGCCATGCCCACCCGGATGTGGTGCGCGCGGTGCAGGCGACCGCCGCCAAGGGGCTCTCTTTCGGCGCCCCGACCGAACTGGAACTGGAGATGGCCGACCTGCTGGTGAAACTGGTGCCGAGCATGGAGAAGGTGCGCCTGGTCTCGTCCGGCACCGAGGCGACCATGAGCGCGATCCGTCTGGCCCGCGGCTTCACCGGCCGGTCCAAGCTGATCAAGTTCGAGGGCTGCTACCACGGCCATGCCGACAGCCTATTGGTCAAGGCCGGCTCCGGCGCGCTCACCTTCGGCCAGCCCAGTTCGGCCGGCGTGCCGCCGGAGGTGACCGCCCACACCCTGGTGCTCGACTACAACGACATAGCCCAGGTCAACCGCGTGTTCGCCGAGCAAGGCGATGACATCGCCTGCGTCATTGTCGAGGCCGTGGCCGGCAACATGAACCTGATCGCGCCCAAGCCCGGTTTCCTCGATTGCTTACGCGAGAACTGCACCCGGCATGGTGCCGTGTTGATCTTCGACGAGGTGATGACCGGCTTCCGCGTCGGCCTCGGTAGCGCCCAAGGCCTCTATGGCATACAGCCCGACCTGACCACCCTGGGCAAGGTCATCGGCGGCGGCATGCCGGTCGGTGCCTTCGGCGGCAGGGCCGAGATCATGGACAAGCTCGCCCCGCTCGGTCCGGTCTATCAGGCCGGCACGCTGTCCGGCAATCCGGTCGCCGTGGCGGCCGGCCTGGCCACTTTGAAGGCGGTGTCGGCCCCCGGTTTCTACGAAGCGCTCACGGCCAAGACCAAGAAACTCGTCGACGGCCTGACCGCCGCCGCGAAGGAGGCCGGCGTGTTGTTCTCGGCCCAGAGCGTGGGCGGCATGTTCGGCCTGTATTTCGCGGCCAAGCCGCCGACCGGCTACGCCGAGGTGATGGCCTGCGACAAGGAGGCGTTCAACCGCTTCTTCCACCTGATGCTGGTCGAGGGCGTCTACCTCGCGCCCTCCGCCTTCGAGGCCGGCTTCGTCTCGGCCGCCCACACCGATGCCGACATCGATGCGACCATCGCGGCGGCGCGGAAGGCCTTCGCCAAGCTGGCACCTTAAGCGCGCATGGACGACGAACTGTCGGCGGAGGACCTGCTCCGGCTGAACGTGTTGATGGCGCAGGACGTCAAGGCCGTGCGCCTCGACGAAGGCGGCATGGCCCTGCATGCCTTGACCCCGCAGGGCGAGGCCTCGATGCCCTTGCACCCGACCTGCCGGGAAGACCGCTACCTGCGCCTGGTGCGTGAGTTCCTGTCCGGCCACGCCCTGGGCTCGCCCGGCGGCTACCCGGTGCACCTCACCCGCTGGACCCGGCACGGCCAGCTGGCCAGCCCCGACCTCGGCAAGCTCTTGCTCACCGGCGAACCCGAGGCGGTGACCGCCGTGGTCTACGCGCCGGGCCTGACCGACGAGATCGCCGGATACGCTTGGTGGGCCATGCCCTCGATCGAGAATGCCCGGCTGATGCTGCGCCGGGAGGCGGTGGCCAAGGGCCGCATGGGCAAGATACTGGCCGATTTCCTGATCGAGCACCTGCCCTTCCTGCAGGACGAGCACCTGGCCATCATCGACACCGTCGCGGTGCTGCTGGCCTCGGGCGCGGTCGATGCCGCCGGCCGCGAGACCATCTGGAAGCGGGGCAAGCGCGCGAACAGCCATTACGTCGCCTTTCTGGAGCTCGAGCCGCTGGCACTGCCCTTGCCACGGCCGGCCCGGACCGATCTCGACCATTGGCATGCACCGCTGGCCCGCTTAGCGGACGCCGGCAATGCCTGCGCCAGCCTCTTGCTGGAGGCGCTGTCCAGCCAGGGCCAAACCTTTCTTGCCACCTTTGCCGAGATCTTCGACCGCCCGGAGACGCAAGAAGTGGTCAGCCGCAGCCTGAACGCGACCGGCCGGCGCTTCGCCCCGCCTGCCGGTACGGATATGGCTGCGGCGGCACAGAACTTGGCCGGCGTGCTACCTGGATTGACGGCCGAAGCCGCTGCCATCGCCGCCCTCGGCCAAGCCAGCGAAACGATCACGGCGCCGGTCTTTGCCCGCTCTACCGCCATCGGCTCGCTGATGCGGCGCAAGATCGACCCCTTACTCGCCCCCCTGCTGCAACATGTCCGCGTCCTGCTGACCGCCAAAGTTTGAGGCAATAAAAAAGGCCGCCCGAAGGCGGCCTTTTCGACCAAGCGATTAAGCGATCAACGCAGGCCGGAGATGTACTCGGCCACGGCGCGCATTTCCTGTTCAGTCATCTTGCGCGCGATGGTCTCCATCATCTTGCCGCCATCGTTGGCGCGGTCGCCGGTTCGGAAGTTCTTCAGCTGGGTCAGCACGTATTTGGCATGCTGGCCGGCCAGACGCGGGAACTGCACCGGGATGCCGGCGCCAGCCGGGCCGTGGCAAGAAGCGCAGGCAGGCACACCGCTACCGGCATTGCCACCCTTGTAGATCTTCTGACCCTCGGCAACCAAAGCGGCGTCCTTGGCCTGCTTGACCTTGGGCAACTGGGCCGTGAAATAAGCGCCCAGATTCACCATATCCTCAGCGGACAGTTTGGCGGCATTCGGGGCCATCGTGGCGTTGCGGCGAGCACCGCTCTTGAACTCGCTCAACTGTTTGGCAATGTACTCAGGGTGCTGGTTAGCCAGATTGGGGTAGATCGGCGAGGTGCTGTTGCCATCTGTACCATGGCAAGCGCCACACACATCATTCACAATCTTTTGCGCCTTGGCGGCATCGCCCTTGGCAGCAGCGGGGGCAGCGGGCTCGTTGGCCCAAACCGTGGCGGCAAACAACAATCCCGTCAGCAATACGGCTTGCTTCTTCATTTCTGGCAGCTCCTGAGGCTTGAAATAGCTAGGGAAAACCGCGGCATTTTAACGGCCTTTTTGTTAACATGCCAGCTTTTCGGGCCTCCTTGTGCTGCACGCCACCTTTCACACCACCGTCGCCGAAATAGCCCAATTGCCGCCCGACAGCTTGGCCGAGGTGGCCTTTGCCGGCCGGTCGAATGCCGGAAAATCCAGCGCGATCAACGCGATAACCAACCAGAAACGGCTGGCCTTCGTCAGCAAGACCCCAGGCCGGACCCAGCATTTGAACTTTTTCAAGACCATGGAAGGCCGTTATCTGGTCGACCTGCCCGGCTACGGCTATGCCAAAACGCCGATGGTCGAACAAAAGCGCTGGCAGGCCCTGGTCGGCAGTTACCTGGCCGGTCGGCCGCAACTGGCCGGCCTGGTGCTGATCATGGATATCCGCCACCCGTTCACCGAGTTGGATTTGATGCTGTTGGACTGGTTTCACGCCAGCGCCAAGCCGGTGCATATCCTGCTGTCCAAGGCGGACAAGCTGTCGCGCAGCCAAAGCCTGCCGATCTTGCGGGCCGCCCGCACGACCCTGGCCGAACGCGGCTATCAAGGCTCGGTCCAATTATTTTCCAGCCCCAAGCACATGGGCCTGGACGAGGTCGAAGGCATGATCCGGCAATGGCTGCAAATGCCGCCCGCCAAATCCGGCCAGGCAAAAAAATGCCCGGCCCAAGGGGAAAAGGCCGGGCATCACATGCCTTAGCTTTGCGCCAAGGCATCCGCTCAGGGAGCCTGGGTATGGAGGCATACCCATGCACCTGTGCGATAGAATTCAGAAACGGCGGAAAGTTCCGCAATTTTCCTTCCGTTGTTTTTTCCACATAGGTATCGACTGCCACGCCATGTTCGACTTGTCCCATTTCCCCAGAAAACGCATGCGCCGCATGCGTCGTGACGACTTCTCGCGCCAGCTGATGCGGGAGACCGCACTGACCGCGGCCGACCTGATCCTGCCGGTGTTCGTGCTCGACGGCGACCGGCGCGAGGAGGATGTGACCTCGATGCCCGGGGTCAAGCGCATGACGCAGGACAAGCTGTTCGCCGTGGCCGAGCAGTGCCTGGCCTTGGGCATCCCGGCCTTGGCCCTGTTCCCGGTGATCGATACCCCGCTCAAAAGCCTGGATGCCGCCGAGGCCTACAATCCGAAAGGTTTGGTGCCGCGCACGGTAGCCGCCTTGAAGACGCGCTTTCCGGGGCTGGGCGTCATTACCGACATCGCACTCGACCCCTATACCAGCCACGGCCAGGACGGCCTGATCGACGAGGCCGGCTACGTGCTGAACGACGAGACCATCGCCGTGCTGACCCGCCAGGCCGAATGCCACGCGGCGGCCGGCGCCGACGTGGTCGCGCCGTCGGATATGATGGACGGCCGCATCCACGCGGTGCGCGAGGCGCTGGACGCCGCCGGCCACATCCACACCCGTATCCTGGCCTATTCGGCCAAGTACGCCTCCAGCTTCTACGGCCCGTTCCGCGACGCGGTCGGTTCGGCTGCGAACCTGGGCAAGAGCGACAAATACACCTACCAGATGGACCCGGCCAATACCGACGAGGCGCTGTGGGAAGTGGGACTCGACCTGCAAGAGGGCGCCGACATGGTGATGATCAAGCCGGGCATGCCCTACCTGGACATCGTGCGCCGGGTGAAGGAGACCTTCCAGGCGCCGACCTTCGTCTATCAGGTCAGCGGCGAATACGCGATGCTGAAGGCCGCCGCACAGAACGGCTGGCTGGACGAACGCGCCTGCGTGCTGGAATCGCTACTCGGCTTCAAGCGGGCCGGCGCCGATGCGATATTGTCCTATTTCGCGCTGGATGCCGCGCGCTGGCTCAAGGCCTGATCGCGCCTATTCAACCGTCCTCAGGTATGGGCCTTGCGCTCCCGTTCGGCTTTGAAGATATAGCGCTGGATCGTGGCCTCGGCCACCTGCGGCAGCTTCACGAACTGACAGCCGGCATGCAAAACCGTCGCCCCGGACCGCGTGGTGGTTTTGAAAATACTGCACACCTTCAGGCTGATGCTGATCTCCGGCATGCCCGACAACTGCAGGCGGCACCCGTCGTAAGTCTTCCCGGCCTCCAATTGCAAGCCGTCGGTCGGGTATTGCACGCCGATCCCGCCAACGCTGACATCGGCCACAGCGGCCTTGAGCGTACCCTTCGGTAAGTAAAAGGCGCACTTGGCCGGCTCCGACATCGGCGTCGCCATACGATAAAACTCGCGCCGCTGGAAGCGCAGGATGGAGCGGGGCAGTTTAGCCTTAAATACGATCTCGCCGTTATATTTGGCACGCTCCAGCCGACCGCTTACGAATTGGATGCGCACCTGATTCATCTTGGCGATCGCACTGCTCTTGACGCTAGCGAAGAGCACCGCGTTCATCCCTTCATCACGACCAAGATCGAAATAGACATAACCGGTATTCATGTTGAGCCCGACCAAGGCCGTCAACACGAAGTCCTTGCCATTGTCGGCATAGAGGGTGACGACCGTCTGATCCGCCAACATCTTACGAAAAACACGCTCGATCTCGGTCGCATTGCTGACCGTAAAACGGGCAACATCCTCGCCGCTCGAATTCTGTTTACTGGACCAAAACGCCATTCTCTCTCACCACCAGATGGATTAGGCAGGCACACTTATTTCCGCGCCTGCTCCCCACGTTCGATTTTAATGATATACCGTTGCAACTCTCGCTCGATGGCCGAACTCGCATCGACAAATTCGCAGCCGATACGCCAGACCCGCTTGCCGCCGGCCAATGTCAGCCTCACTTGATTGCGCACGTGCAGACTGACGACGAACTCGCCGACACCGGGAACTGCCAGCCTGCAACCGTACAATATTTGCCCGATGATGAAAATGGGCTCATCGGATTGATAGCTCAAGCTAACGCCGCTGATGCTGATATCCAGCGCCGTGCTATCCAGCGCATTCGAGTCGGATATCTGCAGCCGGCAATGGGGCGGGTTCGTCTGCGGCGCCGTCACGCGGTGGATGCTACGGCGCTGCAGGCACAGCAGATCGGCAGGCAGCGGCAATTGAAAGACCTCGCGTCCTTCATGCCGTATGCGCCGCGCCATGCCTGCGACAAACTGCACGCACAACTCATTGTGCTGTGCCGAGAACCGGACCCCTTCCTTGGCCAGGATATCCGCACTCGACTCGCAGCCCGACGACAAACAGGCCAAAAGAAGATGCCGGCCTAGCTCTTCGACCCCGACGATCACGGCGAGCAGTTCCTGCTTGTCTCGATTGCCGATGCCGGCAAGCGGCACTTTATGCAGCATCAAATCGGTCAGAACCTGCACGACCGCGCCAGGCTCGTTCACCGCGATCTCTTTAAGCTCGCCCTCGGACAGGTGACGGAATTTATCCATAGCCATGGTCAATGCTAGCGGCAAGACCAGCGAAGATTCAAGCGAATCCACCACAACTGGCTATTAGATGCGCTCAACCTGGCCGGGTTCTTCCAACAACCGATTCAATTGTTCCGCATTCACACGTTTGATGCCGTCCGCGCGCGCACGGCTATGGGCATGCAAGCTGGCCAATGGCAACACCGTCACCATGATATCGGCCGGATCGGAATAGATCAGATAGCTATGGCGGCCATTCCGGTCCGCCACCTTGAACGACGCACCCTCGTTGATCAAGTACTGCTCGAATTCCTTGCTGGCATCGGCATAGAGTTCGATCTCGATATGGGCATGGTCGGATGCGGTCCCCTCGAGCACAGCCCCCGTCAGCAAGGGGCTGAAGCGATCGAAGGCACGCAAGACCGATAGCGCCTGCTCGCGCTGCGCGCGCAGCATCTGGCCGTGCTCATCGGGGCGATACAAGGCGTGGTAGCTACGCAAGGCCTCATCGATCTCGTCGTTGCTCGGCAACGTCTGCGTATTGGTCACCCCAAGCTGTCTGGCCGCCTTACGTTTGGCAAACGCATAATCGCGTATGCCATGCTCGGCCATCAGTTGCGCCGCCACCTGCGCGATACGCAAACGAACGTGGTCATGTCGGGCAGACATCGGTTTAGACGGCATCGTTCAAGAACTCGATGGGCGACTCAAGGTGACACCCGATCGGGCCCGGTTGTGCCCGGGGCGAATTCCTGCAGGAAATATTCGACGCTGCCATTCGGATCCGGCACGCCGGTCTTCGGATCGACCCGGATTGGCAGCACGCCGTCCGGCATGGTGTAAGCCCCATCCGGCTGACCACGCAGGGCCTCTTCCATGTAATGCATCCAAATCGGCAGTGCCGCAACCCCACCAGTCTCGCCTCGGCCCAGTGGACGCGGCTGGTCGTAGCCGACCCAGGCGACGGCGACACGATTGGGGTTGAAGCCGGAGAACCAGGCATCGCGGTAATCGCTGGTGGTACCGGTCTTACCCGCCAGATCGGAGCGCCCCAGCTTGAGCGCCGCCGTGGCCGTGCCGCGCCGGACCACGTCCTGCATCAGGGTGGTCATGATGAAGACATTGCGTGGATCGACGACAAAGGGCGTCGTATTCGCCGGGACCCCCTGATAGTCTTCCAGCACATGGCCGTCCTTGTCGGTCACCCGCCGCAGGAAATAGGGCTTGATCTGGTGGCCGCCGCTGGCGAACACCGCATAGGCCGAAACCATCTGCAGTGGCGTGACCTCGCTAGCGCCAAGGGCCATGGTGAAATAGGGCGGCAAACGGTCGATATCGAACCCGAACTTGGCCGCATACTCGCGCGTGAACTCAAGCCCGGCCGCCTGCAAGACACGGATCGAAACCAGGTTCTTCGATTTGTACAAGGCTGTACGCATCGTGATCGGTCCATCCATTATGCCGTCATAGTTCTTCGGATCCCACTGCTCACCGCCGGTCAGGGCTGGATCGACCGTGATCGGCGCATCGTCGAAAATCGTGGCCGGGGTAATGCCCTTCTCCAGCGCAGCCGAATAGACAAAGGGCTTGAAGCTGGAGCCGGGTTGCCGCCACGCCTGCACGACATGGTTGTACTGATTGCGCGCAAAATCGAAGCCGCCGACCAGGGCCCGAATCGCACCGTCATTGGGCGACAATGCCACCAGGGCCGCCTCGGCCTGCGGCAGATAGGTCAACTGCCATGGCTGATTCGAACTCATGCGCACGACGCGGACGATCGCGCCCGGCGCGAGTTTCTTGGCTGCAATCGCGCCATGCGCGAACTTGACTTCGCTGGCCCCCAATTCCACGTCCTCGCCATCGCGCAGACGGACGCGGATTGCCTCCTTGCCCACATCCAACACCACCGCCGGCAAGAGCCCATTCACTTCGGCACGATCCGCTAGCGCATCGAAAATGACCTTGTCGCGCTCCTCGCCCCCCTTCGGCAGCTTGAGCTGACCTTCCGGTCCGGTATAACCATGGCGCCGATTGAATTCGACCAAGCCCAGCCGCACCGCTTCGACCGCCGCGCGTTGCTCCTTGGCCCGTAACGTCGTGTAGACCTTCATGCCGCTGACGTAAATTTGATCGCCATAGCGTTTATGCATGTATTGGCGCACCATCTCCGCCAGGTGGTCGGACACGGCCTCGAAGCTCTGTGGCGAATAATGCACCGCCAGGCGCTGTGCCTTGGCCGATTCGTAGGTCTTCTCGTCGATGAAGCCCAGGCTCCGCATCCGGCCCAAGACATAGAGCTGACGGACTTTTGCTCGCGCCGGATTGACCACCGGGTTATAAGCGGATGGCGCCTTGGGCAAGCCCGCCAGCATCGCCGCCTCGGCCACCGTGAGCTTGTCCACGGGCTTGCCGAAGTAGATGCGGGCAGCTGCGGCAAAGCCATAGGCCCGCTGGCCCAGATAAATCTGGTTCAGATAAAGCCCGAGAATCTCGTCCTTCGACAACTGATGCTCGATCTTGATCGCCAGCAAGGCCTCGTTGATCTTGCGCCGGAACGACCGCTCGGAGCTAAGGAAGAAATTGCGCGCCACCTGCATCGTGATGGTCGAAGCCCCCTCGCGCACCTCGCCCGAAACCAAATTGGCCACCGCCGCCCGGAGAATACCCAGCGTATCGATGCCGCCATGGCTGTAAAAGCGCTCGTCCTCGGCCGCCAACACCGCTTGGCGCAGCACCTCCGGCACCTTGTCGATATGCATCACGGCCCGGCGTTCCTCACCGAATTCGCCGATCAGCACGCCATCTTCCGAATAAATGCGCAGCGGCATCTTCGGCCGATAGTCGGTCAGGGCCTCCAAGCTGGGCAGGCTAGGGTAGATCAAGGCCACGGCCAACAGCAGCAAAGCGGCCGTTCCGAGCGCCAGACCGACGACGCCAGCCAGTAAAACCTTCCAGGAAAAGCGCATCATTTATTGTTGCATCCGTACATCGCGGGCCATTCCGCCACATAAGGCAGTTGAGGTGGGGCTAGAAAAATCATCGTATCGAGTATATGTTGTCGCTAGTACTTAAGGTGTTTTATTAAGAAACGCACCATCACTGGATCGACAACCGAAAGGACCATCCTTGCGATTTGCTTGGCTTAACGCTGGAAATTCGCCCTTAATCGGGGTCGATATTAGCTCATCGGCCGTAAAAATGCTCGAGCTGGCCGAGGTCGGCAAGGGCAGCTATCGCGTCGAGCGCCACGCCATCGCCCAGCTTCCCAAGGACGCAGTCGCCGAAGGCAAGATCAACAAACCCGAGGCTGTCACCGCTGCCATGGGCGAGGCTTGGCGGGCGCTCGACAGCCGAACGCGCAATATCGCGCTGGCCTTGCCGGCGTCGGCTATCATCTCCAAGAAAATCCTGGTACCCAGCAAAGCCGGCGAAAACGATATCGAGGCCCAGATCACGGCCGAGGCCCATCAAATGGCCTCTTTCCCGGTCGACGAGATCAGCCTGGACTATCAGATATTGGGCCCCTCGCCCAAAAGCCCGGCGGACAACGAAGCCCTGGTCGTCATTTCCCGACGCGAGCGGGTCGATGAACGGGTCGCCATCGCCGAAGCGGTCGGCCTCAAGACGGTGATCATGGATGTCGACAACCTCGCCGCGCTGACCGCCTACACGCAATTGGTCAATCAATTGCCCAACGGTGGAAAAAAACTCACGGTGGCTATTGTCGACATCGGGGCCAACTCGACCCACATCAATATCCTGCATAGCAATCAAGCTATATTCCAGCGCACCCACAGCTTCGGCGGCCAAATCCTGACCCAGGAAATCGCCCGCCGCTTCGATGTCTCGCTGGAAGAGGCCGAGGATGCCAAGCGCACCGGCCAACTGCCCGAACGCTACAAGACTGAAGTACTGCCCGGCTTCCTGGATTCTGCCGCGCAAGAGATCGTGCGTTCCTTACAACTGTGCTATTCCTCGACCCCCTACCAAAACGTCGACCATATCCTGTTGTGCGGCGGCTGCGCCTTGCTGCCAGGCATGGATGCCGCCGTGCGCAGCCGTACGCAATCCAATGTGATCGCGGCCAACCCATTCGCGCGCATGGCCTTGTCGAACCGGGAAAGCCCACAAAAATTGCATAACGACGCGCCGCTGCTATTCGTCGCCTGCGGCCTGGCCATGCGGAGGTTCGACGGGACATGACGGCCATTCGCATCAACCTATTGCCGCACCGGCAACTCAAGCGCGAGCGTCAGGCTCGGCAGTTCTATGGCCTGCTCGGCGCCGTCGCCGCGCTGGCCGTCGTCGCGGTCTTCGGCACCCATCTCTACATCGCCGGCGAGCAAGCCCGACAGACACAGCGCAACGAATTCCTGCGCCAAGAGATCAACGGCCTGGATAAGAAACTGGCCGATATCAAAACGCTCAAGGAAAAACTCCAGGCGCTGCTTGCGCGCAAAAAGGCGGTCGAGTCCTTGCAGACCGATCGCACGGTACCGGTGCACATGCTGGACGAGCTGGCCCGGCGCCTGCCGGAAGGCTTGTTCCTGCGCGCCTTGAAGGTGACCGACAAGACCGTTTCGATCCAGGGTTATGCCCAATCCAGCGCGCTGGTGTCCACCTATATGCGCAATCTGGAGGACTCCGCCTGGTTCGAAAATCCAGTGCTGGTCGAGGTCAAAGCGGCCACCCTCAACAACACGCGCAGCAATGACTTCTCGTTGACCGTCGGCGTCAGCGATCCGAACGCCACTCCCGGGAAGGGGACACCCTGATCATGGCACTCTCCGATCTGAACAACATCGACTTGAGCGACCTGAACCTGAAGGATTTGGCCAACGCGCCGGCTGCGGCCAAAGGCATCGTACTGGCCATCCTGTTCGCGCTCATCGTCGCTGCCGGCTATTACTTCCATCTATCCGACCAGATCGCCGCACTCGACGCGCTCCAGGCCGAGGAGGCCAATCTGCGCAACACCTACAGCACCAAGGTCGGCGAAACCCGTAATCTGGATTTGTATCGCAAGCAGCTCGAAGAGACCGAACTGGCGCTGTCCGCCATGTTGAAGCAGCTGCCGAGCAAGGCCGAAATCGACGCGCTGCTGACCGACATCAACCAAGCCGGGCTCGGCCGCGGCCTCAATTTCGAACTATTCCGCCCCGGCCAGACCAGCTTTGCGGATTATTACGCCACGCTGCCGGTCGCGATCAGGGTCAACGGCAGCTACCATGAAATCACCAGCTTCATCAGCGATGTCGCCGCCTTGCCGCGCATCGTCACAGTGCATGATCTCAACTTCGTACCGGGTGCTAAGCCGCCCATGCTTAGCATGGATGCGACGCTGAGGACCTATCGTTACCTGGATGAATCCGAGAGTGCCGCCGCCAAGCAGGGGGGCAAGAAATGAGGCGCACCTGGCTCGTCCTCTTCGTCGCCGGGTTGGCCGCCGGCTGCGGTAGTTCGGATGGCCTCGACGACCTGCGTCAATTCATGGACGAGGCCGGCAAGAAAAACGCGCCCAAGGTCGAACCCCTGCCGGCACCGCAACCGCACGACACCTTCGTGTTCCAGCCCGAACAAGTCTCCGACCCGTTCACGCTCCACTCCGCCCAAGGTGCCACGCAAGCGGACAGCACTCGGTCGCGCGGCACACTGGAAGACTATACCCTCGACAGTTTGCACGTCGCCGGCGTGATCGAGCGAAACGGCGTCATGCAGGCCTTGCTTGCGACACCCGACAATCGGCTGCTCGCGGCCAAAATCGGCGATCGCGTCGGACAAAACGGCGGCGTGGTGACCGAAATCTCCTACAAGGGCGTAAAGATCAAGGAACGTATCGTGGCGGCCCCAGGCAAGTGGAAGGAGGTCGTCACCGAGCTCAACAAACCGCAAGATGCGGATATTCGCGAGATGAAGCGCGACCCGAGCGGAAAATGGTCGAATTAAAACTAAGCACCGAGCGATCGTGGCCGATATGGATAACGGCGGATCGAGAACCGAAGAGAGGCGCACCATGAACAACAGCATGCGGAACTACTGCCTAGGAGGACTGGTCGCCTGCCTGCTTTGGCTGAGCCCGGCCGCGTGGGCGGAGGGCAACAGCGTCGAGGCCGTCAGGCTCAGCCAAGGCCAAGATGACAGCCAAGTACTCAAGGTCACGCTCAAGGAAGACCTGACCGCGACGCCGGCAGCCTTCACCACCGCCAATCCCAGCCGCCTCATCGTCGACTTGCCTAACACGGCAAGCAACCTGGGGCGCTACAACGAACAGATCGACAAGGGCAACGTACGCAGCGTGCAAGTCTTGCAGGCCGGCGATCGCACCCGCTTGGTAGTCAACCTCAAAGGCCCTGCCGGATACGACATTAAAACCGACCGCAACTATCTGCTGGTTGCCGTGCACGGCGGCCAAACCGGCGCAGACGGCACCCGCTTCGCCGAAAGCGGGCCGACCCGCAGCCATAGCATCCGAGATATCGATTTCCGCCGCGGCAAGGGCAACGAAGGCCGGTTGACCGTGACCCTGTCCGATCCCGGCATCGGCATCGACATCAGGCAGCAAGGCCGGGCCATCCAGATCGACTTTCTCAATACCGAACTGCCGGCCGTGCTCAAGCGGCGGCTCGATGTCTCCGACTTCGCCACCGCGGCCCAAACCATCGAGACCTTCCCGCTGGACAGCCGCACCCGCATGGTCATCACCCCGTCCGGCAAGGTCAGCCACTCGGCCTATCAGACCGGCAACCAGTTCGTGCTCGAAATCAGCCCGCAGACTGTCGATTTCTCGAATAGCGGGCTTGGCGGCCAATACAGCGGCGAGCGGATCTCGCTGGACTTCCAGAATGTCGAGATCAAAGACCTGCTCAAGGTCATCGCCGACTTCACCGGTCAAAATATCGTAACCAGCGACAAGGTCACCGGCACCACGTCCTTGCGCCTGAAGGAAGTACCCTGGGATCAGGCCCTCGACATCATCCTTGCCACCAAGGGGCTTGGCCGCAAGATCATCAGCAACAACGTGCTGTGGGTCGCGCCCAGCGACGAAATCGCCCAAATCGAGAAACGCGACCTCGAAGCCAAACAGGCAATCCACGATTTGGAAGACTTGCAATCCGATGTGATCCACCTCAACTACCTGCGCGCCGACGAGGCCCAAGCCATCCTGAACGGCCAATCGCTCGGCGCCACCGGGGGTGGCAGTTCTGTCAGTTGCGGCACCGCCGCCGCCGGCGTGACCCCGACGACCACGGCGACAGCAACGGCAGGCGGTAACGTCGGCCAGCGCATCCTGTCCAAGCGCGGCACCACGTCATACGACCTCAGAACCAACTCTCTGTTCGTGCAAGATGTGCCGGGTAAGATCAAGGAGATCCGGGAGATGCTGGCGCGGGTCGACGTGCCGGCCAAGCAGATCTTGATCGAAGGGCGGGTGGTCGTGGCCGACGACTCCTTCGGCCGCACGCTTGGCGCCAAACTGGGTATCGGGCATGCCGGCAATATCCGAGCGAACCAGATCGGTGTGGCGGACACCATCAACAATGCCGCCCAAATCGCCCAGGGCACAGCCGTCACCATGATCCCGAACGTGAATCTGCCGGCCACCCCGGTCGGCGGGGGCGTCTCTACCGGCACCCTGGGCCTGAGCCTGTTCAACGCCTCGAGCAGCCTGCTGGTCGGCTTGGAACTTCAAGCCATGGAGCAGGACAATCGCGGCAAGATCATTTCCAGCCCGCGCGTCATCACGCAAAACCAACGGCCGGCCGTGATCCTGCAAGGCCAGCAGATTCCCTACGCCACCACCAGCCAGTCCGGCACCCAAACTTCGTTCCAAAATGCGGTGCTCTGTCTGCTGGTCAACCCGCAAATCCTGAACAACGACGACATCATCCTCGATGTCGAGATCACCAAGGATGCCCCGGGCGAGACCACCGCGGCCGGCCTGCGCATCGACACCAAGCGGGTGAAGACCCAGGTTCGGGTCAAGAACGGTGAGACGGCCGTGCTGGGTGGCATCTTCGAACAAGTGTTGCGCGACGACACCAACAAGATTCCGTTACTGGGAGACATCCCCTTGTTCGGCAACTTGTTCAAGAACAACAACCGGAAAGACGAAAAGACCGAGCTGATGCTGTTCATCACGCCCCGGGTGCTACCGGAAGGCATGGCGGGAATCTGATCGGCCATTGCGACCACCACCCTACGGCGCCTCTCGGCGCCGTTTGTTTGGCCTCAAAGCAGGATCAAACGACGGGTGAGATAGAGCAGACCCAAGATCAAAAAGGTCGCCAGAGCGGCACGGCCGACCAGGCCGGCAAACTTGAGCCAGCGCCGGTCGCGGTTGATGGAATAAGCCAAGACCAAGAAGACCAACAAGACACCGAACGTCACCAGGAAGAGGCGCAGGGCCAGCATCAGACAGTCAGCGCATGCAGGTGGGCGAGGGCGGCCGGGGCCTGCTCGGCATCGGCGAAGCTCGCCCATTCCCAGGCATCGGCCTCGTCCAGCAGCTTGCGCAGCAATTGATTGTTCAGACCATGGCCGGATTTATAGGCCGAGAAGGCGCCGATGATCAGGTGGCCCGCTAGATAGAGATCGCCGATCGCGTCGAGCACCTTGTGTTTCACGAACTCGTCGGCATAGCGCAGGCCGTCGGCATTGAGCACGCGGAACTCGTCCATGACCACGGCGTTGTCGAGCGAGCCGCCCAGGGCCAGATTGTTGCTGCGCAGGTACTCGACGTCCTGCATGAAGCCGAAGGTACGGGCGCGGCTGATTTCCTTGACATAGGACTGGCTGGCGAAATCGATGCAAATCTCCTGGCCCGATTTCTTGAACACCGGATGATCGAAATCGATCTTGAAGGTGAGCTTGAAGCCCTCGTGCGGGGTCAGTTCCGCCCACTTGTCGCCATCCTCCACCCGCACCGGACGCTTGATCCGGATATAGCGACGCGGCACATTCTGTTCCTCGATGCCAGCCGATTGCAGCAGATAGACGAAGGGCGCGGCGGAACCGTCGAGGATGGGCACTTCCGGCCCATCCAGGTCGATATAGAGATTGTCGATGCCCAGCCCGGCGAGAGCGGACATCAGGTGTTCTATGGTGGCAATCTTGACGCCGTCTTTTTCCATCGCGGTGCAAAGCCGGGTATCGGTCACCAGATGCGGGTCGATATGGAAATCGGCCGGCACATCGAGGTCGATGCGACGAAAAAGAATGCCGGCATCGGGCGGCGCGGGACGCAAGGTCAGTTGTGCCTTGCGCCCACTGTGGAGCCCGACGCCGGTTGCGCGTACAAGAGTCTTGATGCTTCGCTGCTTGATCATGCAGCTATTTTAGCTTTTTCAACAACTTACAGCAGCAATTTCCTTTCAGTCCGCCTGCTTGCGCAGGAAGGCCGGGATGTCCAGGGTATCGATGCCCTGCTCCTGGGCCGCATCCAACGCGGCGCTGCTGCCGCGGCGGCTGCGCCAGATCGCCGGCGTTTCCGAATCGCCCTCGAACGACGGCATCGGCATACCGTCGGTGCCGGTGCCTTGCAGCACGGTCATCTGCGGCTTGCTCTGCTGACGCGACGCCGGGTTACCCAGGCCGGTGGCGACCATGGTCACCCGCAGGTTGTCGCCTATCGACTCGTCGAAGGCAGTACCGACGATCACGGTGGCCTCGTCCGCGGTGAAGCTCTGGATCGTGCTCATCACCTCGTAGTACTCGTCCAGGGTCAGGCTGTCGTTGGCGGTGATGTTGACCAGCACGCCGCGGGCACCCTTGAGGTCGACGTTCTCGAGCAGCGGGCTGTTCACCGCCTGCTCGGCCGCCGCCTTGGCCCGGCCTTCGCCGGTCGCCGCGGCGGAGCCCATCATCGCCATGCCCATCTCGCTCATCACCGTGCGCACGTCGGCGAAGTCGACGTTGATCATGCCCGGATTGGCGATGATCTCGGCGATGCCGCCGACCGCGCTGTGCAGCACGTCGTTGGCGGCCATGAAGGCCTCCTGCAGCTTCATGTTGCCACCCAGCACCAGGCGCAGCTTGTCGTTGGGGATGATGATCAGCGAGTCGACATACTCGGACAACGCCTTCAAGCCGTTCTCGGCCACGCGCATGCGCTTGCCCTCGAACACGAAGGGCTTGGTCACCACGGCCACGGTGAGGATACCCAGCTCCTTGGCCACCTCGGCCACCACCGGCGCCGCGCCGGTGCCGGTACCGCCGCCCATGCCGGCGGTGATGAACAGCATGTCGGCGCCGTCGATCAACTCGGCGATGCGCTCGCGGTCCTCCAGCGCCGCCTCGCGGCCGACTTCGGGCTTGGCGCCGGCGCCCAGGCCCTTGGTCACATTGCCACCGACTTGCAGCTGCACCGGCGCCAGGTTGCGCTTGAGCGCCTGGGCATCGGTGTTGATGGCGAGAAACTCCACGCCGGTCATGCCGCGGCTGATCATGTGGTCGACTGCGTTACCGCCGCAGCCACCGACGCCGATCACCTTGATCACGGCTTCTTGTGTTTGCATGTCTTCCAATTCGTACAACATGTCTTCCTCCTTGTTACGCGCACAAAAAAATCAGTTAGGCGCTAGGGGTAAGGTGTGAGGCGAACCCCCTCACACCTGCCCCCTCGCTCCTTACTCCTAAAAATTGCTCTGGAACCATGAACGCATCCGATCCATCACATGCTTGAATGAACCGTTCTGAATCTTGGCCGCCTGGTGCAGCTCGTATTGCTCCATGCCGGCGAGCAGCAGGCCGAGGCCGGTGGCATAGGCGGGGCTGCGCACCCGCTCGGACAGGCCGCCGACGTAATCGGGCGTCCCCACCCGCACCGGCATGTGGAACACCTCCTCGGCCAGCTCGACCATGCCGCGCATCTGGCTGGAACCGCCGGTCAGCACCAGGCCCGAGGACACCTGTTCCTCGAAGCCGCTGCGGCGCAGTTCCGCCTGAACCAGGCTGTAGAGTTCCTCGACCCGCGGCTCGATCACTTCCGACAACATCTGCTTCGACAACATGCGCGGGCCGCGCTCGCCGATGCCGGGCACCTCGATCATTTCGCGGGCATCGGCCAATTGGCGAAGGGCAATGCCATGCTGGATCTTCAAATCCTCCGCCTCGCGGGTCGGCGTGCGCAGGGTCATCGCGATGTCGTTGGTGATCTGATCGCCGGCGACCGGAATCACCGCGGTGTGTTGGATTGCGCCGCGGGTGAACACCGCGATGTCGGTGGTACCGCCGCCGATGTCGACCAGACAGACACCGAGGTCCTTCTCGTCGTCATTAAGCACGGCCAGGCTAGAGGCGAGCGGCTGCAACACCAAGTCATGGACCTCCAAGCCGCAGCGACGCACACATTTGACGATGTTCTGCGCGGCCGACACCGCGCCGGTCACGATGTGCACCTTCACCTCCAAGCGCACGCCGCTCATGCCCAAGGGCTCACGCACGCCCTCCTGGCCGTCGATGATGTATTCCTGTGGCAACACATGCAGGATTTGCTGGTCGGTCGAGATGTTCACCGCGCGCGCCGTCTCGATCACCCGTTCCATGTCCAGGTGGGTCACCTCGCGGTCACGGATCGGCACCATGCCGTGCGAATTGATCGAGCGGATATGGCTGCCGGCGATGCCGGTATAGACCTGATTGATCTTGCAGTTGGACATCAGCTCGGCATCTTCCAGTGCGCGCTGGATCGCACTCACCGTCGCCTCGATGTTGACCACCACGCCCTTCTTCAGGCCGCGCGACTGCGCGGAGCCCATGCCGACGATATTGATGCCGCCCTCGGGCAGCACCTCGGCCACCATCGCGACGATCTTCGATGTGCCGATATCCAGGCCAACGATCAGGTCTCGGTTTTCTCGTGTCTTGCTCATAGCCATCGCTCCGCTATCGGCGTTGCCGCCATCCCCACATTCCAATTCATGCCTTCACCTCCGCCGCGCCCGATTGCCTGATCGCGAGGCCGTTCGGATAGCGCAGATCGATATAAGCCACCTTGCCGGCGCGGGCCTGCACCAAGGCATAGGTCGCGACAAAGCGGCGCATCCGCTCGCCCAGCCGCTCACGCCCCAACTCCAGCACCAGACCGTTTTGCAATTGCAGCCGCCAGGCATGGCGCGCGCTGACTTGCACGCTGTCGATCTTCAAACCCATCGGCGCCAAGGTCTGCACAAACTCGCCATAGCGATGCGCCACCTCCAAGGCCATCGCATCCGGGGCATAGATACGCGGCAGGCCGGCATGCGGCCGCACCGGAAAGAGTTCGCCCCGGGTATCGAGCATGAGTTGGGCATTCCACGCGGCCGCCGGCACATGCTCGGTCAGTTCGACCACCAGTCGATCCGGCCAGATCTTGCGCACCAAGGCACTCTTCACCCAAGGCAAGGTCTCGTAGGCCTGACGCACTTGCTCCAGGTTCACGCTGACGAAGCTGCCTTGCAGGCCTTGTAGCGCCCCCTTGGCTGCTTGCCGGGTCTCGGCATGATTTGCGCCGACGATGTCGATGCGCTTGATCGGCAGCATGTCGTCGGCGAAGTGCCGCGCGGTCACCAGCAAGGCGTAGCTCAACGCCACCAGCACCAGCCAGTGGCTGATTCGGCCGAGGAGCTCGGGGTTATTCCACACGCGCCAACTCCAGGATACGCAGGCACAGCTCGTCGAAACCGATGCCGGCCGCGCGCGCGGCCATCGGCACCAGGCTGTGGTCGGTCATACCGGGCGAGGTATTGATCTCGAGCAGGTAGGGCGTGCCGTCGGCATCGAGCAGGATGTCGACCCGGCCCCAACCGCGGCAGCCGAGCACGGCGAAGGCCTGGCGGGCCAGGGCCTGCATCGCCTGCTCCTTGTCGACCGGCAGGCCGCAGGGGCAGAGATAGCGGGTGTCGTCGCGGAAGTACTTGGCCTCGTAGTCGTAGAACTCGGTGGCCGGCTCGATCTTCACCACGGGCAGCGCGGTATCGCCCAGGATGGCGCAAGTGAATTCGCCGCCGCTCATGAAGCGCTCGGCCAGCACCAGCGGGTCGTGCTTGGCCGCCTCAAGATAGGCCGCGCGTAGACCGCCGGCCTGCTTCACCTTGGTCACGCCGACGCTGGAGCCCTCGTTGGCCGGCTTGACGAACAAGGGCAGGCCGAGCCGCTCCTCCACCGCGGCGAAGTCGCTGTCCGCGGTGAGCAGCGCATAGTCCGGCACCGGCAGGCCGGCAGCCTGCCAGACCAGCTTGGTCCGCCACTTGTCCATGCCCAGGGCGCTGGCCTGGATGCCGCTGCCGGTATAGGGAATACCCATCAGCGCCAGCGCGCCCTGCATGCTGCCGTCCTCGCCACCGCGACCGTGCAGGCTGATCATCACCCGGTCGAAACCGGCCGCCTCCAACTCGGCCAGCGAATGCTCGGCCGGATCGAACGGATGCGCGTCCACGCCCTGACGCTTGAGCGCGGCCAACACCGCGCCGCCGCTCTTCAACGACACCTCGCGCTCGGCCGATTTGCCACCGAGCAGCACACCCACCTTGCCAAACTTACTTGTCACCGATGACCCTCACTTCCCGTTGCAATTGCACACCGCTCTTGTCCAACACGGTCTGCTGTACTGTTTCGATCAGCGCCTCGATGTCGCTCGCGCTGGCACCGCCCAGGTTGACGATGAAATTGGCGTGTTTCTCCGAGACCTGGGCCTGACCGATCTGTCGGCCCTTGAGGCCGCAGCCCTCGATCAAGCGGGCGGCATGGTCGCCGGGCGGGTTGCGGAACACCGAACCGGCATTGGGCAGGTTCAAGGGCTGGCTGGCGATGCGCTTGGCCAAGAGTTGCTTGATCTGCTCGCGCGACGCCGCGCCGTCGCCCTTGGGCAGACGCAGCCAGGCGGCGAGGAACCACTCGTCAATCGGTTTTGGCTGCGCGCAGCGCTCGTTCGCCCCCTCTCCCGCAAGCGGGAGAGGGGTGGGGTGAGGGCTCTGCGCATCCACACCCTTGGCGCTTCTTAACTCGACATGCCGATACCCCACCTCGAATTCGGCCGGCGTACGCAGCGCGACCTGGCCGTAGCGATCGATGGTCTGCACCTGGCTCACGAACTCCCAGGTCTCGTGGCCGTAACAACCGGCGTTCATCGCCAGGGCGCCGCCCAGGGTGCCGGGGATCCCGGCCAGGAACTCGGCGCCGACCAAGTCGTGATTGGCGGCGAAGCGCGCGACCTTGGGACTGGCCACGCCGGCCTGGGCGTAGACCACGCCATGGCTCGCGACATCGCGTTCATCGCAACCGTTGCGCGGATGGCAGGCCTCGAAATGGATGTCCTTGAGCGCCGCGTGCAGATGCACCACGGTGCCGCGCAGGCCGCCGTCGCGCACCAGGAGATTGCTGCCCAGACCGATGAAATAGAGCGGCTCGCCTGGCGGCAGGCCCTGCAGGAACAGGCTCAGGTCGTCGACGTCGACCGGGGTGTAGAAGCGTTCGACCGGGCCGCCGGCGCGCCAGCTGACATGGCGGGCCATAGACACCTCCTCCAGCAGCTCGCCGCGCAGGTGCATCAGGCGTTTCAAGGCCGCCATCATCGGTCCACCCCCAGCGCCGCCAAGCGGGCCGGCACCTGGCCGATCGAGCCGGCGCCCATGGTCAACACCACGTCGCCGTCCTGCACGAAATCGGCCACGGCCTGCGGCAACTCGCCCACGTCGGCGACGAACACCGGCTCGACCTTGCCCGCCACCCGCACCGCCCGCGCCAGGCTGCGGCCGTCGGCGGCGACGATCGGCGCCTCGCTCGCGGCATAGACCTCGGTCAGCAACACCGCGTCGACCTGCGACAGCACCCGGACGAAGTCCTCGAACAGATCGCGGGTGCGGGTATAGCGATGCGGCTGGAAGGCCAGGACCAGACGCCGGCCGGGGAAGGCGCCGCGCGCCGCCTCGAGCGTGGCCGCCATCTCTACCGGGTGGTGGCCGTAGTCGTCGACCAGGGTGAAGCGGCGGCCATCGGGAAGCTGGATCTCGCCATAGCGCTGGAAACGGCGGCCGACCCCGGAGAAACCGGCCAGCGCCTTCTGCACCGCCGCGTCCGGCAGGTTCAACTCCCAGGCCACGGCGATGGCAGCCAGGGCATTGAGCACGTTGTGCCGGCCGGGGGTATTCAGCGTGACATCGATCGGCGAACGCTCGCCGTTGCGCAGCGCGGTGAAATGCATCCGGCCGGCCTCGGCCCGGACGTTCACCGCTTGGATCGAGCAGTCGTCCGTGGTGCCGTAGGTCATCACCGGCTTGGTGATGCGCGGCAACAGCTCGCGCACGATCGGGTCGTCGGCGCACAACACCGCCATGCCCCAGAACGGCAGGCGATGGAGAAAATCGACGAAGGCCTCCTTCAGCCGCTCGAAGTCGTGGCCGTAGGTGTCCATGTGGTCGGCGTCGATGTTGGTCACGATGGCGAGCACCGGGTTGAGCAGCAGGAAGGAGGCGTCGGACTCGTCGGCCTCGGCCACCAGGTATTCACCCTGGCCCAGCTTGGCATTGGCCCCGGCCGCGAGCAGCTTGCCGCCGATGACGAAGGTGGGGTCGAGCCCGGCCTCGGTCAGCACGCTGGCGATCAGGCTGGTGGTCGTGGTCTTGCCATGGGTGCCGGCCACAGCGATGCCCTGCTTGAACCGCATCAGCTCGGCCAGCATCATCGCCCGCGCTACCACCGGCACGTGCGCCGCGCGCGCGGCCTGCACCTCGGGGTTGTCCGCCTTCACCGCGCTGGAGGTGACCAGCACGTTGGCGCCGCTCACGTTCGCCGCCGCGTGGCCGCGATAGACCTTGGCCCCCATCTCGGCCAGACGCCGGGTCACCGCGCTGTCGCCCAGATCGCTGCCCGACACGGTGTAGCCCAGGTTGAGCAGGACCTCGGCGATGCCGCTCATGCCGGCGCCGCCGATGCCGACGAAATGCACGTGACGGACCTTATGCTTCATCGCATTTCTCCAGGCGAGTAGCACGTGACACGGGGCTGCAGGGTGCGCTCCGCGCACCTTCTGCATGGTGCGCGGAGCGCACCCTACGGATTGCCACTTGCCGCTTCATTGCGCCAACTCCTTGCAGACATCGGCCACCCGCTCGGCGGCGTCGGGTTTGGCCAGGGCACGCGCCTTGTTCGCCGTCGCAAGCAGGGTCTCGTGCGTGAGGCCTTGCAACCATTGCGCCAGCCCTTCCGGTGTCAGCTCCTTCTGCGGCAGCAGCCAAGCCGCCTCGCGGCCGGCCAGGAAGCGGGCATTCGCGGTCTGGTGGTCGTCCACCGCAAACGGGAAGGGCACGAAGGCGGCCGGCACGCCGGCGACGGCGACCTCGGCCACGGTCAGCGCGCCGGCCCGGCAGATCACCACGTCGGCCCAGGCATAGGCCGCCGCCATGTCGTCGATAAAGGCCAGGCAATCGGCCGCGACAGAGGCCGCCGCGTAGTTGGCCTGGAGTTGTTCGATGTGCTTGGCGCCGGCCTGATGCCGCACCAGCGGCCGTTTCGCCTCAGGCAGCAGGGCCAAGGCCTTGGGCACCGCCTCGTTCAGCGCCGCGGCGCCCAGGCTGCCGCCGACCACCAACAGACGCAGTGGGCCCCGATGTTCGGCATAGCGTTGCGCCGGCTCCGGCAGGGCGGCGATCTCGGGCCGCACCGGGTTGCCGACCCACGTTTCGCGTGAGGCGTGAGGCGTGAGGGGTGAGGCGAGAGGCAGGCCGAGCAGCACCCGGTTGGCGACATGCGCCAGCACGCGGTTGGTCATGCCGGCGACGGCGTTCTGTTCGTGGATGACCAGCGGCTTGGCCAGCAGCGCCGCCATCATGCCGCCGGGGAAGGCCGGGTAACCGCCGAAACCGGCCACCACGTCGGGCCGCACCCGGAAGATCGCGCGCAGCGCCTGCCAGAAGGCCACCACGATTTGCAGCGGCAACAGCGCCAAACGCAACAAGCCCTTGCCGCGCACGCCGGCGAAGTTCAGCCATTCGATCTCGAAGCCGCGCTCCGGCACCAGCCTGGCCTCCATGCCGGCCCGGGTGCCGAGCCAGACCACGCGCCAGCCGTCGGCACGCAGACGCTCGGCCACCGCCAGCGCCGGCATGATGTGGCCGCCGGTGCCGCCGGCCATGATCAGGACGGTCCGTGCGCTCATCGCGCCGCCCCCACGCCCTTGCCGCGCATGAGCTGCCGATTTTGGATCCGGCCGCTGCACTTAACGTCGGCACGGCCGAAGTCCGCCTTCACCGTAACAGGCAGCCCTTTGTGCATCGAGGCGCTATGCAATCCGAAATCGCTCATAAGGCCTTCTTCCCCCTCATGAGCTGCCTGTTTTCAAAATCGATGCGGACCAGGATGGCCAAGGCCACGCAGTTGGCGACGATGCCTGAACCGCCGTAGCTCATCAGCGGTAGGGTCAGGCCCTTGGTCGGCAACAGGCCCATGTTCACGCCCATGTTGATGAAGCCCTGCACGCCGAGCCAGACACCGAGGCCTTGCGCGACCAGCGCCGCATAATTGCGGCCCATCAGCGCCGCCTGCCAGCCGATCGAAAAGGCGCGCCAGACCAGCCAAGCGAACAGCCCCACCACCGCCATCACGCCGACAAAACCCAACTCTTCGGCGATCACCGCGAGCAGAAAGTCGGTATAGGCCTCGGGCAGATAGAACAACTTCTCGACGCTGTCGCCCAGGCCGACCCCGGTCAGTTCGCCGCGACCGAAGGCGATCAAGGAATGCGAGAGTTGGTAGCCCTTGCCGAGCGGATCGGCCCAGGGGTCCATAAAGCCGATCACCCGCTGCAAGCGATAGGGCGACAACCAGATCATCAGCACGAAGCCGACACCCAGCATCAGGATCAGGCCGGCGAACAGCCGCCAGTTCAGGCCGCCCAGGAACAGGATGGCCAGCGCGGTGGCGACGATCACGACGAAGGCGCCGAAGTCCGGCTCCATCAACAACAGGCCGCCGACACCGAGCATCACGAAGAACATCGGCAGGAAGCCCTTCTTCAAGTCGTCCATCAGCGCCGCCTTGCGCACGGTGTAATCGGCTGCATAAAGCACGGCAAAGAGCTTGACCACCTCGGACGGCTGAAAGTTACCCAAGGGGCCGAGCGGTACCCAGCGCCGAGAACCGTTTACTTCCTTCCCCAGGAACGGCACCAACACGGCCAGCAGACAGAGCGCACCGACGATGAACAACCAGGGCGCAGCCTTCTGCCACCACTCAGTCGGCACCTGGAATGCGGCATATGCCGCCGCCAAGCCCACCACCAAATACATCGCATGCCGGATCAGGTAAAAGTCGCCTTGGTGATTCAGGCTCTTGGCCTCGGCCACCGCGATCGAGGCCGAATACACCATCACCAGCCCCAAGGCGAGCAAGGCGAAGATGGCCCACAACAAGCTCCAGTCGTAAGGCGACAGCAGGGTGCGCTTGGATTGCGGGGCGACGGCCTTATAGAACATGCGCGCCCTCCTGTTCGGCCTTCAAGGTCTGCACCGCTTGCACGAAGACCTCGGCCCGATGCGCATAGTTGCGGAACATGTCGAAGCTGGCACAGGCCGGCGACAACAACACGGCATCGCCCGACTGCGCCAAATCGAAGCCCCGCCGCACCGCTGCTTCCATGCCCTCGGCGCGAAACACCGGTGCCGCATCGCCGATGGCTGCTGCGATCAACGGGCCGTCGCGGCCGATCTGCACCACGCCACGCGCATGCTTCACCGCCTCTTTCAGCGGTGAGAAGTCCTGGCCCTTGCCATCGCCGCCGGCGATCAATACCACGGGGCAGGTCATGCCTTTGAGCGCGGCGACCGTCGCACCGACATTGGTACCTTTGGAATCGTCGTAGAAGGTGACGCCCTTCACCATCGCGACCTTTTCCACGCGGTGTGGCAGGCCCTTGAAGGTCTGCAGCGCGGCCAACAGCGGCGCATAGTCGAGACCGATCGCGCGGCACAAGGCCAAGGCGGCCAGGGCATTGGCCGCGTTGTGCAGACCGGCGATCGGCAACGCATCGACCGCCAGCAAGACCTGCTCGCCTTCGGCCAGGCAATAGCCCCCTTCGCACTGGCGCAGGCCCCACTGTCCCGCCGCCGGCACTTCCAGGCCGAAACTGTAGACGCTACGACCGTGCTCGCGCATGGCCATCACCCGCGCATCGTCACGATTCAGCACCTGCACGCCGTCGCCATGGAAGATGCGCGCCTTGGCCGCGCCATAGGCGGCCATGTCGGCATAGCGGTCCATGTGGTCTTCCGACAGGTTGAGCACCGTCGCGGCATCGGGCGCAAGGCTCGCGGTGGTTTCCAGTTGGAAACTGGACAGTTCCAGCACATAGACATCGGGCCGTGCCGCGCCCTGATCGGCGAGGGCATCGAGCACCGGTAGGCCGATGTTGCCAGCCACCACCGTCTCGAGCCCTGCCGCCTGGCATAGATGGCCAACCAAACTGGTCACCGTGCTCTTGCCGTTGGAGCCCGTGATTGCGATGACCTTGCAGTCGTCACCGGCAATGGCGCGGGCGAACAATTCGACATCGCCGACCACATCCTTGCCGGCACCTATCGCCGCTTGGATTGCCGGTGTCGCCAGGGGCACGCCGGGACTGACGACAACGAGATCGGCCCAATCGAAGTCGGCTTGTTTGAACGCACCGAGCGTAAGCGCCACTTCAGGCAGCTCCGTGCGCAGCCGCTCGGCGTGCGGCGGCGCCATGCGGCTGTCGGTTGCGCGCACCTCGGCTGCCTGGCCATGTAGCCAGCGCGCACAGGACAAGCCGGTATCGCCAAGTCCTACCACCAGGGCCTTTCGGCCTTGGACCGAGGAGTGAGGAGTGAGGCGCGAGGCGGGCATCGTCAGCGCAGTTTCAACGTCGACAAACCGATGAGGACCAACATCCACGAGATGATCCAAAAACGGACCACCACCTGGTTCTCTTTCCAACCCTTCAATTCGTAGTGGTGGTGCAGCGGCGCCATCAGGAAGATGCGCTTGCCGCGCAACTTATAGGAGCCGACCTGCAGCATCACCGAGACGGTCTCGACCACGAACACGCCGCCCATGATGAACAACACGATCTCCTGACGCACGATCACCGCGACCACGCCGAGCGCGGCGCCGAGTGCCAGCGCGCCGACATCGCCCATGAACACCTCGGCCGGATAGGCGTTGAACCAGAGGAAGGCCAGGCCGGCACCGACCAGGGCGCTGCAGAACACGACCAGTTCGCCGGCACCCGGGATGTGCGGCAGGCCGAGATACTTGGCAAACACCGCATGGCCGGCGACATAGGCGAACACCGCGAGGGCACCGGCCACCATCACCGTCGGCATGATGGCCAGGCCGTCGGCACCGTCGGTCAGGTTCACCGCGTTGCTGGTACCGACGATGACGAAATAGGTCAACACGACGAAGCCGGTCACACCCAGGGGCATGACGATTTCCTTGAAGAAGGGCACGATCAGCGCGGTCTGCGCCGGCAGATGGGCCGAGTAGGCCAGCCAGGCCGCGACGAAAGCGGCGATCAGCGACTGCCAGAAATATTTCCAACGCGCCGGCAAGCCCTTGGGGTTGCGCTGCACCACCTTGCGCCAATCGTCGACCCAGCCGATGGCGCCGAAACCGACCAAGGTCACCAGGGCGATCCAGACATACTCATTGCTCAGGTCGGCCCACAGCAGGGTGGTGATCGCGACCGAGGTCAGGATCAAGGCCCCGCCCATGGTCGGCGTGCCGGCCTTGACCAGGTGGGTCTGCGGGCCGTCGTCGCGCACCGCTTGGCCGATCTTGTACTGGGTCAGCTTGCGGATCATGGCCGGCCCGACGATGAAGGCGATGATCAGCGCGGTCAGCACCGCCAGCACCGCCCGCAGCGTGATGTAGTTGAAGACATTGAAGGCCCGGATGTCGTGGCCCAGCCATTGTGCAAGCATCAAGAGCATTGATGCGCCTCCGCAAACGATTTGACGACGCGTTCCATCTGCATGAAACGCGAACCCTTGACCAGCACCGTCACGCCCGGTGCCAAGGCGCCTTCTATTTCCGCCAACAGCTCTTCGATCCGTTCAAAGTGCATCGCGCGCTGACCATTGGTGGCGGCGCCGAAGCCCTGCACCGCATGGATCGACAACTCGCCCAGGCAGAACAGGCGCTCGATGCCGGCGGCCTTGGCTTGCACGCCGATCTCGCGGTGCAGCTCGGCCGCGCCCGGCCCCAACTCGCCCATATCGCCCAACACCAGGATGCGGCTGCCGGGCTGCGTGGCCAGCACCTGGATCGCCGCCGCGACCGAATCCGGGTTGGCGTTGTAGGTGTCGTCGATGAGATGGGCGCCGAGCAGGCATTCCTTGCGTTGCAACCGGCCCTTGACCCCGGCGTAGCCGGCCAGGCCCTTGGCCACCGCATCCAGCGAAGCGCCGAGCGCCAGCGCGGCAGCCGCCGCGGCTGCCGCATTGCGCACGTTGTGCAGGCCGGGGGTATGCAATTCACAACGTACCGAGCCGGCCGGCGTATGCAGGGTCAGCTCGGCACCGTAGGCCAATGGCCGATGTTCGGCCCGCACGTCGGCGGCCTCGCCCAGACCGAAGCGAACGGTGCGCCGGCCCGCGTTCATCTCGCGCCACAGCCCGGCATAGGCGTCGTCGGCATTGATCAGGGCAACGCCGTCGGCCTTGAGGCCGGAGAAAATCTCGCCCTTGGCCCGCGCAACCGCTTCAACCGTCTGCAGGCCTTCGAGGTGCGCGCGCTGGGCGTTGTTGACCAAAGCGGCATCGGGCTGGGCCAGGGCGGACAGATATTCCAGCTCACCCGGATGATTCATGCCCATCTCAATGACCGCGTAGCGATGCATGGGCGTAAGCCGCAGCAGCATCAGCGGCATGCCGATGTCGTTGTTCAGGTTGCCCTCGGTCGCCAGCACCGCGGCTTCGCCGGCCTCGGCCCGCAGAATCGCCGCCGTCATCTCCTTCACCGTGGTCTTGCCGTTGCTGCCGGTAATCGCCACCACCCTGGCCGGCTGCCGACTGCGATGCCAAGCGGCCAACCGACCCAAGGCCAGACGAGTATCCGGCACCACGATGGCCGGCGCCAGATTCAGGCCCGACGCCGCATCGATCATCACCGCCGCCGCGCCGGCTGCCAGCGCCTTGGCGGCGAAGGCATGACCGTCGAAACGCTCGCCGCGCAAGGCGACAAACAAGGCACCCTTAGGTAGATTGCGCGAGTCGGTCGCGACTCGATCGAATTCGACATCGACGCCGACCGCCTGGGCCGACAAGGCCTGGGCCGCTTCATGCAGACGCATGATCCGCCCTCCATTTCGCCAGGCCACACGCCGCCTCTTCCGCATCGGAAAAATGCAGGCGTTGCCCGGCGATCTCCTGATAGTCCTCATGGCCCTTGCCGGCCAATAGCACCACATCGTCCGCGCCGGCCTCGGCGATGGCGCGGGCGATGGCCTCGTGCCGATCGACGATGGCGGTTTGACCCGGCGGCATGCCAGCCAATATCTCGGCGATGATTGCAGCGGGGTCTTCGTGGCGCGGGTTGTCGCTGGTGACGATTACCGCGTCGGCCAGCGCGCTGGCGATCTGTCCCATCTGCGGCCGCTTGCCGCGATCGCGGCCGCCGCCGCAACCGAACACGCAGACCAAGCGGCCATCTTTGGTCAACGGCCGCAGCGCGTTCAAGACCTTGTGCAAGGCATCCGGTGTATGGGCAAAATCGACGATCACGGTCGGCCCGGCTGCGCCTACGCCCACCCGTTGCAGACGTCCAGGCACCGGACGGACGCGCGGCAACACCGCCAGCGCATCGTCCAGCGCGATGCCGCTGGCCAACAGCGCCGCCAGGCAGGCGAGCAGGTTGTAGGCATTGAATTCGCCGAGCAAGGTGCTGTGTAGTCGCCCCTCACCCCAGGGCGTGACGACATCCAGACGCAGGCCGTTGCGATCCGATTCGAACCGCTTCGCCCGTACCTCGCCGTTCTTGAGCCCGTAGCCGAGCACCTGGCTATGGCCGCCCTTGAGGTCGGCATACAGCCGCTGGCCCAACTCGTCCTCGATATTGAGCACGGCCCACTTCAGGTTCGGCCAATCGAACAGCCTGGCCTTGGCGTGGGCATAGGCCGCCATATCGCCGTGATAGTCGAGGTGATCGCGCGACAGGTTGGTCAGCACGGCGACATCGAAGCCGACCTCGGCCACCCGGCCCTGATCGAGCGCATGCGAGGAGACCTCCATCGCCACATTTTCGAGGCCGGCCTCGCGAAAATCGGCGAACAGGCCTTGCAGGGTCACCGCATCCGGCGTGGTGTGACCGGTCGCCTGCAAGGCACCGGGCACACCGTTGCCGAGCGTGCCGATGATCGCGGTCGGCCGGCCCAGCAAACCGAAGGCCTCGGCCAGCCAATGGCTGCACGAGGTCTTACCGTTGGTACCGGTCACGCCGACCACCCACATCGCCTCGGACGGCCGGCCATACCAAGTCGCCGCCAATTCAGCCGAGCGTAGCTTGAGCTCGGGCAATGGCCGGTTGAATACGTCGATGCCCGCTGGCCAAGCGTAACCCTGCGGCTCCCAAACGACCGCCGCCGCACCCGCAGCGACCGCCGCGGCAATGTGCTGGCGGCCATCATGCGCGCCGCCGGGAAAGGCGAGGAAGGCATCGCCCGCGCGCACTTGGCGGCTATCCGCCACCAGGCGGTGGATTGCCGGCCGCCGCGCGCGCATGAGTTGGACCAATTCGGCCATGTCGGTCATACGCCCTCCGCCACGACTTTGCTGCCGACGCCCGGCCCGGTCGCCGCATCCATCGGCGCATCCGGCGGCACCGCCATCAGACGCAGCGCGCCGGCCATCACGCGACTGAATACCGGGCCGGCGATTTGACCGCCGTAATACACCCCGTCGGTCGGCTCATCCATCATCACGCCGATGATCAGCCGCGGATTCGAGGCCGGCGCCATGCCGACAAACGAGGCGATATATTTATTCGGCGCATAGCCACCATTGACCACCTTGTGCGCGGTACCGGTCTTGCCAGCCACGCGATAACCAACCACGCGCGCCAACGGTGCGGTGCCACCGTCTTGGGTGACCAGCTCCAACATGTGGCGCACGTCGCGCGCCGTACGCTCCGACACGATACGCTGACCGAGCGCCGCTTCGCGCCGCTTGATCACGGTCAACGGCGGCATTACGCCGTCGTTGGCGAAGAGGGTGTAGCCATGCACCAGTTGCAGCAGACTGACCGAGATGCCGTGGCCGAACGCCATGGTGGCCTTTTCGATCGGCAGCCAACTGTCATAGGGGCGCACACGACCGGCCGCCTCACCCGGCAGGCCGGATGCCGGCACCGCGCCGAAGCCGGCGCGAGTGAGCACGCGCCAGTAATCTTCCGAATGCATGCCCAGGGCGATCTTGGCCACCGCCACATTGCTGGATACCTGAATCGCCTCGGCCACGGTGAGGTTGCCCTTGGGGTGCACGTCCTTGATGGTCTTGTCGCCGACCGTCAGGTAGCCCGGCCCGGTATCGATATGGGTATCCGGTTTCACCACGCCGGCCTCCAGTGCGGAGGCCACCAAGAACGGTTTCATGGTCGACCCCGGCTCGTAGGAGTCGGTCACCGCACGGTCGCGCACCCGTTCGTTGGTCATGGTCGATCGGTTGTTCGGGTTGTAGCTCGGCCAGTTGGCCAGCGCCAGGATCTCGCCGGTTTTCGCATCCAGCGCGACCACGGCGCCTGCCTTGGCTCCATGTTTCTGCACCGCCGCCGCCAACTCGCGATAGGCGAGATACTGGATTTGCAGATTGATCGACAAGGCGATGTCCTGGCCGGGCCGCGGCAGTTTCAACGATTCCAGCACCTCGACCACATTGCCGCGGCGATCCTTGGCAACACGCTTGACCCCGGGCTCGCCCGCCAACCATTTCTGATAGGCCAGCTCGATGCCCTCGATCCCCTTGTCCTCGACCGAGGTCTGGCCCAGCACATGCGCCACCACCTCGCCGGAGGGGTAATAGCGGCGATATTCCGGCTTGGAGTACAAGCCCTTGATATTGAGCGCCAACGCCGCATTGGCCACATCCGGCGGCAACAAACGACGCAGATAGACGAAGCCCTTGTTACCTTCCTTGAAGATCTTCCGCAGCGAGGCGGCATCCAGATCGAGCAGGGCCGCCAACGACGTGATTTGCTCCGGCGTCGCCTCAGCCTCGCGCGGGTTGAGCCACAGAGACTCCACCGGGGTGCTGATCGCCAAGGGCTCGCCACGCCGATCGGTCACCATGCCGCGATAGGCCGGCACAGTGATCAGACGGTTGATCCGCTCCTCTCCCTTCTCTTTCAGGAACTCGTCCTGCCAGCCTTGCAGATACATGGCACGCGCGCTCAAGGCGGCATAGCTGGCGAACAACAGGCCCAGCATCAAACGCATGCGCCAGCGCTGCAAATCCAGCCGTAGCAGGGGATTGACCCGGCGGCTCATTGACCGGCCTCTTTGGCAGGCACGTCCTGCATCAGATTGAGCATGCGGATTTGCTTGGGATCGGGCACCGACATCTGCAAATGTTCGCGCGCCACCTGTTCGATATGCGTATGCATGGCCCAGGTGCTCTGCTCGAGTTGCAGGCGCCCCCACTCGATATCCAGGTTGCGCGCCTTCTCCTGCTCCACCTGCAGACCGATGAATGCCCGACGCGCATGATGGCGCGCCGTGACGACGGACAAGGCGCAGAGCACCAGGACGATCGCCAGGAGCAGGTTTATTCTCAGCACGCCGCCCCCCTGCGCTCGGCCACTCTGAGCACGGCACTGCGCGCTCGCGGGTTGCGCGCCAGTTCGGCATCGGAGGCATGGATGGCACGACCGACCAAACGCAGCCGTCCCGGCTTGATCTGGCTCGCCAGCAGAGGGATATCGAGCGGCACATCCTCGCCCTTCGCCTCGGCCCGCATGAAGCGCTTGACCATCCGGTCCTCCAGCGAGTGGAAGCTGATCACCGCGAGGCGCCCGCCCGCGCGCAAGACCTCGACGCCTTGCGGCAGGGTCTGCGCCAGTTCTTCCAATTCGCGGTTAATGTGAATCCGGATAGCCTGAAAGGTACGCGTCGCCGGATCTTGGCCACGCTCGCGCGTGCGCACCGCCGACGCCGCGATCCGCGCCAACTGAGCAGTGCGTTCGATCGGCGCTTCTGCGCGCACCGCAACAATCGCCCGCGCAATCGATTTAGCAAACCGTTCTTCGCCATATTCCCGGATGACATACGCGATCTCCTCTTCAGCCGCTGTATTCAGCCATTCCGCCGCGGTCTCGCCCTGAGTCGTATCCATGCGCATGTCGAGCGGCGCATCGAAACGGAAGCTGAAGCCCCGTTCCGGCTCGTCGATCTGCGGGCTGGAGACGCCGATATCGAGCAACACCCCATCCACCTCCGTCAGCCCCGCTTCAGCCAGCGTCGCTTTGAGCCGGCTGAAATGGGCGTGAACGATCGAGAACCGCACATCCAGTATCCGTTTACCCTCGGCCACGGCCAGCGGGTCCCGATCCATCGCCAGCAAACGCCCCTGCGGGCCAAGCCGCGCCAGGATCGCGCGACTATGGCCACCACGGCCGAAGGTGGCATCGACATAACTGCCCTCCGGCCGAATATTCAATGCCTCCAGCGTCTCCTCCAGCAGTACCGGGACATGGGCCGACTGCCCATCGGTCACAAAGAGAACCCCTTCAGCTCTTCAGGCAACTCGCCATTTTTCAACGCCGTGCCGAGCAATTCGGGCAACTGACCCGCCTGCTCGAACTGCGTCTGCCAGGCGGACTCGCTCCAAATTTCGAATTTGTTGCCCTGGCCCACCAACATCGCTTCTTTGTCCAGGCCCGCATGCTTGCGCAGCATGGGCGGCAGCAAGATACGGCCGGCGCTATCGAGCTCAACGTCCGACGCGGAACCGACCAGGATGCGCTGCAAAGTACGGCTGACGGGGTTGAAGCTGGAGAGCGCGGTGAGCTTGCGCTCGATGGGTTCCCATTCCGGGAAGGGATAAAGCAAGAGGCAACCGCTCGGGTCGGCCGTAACCACCAAGCGGCCGGCACAACGATCCGTCAGCAGCTCGCGGTACTTTGCCGGGATGGCCAGACGACCTTTGCCGTCCACAGCCAACGAACTCAGTCCCCTAAACATGGTCCCCTTGAGGGCTCGATGTTTCCACCAAACCCCACTTTCCCCCACTTTTCGACAGTAGCCCCCACTTTAGTGGCCGAGCACCGGCGATGTCAAGGTCAAAACGGGATTTTTTTCAATGAAGACAACAACTTACGCAAAAATGCCAATGCCTGGAATTAAGGAAAATAAAGAAGGCCGTACACTTGAAACTTAAAGTGATTTATCAAGATGGCGCGCTGGACACAACGAGGGGAGTGGGAGTCGGCCGATAAGCCGGGTTCTGTCTGAAGTCTTGCGACTCGAGGCAATCATTCATCTGGGACGACGATCACTCGCCGCCTCGCGCAGCCTACCCGCAGGCTCAGCGGGCCGCTTCAATGCCTGCCTATTTGGCCTTGCTCCGGGTGGGGTTTGCCCGCCGGGACTGTTGCCAGCCCGGCCGTGCGCTCTTACCGCACGATTTCAACCTTACCTGTGTCTGCGCGCAGACCATCGGCGGTATGTTTCTGTTGCCCTTCAGCATCGGTTCAAAACGCTTCTGCCACCAAAGTGGGTCGCACTTTAGTTCCGGCATAACGCGCTGCGCGCATTAGCCTCCACTGAAGTTTCGCGCACTACGCGAAACTTTCCGTCGCCTCGCGACGCCCAGGCGTTACCTGGCACCCTGCCCTATGGAGCCCGGACTTTCCTCCACCCTCGCTTCGCAGCGAAAGCAGCGATTGCCTGGCCGACTCCCGTGCCCAGTATACGGGTCGGTCAGGCCAGTTGCCAGGAAATCGCCTCCCCGGCGCGCAAAGGCACCAGCACGTCGCTGCCGAAGGCCAGGCTGTCCGGCGCAGCCCATGCCGTCTTGCGCAGCGTGATCCGCTCGCTGTTGCGCGGCAGGCCGTAGAAGTCGGGGCCGTGGAAGCTGGCGAAGGCCTCCAGCTTGTCCAGCGCGCCGGCCGCCTCGAAGACCTCGGCATAGAGTTCGATACCGGCATGCGCGCTGTAGATGCCGGCGCAACCGCAGGCACATTCCTTGGCACCCTTGGCGTGCGGCGCACTGTCGGTGCCGAGGAAAAACTTCGGGCCGCCGGAGATCGCCGCCTCGATCAGCGCCTGGCGGTGCGCTTCGCGCTTGAGTACCGGCAGGCAATAGAAATGCGGCCGGATGCCGCCCTTGAACATCGCATTGCGGTTATAGAGCAGGTGATGCGCCGTCAACGTCGCCGCCACATTGGCCGGCGCCTGCTTCACGAACTCGATACCGTCGCGCGTCGTGGTGTGTTCGAGCACCAGCTTGAGCGTGGGGAAGCGCCTGAGCACCGGTATCAGCACCCGCTCGATGAACGCCGCCTCACGGTCGAACACATCGACCTCGGGATCGGTCACCTCGCCGTGCACCAACAAGGGCACACCCTGCTCGGCCATCGCCTCGAGCGCCGGGTAGGTCTTCTCCACCGCCGTCACTCCGAAATCGGAATTGGTGGTCGCCCCGGCCGGGTAATACTTCACCGCATGGACGAACCCGCTAGCGCGAGCCTTGACGATCTCGTCCGGCGTCGTGTTGTCGGTCAGATAGAGCGTCATCAGCGGCTCGAACCGCAGGCCGGCCGGCAAGGCCGCCAGGATGCGCTCGCGGTAGGCCCGCGCCTCCTCGACCGTGCGCACCGGCGGCTTCAGGTTGGGCATGACGATGGCACGGGCAAAACGGTAGGCGGTGTCCGGCAACACGGCGCGCAAGGCCTCGCCATCGCGCAAATGTAAATGCCAATCGTCAGGCCGGGTGATCGTCAGGGTGTCCATGTTTCTGCAACTCCAAAGCCATTTCATAAACGCTATTCTTCTTCTCGCCGGTCAGTTTTACCGCGAGGGCGACCGCCTGCTTCAACGGCAACTCGGCCAGCAATGCGCGCAAGGTCGCGCGCAGGGCCTGGTCGTTCGGCGCCTCGGCCGCTGCGCCTTGCACGATCAGGACGAACTCGCCGCGGCAGCGATTCTCGTCGGCCGCCAGCCAGGCCTCGGCCTCACCCAGCGGACACACATGCACCTGTTCGAACAACTTGGTCAGCTCGCGCGCGATCGCGATCTCGCGCTCGGCACCCAGTACAGCAGCGAGGTCGGCCATGCTTTCGCGCACACGATGCGGCGCCTCATAGAACACCAGCGCATAAGGCAAAGCCTTCAAAGCGTCCAAGGCCTTGCGCCGCGCCGCCGCCTTGTTCGGCAGGAAACCATAGAACAACCAGCGGCCGTCACCGACGCCGGCCACGGACTGTGCGGCCGCCACTGCGCTCGGGCCGGGGATCGCGAACACCGGCAAGCCGGCCTCGCGCGCGCGGCGCGCCAGATAGGCCCCCGGATCGCTCACGCCCGGCGTGCCCGCATCGGAAACATAAGCCACGCTCTTACCTGCAGCCACATCGGCCACCAGGCGTGCCGCCGCCTCGCGCTCGTTGTGTTCGTGCAACGCGACGAGTTTTTTCTGCAGGCCGTAGGCATTGAGCAGGCCTTGGGTCACGCGGGTGTCCTCCGCCGCGACGATGTCCACGGTCTTCAGAATATCCAGGGCGCGCAGCGTGATGTCGCGCAGATTTCCGATCGGCGTGCCGACGATATAGAGGCTGCCCGGGGCAGCCGCGGCATCTTGCATCTTGTTTCCACAACCATTAGCTTGCGCGCAGTGTAGCAGGCTCCATAAACAACGACCCAGGGAGGGCGCCATGCCGAGCGGCGCAGCGGCCGAAGACCGCGCAGCGGAATATCTCCAGCGCCAAGGACTGAAATTGCTCGCGCGCAACTGGCGTTGCCGCCAGGGCGAACTGGACCTGATCATGCGCGACGGCAACAGCCTGGTCTTCGTCGAGGTGCGCAGCCGCAGCCATGCCACCTTCGGCGGCGCCGGTGCCAGCATCACCCCGGCCAAGCAAGGCAAGCTGATCCGCGCGGCCGAACATTACCTGCTGCAACAACCCCATCATGGCCCCTGCCGCTTCGATGCGGTGCTGATCGACGGCGATGCGCTGCAATGGCTCAAGAACGCCTTCGGGGCATAGCGCCCGGCTCGGCAGGAAATCGGCGCGATGCCTCGGCTATAATCGGCCGAAATATCGGGGCCCACCGTGAATCTAGCCGAACGCATCTATTACACCTTTCAGGAAAGCGCCCAAGCCAAACTCAGCGCGGCGGATATCCTGGCCGAACCGATCGCGCAAGCGGCCGAGCGGCTGGTGGCCTGCTTCATGAGCGAAGGCAAACTACTGGCCTGCGGCAATGGCGCCTCGGCCGCCGATGCCCAGCATTTTGTCTCGGAATTGATCAACCGCTTCGAGCGCGAGCGGCCGGCCTTGGCCGCCCTGGCCTTGATCGGCGACAGCGCGACCCTGACCTCGATCGCCGACGACTCGGATTTCTCCATGGTGTTCGCCCGCCAAATCGGCGCCTTGGGCCAGCCCGGCGACATGCTGCTGGCGATATCCACCAACGGCTGTTCGCGCAATGTGATCGAGGCTGCGCGCGTCGCGCAAGAACGCGAGGTGGCCGTGATCGCGCTGGTCGGGCAGGATGGCGGCGAGCTGGCCGAGATGCTGACCGAACGCGACATCCTGATCTGCGTACCCGGCGACAGCATGGCCCGTATCCAAGAGATCCACCAACTGGCCTTGCACTGTCTGTGCGACAGCATCGACTATTTGTTATTGGGAGCCTAATCGTGCGTAAGTTTTTTACCGTCAGCCTGCTGTGCCTTGCGGCAATCCCTCTGTCCGGCTGCGCCCCAGTGGTCATCGGTAGCGGCGTCGCCGGCGCACTGATCGCCGACGACCGGCGCACCCCAAGCACCGTGCTGATGGACAAGGAAATCGTACTAACCGCCAGCAGCCGGCTGTATGAGGCCAAGCTGAGCGAATCCAACGTCAACGTGAGCAGCTTCAACCGCCGCGTCTTGCTAACCGGCGAGACCAACTCCGATGCACAGCGCGCGAAGATCGCCGCCATCGCCGGCGGCGTCGCCAATGTCCGCGAAGTCATCGACGAGGTGGCCGTAGTACCGACCGCCTCCTTCGGCAGCCGAGGCAGCGACGTGCTGCTCTCGGCCAAGGTGATAGCGCGTCTGATCGAAGACAAGCGCTTCAATGCCAATCACATCAAGGTCGTCACCGAGCGCGGCAACATCTACCTGATGGGCTTGGTCAAGCGCACCGAAGGCGACGCCGCCGCCGAAGTGGCGGCCGGCACCGAGGGTGCACGCGGTGTGGTCAAGGCCTTCGAATACATGGATTGAGCCGTCGATGCATTACAAAGACCTGCGCGACTTCATCGGCCAGCTCGAGCAGCGGGACGAACTCAAACGCATCCCGGTCGAGGTCGACCCGCGGCTGGAGATGACCGAGATCGGCGACCGCGTGTTGCGTGCCGGCGGCCCGGCCTTGCTGTTCGAACGGCCGAAGGGTCATAGCATGCCGGTGCTGACCAATCTGTTCGGCACCGTGCAACGCGTCGCCCTCGCGATGGGCGAAGAAGACCCGGCCAAGCTGCGCGAGATCGGTCGCTTGCTCGCCTATTTGAAGGAACCCGAGCCCCCCAGGGGCCTGAAGGATGCCTGGGACAAGTGGCCGGTATTGAAACAGGTGCTGAACATGTCACCGAAAGAGGTGCGTTCGCCCGCTTGCCAGGAAATCGTCTGGGAAGGCGATGAGGTCGATCTTGCCCGGCTGCCGATCCAGACCTGCTGGCCGAACGACGCCGGCCCCCTTGTCACCTGGGGCCTTACCGTCACCCGCGGCCCGCACAAGGCCAGGCAGAACCTGGGCATCTACCGCCAACAGGTGATCGGCCGCAACAAGCTGATCATGCGCTGGCTCGCCCACCGCGGCGGCGCCCTCGACTTCCGCGAATTCCAGCAGGTCCATCCGGGCCAGCCCTTCCCGGTCTGCGTCGCTCTCGGCGCCGACCCGGCCACCCTCCTCGGCGCGGTGACCCCGGTGCCGGATTCGTTGTCCGAATACCAGTTTGCCGGCCTGTTGCGCGGAGCCAAGACCGAGGTGGCCAAGGCGCTGGGTTCCGACCTGCAAGTACCCGCCTCGGCCGAGATCGTGCTCGAGGGCGTGATCCATCCGGACGAGACCGCGCCCGAGGGCCCGTTCGGCGACCACACGGGGTATTACAACGAGGTCGAGACCTTCCCCGTGTTCACCGTCGAGCGCATCACCCTGCGGCGCGACCCGATCTACCACAGCACCTACACCGGCAAGCCGCCGGACGAGCCGGCCATCCTCGGCGTGGCGCTGAACGAGGTGTTCGTGCCGCTGCTGCAGAAGCAGTTCCCCGAGATCACCGACTTCTACTTGCCGCCCGAGGGTTGCAGCTACCGCATGGCCTGCGTGTCGATGAAGAAGCAGTACCCGGGCCACGCCAAGCGGGTGATGTTCGGCGTCTGGTCCTTCCTGCGCCAGTTCATGTACACCAAGTTCATCCTGGTCACCGACGACGACGTCGACGTGCGCGATTGGAAAGAGGTGATCTGGGCGCTGACCACCCGGGTCGACCCGGCGCGCGACACCCTGATCGTGGAGAACACGCCGATCGACTACCTCGATTTCGCCAGCCCCGTGTCGGGCTTGGGCAGCAAGATGGGCATCGACGCCACCCACAAGTGGCCGGGCGAGACCCAGCGCGAATGGGGCCGGCCGATTGCGATGGACGCCGCGGTCAAGGCCCGAATCGATGCCCTCTGGGACCAACTCGGCCTCTAGCCATTCGCCAATAGTTGAGTATAATTGTCGGACATTATTCCTGGAGCTTAGCCATGTCTGCCGAACTCTTTGCCGCCGCCAAATCCGGCGATGTCGATGCCTTGCGCCGCCTGATCGCGGCCGGCGCCAGCCCCAATGCCACCGACGATGAAGGCCGGACCCCGCTGCATATCGCCGCCTTCGAAGGCCACCTCGGCGCAGTGCAGGCCCTGATCGACGCCGGCGCCGACGTCAACGCCCGCGATCAGCTGCAGTGGACCCCGGTGTTCAAAGCCGCCTACAACCACGAGCAGGACACCGGCTTCGCGCCGGTGGTCAAGGCCCTGATCGACGCCGGCGCCGACGTCAACGCCCGCATCGGCTTCGGCCTCACCCCGCTGATGCTGGCCGCCGGCGGCGGCGAGGGCGCGGTGTGCGAGGTGCTGCTCAACGCCGGCGCCGACGCCCATGCCGCGAACGAGGCCGGCCGCACCGCGTTGCAGATGGCCAAGGAGCGCCACTGGGTCGACGTGATCAACCTTTTGCACGAGGCCACCGGCTTCGTGCCCGAGACCGAGGGCGCCTGCTCCACCGGGCGCAAGGGTCCGAGCGACCAGAACGTGATCAACTTCATGAAGCGGCCGATGCACTGAAGACCGCGGGCCGCTGCTTCACTCAGGCAGCGGCCAGATCGTCTGCACCCGGTCGGCCGTGAATAGCTTCTTGCCGATGGGGCTGAGCGCGACATGGATTTCCAGTTCAGCCAGAGGCAGGCCGGCAGGCAAATAGCCGTCATAGGAATCGTCGAGATAAAGCGGAAAGCTATCGGCATAAACCGCCTTCCCGCCGGAACCCATATTGGGAAACAGCGCGTGCCAGGACAGGGTCGGCGGTACCTTCTCGACATCGGCCGGCAAAAGCTGCCACTTCGGCCAACCGTTTTCCGCATAGATATAAAACTGTCCCCGATAGCCGGCGACGACATAGGCGTCGTAGGCCGGTGCGCAATATTGGCCGAAACAGCGCAGCTCGAATTCCCCCGGCGCCGTGGTAACCGTGACCAACAGGACCTTGGGGCCGTAGCCTAAGCAAGCGCCGGCCAGCGGCCCTAGCGACAAAGGGCTATTGCAGGAAATAACCGTGTTCGACACATCTTTAACGTCGAACTGCGCGGCCGTCACCGCCCTCGTCATCACGGCAGCCGCCAGCAACAGCCCAAGCATTGGACTTGGCTTCATTTTGACGCCCCCTGGTTTGGGTCCCGGCATCCACGCACGATGCATGCCACCAGGCTTATACGCGGGCAGGGCAATGAGCCTTGCCCGGCCGCTTGGATTATTTTATGCGGTGTCTGTCGCCATCGGCGCCGCCCTAGCGTTTGACGCCGTCCAGCCCGCCCTGCAACACATAGACCTCGAACCCGCGCTGCTCCAACAGGAAAGCCGCCGTCGCACTGCGTTGGCCGGACTGGCAGAACGCGACGTATTTTCGTTTGGTATCCAAGTCTTGCGTCTTGCCGCGTAGCTGCGCCAACGGGATATTGATCGCACCGCGCAAGGTGCCGGTCTTGAATTCGTCCTCCAGGCGCACGTCGATCAAGCCAGCGCCCTCGGCCGCCATGTGTTTCACTTGTTCCACCGTGACCCATTTGACCATCGGCGCCTTGAGCAACTCGTTGAAGTCCTGCTGCGCCATGCGCATCAGCACGCCGTCGCTACGCATGGTCACGGTAGCATTGCGCGGCATGCCGGAAATCAGCGCCTCTTCGCCGAAACCATCGCCCTTGCCCAACGTGGCCAGCACCTCGATCTTGCCACCGGCACCCACCCGGCTGACCTCGGCCACCCCCTCGCGGATCAAGTAATAGTTGTCGCCCGGCCCGCCCTGCTGGATCACCACGTCGCCGGCCTTGACCTCGACCCGCTTGAACCGGCCGAACATCGCATTGGTGTTGACCGGCGGCAGTTTCTGGAAGGCCGGTAGGGTCAACACCGTGAACATCCATTCGGGATCGTCGCCCTCGAATTCGGTGACCTCGAAGCCGGTGGCCTGGTCCATGGTCACAAAGCGATCCAGCACCGCCTCTTCCACCCGCAACACCTTCGCCGGACCATCGGCCACGCCGGTATAGTGGCGCGGCTTCAGCCTGGCCAAGGCATAACGGCCGTCTTCGCTGCCTGCCTCGATCGACATCGGCGCGCGCCCCTCGTCGACCAGGTTAACCCGCCCCGCGATCAGGTAATACAACCAGTTGTCGTTGTCGCCTTTTTTGAACAGCGTCTGCCCCGGCTTGAATTCCAGAATCTCCAAGCACTTGCCCAATTCGTCCATGCTCTGCTGCGACAACGAACCCATCGGCACGAATTGATCCAAGTAATCGAACATTTCTTGTTTCAGCACAGCCAACCCTTCCGAAGAATTGCTTGCGAAAATCAGGCCGACAGCGGTTCGACCGCGTATTCCACCGCCAAGGTATGGCTCTGCCCCGCCGGCACGCCAACCCGATGCTCGAACGCATTGGCGCTCTCGACGCAAACCATCTCGCGCCAACCGCCCCGGCCCGCAAGGCCGGGACCGAAATCGCCCATCTTCTCGGCCTTTTCGGTCCACGGCGTCCAGACCACCGTGGACCGGCTGCCCGACTTGGCGATGCGGATACGGCGTTGGAGTCGGGCATCTTCGATCGTGCACTCGGCCTCGGTGTTCAGATAGACGCGGTCGACCTCGCCGTCGAAGCCGATGGCGCCGTCCTGACGCTTGCGCGCGAAATTTTCCACCTTGTCCAGATAGTCGCAACCGTCCAGGCCCTGCACCTTGACCTCGGCGATGTCGCCGATCTCGAAATAGGTGTGCAGGGCCTCGCCGATCACGAAGTCCTGCGCGCCGAGGTTGTGGGTGACCAGTGCCACCTTGAGCGTCGCGCCAACACTGACGCGGATCTCCAGCCGGGTCGGGTGCGGCCACTGCGCACGCACCTGATCGGTCTCCTGCATGGTCAGCACGATCTCGGTCGCGCCATCGTCCAGCGCGCACGTGCCGGTCACCGCCCAGGGCACCGTACGAGCAAAGCCGTGCGCGGGAAAGCCTGCCTCGCTGGCATGCGGACCGAACCAGGGCCAGCACACCGGCACACCACCGCGGATGGATTTGCCCGGCGCGAACTTGGCCTGGCTGGAGACCCAAACGACTGGGCGCGCCTGGCCCTTGGGTTGCCAAGACACGACATGGCCGCCTTGCAGGCAGATGCTGGCGCGGGCCTGACCGTTGTCGACCTCGGCAAAGATCAGGCCTTCGGCATTGGCGCGAAAGGCGAGCTGGCCGGGGATGGCGAATTGCTGGCTGAGGCTATCGATGGAACTCATGGTTTTCCTTATTTGCGTTCGACTTGGCTGACATCGCGTACCGCGCCGAAGGCGGCGGAGGTCGTCATCGCGGCATAGGCCCGCAGGGCGGCGGAGACCGGGCGATCGCGGCCGACTGGTTGCCAAGCGGCCTTGCCTCGGCTGTCCATGGCGTCGCGCCGGCGCTGCAATTCCTCGGGGCTGACATCCAGGTGGATGCGCCGATTCGGGATATCGATCTGCACCAGGTCGCCTTCCTGCACCAGACCGATGGTGCCGCCCTCGGCTGCCTCGGGCGAGACGTGGCCGATGGACAGGCCCGAGGTGCCGCCGGAGAAGCGGCCGTCGGTGATCAGCGCGCAGGCCTTGCCCAAGCCCTTGGACTTCAAATACGAAGTGGGATAGAGCATCTCCTGCATGCCGGGGCCGCCGCGCGGCCCCTCATAACGGATGACCAGCACATCGCCCTCTTTGATCCGGTCGGCGAGGATGGCCTCGACCGCCGCATCCTGGCTCTCGAAGATCCGGGCGGGGCCGGAGAATTTGAGGATGCCGGCATCGACCCCGGCGGTCTTCACGATGCAGCCATCCTCGGCCAGATTGCCGTAGAGCACGGCCAGGCCGCCGTCCTGGGAATAGGCGTTCTCCATATCGCGGATGCAACCCTGGCTGCGATCCATGTCCAACTCGGGGTAACGCCGATCCTGTGAGAACGCCACCTGGCTCGGCACGCCGCCCGGCGCGGCCTTGAAGAAGTCGAATACCGAGATGTCGTGCGCGCGCATGATGTCCCAGATCGACAAGGCCTCGGCCAAGGTCTTGCTGTGCACGGTATGGCACTCGCGGTGGATCAGGCCGGCGCGATCCAGCTCGCTCAGGATGCCGATCACGCCGCCGGCGCGATGCACGTCTTCCATATGATAGGTCTGAATACTGGGCGCGACCTTGCACAGGTGCGGCACCTTGCGCGACATACGGTCGATGTCGTGCATGGTGAAGTCGACGCCGGCCTCGCGCGCGGCGGCCAACAGGTGCAGTACGGTATTGGTCGAACCGCCCATGGCGATGTCGAGCGCCATCGCGTTCTCGAACGCCTCGAACGTCGCGATGTTGCGCGGCAGCACGGTAGCGTCGTCCTGTTCGTAATAGCGCTTGGCCAGGTCCACGACCAGGCGGCCGGCGCGCAGGAACAGCTCCTTGCGGTCGGCATGGGTCGCCAGCAAGGAACCGTTGCCGGGCAGGGACAGACCCAAGGCCTCGGTCAGGCAGTTCATCGAATTGGCGGTGAACATGCCGGAGCAGGAACCGCAGGTCGGGCAGGCCGAACGCTCGGTGGCCGCCACCTCCTCGTCGCTACACTTGCTGTCGGCCGCCTGGATCATGGCGTCGACCAAGTCGAGCATGATGGTCTTGCCGGCCCAGGTCACCTTGCCCGCCTCCATCGGCCCGCCGGAGACGAACACGGTGGGGATGTTCAGGCGCAGCGCGGCCATCAGCATGCCGGGGGTGATCTTGTCGCAGTTGGAGATGCAGACCAGGGCATCGGCGCAGTGGGCATTGACCATGTACTCGACCGAATCGGCGATCAGGTCGCGCGAGGGCAGCGAATACAACATGCCGCCGTGGCCCATGGCGATGCCGTCGTCGACGGCGATGGTGTTGAACTCCTTGGCCACGCCGCCGGCCGCCTCGATCTCGCGCGCCACCATCTGGCCCAGGTCCTTCAGGTGCACATGGCCGGGTACGAACTGGGTGAAGGAGTTGGCGATGGCGATAATCGGTTTGTCGAAATCGGCGTCCTTCATGCCGGTGGCGCGCCACAGCGCGCGCGCGCCGGCCATGTTGCGGCCATGAGTGGTAGTGCGGGAACGATACTGGGGCATGCGAGAACCTCGAAATACGAATTTGGTAAAGGCACAAACCCCGGCCGGGGCCGGAGCATATAATTCGGCCTCATTCTACCCCAGCCGCCCACCATGCTCATCCATCCCGAATTCGATCCTATCGCCTTGCAGATCGGCCCTCTCGCCGTGCGCTGGTATGGCCTGATGTACCTACTCGCCTTCGGTCTATTCATCCTGCTCGGCCGCAGCCAAATCAAGCGCCGACCCGATCTCGGCTGGACCGCGCAGGACCTGGACGACCTGCTGTTCTACGGCATCCTCGGCGTTGTGCTCGGCGGCCGTCTGGGCGAGGTGGCGTTCTTCCAACCTGGCTACTACCTGCAACACCCGGCGGAAATCATCGCCATCTGGAAAGGCGGCATGAGCTTCCACGGCGGTTTCCTCGGCGTACTCGTCGCACTGCTCTGGTTTGCCCGCAAGACCGGGCGCACCTTCTGGCAGGTCGCCGACTTCGTCGCACCGCTGGTTCCTACCGGCCTGGCTACCGGCCGCATCGGCAACTTCATCAATGGCGAGCTCTGGGGCCGCCCGGCCGACCCCAGCCTACCCTGGGCCATGGTCTTCCCGCATGTCGACGCGCTGCCGCGCCACCCTTCGCAGCTGTATCAAGCCCTAGGCGAAGGCCTGCTGCTGTTTCTTATTCTCTGGTTCTATGCCCGCAAACCGCGCGCCGCCGGCGCCACCTCCGCCGTATTCCTGATCGGCTACGGCGCGCTGCGCTTCAGTGCCGAGTTCTTCCGCACGCCCGACCCCGGGATCTTCGGCGTACTGACGCTCGGCCTCTCTACCGCGCAGTGGCTGTGTGTCCCGATGGTCGCTGCCGGCATCGGCCTCATGACCTGGTCACGCGGGCGCCCTAAACAAGCGGCCTAAGCCACCTGCCATTGATGGCTATGGGCGAAGCGGCGAAAACGCGCAATGCCGGACGAGCGGTCGCGCGCACGCCACTTGAGGCCGATCTTGCGGGTTACGGAATAGTCCTCGATCGGCAAAAACACCACGCCTTCATGGGTACGCAAACGGCGCGGCAAGACGGAAACGCCCAGACCTCCTGCCACCAGCTCCATGACAACCTCGTCCGAAGTGGCCCGGTAGACCACTCGTGGCGCCACCCCCTGTTGTGCCATTGCCGCTTGCAGATCCGCCCATAGCTCGCAGCCGCCGCGGTCGATGAAGGGCTGCTGATGCAGATCGGCTAGCCGCGCGTGTTTATGTTTTGCCAAGGGATGGCCGATCCACGTTGCCAGCATGACCCGCTCGTCGAACAGCCCCTCCGACGACGACAAGCGATCGCCCGGCCGCAGAACGGTAATCAAGGCATCGATCGCGCCGGCCTTCAATTGCTCGCGCAGCCAGGGATCGGTCCCTTCGGTCAGTTCCACCGTGACCATCGGATAGAGCTCGCGATAGTCGCGGATCAAGCGCGCGATGGGCTCGATCGGTGCGGTATTCAACATACCCAGCCGCAACGACGACGCCTGATCCGAAACGAGCAGCGCCTTTCTTGCCGCCTCCAACGCCTGATAGGCCGCCCGCGCATGCGGCAACACTTTCTCCCCGGCCTCGGTCAGTACCACGCGCCGATTGTCCCGCAAGAACAAGGCGGCGCCGAACTCTTCCTCAAGCGCTTTGATGCCGGCCGAGAGTGTCGGCTGGGTCACATACACGCGTGCCGCCGCCTTGGAAAAACTCCCGCAGTCCACGATGGCCAGAAAGTAACGAATTTGCTGGATATTCATACATCGACCATATCTATACACAAAATAAACAATGATGAATTTATCTATTGCCGGCAAAACCGTAAAGTAACGCCGAACAGCCAAACACCTGGGAGCGGCAAGATGGCACATCCGGTTCTGACCGAGGCGATCGTTATCAAAAACGGCATCGTGATTACCGAAGGGCGCGCAGACGGACAGATTCTGTTCCGCTGCCGCCACTGCGGCACCCGATGGTCGCACCCCGCCGCCGCGATACCCGGCCTGCCCGTCATCAGCAACCGTTACCTAAGATGCCCGGCCGATTGCCAATTACACAATGCCGTTGCCTAAAGCCCACGACAACCGCCTCAGGGAGAACCCATGCTAGACATACGCAGAATCACCGTCGGCGCCTGGCAAATCAATTGCTACGTCGTGTCGGATGAAAACAAGCGCTGCATCTTGATCGACCCGGGCGAAGATCCCGCAGGCATCGACGAGGAACTCATCATCCCAGCGGGACTGACCCCGATCGCGATGCTCGCCACCCACGGCCATCTCGACCATATCGGCGGCGCCCGCTACTTCAACGAGAAATACACCATCCCCCTCTACGTCCACAAGGACGACGTCCAACTGGCGAACCACGCCACCTATTGGGCCGAAGTGTTGAGGACACCCGGCATCGCCAATCCATCGAAGATCATCCCTTACGACAGCGACTCGATCGCCATCGAAAATTTCGCCTTCGATATCGTGCACACCCCGGGCCACACCGCCGGCGGCTGCTGCCTGCATCTGAAGGACAAGGCCTCCGTCTTCACCGGCGACACCCTGTTCTTCCACACCATAGGGCGCACGGATAGGCCGGGTCTGGATTCCGGTGGCGGCCACGAAGTCTTGGTCGACGCGATCAAGACAAGACTGTTCAAGCTACCGGGCGACACCGTCGTCTATCCCGGCCATGGCATCCATAGCACGATCGACCACGAACGCGAGCACAACCCCGCCCTCTTGTTCGACTAGTCCCGCTTTTCGGCCGCTCTCCAAACGCGACGCGATCGCACCCTGCCACCTTGGCCGAACCCCCTCGGCAGCTATGCCGAGGGGTGGTTTTTTGCTATATTCGCGGCTCGATTTGGGGCGGTAGCTCAGCTGGGAGAGCGTCGCGTTCGCAATGCGAAGGTCGGGAGTTCGATCCTCCTCCGCTCCACCAAATCTCCACCGAATAAAAAGGGCACCCGCTGGGTGCCCTTTTTATTTGTGGCGTCGAGGCTGGGCGAGAACGCCCTCGAGCCCGGCCAGCGAAGTCAGTGGGCTTCGGCATTAGCCGAGGCAGGCACCGCCTCCCCCGCACGGTCTGTCTCGAATACTGCGAACCTCGAACAAAACCAGACGCCACAACCTTACCCGGCGCGCGAACCCCGCTCCCCCATCAACAGCGACGCAATCATCGGGCAAGACACACTGCCTTGGCGCGCCTGGCACGTATGCACGATATGGTCCAGCGCCGCCTCGATCCGCTGCATATCGGCAATCCGTTCCCGCACGTCGGTCAGCTTCTTCTCTGCAATCGCCCGCGCTTCTTCGCAGCCGGTGCCATCGTCCAGCTTGAGCAATAAAGCGACCTCTTCCAGGCTGAACCCTAGGCGCTGCGCCGATTTGATAAAACCCAAACGCGACAGGTCGCCGCGGTCGTAACGGCGAATGCCGCCGAGGGGCCTATCGGGCTCGGGCAATAGGCCGCGCCGCTGGTAATAGCGCACGGTTTCAATATTGACGCCGGCCGCTTTGGCCAAACTGCCGATGGTCATCTGCGTTGCTTGTCTTGTCATGGTCTTGACCCTGTACTTGACTACGGAACTAAGGTTACGCCATCGCCCATCCCCGATGGAAAGGTATTTAATGACTACGCCCAGAACCCCACTCGGCCTGCTCGCCGCCGGCGGCCTGACCGCCCTGCTCGGCTCGGCCTGTTGCCTAGGCCCCTTGGTCTTGGTTTCGCTCGGCGTGGGCGGCGCCTGGCTCAGCGGACTGCACGTGTTCGAGCCGTTGCGGCCTTACCTGCTGGGCGCTGCCGTCGTACTGCTGTTTCTGGCCTACCGCCGCATCTGGCGGCCTGCCGCGCAATGCGCCCCCGGCCAGGCCTGCGCCCTGCCCAAGGCCCGGCGGCTCTACAAGACCCTCTTCGCGCTGGCCGCATGCCTGCTATCGGCCGCGCTGCTCTCGCCTTATCTCGCCCCCTTGTTCTATTAGGAGTTCCTCATGAGAAAACCCGCCCTGATCGCGGCCTTGCTGTTCGGTTTCGCCTCGACGGCCTTGGCCGCAGCCAAAACGGTGACCCTGTCGGTACCCGGCATGTATTGCGCAGTCTGCCCAATCACCGTGAAGAAGGCGTTGAGCCACGTCAAAGGCGTCTCCCGGGTCGAAGTCAATTACGACAAGAAAGAGGCCATCGTCGTCTTCGACGACAGCAAGACCAAGGTCGAAGATTTGACCTGGGCCACAGAAGCAGCCGGCTATCCGTCCAAGCCGACCGGCCCGGCCAAAGGAGAGGCCCCATGAGCGATGGCTGCGAAATCGCACTCGAATCGACCCTCACCTGCCCCCACTGCGGGCACAGCAAGACCGAGCGCATGCCGACCGATGCCTGCCAGTGGTTCTACGAATGCGAGCGGTGCCATCAGGTCTTGCGGCCCAAGGCGGGCGACTGCTGTGTGTATTGTTCCTATGGCACCGTGCCGTGCCCGCCGATTCAGCAGAGCCGAGGCACCGGCGGTGCCTGCCACTGTGGCTGAAAATGAAAAAGCCCGGCCGGGGCCGGGCTTTTTACATACCGGGCCGAATCAGCGCTGGAGCAGATCGCCCTTGCCGGGCTTGCCCAGCCAAGCATCGGCATCGGGCAGGGCGTCTTTTTTCTCGACGATGGTCGGCCAGTTCTTGGCCAGGTCGGCGTTGATTTGGATATACCGGCGCTGGTCTTCCGGCACGTCGTCCTCGGCGAAAATCGCCTCGGCTGGGCACTCGGCCACGCATAGGGTGCAATCGATGCATTCCTCGGGGTCGATGACCAGGAAATTCGGGCCTTCGTGGAAGCAATCCACCGGGCAGACGTCGACACAGTCCGTATATTTGCAATTTATGCAGTTTTCAGTAACAACGTAAGTCATGATGCATTTCCCTTGCTAGGGTATTTTGGATTAGGATAGCGGCAAAAATCAGTCTAACCATTGTACCCCCTGCCTAGCTTGTCAAACGAATTCATTGAAGAGGTGCGCGAATGAGCGAGCATATCCACTATGTAACCGACGAAACCTTCGAGCAGGAAGTGCTGCAATCGCCGCTCCCCGTCCTGGTCGACTACTGGGCCGAATGGTGCGGTCCGTGCAAGATGATCTCCCCGATTCTGGACGAAGTGGCCAAGGAGTACACCGGCCGCGTCAAGGTCTGCAAACTGAATATCGACGAGAACCAGGCCACCCCGCCGAAATACGGCATCCGCGGCATTCCCACCTTGATGGTGTTCAAGAATGGCAGCGTCGAGGCGACCAAGGTCGGCGCCCTGTCGAAATCCCAGTTGACTGCATTTGTTGACAGCAACATCTAAGTTTCGCTAGTCTTCACCCGTCCGGCTCGACCGAGCCGGACGATTCCCCACAAAAACCCCGTTTCCCCGCCGTTTCCGGCATTTCCGTACGTCCCAGGGTCGTCATGCATCTTTCCGAATTGAAACAACTGCACGTCAGTCAACTGCTCGAGATGGCCGAGGCGAGCGAGATCGACAACGCCAACCGCATGCGCAAGCAGGAGCTGATCTTCGCCCTGCTCAAGCACAAGGCCAAGAAAGGCGAAAGCATCCACGGCGACGGCGCCCTGGAAGTCCTGCCGGACGGCTATGGCTTCCTGCGCTCGCCCGACACCTCCTACCTGGCCAGCCCGGACGACATCTACGTCTCGCCCAGCCAGATCCGCCGCTTCAACCTGCACACCGGCGACACCATCGAGGGCGAGATCCGCACCCCGAAGGACGGCGAGCGCTACTTCGCGCTGACCAAGCTGGACAAGGTCAACGGCGAGCCGCCCGAGGCGCTCAAGCACAAGATCATGTTCGAGAACTTGACGCCGCTGTTCCCGAACGAGCAGTTCAAGCTGGAACGCGACATCAAGGCCGAGGAGAACATGACCGGCCGCATCATCGACATCATCTCGCCAATCGGCAAGGGCTCGCGCGGCCTGATCGTCGCGCCGCCGAAATCGGGCAAGACGGTAATGATGCAGCACATCGCCCACGCCATCGTCAGCAATCACCCCGAGGTCACCCTGATCGTGCTGCTGATCGACGAGCGGCCCGAGGAAGTGACCGAGATGCAGCGCACCGTGCGCGGCGAGGTGGTCGCCTCGACCTTCGACGAACCGGCCAGCCGCCACGTCCAAGTGGCCGAAATGGTGCTGGCCAAGGCCAAGCGCCTGATCGAGGCGAAGAAGGACGTGGTCATCCTGCTCGACTCGATCACCCGCCTGGCCCGCGCCTATAACACCGTGGTGCCGGCCTCGGGCAAGGTGCTGACCGGCGGCGTCGACGCCAACGCGCTGCAAAAGCCCAAACGCTTCTTCGGCGCCGCGCGCAACATCGAGGAGGGCGGCTCGCTGACCATCCTGGCCACCGCGCTGGTCGATACCGGCTCGCGCATGGACGACGTGATCTACGAGGAATTCAAGGGCACCGGCAACATGGAGATCCACCTCGACCGCCGCATGGCCGAGAAGCGGGTCTACCCGGCGATCAACGTCAACCGCTCCGGCACCCGCAAGGAAGAACTGCTGCTCAAGTCGGATAACCTGCAGAAGATCTGGGTGCTGCGCAAACTCTTGTACCCGATGGACGACCTGGAGGCGATGGAGTTCTTGGCCGACAAGATTCGTGCAACCAAGAGCAACGCCGACTTCTTCGATTCGATGCGGCGCGGCTAGCCCTTCTTGCACCGACAAAAAAAGGCCAGCGATTGCTGGCCTTTTTCGTTGGCGCGTTTGAAACGTTCAAGCAGCCGGCCTGTCCGCAACGAAATCGAACCGGCCATCCGGCAATTCTTTGAAGCTGCCCAGATGCTTACCCAAGCTATCCGGCCGGCTGGCGAAGGGCTGTAGCCGGCAACTCGCCGTGCTGACGGCATAGTAGCCCTGGTTGACCTCGGCAATGTAGATCGGCTCGGCATATTCCTGCGGCGGCAGATAGAGTTCCACGCTCGCCGTCCGCGGCACATCCTCGATCCGCAGGGATTCCATGCAGTCCGGGCTACGATTGGCAATCAAATGGAGGTTGACCGTGCTCTTCCAAAACCAGTTCTGGTCGCGGCTGACGCCGATGCCATGGCTACGCCCGTCGATCTCGTACAGTGCGCCATCGAATAGGCAGCCGGTCAAAGACCACACCAGCGCCGCCGCCAAACCGATTCGAATCGTCCGCATCGTGTTTACCTCATTGCCTGCCCATGCCTGCAATTTACTCCAAGCCCTGGCTGGCCAGGTAGTCCTCGTAGTTGCCGTCGTAGACCATATGCGTGCCGTCGATCTTGAGCTCGATGATCTTGTTCGCTAGCGAGCTGACGAACTGGCGGTCGTGCGACACGAACAGCACCGTGCCCGGAAACTTCTCCAAGCCCAGGTTGAGCGATTCGATCGATTCCATGTCCAGGTGATTGGTCGGCTCGTCCAGCAGCAGGACATTGCCGCGTTGCAGCATCAAGCGGCCGAACAGCATGCGCCCCTGCTCGCCGCCGGAGATCACCTTGACCGGCTTCTTCACGTCGTCGCCGGAGAACAGCAGGCGGCCGAGGATGCCGCGGATGACCTGGTCGTCGTCGCCGGCCTGGCCGCAGTCCTTCATCCAGTCGAACAGCGGCGTGTCGCTGGCGAAGTCGGCGGCATGGTCCTGGGCGAAATAGCCGACCTTGGCGTTCTCGGCCCACTTGATCTCGCCCGCTTGCGGCTGCAGCTCGCCGATCAGGGTGCGCAGCAGGGTGGTCTTGCCCACCCCGTTCTCGCCGATGATCGCCACCTTGTCGCCGGCATCGACCACGAAGTTGAGGTTATTGAACAGCGGCCCGTCGTAACCGGCCTGCAGCTTCTGCACCTCGATCACCCGGCGGTACAAGGGCTTTTCCTGCTCGAAGCGGATATAGGGGTTCTGCCGCGACGACGGCTTGACGTCCTCGACCTTGATCTTGTCGATCATCTTCATCCGGCTCGTGGCCTGGCGCGCCTTGGACTTGTTGGCACGGAAGCGGCGGACGAACTCCTCCAGCTCGGCCACCTTCTCCTTGGCCTTGGCACTCGCCGCCACCTGGCGCTCGCGGGCCATGGTCGAGGCTTCCATGTAGTCGTCGTAGTTGCCCGGATAGACCCGCAGGGTCTGGTAGTCGAGATCGGCCATGTGGGTGCAGACCGAATTCAGGAAGTGGCGGTCGTGCGAGATGATGATCATGGTGGAGTTGCGCTCGTTCAGCACGTGCTCCAACCAGCGGATGGTGTTGATGTCGAGGTTGTTGGTCGGCTCGTCGAGCAGCAGGATGTCCGGGTCGGCGAACAGGGCCTGGGCCAGCAGCACGCGCAACTTCCAACCGGGCGCCACCTCGCGCATCGGGCCGGTATGCTTCTCGGTCGGAATGCCGACACCCAAAAGCAGTTCGCCGGCCCGCGCCTCCGCGTCGTAGCCGCCCAGCTCGCCGAACTTGCCTTCCAGCTCGGCGGCGCGCATGTAATCGTCCTCGCTCGCCTCCGGGTTCATGTAGATCGCGTTCTTGTCTTCCTGGATCTGCCACAGCTCGGCGTGCCCCATCAGCACCACGTCGAGCACGCGCACGTCCTCGTAGGCGAACTGGTCCTGGCGCAGGAAAGCCATGCGCTCGCCCGGATCGATGCTGACATTGCCGCCGGTCGATTCCAGCACGCCGGCCAGGATCTTCATGAAGGTCGACTTGCCGCAGCCGTTGGCGCCGATCAGGCCGTAACGGTTGCCCTCGCCGAACTTGACGGAGACGTTTTCGAACAGGGGCTTGGCCCCGAACTGGATAGAAAGATTGGAAACGGTAAGCACAGCGGGACCTCAAATGATTCGAGGCGGTATTTTAGAGCCTATTTCAGTAGGAAACATGCCCCGCGTTGAGGCCAGGATCGGAGGGATGCAAGGCGCGTCGCGCAGTCGATGGTTATTCCATCGACAAGCGGCGCAACGCCGCAGGCGCCGATCCTGGCCTCAACCCAAAGGGCCGGCTGCCTGCGGGCGCATTGCCGCGTTGCGGGGCGACTCGTGGAGAATGGCTACACTTCGCCCCCCGCGCCTTGCACTGCATCCCGCAGACAGCCGGCGCGGGGTATGTTTCCTACTGAAATAGGCTCTCGAGGGCAGGATGGTCGGCCCGTGGCTTGTCCAAGAAATAACCTTGCACCATATCGACCCCGAACTCCCGCAGCATCGCCAGCGTTGCCGCATCCTCGACGAATTCCGCTACCGTCTGCTTGCCCATGCCGCGCGCCACGTCGACAATGGCTCTGACAAAGACCTGGTTGTCGTGGTCGTGCGGCAGGTTGCGGATGAACAGGCCGTCGATCTTCACCGTATCCACCGCCAGGTGCTTGAGATAGGCGAACGAGGCGAAGCCGCTGCCGAAATCGTCCAGGCAGATGCCGCAGCCGGTCACGCGCAATGCCTCGATGAAGCGCTGGGCGTCGGCCAGATCGGACACCGCACTGGTCTCGGTCAACTCGACGATCAGGCGCTTCGGTTCCACCTTCGCCTCGCGCAACAGGTCGCCGATGTATTGCGGCAAGGAGGGATCGTCGAACGAGCGGCCGGAGATGTTCACCGCCAACGGCCGCATGCCCGGATTGTCCCTGAGCAGGCGCACGCTCTCGGCCAGCACCCAACGGTCGATGTTGAGGATCTTGCCGCTCTTCTCCGCCACCGGGATGAAACGCCCCGGCATGATCAGTTCGCCGGAATTTTCTTCGTCCACCATGCGCACCAGTGCCTCCAAGTGGGAGATGCCGCCGTCCTGGCTCCGATAGACCCCCTGGAAGTGCAGCCGCAACAAGCCGTTTTCCAGCGCATTGGCGATACGCTGGTTCCAACCCAGGCTGGCCGCCATCGAGCGCGCGGTATCCAGGTCGGCGCGATAGACGCGCCAGGTGTTCTTGCCGGCCAACTTGGCCTGGTACATTGCGGCATCGGCATGGGCGATCAGTTCATCCAGCTCGGTCGCATGGGTCGGGTACAAGGCAATACCCAGGCTCGCGGTCAGCCGCAGGTTCTGGCCCTCGAAGCGGAACGGTATTTGGCCGACCGCACGCACAATGCGCTCGGCCAACTGCGTCACCTCCTCTTCGTTGGTGTTGTTCACCAATACCGCGAATTCGTCGCCCCCCAGCCGGGCCAGCACTTCGTTGCGCCGGATCAAGGCGCCGACCTCGCCGGCCACCCGGATCAGCAACGCATCGCCGGCACGATGGCCGAAGTTGTCGTTGATGACCTTGAACTCGTCGAGGTCGAAGAACAACAAGGCGCTGACCGCGCTGCTTCGCTCGCACTCGTCGACCATGCGCCCCATCTCTTGCTGGAAGCGGTGGCGATTGAACAGGCCGGTCAGCGAATCGCGTTCGGCCAGATAAACCAGCTGCTCGGCCGTTTGCCGCTCGTTGGTGACATCTTCGTAGATCCACAGATGGCCGATGAACTTGCCATCCTTGTCGCGCACCGGGTAGTTCAACTGCGTCACCACGCGGCCGTCGGCCATATGGATCTCGAAGCTGTCCGACACCTCGCGCGTCTCCAACACCGCCAGCATGTGGCGCGAGAAATGGTCTGGCCGCGACAGCACGCTGGTCGAACTCGCCAACACATCGGTGGCCGACATCCCGATCAATTGCCCGCGATCTGCGATCATCCAGATGCGATTGAACGCCGGGTTGTGATAGACCACGCGGCCGTCGTTGCCGACGAACAAGATGCCGGTGTTCATCGCCGACAGCAGGGCGACCAGCCGCGCACGTTCCTGCTCCGCGCGCTCGGCCTGCCGGCGCTGCTCATGCTCGGAATGGCTCAGCTCGGCCAAGGTGTCGTGCAACTTGCGCTCGCTGGCCTTGAGCGCGGTCGTCTCACGCAGACTGGCGCGCAGGCCGATGTTCTTGCCCGAGGCATCGAAGATCGGCTGCCAGTTTGCGGCGACCGGAATTTGGCCGCCGCCCTTCCGGGTCAATTGAAACTCGAGGTCGGTGATCGAATTGCCGACCAAACCCAGGGCCAGTTCGCGCCGCACCGTGTCCCAGTCGCCGGGCGCGACCAAGGGCAAGGGAAAACTCGGCATCTCCAGGCATTCTGCCGGCGTATAACCAAGCATGCGCGTAACCGACGGGTTAACCCAGAGCAAGCGTCCTTGCGGCGACAGCCACCACTCCATGTCATAAGTGAAATCGGCGATGGCATGGAATCGCGCCTGGCTTTCGGCCAGCGCGCCCAAACGCTCGCGCACCGCCGTGGCCATCGCATTGAAGGTCCGGGTCAATTGCCCCAGCTCATCTTCGCTCCTGACCGGCAGATCGATCTCGAAATCGCCCCTGGCCACACGTTCCGACGCCTTCGCCAGCACCACCAATTGCCGGGTCAACCAGTAACCGACCAAGGCCAGCAGGATCACCGTCAAAGACAGCGCGATGACCGTGACGGTACCCCCCTGCTGCAGCAAATTGCGGCGCGTCTCCAACAGGGTCGGCGCCGCCACCCCAAAGGCCAAGGTGCCATAGTGCTGGCCCGCCAATTCGATCGGCAACACCAAATCGGCCTTGCCGTCCGCCAGCTCGCGCTCATCCAGAGCCCGGCCAGGGGTAGGCAGCGGCCGGCCGGCCGGCCAGTTGACCGAGGCCGCCACCTTGCCGCTTTGATCGATCAAGACCAAATACGACAAGCCCTTGCTCTGGCTGACCTCGCCCAGGATTTCATACAAGGTGGCGTAATCGCGTTGGGCCAAGGGCGCAGCCAAGGCCGCATTGAGCAAGACGTCGAGTTCCTTGACCCGCTGCTGGGTCTGCACGACGAGGCCGTGGTCGGCGGTGCGCAAGGTCACGGCCATCAACAGGCCGATCATCACCACCTCGACCACGACGGCCGCCGCGATCAAACGGCTACGGAGGGAAAATTTGAATCGCGTCATGGACTGCCACGCAACAAGGTACCCACCTCCTTGGCATAGCTATCCAACTGGCGCATATCTCGAGTGCTCACTGTGCGCATCCCCTTGTAACCGGTGCTGGCGAAAAACTGCTTACCTTCGGGCGAATCGCCTAACTTGAGCAGGGCGTTTCGAATCCGCTTGATCGAGTTGCCGCCCAGGCGCGGATGCGCCATCCAGGTCACCGCCTGCTGCTCGGCCAACTCGGCGAACACCTCAAGCCTCCGGTTGTCTTCCTCTGTCCACTGTTTGATGCCCGATGGCGCGGTAATGCCCAACACGCATTCGCCGCTCAGCACCGAATGGGCCACGCTGTTGTGGCTATGTGTCTCCAGCACCCTAAAATCGAGATCGGGCTTGAGTCCTCGCTCCGACAGCCAGCGCAAGCCCTGCAACACGACGAGGGCATGCTCGTCGAAGATCGCCACGCATTTTCCGCGCACGTCCGAGGCCGAACGCAGCGGCCGCTCCTTAGCCATGACCAAGACGGCGCGGTTGGTTGCCGTATAGGTGGCCATCGGTTCGAACTTGCCCTCGATCTGGGCCAACCGGGCCAGATGCGGCGCGGTCAGGACGAGGTCGTAGTCGCCCGCCATCGTGGCGCGATGAAACGCCCTGAAATCGACGGCCGTGCTCAACTCCACCGGCCGCCTCAACTCCCGTTCCAGGTACAGGCGCACCGGCTGGTAGTTGGCCAACAAGGCGCGCGGGCTCAAGGTCGGCAACAAACCCAGCTTAAGTGGCGCCGTTTCGGCCGCCATGGCAGCACCGCCATATGTCAAGCAAAGCCCAAGCAACAAGACGCGCAGCATGTTCATATCGCCTCCTAATGACCTGCGTCCCAACTCGCCCCCATGCCCGGCAGCGCCTCGCGCGGCCTGCACAAATGATAGCCCTGGACATAGTCGACCCCAAACTCGACCAGCATCGCCAAGGTCGCCTCGTCTTCGACGCATTCGGCGATGGTCGTCACGCCCAACCCCCGGGCCACGTCGATCATCGCCTTGACGAAGACCTGGCTCTGTTCGTCGTGGGTCAAATCGCGGATGAACATGCCGTCGATCTTGATGGTGTCGGCGGCGATGTGTTTCAAATAAGCGAAAGAGGCGAAGCCTGCGCCGAAATCGTCCAGGCAAATATGGCAACCGAGATCGCGCAACTGGCGGACAAAACGCTCGGCATCGACCAAGTCCGATAACGCGGAGGTCTCGGTCAACTCCACGACCAGGCGCGTGGGCGCGACCGCCTGCTCGCGCAACTGCTCGGCGATATAGCCCGTGATCGAGGGGTCGTCGAAAGTGCGGCCGGAGACATTGATCGCAATCGGCGGCATGGTCGGATGTAGCTTCAACTGACGGATAGACTCGCGGATCACCCAGCGGTCGATATCGAGAATCTGGCCGCTGCGCTCGGCCAGCGGGATGAAATGATTGGGCGTGATCAACCGGCCGGTTTCTTCGTCGTACATGCGCAACAGCGCCTCGACATGGGACAGCCGCCGGCCCGGCATGGCATACACGCCCTGATAAACCAGCCTGAACATACCCATCTCCAACGCGGCATCGATACGCGCTTTCCACGTCAACATGGCCAGATGGGCCGCGGCCGAATCGCGCTCCGGCCGGTAGAGCTGCCATGAATTTTTGCCGGCGCGCTTGGCCTGATACATCGCCGCATCGGCATAGGCCAACAACGTCTCCGGGTCGGCGGCGTGCGCCGGGTAGAGGGTTACCCCCATACTGCAAGACAAACGCACTTGCTGGCCACCTTCCATCTCGAAACGCATATTGCCCAGGGTCATGACGATACGCTGGGCCAGCGTGGAGACCTCGGCCTCCGTAGCCGAGTGGGCGATCAAGACGAACTCGTCGCCGCCCAAGCGACAGAATGTCTCGCTACGGCGGATCATGCGCCCGATCTCATTGGCGACGGCAACCAGGATATCGTCGCCGGCCTGATGGCCGAAGCTGTCGTTGATCAGTTTGAATTCGTCGATATCGAACAGCAGCAGCGCGCCTTCCATGCCGCCGCGCGCGGCCTCGTCCAGCCTGCGTTGCATCTCGTGCCGGAAATAGTGCCGGTTATAAAGCCCGGTCAGGCTGTCGCGCTCGGCCAAAAACAGCAAATGATTGCGCGATTCCCGCAGCTCCTCCTCGCGCGCCCGGATCGATTCGGCCATCTGCTTGAAGGCGATGATCGCGCGGCCAACCTCGTCCTGCTGGCCCAGCGGCAAATCCAAATCGTAGTTGCCTGCCGCCACCTGGTCGGCCGCCCGGGTCAACTGGCCGAGCCGGCGCGTGACCCACACCGTCAGCATCGACAATAGCGCGGCGGAAATCAGCATGGCGACCAGACCGATCATCACGCTATCCCAAAATGCGTGCCGTTTGGCGCTGGCGAGAAAATCCAAGGGCATGCCGAAATACAGCGTGGCCAACTTCTGGCCCGCCATGGTGATCGGCACCGCCATCGCGAATTGGTCTGCGTTCTCATCGAACACATTCGGCACCACTCGGGACGGCGGCTTAGGCGATTCGCCGACCTGCGCGATCGGATTGCCGCGTGGCCCCACCAACTGCAGGTAAGCCAGTCCGGCTTGACTGCGCGTCTCCTCCAGAACCTCGCGCGCCGCGGCGTAGTCGGCCTGGATCAGATAATTCGCAAGCGATGCATTGAGCAACACCGTCAACTGCTGGGCGCGCAGTTGCGCCTGGTTGCCCAAATGCTCGCCGATATCCCGAATATGCTCGTAGATCAGGCCCGCCAGCAACACCGCCTGCACGACCAGGATGCCGGCGACCAGCCGGCCGCGCAGACCTAAAAAAAACGGGCCTTTCGTCCTCAAGGTGCCGCCGTCTCCATCAGCCATTGCCGCACCTGTTTGGCCTGGGCGTCCATCTCTTTGAGTTCGTCGGGCTTGGCCGCGACGATATCGAGCATGCCGTACCGCTCGAGAAAATTCTTTCCCCCCGCGGTGCCGGCGAAACGAAGCAATGCCTGCAATATCTGCTTGCGCTCCCGGCTGGAAAGCCCGCCGCTGGCCGCAAAATACTGACTGGGAATGGGTTTGGATTGCTCGATGACGCGCAATTGAGCCTGCACCTCCTTAGCCAACAGCTGGAAAGGGATCGAGCCGATCACCGCGGCATCCGCCTGCCGGTTCAATACGCTCAAGGCCGCATTGTTATGCGATTTGGCCTCGTACATTTGATAGTCCAGCTCAGGCTGCAAACCGGATTTGGCCAGCATCGCCACGCCCAGCGAAGACATGATCGCCAGCCTGTCGGGTATGGCGACCCGCTTCCCGGCCAGCTGCCGGGTATCGCGCAGCCCCGAGTCGGCGGCGACCACGACCCAGGCCTGGATCGGTTGCCCGTAATGCGCCAACAAATGGTAACCGGCATCGAGTTGGCCCAGCCTTGCCAGGTGCGGCGCCGCCACCATCAGGTCGTACTCCTTGGCCAGCATGCGCCGGGTGAAGGCATCGAAGTTGGCCGCGGTCACCAGCTCCACCGGCCGCCCCAGCTCGGCTTCCAAAAAATCCCGCATGGGCTGATAGGTCGCCACCAAGGTGCGCGGGCTCAAATTGGGGAAGAGACCGAACACCAAGGGCCGCGCCCCGGCCGCAAACGCGCCGCCGCAGTTCGCCAGCAACAGCAGCGGCAGCAACACCCGCCCAGCAATTCGCAGCATGCTCAAATCGCCTTCACAAACACTTTCGACCGCCGCTGCCAGTTGTACAGCTCCTTGCGCGCCGCCGGCAGGTCGTCCGGCGTGGCCGGCGAAAAGCCCCGCTCGATAAACCAATGCGCGGTACGCGTGGTCAGCACGAACAGCCGCTTGAGTTTGGCCGCTTTCGCCGCCGCCTCGACCGCTTTGAACAAGGCCTCGCCCCGGCCGCTGTCGCGGAAATCGGGATGCACGGCCAGGCAGGCCATCTCGCCCGCCCGCTCGCCGGCGAAGGGATACAGCGCGGCACAGCCGACGATGCGGCCATCCAGATCGTCGACGAAAAACTGCTCGATCTCCTGCTCCAGCAATTCGCGCGAGCGCCGCACCAAGACGCCGGCCTCTTCCAGCGGCTCGATCAACTGCAGCACGCCGCCGACGTCGTCGATGGTCGCCGGACGCAAGGTCTCCACCGGCAGGGCGGTGACCAAGGTACCGACCCCCTCGTGCGTGAACAGCTCCATGAGCAAGGCACCGTCGACATCGGCGCTGACCAGGTGCGCGCGTTGCACCCCGGCCTTGCAGGCCTTGGCCGCATACGGCAAATAAAGCGCCATATCGCCCTCGGGCAGGCGCTTGACCACTTTTTGCGCCTCGGCCACGGTGAGCTGGTTCAAGCGCCGTCCCTTCTCGTCCACGGTGTCGCCGTGATCGAGCAGGAACAAGAGCTTCTCCGCCTTCAGCGCGATCGCCGCCTCGGTCGCCACCTCCTCCAGGGTCAGGTTGAACACCTCGCCGGTCGGCGAATAGCCGAGCGGCGACAGCAGCACGATCTCGCCGTCGGCCAAGCGCGCGTTGATCGCATCGGCCGCCACCTTGCGCACCTCGCCGGTGAATTGCAGATCGACCCCGTCGAGCACGCCCATCGGCCGGGCGGTGACGAAGTTGCCCGAGGCCACCCGAATCTCGGCCCCGGCCATCGGCGTATTGGGCAGGCCGATGGACAGCAGGCTCTCGATATCGACCCGCACCGAACCGACCGCATCCTTCACATGTTCCAGGGTCTCGGCATCGGTGACCCGCCGGCCGCGCACATATTGCGCCTCGCCGCTCAAACGTTCTTCGACCTGCGGCCGCACACCATGCACCAAGACCAAACGCACGCCCAGGGCATTGAGCAGGTTCACATCATGGATCAGATCGACGAAATCGCTACGCAACATCGCATCGCCGCCGAAGGCGATGACGAAGGTCTTGCCCCGAAAGGCGTGGATATAGGGCGCGGCGGAACGAAACCAGTCGACGAAAGAGGCCTCGGTTTCGGGCGGTTTAGGAGTCATCTCGGCAAATCCTCGCTTGGGCGGCAGCACGTTCGATTGTACGTAGCGGCGGCGGCCGGGGCGAGCCTGAACTGCCTAAGCGCAACTAGTAATTACATACGCTGTGTCTAGACAACCGCTAAAAATCGCCCCAGGTCACTTGCATGGCGGCCAAGGCCGCCAGCCCGGCCGTCTCGGTGCGCAGGATGCGCGGCCCAAGACGCAAGGACTGAAAACCCACCGCACGAGCCAACTGCCACTCGTCGGGATCGATGCCGCCCTCCGGCCCGGCCAACAGCCAGACCGGCCCGGTTGGCCTGGCCAATTCGGCCAAGTTGCCGCCCTCGGGGTCGAGCAACAACTTGGTGACGGCCAGGGCCTTGGCCTGGCCCAACCAATCGTCGAAGCGGGCGATCGGCGCGACCTCGGGCACCCGATTGCGCCCGCACTGCTCGCAAGCGGCGATGACGATGCCTTGCCAATGCCGTCGGCGCTTTTCCGCCCGTTCGCCATCCAAGCGCACCACGCTGCGGCGCATGGTCAGCGGCACGATGCCGGCCACGCCCAGCTCGACCGCCTTTTGGATGGTGTAGTCCATGCGGTCGCCCGCCGAAATGCCCTGCGCCAACCAGATTTCCAGCGGCGATTCGCGCGCGGGCGTGTCGCGGCCGCGGCACTCCACCCAGGCCGTGCTGCCCCGCACCTCCAACACCCCGGCATATTCGCTGCCATCGCCATTGAACAGCACGACATCGGCCCCCTGCTTCAAGCGCAAGGCACCCAAGGCATGGCGCGATACCGCCTCGGACAGGGGCACGCGGGCACCCAAGGCAAGGGCGGCTTCGACATAAAAACGCGGCAGGGACATGACGGCGACCAGTTCTGATTTTTGCCGATGGTATCATCGACCGAAACCCTACTCGGTCGAGGTAAGCTCCATGGTACGAATGGAAACCCCCATCTGCGACTTCGGCTGGCCGGCGCCGGATTTCGACCTGCCCGGCGTCGACGGCAAGCGTTACACGCTGAAAGATGTGGCCGGCCCGCACGGGCTGCTGGTCATGTTCATCTGCAACCACTGTCCTTACGTCAAGGCGGTGATCGAACGCATCGTGCGCGACGCGAACGATCTCAAGGCCCAGGGCATCGGCGTCATCGCGATCATGTCCAACGACCCGGCCGAATACGCCGAGGACTCCTTCGACAATATGCGGCGGGTGGCCGAACGCTACCGGTTCCCGATGCCTTATGTCTGGGACGAGAGCCAGGCCGTCGCCCGGGCCTACGGCGCGGTCTGCACCCCCGACTTCTTCGGCTTCAACAACAAGCTGGAACTGCAATACCGCGGCCGCCTGGACGAGTCGCGCAAGGAGGCCGCGCCCGCTGGCGCGCGCCGCGACTTATATGAGGCCATGATCCAGGTGGCCCAAACCGGCCAGGGCCCGAAGGACCAGATCCCGAGCATGGGCTGCTCGATCAAGTGGCGGGCATGAGCGAACTGCTGCAGCAAGTCTGCATCGCGGTGCGCAAGATCGGCCGCGAACAGGTCATGCCCCGCTATTTGAAGGTCGCCCATGAGCGCAAGACCGATGGCAGCCTGCTGACCGAGGCCGACCTCGCCACCCAGCACGCCCTGATCGAAGCGCTGACCCGGATCGCCCCCTACCCGGTACTGGGCGAGGAGATGACCGAGGACGAGCAACAGCAAAGCTGGACCCAAGGTCACGACGGCCTGTGGTGCGTGGACCCGATCGACGGCACCACCAATTTCGTCACCGGCCTGCCTTTCTTCGCCATCTCGGTCGCCCTGATTAAACAAGGCCGGCCCCAGCTCGGCGTGATCTACGACCCGCAGGCCGACGAGCTGTTCTATGCCGAGCTCGGCGGCGGCGCCTGGCTCGACGGCGACCGGCTGCCGATCAAGCAACCGCTGCCGGCGCTGAAGGCCTGCATCGCCGGGGTCGACTTCAAGCGGCTGACCAAAGACTTGGCCGTGCGCCTGGCCAGCGCACACCCGTATAGCTCCCAACGCAACCTCGGCGCGAGCACCTTGGACTGGTGCTACTTGGCCGCCGGCCGCATCCATCTTTATCTACACGGCGGACAAAAGCTTTGGGACTATGCGGCCGGCGTCCTGATCCTGACCGAGGCCGGCGGTGCCATCTCGACCCTGGACCAGGACGACTTCTGGCAAGGCGATCTCTGGAAACGCTCGGTCGTCGCCGCGCTCACCCCGCAACTGCTCGTCGCTTGGCGGGATTGGATCCGCCAAAGCGGATAAATTTGTCAACTTAGCAATAAAAAACTTCTATTGCCAGGCCAAGCCGCGCCAAAGCCCGGTTTCATCCGGTTTCCCATGAGATATCGGCCCGCAAGCCGCACTGGCCGGGCCTTTGCTCGGCTTGCCCTAGGCCACGGGCCTAGGCCATAATCAGCCCCTTTATGTCCGGCTCGCGTCAGGCTGGACCGACAGCTTTTTTATTGAATCGAGGAAAGATCGAAAAATGGCAACCCGCACCGAACTCGCCAATGCCATCCGCATGCTCTCCGTGGATGCCGTGCAGAAGGCCAACTCCGGCCACCCCGGCGCCCCCATGGGCATGGCGGAGATCGCCGAAACGCTGTGGAACCACCACCTGCGCCACAACCCGGCCAACCCCAAGTGGGCCGACCGCGACCGCTTCGTGCTGTCCAACGGCCACGGCTCGATGCTGATCTATTCCCTGCTGCACCTGACCGGCTATGACGTGTCCATCGACGACATCAAGCAGTTCCGTCAGCTGCACTCCAAGACCCCGGGCCACCCCGAGTACGGCTACACCGCCGGCGTCGAGACCACCACCGGCCCGCTCGGCCAGGGCATCACCAACGCGGTCGGCATGGCGCTGGCCGAGAAGCTGTTGGCCCACGAGTTCAACCGCCCCGGCTTCGACATCGTCAACCACCACACCTATGTCTTCCTCGGCGACGGTTGCATGATGGAAGGCATCTCGCACGAGGCCTGCGCCCTGGCCGGCACCTGGAACCTGGGCAAGCTGATCGCCTTCTGGGACGACAACGGCATCTCCATCGACGGCCACGTCGAGGGCTGGTTCACCGACGACACGCCGAAGCGGTTCGAGGCCTATGGCTGGCACGTGGTGCGCAACGTCGACGGCCACAGCTTCGAAGCGGTCGAGGCCGCCATCCAGGAAGCCAAGAAGCACACCGACAAGCCGACCCTGATCTGCTGCAAGACCGTGATCGGCAAGGGCTCGCCCAACAAGGAAGGCACCCACGACGTGCACGGCGCCGCCCTGGGCGATGCCGAGGTCGAGGCCACCCGCAAGCACCTGAACTGGAACCACGCCCCGTTCCATATCCCGTCCGACATCTACGAGGGCTGGAGCGCCAAGACCAAGGGCGAGGGCCTGGAAAAGCTGTGGAACAACAAGTTCGCCGAGTATGCCAAGCAGTACCCGGCCGAGGCCGCCGAGTTCACCCGCCGCATGGCCGGCGAGCTGCCCGCCGACTGGGCCGACCGGGTCAAGGCCGCGATCAAGCTGACCGCCGACAAGGGCGAGACCGTCGCCACCCGCAAGGCCAGCCAGCTGGCGATCGAGCGCCTGGTCTCCACCCTGCCCGAGCGCATCGGCGGCTCCGCCGACCTGACCGGCTCCAACCTGACCAACTGGCCCGGCTGCCACAGCCTGCACCGCAACGCCGGCGGCAACTACATCTCCTACGGCGTGCGCGAATTCGGCATGTCGCACATTATGAACGGCATGGCGCTGCACGGCGGCCTGTTCCCGTTCGGCGGCACCTTCCTGATGTTCTCGGAATATGCCCGCAACGCCCTGCGCATGTCGGCCTTGATGAAGCAGCGCGTGGTCTATGTCTTCACCCACGACTCCATCGGTCTGGGCGAGGACGGTCCGACCCACCAGCCGGTGGAGCAGACCGCCACCCTGCGCATGATCCCGAACATGAGCGTCTGGCGTCCGTGCGACACCATGGAGACCATGGTCGCCTGGGCGGCCGGCGTCGAGAAGAAAGACGGCCCGACCAGCCTGATCCTGTCGCGCCAGAACCTGCCCTACGTCAAGCGCACCGACGCCCAGGTCGAGGCCATCCGCAAGGGCGGCTATGTCCTGGCCGATTGCGACGGCGCGGCCAAGGTCGTGCTGATCGCCACCGGCTCCGAGGTCGAGCTGGCGCTGAAGGCGCAAGAGGCCTTGAAGGCCGACGGCATCGCCGCCCGCGTGGTGTCCATGCCCTGCACCAACACCTTCGACAAGCAGGACGCCGCCTACAAGGCCAGCGTGCTGCCGGCCGGCGTCAAGCGCGTGGCCATCGAAGCCGGCGTGACCGACGCCTGGTACAAGTACGTCGGCCTGGACGGCGCCGTGGTCGGCCTCGACCGCTTCGGCGAATCCGCCCCGGCCGGGCTGCTGTTCAAGGAATTCGGCTTCACGGTTGAGAATGTCGTGAAGACCGTGAAAGGCGTGCTCTAAAAACCCATTCACCGCAAAGGGCGCAAAGAAACGCAAAGGAAAATCGAAATGAATTTCTTTGCGAACCTTGGCGTCCTTCGCGGTTAAAGATTTCTGTTTTTTTAATCAGGAGAAATCAACATGGCAATTAAAGTTGGCATCAACGGCTTCGGCCGCATCGGCCGCATGGTCTTCCGCGCTGTCGCCAAGGACTTCAAGGACATCGAGATCGTCGCCATCAACGACCTGCTCGACCCCGAGTACCTGGCTTACATGCTGAAGTACGACTCCGTGCACGGCCGTTTCAACGGCGACATCAAGGTCGACGGCGGCAACATGATCGTCGACGGCAAGAAGATTCGCCTGACCGCCGAGCGCGACCCGGCCAACCTGAAGTGGAACGAAGTCGGCGCCGACATCGTGATCGACTGCACCGGCTTCTTCCTGACCACCGAGTCCTGCGAGGCCCACCTCAAGGCCGGCGCCAAGAAGGTCGTCCAGTCCGCCCCGTCCAAGGACGACACCCCGATGTTCGTCTACGGCGTGAACCACAGCACCTACGCCGGCCAGGCCATCGTCTCCGCCGCGTCCTGCACCACCAACTGCCTGGCCCCGGTGGCCAAGGTGCTGCACGACAATTTCGGCATCAAGCGCGGCCTGATGTCCACCGTGCACGCCGCCACCGCCACCCAGAAGACCGTCGACGGCCCGTCCTCCAAGGACTGGCGCGGCGGCCGCGGCATCCTGGAGAACATCATCCCGTCGTCCACCGGCGCCGCCAAGGCCGTGGGCAAGGTGATCCCCGAGCTGAACAAGAAGCTGACCGGCATGGCCTTCCGCGTGCCGACCTCCGACGTGTCGGTGGTCGACCTGACCGTGGAACTGAACAAGGCCGCTTCCTACGAGGACATCTGCAAGGCGATGAAGGCCGCCTCCGAAGGCGCCCTGAAGGGCGTGCTGGGCTACACCGACGAGAAAGTGGTCTCCACCGATTTCGTCGGCAACTCCGCCCCCTCCACCTTCGACGCCGAGGCCGGTATCGCCCTGGACGACACCTTCGTCAAGGTCGTGTCCTGGTACGACAACGAGTACGGCTACACCTGCAACATGCTGCGCCTGGTCCAGCACGTAGCGAAGTAAGGGGTCAGGGGTCGGGATTCGGGGTCAGGGAAGGTGCGGCCAAAGGCCACGCCCCTGATTCGATGCGCGGGCGTAAGCCCGCCCATTCCCTGAATCCCGATCCCCGAATCCCGACCCCTCAAAGGCCTGAGTCGTAAGGCCTGGGCGGCACGCCGCCCAACCCTTACCGCTTAACTATCCAAGGAGTTCCCATCATGGCCAAGTTCCTCCGCATGACCGATCTCGACCTCAAGGGCAAGCGCGTGTTTATCCGCGCCGACCTGAACGTGCCCGTCAAGGACGGCAAGGTCACGTCCGACGCCCGTATCACCGCCTCCATGCCGACCATCGAGCACGCGCTCAAGGCCGGCGCCAAGGTGATGGTCACCTCCCACCTGGGTCGCCCGACCGAGGGCGAGTGGACCCCCGAGGTTTCGCTGCAGCCGGTGGCCGACGTGATGTCCGCCAAGCTGGGCAAGACCGTGCGCCTGATCAAGGACTGGGTCGACGGCGGTTTCGATGTCGCCGAGGGCGAGGTCGTGCTGCTGGAAAACTGCCGGGTCAACAAGGGCGAGAAGAAGAACGCCGAAGAGACCGCGAAGAAATATGCCGCGCTGTGCGACGTGTTCGTGATGGATGCCTTCGGCACCGCCCACCGCGCCGAGGCCTCGACCTACGGCATCGCCCAGTACGCCCCCACCGCCTGTGCCGGCAAGCTGGTGTCCGAGGAGCTGGAGGCACTGGACAAGGCCCTGGCCAACCCGGCCCGACCCATGGTCGCCATCGTCGGCGGCTCCAAGGTCTCGACCAAGCTGACCGTGCTCGAGGCCCTGTCCGAGAAGTGCGAGCAACTGGTGGTCGGCGGCGGCATCGCCAACACCTTCCTGGCCGCCACCGGCAAGAAGGTCGGCAAGTCGCTGTGCGAGACCGATCTGATCCCCACCGCCCAGGCCCTGATCGAGAAGATGAGCAAGCGCGGCGCCACCATCCCCATCGCGGTCGACGTGGTCTGCGGCAAGCAGTTCGACGCCAACGAGCCGGCCGTGACCAAGGACGCCAGTGCCGTGGCCGACGACGACATGATCTTCGACATCGGCCCAAAGAGCGCGCAGGAACTCGTGGACATCATCATGAAGGCCGGCACCGTGGTCTGGAACGGCCCGGTCGGCGTGTTCGAATTCGACCAGTTCGGCGAAGGCACCAAGGCCATCGCCATGGCCATCGCCAACACCAAGGCCTTCACCCTGGCCGGCGGCGGCGACACCATCGCCGCCATCCAGAAGTACGACATCTACGACAAGGTGTCCTACATCTCCACCGCCGGCGGCGCCTTCCTCGAGTACCTGGAGGGCAAGGTTTTGCCCGCCGTGGACATCCTGGAAAAGCGGGCGAAATAAGGGGCCAGGGGCCGGGATTCGGGATTCGGGGAAACCCTACCCCTACCTCCCGCCCCTAGCCTGAATCCTGAATCCTGACCCCGGAATCCTGATACCTAATGCTACGTAGAACAAAAATCGTCGCCACCCTCGGCCCATCCTGCTCCGACCCCAAGGTTTTGGACAAGATGGCAGAAGCCGGCGTGGACGTCGTGCGCTTGAATTTCTCCCACGGCAAGCCGGAAGACCATATCCAGCGCGCCGAACTGATTCGCTCCATCGCCAAGACCCGCGGCCGCGCCATCGGTGTGCTGGTCGACCTGCAAGGCCCCAAGATCCGCATCGGCAAGTTCAAGGACGGCAAGATCAACCTGAACGTCGGCGACCCCTTCATCCTCGACGCCACCTGCGAACTGGGCGACCAGACCCGGGTCGGCCTCGACTACAAGGAGTTGATCAAGGACGTCTCGCGCGGCTCGACCCTGATCCTGGACGACGGCCGGATCGAGATGTGGGTCGAGGAGGTCAAGGGCAACGAGGTGCACTGCAAGGTCACCCGCGGCGGCCCGCTGTCCAACAACAAGGGCATCAACCGCAAGGGCGGCGGTCTGTCCGCTGCGGCGCTGACCGACAAGGACAAGGAAGACATCCTGACCGCGGCCAAACTCAAGGCCGACTATGTCGCGGTGTCGTTCCCGAAATCCGCCGCCGACATCCAGGAGGCGCGCGAGCTGCTGCACGCGGCCAAGTGCAAGGCCTGGATCGTGGCCAAGATCGAACGGGTCGAGGCGATCGAGGCGCTGGAAGAGATCATCAACGCCTCCGATGCCATCATGGTCGCCCGCGGCGACCTCGGCGTCGAGGTCGGTGACGCCGCCGTGCCGGCCCTGCAGAAGAAGATGATCCGCATGGCGCAGGAACGCAACAAGCTGGTCATCACCGCGACCCAGATGATGGAATCGATGATCACCAGCCCGATCCCGACCCGGGCCGAGGTATCCGACGTGGCCAACGCGGTGCTCGACGGTACCGACGCGGTGATGCTGTCGGCCGAAACCGCCGCCGGCCAGTACCCGGTCGAGACCGTGGAAGCCATGCACCGCATCTGCGTCGAGGCGGAAAAGGAGATGGAGCCGTTCTTCGACGGCAAGCTGCTCGACCACGGCTTCCTCCGGGTGGACGAGGCCATCGCGATGTCCGCTGCCTTCACCGCGCTGCACCTGAACGTGAAGGCCATCGCGGCGATGACCCAGTCCGGCTCGACCGCGCTGTGGATGAGCCGGATGAGCACCAATGTGCCGATCTACGCCTTGACACCCGAAACCGAAACCCGTAGAAAAGTCAGTCTTTTCCGCGGTGTCTATCCGATCAACTTCAGGCCTTCCAGCCAAGAGCGCGACCAGTTGCTGGCCGAGGCGGAAGACGAACTCCGGCGGCGCGGCGCCGTGCGCAACGGCGACCTGATCCTGCTCACCATCGGCGAGCCGATCGGCCGGCCGGGCGGCACCAACACCCTGAAGATCGTCCGCGTGGGCGAACGGAAAACCGATTAATAGTTAACTTCGATAGGAGAACGTCAGATGGCTCTCATTTCCCTGCGTCAATTGCTCGACCACGCCGCCGAAAACGGCTACGGTCTGCCCGCATTCAACGTCAACAACATGGAACAGGTGCAGGCGATCATGGAAGCCGCCGCTGCGGTGGATTCCCCGGTGATCCTGCAAGGTTCCGCCGGTGCCCGCTCCTATGCCGGCGAGCCCTTCCTGCGCCACCTGATCCTGGCTGCCATCGAGCAGTACCCGCAGATCCCGATCTGTATGCACCAGGACCACGGTGCCTCCCCGGCCGTGTGCTTCCGCTCCATCCAGTCCGGCTTCTCGTCGGTGATGATGGACGGCTCGCTGATGTCCGACGGCAAGACCCCGTCATCCTACGAATACAACGTCGAGACCACCCGTAAAGTGGCCGAGCTGGCCCATGCCTGCGGCGTGTCCGTCGAAGGCGAACTGGGCTGCCTGGGCTCGCTGGAGACCGGCAAGATGGGCGAAGAAGACGGCCATGGCGCCGAGGGCGAGCTGGATCACTCCATGCTGCTGACCGACCCGGACGAGGCCGCCGATTTCGTCAAGCAAACCAAGGTCGACGCCCTGGCCATCGCCATCGGCACCTCGCACGGCGCCTACAAGTTCACCCAGAAGCCCACCGGCAAGGTGCTGCGCATCGACCGCGTGAAAGAGATCCACGCCCGCATCCCCAACGTGCACCTGGTCATGCACGGCTCCTCCTCGGTGCCGGAAGATTGGCTCGCGATCATCAACAGCTTCGGCGGCGACATGGGCCAAACCTACGGCGTGCCGGTCAGCGAGATCGTCGAAGGCATCAAGAGCGGCGTGCGCAAGGTGAACATCGACACCGACCTGCGCATGGCCTCCACCGGCGCCATCCGCAAGCACCTGGCCGAGAACAAGGCCAACTTCGACCCGCGCAAGTTCTTCAAAGAAGCGACCAAGGCCATGTCCGGCATCTGCAAGGACCGCTATGAGGCCTTCGGCGCCGCCGGCCAGGCTAGCAAGATCAAGAAGGTCTTCTCGCTGGAAGAGATGCAGAAGCGTTACGACAAGGGCGAACTCGACCCCAAGGTCAACTGATCGCTTATTGACTGCGCACAAAGGCGGCCCCGTGCCGCCTTTGTCGTTTGGAGAGAACCATGGATGCCCTATACGAGACTTCGATCAAGTCCTTGCCGCTGATCCACAAAGGCAAGGTGCGCGACATCTACGCCATCGACGAGAAGCGCATGCTGATCGTCACCACCGACCGCCTGTCCGCCTTCGACGTCGTTCTGCCGACGCCGATCCCGGCCAAGGGCAAGGTGCTCACGGCGGTGTCCGCCTTCTGGTTCGACAAGCTGAAATCGATCCTGCCCAACCAATTGACCGGCGACAAACCGGAAGACGTGGTAGCACCGGAGGAGCGCGACCAAGTCGAGGGCCGCGCCATCGTGGTCAAGCGGCTGAAGGCGCTGCCGGTCGAGGCCATCGTGCGCGGCTACCTGGTCGGCTCCGGCTGGGCCGACTACCGGAAGACCGGCCGGGTCTGCGGCATCGCGCTGCCGGCCGGCCTGCAACAGGCCGACCGCCTGCCCGAGCCGCTGTTCACGCCGTCGACCAAGGCGGCCGTGGGCGAGCACGACGAGAACATCGATTTCGCCCAGTGCGAACAACTGCTGGGCAAGGAGCTGGCGGCCCAGGTGCGCGCCGCCGCCCTGGCCCTGTACACGACCGCGGCGGAGTATGCGCTCACCCGCGGCATCATCATCGCCGATACCAAGTTCGAGTTCGGCCTCGATGAAAACGGCACGCTGACCCTGATCGACGAGGCGCTGACGCCGGACTCCTCGCGGTTCTGGCCGGCCGACCAATACAAGGTCGGCAGCAACCCGCCCAGTTTCGACAAGCAGTATGTGCGCGACTGGCTGACCAGTTCCGGCTGGAACAAGCAGGCGCCCGGCCCGGTGCTGCCGGCCGAGGTGGTCAAGAAGACGGCGGAGAAATACGCCGAGGCCTTGAAGCGGCTGCTCGGCTGAGACCCATACGTAGCACGTAGGTCGGCGACCTACGACTCATCGACCTACGTGCCCTCGGCCTTTTTCCGCCGCATCTGGCCACTGACCAACCGGTATTCGTACAGCCGGCACTCCAGCGGGCCGTTGAACAAGGGCGTGCGTTTGCTCGCCTTGAGCCCGATGTGCAGCGGCAACTCGGGGTCGGCCGAGAGCAGATAGGCGTTCCAGCCGGTGAAATGCTGTTTCAGGTTGTCGCCCAGGCCCTGGTAGAACGCGGCCATGTCTTCGACTGCTTCGCCTTCCCCCGCCTCCAATCCGCTGGTGAGACCCCTATCCGCCGGTATCCCGGAGGGAGCGGAGGACGCCGTCGCTGCGCGGCCTGGCTTCAACCGCACGCCGTAGGGCGGATTGCTCACGATCAAGCCGACCTTGCCCGGCGCCTGCACCTCCAGCGCATCGGCCTCGCGCAAGGTCACGCAGTCGAGCAGACCAGCCTCGGTCAGATTGGTCTCGGTCGCCCAGACCATGCGCGGGTCGATGTCGGCACCGTAGATCGGCAGGCTGCGTTTCTCCAGTTGTGCCGCCTGCGCGTTCTTGCGCAGCCTGGCCCATTCCACCTTGTCGAAGCTGTTCAGGTTCTCGAAGGCGAAATGCCGCCTGAGGCCGGGCGCGATATTCAAGGCCATCAGCACCGCTTCCAGCAGAATGGTACCGCCACCCATCATCGGGTCGAGCAGCGGCATCTCCGGCGTCCAACCGGCCAGGCGCAACATACCGGCGGCCAGGTTCTCGTTCAGCGGCGCCTGCGCCGCCTGCACCCGGTAGCCGCGCCGGTTCAAGGGCTCGCCGGTCAGGTCGAGGTAGAGGGTAAAGCTGTCCTCGCCCAGGAACAGCAGGATCGGCACATCCGGGTTGTGCGGATCGACGTCGGGCCGGGCGCCGGTCACATCGCGAAAGCGGTCGCACAGCGCGTCCTTGATCTTGAGCGAGGCGAAGTTCAGGCTCTTGAGCGGGCTGCGGTGGGCGACGGTGCGCACGGCGATGGTCCGACCGAGCGGAAACCACTCCGGCCAGGGCAGGCCACGCGCCGCCCGATACAGATCGTCTTCGGTCTGGTAGCGGCCGTGGGCGACCTGCTGCAACACGCGGATCGCCAGGCGCGACCACAGGTTGATCTTCCAGGCCAGCGCGATGTCGCCGACGAAGGCGACGCCGCCGGAGCCGGGCTGCACCGACTCGGCGCCCAGTTCGGCCAATTCCTTGGCCAGTTCGTGCTCCAGGCCGCGCGGGCTGGCGGCAAACAGCCGAAGCGGCCCCGCCGCCGGCTTGCGCGCCGGGCGCGGCTGCCCGTCTTCGCGGCGCGGCCGACCCTCGCGCTGCGGCCTGCTTGCCTCGCGTTCGCCCCGGTCCGAACGGCGCGGCGCCTCGTCGCGACCCGCGCGGCTCTTGCGCTCGAAGCCGCCTTCGTCGCGTGGCGGGCGCGCCTTGCGCTCACCGCCCTCACCGCGTTCCACCCGGCCACGCGGCGGGTGCTGCTGCGGCCCTGGTTTCGGCCGCTGGCGCCGGCGCGACGGGTCCGCCGCCGGCGCTTTGGCGGCGGGCGTGGCCTCTTCCATCGGCGCGGGGGAATCGCTACCCTTCAACGCCCGCCGCTGGCGCGTGGGCAGATGGCTGCCGCGCACCGGCTTGCGTGCCTTGGCCGGCGCCGGTGCGGCTGCCGCGTCGTCGGGCTTGTCTTGCTTCAGGCGCAAGACCTTACGTTTGGATGAATCGGATGACGAAGACAAATTGGTTCCTGCAAAAACTCAAAGCGAATTGGCTTACCCTACTGCTGATCGGGCTGATCGTCTACTTGTGGTTCCGGCCCTGGGCCCCGGTCGACGAACTGCACCTGCCGGCGCCCGAGGTCGCGATCTCGACAGTGGACGGCCCCAAGCCGCTGTCGGCCTGGCGCGGCCAGGTGGTGCTGGTCAACTTCTGGGCCACCTGGTGCCCCTATTGCCGGCACGAAATGCCGGCCATGCAGGCCTTTTACCAGGCGCACAAGGCCGAAGGGTTCGAGATTCTGGCACTGAGCTTGGACGAAAGCCAGGCCGAGATCGATGCCTTCATGCGCAAGGAAGGCTATAGCTTCCCGGCCATACAAGCGATCGCAGGGACGGCTCAACAATTCGGCGGCGTCAGTAAAGTGCCGACCTCGTTCGTCATCGACCGCCAAGGCATCGTCCGGCACAAGATCGCCGGCCAGGTGCATGCGGGCCGCTTGGACGACTTGATCCTGCCGTTGCTCAAGGAACGACCTTAGCCGGCGACACCTCCGGCTCCCACTGCAGGCGCTGGGCCAGGGCGGCCGTCACACTGATTCGGCCGCTGCCGTCGATGAACATCGCCTCGCGCACGCCCATCTTGTCCGCCATCGACCGCCAACCGTCGGCGCCGCTGATGAACAGCGGCTTGCTCGCGACATCGGACACCACGCCGGCCTTGGCCCCGTGTGCGATCACCGTCACCGCCTGCACGCCCTGCACCGGCTGGCCGGTTCTGGGGTCGATCAGGTGGCTGTAGCGCTGGCCCTGGTACTCGAAATAACGCTGGTAGTCGCCCGAGGTGCCGATCGCCTCGCCGTCGTGCAAGTCCACCATCGCGATCGCACCCGCCCGGCGCGGATGCTGGATGCCGACCCGCCATGGCCGCTTGCCGTGCTTGCCCAAGGCCATGATGTTGCCGCCGATATTGATCAGCGCATTGTTTATGCCCTGACTCTTCAGATAGGCCGCCGCCATATCCAGCGCGTAACCCTTGGCATAGCCACCGAGGTCGATGCGCACCGCCGGATTGTGGCAATGCACAACATGCCCTTGTAACTCCAGATCGCTCATTTTGGGCGCGGCCTGCAGCCACTTGTCGATCTCGGCCTGCGCCGGCGGCACATTGCCGTCGAAGCTGTCGGCCTGGAAACCCCATAACTGGATCAAGTGGCCGATGGCCGGATTGAACAGGCCATTCGATTGCGCCGAATAGCGCGCCGCGTCCTGCAAGATCGTCACCAGACCGGGCGAGGTCGACACCTCGGTCGCGCCTTGGGCCAGCAGACTATTGACCCGGACCAAGGCACCCGATTTCCACGCATGCAACATCTCGTGCAGGTGATCGAAGTCCTTGAGCACCTGGCCGACCGCGCGCTGCGCCTTGGCCTCGTCCTCGCCGTAGACGCTGATATCGACCAAGGTGCCGAAGACATAGGCCTGCTGCTTATACAGCGGCGGCTCGCCGCAGCCGGTGAGGGTGAGGAGCAGGGTGAGGATGATTAGGATGAGCCGCATGCGGAATGGGTGGGGTGGTGATGAAGGTGGGGGGATTTTAACTCCCTCTCCCCCCGGGAGAGGGGCAGGGGTGAGGGAAAGTCTGTTGCTACGTTATGGCGCCGTTAGTCGGCGGATACCTACGGCCGGGGGCGCCCGGCAGCGCGTTACTTTTCTTGTGCGGCCAAGAAAAATAACCAAAAGAAGGCCGCCCCGCTTCCGCCGAAACCCCGGCGCCGCTGACGCCATGCAGGCGGCGAAAGAACTCGCTTCGCTCAGACAGCTTTCGCCGGCCTTCGGCTACCCTGCATGACGCCATCGTCACCGGCGGCGTCAGAGGGGACAGTAAAAGCAAACTTCAAAACCAGTGTGTCGGCGCGATGCGCCGACACACCCTCAAAACAAACAGCATTCCCGCTTGCGGGAATTCAGCTAATTCGTTGACTTGCCCATCCCCTCTGAGCCGCCGAGTTTAAGTGAAACAATTGGGGGATTTCGGCGAGTACTGTTTGAGCCCCGAAGGGGCGAGTTACGCAGCCGCCCAATTGTTTTACTCAAACTCGGGGAGCCGAAGGCCGGCGAAGCGGGGCGTGCTTTAGCTCCGGCATAACGCCTGCTACGCAGGCATTAGCCTTCACTGAATCTACGTTTTCTTTGGCTACTTTCTTTGCACGAGCAAAGAAAGTAGCCCGCTGCCGGGCGGCCCCGGCCGAAGGCTCAACATGTGCAAAATGCACTACGTTATTTGCAAGCAATCCATGCGGTGGCTTGCTACGCGAAGCCACCCTACGAGTTCTTACATCAAACCGACCTTATTAACCACATAACGTTCAAACGCCTGTATATCTTTGGGCGGGAAATAAGCAAAGCCCGTGGCCCATTCGATGCGGTAGTGATCTCTAGCGGAGATAGTGTAAGTGGGCTCACGCTTCGGCAGAATTGGCCAAAACCACGCTCGCACAATTTCTGCACGCGTAACCTTTTTGACAGCTTTAATTTCACTCCACGGCAAAAATTTTGGCATCCCAAATAGCCGGACAAAGCATACCCCTGTACTAGAAATCTCCAGACGCCATACAGTGTCAGATAGGAGCACGAACGACCACACAACATACCCAGCAAGGAACCACCAAAGGCTTTTGAACAAAACACCAACCAATACTGGTGGGCTAAGAATCAGCACCAAGAAATAGGGAGCCATGGCAGCGCCTATAAGCATGTCAATACCATCTCGCGGCGCAAACCGAGGAAACATGCGCATAACACCTTCCCCCCGTTGCATTACCGATTTATCTAAGAAGGGAAGCTCTATGTCCGTAAGCTGGTTGTTCTTTTTGAGAACCTCGATTTCTAAAGACAGTTTCACCAACTCCAGTCGTTGTTTCTCTTTTTCCATTCGCGTTTTATCGCTTAGAAAATCACGCATATAAACGAAACTGGAAATCGCCATTTGGACAGCCAGCGGAATAAGAAAAATCACCAAACCAGCTTGGCCAAACAGCCTTTCAACAATCGGAATTAATTCTTGCATTTGCACCTTACTTACCTTCGATTTTTATATTTTCTCTATGGCATCAGTGAACATCCCCGCCACATCAAACCCCGTCTGCTCCATGATCTCGCGGAAGCAGGTCGGGCTGGTGACGTTGACCTCGGTCAACCAGTCGCCGATCACATCCAGGCCGACCAACAGCAGGCCGGCCGCTTTGAGTTGCGGGCCGAGGACCTGCGCGATCTGCCAGTCGCGTTCGGTCAGCGGCCGGGCGACGCCGGTGCCGCCGGCGGCGAGGTTGCCGCGGGTCTCGCCCGGGGCCGGGATGCGCGCCAGGCAATAGGGCACCGGCTCGCCATCGATGACCAGGATGCGCTTGTCGCCGTCTTTGATCTCGGGGATGTAGCGCTGGGCCATCACCGTGGTGGTCTCGTGCTGGGTCAGGGTTTCGAGGATGACGCCGAGGTTGGCGTCGCCCGGCCGGACGCGGAAGATCGAGGCGCCGCCCATCGCGTTAAGCGGCTTGAGCACGATGTCGCCCTGCTCGGCTAAGAATTCGCGAATCTCCTCGGCCCGGCTGGTCACCAAGGTCGGCACGGTGAATTGGGCGAAGCGGAAGATCGCCAGCTTCTCGTTGAAGTCGCGCAACGACTGCGGCCGGTTGAACACGCGCGCGCCGTCGCGCTCGGCCAGTTCCAAGAGATAGGTGGCGTAGAGGAATTCCTGATCGAACGGCGGGTCCTTGCGCATCAATACCGCATCGAATTCATTCAGGCGGCGCCATTCGTGGTTGCCCGCCTCGAACCAATCCCCCCCTTTCTTCCCCCCCGCTTGCGGGGGGGATTGAGGGGGGGAAGTGAGCGTGACCGGATACACCCGGGCCACGAGCTTGCCGTAGCGCCAGGCCAGGTCTCGCGGTTCGCAGGCCCATAGCGCATGGCCGCGCGCAGCGGCGGCCTGCATCATCGCGAAGGTGCTGTCTTTGTAGATCTTGAAGCTGGCGAGCGGGTCGGCGACGAACAGGATTTGCATGTTGGGCCTATTTCAAAGCAGTTTTAACCGCAAAGGGCGCAAAGAAACGCGAAGAGGAAATCGTCATTCCGGGCGAAGCGAAGCGGAGACCCGGAATCCATGTGTTGGGGAATGGCCCCCTTCTGGATTCCCGCCTTCGCGGGAATGACGGATAGGCAATTTCCATCGAAGTCCAAATCGTTTGTTGCCTTCGCGAACTTCGCGTCCTTCGCGGTGAAAATTGCATGTCAGAACCTCGGCAGGCGCGGATTGGGCGCGGTCTCTTCCAGCTCGACTGCGGCGGCCAGCGCGGCCAGACGGGCGAACACGCCGTAGGTGTAGAAGCGATTGACCGGCGCATCGGGCCAGGCCTCGGCATCGCCGTAGTTGCCGACCTCGTCGAAGGCGAGCGGCACGAAGTGCATGCCGGCCGCATTCAGGTTTTCATCCGGCCCGCGCCCGGTGTGCACGCGGTAGAAACCGCCGATCACGAAATGGTCCATCATGTAGACCACCGGCTCGGCCACCGCCTCGTTGATGGTCTCGAAGGTGTAGACGCCCTCTTGCACCAGGACCTGCCGGACCTGCAGGCCTTCTTTCACCACCGCCATCTTGTTGCGTTGGCGCCGGTTCAGCTCGCGCATCTCGTCGGCGCTCTTCACGGTCATGATGCCCATGCCATAGGTGCCGGCGTCGGCCTTGACGATGACATAGGGTTCCCGCTCGATGCCGTGCTCGGCATATTTCGCCCGGACGCGACGCAACATCTCGTCGACATGGCCGGCCAGGCATTCTTCGCCATCGCGCGTTTGAAAATCGACTTCGTCGCACACCGCGAAATAGGGATCGATCAGCCACGGGTCGATGCCGACAATGCCGGCCAATTCCTCGGCCACCCGCCGATAGGCGGCAAAATGCTTGGATTTGCGCCGCACCGACCAGCCGGCATGCAAGGGCGGCATCATGGTCTGGGCCGGATCGAGGTCTTGCAGGATAGCCGGCGCCCCGGCCGAGAGATCGTTATTGAGCAAGACCGCACAGGGGTCGAAGTCGTCCACCATCAGCCGCCGTCCCTCGCGCCGAATCGGCTCGAGCACCAACGGTTCGCCGTTCGGCAGATCGATCTTCATCGGCGCTTGCAAATCCGGGATCAGGCTGCCGATGCGCACATCCAGGCCGGAACGGCGCAGGATGCAGGCGAGCGAGGCGACGTTCTGCAGATAGAACAGATTGCGCGTGTGGTTCTCCGGGATCAGCAGCAGGCGCTTGGCGGTCACGCACATCTTCTCGACCGCCACCTGCGCCGCCTGCACCGCCAACGGCGCAAAGGCCGGGTTCAGGTTGTTGAAGCCGCCGGGAAACAGGTTGGTGTCGACCGGCGCCAGCTTGAAGCCGCTGTTGCGCAGATCGACCGAGGTATAGAACGGCGCCGAATGCTCGATCCATTGCCGGCGAAACCAGTGCTCGATCTGCGGCATGGCGGCGAGGACGTGTTTTTCCAGGTCGAGCAGCGGGCCGGTGAGCGCAGTCGTGAGATGGGGAACCATGCAACCTCGCGTTGTTCTGTGATTGTGGCTGCCAGTTTAGCGCCGACCACCGCGTTGAACCATTACCTGGCCAGTTCCGCCATCTTCTGTGCGACGAAATCCTTCAACTCCGGCGTGAGCTTGGTGCGATAGGCCTGTTGATAGGCGGTGCGCGCTTCCTCCTTCTGCCCTTGCCGCTCCAAGGCCACCGCCAGGCCCACCCACCAGATACCGTTGTCGGGGTATTGGCGTACGGCTTGGCGATAGGCCTGCGCCGCTTCGTCCTGATGGCCCAATTTATTTTGCACCCCGGCCAGGAAGGCCCAGTAGGCGCCGTCGGCATGGCCGCGCGTCAGGCCCTCCTTCAGGGTGGCTGCCGCACCGGCGTAATTGCCCTGGCGCACCGACAATTGCGCCGCCGCCTGGGCAAACCAGATCTCGTCCGGGTGCAAGGCCACGCCGTCGCGAATCAGCGTCTCCGCCCGTTGCATCTCGCCGTGCTCGGCCAACAAGGCCACCAGCGTCTGGCGCGCCGCCAAATGGGCGGGGTATTGCGTGAGGGCCGAATTGAGTTTGTCGATGGCCTCGCGCGGACGGCCCTGTTCGATCAAACGCTGGGCCTCGTTGAAGGCGGCATTGGCCGAGGCCTGGGGCGTAGTCAGGCTGGGTTCCTTGACGATGCGCGGCCTGGCCGGCGCCAGGCTGGAGGGCATGGTCTCAAGCGCTGGCGGCAAGGCCGCTTTGGCCAAGGCCCGTGGCGGCGCTGATTTGGCGGCCGGTTCCGGCGCGGGGCTGGCCACGACCGCCGACGCCGGTGCCGGCTCGACGGCTGCAGCCGGCACCTCGGCCGGCGGCGCCGGCGCGGCGGCCGGTGCGGCCGGGTGCGGTTGTGGCGCCGAGACCGTAGGCACCTGCTGGATTCGATATTGCCTGAGCGCAAAGCCGGCGGCCGAGCCAAGCAGCAAGGCTGCCAGGACCACCCAGATCCAGAGCGAGGCGCGACGGTCGGCCGCCACGGCGCGCACGCCGCTGGGTGTGCCCGACAGCGCCCGGTTACGGTCCAGATCTTTGAGAACGCGATTGATGATGCTCATGAGTCGATTAGCCGCCTGTCAAAACCGGTCGAACAGCGACAGTTTCACGCCCGGGGTGTCTTTCCCCGCCAGACGGACATGGCGGACATCGGCCGCGTGCCGGCCCTCGCCGAACGCCAGCATCAGGGCCTTGTGCGCCAGGATGTTGATGTAGCGCGGCAGGCCCCGGCCCATCTTGTGCAGCTTGCCCACCGCGCGCGGCGTGAACAGCGAACGCGCGGCGCCGGCCCGGTTCAGGCGATAGCTCATATAGGCCGGCAGCTCGGCCGCGGTCAACGGCGTGATGTGGTCGTGGAAGGCGATGCGGCTGCGGATCTGGCGCACGGCCGGGTCGGCCAGCTTGGTGTCGAGTTCGGGCTGGCCGAACAGCACGATCTGCAGGAGCTTGCTCTTCTCGGTCTCCAGATTGGTGATCAGGCGCAAGGCCTCCAGGCTTTCGATCGGCGTGGCCTGGGCCTCGTCGATAAAGGCCACCACGCGCTTGCCCTCACGCGCCAGCTCCAGCAACCGCATCTCCAGCGCCTTGGTCAAACCATAGGCCGCGCTACGCTGAAACTCGCCGCCGAACTCGCTGAGCAGGGCCTGGGTCAAGGCGGCCGAAGAAAGATTGGGATTGGGGATATAGGCGGTGACGAAACGGCCGCCTTCCATCTGGTTGAGCAGATAACGGCAGAGGATGGTCTTGCCCGAGCCCGGCTCGCCGACGATCTTGATCAGGCCCTCGCCGTTCTCCAGCGCCACCAGCACCGTGTTGAGCGCGGCTTGGGCGCCGACACCGGGAAAGAAATAACTGGTATCGGGGGTCAGGCCGAAGGGGTATTCGTGCAATCCGAAGTGTTCTAGGTACATTTGCAACAGGCTTTCCTAGGGTTTCGGCTTCACCACCATCCGATCGATTCGCTCCTCCACCTCCCGCGCATTATCCACCCAATCGCTGGCATTGCGGATGATGGTCGGCTTGAGCAGGATGACCAGCTCGCTCTTGAGCCGGCTGGCACTGGTGTTCTTGAACAGCAGATTGCCGACCGGCATGTCGCCCAGGCCTGGGGTCTTGGCGCTGTCGCCATGCGACTCGCGTTTCATCAGGCCGCCGATCGCCGCGATCTGGCCGTCCTTCAGCCGCACGATGCTGTCGGTCTCCGACACGTTGCTCGACGCCAACGGCAGGCTGGAGGCCTGGCCGTACAAGGTGATCTGCTTGGTCACCTCGGACACCGAGGTGACCGACGGGTGCACGTGCAGGATGATGTTGTCCTGGTCGTCGATCTGCGGCGTGATGTCGAGCGAGATGCCTGAGAAGAACGGCGACAGGACCACGGTCGGCGTCGTCGTGGTGGCGGTACCGGTCGTGGTGGTGGTGCTGACGCCGGTGACGAAGAACTCGTCGGTGCCCACCTTGAGCACGGCCTTCTGGTTGTTGATGGCCGAGATGCGCGGACTGGACAGCACATGCACGGCACCCTGGGTCTCCAGGAAGCTCATCACGGCCTCGAAACCGCCGCTGATCAAACCCAGCGTGAAGTTGCCGCTGGGCGAGCGGGTATTGGCCGGCGGCAGCTTGTCGCCCTTCTTGAGGCTGAAGCTGCCGGCGGCATAGCTCCAGTTGATGCCGGCCTGCGCGTCTTCGTTCAGGCTCACCTCGATGATCTTGGCCTCGATCATGACCTGGCGATCGACCGTCAACTGGGCCGCCCGCAGGTAGTCGACCACCAGGCGATGCTCGGCCGGAAAGGCCCGGACGGCGAGCAGCCCGGTCGCCGGGCTGCTCACGATACTGCGCCCTTCCGGACAGCTCACCGTGGCCGCAGCCGCGCTGCCACTGGGGGTGCAGCCGATCAACAGGCCGATCGACGATTGCAATTCGCCCCAGAAGTTGGTCTGCAATTGGGTGGTCAGGCGGCTGGTATCGATGCTGGTGGTGCTGCCGCCGACGTTGGCGCTGCTGCCACCCGTTGCGGTCGCGCCCGGGCCGCTGGTCAACACGGACGAACTCACCCGCATCTCGGAGCTGCCCTGGCGCTGGCCGGGCAGATAGGAGATGGCGTAGAACCGGGTCTGCAGCGTCAACGGCTGGACGAAGATGCGCGTGCCGTCGATCCGGTAGTCGTAACCATATTGCTCGCGGATCGCCGCCATCGCCTCGGCCACGGTGACGTTCTTGAGATTGACGCTGATGGTACCGGCCACTTGCGGGTTGAGGATCATGCTGTAGCGCGTGCCGGAGACGATGCCCATGAACAACTCGGTGGCCGGGGCATTGTTCACCGCCAGGTCGAACCGCGGCTCCAGCGGCTGCGCCACCTCCTTGGGCAAGGCCAGGGTGGCATCGGGCAACAGCGCCGTTTCGACCGCCGCCGGCAGGCGTTCGGGCTTGGCCGTTTGCACCGCGCCTTTCATTTCCTGCTGGATGGCGTTGAGCGCGGACGGCTCCTGCACCTGGGCACAGCCGGCCAGCAGCCACAGGCCCATGCCGAAAATAAACCATCGCCGCTTGCCGGATAGGACGTTCGGCCTCGTTGTCATTGCTCTCTCAGTTTGCTCTTCTGTGCCGAGGCGGGCCGCTTGCTCACGCCGGGCAGCAGCTTGATCTGCTCGATACCGTGGCGGGTCTTGAGCCAGATGCCATATTGATCGATCTTGATGACGCGCCCCTCGTCCAATGCATCGCCGACCTTGACCACGCGGTTGCCGACCAGGGCATAGGATTGGTCTGGATGCAGGATCATGCTGGTCACCACCAAGCGCTGCTGCGCCTCCAGATCGCCCGGCCTGGCCTGGTAATAGCCGGCCGGCGGACGCGTCGGGTCGAACGAATCGGCCACAGCGTAACCGGATAAGGCCACGGCTGCCAAGGCCAAGATCAGATGGCCAACCATGTCTTGTCCTGACTCAAGGTGTAAACGGTGAACTTGAGCGTCAAATTGGGATAGGCCGTGGCGTCGAGTTCCAGGCCGCCCCAATACACGCGATACGGCATGCGTTCGACCTGCTCCAGATAAACCGCGAAAGCGGCATAGCTGCCTTCCAGCACCAGTTCGACGCCGTGCCGGTACAAGCTGCCGAGTTGGACCGTGGCCGGGGCGCCGACCACTTCGGCCTCGAGAGTCTTCAGGCTGACCAATTTCAGGCCCGGTTGCTGCTGCGACAGGCCCGCCAGCACCTTGGCCATCTGCTGCGGCGGGATCAAGCGGCCGGCCAAGCCGTCCACCGCCTTGCTGCGCGCTTCCAGGCCCTTCTGCGCGGCCGCCAGGCGCTCGCGCGCCAGGGCGGCGGGATCGGTCCGGACCATGGACTGGCTGAGCAGGCTCTCGCTGAAGGTGATGCGGCGCCGGTAGTCCGCCATCTTCAGTTCGGTTCGTTTCAGTTCGCGCATCTGCGGCGTGAACAGAAACAGGTCGGCGGCGCCATAGAGCACCACCAGCAGCACGACGAACAGGGTGATCCGCTCCTGGGTCGAGCGCGCATCGATCTTGGCCGCCAGCTTGGTCCAGGCGCTCATGGCCGCGCCCCCGTAGGCGTCGGCGCGGCGGCCTGCGACTGTAGCGCAAAATCGAGATAGCGGCCCTTGTCGTCCTTGGCGATCTGCACGAAAGACAGGTGCAGGCCTTCGAACAAGGCCTGCCCGCGCAGGGCCTGGACAAAGCGGGCCGGCCCTTCGCTATTCAGGGCGCGACCGGACAGCCGGAGGAATTCGCCCTGGGGGCCGAACTGGAAACCGGTCAGCCAGACATCCGGCACCCTGGTTTGGGCGAAGGCCTGGAAATACGCGGCATAGCCGTGGTCCGCGCCGATGGCGCCGCTTTCGACCGCCGCGATCGCGTCGTTCAACACGCGCAATTGGGCCTCGACCGCGTCGGCCTGCCGGGCCAATTCGTCGGCGGCCTTGTCGCCGCCGTGCTGCGGCCGGTGGAACGCGGCCCAGCGCTCGATCAACTGCATGCGGCGCTCGAACTGGGCCATGTCGGCCTCGGTCGCGCGCAACTGCCACGCCCCGTGACCATAGATCAGGGCCAAGCCGAGCAACCAGAGCATAATCGCGCGCAGGATGCCGAAGGACGGGAAGTAGGCCCCCTGCTGCCGGAATTCCGCTTGGTACAGGTTGATCTGCTGGCTCATGCCGCCGCCTTCCGGTCACGCATGGCCGCACCGAGGGCATGAAACACCCGGGCCTGCGTAGCCGGTTGTTGCAATTCGGCATAGTCGCCGAAATCGAAGATCAAACCCAGGTCCAAGCGTTCGACCGGCAACGTCAGTTGTTCGTGCAATTGCCGGTACAGCGCATCGCTGTCGGCCATCGGGGCCAGATACAGCTTGGCCAGGGGCAAGACATGAAACTGGCGCTCGAAATAATCGATCGAGCGCTGTGTTTCCAGCGCCAGACGGTCCATCATCTCGGCGGCCGGAACACCGCGCAGGTCGATACGCCGGGCCAAGACCAACTCGCCGGCATAGGTGAAGGTCAACAAACCGCGCTCGCCGAACACACGCAACAGACCGACGGCATGGCCCGGCGGTTCCAGCTTGGCGCCGATATTGCGCTGGGCGGTCTCCTCGACATCGATCACCTCGATGGCCAGGCCGTGCTCCCGATACAGCGCCAGCAACTCCCGGATCGCCTGGGCCGGCGCCGTCACCGCGTAAAGATAGGATGGCCGCCCGCTGCCGCCGCCCGGCAGCTTCAACAGCTCGAACACCGCCTCGTCGATGTGATAGTCGACCATGTCCTTGATCTTCCAGCGCACCGCGCTGGTCAATTCGTCATCCGGCACGACGGGGGTTTCCAGCAGCAACATCTGATAGGTTTCGGGCGGCAGCAATGCGATCAGCAACGTCTTTTTCAGCCCCGCCTCGCCGGCCAAATGGGCCAATATGCCGGCCGTGACCACCGGAGCCTCCTGCAAGGCGAACGTCGCGACCCGGAATTTGAGGCCCGTCCGCTCAAGCCGCACCGCGGCAACGCCGCCGGGGCAGGCGCTGAGCACGGCGAGACCGCCGTTCTTGGCGCCGCCGAACTTGAACGGCCAGCCCGGCCGGAGATGCCGCGCTGCGCTACCAAAGGCCTGTGTCAGGCTGAAACTCAATATCGCTCCCGTCGAATGATGATGCGCTCGGCCGCGGTGCGGCGGCCGAAGGTCGCTCGGCTTTGGGGGTTATCGTCAAGCAGATAACCGTCCGTGCCCTGATCGACCCCGTCCCAGTTGTACCGCAACCAAGGCAGCGCCGCCAGGTCGACGCCGACATCGACATAACCGTAATTGTCGACACCCGGTGCCGACAACTGCAGACCCGAAACGCCCGCCGACAACGGGGAATGGGCATAGCTGGCCGAGGTTTCGCCCGTGCCCAGTTGATTATCCGATGTTTGGCCATAAAAGGTGAGCGTCGGCGGCGGCAACACGCTGCACCCGTCCAGCGTATTGGTGGCGAAACCCAGACCGTCCCAATACTGGGCCGTGGTCGACACCGGCAAGGCCAGCACGGCGGCGCCGTTGGTATTGCCCATGCGCAGCCGGCCGAAGCGCAGCTTGGTGACGGGGCTCAATGCACTGGTCGAACCGCCGACGAAGGTCACGCCGTCCGGCTCGCCGAGTATGCTGGCCTTGAGCGCGAACAGATCGTAAGGGCCATCCGGCACGGTGTTGCGTTTGAATTGATAGGTGCTGCCGGAAACCGCGTAAATCCCCTGGCTCCATTGAAAGGCCGGCAAGGCGGGATTGAAGCGGCCGGCCACGGTGACCGGCGCGCCGTTGTTGTCCCCGGTAATGCCAAAGCTGCCCAGGTAGCCATAGCCGTTGGTATAGCGGGTGCAGGCCACATCGGCCAGACTCTGGGCCGACAGCGTTAGGACGATGCCCAGATGCGGGTCGTCCATGTAGCTAAAGCCGCCGACCGCGCAAGCCGGCGTCAGCGCCGCCGCCAAGGCAAAGTGATCGGGATAAAACCGGCCGAACGGCCCCCGAGCCGTGGCCAAGCCGATGTTGCAACCATATTGGCCGGTGCTGTTCAGGGTGTTGGCGGTGCTGTCATTGACGCAATCGTCCGGCGGCAAGGGCGAGGCATTCGGCGTGGTGAGTTGATCAACCGCCGTAAAGCTTTCGTCGTAAACCCCGTTCGCCAGGAACAGGAGGGTCCCCACATCGTGGTACTGAAAAGTGCCGGTCGCTGTCGTGCCGTTCCCCGTCAGGAATGAACCGATCAGGCTGCCGGGCGCAATAGTCGCACTGTTGTGATCCTGCACCAGACCGCCGTTCACGCGCGGCATGCCGTTGTAGCCTGCACTGACGCTGGCGGTCGCCGTCAGGCTGAAGTCGTGGCCGGCCGGCAGTTTCGGCCCGCCCAGATTGGCCGTGAGATCGCTGAACGAGGCAGGACGAATGGCGAAGTTGTCGGTGGAACAGGAAACGGTTGTCGTGCTGCCTTTGACATAGGTCATGCGCACCCGCACTTCCTTCCAGGCATTGCCCTGGGTCCAGGTCATCTGCTTGCGGCCATTATCCGCCTGCACGAAGCTCAGCACGACCGACTGGAACGGCAGCCACGTGCTGCGGCATTTGCTGATCGCGTCCAAGGTCCCGCTGCTGTCATGGGCATCGAGCAACTCCACGGTCACGTTACCGCGGAACTGAGTATCGATCTCCGCCCCGCCGCCGCCGCTCTTGAACACGATGACATCGATGTCGAACGGTACGCCGGCGATCTTGGTATAGAGTTTGCCGGCCGTGGCCGACTGCGGCTGGGGTACATCCCAGGCATCCACCGCATTGAACAGCCCCGGACTGGACGGTGCCGGCTGCCCGATACAACCGCCCAGCCCGCCCAGCACATCTTCGGCGGACGGATCGGACCAGTAGCGGCCGTTGCCGGGCGAAACGGTGCCGGCGCCGACCATCGCGCCGATGAAGTCCACATTGTTGCCGAACGAGACCTGGGTATTGGCATAGGGGGCGTAGATGACGCCGCTGAAATCGATCTGGCCGTCGGCGCTATCCTGCCCGCCCAGGTTCATGCTGCTACCCGGGTAAAGCAGCACCCGCAATACATCCGGTGGGTCGCTGCGGTTGATCGTGTAGCCATTGCCACTGCTCATCGCGGTGCCGATGTGGAAGAACACCGGACCGCTGCTGATTGTGATGGTGACGTTGTTGCCGATGGTGAAATTCTTGATGTAGTAATCGCCCGCGTTGAAGCGGACAGTGGCCTTGTTGTCGATGACAAGGTTGTTGATCCGATAGGTGCCACCGTTGAAGGTCGTGGTCCGGCTAACGGTCACCGTGTTGTAGTCGCCCGGCGGCACCGGCGAGGCGTTGAGATCCGAGCAACCGGAGAGGCAATAAGACGGGAAGCTCGAGAGGCCGGTCAGCGACGGATAAACGGTATCGACCGCCGCCGAGTTGCTCACCGCGCGATTGGGCCCGCCCGTGTCTTGGACCACCAGGCTGTTCATCCGCATGCCCGATTCGCCGTTGGCCAGGATGAGGTTGACGCCGCCGTATAGGGGATAGCAGGCGGCCTGGACCTGGGCCGGCTGCACCAGCCCGATGGCCAACAAGACAGGTATCAGATATTGCCGTATCCGCCGCATCTTCATTCGAACACCGCGACGACCTGACGTTCGACATAGTCCGCCCGCGTCGACGCCGAATTGGGACAGGCCCCCACCACGGGCTCGTTGCAAGCGATGCCGGTGAGGGTGTAGACGGTCACGGTCTTGCCGCCCTCCTTGGTCGGCGTGGCCACGCATTGCGCCGTCACGGTGAAGCCTGTCGGCAGTGCGATATTCTGGCTGGCCGTGCAACCGCCGCCATGCGCGGCTTGATAGATCCCGGCCTCCACCCCGGCCTGGGCGGCCCAATAGGCCCGCTCGCCTTGCAACTCCAATGCGCTGGTCGCCAGATTCGACTGGGTGACGTTGGCCAGATAAACCGCCAGACCACTCAAGACGACCAGCAGAAAGATCGCCATCGGCAGCACAAAGCCACGCTGTCGGCCGGCCAAGCTAGGCATTGTTGTTCACCACCATCTCACGATAGAGGCTGACCGCCTCGCCCTCGCTGGTCAGTTGCAGCCAAAGGGTCACCTGGCCGAGATTACCGGTGATGGCCCCACTGTCGTAGGCAAAATTGCAGCCCGTCACATTGGTGGCCAGTAAATGGCTGTTGCCGCCATTCAACGGCGGGCTGGCCGGATCGGTCGGCTGGCTGCCGCTGATGGCATAGCTGGAGAAACGGCGCAATTCACCGGTCGTCGGATTGCAACTGTAGCTGACCGGGGTCCGCACCACGAAAAACCGCCGTCCGGGCGGTTCGAAACGGAATGGCGTGCCGGTGGCGGTGAAATGGATCTGGCCGACCGGTCCGGCCGCGCCGCTATAGGCCCGGCGATTGCCGCCCAGATAAGCATCGGTATCGGCATCGAAGCCCAGGTTGTAGATCACCACCTGGTCGCCCGCCGCCATGTCGAGGGTAGGCCCCAGGATATCGAAGGTATCGTCGGCACCATTGGCGAAATCCAATTTGTCGCTGCCGGGGATCGTCGGGTCGGTCTCCTCTCGGTAGCGCCCGCCCTCGGCGATCATCAGGAACTCCAGATAATAAACGCCGGCCACCTGCCGCACGCGCACACTGTTGGGCAAGGCCAAGCGGATATCGCGCGCCATACGTTGCAGGGCGGTATTGGCGATATCGACCAGCACCGCACGCCGGGTCGAATCGAGATAGCCCCGCATCGGGGCCAGGATGAATGCGGCGACCATGCTGGCCAAAATCCCGACGACGGCCATGATCACGATCAATTCGATCAGGCTGAAACCACCGCCGAAGCGTTTAATAGTAGTTCGCGCGATAGCCATCGAGCACAAGCTCCTCACCGCTTGGATCGGTCACCGTGATGGTAATCCTCCAGCCCTGCGGCGCCGGCACCGGACCGAAGGCCGTGGACGCCACCGCAATCTGAACCCGATATTGGCCGAGCCCCGGAATCGGCGTGCCATCCAGATAGGCGATGCCGTCCATGGCGAAACCGTTGTAATCCATGACATCGTCGAACTTGCCGCGATTGACCGGTGTGTACGGCCCGGTAAAGCCATTCGGCGGATTGCTGAATTCCTTGTAACTGATCTCCTCCATCAGCGCCTGAGCCACCGCCAGGGCCTGGCGCCGCAGCAAGGGATCGGCGTTGGCCCGCGCCGTGATGGAAAAAACCTGAGCGACGGCCGCCAGCGCGATACCGATCACGAGGATGAAGATGACGATCTCGATCAGCGAGATACCGCACTGGGACCGCCGCAGCCGCACACGCCGGGACCTAATGGACATAGCCGGTTTCGGCCTCGACCGTCAGCGTGGTCGCGCCTCCGGAATCGGTGAAGGTGAAGACCGTGGCCGCAGACGGGCGACCGTTGGCATCGAAGGAAAAGTTGGCGGTCGTGGCCGCTACAAGCACATCCGCCGGTGCCGCCACCTCGAACGGTCTTTCCCCGGCGGGGCCGGGCGCACCCTGGCCCGCCGGACAGGGAATGCCCGCGGACAGACACAACTGCAGGCGGTCGACCTGCTGGGCGACGAAGACGTTGCCATGCCGGGCGATGGCCAGTTTCTGGCCGTAGCGCACAAGCGCGGCGGCCTGATCGGAAAAACCACGGGCCGCGAAGGTTTCGCTAGCGCCGAAGCGGCCCAGCCCAAGCGCGGCCAGTATTCCCAGGATCGCGAGAACACCGATGACTTCGATCAGACTATAGCCGCGCTCGGTCGCGATCACAGACAGTTGGCTGCGCTGCCGTTGAAACTGACGACCGGCGGCGTGGAGGCGCTGGCGGCCGCCGTGTAGCTGATGCGGCAATTGGCCAGGGTGCCGGCGCCGTTGATGTCGACCGTGAGCGGGTCGGTGGCGGGGTCGGTACCCGGGGTGATGGTCACGTTGTCCCGCGTCGCGTCGATATTGGCCGCGACGATGATACCCAGGCTCGTCGCTGCCGGGTAACCGTACACCATATTGACGGTCTGGCCTTCCATGGTGACGGTGCCGGTCGCACCGGTCGCGTTGCGCGCCAGCGCGGTGGCGTGGGCCACGGCGGAGGCGGAGCGGATGGAGCCAACCAAGGCCTGGCCTTTGGCGTTGCGCGCATCGCCCTGCAGGTCGGCGAAACGGGGCAAGGCGACGGCGGCCAGGATGCCGACGATGACAATGACCATGATCAATTCGATCAAAGTAAAACCAGACTGCCGAACACGCAAATTCATCAAACATCCTTTCCAGAGTCAGCGGCTTAAGTGAGGCCGCCGGTTATACAAAATAATTTTATTAAATTAATTATAGATAATTAGATGAAAATCCACTTAAGTTCTAACGCGTAAGCATCGTCTTGCCCAAGTCCCACAACGGCAAAAACACACCGAGCGCGACGATCAACACCAGCACGCCCATGACCATAGTGAGCAGCGGTTCGATCTGCCCGGACAAGGTCTTGACCTCGTATTCCACCTCGCGCTGGTACATGTCGCCGATCTCGTCGAGCAGGTGCTCCAAGTCGCCGGTCTCTTCGCCCACCGACAGCATCTGCAAGACCACCGGCGTGAAGACGCCGGTGGTGGCGGCCACCCGGGTCAGGCTCTCGCCCCGCTCAACGCCATCGCGCATCTGCTCGATGCGGCTGGCGATATAGCTGTTGTCCACCACCCGGCTGACGCTGGTCAGGTTCTGTGTGATCGGCAGGCCGCTGGCATGCCCCATGGCCATGCTCTTGGCGAAGCGGGCCAATGCGGCCTTGTGCACGATGTCGCCGACGATCGGCAGCTTGAGCAGGATGCGGCTCCAGTGATAGGCCCCGACCGACGTGCCAAGCCAAACCCGAAAGCCGACCACCGCCAGCACCAGGCCGAACAACAGAACCGGCCAGCCGTGCATCATCAAGTCCGATGTGCCGATCAGCGCGCGGGTAAGCAGGGGCAACTCGACCTTGGACTGGGCGTAGACCTTGGCGAAGGCCGGGATGACCACGATATTGATTACGACGATGGCGCCGATGATGGCGACGATCACAAAGGCCGGGTAGCGCAAGGCGCCCTTGACCCGCTCGCGCAGATCGATGCCGGACTCGTAATAATGGAACAGCCGCAGAAAGACCTCCTCCAGGCGGCCGCTGGTCTCGCCCACCCGCACCATATTGATGAAGAAATCGGGAAACACCGCAGGATAGCGATGCAAGCTGACCGACAGCTCGCGGCCGGTGCTGAGGCCGTCTTTCAGGCCATTCAGTACGCTCTGGAACGCCGGCTTGGCGGTCGATTCGGCCAGCGAGGTCAGCGCGCGCAAGATCGGCACACCGGCCTTGAGCAGGCTGTGCATCTGGCGCACGAACAACATCAGATCGAGTTCGTCGATCCGGCTCTGCAGCAGCCGGGGCAGGGCCAGCGTAAACGTGGCCGTCGCCTTGCCGGGAACCACCTCGATCGGGGTCAGGCCGGATCGGGCCAGTTCGTCCGCCACCGCGCCTGGACTGGTACCTTCCAACCCACCGGCGATCAGCTCGCCCCGATTGTTGCGGGCCTTATAGGCGAAGTACGGCATCTACTCGTCGGCCTGGTGCACCGCGCGCATCGCCTCGGCCACGCTGGTCAGCCCTTCGCTGGCCAGGCGCACCGCTTCGTCGTGCAGATTCCGGCCCGCCAGCTTGCGTTTGGCCGCCGCATGGAAGAGCTCGGTGTCACCACGGTTGAGCAGGCCGGCCAAGGTCGCATCGATCTCCAGCAATTCGAACACGCCCTGGCGCCCCTTGTAGCCGGTGAAGTTGCAATGCCGGCAACCCTGGCCGCGCTTGAAGGTGTCCGCGGCCAGGCCTTTGTCCAGTTCCACCTTGAGCCAGGCCCGCTCGGTCGGCGTCAGCGGCGCCGCCTCGGTACACAGCGGGCAGAGCTTGCGCACCAGGCGTTGCGCCATGATGCAGGTCAGCGAACTGGCCAGCAGGTATGACGGCGCGCCCATATCCAGCAGACGCGCGGCAGCCGAAGCGGCATCGTTGGTATGCAGGGTGGACAACACCAGATGGCCGGTCAGCGCCGCGCGCAATGCGATCAGCGCCGTCTCCTGGTCGCGCATCTCGCCGACCAGGATGATGTCCGGGTCCTGGCGCAGAAAGGCGCGCAAGGCACGGGAAAAAGTCAGCTCGATCTTGTCCTGCACCTGCACCTGGTTGATGCCGGGCAGGCGATATTCGACCGGATCCTCGACGGTCAGGATCTTCACCCCGGGGTCGTTCAGCTCCGCCAGCGCACCGTATAAGGTCGTGGTCTTGCCGCTGCCGGTCGGGCCGGTGACCAGGACCAGGCCGTTGGGTTGATGGATCATGCGCCGGAAGCTGACCAGGGTCTCGGGCGCGATGCCCAGCCGATCGAGGCTGACCTCGCCGCTACCGGTCAGCAGGCGCATCACCGCCGATTCGCCGTATTGGGTACGGATGACCGATAGACGCACATCGACCTGCCGCTGGTCGACCCGGATCATGAACCGGCCGTCCTGCGGCAGGCGCTTTTCCGCGATATTCATCTCGCCCATCAACTTGAGGCGCTGGATCAGGGCCGGGCCGATGCGGCTGTCGGCCTCGGTCGCGACATGCAGCATGCCGTCGACCCGAAACCGGATTTGCAGCCGACCGTCGATCGGCTCGATGTGGATGTCGGAAGCGCCTTCCTGCAGGGCGTCCTCGAAGACGGTCTGCAATAGGCGGACCACCGGGGCATCCTCCGCCGCCTCGCCGGTGGCGAGCTGGCTGATGTCGATCGCCTCTTCCTGGCCCAATTCCTCCGACAGGCTGCGCGCCAGCTCGTCGATCTCGTCGGTGCCGTGGTAGGCGTTGTCGATGAACTTGTCGACCGCGCTCTCGGTCGCCACCGCCAGCTCGACGTTCTTTCTGACGGTGCGGACGATCTCGTCGTAGGTGAAGATGTCGGTCGGATCGGCCATGGCCACCAGCACGCCGTTGTCACGCTGCTCCAGCGCGGCGGCCCGGAACCGCCGCGCCGCCTGTTCGGGCAGCAGGTGCGCGACCTCCGGCTTGACCTGGACCCGGCACAAATCGACGAAGGGGATATTCATCTGGCGGGCGATCGCCATCGAGATCTGATCCTCGGTGGCAAAACCGTTCTCGATCAGCACGCGGCCGAGCTTGCGCCCGCTCTGGCGCTGCCGATCCAGGGCATCGGCGAGCTGCGCCTGCGACAGCACCTTTTGCGCCACCAGCAAATCGCCGAGTCGGATCTTCTCCGGCCGTGCCATCATTACCCCTTCGTTCGAAGCCTACCCGTAACTTATCGGCTCATCGACCCAAGCTCAAGCCATGTTCGACATATTGCTGTTCCAACCCGAGATCCCCCCCAATACCGGCAACATCATCCGCCTGGCCGCCAACACCGGTTGCCGCCTGCATTTGATCGAGCCCTTGGGCTTTTCGCTCGACGACAAACAATTGAAACGGGCCGGCCTCGACTACCACGAATATGCCGAACTCAAGACCCATGCCGACTGGCCTGCCGCCCTGGCCTACTTCGCCGGGCGGCGCATCTACGCCTTCACCAAGCGCGCGCACCGGCTGCATACCGAGGTCGCCTTCCAAGCGGACGATGTCTTGTTGTTCGGGCCGGAGACGCGGGGGCTGCCCGAAGAGGTCTTGGCCGAGATTCCGGCGGACCGGCATATCCGGCTGCCGATGCGACCGGGGCAACGTAGCCTGAACCTGTCCAACGCCGCTGCCGTCGCGGTGTTCGAGGCCTGGCGCCAGCACCATTTTACCGGTGGGGCTTGAGCTTTACCGCTAAGGACGCGAAGGCGCGCGGTAAAAACGCCTAGACCCCTTCGTCCTTCTGATCGCGGTTGAGCAGGAAGGCGACGGCCTGTTTCGGGGTCAATTCCTGCAGCAACAAACGGCGCACCGCGTCGGCGATGGGCATTTCCACGCCGACCTCCTGTGCCAGACGGCAGACCTCGCGCGCCGTGGTGACGCCCTCGGCGACATGGCCCAGCTCGCGCAGGATGGCCTCCAGACCCTGGCCCTGCGCCAAGCGTAGGCCGACCTGGCGATTGCGCGACAGATCGCCGGTGCAAGTGAGGATGAGATCGCCCAGGCCGGACAGGCCCATGAAGGTCTCGGCCCGGCCGCCGAGCTTGAGCCCGAGCCGGGTCATCTCGGCCAGGCCGCGGGTAATCAGCGCGGCACGGGCGTTGTAGCCGAAGCCCAGGCCATCGCAGACACCGGCTGCAATCGCAATCACGTTCTTGATCGCGCCGCCGACCTCGACGCCGACCACGTCGGTACTGGAATAGATACGCATCGCCGGATCGTGCAAATCCTGCGCCGCCCGCCGGGCGAAGGCCTCGTCGGCCGCAGCCAGGGTCAACGCGACCGGCTGGCCTTGGGCCACCTCCAGCGCAAAGCTCGGGCCGGACAACACGCCGACCCGGTCATGGCCCAGGCCGGTCTCGTGCAACACGACATGCGGCAGCTTCCGGCTGTCCGCCTCGAAGCCCTTGCACAGCCAGACCAAGGGCACGCGACAGTCCAGCGCGCGCAGGCTGTGGCACAGGCTACGCAGGCCCGTCGTCGGCACCGCGACGACCAGATAGTCGGCCCCGTTCACGGCCGCGGCCAAATCGGCATTCAATTGCAAGGCGGCGGGAAGTTGGATGCCGGGCAGATAACGGGCATTAGTGCGACCCGCCGCCATCTCGGCCACCTGCTCGGCGCTGCGCGCCCAGAGCACGACCTCGGCATGCGCACTGAGGCGGACCGCCAGGGCGCTACCCCATGCCCCCGCCCCCAATACCGCGATGCGCATCGCCGTACTCACCTAAGGTGGTTTAGTTCGGCTGGCCGGCGGCCTGGGCCTGCTTTTGCTGCAGGTAGAGCATTTCGAAGTTGACCGGCTGCAGCACCACCGGCGGGAAGCCGGCACGCACCGACACGTCGCTGACCGCTTCGCGCGCATAGGGGAACAGGATGTTCGGGCAGGCCACGGCCAGGGTCGGCTCCAGCGCCTCTTCCGGCAGACCGTCGATACGGAAGATGCCGGCCTGCTTGATCTCGATCAGGAAAAAGGCCTTGTCGCCGCGCTTGGCGGTGACCGTGATGGTCAACTGCACCTCGTAGATCGCCGACTCGACTCGATCGACCCGGGTTTGGATGTCCATGTCCATCTCCGGCGCCTCGCGCTCCAGAAAGATCTGCGGTGCATTAGGCACTTCGAGCGAGAGATCCTTGAGGTAGATCTTCTCGATATTGAACAGGGGGCTGCTGGCTTGGGACTGATTGTTGTCGCTCATGATGGTCCGTCGAAAGGGGGTCGAAGAATAAAGCGGCCCATTATAGCCGCTTTGCCTTGTGACTCCTGCGACAGATCAGTGCCGGGCCAGCCAGGCCGCCAATTGCGGCGCCGACATGGCGCCGGCCACCCGGTCGACCTCCTGGCCGCGTTTGAACAGGGCCAAGGTCGGAATGCTGCGGATGCCGAAACGGCCGGCCAGACCCTGCTCGGCCTCGGTATCGACCTTGGCGAAGCGCACCCGGCCGGCATGCTCGGCCGCCGCTTGGGCGAAAGCCGGGGCCATCGTCTTGCAGGGGCCGCACCACGGCGCCCAGAAGTCGACGAGCACCGGCAATTCATTGCGGGCGACGAATTTATCGAAGCTGGCCGCGTTCAAGTCCACCGGCTTGGCCGGCAACACCTCGGCGCCGCATTTGCCGCACTTGGGCCGGTCGGCCAAACGTTCGGCCGGCACCCGGTTGACGGCCAGGCAATGGGGGCAAACGAGTTCCATACATGCACTCCGCTGACATCGATATGCCTTGGAGTTGGTGCCCGTCTCGCCGATTTCAAGTGGCGAGCAAAGGCTCCAGACCGCCCTCGGCATCCAGCGCCGACAGATCGTCGAAGCCGCCGACATGGCGGTCGCCGATGAAGATCTGCGGCACGGTGCGACGGCCGGTGATCTGCATCATCGTTTCGCGTTGCGCGGGATCGAGGTCGACGCGGACCTTTTCGATCTCGGTCACCCCTTTCTTGTTCAGCAACTTCTCGGCCATGACGCAATAGGGACAGACCGCGGTGCAATACATCTTTACGTGAGCCATGTTGTTCTCGATGACAAAAACCGCTTACTTCTCTTTCGGCAGCCCGGCCTGCTCCCAAGCCATCATGCCGCCCGCCAGATTGTGCAGATTCTGGAAACCGGCCTTGCGCAAAATGCCGCAGGCCATGCCGGAACGGTTACCACTGCGGCAGACCGCGACGATGGCTTTGTCCTTGTGCTTTTCCAATTCGCCGAGCCGCTTGCCCAGCGCACCCACCGGGATATGCTTGGCCTTCGCGATATGGCCGTCGACGAACTCGGATTGCTCGCGCACATCGAGGATCAAGGCGTCCTGACGGTTTATCAGCACAACGGCCTCTTGCGGCCCGACTTGTTTCACGCCCGACAGTCGGCCGCGAAAACTCGGCATGACCAGCATGAAACCGGATAGCGCCGCCAATAAAACCGTCCAGATGTTTTGTTGAATGAATTCCATTTGAAGCGTCAATCCTTAGTTAGCAGCAGGAGCCACCCGATTCTTTGAGACCCAGCTTCTTCATCACGATGGCCGGCGGGCAGAAACCGGTGATGCCGGACTGGAACAAGTTGAGACCGACGAAGGCCGTCAGCCAAAGCCAGGACATTCGGCTAATGTCGATCTGGCCGGTGAAGTGGGCCAAGGCCAGCGACAACAACACCATGAAACCGGCCATGCTGCGGACAATCCGTTCGACGCTCATAAACCATCTCCCAAAAATATCAAATAGCGGCTAGACACCGACCTTCGAGCCGGCCGCCGCGAAATGCCGCTGCCACAGTAAATACAGCAACGGGATCACCACCAAGGTCAAGGCGGTGGATGCGAAGGTACCAAAGATCAGAGAGACCGCCAATCCGCCAAATACCGGATCGGTCACCATGATCGCGGAACCGAGGATGATCGCCAGGGCGGTCAGCAGGATCGGCCGGAAGCGCACGGCGCCGGCCTCCATCACCGCTTCTTCCAAGCCATAACCGTGCGCCCGGTAATCGAGGATGAAATCGATCAGCAATAGCGAGTTGCGCACGACCACGCCGGCCAGGGCGATGACGCCGATCATCGAGGTCGCGGTGAAGGCCTGGCCGGTCGCCCAATGGCCGGGGAACACGCCGATCAAGGTCAGCGGGATCGCACCCATCACGATCACCGGCAGCATGAACGACTTGTAATAGGCAGTCAGCAACAAATAGATCAGCACCAGCGCGACGATGAAGGCCGAGCCGAGGTCGCGGAACACATCCAACGTCAGCCGCATCTCGCCACCCCAAAGCAAGGTGGTGTCCTTCACGTCGCGCGGCTCGGCCTCGACGAAGCCCAGGTTGCCGGTGGTGAAACGCACGCCATTGCCCAGTCGCTTTTCATCCAACATCCGATCCAAGGCCAGCACGGCATAGACCGGGCTGGAGGTCAGCATCTCGCCACTCACCGTCACCATCGGATGCTGGTCGCGGTCGTGGATCGGCTTGGCCTCGACCACGCGATGCACCTCGGCCAACTGTGCCAAGGGGATTTGCACGCCTTGGCCGTTGCTCACACGCAGCGCCATCAGCGAGGCCGGCGTCGCGCGCAGTTCGCGCGGCAGGCGCACCCGAATCTCGACCGGCTCGCGCGCCTCGACCGCATGCAGAGTGCCGATGCTGAAGCCGCTGACATAATCGCGCAGCAACTTGGCCACCTGGGCCGGCGCCACACCGGTCAGCGCGGCCCGTTCGGCATCGACCCGCACTTCGAAGCTATCGACGTTCGCAGTCACCGAATCGTCGACGTTGATCAGACCGTAGACGTTTAGGAAGGCGGCATTCACCTCGGCTGCGGCGGTACGCAGCCTACCGTAATCCGGGCCGTACAACTCGGCCAGGACTTGCGCCGGCACCGGCGGCCCGGGCGGCGTTTCATATATCTTCAGCTTGGCCTGCGGATAGGCTTGACGCACCGGTTTCAAGGCCGCGTCGAATTGCGCCGCGATCTCGTGCGACGAAGTGCTGCGCGCATGCTTGTCGATCAGGTTGACCCGAATCTGCGCCAGGTTTTCGCCGCGCTTCAACAGATCGCCGCGCACCAACGCGGCGAAGTCGATCGGCGCAGCGCGGCCGACGAAGGCCTGATAGTCCGCCACATTCGGATTGCGCGCGAGCGCATCGCCGACCGCACGCGCGACCCGGTCGGTGCCGGCCAAGGCGGTGCCGGCCGGCATGTCGACCTGCAACAACATGGTGTTGGTGTTGTCGTTGGGCAGCATCTTCAGTTCCACGCCCAAGGGCGACAGGGGGCCGTTGATGCCGGACGGCCGCACGAACTGCCAGGCCGGCATGACCATGGCCGCGCCGAGCAGGGCGAGCACGACGACGAAGAAGAGGTTGCGTCGCTTGGCATCCTGCATCAGCGGCCGCAACACGGCGAGATAGACGCGGCGCAGGGGGTCGGGCTTGGCCGCGTGCTGGGCCGCCGCGATCGACTTGATCGCCTTGCCCCTGAGCCACAGGCGCGCGGCCCAAGGCACGACCGAATAGGCGATGAACAGAGAGGCCAGCATCGCCACCGGCACGTTGATCGGGATCGGCCGCATGAACGGCCCCATCATGCCGGTGACGAAGGCCATCGGGATGAAGGCCAGCATCACCGCCACGGTGGCGACGTTGGTCGGGTTGCCGATCTCGTTGGCGGCGGTGACCAGGGTTTGGCCGAACTGCTCGATCTTGACCTTGCCGTGGTGCAGGTGGCGGTGGATGTTCTCGATCACCACGATGGAGTCGTCGACCAACAGGCCGAGCGCCAGGATCAGCGCGAACAGGGTGATCCGGTTGATGGTCTGGCCGGTGAGCAGGCCGACCGCGAGCACGATGAACAGGATCAGCGGGATGGTCATGGTGACGATGCCGGCCTCGCGCCAGCCGAGGAACCACCACATCAGCAGCACCACGCTGACGATGGCGATGCCCAGGTGTTCGACCAGCAGGTTCACCGCCGCATCGGCGCGCGCGCCGTCGTCGCGGGTGACGGTGATGGCGATGCCCTGCGGCACCGCCTGGCGCTTGAGTTCGTCCAGCTTGGCCAGTACCGCGCGCGACACCGTCACCGCGTTCTCGCCGGCGCGCTTGGCGATGGCCAGGGTCACCGCCGGGGCCGGGGCTTGGCCGCCCAGGCCGAGCCAGGAATGTTCTTCGCTGTCGGCCGCCGCATCCTCGATCCGGGCGATGTCTTTCAAATACACCGGCCGGCCTTGCGCGACGCCGACCACGATATCGCCGACCGCCTCGGCCGAACCCAAATAGCCCGCCAAACGCAAAGGCCGAGCCCGGCCGCGCTCGACGATGCTGCCCAGCGGCGCCGCGACGTTGCTGCCGCGCAGGCTGCGATCGACCTGCTCCAAACTCAGGTGCGCGGCAGCCAGCCGGGCCGGGTCGATCCAGACATTCAGCGCGCGGGCATGGCCGCCGACGATCTCGCTGAACGACACGCCGGGCACGTTGCGCAGGTGCTCCAGCAAGCGGGCGGCGACTTCGCGCAATTGCCGGTCGTCGTACTGGCGCGAACTCAAGCTCAGGGTCAGGATCGGCACGTCGTCGACGTTGATCGGCCGCACCACCGGCTCCATCGCGCCGGGCGGGATGCGATCCCAGTTCTGGGTGATCTGGTTGTACAGCTTGACCAGGCTGTCTTCCTGGTTCTGGCCGACCTTGAACTGCACGGTGACCACGCCGTAGTCGTTGGTCGCATAGCCGAAGGTGTGGTCGACGCCGGACTGCGCGTGCATCACCGCCTCCAACGGCCGCACCACCAGATTGCGAATCTCTTCCGGGCTGGCGCCAGGTTTGGCCACGATCACGCTGGCCGCCGGCACCACGATCTGCGGGTTGTATTCGCGCGCGGTCAGCAGCAGGGCCATGGCCCCGGTCAAGAACAACGCCATGATCATCAAAGGCGTGATCTTCGAATTGAGGAAGGCCCGCGCCAGCCGGCCGGCAATATTCATCGGGGACGTGTCGTGTGTTTCGGACATGCCTTATCGCGCCGGGCTTTGGCCTATGCCGGCCACCTTATCGCCGGACTCCAATTGGTCGAGGCTGGATACCGCGACCCGCTCGCCCGCGCTCAGACCGGCCTGCACCTCGACCTGGCCGCCGTATTCGGCGCCGATCCGCAGCATGCGGAAATGCGCGATACCCTGGGCATCGACCACGAACGCCCCCTGGATGCCGGCGCGCTCCAGCACGGCCGACTTCGGCAGCAACAGGGCGCCGCGCTCGCCCAGGGGAAACAAGGCGCGGACGAACAGGCCGCTCTTCAAACCCTGGGCCGCGCCAGCCGGCTTGGCCGGTAGATCCAGCTTGACCAGGAAGGTGCGCGAAACCGGATCGGCTGCCGGCGACACCTGCGCGACGCGGGCCTCGATCGGCTCGGCCGAACCATCGACCTCGACCGGCACCGCCGTGCCCGGTTTGATCCGGCGCAGCACTTCCTCGCCGACCTGGGTCTGCACTTGCAACCGGGCCGGATTCTCCACCACCACCACCGCTTGCCCCGGCGTGGCCAAGCTGCCGGCATTACCCAGCTTCTGCGTGACCACGCCGGCGATCGGCGAGGTCACCACCGCATAGCGCAACTGGTTGCCGGCCCCTTCGGCCGCGGCGCGGGCCCGGTCGTAGGCCAGTTTCATTTTTTCATAGTGCTGGCGGCTGACCGCTTCCTCTTTGTACAAGGCGGCATAGCGCTCGTAGTCGGCCTTGGCGTCGGCCAGGGCGGCGGCGGCCTGATCGGCCTGACTCTTGGCATCGGTCGGATCGACCGTGAACAGGCGCTGGCCGGCCTTGACCGCCTGGCCCTCGACCACATCGATGGCGTGGATATAGCCCATGATGCGCGAGGCGACCGGCACCGACTCGACCGCGACCAGATTGGCCGGGGCCGCGTAATACTCGGGCACCTGGCCGGCCTGCACCAGCAAGGTCTGTGCGTTCACGCTGCGTGCCGGCGCACCGGCCTTGGTCTCGGCCTCTTTGCCGCAACCGGCCAGCACCAGCACCAGGCCGGCCGCCCATAGCCCATGTCGAACCTTGGTTTTCATCATTGCCATCCCTGCTCCATGCTCAGCACGCCGACCGCGCGGCGCAGCTCGATCCACGCCGCGACCCGATCGCGCCGCGCCGCGACCAAATCGGCCCGCACCCGATCCAATTGGGTTTGCCCCGCCAACAATTCAACCAAGGTGACGATGCCGTTCTCATAGCGTTTGCGCACCAGGCGCTGCGCCTCCTCGGCCTGGCTCGCCGCCGCCTCACGGGCGACGATACGTTGCTCGCTCTCCAGCGCCAAGCGCCGCGCCTCGGCCACCTGCAAGGCGACGTCTTGCTCGGCTTGGCGCAGCGCGGCGGCCGCCTCGCGATATGCCGCCTCGGCCTGATCGACGGCGGCCGAGGTCGCACCACCATCGAAGGCGCGCCAAGACAACACCCCGGCCACGGTGTAGGACGAGGCATCGAAACCGAGTGCGTTGTCGTTCCAATCCTGGCGTCCGACCAGGTTCAATTGCGGCAGCCGGCCGGCCCGCGCCGCGGCGACCCGTGCCCGCGCGGCCTCCAACTGGCTACGCAAGGCTTGCAGTTGCGGGTGATCGTGCATGGCCTGCTGGCGCAGCGCCTCTGCCTCGCCCGGCAAGGGCAGCGGCTGCGCATCGGCGGCGACATCGAGCGCATCGCTCAAGGAGCGGCCGAGCAAGAGTTTCAAGCGGTCGACGGCACCCGCCTCGATCCGGCGGCCCTCGGCCAGTTTGAGCTTGGCCTCTTCCAGATTGACCCGCGCCGCCAGCACATCGCTCTTGATCGCCACGCCTTGCGCCTGCAACCGCTCGCTGACCCGCACCGCCTCCTCGGCTGCCGCTTGCGACTGCTCGGCCACATGCAGATAGGCCCGCGCGGCATGCACGGACTGGTAGGCCACGGCCACTTGCTGAATCAATTGTTGCCGGGCCGAGGCATCGTCCAGGCGCGCCGCCTGCGATTGGGCCTGCGCCTGATCGATGCGGCTGCTGGTCAGGCCGCCGGTATAGAGCGGCCACTGCAGCTCGATGCGGGTATTGAAGTTGTCGGTCGCGCCGGGGCGATTGATCGTGGCCGGGGCGAAGTCCGCGGCAGTCACACCGCGCTGGCCGAGCTTGGCGCCGAAGGCCGACAGCGGATCGTCAGTGCGCGACGCGCTCAAGGCCAGTCCCAGGCTCGGCCAGCGCCCGGCTTCGGCTTGGCGCAGCGCGGCCTCGGCTTGACCGACCCTGGCCTGGCTCCCCGCCAGGCTGGCGTTGTGCTCGAGCGCCGCCGCGACGGCCTGGCGCAGGCTCAGCGTTTCGGCCTGGGCGAGCTGTGTCGGCAACAACAGCGCCGCCAAAATGGGCAGTACCTTGGGAAAATCGAAGCCTGGTATCGACATGTCAGTCTATCGCTACGCCTTCATCTATTACCCCGATCCGGCGTCATCGAAACCTGACGGGTCAGGGTGCAATCAAGATCGTTGCATTAAGAGATCACGGAGTGACCGTGGACGTGCCAATGTCCTAGTGGACGAAACCGCAGAACACATCGCGCATCATGCCGATGAGTTGCAGGGTGCGGGTGTCGCTGACGCGGTAATAGACGCGATTGGCATCCTTGCGCGTGCGCAGCACGCCCTTGTCGCGCAGGATAGCCAAGTGCTGGGAGATGTTGCTCTGCGACGTGCCGACACTATCGACGATCTCCTGCACGCTGATTTCCTTGTCGCCCAGGACGCAGAGGATTTTCAAGCGCAAGGGATGCGACATCGCCTTCAGCGCGCGCGACGCCTGTTCGATGTGTTCGTCTTTTTGGATGAGTTCGGTCGCTTCGGTCATTCCTGGGACTCCATACTGTGGTTCTCCCATGTTGCGCATGCAGGCAACGCCATAATTTCTAGATTCAGTATATCGCAAACAGTATTCAAATATACTAAAATACGTCCTGAAAAAATTCAGCTCGAGTCTAAAAAAACAGCTAATGTCGCCTGCCGTAAAGCCTATTCTTCTGATCATCCTCGACGGCTTCGGTTGCCGGGCCGCCGACCCGTTCAATGCCATCGCCAACGCGAACAAGCCCAACTGGGACAAATACTGGCAGCAATTTCCGCACACCTTGATCCAGGCCTCCGAAGCCGCCGTCGGCCTGCCGCGCGGGCAGATGGGCAACTCGGAAGTCGGCCATCTGAACATCGGCGCCGGCCGTGTGGTCTACCAAGAATTCACCCGGATCGACCGCTCGATCCAAACCGGCAGCTTCTTCGAAAACCCGGCGCTCAAGCACAGCATCGCGCAAGCCAAAGAACGCGGCACCGCCCTGCATATCCTGGGCCTGCTGTCCGATGGCGGCGTGCATAGCCATGAGCTGCACCTCCACGCCATGTTGGAGATGGCCGCACGCGCGAAGCTGGAAAAGATCTACCTGCACGTCTTCCTCGACGGCCGCGACACGCCGCCCAAGAGCGCCGAGGCCTACCTGCAGCGGTTGCAAGACAAGATCGACCAGCTCCAGGCCGGCCGCATCGTGTCCGTCATCGGCCGCTATTTTGCGATGGACCGCGACCGCCGCTGGCAGCGGGTCAAGGCCGCCTACGACCTGCTCACCCTGGGCCGCGCACCCTACCAGGCCGAAACCGCGCAGCAGGCGCTGGACATGGCCTACGCCCGTGGCGAGACCGACGAATTCGTCAAGGCCACCGCCATCGTGCCGGCCGGCACCCAGCCGGTGCGCATGGAAGACGGCGACGCCATCGTGTTCATGAATTTCCGCTCCGACCGCGCGCGCCAACTCTGCCGCACCTTCATCGAGCCGGGCTTCGCCGAATTCGAGCGCGAGCACGTGCCGCAGTTGGCCGACTTCTGCACCCTGACCAGCTACAGCAGCGAGTTCGACGTATCGCTCGCCTTCCCGCCGGAGCGGATCAAGAACGGCTTCGGCGAATACATCGCCAGCTTGGGCCTGCACCAGCTACGCATCGCCGAGACCGAGAAATACCCACACGTCACCTATTTCTTCAACGGTGGCGAAGAAACGGTATATCCAGGCGAAGAACGCATCCTGATCAATTCGCCCGACGTCGCCACCTACGACCTCAAGCCCGAGATGAGCGCGCATGAGGTCACCGACAAACTGGTCGCCGCGATCGAAAGCCGCAAGTTCGACGCCATCGTCTGCAACTACGCCAACGCCGACATGGTCGGCCACACCGGCATCTACGACGCCGCCAAGCAGGCGATCGAGGTCATCGACGCCTGCCTGGGCCGCGTGGTCGAGGCCATGCGCGGCATCGGCGGCGAGGTCTTGATCACCGCCGACCACGGCAACGCCGAGACCATGCTCGACGTGTTCACCACCCAGGCCCACACCGCGCACACCGTCAACCTGGTGCCCTTCCTCTACATCGGCCGCGCCGCCAAGGTCGCCGACAGCGGTGCGCTGGAAGACGTGGCCCCCACCCTGCTCAAGATGATGGGCCTGCCGCAGCCGATGGAGATGACCGGCCACCCGCTGATCGAGTTCGACAGCGAGGGGGCAAAGGCCTCGACCACGCCAGCCGCAGCCCACTCCTAGGTGATCGTGCGACTCGGCCTCGCTCTGCTCATCTTCGCCCTCCTCGCCGCGCCGGCCGCGGCCGCCACCGATACCAAACAGCGCGAACTGAAAGACCTGCGCGGCCGCATCGACCAGCTCAAAAAAGAAATCGAACAGGCCAAGGAAGACCGGGCCGAGGCGGCCGACGGCCTGAAGCAATCGGAGCGCCGGATCAGCGACGTGAACCGCTCGCTGCGTGAACTCGATTTGCGCCAACAGACCCTGGGCGAAGAACTCAAAACCATCCAAGGCGACATCGGCCAAACCCGACAATCGCTCGACAGCCAACAGGTCCGGCTGGCGGAACTGCTGCGCCAACACCAACGCCAAGGCGACACCGATGCCCTGAAGCTGTTGCTCAACGGCGAGAACCCCGGCGATACCGCGCGCGATCTCGAATACTACGGCTATATCAGCCGCGCCCGGGCCGACCTGATCCGCGCCCATCGCGAAAGCCTGCAACGCCTGGACACCTTGCAACAACAAGCCAAAGAGCGCAAAACCCGGATCGAAAAGGTCCAGAGCGAGCGCCTCGCCCAGCGCAACAGCCTGGAAAAGGAGAAAAAATCCCGCCAGGCCGTGCTGGGCAAGCTGTCCAGCCAGATTCAAAAACAGCGCAAGGAAGTCTCCAGCCTGTTGCGCGACGAAAAACGCCTGACCCGACTGATCGAGCGCCTGAGCCGGCTGGCCGTCGCGCCCAAACCGAGCCGGCCGACCGAGACCACGCCCGGCCGCAAGACGACGCAGGTGCCCGACGCCAGCCTGGCCGGCTTGGACTTCGCTAAGCTCAAAGGCCGCCTGGCCCTGCCGGTGCCCGGCGTCATCAGCGCCCGCTTCGGCCAAGCGCGCGAGGGCGGCGGCCCGTCGTGGAAGGGCCTGTTCATCCGCGCTGCCGAAGGCCAGGGCGTGCATGCCGTCGCCAGCGGCCGCGTGGCCTTCGCCGACTGGCTGCGCGGCTTCGGCAACCTGCTGATCGTCGACCACGGCGACGGCTTCCTCAGCCTATACAGCAATAATGAAAGCCTGTATAAACAAGTCGGTGACAGCGTCCGCGCGGGCGACGTGATCGCCACGGTCGGCAATACCGGTGGACAATCCGAACCCGGCCTTTATTTTGAACTTCGACACCAGGGCAAACCGTTCGACCCGCTTTCCTGGGTCAAATAGATAACGAGTCGCAGCATGTCCGGCAAACTGAAACATTTCGGCCTCCTCGCCTTCGGCGCACTGATCGGCGCAGCGATCACCCTGAACTACTCCGCCATCGCCGAGCGCGAACCGGAGCCGCTGCCGATCGAAGACCTGCGCGCCTTCTCCGAGATCTTCGGCAAGATCAAGAGCGACTACGTCGAGCCGGTCGAGGACAAGAAGCTCATCACCGAAGCGATCAACGGCATGCTGTCCGGCCTCGACCCGCACTCGGCCTATCTCGATGCCGAGGCGTTCAAGGAACTGCAGGTCGGCACCCAGGGCGAGTTCGGCGGCCTCGGCATCGAGGTCGGTATGGAAGACGGTTTCGTCAAAGTCGTATCGCCGATCGAAGACACGCCGGCCTACCGCGCCGGGTTGAAGAGCGGCGACCTGATCATCAAGCTCGACGACACCCCGGTGAAGGGCATGACCCTGAACGACGCGGTCAAACGCATGCGCGGCAAGCCCAACACCGACATCGTGCTGACCGTGCTGCGCAAGGGCGAGGCCAAGCCGCTGACCTTCACCCTGAGCCGCGCGGTGATCAAGATCAAGAGCGTCAAGCACAAGCTGGTCGAGCCCAATTACGGCTACGTCCGCATCACCCAGTTCCAAGAGCACACCGGCGAAAACCTGGCCGCCGCGCTGAAGAACCTGGAAGAAACCAACAAGGGCCCGCTCAAGGGCCTGGTGCTCGACCTGCGCAACGACCCGGGCGGCCTGCTCAACACTGCGGTCGGCGTCGCCGGCGCCTTCCTCAAGCCCGACCAACTGGTGGTCTACACCGAAGGCCGCACCGAAGAAGCCAAGATGCGGCTGACCGCCAACCGCCAGAATTATCTGCATAGCGGCGAGGCCGACTATCTGAAGAACCTGCCGGCCTGGACCCGCAGCGTGCCGATGGTCGTCTTGATCAACGGCGGCTCGGCCTCGGCCTCGGAGATCGTGGCCGGCGCGCTGCAAGACCATAAGCGCGCCTTGGTCGTCGGCACCCAAAGCTTCGGCAAGGGCTCGGTGCAGACCATCCTGCCGCTCAACAACGGCACCGCGATCAAGCTCACCACCGCGCGCTACTTCACGCCGAACGGCCGCTCGATCCAGGCCAAGGGCATCACGCCGGACATCGCGGTCGAAGAGGCCACCGTCAGCGCCAACGACGGACCGAAACTGGAGTTGCGCGAGGCCGATCTCGACCGCCACCTGATCAACAACCAGGACGGCGCGGCCAAGACCGACAAGCCGAAGGACGCGAAGAAAGACAAGAGCGGCAAGCCGGAACTGGAGCCGGGTGAAATCGTGTCGAAGAACGACTACCAATTCAACCAGGCCCTGATATTGTTAAAAGGACTGTACCTGTTGCAAAACCGCTAGCCGCGTAGGCAGGAGGGCGTATGAACACCCCGTTGGACATCCATAAACGCCGCGAGATCGTGTTCGACCCCTTCCCGCACGGCCAAGCGGCGCTGGCGGTGCAAATCCTGTCCGGCCTGTCCGGCCTCATCGTGCGCAGCCTCGACCTGCACACCATCGAAATCTGCTACCGCATCGGCGACTACACCTTGGAAGGCCTGGAAACCGGCCTTGAGGCCCAAGGCTTCCACCTGCACAACACCCTGCTCATCCGCATCCGCCGGGCCCTGGTCCATTACTGCGAGCGCACCCAGCGCGAAAACATCGCCCACCCGGCCGCCCCGACCAAGCAATACAAACCGCACATCGAGGCCTGGCAAAAGCGCCCGCACGGCGACCACGACGACACCCCGGCCGAGTGGCGACAGTACAAATAAAACTTTAAGCGGCGAGCGCTGCGCCCGCCGCCCATCGCCCGCATGAACGACAACCAGCTCCTGCGCTACTCCCGCCACATCCTGCTCGACGAGATCGGCATCGCCGGCCAAGAACGCCTACTCGCCAGCCACGCGCTGATCGTCGGCGCCGGTGGCCTGGGCTCGCCGGCCGCGCTCTACCTCGCCGCTGCCGGCGTCGGCCGCATCACCCTGGCCGATGCCGACCACGTCGAACTGACCAACCTGCAACGCCAGATCGCGCACGACACCGGCAGCTTGAATGAAAACAAGGCCGCCTCCGCCGCGAGGCGCATGCGCGCGATGAACCCCGACGTGCAGGTCGAACCGCTGGCCGAGCGCCTGCTCGGCGAACGCCTGGACTGGCTGACCGGCCAGGCCGACATCGTGCTCGACTGCAGCGACAATTTCGCCACCCGCCACGCCATCAACCGCGCCTGCGTCGCGCACCGCAAACCCCTGGTCTCCGGCGCCGCCGTCCGCTTCGACGGCCAGGTCAGCGTGTTCGACCTGCGCGACCAAGACGCGCCGTGCTACGCCTGCCTATTCCCCGAACATGCCGATGAAGCCGAAATGCGCTGCGCCGAATTCGGCGTCTTCGCACCGCTGGTCGGCGTGGTCGGTGCCATGCAGGCGGCGGAGGCCTTGAAACTTGTGATGGGCATCGGCCGTAGCCTGAGCGGCCGACTGCTGCTTTATAACGCCTTGGATGCAGAGTGGCGGGGGATTAGGTTGAAAAGGGATGGGGAGTGTAGTGTTTGCAGAAAAAACCAATAAAAACCTTAGTCCCATATTTACCAAGTTAGCTGGAGGCGGCCATGCTTGTCCTGAAAATACTAGGGATTGCAATCCTATTGGCCAGTGTGGTCACTGTCCTGCATCTATTTAATGAACATTGTGATGAAAAATTCTCCTATCGGTTCCTAACCATAGAATCGTTTTTCGCAACGGCCACTGCACTTGCGTTGTGGTTTGCTGGAGATTGGTGGCGAGACAGCGCATTGCAATCAGGAGGTGACACACTTAACGGCGTACTAATCATGAGCTTTGGTGTGATTGTCATCCTCGGTCTAGTTTATTTCAATTTCAAACACACCAATTTTGTCTATGGCGTTGGTGGAACCGTTCTTCAAATATCATTGTTCAGTGCCCTGGCGTTCGTTGGATTCTTCATCCTTATCCTTGGCCTCGTCCTGTCATTTCTTGCTGGGCTTGGTACACAACGTGTTCGAATTGATGATTAGAACCCGTAGGGTGGCTTCGCGTAGCAAGCCACCGCATGGAGTGCTCTACAAATTGCGTAGTGTATTTTGTATACGCAAGGCCTACGGCCGGGGGCGCCCGGCGGCGCGTCACTTTCTTTGCTCGTGCAAAGAAAGCACGCCCCGCTTCGCCGGCCTTCGGCTCCCCGAGCTTGAACGAAATAATTGGGCGGCTGCGTAACTCGCCCTTCGGGCTCAGACAGTACTCGCCGACATCCCCCAATCGTTTCGCCCAAGCTCGGCGGCTCAGAGGGGATGGGAACAGCAAAACCAAAAGACGAAAACCCAGAGTGTCGGCGCGTCGCACCGACACTCTCTAAAACATATGGAATTCCCGCTTGCAGGAATTCGGCGCATTAATTGATTTGCACATCCCCTCTGTCGCCGCCGTGCGTGGCGCGGTTGCGCGGGGCAGCCGAAGGCCGGCGAGTTTGTCTGAGCCCGAAGGGCGAGTTGGCGAGCCGCCCGCGCAACTGTGACGCGCACGGGGGTGTCGGCGACAGCGGGGCGGCCTTCTTTTGGTTACTTTTCTTGGCCGCGCAAGAAAAGTAACCCGCTGCCGGGCGGCCCCGGCTAACGGCCCACCGTGCACGAAAAACCCTGCGTTATTTGTAAAGCCAACCTACAAACAGCAGCCGTTATGGATTCCCACTTGCGTGGGAATGACGGCCGGAGCTACGGCGTCACCGCCCGCATCAACAACGGCCACTGCGCTTCCCACTGCGCGCTCGGCTTCTGCTTGAAGCCGCTCTTGACGAACTGCTGCCAGCGGCCGTGGATGAAGCTCAGGCACAGGTTCGCAGCGGCGTTGGCATCGACGCCTTCGGCCAGGTCGTTCTGTGTACCGGCGATGCGCAGGGCCTGGCGCAGGCTGGCCTCCAGCCGGTCGAACAGTTGGTTCATCCGCACTTGCAGGCGCTCGTTCTCGTTGACCAGGGCCTCGCCGGTCAGCACCCGGGTCATGCCGGGGTTCTTTTCGGCGAAGCCGAGCAGCAGCGCGAGGATGGCGCGCGCCTGTTCGACGCCGCGCGTCTCGTCGGTGGATAGCTTATTGATCAGGCTGAACAGCGTGCCCTCGATGAATTCGATCAGGCCCTCGTACATCTGGGCCTTGCTCGCGAAGTGGCGGTAGAGCGCGGCCTCGGACACGTCGAGCCGTGCGGCCAGGCCGGCGGTGGTGACCTTTTCCGCCTGCGGGTTCTCCAACATCTCGGCCAACACTTGCAGGATTTGCAGCTTGCGCTCGCCCGGTTTGCTCGCCATCACTCGTCCCCTTTGACACCGCTTCGGATCGCATCCGCCTCGCCGACGAAACATTCGACGTGACGGCCCCCATCGAGAAACATCTCTACGTCATAGCGCTCGACCAGTTCCTGCAGCTGCCGCTCGAAGGCCTGCGGCTCGGCCACGCCTTCGTAGACCTCCATCCAGGTCTCGGGCGCATCGCGCTTTTTCAATAAGCGGCCGCCGATGCCGCTGCGGCAAGCTAGCCGCGCCTGCAAGGCACGCACTGCGGTCTCGGCCTCGGCCGCCACACCCGCCGGCACCCGGTACCACACGTAGTAGTGGGCACTCACAAGCTGTAGGGCAGCGGCTCGAAGGCGAGGCGCGGGCCATCCAGGCCCTTCAATCGGACATCGCCGGCCTCGAAGCTGGCGACCAGGATCACCGCCAGCAGGTCGCTGCCGCCACCCGGCGCCGGCGCCGCGTTGGCGACCAGGCCGCAGGCCTGGCCGGCGAGGTCGGGGCTGTAGAGTTCGTCGCCGGCCTTGGCCTCGGCCTCGACGTGGGCGAGATAGGTGCGGCGTTTGACCTTGCCCAGGTATTGGGTGCGGGCGACGATCTCCTGGCCGGGGTAGCAACCCTTTTGGAAACTGACGCCATGCAGGGTGTCCATATTGGCCATCTGCGGCACGAACTGATCTTGCGTGGCCGGCTCGACGATGGGCACGCCACTGCGCACCATCAGCCAATCCCAGGCGGCGGCGCCGACCGGGCGGGCCTCGGTGACCAGGGCCTGCCACACGGTTTGGGCGTGGTCGGGCGCGACGAAGAGGTCGAAGCGGTTGTCGCCCAGCTGCACGGCGAAGGTGGTGTCGGTGTGGACCACGGCCATCATGCCGTCGGGCGCGGCGCCGATGGCGTTGACCAGGGTCTCGCGCGCGCCGATGCCGTTCAGGCCCAGGCGCACCCACTCGGCCCCGGCGTCGCGCGCCTTGACCTTGGCTCTAAGGATGAACATCGCCAGCCGTTTTTGCGTGGCCTCGCGAATGGCTTCCGGCAACATCAGCAGGATGTCGGCGTCGCGCTTGAACACCAGGAAATTGGCCAGCATGCGGCCCTTGGCCGTGCAGAAGCCGGCGAACAGCGCGGCCTCGGGCGCGAGGGAACGCATGTCGTTGGTGACTTGCTTGTGCAGGAAATCTTGCGCTTCTTCGCCGTTGAAGGCGATCAGGCCGAAGTGGGAGAGATCGGCGACGACCAGGCCGTCGCGCGCGGTGTGCAGCTCTTCATGCAAGGCACCGAAGTCGGCGACCTTGCCCTGGTCGATGACGGCCCCTTGGCCCTTCAGAAAATCGCCCCAGCCCTGTTGCATGATGTTCGTGCTCACTCACGTGGAAACCCGCGTAAGGTAATGGCAGGTCGGCAAAAAGACAAGCCGTCGCCGAGCAGGGTTATAGCAGCGAAGCCTGCGGCAGCTGTTCGACCAGCAAGCTATACAGCCGGCGGCTGTCGGCGCGCAGGATCTGGAAGCTGAAGCCGTCGATCTCGATCGTCTCGCCGCGTTTGGGCAGCCGGCCGAAGCGGTTCATGACCAGGCCGCCGACGGTATCGAATTCTTCTTCCGGCAGTTTGGCGCCGACGGTCTCGTTGAAGTCGGCGATCTCGGTCTGCGCCTTGACCCGCCAGCCACCGCTCTTGTCGCGCAGGATGTTGGCCTCGGCCTCGTCGTAGTCGTATTCGTCCTCGATGTCGCCGACGATCTGCTCCAGCACGTCCTCGATGGTGACCAGGCCGGCGACGCCGCCGTATTCGTCGACCACGATGGCGATGTGATTGCGCGAGGCGCGAAACTCGCGCAGCAGCACGTTGAGCCGCTTCGATTCGGGCACGAAGATGGCCGGGCGCAGCCAGTCGCGCAGGTCCATCTCCTCGCCGGTGCAGACCCGCAGCAGGTCCTTGGCCAGCAGGATGCCGACCACGTCGTCGCGCTCACCGTCGACCACGGGGAAACGGGAGTGGGCGGTCTCGATGACAAAGGGCAGGAGTTTTTCCGGCGGGTCGCTGATGTCGACCACATCCATCTGGGCGCGCGGGATCATGATCTCGCGCACCTGGCGCTCGGACACCTGGAGCACGCCCTCGATCATGGTCAGGGCGTCGGCGTCGAGCAGGTTGTTGTCGTAGGCGGCGTGCAGGACTTCCAGCAACTGCTCGCGGTCTTCCGGCTCGCGCAGGAGCCAGGAGGTGAGGCGTTCGATAAGGCTAGGTCGGCTGCTACTGTCGTCGTTCATTGTAGGGATCGGGGTAACCCAATGACTGAATGATAAAGCTTTCCAGGGCTTCCATGACAGTGGCATCCGTCTCGACCTCGTGGTCGTAGCCCTGCAGATGCAGGAAACCGTGCACCACGAGATGGGCATAGTGCGCCGCCAGCGGCTTTTTCTGCTCCTTGGCCTCGCGCGCCACCACCGGCGCGCAAAGCACGATGTCGCCGGTCAAGGCGCCGGTCTCAGGCTCTTCGCCATAGACAAAGGTCAGCACATTGGTCGCGTAATCCTTGCCCCGGAAATCCTTGTTCAGTTGCCGGCCCTCGGCCTCGCCGACGAGGCGCAGCGTGGCTCGGACGTCCTGCTGCAAAGCCGCGACGGCCCAACGCCGCAGCTCCGGCCGGCCCGGCAGGCCCTTGGTGCCGACCGCGTATTGCACGGCCAGGCTCAGCCGGGGCTTGGCCGGCTTATTCGCCGCGCTTGGCATGGTACTCGTCGTAGGCGTCGATGATGCGTGCCACCAGCGGATGGCGCACGACGTCCTCGTTCTTGAATTCGGTGAAGGCGATGCCGCGCACCTCGCGCAGGATCTGGTTCGCCTCGATCAGGCCGCTCTTCTGGCCGCGCGCCAGGTCGATCTGGGTCACGTCGCCGGTAACCACGGTCTTGGAGCCGAAGCCGATCCGGGTCAGGAACATCTTCATCTGCTCCGGCGTGGTGTTCTGCGCCTCGTCCAGGATGATGAAGGCGTGGTTCAAGGTGCGGCCGCGCATGAAGGCGAGCGGCGCGATCTCGATCACGCCCTTCTCGAAGGCGCGGGTCGCCTTGTCGAAACCCATCAGGTCGTAGAGCGCGTCGTACAGCGGACGCAGATAGGGGTCGACCTTCTGCACCAGGTCGCCGGGCAGAAAACCCAGGCGCTCGCCCGCTTCCACCGCCGGCCGGACCAGGACCAGGCGCTTGACCAGGTCGCGCTCCAGCGCGTCGACCGCGCCGGCCACCGCCAGATAGGTCTTGCCGGTGCCGGCCGGACCGATGCCGAAGGTGACGTCGAACTCCTGGATCTGCCGGATGTACTCGTTCTGCCGCGGCGTGCGGCCGTGCAGGCCGGCGCGCCGGGTCATCAGCACCGGCAGGTCGCCCTGCGGCTCGCTCGGGTGGCCGGCCTCGACCAAAGCCAATTGGATGTCGTCGATGTCCAGCGGCTTGCGTGCCCGCTGGTAGAAATCCTTGAGCAGGCGGGCCGCCTGCTCGACCTTGTCCTGGGCGCCGTCCAGGCGGAAGGTCTCGCCCCGGCGGGCGATGCGGATGTTCAGCGCCACCTCGATCTGGCGCAGGTTCTCGTCCAGCACGCCGCACAGATTGGACAGGCGGGTGTTGTCGACGTCGGCGAAGCGGACTTCCATCAGGCGGTCTCGGCCATCAGCACCACCTCGCCGCGCAGGCTGTTGGGATAGGCCTTCGTGATGCGGACCTGGACGAACTGGCCGATCAGCCGGGCATGGCCCGGGAAGTTGACGATGCGATTGTTGTCGGTGCGGCCGGACAGTTCGGTCTCGTCCTTGCGCGACGGGCCCTCGACCAGCACCCGCTGCACCGTGCCGACCATGGCCGCGCTGTTGGCCTGGGCCTGCTGTTCGATCAAGGCCTGCAGGCGATACAGCCGCTCCAGCTTCTGTTCCTGCGTGGTGTTGTCGGTCAGGCTTGCCGCCGGCGTGCCGGGGCGGGCGCTGTAGACGAAGCTGAACGAGCCGTCGAAGCCGATGTCCTCGACCAGCTTCAGCGTCGCCTCGAAGTCGGCCTCGGTCTCGCCGGGGAAGCCGACGATGAAATCCGAGGCCAGGGACAGATCGGGCCGCACCGCGCGCAGCTTGCGCACGATGGACTTGAATTCGAGCACCGAGTAGCCGCGCTTCATCGCCATCAGCACCCGATCGGAGCCGGACTGCACCGGCAGATGCAGGTGCGAGACCAGCTTGGGCAGCTTGGCATAGGCCTCGATCAGGCGCGGCGTGAACTCGCGCGGGTGCGAGGTGGTGTAGCGGATGCGTTCGATGCCTGGCACCTCGGCCACGTATTCCAACAGCAGGGCGAAATCGGCCGCCTCGCCGTCGGGCATGGCGCCGCGATAGGCGTTGACGTTCTGGCCCAAGAGGGTGACCTCTTTCACGCCCTGGCCGGCCAAGCCGGCCACCTCGGCCAGCACGTCCTCCAGCGGGCGGGACACCTCTTCGCCGCGGGTATAGGGCACCACGCAGAAGGTACAGTACTTGCTGCAGCCCTCCATCACCGAGACGAAGGCGCTGGCGCCCTCGACCCGGGCCGGCGGCAGGTGGTCGAACTTCTCGATCTCGGGGAAGGAGATGTCGACCTGGGCGCGGCCGGTCTCGCTGCGCTTGGCCATCATCTGCGGCAGCCGGTGCAGGGTCTGCGGCCCGAAGACCAGGTCGACATAGGGTGCCCGCTCGACGATGGCCGCGCCCTCCTGACTGGCGACGCAGCCGCCGACCCCGATCACCAGATTCGGATTGGCCTGCTTCAGGTGGCGTACCCGGCCGAGGTCGTGGAACACCTTCTCCTGCGCCTTCTCGCGCACCGAGCAGGTGTTGAACAGGATGACGTCGGCCTCTTCCGGCTTGTCGGTGGTCTCGAAGCCGTCGGCGGCGCCGAGCACATCCGCCATCTTGGCCGAGTCGTACTCGTTCATCTGGCAGCCGAAGGTCTTGATGAAAACTTTGCGGGGCATGAGTGAAGCTGGCTAGGGAATGGCCCTATTGTAGCGCGCCAGGGCAGAGCGAACCGGGTGGAGGAAAACGATGACGGACATAAGGGATGGTGGTGATGGGCGGACTTGAACCGCCGACCTACGGATTATGAATCCGTCGCTCTAACCAGCTGAGCTACATCACCACGTCGGAAAACACGCGCTTTCGGCCAAACGGGCGCCAAAAGAGCCCGCGATTATCCTTTTTGCCGCCGTTCCGGTCAAGGATTACAAAGACTTGCCGGACCAGCCTTGGCCGGCCATGGGCCAGTCGGCTTCCGCGCCGCGGCTACGGTAGAGCAGCCAAACCAAGACCAATACCAGCAGCGCCGCGCCGCCATTGTGGGCAACGGCCGCGACCAGGGGCCAGCCGAGCACGATATTGGACAGGCCGGTCAAGAACTGTAGGCCGAGCAGATACCACAAGGCCCGGGCAAATTTGCGCATCGACGGCAGGCGCTGCACCTGCCAGGCCAACCAAGCCAGATAGGGCAAGACGATGAAGGCGACGAAGCGATGGGTCCAATGGATGGCGACCAGGGCATCGGTCTGGATCAGCGCGCCGCCGCCGGTATGGCCGAGTTCGCGCCACAGGGTAAAGCCGTCGGCGAAGTTCATCTCGGGCAGCCAGACGCCATTGCATTCGGGGAAACCCAGGCAGGCGAGCACGGCGTAATTGGTGCTGACCCAGCCGCCCAAGGCAATCTGCAGGATCAACAGCGCGAAGCCCAGCCATAGCCAGGGTCGCAACTTGAACATGGCCCGCCAATCGTTGGCCTGCGGTGCCGGCGTGCGCTCGGCCGCCAGCCAGGCCAGCCCCGTCAGCAAAGCCAGGCCCAGCAGCAGATGGATGGTCACCATCAGCGGCATCAGCTTCATGGTCACGGTCCACGCGCCGAACGCCCCCTGGATGCAGATCAGCGCCAGCAAGACCGTCGCCGCCCACGGCGTGTGGCCAAGCTGCCGCCGTTGCGTCCAGGCCAGGATATTCAAGGCGACGATCAAGGCACCGACCGCCATCGCGAAATAGCGGTGCACCATCTCGATCCAGGCCTTGGTCTCGGTCACCGGGCCGGTCGGCATGGCGGCCTCGGCCGCCGCGATATCGGCACTGGCATGGATCGGGGTCGGCGTGCCATAGCAGCCGGGCCAGTCCGGGCAGCCTAGGCCGGAATCGGTCAGGCGGGTGAAGCTGCCGAACATGATCAGATCGACGACGAGAAAGGTGGTCAGCCAGACCAGCTTGCGATATTTGTCGCGGTCGCCGCTGACCCAGACATAGCTCAGGGGCAGCAGCGCGATGAGGAAACCGATGGAGAGCAGTTGCGCGATCATGTGGCCAAGCCGGATGACGGAAAGCCGCCATTCTACGCCGCCCGGCCGCCGCGCCGAGGCCGCTGGGACGATTGCACCAGATTAAACCGGCCGCCTGCCCCGTAACGGCCGAATCGCGCCGGGCCAGGCCGCAGCGGCCTGCGCCCAAAATTCGGCCAGGCTGCCCACGGCGCGCACCTCGGGCGCACCGAGAAAACGCAGGGCCTGCAACAGGGCAGGTATGGGTTGCTGCGGGTCGATCGGCGCGGCCAAGGTCTGTTTGGACAGTTTGTCGCCGAGCGGGTCGAGCACCACCGGCAGATGGGCATAGCTCGGCGTCGGCAAGCCCAGGTAGCGTTGCAGCACGATCTGGCGCGGGGTCGAGGTCAACAGATCGGCGCCGCGGACGACATCGGTGATGCCCTGCTCGGCATCGTCGACCACCACGGCGAGTTGATAGGCGAACACGCCATCGGCCCGCTTGAGCACGAAGTCGCCCGACTCGCGCGCCAGATCGCAGGCCACGCGGCCCTGGATGCGGTCGTCGAACACGATGCGCTCGGCCGGCACGCGCAGACGCTGCGCGGCATCGGCGACGGGCGGGTGTGCGCGACACGTACCTTGATAGATGAAGCCGTCGATGCCGCGCTTGGCGGTCTCGGCCAGTTGCTTGCGGCTGCAGGCGCAGGCATAGACCAGGCCCATGGCTTGCAGGGTCTGCAAAGCCGCCTGGTAAGCCTCGCCGCGCCGGCTTTGATACATGACCGCGCCATCCCACTCGAAGCCGTAGGCCTCCAGCGCCCGCAAGATCGCGTCGCTCGCGCCCGGCACCACGCGCGGCGTATCCACGTCTTCCATGCGCAGCAGCCAGTCGCCGCCGTGCGCACGGGCGTCAAGGTAGCTGGCCAAGGCCGCAACCAGGGAACCGAAGTGCAGCGGGCCGGTAGGCGAAGGCGCGAAGCGGCCGCTATAGCGCGATGACGACATCGCGCCATGTTAACCCGTGCCCGGATTAGGCGGAATCGCCGGCGCAGGCGGCGTCGGCCGGAAAGGCCGCCACCTCGCCGGTGCCGAGCGCGAGCCGGTCGTAAACCTCGGCCATGCGCGTCGCCATGCGGTCGGCGCGCCAGCCGTGCGCATAGTCCACCGCCTTGACCGACAGGGCCGCCAATTCACTCGGCAGTGCCAGCAACTCGGCCACCAGGCGGGCAAAGGCCTCGGGCTCGTCCGGCGCGATACGGCAACCCTCGCCTTCCCTGAGCACGTCCTTGGTGCCCATCTCGGCCAGGGCCACCACCGGCGTGCCTTGCGCCATCGCCTCGAGCAGGACCAGGCCCTGGGTTTCGGTACGCGAGGCGAACACGAACAGATTGGCCGCGCGATAACAATCGAGCAACTCGCCGCCGCGATCGAGATAACCGACGAAACGCACGCTCTCGGCCAAGCCCAACGCCTCCGCCTCGCGGCGCAGGGCGTCCTCGGCCGGCCCCTCGCCGGCGATGACCAGACAGGCCTCGGGCTGGCTCTGGCGCAGGCTGGCCATCATGCGCAGCAGAAAACCGATGTTCTTCTCATAGGCGACGCGGCCGACGAACAGCAGCATCGGCCGCTGCGGCGCGATGCCGTGGCGCCCACGAAAACCGGCGCCGCTCGCCTCGGCGAAGATCGCTTGCGGCATGCCGGTCGGGATGATCTCGACCGGCTGGTGCACGCCATAGCCGCGCAGCGCCTTGAGCATGGGTTCGGACGGCGCGACCACGGCATCGAGCTGATTGCACTGCCGGCTGGAGATGGTCCGGGCCAGGCGCTTGAGCCAAGCGCGCGGCAACACCGGCAAGTACAGATAGAAATATTCCTCGAACAGGGTGTGATAGGTCTCCATCACCGGCAGCCCCATGCGCTTGGCATAGCGCAGGCCGGCGTAATGCGCGAAGAACGGCGTATGGATATGGACCACGTCGTAACGGCCGGGCAAGGCGTGCAGCGTCTTCATCAGCTTGCGCCAATGCATCAACCGGTCTTCCGGGTCGAAAGCCAGCTTGCGTCCGGTCACGCGCACGATACCGGGCTCGTCGGCCTCGTCGCCGTAGCGCGGCACCACCAGGGTGACCTCGTGGCCAGCGGCCAACAGCGCATCGCGCAAGGTCTGGATGGACGTGGAGACCCCGTTGACGCGGGGAAAATAGACATCGGACAGAAGCAGGATATTCATACGGTCGGCCGCCATGTGCAGACCGCTTTATAGAATTGCAACGTTACCGGGGTGTGACAGTGCCATCGCGAAACTGCAAGGCATACAGGCGGGCAACTCCTCGATGAAACCCAAGGCATGCGCAGCCTCGGCCGCACGCCGGATGCCGGCCTCGCTCGCCGCGCCTTGGCGGCCGTAAGCGATATTGGCCGCGGCGCTGTCATTGAACAGGGTGTGACCTCTTGCGACGCCAGCGCGATCATGATGGCGATGGACAGCGCGAATATCCGCCAATACGGACGGACAACGCCGAGGAGCCGGCGGTATAAAGTCTCGCTGTCCAATTTACAACGAAACGTTCGGCGGAAAAAATATGCGAAAACAAGCTGTTGACGCGACAAATTAACGCCAATTATAGTGCGATCACATCGCTTTCGTGGAAACTCGCCCAAAAGGCCGGCCGTCGACCTCGCAAATGCTCGAAGAATTGGATTCGCTGGAAAACAAATTGGCGCAACTGGTCGCCCGCTATCAAAGCACGCGGGAGGAGAACCTGCGCCTGCGCCAGCAAGTGCTGGCACTGGAAGACGCCAACAAACAACTGAGCGAACGCGTGAACGAAGCGCGCGCGCGCGTCGAAACCCTGTTCAATCAACTGCCCGACGAGTGACCATGGCCAACGGCTCGAAAAACGTCAGCCTCGACGTGACCATCATGGGCCGCGAGTTCCGCATCTCCTGCCCCGAAGACGAAAAAGCCGGCCTGCTGCAATCGGTCGGCTTCCTCGACAAGAAGATGCGCGAGATCCGCGAAAGCGGCAAGGTCATCGGCATCGAGCGCATCGCGATCATGGCCGCGCTCAACATCGCGCACGACTACCTCAGCAACAAGGGCGGCGACCTCGACCCCGATGCCGCGCAAGAGCGGCTCGACCGCCTGCACGGCCTGCTTGATCGCGCGCTGGCCGAGCAAGATAATCTGTTCTGATTCCCTGCTGCGTTCGCGTAGGTGCGCGTATCTCTGAACCGATGCGTATGCACTGGCTGCGGCTAGAGGTCCGCTGGTGTGCGCGTGGCTTCGTCCCATGTGCCTGATGCGGATGCGCTGCGGCCAACCTCGAACCAATGGGTTCGAGATAGCGCACTAGACGGCGCGAGCGGGGAATCACTCCCAACATGAACGCGACCGGCACCCCTCCCGACAAGAAGACCCTGCGCAGCGCCTTGCGCCGCGCCCGCGCCAGCCTGGGCCCGGCCGAACGCAAACGCGCTGCGGAACAGGTCGCGCGCCGGGTCGTCCACCTGCGCCTGCTCCGCCAGCGGCGGCGCATCGGCTTCTACATCCCGAGCAAGGGCGAACTCGACATCCTGCCGGTAATCAACCGCGCCCTCGCCTTCGGCGTCCACTGCTACCTGCCGCAACTGCCCTCGCGGGCGCTGAAGAAGCTGTGGTTCACCCGGCTCGGGCAGAAGCCGCAGCACTGGTCGGTCAACCGCTTCGGCATTCCGGAATATCACGACCGCAGCGACGGCCGCCTGCGCATCGCCCGGCTCGACCTGGTCTTCGTGCCGCTGCTGGGTTTCGACGATCGGGGCTACCGCATCGGCATGGGCGGCGGCTTCTACGACGCCAGCCTGGCCTTCCTGCACCGGTGGCGGCGCTGGCACCGGCCGCGGCTGGTCGGCGTCGCCTTCGATTGCCAGCGGGTGCCGGCGGCGCCCAACGACCCCTGGGACGTGCCGCTCGATCTGGTCGTCACCGAGCGCCGGGCCTACCGGCCCTACTCGCCGAGATAGGCCGCCCGCACCTGCGGATTCGCCGCCAGCTCGGCACTGGGGCCGGCCAGGGTGATCGCGCCGCTTTCCATCACGTAGCCGCGTTGGCTGACTTGCAGCGCAAGGTGCGCGTTCTGCTCGACCAAGAGGATGGTCATGCCCTCGCGCGCCACGGCTTGGATGGTCTCGTAGATCTTCTGCACCATCAGCGGGGCCAGACCCATGCTCGGCTCGTCCAGCAGCAGCAGGCGCGGCCGACTCATCAGGGCGCGGCCGATGGCCAGCATCTGCTGTTCGCCGCCGGACAACAGGCCGGCCAGTTGGCCGCGGCGTTCGGCCAGGCGCGGGAAGGTGGCATAGATGCGGTCATAGTCGGCGCGCACGGCGGCGGCGTCGCGCCGCAGGTAGGCGCCCATCGCCAGGTTCTCGGCCACGGTCAGCCGGGCGAAGATGCCGCGGCCCTCGGGCACCAGGGCCAGACCGGCGGCGGCGATGGCGTGGGTCGGCCGGTCCTTGAGGCTGGCGCCGGCGTAATGCACCTGGCCACCGTGCGGCAACAGGCCGACGATGCCCTTGAGCGCGCTCGACTTGCCGGCGCCGTTGGCGCCGATCAGGCAGACCAGCTCGCCCTCCTCGACATTGAGGTCGATGCCGCGCACGGCTTGGATGCCGCCGTAGTGGATGTTGAGGCCTTTGACTTCGAGCAGGCTCAAACTTCGCCCCCCAGATACGCCGCGATCACCGCCGGGTCGCGCTGCACCGCATCCGGCGCGCCTTCGGCGATCTTCTTGCCGTAATCGAGCACGGCCACGCGGTCGCACACACCCATGACCAGCTTCACGTCGTGCTCGATCAGCAGCAAGGTGACGCCGCTGTCGCGCAGCTTGAGGAAGAACTCGGCCATCTGCCGCCGCTCGCTCGGGTTCATGCCGGCCACCGGCTCGTCCAGCGCCAGCAGCTTCGGCTCGGTGGCCAGGGCGCGGGCGATCTCCAGCCGGCGCTGCTCGCCGTAGGCCAGGTGGCCGGCCAGGGCGCGGCCCTTGCGTTCCAGGCCGACGAAGTGCAGCAGCTCCTGCGCCCGCTGGCGGATGGCCGCCTCTTCGGCGCGCGTACGCGCGCCGCGCAGCACCGCGCCCAGCACCGAGGCGCGCGAGCACACGTGGCGGCCGACCATCACATTCTCCAGCGCGCTCATGTTGGCGAACAGCCGGATGTTCTGGAAGGTGCGGGCAAAGCCGTGGCGCACCACCTCGTGCGGCGGACGATTGTGCACGGCGCGGCCCTCGAGCCGCACCGCCCCGGCGCTCACGCTATAGAGCCCGGTCATGCAGTTGAACAGCGTGGTCTTGCCGGCGCCGTTGGGGCCGATCAGGCCGTAGATCTCGCCCTGACGTACGCTGAGCGAAACATCGTCCAGTGCGGCCAAACCGCCGAATTGTTTGCCGACGCGATCGACTTCGAGCAGCGCCATCGCCTCAGCCTCGCACATCGTAAACACTGGCCGACTCATGCTCGGCGACTTCGTCTGCCGCGTGCAGCTCGCGCTTGCGCTGGCGCGACGGCCACAGCCCTTCGGGCCGGAACAACATCATCAAGATCAAGGCGCAGCCGAACAGCAGCATGCGCAGGTCGGCCGGATCGACCGCCACATGGCCGAGCATGGCGCGCTGCCAGTCGCCGACATAGCGCAGCGCCTCGGGCAATACGGTCAGCAGCACCGCGCCCAAGATCACGCCGGGGATATGGCCCATGCCACCGAGCACGATCATGCACAGGATCATGATCGACTCCATCAGGCCGAAGCTCTCCGGGCTGATGAAGCCCTGAAACGCGGCGAACAGGCCGCCGGCCAGGCCGCCGAAGGTGGCGCCCATGGCGAAGGCCAGCAGCTTGACGTTGCGGGTATTGATGCCCATGGCCGACGCCGCCACCTCGTCCTCGCGGATCGCCGCCCAGGCCCGGCCGATGCGCGAATCCTGCAGGCGCAGCGCGACGAACATCACGACCAGCACGAAGGCGAGGAACAGGTAGTAATACAGGTGCGCATTGCTGACGGCGAAGCCGAAGAATTTATGCGTCTTGCTCAGGGCAAAGCCGCCGAAGGCGATCGGGTCGATCAGGTTCATGCCTTGCGGCCCGTTGGTGATGTTAATCGGCGCGTCCAGGTTGTTCATGAAGATGCGGATGATCTCGCCGAAGCCGAGCGTGACGATGGCGAGGTAATCGCCGCGCAGGCGCAGGGTCGGCGCGCCGAGCAGCACGCCGAACACGCCGGCAAGCAGCGCCCCCAAGGGCAGCACCGCCCAGAACGGCAGATGCAGACCGAAATGCGGGCTGGCCAGCCAGGCATAGAGGTAGGCACCGAGCGCATAGAACGCGACATAACCGAGGTCGAGCAGGCCGGCATAGCCGACCACGATGTTGAGGCCCAGCGCCAGCATCACGTAGAGCAAGGCGAAATCCAGCACCCGCACCCAGCTCTTGCCCAGGCCGGCGCCGACCAGGAAGGGCAGCGCGGCGAGCAGGACAGCGACCAGGATCAGCGCGAGGCGCGGCCGGGCGCGCAGGAAATCAAGCACGGCTCGCCACCCGCTCGCCCAACAAACCGGACGGCCGGAACACCAGCACCAGGATCAAGATGAAAAAGGCGAACACGTCCTGGTAGTTGCTGCCGAGGAAGCCGCCGGTCAGGTCGCCGATGTAACCGGCGCCGAGCGCCTCGATCACGCCGAGCAGCAGGCCGCCGAGCATCGCGCCGGCGATGTTGCCGATGCCGCCGAGCACTGCGGCGGAGAAGGCCTTGAGCCCGAGCAGGAAGCCCATGTAATAGTGGGCAAGGCCGTAATAGGCGCTGACCATCACCCCGGCCAGCGCGGCCAGGGCCGAGCCGATGACGAAGGTCGCGGCGATCACGCCGTTCACGTTCACCCCCATCAGCGCCGCCACCTCGCGCGATTGCGCGGTCGCGCGCATGGCGCGGCCCAGGCGGGTCTTCTGCACGGTGAACCACAGGCCGAGCATGACCACGATGGACAGCGCGACGATGAAGAGTTGCAAGGTGCTGACATGGGCGCCGAACAGCGCGTGGCTATCCTGGGGCAGCAAGGGCGGGAACGCGATGTACTGCCGGCCCCAAATCAGCATCGCGACGTTCTGCAACACGATGGACAGGCCGATCGCGGTGATCAACGGTGCCAGGCGCGGCGCATTGCGCAACGGCCGATAGGCCAGGCGTTCGATGCCGAAACCGAGCAGCATGCAGACCGGCACCGCGACCAGCACGCCGCCGAGCACGATGACGATGCCGGGCAGATCGGGCGCCACGCCCATCAAGGCGCCGATCACCGCCAGTGCCACCATGGCGCCCATCATGGTCACCTCGCCGTGGGCGAAGTTGATCAATTCGAGAATGCCGTAGACCATGGTGTAGCCCAACGCGACCAGCGCGTAGATGCTGCCGAGCACCAGGCCGTTGATGAGTTGCTGTATGAAGATATCCATTGCTTGCTCCCCTCCCCCTCTGGGGTCTATGCCCTTTGGGTAGAGGGGCCGAGGGTGAGGGAACGCAGCTTGCGGCCAGCCTGATTTCCCTCACCCCCACCCCTGATGAAACCCCTACCCTTCGGTATCTCCCAGGGGGAGAGGGGATTCATTGTTTAACCGTCTCCAGCACGGCCCAGGCACCGTTCTTCACCTGGTACAGCGTGACCGAGCCGCCGGTGATATCGCCCTTCTTGTCGAAGCGGATATGGCCGGTCACGCCCTGCAGATCGGTCTTCGGCAATTCGGCCACCACCTTGGCCGGATCGGCCGTGTTCGCCCGCCGCATCGCGTCGACCAGGACATAGGCGGCGTCGTAGGCATAGGGCGCATAGACCTGGATCGGGCCGTATTTGGCCTCGAATTTCCGTTTGAACTCGGCCCCGCCCGGCATCGCGTCGAGCGGCAGGCCGGGCAGCGAGGCCACCGTGCCCTCGGCGTCGGCGCCGGCCAACTTGAGGAAGTTCACATTCTGGATGCCGTCGCCGCCGAGCAGCTTGGCGTTCAGGCCCAGGCGTTTCATCTGCTGCGCCATCGGCCCACCCTGCGGGTCCATGCCGCCGAAGAACAGCACATCGGGGCCCTTGCCCTTGATCGAGGTCAGGATCGCGGTGAAATCGGTCGCATGGTCGTTGGTGAATTCGCGCGCGACGATCTCGCCGCCGGCCGCCTTCACCGCCTTCTCGAATTCGTCGGCCAGGCCCTGACCGTAGGCGGAGCGGTCGTCGATGACCGCGATCTTCTTCGCGCCCATGGCCTTCACCGCGAACTGGCCGAGCACTTTGCCCTGCTGCTCGTCGTTGGTCATCACGCGGAACGCCGTCTTGTAGCCTTGCGCGGTGTAGGCGATGGCGGTGGCCGAGGGCGACACCTGCGGGATGCCGGCGTCGGCATAGAGTTTGGAGGCGGGGATGCTGGTGCCGGAGTTCAGATGGCCGACCACGCCGACCACGCCGGTATCGACCAGCTTTTGCGCGACCACGGTGCCGGTCTTGGGATCGGCCTGGTCGTCCTCGCCGATCAGTTCCAGCTTGACCGGCTTGCCGCCGAGGTTCAGGCCCTTGGCATTCAACTCCTCGATCGCGAGGCGGGCGCCGTTCTCGTTGTCCTTGCCGAGGTGGGCCTGCGGCCCGGTCAGCGGCGCGACCGAACCGATCTTGATGACATCGCCGGCGGTTTCGGACTTCTGGCCGCAACCGGCGACTGCGACAAGGGTGACCAGTAAAGCGGAAACGGTGGTGAAACGCATGCCTTAGGCCTGTCCTGTCTGGTTTTCAACGGTGCGATTTATACCACAAAGCACCCGCAGCCGAGACAGGCTGGCCGGCGCGACCGGCAATAAAAAAGGCCGGACGCGCCGGCCTTTTCCAGGATCGCGCACCGCTTACAGCGACAGGATCCACTTGGCGATCGCATGCGCGTCGGCATCCGGCACTTGCGGCGCGGGCGGCATCGGCACGGCGCCCCAGGCACCCTTGCTGCCGTTCTTGATCACGCCGACGACGGCGTCTTGAGCCTTGGCGTTGCCCTTGTACTTCTTGGCCACATCGGCGAAGGCCGGGCCGACGACTTTCTTGTCGACCTGGTGGCAGCTCAAGCAACTGTATTTCTGCGCCAAGGCTTGGCTGGCAGAAGCGGTGCCGGCGCTGAAGGCCAGGGCCAGGGCGGCAGCGGTAACGATCAGTTTCATTCGATTCTCCTAGTGGTAACACACAGCGAAATGCACCGGGTACAGGTGGCGGGACAATGTTATACAAAGCCTACACGGCTGGAAATAGCCTGGGGATCGTGCGTTTGGACTACTCCATATGGGTAATTAACGCCATCCCGCCCGGCGCCGTTGACGGCTTGCGACAAATTGCCGCAGGCCGACCAGGCCGCTCAATCCGGCATCGCCAGCAATTTACGGCTCACCCGCACGATCAAGTGCTTCTCCGCCTCGCCGATCACGTAGGGCGGCATGAAGTAGACGCTATTGCCGATCGGCCGCATGAACACCCCCTCGGCCAAGGCCCGCTCGTGCCAGGTCCGGGAAAAGCCGGGCTTGGCGTCTTTCACGTCGAAGGCCCAGATCATGCCCAGGTGGCGGAAGTGCGCCACCCGCGGGTGGTCCGCCACCTCGGCCAGCAGCGCGGTCAAGTGCGCGGCCTTGTCGCGGTTGGCCTCGATCACCTTGCCGCCCTCGAACAGATCGAGCACCGCCAAGGCGGCGCGGCAGGCCAGGGCATTGCCGGTATAGGAATGCGAGTGCAAAAAACCGCGCGCGGTATGGTCGTCGTAGAAGCCGGCGTAGACCGCCTCGCTACACAGCACGGCGGACAGCGGCAGATAACCGCCGGTGATGCCCTTGGACAGGCACATCAGATCGGGCCGGATGCCGGCCTGCTCGCAGGCGAACAGCGTGCCGGTGCGGCCGAAGCCGACCGCGATCTCGTCGGCGATCAAGTGCACGCCGAAGCGGTCGCACAGCGCGCGCGCCTGTTGCAGATAGGCCGGGTGATACATCGCCATGCCGGCCGCGCCCTGGACCAAGGGCTCGACGATCAAGGCCGCCGTGGTGTCGGCGTGCTGCGCCAAATGCCGCTCCAGGTCGGCCGCCGCGCGCAAGGCATAGGCCTCGGCCGACTCGCCCGGCTCGGCCAGGCGCCAATCCGGCGACTGCGCCTGATGCGTATGGCGCAGCAGCGGGGCATAGGTGTCCTTGAACAAGGCGACATCGGTCACCGACAGCGCGCCCAGGGTCTCGCCGTGGTAGCCATGCTGCAAGCTGATGAAGCCGGTCTTCTGCGGCTGGCCCGAATTGCGCCAGAAATGGAAGCTCATCTTCAAGGCGATCTCGGTCGCCGAGGCGCCGTCCGAGCCGTAGAAGGCGTGGCCCAGGCCGGTGAGCCGGGCCAGGCGCTCGGACAATTCGACCACCGGCGCATGGGTGCAGCCGGCCAGGATCACATGCTCCAGCCGGTCGAGCTGGTCGCGCAGCGCGGCATTGATGCGCGGGTGGCAATGGCCGAACAGGTTCACCCACCAGGACGAGATCGCATCGAGATAGCGCCGGCCTTCGTAATCGATCAACCACGGCCCTTCGCCGCGCGCGATCGGCAGCGGCGGCGTGGCCTCGAGATGCTTCATTTGGGTGCACGGGTGCCAAAGGGCCGCCCGGCTACGCTCGATCCAGTCGCGGTTGCTCACAATCTGCTTCACATCGGATGGAATGGCGATAGGATAACAGCAGGCGACGCTGTCTCGAATCGGCCATATTCCGGGCGCATGCTTATCGCGCCGTATCCGCCAACCGCCACGCGCTCGAAATACTGCGCGCCGTTCTTCAACGAGGAGACCTAGTGCCGTACACCGTCTGGCCCGGCCAACCGTACCCGCTCGGCGCCACCTGGGATGGCGCCGGCGTCAACTTCGCGCTGTTCTCGGAACACGCCGAGAAAGTGGAGCTGTGCCTGTTCGACCCCAAGGGCCGGCGCGAGATCGAATGCATCGCCCTGCCCGAGCAGACCGACCGGGTCTGGCACGGCTATCTGCCCGACATCCGGCCCGGCCAGCTCTACGGCTACCGGGTACACGGCCCCTACCGGCCGGAAGACGGCCACCGCTTCAACCCGCACAAGCTGCTGCTCGACCCGTATGCCAAGGCCATCGTCGGCCCCATCAAATGGTCCGACGCCCACTTCGGCTACAAGGCCGACAGCCGGCGCGAAGACCTCAGCCTGGACCGGCGCGACTCCGCCCCCGGCATGCCCAAATGCCAGGTGATCGATCCGGCCTTCACCTGGGGCGACGACCGGCCGCCGAAAACGCCCTGGCACGAGACGGTGATCTACGAACTGCACGTCAAGGGTTTCACCCAGCAGCACCCCGGCATCCCCGCCCATCTGCGCGGCAGCTATGCCGCCCTGGCGACCGAACCGGTGATCGCGCACCTCAAGCGCCTGGGCATCACCGCCGTGGAATTGATGCCGGTGCATGCCTTCGTCGACGACCGCTTCCTGGTCGAGAAAGGCCTGCGCAACTACTGGGGCTACAACTCCATCGGCTATTTCGCGCCCGACCTGCGCTACTCGGCCTACGGCGACATCCACGAATTCAAGACCATGGTGAAGGCGCTGCACGCCCACGGCATCGAGGTCATCCTCGACGTGGTCTACAACCACACCGCCGAGGGCAATCACCTGGGGCCGACCCTGTCCTTCCGCGGCATCGACAACGTCGCCTATTACCGGCTGACCGACGACCGCCGCTTCTACAAGGACTACACCGGCTGCGGCAACACCTTGAACATGATGCACCCGCGCGTGCTGCAACTGATCATGGACAGCCTGCGCTACTGGGTGCAGGAGATGCACGTCGACGGCTTCCGCTTCGATCTCGCCTCGGCCCTGGCGCGCGAGCTGCACGAGGTCGACAAGCTCGGCGCCTTCTTCGACATCATCCACCAGGACCCGGTGCTGTCGCAGGTCAAGCTGATCGCCGAGCCGTGGGACCTGGGCGAGGGCGGCTACCAGGTCGGCAACTTCCCGGTCGGCTGGACCGAATGGAACGGCCGCTACCGCGACGTCATGCGCGACTATTGGCGCGGCGAGGGCGGCCTGATCGGCGAGTTCGCCACCCGCATCACCGGCTCCTCCGACCTCTATGCCCACAGCGGCCGCCGGCCCTATGCCAGCATCAACTTCATCACCTGCCACGACGGCTTCACCCTGTGCGACCTGGTCAGCTACAACGACAAGCACAACGAAGCCAACCTTGAGGACAACCGCGACGGCGAGGCGCACAACCGCACCTGGAACTGCGGGGTCGAAGGCCCGACCGCCGACCCGGCCATCCAGGCCCTGCGCCTGCGGCAGAAACGCAACTTCCTGGCCACGCTGATCTTCTCCCAGGGCGTGCCCATGCTCGCCGCCGGCGACGAGTTGGGCCGCACGCAAGGCGGCAACAACAACGCCTATTGCCAGGACAACGCCATCAGTTGGCTCAATTGGGCGCAAGCCGACCGCGACATGTTCGACTTCGTCGCCACCTGCCTGCGCCTGCGCGCAGAGCACCCGATCCTGCGCCGCCGCCGGTTCTTCCAGGGCCGCGACATCCACGGCCAGGGCATCAAGGACATCGTCTGGCTCAAGCCGGACGGCACCGAGATGAGCGACGACGAATGGCAGCATCACCATGCCCGCTGCCTCGGCGTCTACCTGGCCGGCACGGCCATGGACGAAGTCGACAGCCGCGGCCAACGCATCGTCGACGACGACTTCCTGCTGCTGTTCAACGCCCATCACGAGGCCTTGCCCTTCACCATGCCGGCCCTGTACAGCGGGGCCGCCTGGACCGCGCTGCTCGACACCGCCCGGCCGAACGGCCTGGCCTTGCACGACAGCTTTGCCGCCGCTTGCAACTACCCCTTGATGGCGCGTTCCTTCGCGCTGCTCACCCAGCCCCGGAGAACGGCATGAGCGCCGCCTTGCACCAACTTTGCGAACTGGTCGGCATCCTGCCCGACTACCACGACATCTGGGGCCATCGGCACGAGACCTCGGACGCCGCCCGCCGTGCCCTGCTCGGCGCCATGGCCATCGCCTGCGCCGACGAGGCCGAATGCACGCGGTCGCTGCAAACCTGGCTCGATGCCCCCTGGCGCCGCAAGCTGCCGCCCGTGGTTGTGGCGCCGGCCGATGCGCCCATTACGCTCTCGCTCCGTCTGCCCGAGCGCGAGGCCGGCCAGGTGTACACCTGGCGCCTGGCCCTGGAAAACGGCCACGCGATGGCCGGCCACTTCACGCCGGGCTCGCTGGAACAGCACGAGGCGCGCGAGCTCGACGGCGAGCCCTGGCACGAATACCGACTCTACCTGCCGCCGATCAACGACACCGGTTATCACCAACTGGAGATCGACCAGGCCGGCACCACGCACAGCCTGCCGCTCGTCGTCCACCCCACGCGCTGCCACCAGCCCGCGTGCGTGAGCGACGGCCGCCGGACTTGGGGCCTGTCGGTGCAGCTCTACGGTGTGCGCTCGCAGCGCAACTGGGGCATGGGCGACTTTACCGACCTGGCGCACCTGCTCGACTGGGCCGCGCAACACGGCGCCGACCTGATCGGCGTCAACCCGCTGCACGCGCTCTACCCGCACAACCCGCTGCACATCAGCCCCTACAGCCCGTCCAGCCGGCAGTTCGCCAACACCCTCTACCTCGATGTCGAGGCCATCCCCGAATTCGCCGACTGCGCCGAGGCGCAAAAGCTGGTGGCCGAGCCGGCCTTCCAGACCCGACTGCAAGCCCTGCGCGCCGCGCCGCTGCTCGACCATGCCGGCGTGGCCGAGGCCAAGGGCCGCATCCTGCCCCTGCTGCATCACCGCTTCCGCGCTGCCCACCTCGCGCACGACACGGCGCGGGCCCAGGCCTTCCGCGCCTTCCAACAACAGGCCGGCGAAGACCTGCGCCGCTTCGCGCTGTATCAGGCCCTGCAAGCGCATCTGCACGCGCACGACGGCAACTTGTGGGGCTGGCCGGTCTGGCCCGAGGCCTGGCGCGACCCGCAATCGCCCACGGTGCAGGCCTTCGCTGTCGAACACAATGAGCGCATCGAATACTTCGAATACCTGCAATGGCTGGCCGAAGACCAGCTCGCGCATCTGCGGGCCAAGGCCGAACGGCTCGGCCTCGGCATCGGCCTGTATCAAGACCTGGCCGTGGGCGTGGACAAGGGCGGGGCCGAAACCTGGGCCCACCACGAACTCTTCGCGCTCGACGCCCGCACCGGCTGCCCGCCGGACGACTTCAACCCGCGCGGGCAGGACTGGGGCCTGCCGCCGTGGATTCCGCATCGCCTGCGCGAGGCCGGCTACGCCCCGTACATCGCCGCCCTGCAGGCCAATATGCGCCATGCCGGCGCGCTGCGCCTGGACCACGTGATGGGCCTGATGCGCCTGTACTGGGTGCCGCCCGGCATGCAGGGCGACCAGGGCGCCTACCTGCGCTACCCCTTCGCCGACCTGCTCGGCATCCTGGTGCTGGAGAGCCAGCGCAACCAGTGCCTGATCGTCGGCGAAGACCTCGGCACCGTGCCGGACGAAGTGCGCCGCGACCTGTACGAATACGGCGTGCTGTCCTACCGCCTGTTCTATTTCGAGCGCGAGCACGACGGCGCTTTCCGCGCCCCCGGCAACTTCGCCGCTCAATGCTTGGTCGCCGCCAGCACCCACGACCTGGCCACCCTCAGCGGCTTTTGGCTGGGCGAGGACATCAAACTGCGCGAACAACTACAGCTCTACCCGAGCGAGCAACTGCACGCAGCGCAAAGCGCCGAGCGCGAGGCCGACCGCTGGCGCCTGCTGCAAGCCCTTGAGCGCGAAGGCCTGCTGCCCGAAGGCGTGGCCGCCAACCCCGACACCGTGCCCGAGCTCACGCCCGAACTCATCCGGGCCATCCACCAATACCTGGCCCGCAGCCCGGCCCAGCTCTTCATCATGCAGGCTGAAGACCTGCTGGGCGAGGCCGAGCAGGCCAACCTGCCCGGCACCGTGGACGAGCATCCGAACTGGCGGAGGAAGTTGGGGGTGGGGTTGAAGGAGTGGGCCACTGAAAAACGGGCGAGCAATCTTGCAGCCGCAGTGGCCGCCGAGCGCAAGCCATAACCCAAGTTTCACTAGGTGACGCAGTGCTGGTGCGATGTGTTTACTGGCGAGAGCCTCGCGCCCGAGCGCGGGGAGGATGGGGTGCTGCGGCTGGCGGTGTGGAAGGTGCTGGCGGGGTGGCCGGTGGGGGCGTTGGTGATATAGTTGCCACCGACGCAGAGATCGCCGCTTGGTAATTTCGCAAGGCGACACGGGAAGCCATTCAGCCGAACCCGCAATACTTAGAACGATTTTTCAAAACAACATAAGCAAAGCAGCTTCAATAAGTGCCATTCAAGGGAAGGGGCGTCAATGCCAGTCGAGCACCTCACAATAACTTTCTATGAGATTCTTGCAGATGGCTATTACAAACCAAAATCTCGTCATACCGATAAGAACAGGATTTTTCCAAAAACGAACACCAGCTCAATTCTAAGCAGTCTGCTGACTTGGTCAGGCAACAAGTCATATGTGGCGACACAAACTTATGCCGCGACCGATTCCATACTGCCCACATACTTAGTTTCAGTCACACAAAACAAAAAACAATTTCTAGTAACCACTTGGAATCAGACTCCAACCATTAATGGTGCTCTTGCTTACATTGATGGCACTTCAAAAGTCGGGGTGCCCGCGATATCACATTCGACGCCACCCGCTGGGAATATACCGGGGTATCCCACATATTTTTGGTTTATTCCGGATGAGCAACTGTACGCCACAATTCAGCTTCCTGAATCGCTGAACGGAAGAGAAAACTTACACCGATACATCTCAAGTTTTATGGAAAAATTCCACCCAGAACACGTCGTCTCTAACAAAAACCTGGGTGTTGACGACGATGCACACTTATACATACAGGGCTACAGAGAAAATTCGAGTTCAAAAATACACCTAAGGGATGACGTCACGATCCTTTTCAAGGGAGGGCTACACAAAAACCCTGGTGATTTTGACTATATAAAGAAGAATTTGTCTAAAGTTAACCGCATCATCCGGAAGGAAACCCTATCAAGTAAAACGCCAAACAATCAGATAGGCGCCAAACTGAAAAATGCCTTCTCATACATCGGCCTTTCTGATCCCGCTTTACCGATAGACCATAACTACCGGGTGAAAATGGAACTTAAACTTACACCCACTGAAGAGCAATTTGATCAAATAGTCAAAGCATGGGAAAAAGAGCAAGAGATTGATGGCCTATCTACATACAATGATTATGGCTTTCAGTTTTCAGACCATCAGTCTCCCCGATGGCTAGGAAAAACATATGCCCGCAGCAGCTTTGAAATACCTGTCACATACATAGATGACGTGTTGATCGAGCCTGACTCACTTCTATCTGAACTTATTAAACGCAAAGCAACTATAACGAAGCTTATTGTGAAGTGATCTTCAAATGAGGAAGCCCGCCAGATACTTTTATGCCATCACAAGCATGGCCGCGATTGTGATGGGCTATTCGTTTGGCGAAGCCGTGACCTATAACACCCAATCTGGTTTGCTAGATGCATTGCGCGACACATCGTCAATCATCATGGCTGTCCTTGGCATTTGGATAGCAGTTATCTACCCCAACCTTCTTCCGAAATTACTCAATGATGAGAGCGTTACTTTTGAGAAGCCGCAGTTGGAACGTGTTAGGAGCCTAATCCTTCCGATGGTGACGGCGGCTATTGTTATTTGTGTCACATTGGCGCTTCCGTCGCTTGTTCTGGTTATTAAGCAAGTTCCATCACTAATGCAACACGTGCCAATAATGCGCCGATTTAGTTTCGCCTTATTGTGCTTTCTATCGTGGACACAAATATATGCAGTTCTACAAGCACTTATTCCCGCTGTTTTGGCTCTAAATAAAGCCGAGCAATCCTTACAACAAAGCGAGCTAATTAAGGAACGCAACGAGTAAAAACAAACGTGGAGGCCCCATTTCAGAAAAGCATAAACGTAAAACGAAAAACGTTTTTCTGGAACAACAATGGATCGTCAATTTCAAGAACTAGTAGAGAATCTGCATACAAAATTCGAGGCTCTTTTGAATATGGAGCCTGTCACTGTCGATTCAGCGACTAAAAGTATATCGGGGTCAGGTCTTGCATTCACACCTCCTCACAGAGGTACACCACCCCAAAAGTGTCCGATATAACTGGGGCAACTCAGACTCCATTCCCCCACCGCCCGCGCCACGAGGCTGCCATGGCCAATCGCGCTCAGTTACCCTTGCCGGCGAGAGCGCCCTGCGCATAGCTGGGGTTCACCTTCCGGAATAAGAACCGCCTGTGTCGATCCGCGATACCTTCGACGCCGCGCGCCGTCGAGGCGAGGCGGCATGGCCGCCGATCCTTGTAGCACTTCGAATATCTGTTCATACTGCGCCGGGACCACAGGGCGGCGTTGCAACAACGCACGTAGTGGGATCGGCAATACCGATTGCTTGGCACCACCCTTTTGGGGTCTTGCCACTCGCACAAGAAAAACCACTAATCGATACAAGGAAGTGTCATGTTAAAGAACATCACAAGCGGGATATTGGTATGCATTGGCTGGCTGTTGGCCGCGGGGCCGGCGATGGCGCAGGGCGCCGATTGCTCGGATGCCCAGGTTCAAGCACGGCTGGATGGCGGCGAATCGCCGATTGCCATCTATAACTCGTGCGACAGCAACATGTCGGTGTTGTATGGCAAGCGCTATCAGGGCGGCCTGATCGCCTACCTGAACACCACGACCGGCCCCGGCTACGGCAGCGGTTTTGTCGCGGCCACCGCCGATTTTCCCGATGACGCGCTCTGGATGAATTACGGGCAAAGAGGTTATGTCTATGCCGGCGCCACCGCCAGCCAGATCGGGGCCGGCAAGGGCAACACCGCCTTGATCGTACAGAAGCTCGGCACACCGTCGGGCAGCAGCGACTTGCCACCCGGCCTCTACAACTATGCGGCCTGGATCAGCCAGTTGCCGGCCAACGGCTACTCGGATTGGTATCTGCCGAGCCAGGACGAAATGGTTCAGGTGGTGAATGCCGTGCTCAAGAAGGTGGGCGGCTGCAACGGGCAAGGCAGTGGCTATTGGACTTCAACCGAGCCCATAGGCTCCGCTGGCCGCAGCGCGGCCACCGTGGATTGCACCGGGGCAGCAAACAAACAATTTAAAAACCAAGCCCTCTCGGTGCGCATGGTTCGTTCGTTCGGCGCGTCAGCGGAACTGACCACCAGCCAGACCTCATCGCTGATCGACGTCACGGTCAACGGCGCCTTCAGCCACCTCGGCGGCGCCACGGTCGACAGCAAGGGCATCTGCTACGGCAATGCGCCCTACCCGACCCTAAGCGGAAGCGTGGCCCAGGCAGGCAGTGGCAGCGCCGCCTTCAGCGTGCCGATGTTCGGTTACAACCTGACGCCGGGCGGCACCTACTATGCCCGGGCCTGTGCAACGGTGACGGCCAATGGCACGCAGACCGCGCTCTACGGCAACCAGATCGAGTTCGTTTATCCGCAGCCGGTGGTGACGGCGGTGCCCTCAAACATTACGCAGACCACGGCGAAACTCGGCGGGTCGTTCAACATCCCGGCAGGGACCAGCCTGGGCTCACAGACATTCCAGTTCGTTGAGATTTCAAACCCGGCCACGCCGACCGCCGACCCGATCAAGATCAGTTTCGGCCTTGGCGCTTCGAGTTTCGGCGGCAATGTCGCCTATGGTCTGGCAGCGGGCACGACTTATAACTACAAGGCCGGTGCCCATCTGTACGACAGCAACAACCAGCTGATCGGCACGTTCTATGGCGCCACCAAGTCATTCACTACCTTGGCCGCACCGACCACGCCGGCAAGCAATGCGCCCTTCGTAGGCATTGGTTACAGCTCCGACGTGCCAACCGGGAGCCTGCCGCAGGGCACGAAAATGTCCTGCATTGATTCCACCGACCACACTTCCGGACATTGCGATTTCATTCATGCCGCAGGCGGGAACGGTTACTCCTACTGGGTGCTCAGCCCAAAGGACAACGCGTTCTACATGATCATCGCGGCCTATCACTCGCTCAAACAGCAGCCGGTCAAGACCTGGACCTTCTATGGCGCCCGCTATAACGCCGGCATCACGGTGAACAGCACGACCCAAACCATCGAGATCAAGGGCGACCCCAGCGGCCGAACCATCGTGGTGCCCTGGTCGTCGATTCCCATGCCGTGACAGCCTGTGCGAGATGCGGCCGGCGAGATTTTGTGCATTGCCGGCCCGAATCTGCCGGGCCGGCAATGGTGCGAAACCACCCGCGCAGCGCCCCTAAGCCGACTGGCTTGTTTTTATCGTGCCAAGCCAGAACAGCTCTGCCGCATTGAGTTCATGGGCTGCGCGGTGCGCCAGCCGATTTGGCAACCCAGGGGTTCGTATCCGCCGATCCCTTTACTAAGCCTCAGAAGTCGGCGTCCGCCGGCTTGGGCAGGTTGCTGCTAGTTCTGCAGCATCCCTGCCTGCTCGATAAAGCCGACGATCTCGGCCAGACCCTGATTGGTCTTCAGATTGGAAAAGACGAAGGGCCGCTCGCCGCGCATCTTCTTGGCGTCGCGGTCCATCACCTCGAGCGAGGCGCCGACCATGGGTGCCAGGTCGATCTTGTTGATCACCAGCAGGTCTGACTTGGTGATGCCGGGGCCGCCCTTGCGCGGGATCTTGTCGCCGGCCGAGACATCGATCACATAGAGGGTCAGGTCGGACAGCTCGGGGCTGAAGGTGGCGGCCAGGTTGTCGCCGCCGCTCTCGACGAAGATCACGTCCAGGCCGGGAAAGCGCTTGTTCAGGCGGTCGACCGCCTCCAGGTTGATGCTGGCGTCTTCGCGAATGGCGGTGTGCGGGCAGCCGCCGGTTTCCACCCCGATGATGCGCTCCGGCGGCAGGGCCTCGTTGCGCACCAGGAACTGGGCATCCTCTTCGGTGTAGATGTCGTTGGTGACCACGGCGATGTTGTAGCGGTCGCGCAGGGCGCGGCAGAGCGCGAGCGTGAGCGCGGTCTTGCCGGAACCGACCGGGCCGCCGATGCCGACGCGTAAAGGCTGTGAACGATTGCTCATGATCGGAAGAGTCTCGTGTATTGGGTTTCGTGCCGGCTGCTCGCGATGGCGAAGGCCGGAAGGTAGTTGTGGCTGCTGGCGAGGGCGGCCTCGGCCGCCGCGCCGGCGAGTTCGGGCAGGCGCGCGCCCAGGGCCAGCAACAAGCGCTGGCCGGCCGTCTGCCCCAGCGGGATGGCCTTCACCGCCGCCATCACCTGGTTTTCCGCCCAGGCCCAGAGATAGGCGGCCACGGCCGCCTTGGGCTCGAGGCCCCAGACCGTCGCGGCGCAGCTCCAGGCCAAGGGGAAGCTCGGCTCGGCAAAACCTTCGAGCCGCTGCTTTGGAAACTCGGGCAGATCGGCCAACAGGCGGGCGAGCGAATGGCCCATCTGCAGGGTCTCGACCCGCAGCTCGGCGGTCTCGCGGCTGGCGATGAATTCACTGTCGAGCTCGGCCAGGCGCGCTGGCTCGTCTTGCCGCCAGGCCCGCAGCATATGGGCCAGATACACCGCCTCGAACCGGCCGACGCCGTATTGCAGGCAGCCGCCGATCCACTGCAGGGCGCCCGCCTCGTCGCGCACCGCACCCGATTCCACCGCCCATTCCAAACCCTGGGAATAGGTGTAAGCGCCGACCGGCAAGGCCGGGCTGGCCAGTTGCAGCAGACGGACCAGGCTCGCACTCATCGCCGGGCCCCCGGCATCATGTCGTGGATGCGCGGGCCGCGCCCTTCGCCGTCGGCGCTGTGGCCGTGCGGATGGGCATGGCCGCCGTGGCCGCCATAGGCGCCGCTTTCCGGGTCGAACGGGGCGACGGCCTCGGTGACCGGCAACCCCAAACCGCGCACCATCTCGCCCAGCACGTGATCGCGGGCAAAGCGCAACAGGCCGGGCTTGAGCTCCACCGCGACGTGGCGGTTGCCCAGGTGATAGGCGGCGCGTGCTAGCAAGAGCGCATCGTCGCTACGCGACTCCATCACCGCCTCGGCTGCGGCCACCACCTCGACGATGCGGCCGTCGTTGGCCTCGAGCCGGTCGCCGGCGCGCAGCACCATGCCGCGTTCCAAAAACAGCCCGGCCTCTTCGCCGCTTTCCAATTGGGTGCGCAGCCGGCTCTTGCAGCGCAGCTCGAACGGCAGCACCAGGCGTTCGGTCGGTGTGCTGTCGGCGGCGGCTTTTTTCTCGATAACCAGCATGATCAGAACAGGAAGTAGCCCGTTGTTAGAACAAAAAATATCTTTGCGCCATGGGCAGCACGGCGGCCGGTTCGCACACCAGCAACTCGCCATCGGCCCGCACGGCATAGGTTTCGGGGTCCACGTCGATTACCGGCGTGGCGCTGTTGTGCACCATGTCGGCCTTGCTCACCCGGCGCGTGTGCTTCACCGCGACCAGCGGCTTGGTCAAGCCCAGCTTGTGCACCGCCTCGTTCTCCAGCGCCGCTTGCGAGACGAATGTGAGCGCGGTCTTCAGGCCGCCGCCGAAGCTGCCGAACATGGGCCGGTAGTGCACCGGCTGCGGCGTGGGGATGGAGGCGTTGGGGTCGCCCATGGCGGCGGCGGCGATCATGCCGCCCTTGACGATCAGGCTGGGCTTGACGCCGAAGAAGGCCGGCTTCCACAACACCAGGTCGGCCAGCTTGCCCACTTCGACCGAGCCGACCACATGCGCGATGCCGTGGGTGATCGCCGGGTTGATGGTGTATTTGGCGATGTAGCGCTTGATCCGGAAGTTGTCGTTGCGCGCGCTGTCTTGTTTCAGCGCGCCGCGTTGCAGCTTCATCTTGTGCGCGGTCTGCCAGGTGCGGATGACCACTTCGCCGACCCGGCCCATGGCCTGGGAATCGGACGACATCATGGAGAAGGCGCCGAGGTCGTGCAGGATGTCTTCGGCCGCGATGGTCTCGCGCCGGATGCGGCTCTCGGCGAAGGCGACGTCTTCGGCGATGGCGGCGTCGAGGTGGTGGCAGACCATGAGCATGTCGAGATGCTCGTCGATGGTGTTCACCGTGTAGGGCCGGGTCGGGTTGGTCGACGACGGCAGCACGTTGGGCTGACTCGCCGCCTTGATGATGTCCGGCGCGTGGCCGCCGCCGGCACCCTCGGTGTGGAAGGTGTGGATGGTGCGGCCTTTGAACGCGGCCAGCGTGGTTTCGACGAAGCCCGATTCGTTCAGGGTGTCGGTATGGATGGCGACCTGCACGTCCATCTCGTCGGCCACGTTGAGGCAGTTGTCGATGGCGGCCGGCGTGGTGCCCCAGTCTTCGTGCAGCTTGAGGCCGATGGCGCCGGCGCGAATCTGCTCCCGCGCCGGCTCGGGCAGCGAGACGTTGCCTTTGCCGAGAAAGCCGAGGTTCATCGGAAAGGCCTCGGCCGCCTGCAGCATGGACTGGATGTGCCACGGCCCCGGCGTGCAGGTGGTGGCGTAGGTGCCGGTGGCCGGCCCGGTGCCGCCGCCGAGCAGGGTGGTGACGCCGGACATCAGCGCCTCTTCGATCTGCTGCGGGCAGATGAAATGGATGTGGCTGTCGATGCCGCCGGCGGTGACGATCATGCCTTCGCCGGCGATGACCTCGGTGCCGGCGCCGATGGCGATGGTCACGCCCGGCTGCACGTCGGGATTGCCGGCCTTGCCGATGGCCGAGATGTAACCGGCCTTGAGCCCGATGTCGGCCTTGACGATGCCGGCCACGGCATCGACGATCAGCGCGTTGGTGATCACGGTGTCGGCCACCTCGGCCGCCAGCCGCTGGCTTTGGCCCATGCCGTCGCGAATGACCTTGCCGCCGCCGAACTTCACCTCGTCGCCGTAGACCGTGTAGTCGCGTTCAACTTCCAGCCACAGCTCGGTGTCGGCCAGGCGCACCCGGTCGCCGACGGTGGGGCCGAACATCTCGGCATAGGCTTGGCGGTCGATGCGAACGGCCATGACGGTCTCCTGGGCTTATTGACGCTTGTCTTGCCGGCGCGCCTGGGCACGTCGACGCAGGGCATGGGCACCGGAGATGCCAACGATCGCCGCGATCAGCAGCATGGCGAGATGGTCCGGCTCAGACAACAAATGCGCGATGCCGCCGAGCAGGCCCATGTGATGCTCGCCCGGATGGGCCAGCGCTAGCGGCGAAAACATCGACATCGTCAGTGCGAAAAATTTGATCTTCATGGCAAACCTCCTTTGACTAAAGACTGCCCATCACCTTGGCTTGAAAACCGTAGACCTTGCGCTCGCCGGCATAGGCGACCAATTGCACGGTGCGGGTTTGGCCCGGCTCGAACCGCACCGCGGTACCGGCAGCGATATCCAGCCGCATACCGCGCGCCTGCTCGCGATCGAAGGCCAACGCGGCATTGGTCTCGTAAAAGTGATAGTGCGAACCGACCTGGATCGGCCGGTCGCCGGTGTTGGCCACCGCCAGCGTCACCGTGGCGCGGCCAGTGTTGAGCTCGATGTCGCCGGGTTCGATCTGCATTTCGCCTGGAATCATCCGTCCTCCTACACGATGGGGTTGTGCACGGTGACCAGCTTGGTGCCGTCCGGGAAAGTGGCCTCGACCTGGATTTCCGGGATCATCTCGGCCACACCGGCCATCACCTGATCGCGCCCGAGCAGGGTAGTGCCGTAGCTCATCAGTTCGGCCACGGTCCGGCCGTCGCGCGCGCCTTCCAGAATGCCGGCGGTGATGAAGGCCACCGCCTCCGGGTAATTGAGCCTCAAGCCGCGCGCCAAGCGGCGCTCCGCCAGCAGGCCGGCGGTGAAGATTTGCAGCTTGTCTTTCTCTCTCGGCGTCAGTTCCATTGGTGGTGCCCTCCGCTCATACCTTGAATCTGGACAATACGGTGGACAATTCGTCGATGCCGACGGTGAGCCGGGTGCAGGCGGCATCGACGGAATTGGCGATCTGGACGGCGCTCTCGGCCGCGACCGAAATGTCCTCGATGACGCGCGCGATCTCCTGGGATGCCATGGTCTGCTCCGACAAGGCATGGGTCATCGATGAACTCATCTCGGCGGTATTGTTGGCGCCGGAATGCAAGGCGCCCACGTGCTCGCGCAAGACATTGGTTTTATCGCACTCGGCCCGGATACCGTCGAGCATGGTGCGGACGGATTGCACTGCGATTTGCGTTGCCGACGAGAGTCGATGGGCGAGTTCGTCCACTTTGCGTGCGGAATCCGACGATTGTTCCGCGAGTTTGCGCACCTCGTCGGCGACCACGGCGAAGCCGCGTCCCGATTCGCCGGCGCGGGCGGCCTCGATAGCGGCATTCAGGGCCAATAGGTTGGTTTGCTCGGCGATGCCCTGGATGACGGTACTAAACTGCCGGATGTTCGCCATATCCTGTTCCAGGCCCGAGAACTCTTCGGCCGTTCGTGCCGCGCTGGCGGCAACCGAGGTCAGCGAGTTCGCCATGTCGGTGATCGCGCTGTCGCTGTTCTTGGTCAGTTCGAGTGCCGAACCGGCCTGCATGGCGGTAGCGTTGGCGTTGTCGCTATTGTGCGCGATCGAGGTCGACAGCTCCTCCACGTTAGCGGAGGCGGCCGACAGGGAATCGGCTTGGCGGCTGGAAAGATTGAGCGATTGGCCGACCTGTTCGTGCAACTCGGCAAGGATGCCGCGGGTGGTATCGGCTTGACGCCGAACCTCGGTCAGCACTTCGCGCATCCGGGCGGCCATATCGGCGAAGTTATGGGCAAGGCTGTGGTTATCGCCCGGCGGGATCGTCAGTCGCGTGGTCAGGTCGCCTGCCGCAATCCGGTGTACCGCCGCCAGGATGCTCAGCGGTTCGCCGCCCAGGCGGCGCATGATCTCGCGGATCACCAGGAGCATCCAAGCCGCCATCAGCACCAGGCCGGCCAGGGCCAAGGTAAGGGCCATCCAGCGGGCGCGTAGCGAGGTGGAATGCAAGCCGTCCAAGGTATTCTCGGCATAGGCGGAGGCGGCCTTGACCGTGGCATCCACACCCTCGCGGTGGGCGATATAGTGTTTGCGCAACTCCGCCGCGAGCTGGCGGGCTCGCGGGCCATCGCCGGATTTGACCGCCTCGGCGAAATCACCCAGCGCTATCTTCCAAAAGGCATCCGCGGCCTGCCGCTGGCGGCCGAGCAGGATCGATTTCGTTTGGCTGTCGAGCGATGCCTGCTCCCAGAATTCATTCCGGGTGTCGTAATCCTTTTTAAGGGAAACGAGCCTTGCCAGCAGTGTTTTTGTCTCGTCCGGCTTGGCATCCAGCAGCTCCAGCACGGTGAGTTCCGCCTCGATCACATAGAGTGGCGGCGGCAAGATGTCGGCGACCACATCCTTGCCTTGTCCCATTTGATCGGCTGCGGTCGAAATCGCGCCAGTGGCGTGCCAAACCACCACGGTAACCGCCACCAGCAACAGCGACACGCCGGCTACCATACTGAACAAGAGCTTTCTTATCGATGCCGATTGCAACATGATTTCCCCTAGGTGTGTTTGTTTGATGTAGCGCTACGTACTCCAGATGCGCGGCATTTGCGCCGCGCGTCCGAGCAAGGTTGGGCGCAAGGTGCACCACAGGGCGGCGAACCACTCGCGCGCGGCCTCCGAGGCGTGGCCCAGATAGCGCGCCACCAGCAAATCGGGCAGAACGGTGATGCCGGTCCGGGCACAGCCTTCCTTTACGGCCACGGCGCGGCAGTTCGCCAGCAACGAGGTATCGAGACCTGGACCGAGCGCCAGCAGGGTGCCGCTGACACTGAACCCCGCCAGTCCGACCGCCGATTGCAGCAGCGGCGAGCCGCCTTCAAGCCGGCCACGCTCCAGCCAGGCCAAGCGCTCGCCGAGGAACAGGCGCGTTGCCAGGCGGAGATCGCCGGAAACGAAGCGCTCGCCCGAGGCCCGCCGGCCCAGGCAAAGGATCTCCCAGCCGATGAAGCGGGCATCGGCGGCCAGCTCGATATGGGTCTGCATGTCGGCCCGCGCGCCGTCGAACACGATGGTCTCTTGCGGCAGCCATTCCAGCGCGCCGCCGGCCTGCACCGCGAAGTGCAGCCGCTGCGTTGCGCGTGGGCCGGCGCTGCGATACCACTTGCCCGCCCCCGGCGTGGTCAGCAAGGCCTGCGCACCGCAGGCCACGTTCACCTCGATCGCCAGTTCATCGCCACCGACGATGCCGGAGGGCGGGTGCAGGACGATGCCATGACAGACCGCCTCGCCCTCTGGATAGAGCGGCTTTTGGATGCGCAACGGTCCGCGATGCTCGCGCCGGCTCAAAATGGTGGCGGCGTCACGCCGCTCGAAACCCAGTTGCAGGCGGGCCCGCCAGGCTGTGTCGATCGGCTCGGCGAGGTCCATGATTCAGACGGACAGCAGTTCGCGCACGCCGTCGCGGTCCATGTCGGCACCGGCACCGCGCTTGATGATCTCGCCCCGTTCCATCACCAAATATTGATCGGCCAGCGAGCGGGCGAAGTCGTAATACTGTTCGACCAGCAGGATGGCCATGCTGCCCTCCTCGGCCAGGACGCGGATGGCGCGCTCGATGTCCTTGATGATCGACGGCTGGATGCCCTCGGTCGGCTCGTCGAGGATCAACAGCTTGGGGCCGAAGGCCAGGGCGCGGCCGATGGCGAGTTGTTGTTGTTGGCCACCGGACAGGTCACCGCCCCGCCGCTTGAGCATTTGCTTGAGCACCGGGAACATGTCGAAGATACGCTCGGGGATGGGCGTGCCGCGCGGCCGAGTGGCCAGGCCCATCTGCAAGTTCTCTTCCACCGTCAACCGCGGGAAGATCTCGCGGCCCTGCGGCACGTAGCCGATGCCGGCCTTCACCCGCGCATGCGCCGGCCCGGCGGTGATGTCCTGGCCGTCGAACACGATGCGGCCGGTCTTGGCCGGCACCAGCCCCATCAGGCATTTGAGCAGGGTGGTCTTGCCCACGCCGTTGCGACCGAGCAAGGTGGTGACCTGGCCGGTCGGCGCCTCGAAGCCGAGCTCGCGCAAGATGTGGCTGCCGCCGTAATACTGGTTGAGGTTTTCGACTATCAGCATGGAAGTAGGGTGCGCTGTGCGCACCGGCTCAAGTGGTGCGCACAGCGCACCCTACAAAATGAGCTATCGACCAAGATACACCTCCACTACGCGCGAATCGGCCTGTACCGCGGCCAGGTCGCCTTCGGCCAGGACCGCGCCCTCGTGCAGTACGGTGACCTTGCCGCCCAGTTGCTCGATGAAGGCCATGTCGTGCTCGACCACCACCAGGCTGTGCTTGCCGGCCAGCGACTTGAACAGCTCGCCGGTGCGCTCGGTCTCGTCGTCGGTCATGCCGGCCACCGGCTCGTCCAGCAGCAGGAGCTGCGGCTCTTGCATCAGCAGCATGCCGATCTCCAGCCACTGTTTCTGGCCGTGCGACAGCAGACCGGCCTGGCGACCGGCCTCGGCATCGAGCCGGATCAGCTTCAGGGTGTCGGCGATCTTGTCGCGGCCGGCGTCGTCGAGCTGGGCGAACAGGCTCACCCGTGCCCGCTTGTCGGTCTTCATCGCCAGCTCCAGGTTCTCGAACACGCTATGGTTTTCGAAGATGGTCGGTTTCTGGAATTTGCGGCCGATGCCGGCATGGGCGATCTCGGGCTCGGTCATGCGCGTGAGGTCCAGGGTCTGGCCGAAAAAACAGGTGCCGGCATCGGGCCGGGTCTTGCCGGTGATCACGTCCATCATCGTGGTCTTGCCGGCGCCATTGGGGCCGATGATGCAGCGCAGCTCACCGGCATCGATGGCGAGGCTGAGCTTGTTCAGCGCCTTGAACCCGTCGAAGCTGACCGAGATGTCCTCCAGATAGAGGATGACCTTGTGCGAGATGTCGAGGCCGGGCTTGAGCACATGACTCATGCCCGATGCGCTATCGCCCGACTCGGGCGAGTGCTGAAGGTGCTCGACGTTCATGCCGCCCTCTTCTGCGCGATGCGCTGCCACAGGCCGATCACGCCATGCGGCAGCCACAAGGTGACGATGACGAACAGCGCGCCCAGGAAGAACAGCCAATACTCGGGAAAGGCCACGGTGAAATAACTCTTGGACAGGTTGACGATGGCCGCGCCGATCACCGGCCCGATCAGCGTGCCGCGGCCGCCGACCGCCACCCAGATCGCGATCTCGATCGAATTGGCCGGCGACATTTCGCTCGGGTTGATGATGCCGACCTGCGGCACGTAAAGCGCGCCGGCCACGGCACAGAGCATGGCCGACAAGGTCCAGACGAACAGCTTGTAGTGCAGCGGGTTATAGCCCATGAACATCACGCGCGACTCGGCATCGCGGATCGCCGTCAGCACCCGGCCGAACTTGGCGCTGACCAGATAGCGGCTGAGCACCAGGGCCAGCATCAGCACCAGGGCGGACAGCGCGAACAGGGTGGCGCGCATCTCGGGCGAGGTGATGTCGAACCCGAGGATGCGCTTGAAGTCGGTGAAGCCGTTGTTGCCGCCGAAGCCGGTCTCGTTGCGGAAGAACAGCAGCATGGCGGCGAAGGTGAGGGCCTGGGTGATGATGGAAAAATACACGCCCTTGATCCGCGAGCGGAAGGCAAAGTAGCCGAAGACATAGGCCACCAGCGCCGGCACCGCCAGCACCAAGAGCAGCGACCAGATAAACGAATCGGTGCCGAGCCAGTACCAGGGCAGTTCCTTCCAATCGAGGAAGACCATGAAGTCGGGCAAGGCGGCATGGTAGGAACCGTCGGTGCCGATCTCGCGCATCAGATACATGCCGAAGGCATAGCCGCCGAGCGCGAAGAACAGGCCATGGCCCAGGGACAGGATGCCGGTATAGCCCCAGATCAGGTCCATCGCCACGGCGACGATGGCATAGCACATCAGTTTGCCGCCCAGGGTGATGGCGTAGTTCGACACATAGAGCGGACTGTCGTGCGGCACGAACAGGTGCAGCGCCGGCATGAGCAGCAAGGTAATCGCCGCGAAGACGGCGAGCGCGATCCAGCCGGTGCGCGGCATGACCTTGAGTAGACGGAGGGTCAGCGGCGTTCTCATCTCAGTTCTCGACGAACCGGCCCTTCAGGGCGAACAAACCCTGTGGCCGTTTTTGGATGAAGACGATGACGATCACCAGCACCACGATCTTGGCGATCACCGCGCCGGCCCAGCCTTCGAGGAACTTGGTGACCACGCCCAGGCCCAGCGCGGCCCAGACCGCACCGGCCAACTGGCCGACACCGCCCAGCACCACCACCATGAACGAATCGACGATATAGCCCTGGCCCATGTCCGGCCCGACGTTGGCGATCTGCGACAGGGCGACGCCGCCCAGGCCGGCGATGCCGGTGCCGAGGCCGAAGGCCAGGGTGTCGATGCGCGCGGTCGGCACGCCGACGCAGCCGGCCATCTGCCGGTTTTGCGTGACGGCGCGGACGAACAGGCCGAGCCGGGTCTTCTGCATCAGCAACCAGACCAAGGCCAGCACGAACAAGGTGAAGCCGATGATGACGATGCGGTTCCACGGCAGCACCAGGCCGGCCATGACCTCGATGCCGCCGGACATCCAGCTCGGATTGGCGACCTCGACGTTTTGCGCGCCGAAGATCACCCGCGCGGCTTGGATCAGGATCAACGACAGGCCCCAGGTTGCGAGCAGGGTCTCCAAGGGGCGGCCGTAGAGCCAGCGGATCACGCTGCGTTCGAGCGCGATGCCGACCAGGCCGGCGGCGGCGAAGGCCACCGGGATCGCGGCCAGCACATACCAATCGATATAGTCCGGCAGGTAGCGCTGGAACAGGCCTTGCACCGCATAGGCGGTATAGGCGCCGACCATCAGCAGTTCGCCGTGGGCCATGTTGATCACGCCCATGACGCCGTAGGTGATCGCGAGGCCGAGCGCGGCCAGCAACAGGATGCTGCCGAGCGACAGGCCGGAGAAGATTTGGCCGATGGTCTCGCCGACGGCGAGCCGCGACTCGATCAGGTTGAGCGAAGACTTGGCCGCCGTGCGCACGCGGGCATCGGCCTCGGTGGCCGGATCGAGCAAGGGCAGCAGCAGGTTGCGGGTGTTGGGCGTGGCGTCGTCGGCCAGGGCCTGCACCGCGGCCAGGCGGGCATCGGCATCGGGGCTGCCGAGATTGGCCTGGGCCTGGGCCAGCTTGAGCAGGTGCTTGATCTCGGTGTCGGTCTCGCGGGCCAAAGCCTTGGCCAGCACCGGTGCCATCTCGATGCCGCTGTTCGATTGCAGCTCCTGCGCCGCGGCCAGGCGCACCGCGCGGTCCGGGTTGAGCAGGCGCAAGGTGGCGATGGCGTTCGACAGTTCGGCCCGGATGCGGTTGTTGATGGTGATCGCGTCGTAGCTTTCCGGCGCAGGCACGATCGCCGTGCCGGTGACGGCATCGACCGCGGTTTCGCCGTCGAGCAGGAACACCTTGTCGCCGGCCACTAGCAGTTCGTCGTTGGCCAGCGCCTTGAGCACCTTGACCGCCGCGCGGTCGCCGCTGGCACCGAGTTGCTGGATGGCCGCGATCTTGGCATCGGAATCGTCGGCCGCCAGTTGCGCGACCAGCGCCGGGTCGAGCGCCGCCCAGACCGGCGACGCCGGCACGAGGCAAAACAGGAGAATGAGTAGACGTCTGATCATGGCGTGTCTTTGCTGACGGCTGGCTCCGTCATTCCGGCGCCCACCGTCGAAGATTGGCGCCGGAATGACGCCCCCCACAGGAGGGCGCCGGTGGCCGAATTACTTGGTATCCGGCTCGTCCTTCTTCTTGTCGTTACCCGGAATGAACGGCGACCAGGGTTGGGCCTTGACCGGACCCGGGGTCTTCCACACCACGTTGAACTGGCCGTCAGGGCGGATCTCGCCGATGAACACCGGCTTGTGCAGGTGGTGGTTCTTCGGGTCCATCGTGGCGGTGAAGCCCGACGGCGCCTTGAAGGTCTGGCCGGCCATGGCGGCGATGACCTTGTCGGTGTCGGTGGACTTGGCCTTCTCGACCGCCTGCTTCCACATATGGATGCCGATATAGGTGGCCTCCATCGGGTCGTTGGTCACCACGGTGCCGGCATTGGGTAGGTTCTGCTTCTTGGCCCAGTCCTTGTACATCTTGATGAACTTGGCATTGGTCGGGTTCTTGATCGACTCGAAGTAGTTCCAGGCGGCCAGGTGGCCGAGCAGCGGCTTGGTATCGACGCCGCGCAGCTCTTCCTCACCCACCGAGAAGGCCACCACCGGGACATCGGTCGCCTTCAGGCCGGCATTGCCCAGCTCTTTGTAGAAGGGCACGTTGGAGTCGCCGTTGATGGTGGACACCACCGCGGTCTTCTTGCCCTCGGAGGCGAACTTCTTGATCTTGGCGATGATGGTCTGGTAATCGCTGTGGCCGAACGGGGTGTACTCCTCCATGATGTCGGCATCCTTCACGCCCTTGCTATGCAGGAAGGCACGCAGGATCTTGTTGGTGGTGCGCGGGTAGACGTAGTCGGTGCCCAGCAGCACGAAGCGCTTGGCCGAGCCACCATCCTTGCTCATCAGGTATTCCACGGCGGGAATGGCCTGCTGGTTGGGCGCGGCGCCGGTGTAGAACACGTTCTTCTCCAGCTCTTCACCCTCGTACTGCACCGGGTAGAACAGCAGGCCGTTCAGTTCCTTGAACACCGGCAGCACCGATTTGCGCGAGACCGAGGTCCAGCAGCCGAACACCACCGCCACCTTGTCCTTGGCGATGAGCTGGCGGGCCTTCTCGGCGAACAGCGGCCAGTTCGAGGCCGGGTCGACCACCACCGGCTCGAGCTTCTTGCCCATCACGCCACCGGACTTGTTGATCTCGTCGATGGTCATCAGCGCCGTCTCTTTCAGCGCCGTCTCGGAAATGGCCATGGTGCCGGACAGGGAGTGCAGAATGCCGACCTTGATAGTGTCGGCGGCCAATGCGGAAAGACTGGTCAAGCCAGCAGCAGCCAGGGCCACCGTGAGCGTGGCGGCCTTGATGAAGTTGCGACGTTGCATGGAAGGCTCCTTAAATTTGAGTGGACCGGACTGAGCGTTTTGTTTCAGTCGCCGCCAGATTAAGGAGCCGGGGTCGGCGGAGGTATACGTCAGATGGCGTATACAGCGCTTGTTCGTTCGCCCCATTCGCCATCAACTCTCATGATTCGGCTTAAGATATCGGCGGCTGGGTTATTCTTGATAAAAACCGCCATCGTCATACGGAGTCAGGGTGTGCCCAATAAAAAACCCACATCGCGGAATGTCTATCTCGCTTTACGAGACATGATCCTCAATTTCGAGCTTTACCCCGGTAGCCGCGTCACCGAGGGCGATATGGCTGCGCAATTCGGCGTCAGCCGGACCCCCATACGCTCTGCCATGCAGCGCTTGGAGGCGGAAGGCTATTTAACCGTCAAACCCAAGCAAGGCTGCTTCGTCCGCCCACTGGATATCGATGAGCTCGCCGGGTACTACCAAGTGCGCATTGCCTTGGAAATGCTTTCGCTGGAATTGGCTTGTACTTTTATGACGGATGCGCAGCTCAAGGATTTATGCGAGGCATGGGACCCGAAGTTCCAAAAGGGGCGCACGACCAATGCCGAAAAAATGGAGGCCCGGGACGAATCCTTCCATATGGCCATTGCCGCAGGCGGCGGCAACGCCGCGGTGGCGAAGTATTTACAGGATATCCATCACAAAATCAGACCGATTCGCCGGCTCGACTTCACCGAGGGCGCGCGCATCGATTGCACCTATGAAGAGCATTATCAGATCGCCCAGCACCTATTGAAACGTGACTTGCCTGCTGCCCAGGCAACGATGCGTGCCCACATCCAGCGTAGCGAGCAATTCGCAAAAGGCCTGACGCTCATACAGCTTGCCCAAAAGGCGGGCCGCAAGAAATTCGGCAAATAAGCCAGGCACCGGTCTGGTGCCTGGACACTTTTCTGGTGCCTTTTTCTGGTGAAAAAATCGCCGGCCCCACAGCCAGGCCGGCGGCAACGACAAGACACAAATAGCTGATAAACAACAGAAAATTCCACACCACCGCTTCCAGGCACGAGAATGGCACGCTAGTTGCTTATACATCGTTGTATACAACGTAGTGTTTTTAACTGGCGTGTTTTCTCTAAGGAGGCTCTATGCGTTTTCGACATCACTTACCGCTCATTTCATCTTGTTATGGTGCCGCACTGCTTTGCGCCGGAATGTCGTTGGCGCCTGCCGCCGGGGCGGCCGATTGGAGCGACACCTATCTCGGTTATCGCCATGGCACCAAATTTGCCGAGCCATTCGAGGGCAACAGCATCTCAAAGGACATCTTCAATTTGAGCCATGTCAGCGGCTACAAATACGGCACCAACTTCTTCAATGCCGACATCCTGTTGTCCGACAGCAAAGACCCGGCCAGCGCGACCTCGACCGATGGCGCACACGAAGTGTATGTGGTCTACCGGCACACATTGGACCTGGAAAAAGTCACCGGCAAAAAGTTCAGCTATGGCTTTATCCGGGGTGCAGGACTGACCGCCGGCTTCGACTACAACAACAAGGATGACGCCGGCTACAACTCGAAGAAGCACATGCTGGTGGCGGGCCCGACCGTCATGCTCGATGTCCCCGGTTTCATGAATGTCAGCCTACTGGCGCTGTGGGAGAGCAACGCCCCTTGCAATACCTTCACGAATACATGCGTTCCCCGATACCGCTATGACACCCATCCCATGCTCACTGCAGCCTGGGGCATCCCGATCGGCTCCACCCCCCTGTCCTTCGAAGGTTTTGCCAACTTCATCGCCGCCAAAGGCAAGGACGAGTTCGGCGCCGACACCAAGCCGGAGACCAACATCGATATGCAGCTTATGTTGGATGTGGGCGCGGTCACTGGCGGGGCCAAAAACACATTCAAGGTCGGCCTGGAGTATCAGTACTGGAAGAACAAGTTCGGCGTGGACAGCAATGGCCCCGCCGGCTCCGGCGCTTTCGCCAAGACGCCGATGCTGCGTGCCGAATATCACTTCTGACGCTTAGCCATTCCGCTAGCCACAACGCATCCGCTTAGGAGATGAAACCAATGAGTCACTTAAAACACTTCCAGTTCAATGCCAAGCGCCGTCAGGTGCTGAAGGGCTTGGCCGGCGCAGGGCTGACCACCGTCATGGGCGGGTTTGGCATCAAGGCGGCGCAAGCCGCCGGCAAAGTCACGATGGGCTTTATCTATGTCGGCCCCCGAGACGATTTCGGCTATAACCAGGCCCACTACGAAGGCAAATCGGCGCTTGCCAAGCAGTCTTGGATCAAGGCCGTCGACCAGGAGAACGTGCCGGAAACCATCGAGGTGCAGAAGGTCATGGAGGGCATGATCAATCTGGACGGCGCCCAAGTTCTGTTCCCCACGTCTTTCGGCTACTTCGATCCGCACATTCTGAAAGTGGCCCCCAAGTACCCGAATGTCATGTTCCTGCATTGCGGCGGCCTCTATGACGCCAAGAAACACCCCAAGAATGTGGGCAGCTATTTTGGTTATATCGACGAACCGGTTTACGTCTCCGGTATCGTCGCCGGCCATATGAGCAAGACCGGCAAGCTGGGTTACATCGCCGCCATGCCGATTCCGCAGGTACTGCGCAACATCAACAACTTCACGATGGCGGCCCGCAGCGTGAACCCGAAGATCACCGTACAGGTCGTATTTACCGGCGGCTGGTCGAACCCGGTCAAGGAGGCCGAGGCGGCAAATAGCCTGATCGACCAGGGTATCGATGTGCTGACCTGTCACGTCGACAGCCCGAAGGTCGTTGTGGAAACCGCTGAAAAGCGCGGCATCTACTCCTGCGGCTATCATGCGAATCAAGCCAAGCTCGCCCCCAAAGGTTTCCTCACCGGCGCCGAATGGAACTGGAGCAAGGTCTATTTGGATTACGCCAAGATGATCGCCGGCGGCGAGAAGATTCCCAACCTCATCCGTGGCGGCTTTAAGGAAGGCATCGTCAAGAGCTCGCCTTATGGCAAGGCGGTCAGCGCGAAGGCCAAGGCCCATGCCGATAAAGTGCGCGCCCAGTTCATGGCCGGCGATTTCGTGGTCTATAAGGGCCCGATAAAGGACAACACCGGAAAGACGGTGGTTCCCCAGGGCAAGGCCTATGGCCAGACCGATATCTGGCTGGAAAGTATGGACTGGCTGGTAGAAGGCGTCATCGGCAGCACCAAGGGTTAATACATGCCAATCGCCCTAGCCCCATTTTTAATTCCCCTCTCGGCGCTTCTACTCTCCTCGGTGTTGTTTGGGGCCTTTGTGTGGATGGCTGGGGCGACCCCCTCGGACGTATATCAATCGATCTATCGTGGCGCATTCGGAACCTGGTATTCCTGGCAGAACACCCTGACCCGTGCCGCCCCGCTGATGCTCACCGCACTATGTACGGCACTGCCTGCGCGCCTTGGCCTGGTCGTTATCGGCGGCGAGGGCGCCGTAGTTATCGGCGGATTGGTCGCGGCCTTGGCTGGCATCGCCCTGTTGGATGCCCATCCGATGGTGGCCCTTATTGGCATGGCTTTGGCATCGATGATCGCTGGCGGCGTACTCATCGGCCTAGTCGGCTGGCTGAGACAGGCTAGAAACGTCAATGAAACGATCAGCTCTCTTCTATTCAACTACATTTGCATCGCCATCCTGAATTTCTTGGTGGTCGGCCCCCTGCGCGACCCTGAAACCCTGAACAAACCGTCGACCCATCATATCGGCGAGACACATATGCTCGGCTACTTGGGCGATTCCTCCATACACATGGGCTTTGCCTTTGGCCTGATCGCCTGCCTGATCCTATGGATACTCTATAAGCACACGACATTCGGCTTTGCCGTGGATATGGTCGGCGGCAATGCCCGCGCGGCTCGATTGTCCGGCCTGCCGGTGCGGAAGATCATGCTGCTGGTCACCTTTATGGGCGGCGCTGCCGCGGGTTTGGCCGGCATGATCGAGGTGGCCGCCGTGCACGGCAGAGCCAACGCTTCCCTGAATGCCGGCTACGGTTATGAAGGCATCCTGATCGCCTTTGCGGCGCGCCATCACCCATTGGCCATCGTCCCGATGGCCATTCTATTCGGCGGCATTCGCGCCGCCAGTGATTTGCTGCAAAGAAACCACGACCTACCCGATGCCACCAGCCTTGTGCTCCAAGGCATCATCTTCGTGCTTGTTTTGGCCAGCGAAGCGATCTATGCCCGCATGGCCGCTAAAAGTGGATACAAGTCATGAATGCCGACGACGTCCAGTGGCTGAATGTGTTCATCGCCGTGCTTGGCGGTGCCACGCGCGTGGGCACACCCTTCCTGTTCGTCAGCCTGGGGGAATGCCTGACCGAAAAAAGCGGCCGGATCAATCTTGGCCTTGAAGGCAACCTCATCATGGGCGCCATGGCGGGTTATGGCATCTCATGGCTGACGGGCTCGCCTTGGCTGGGTGTGTTCGCTGCCGGGGCCACCGGCCTGGTATTGGGTTTTATTCATGCGCTGCTTTGCCAGCAGCCGCGGGTCAACGACATTGCCGTCGGTATCGCGCTCATGATTCTTGGCACCGGCCTGGCTTTCTTCCTGGGCAAACCGCTGATCCAGCCTAGCGCACCCAAACTGGCCGCCGTCCATTTGGCTTCCTGGAGCGACAACCCCGCGCTACGTTCAGCGCTGGAGATCAATATTTTGTTCGTGGTCGGCGCCCTGCTGGCACCGGCAATGGCCTGGTTTTTCAAGAACACGCGCTGGGGGCTGGCTATCCGGACCGTGGGCGAAAGTGACGATGCCGCACGGGCCATGGGGCTCGACATCAATGGCGTGCGCATGCTTGCCACCATGGCTGGCGGTTTTTTGGCCGGCGTGGGCGGCGCCTTTCTATCCCTCTACTACCCAGGCGGCTGGAGTGAAGGCCTATCGAGTGGCCAGGGCCTGATGGCAGTGGCCTTGGTCATTTTCGCCCGCTGGGATCCGATCCGCTGTCTGTATGCCTCCCTGCTCTTCGGCGGGGCCGGCGCGCTGGGCCCGGCATTGCAATCGGTCGGCGTGACTTCGGGCTATTACTTGTTCAATGCCGCGCCCTATGCCCTGACCCTGGTACTGATGATCGCCACCTCCTCGACCAAGGTGCGCTCACGCATGCCCGGCACATTGGCGGCCCGTTAACGCAAGGTGGAGATGAAAATGAATTCATATGTCGAGTCCGACCCCTATCCGTGGCCCTATGACGGCGACTTCCGCCCGGAAAATACCGCGCTGATCATCATCGATATGCAGACCGATTTCTGCGGCATCGGCGGTTATGTCGATCGCATGGGCTACGACCTCTCGCTCACGCGTGCGCCGATCGAGCCCATCGCGCGGGTGCTTGCTGCCGCACGCGAACAAGGCATGTTGGTCATCCACACCAGGGAAGGCCATCGCCCGGATCTCACCGACTTGCCCGACAACAAACGCTGGCGTAGCCAACGCATCGGCGCCGGCATCGGCGACCCAGGGCCTTGTGGCCGCATTCTGGTACGCGGCGAGCCGGGCTGGGAAATCATCCCGGAACTGGCTCCCCGACAGGGCGAGCCCATCATCGACAAACCCGGCAAAGGTTCCTTCTACGCTACGGATCTGGAGCTGTTGCTGCGCAAGGCCGGCATCCGGAACCTAGTCATCACCGGCATCACCACTGATGTCTGCGTGCACACCACGATGCGCAACGCCAACGACATGGGCTTTGAATGCCTGCTGCTGGAAGACTGCTGTGGTGCCACGGACATGGGCAACCACTTGGCCGCCGTGAAGATGGTGAAAATGCAAGGCGGCGTATTCGGCGCCGTTGCCACGTCGGCGCAATTGCTCAAGGCGCTGGCATGACCGGCTTGGCCCTGGAAGCCATCAACGTCAGCAAACGCTTTGGCGACTTGCAGGCCTTGGATCGCGTCTCGCTCAAGCTGAAAAAAGGCGGCATCCATGCGCTGCTTGGCGAGAACGGGGCGGGCAAAAGCACCTTGGTCAAATGCATCGTCGGTTTCTACACGCCGGACGAGGGTGAAGTGCTTCTGGGCGAACATCAACAGCTCATCAGCAATCCGCGGGATGCCCACGACCTGGGTATCGGCATGGTCTATCAGCATTTCACCCTGGTGCCCAATATGACCGTGCTGGAGAACCTGGTGCTGGCCCGCCCCCGCCTGCCATCGATCATCGACTGGAACAAGGAGCGCATGGCCATCGCGGAGCGCATGAAGGGTATGCCTTTTCAATTGCCGTTGGATGCGCCGGTCAACCACCTGGCCGCCGGCGAGAAGCAAAAGCTGGAGATCATCAAACAGCTTCTGCTCGACGTGAAGGTCTTGATTCTGGATGAGCCGACATCCGTATTGACCCCCGACGAGGCCGATGAAGTGCTGGGCCAAATCAAAGACATGGCCCGACGCACGGGGCTTGCCGTGCTGATGATCACGCACAAATTCCGCGAAGTCGTTTTGTATGCGGACGATGTCACCGTGTTACGTCGAGGCCGATATGTTGGATCGGAAAGAGTCGGCGACGTCAGTGTCGAAAAAATGTCCGAGATGATGGTGGGCCGTGAATTCTCCGGCACGGCGTTAGCCCGCGAACCGGCTGCCGATCAGGGCGTGAAACTGGCCATCGACGCATTGACGATCGAAGACGATAGCGGATTGCCTGCGGTGTCCAACCTGTCATTGACGGTCAAGGGCGGGGAAATAGTAGGTATCGCCGGCGTTTCCGGCAACGGCCAACGCGAGCTGGTCGAAGCCCTAGCCGGCCAGCGCCCCACCACCGGTGGCGAAATACGCGTCATGGGCGAACGATACCGGGGCGAACGCCAAGAGTTGTTGCGTCACAGGTTCCACTGTCTGCCGGAAGAGCCGCTGAGAAACGCCAGCGTGTCGCGCATGAGCGTTGCGGAAAACCTCGGCTTTCGCTGCTTCGACCGCCCACCGCACAGCATCGGCGGCTTCCTTCGTCGTCGTGCAATAAACGCTTATGCGCAACGGTTGATCGCGGAGTTCAAGGTAAGCCCCGCCAACACCGCCATCCCGATCGGAAACCTATCGGGCGGCAATGTGCAGCGGGCCATACTTGCACGTGAACTGTGGGATCAACCCAATGTGCTCGTCGTGGCCAATCCTTGTTTCGGCTTGGACTTTACCGCTGTGGCGGAGATCCACGCCCGCCTCATGGCCGCCCGTAACGCCGGTGCCGCCGTGCTGCTGATCAGCGAGGACCTGGATGAAATCATCGAGCTGGCCGACCGCATCGACGTCATCTCGGACGGCCGGCTTGTCTATGAAACCACCCCTCAAGCCGCCGATCCGATTGTCATCGGCCACCATATGGCCGGCCATGCCGGGGAACCCCATGCCCATTAAAGCCAAGCCCTATCCTTTTGCGCTCCCCCCCACGCAGCCGCCGGCCTTGATCGTTATCGACATGCAGCGCGATTTTGTGGAGCCTGGCGGCTTTGGCGCGTCCCTTGGCAACGATGTCGCTCGACTGCAGGCCTGCGTGCCTGTCATCGCAAAACTTATCGCTGTCGCACGGCGCTTGGGCTTGCCGGTAATCCATACCCGTGAGGCGCACCGCCCAGACCTTTCCGACTGTCCCTCGGCCAAGCGATTGCGGGGCGATTGCCGCTTGAGAATTGGTGACGCCGGGCCAATGGGCCGGTTGCTGATCGATGGCGAGCCTGGTAATGCCATCGTCGACGAGCTCAAACCCATCCCGGGCGAAATTGAAATTGCCAAACCGGGCAAGGGCGCATTCTATGCGACGCCGTTGCAGGAAATATTGCAGCAGAGGGAAATCACGCATTTGCTGTTTACCGGCGTCACCACTGAAGTCTGCGTGCAGACCACCATGCGCGAGGCCAATGACCGTGGCTACACGTGTTTGCTCGTGGCCGATGGCACCGAAAGTTATTTCCCGGAATTCAAACGCGCCACCTTGGACATGATCACGGCACAAGGCGGCATCGTCGGCTGGGTAGCCGGTAGCGAGGCCGTGATCGACGGATTGGAGAAGACCTATGGATAGGCAACTGGATTTGCACACCCTGGCCGACGTCACTTCAATCCCCGACCGGCTGGATGAGTTTGTCTGGGAAACGCTGCGGCCGGGCGTGGATATCTGCAAGCTCCATCAAGACTTGGCAGGCAACACCAAAATGGCCCTACTGCGCTATATCCCCGGCGCGACCGTTCCAGAACATTTACACGTGGGCATGGAATATATCCACGTGCTGTCCGGCTCCCAGCAAGATGAAAAAGGCATTTATCCGGCCGGCACGGTCGTGATCAACCGAACGGGATCGAAACATAGCGTAGCCAGCCCGGAAGGTTGCGTGGTTTTGGCCATATGGGAAGTACCGGTGCGGTTTTTGTAGCTTGGCCCGACCCGACAACCATTGCGCAATCAGATGACCGAAAAATGATTCTAAGCCTGGATATTGACCATTTACAAAAGCTCTATCGGTCTAAGGCCATCACCCCGACCGATACCGTTCAGGTATTGATCGACCGCATGAACGGGAGCGACGCGCATCACATCTGGATCAGCCGCCTGGACGACGACACCTTGCGCAACTATGCCAGGGACCTGGGCAAGCGCGACCCGGCAGCGCTGCCACTGTATGGCATCCCCTTCGCCATCAAGGACAATATCGATCTGGCCGGCCTACCCACTACCGCCGCCTGCCCCGCCTTTGCCTACAACCCGAACAAAAGCGCCGCTGTCGTGCAACGGCTCATCGATGCCGGCGCCATCCCGATCGGCAAAACCAATCTTGACCAATTCGCCACCGGATTGAACGGCACGCGCTCACCGTACGGGGCATGCCGAAATGCCTTTGACCAGCAGTATATTTCCGGTGGATCAAGTTCCGGCTCGGCTGTCGCCGTCGCGCTCGGCCTGGTGAGCTTCAGCCTAGGCACCGACACCGCCGGCTCAGGCCGTGTTCCAGCCGCCTTCAACAATATCGTTGGCCACAAGCCCAGCCGAGGATTGCTGTCTACCACCGGGGTGGTGCCTGCCTGCCGCTCCCTGGACACGGTCTCGATTTTCACCCTGACCGCAGAGGATGCCGAGCAGGTCATGGCCGTTGCCATGGCTTTCGATGCGGCCGATCCCTATTCACGCAAACAGATACCGCATGGTTTCGATTTCGGCGATTCGGATCACTTTCGTTTTGGCCTGCCTTCAGAGAAGTATCTCGAATTCTTTGGCAACAGCGAGACCCCCAAGCTATTTCTAAATGCCGTGGAGCGCCTGAAGGCTTTGGGTGGCGTCCCTGTGGAAATCGATCTGGCGCCGTTCTTGCAGGTAGCCAGGATGCTCTACGAGGGGCCCTGGGTTGCAGAGCGCTATCTCGCCATCAAGACATTCTTCGATACAAAAACGGATGAGGTGCGTTCCCCTGTGCGCGAAATCATAGCCAGCGGCCGTGACTACAGCGCAGCCGATGCCTTTGCCAGCTTCTACGCCTTGCAATCGGCGAAGCGCCTCTGCGATGCGGTATGGCAAGGGATCGATGTATTGATCACCCCGACGGCGGGCACGATCTACCGGATAGCCGAGATGGAGGCCGATCCGATTCGGCTCAACAGCAACCTCGGCTACTACACCAACTTCATGAATCTCCTCGACCTGGCCGCCACTTCGGTGCCGGCCGGGTTTCAGATGAATGGCCTACCCTTTGGCGTCACCCTTGTCGCCCCACCGCATCAGGACGCACCGCTGCTGCATTTGGCATCCCGCCTCCACCGGGCCCTCGGCGGGACCCTGGGCGCAACAGCACACCCCATGCCCCCAAGCCGGCGAGGCGAGCCACAAGCCTCAAGCCAGATCCGCATTGCAGTAGTCGGGGCGCACCTCGCCGGCTTGGTGCTCAATCAGCACTTGCTCGAGCGCGGTGCGCGCTTGGTGCGCGCCACATCGACGGCCAGCAAATATCGCCTCTATGCACTACCGGATGGGAAGCGTCCGGGTCTGGTCAGGGTTGCCCAAGGCGGTGCCGCGATCGCCTGCGAGGTCTGGGAAATGCCGGCTGTGCATTTCGGCGGCTTCGTTTCCGGCATTCCGGAACCGCTGGGCATTGGCAAGATTGAATTAGCGGATGGCAGCATCGTCAACGGCTTTATATGCGAAGCCATTGGAATAGAGGGTGCGCGCGATATCACGGAATATCGAGGTTGGCGCGGCTGGCTTGAAAACAGGCCCGCCGCATCCTGAGTCGATCGCTCGGGCCGTCCTACTTAACCCGCCCCTGCCCACCACCAGCGCGGAAACCACTTCAACTCTCTGCCGGCCTGATCGCCGCCACCTTGCTCATCGCCAGATTCGCCGCCGCCGTGCGCGTCTCCACGCCCAGTTTTTCGAACACGTGTTCCAGGTGCTTGTTCACCGTGCGCGGGCTGGTGCCGAGGATTTCGCCGATGTCTTTGTTGATCTTGCCCTTGCTCACCCAATAGAGCACTTCGGCCTCGCGCGTGGTGAGGCGGAAGGCGGCGATCAGCGCCTCGATCACCGCGGCATGGTTTTCTTCGCGCAGCACCAACAGCCATTCGCCTTCGTGGCCGAGGTGGCTGGGGTCGTGCAAAGTGGCGAGTAGACGGCGCGTTTCGTCAGCCACGAGCACGGGCGGTTCGCGGTTTTCGGCGGCGGCCTTTTGCGCCTCGGCGATCCAACCGAGCAGGCGGGGCGGCGCCTGGTCGTGTTCGACGGTGAAGTAGTCGCGCAGCAGCTTGCGCGCGAGCGGGGTCTGCCAGACCAGCCGGCCATCGGCGGCGCGAACGGCGACGGTGGCCTGACCGAAGGCATCGAGCGCGCTGCGCGCCTGCTTCATTTGCCGGGCGTTTTGCATGTGTGCGGCGATGCGAGCCAGCACTTCTTGCGGCTTGATCGGTTTGGTCACATAGTCGGCGCCGCCGGCGGCGAAGGCGGCGACGACGTGTTCGGTCTCGGTCAGGCCGGTCATGAAGATGATGGGAATGTGCTGGGTGGCGAAGTCCGCCTTCATCCGCCGCGCAACTTCAAAACCGTCCATGCCGGGCATGACGGCATCGAGCAGCATCACGTCAGGCCGGCTGTGGCCGGCACGCTGCAAGGCGCTTTCGCCATTGGTGGCGACCAGCACGGTATAGCCGGCGGTATCCAGCGCATCGTGCAGCAGGGACAGGTTTTCCGGCACATCGTCGACGATGAGGACGATGTCGGCGTTGGCGCGATCAAGCGGCATCGGGTGCTTCCTCGTTCAAACCTTTGCGCAGTATCTCGCGCATGGCGTCGAACTGGAACTGCCGCGCCAAGGCACGCATGGCCTCGACGAAATCGGCATAGTCCCCGCTCGTCTGGGCGATGGTATCGAGTTGGCTGTGCATGCCGCGCACATAGCCGAGGTCGATCTGCTCGCCCAAGGCGCGCAATTGCGCGGCTGGCGGATAGCGAAACTCGGCCGGCGGCGCAGCCGGGACCGGCGCGACCGCAGGCGCTTCACGGCTGACCCATTCCAACTTGAGCCGCTGGCCGATCCAGTCCAGCAGTTCGTTTACCCGCACCGGCTTGGTGATGAAGCTGTCGGCGTCGATACCGGCATCGTTGTCGGTGCCCTTCTCGAAGGCGTTGGCGGAGATGACGGCGATTTCGGCATCGCTGATGCCGCTGGCGTGGATGCGGCGAATGGTCTCCCAGCCGTCGATGCCGGGCATGGCCAAATCGATGAAGATGAGGTGCGGCCGGAAGCGCGGGATGAGCTCGAGGCAGTCCAGGCCGGAGGCGGCCTGGGCCAGCTGGAAGCCTAGCGGTTCGAGCACGCTGACCAGCAACTCGCGGTCGGTCTTTTCGTTGTCGACGATCAGGATCCGGCGGCGCACGCCGACGTAACCGATACGCTGGGCGCGGTGCAGGGTCTCGGCCCCCGGCGCCGACTGCGGCAGGAACAAACGCACGCGGAAACGCGAGCCCTGGCCCGGCACGCTCTCCACGCTCAGCTCGCCGCCCATCACGTCGGTGAGCATTTTGGCGATGGTGAGCCCCAGGCCGGTGCCGCCGGTGGCGCCGACATGGCTGGCACTGCCGCGCAGGAAGGGCTCGAAGATGTGCGACAGCTCTTCCGGCGCGATGCCAGGGCCGGTGTCCTCGATGTCGAACACGGCCATCTCGCGTTGGTATCTGGCGCGGAAGGTCACACCGCCGCGGGCCGTGAACTTCACCGCATTGCCGAGGATGTTGATCAAGATCTGGCGTAGGCGCCGCTCGTCGACCCGCACCCAAATCGGCAGTTCGCTTGCGGGCTCGTAGCTGAAGGCGATGCCCTTGTTGCGGGCCTGCAGCTCGAACATGCCGACGATTTGCTGCATGAAGTCATGGAAGTCGAGCGGTTTGACGTTGAGGCTGAGCTTGCCGCTTTCGATGCGGGCGATGTCGAGGGTGCCTTCGATCAACGACAGCAGATGGTCGCCGCTGCGGCGGATGACGCTCACCGCCTGGCGGCGGCTGGGCGGCAGCGCTTCGTCGCCATCCAAGATTTGGGCATAGCCGAGGATGCTGTTGAGCGGCGTACGCAGCTCGTGGCTGATGGCGGTGATATAACGGCTCTTGGCCTGGTTGGCCTGCTCGGCGGTCTGCTTGGCCTTTTGCAGCAACTCGTCGGTGCGGCGATGCGATTCGATCTCTTGCATCAGCAATTGGGTCTGGCGATTCGATTCTTCCTGCGCCACCTGGCGGCTCTTTTGCGTGAGCACCAGCCACCAGGCAACGATGCCGGAGATCAGCAACAGCACGGCAAAGCCGCGCATGAACGACTGTTGCAGCACCGGCCGCAAGAGCGTTTCGGTTTCCGACAGCGCCAGCACTTCCTGGTAATAGAGCAGACCGCTGACCAACGCGATCAAGGGCACGATCGCCGCCATCAGCAACAGGTAGTGGCCCAGCCCCGCCTCCAGATAGGGCCAGATGGGGCGCGGCAGCAGCCGGCGCAACAGGCTGGCCCATTGGTCGGACAGCCGGGCCTGCGGCTTGCACAGGTCGTGGCAGCGCGCATCGAGCGAACAGCAGAGCGAACAGATGTCGCCCTGATAAGCCGGGCAGTACGCCATGTCCTCGGCTTCGTAGTGCTTGTCGCAGATGCTGCAGGCGTGATTGCCGGTGTTTGTCGGGGCCATGGCCTCGGGCTGCCGCGCGATGTAATAGCGCCCCTGCGTCAGCCAAGCGATCAACGGCGCGCAGACGAAGGCCGCGGCCATGGCGATGAAGGTAGCGAAGGGTTGCGCCGCCTGGCCGAACAGGCCGACGTAGGCGGCGATGGACAAGGCCGAGGCGATGCCCATGGCACCGACGCCGACCGGGTTGACGTCGTAGAGATAGGCACGGCGGAACTCGATACCGGGCGGCGACAAGCCGAGCGGCTTGTTGACCACCAGGTCGGCCACGACGGCCATCATCCACGCCACCGCCACGTTGGAATACAGGCCCAGCACCCGGCCCATGGCCTGGAACAGATCGAGCTCCATCAACATCAGCGCGATGAGCGTGTTGAACACCACCCAGACCACGCGGCCCGGATGGCTGTGGGTGAGCCGGGCGAAGAAATTGGACCAGGCCAGCGAACCGGCATAGGCGTTGGTGACATTGATCTTGAGCTGGGAGATGACCACGAACAGCGCGGTCGCCGCCGCGGCCCAGCCGGCATAGGGGAAGACATAGCCATAGGCGACGAGGTACATCTGGTTCGGGTCCACCGCCCGTACCCCGGGCACGAAATGCCGGATCGCCACATAGGCGAGCATGGCGCCGCCCAGCATCTTGATCACACCCGGCAGCACCCAGCCGGGGCCGCCGATCAACACGCCGGCCAGCCAGCGCTTGCGATTGGCTGCCGTGCGCTCGGGCATGAAGCGCAGGTAATCGACCTGCTCGCCCATCTGGGTGATCAGCGCCATCACCACGGTCATAGCGGCACCGACCAAGTGCAGGTCGACCCTGCCGCCCGTCGGCGCCTGCCCGGCATAGGCGGTCAGGCCATCGAGCACGCCGGGGTCCTTCGCCAGCAAAAACAGATAAGGCAATACCAACATGATCAGCCAGATCGGCTGGGTGAGGGTTTGCAAGCGGCTGATCGCGGTAATACCGTGCGTCACCAGCGGGATGATCACCAGGGCGCAGACCAGATAGCCCCAGGCCGGCGGGATACCGAACACCAGCTCCAGGGCATAGGCCATGATGGCGGCCTCGAGCGCGAAGAAGATGAAGGTGAACGAGGCGTAGATCAGCGAGGTGATGGTCGAGCCGAGGTAGCCGAAGCCGGCACCCCGGGTCAGCAGGTCCATGTCCAGGCCATGCCGTGCGGCGGCCAGGCTGACCGGCAGGCCGACCAGAAAGATGATCAGGCCTGCCGCCAGGATGGCGAGCGCGGCATTGATGAAGCCGTAATGCACCAGCAAGGTGGCGCCGACCGCCTCCAGCACCAGAAACGAGGCCGCGCCGAAGGCGGTGTTCGCCACGCGCAGCTCGGTCCACTTGCGGTAGCCCTTGGGCGTAAAGCGCAGGGCGTAGTCTTCCAGCGTCTCGTTGGCGACCCAGGTGTTGTAGTCGCGACGCGCCTTGACCACCCGCTGAACGGCCTCGCCCGGTCTCGAAGAATGCTGATGATCCGTTGCCATGGCCATTATTGTCGCACTCTAGCGCGATATACCGGCAACTGGCCGGCAGCGTCGTCGACTAGAGCCGCTGAGCCGACAGGCTCTGCAGCGAAACAGCCCGGCCCATACGCTGTTCACCGAGGACCGCCTTGCGTCGGCCAACCGAGTGGCCATGGGTCAACGCAAAAAAAAGGGAGCGCCTCCGCGCTCCCTTCTTGCCCGATTACTACGGACAGGCAACCGCCCTGCTTACTATTTCGCCCGCAAGCAGAAGCCGACTTCGGTGTGGTTATAGTTGTGCGACCCCGATTTGCTGCCCACGATCGAGCGGTCCCAAACCTGCAACTGCACGACGTAGCCGCATGGCTTCATCTTCTTCGGCGATGCGGTATCGAGGGACCAGGCGCTGCCCGGCGAAGCCGGCGTCGGCGACGTCGACGGCTGGGCCGTGGTCGGCGCATTGGACGGGAACGCGGCGGTATTCGGCATGGTGCTCAGCGAGAAACCGCCGAAGTAGGTGTCGCGCGCCACGAAATGGCCGGTGATGGTATCGCCTTCGACAAAGGTCTTGCAGTCGCCGCCGCTGTCGATGTGGATGTCGATCATCGGCGATGCCAGCGGCGGTGCGGTCAGCGGCGCGGTGTTGTCGAGCTGGATCAGGTAGTCGGGGCTGGTCGCAATGATGTTCGGCGACGGCAGCAAGGCGTCGGCCACCTCGATCCGGACCGCCCAGAGTTCGTCGCCAGCCGAATGCCAAAGCGCGAGCCGCGTATCCAGATAGAGCGACGGGTCCTTGTAGGTGAAGAAGCCGGTCGCCGGATCGGCCACCTGCGGGTCGGACCCGACATCGGCGCGCCTGAGGTTGAAGCTGGTGGTGACGTAGCTGTAGGCCCCGGGCGGATCGCTGAGCTTGCGCGCGCCGATGCGGTAGTAATAGCCCGGCTGGAACTTGCCCTCGACGACCACGAGGCCACCGAAGGGGCAGGGCCTGCCGAGCCCCCAGCTGTCGGCCGGCAATTCGTCGTACCAGAACTTCGCGCTCGCGGTGGTCAGGCCGGAGACGGGATCGATGTCTTCGACGTTGATACCGCCGAGCGACCTGATCTTGGCCGTCAACTCGTCTTCCGTCACACCCGGCCTGATCTGGACATGCGTGTCCAGCCGGTTGCCCCAGTAGGGCACGGCGTCCGGGTCGGTGTCCGAGGGCGGCGTCGCCCACGACAGGACCGCCCGAATCCGGCCGATCTTCGGCGTTTCGCAGGGGCGGCGCACCGCGTCGAGATCGACCGGCAGGGTCGCCATATAGTAGAGGCCGTCCGCCGGGATGTCGGCGATGTCATGGACCGCCACCTCGGCCCGGCCCAGATAGGTCCACTCGCAGGTGTCGTCCCAATCGGCCCAGAACGCCACATACTCGGTGCTGCCGGCCGTGCACAGGTCGCCGGAATAGCCGCCCGGGCGCTTCACGATGAAGGTGCCGACGAGCCACTCCCGGTTGTAGTCGAGGCCGATGCAGCTCAGTTCTTCGTAGCTGGTGTCGCCGCTGGTCTTCTCGATGGCGGCGACGGCCTCGGCCCAGTCGAGGCCAAGCGCTTTCCATTCGGCGATCTTCGTATTCACGCTCATGTCGCTGAGCAGCGGCGACTTGAGCGCAGACACGATCTGGCTGAAGCCGAGCCGGTGCGGTTCCACGGCGCTCCTGGCGGCCTTGCCGGTCGCACCGGTCTTGTATTGCTTGACCAGGGCATGGAGTTCGACCGGCGGCGGCCCCGGCTCGGGTAGCGGAACGAATTCCAGATGCTTGAGGCTCTCGGGCAATTCGATCTGCTTGTCCAGCTCCAGGCCGATGGCCGTTGCGATGTCCTTGATCAATAGCTTCCGCGGCTTGATCTGGATATGCCGGTCGAGCACGTTGCCCCAGACCGGCGAGTCCAGCGGGTTCACGCTCGGCAGCACGTTCCAGGAAAGCACCCCGCGCACCTTCGGCATGACCGCATGCTTACAGTATTCGCGCCACTTCGCCGGGTCGATCGGCAAGGTGACGACATAGCTCAAGTGCTTGTTCTGCTTCTTGGCGCAATCGAGTCCGTTCGGCAGGTCGTGGATCGAGAAGCCGACCGCGCCCAAGTCTTGCCAGCCTGCGCCGAAATCGGCAAAGAAGCGGACATATTCCGTGGTGCCGGCCGAGCAAAGATCGCCGCCATATCCGTAGGGCAGTTTTATCTGCACGGTCGCCTCGAGCAGGTCTTGCGCGGGGTTGAAGCCGATGCAAGTGAGTTCCTCGTACTTGGTGTTGTCGGCCATCTTCTTGACCGGCTTGAAGGCGCTGTCGCTGACCGTACCGAAGTGGTTCGGATTCTTCAGCAGAAGCTGTTTGAAGTTCGAGCGTTCTGATTCGATTTTCACCACTGTGCTTGCGTTCATGATCTGGTTCTCCCTTCTGTTATGAATGACGTCTGCGTATTCCGGGCCGATTGCGTCTCACCTTCCTCGGCCTGATGAATCTCTCGCTGGCCGCTTTCAAGTCGAAAAAGCCAAGAATGGATTCAGCGCCCGGACTGAGGCCGACGAAAATGCCCGCGCCCTGGCCTGCCGGCCAGGCACTTCTTTTACTTGCCGATGAATCTCCCTGCCCTTGTATGGCTTGGCTGATGCCAAGCCTTATTCCCCCCGATGGAGGTTATGCGTTTAACTATTAGACCACCGGGCCCGGCACCACAAGCGGCAGGCCCAGCCTAGCTGCCATGGCCGAGGCCTGGGGCGGTGAATGCGCGGTGCGGCAAGGCCGCTGCGCCGGCGCTGCCTGCTCGCCCATAGCACTTAAGCCGGCACCTCAGGGTAAGCGCACACTCTCATGAAGGCATTTGATGTAAAAGCCCATGGCTAATGAATGTTTCCGGCAGAACCACCCCCTGCACGGGCGACCGACCCTCATTTTTCAAATAAATCGCCCCCGCTGCACTGACCCGCCCTTGAAATAGCCCCACCCCGTCCCTATCATTAGCACTCGTTGGGGCCGAGTGCTAATGCTTGGCCCCCGCCGTTTTGCAAACCCATAACTCAACTGCTTATTTTGGAGGCAATCGTGAAGATTCGTCCTTTGCACGACCGCGTGATCGTTAAGCGCATGGAAGAAGAACGTAAGACCGCTTCCGGCATCGTCATCCCCGACGCCGCCACCGAGAAACCCGACCAGGGCGAAGTGCTCGCCGTCGGCCCCGGCAAGAAAGACGACAGCGGCAAGACCATCGCCATGGAAGTGAAGGTGGGCGACCGCGTGCTGTTCGGCAAATATGCCGGCCAGGCCGTGAAGATCGACGGCGACGAAGTCCTGGTCATGCGCGAAGAAGACATCATGGGTGTGGTGGAGAAGTAATTTCGCTACGCGAAATCACTTCTGACCGACTTACCGAATTCAAAGATTTAGGAGTTTCAAATGGCTGCTAAAGACGTACGTTTTGGCGATTCTGCCCGGCACCGCATGGTGGCCGGCGTCAATGTCCTGGCCGATGCGGTCAAGGTGACCCTGGGCCCCAAGGGCCGCAACGTGGTGCTGGAGCGCTCGTTCGGCGCCCCCACCGTGACCAAGGACGGCGTGTCCGTCGCCAAGGAAATCGAACTGAAGGACAAGTTCGAGAACATGGGCGCCCAGATGGTCAAGGAAGTCGCCTCCAAGACCTCCGACGTGGCCGGTGACGGCACCACCACCGCCACCGTGCTGGCCCAGTCCATCGTCAACGAAGGCATGAAGTTCGTCGCCGCCGGCATGAACCCGATGGACCTGAAGCGCGGCATCGACAAGGCCGTGACCACCCTGGTCGGCGAGTTGAAGAACATCTCCAAGCCCTGCACCACCAGCAAGGAGATCGCCCAGGTCGGCTCCATCTCCGCCAACTCCGACGCCGATGTCGGCCAGATCATCGCCAACGCGATGGACAAGGTGGGCAAGGAAGGCGTGATCACCGTCGAGGACGGCTCGGGCCTGGACAACGAGCTGGACGTGGTCGAGGGCATGCAGTTCGACCGCGGCTACCTGTCGCCGTACTTCATCAACAACCCGGACAAGCAGATGGCCGTGATGGAGAACCCCTTCATCCTGCTGCACGACAAGAAGATCTCCAACATCCGCGACCTGCTGCCGGTGCTGGAGCAGGTGGCCAAGGCCGGCCGCCCGCTGCTGATCATCGCCGAGGACGTCGACGGCGAGGCGCTGGCCACCCTGGTGGTCAACAACATCCGCGGTATCCTGAAGACCGTGGCGGTCAAGGCCCCCGGCTTCGGCGACCGGCGCAAGGCCATGCTGGAAGACATCGCCATCCTGACCGGCGGCACCGTGATCGCCGAGGAAGTCGGTCTGTCGCTGGAGAAGGCCACCCTGCAAGACCTGGGCCAGGCCAAGCGGATCGAAGTGGGCAAGGAGAACTCCACCATCATCGACGGCGCCGGCACCGCCGACGCGATCAAGGCCCGCATCGGCCAGATCAACAAGCAGGTCGAAGAGGCCACCAGCGACTACGACAAGGAGAAGCTGCAAGAGCGCAAGGCCAAGCTGGCCGGCGGCGTGGCGGTGATCAAGGTCGGCGCCGCGACCGAGGTCGAGATGAAAGAGAAGAAGGCCCGCGTCGAAGACGCGCTGCACGCCACCCGCGCCGCGGTGGAAGAGGGCATCGTCCCCGGCGGCGGCGTGGCCCTGCTGCGCGCCCGTTCCTCCATCGCCAAGCTCAAGGGCGACAACCACGACCAGGACGCCGGCATCAAGATCGTGCTGCGCGCGATCGAGGAGCCGCTGCGCCAGATCGTCAACAACTGCGGCGAAGAGGCCTCGGTGGTGGTGAACAAGGTGCTGGGCGGCAAGGGCAACTACGGCTACAACGCCGGCACCGGCGAGTACGGCGACATGGTCGAGATGGGCGTGCTCGATCCGACCAAGGTCACCCGCACCGCGCTGCAGAACGCCGCCTCCGTGGCCGGCCTGATGCTCACCACCGACTGCATGGTCGCCGAGCATCCGGAAGACAACAAGCCCGCGATGCCGGGCGGCGGCGACATGGGCGGTATGGGCGGCATGGGCATGATGTAAAAGCCCCACCGGCCCGTCGGTCCCGACCGGCCTGCCCAAGAAAAAGCCCCGCATCATGCGGGGCTTTTTTATTTTCGGCGCCCGCTTGCAGCCTATGCGGTAACAGCCATGTCACAGACAGGCGAATGACAGCAGCAATTTCTATCCTGTATGCTGTAATCAAAACAATCCGCACAGGACAGGCCTCGGGGGAAGCGACATGCCCAGCCAAACAACGAGGCCGAATACAACGGGAGAATCGCCGTGCCAATATTCGATGCCTCGGATGGCGCCATGGGTGGCCATACGAACAACGCTTTAGCCATCGGTACCGACAGCCGGGCCCGCATTGCGCGTCGAACCGGGAATATCGCGGCGGACGAACATTTTTCCCCGCACCTGATCGGGCAGGATGCGAAATTCCGCGAGGCCCTGCACACCATCCGCCGCCTTGCCAAATATGGCGCCACCGTGCTGATCCAGGGCGAGACCGGCACCGGCAAGGAGCTGGTGGCCCGGGCGATCCACTATCTGGGGCCGGGCGAACAAGGCCCGTTCGTGCCCGTGCATTGCGGCGCCATTCCGGACGAACTCTGCGAGAACGAGTTCTTCGGCCATGCGAAGGGTGCCTACACCGGCGCGCAGGAAAGCCGGTCCGGCATTCTGGCCACCGCCGAAGGCGGCACCCTGTTCCTCGACGAGATCGAATGCCTGTCGCCGCGCATGCAAGCCATCCTGCTCAGGGTGCTGCAGGACCATGCCTACCGCCCGCTGGGCAGCACAAAGCTGGTGCAGGGCCGTTTCCGCATCATCGCGGCCAGCAACCGCAACTTGGCCGCGATGGTGCGCACCGGCGAACTACGGCAGGACCTGTACTACCGCCTGAGCGTGCTGAGCGTGAACTTGCCCAGCTTGCGCCAGCGGCCGAGCGACATCCCCGTGCTGGCGCGCCATTTCATCGGCAAATTCGCGCGCCAATACAGCATGCCCGAGAAACCCTTGAGCCCAGCTGCGCTCAAGGCGCTGACGAACCACGCCTGGCCCGGCAACGTGCGGGAATTGGAAAACTTCATCCACCGTCAATTCCTGCTGAACGAAGGCGGCACCCTGGAATTCACCGCGTCGGCACTGCTCGACGAAGCGCAGACGATGCCTGCCGACAGCCCGGTCGAATCCGATGGCCTCGCCATGCCCCAAGGCGTCGGCTTTCGCCAGGCCAAAGAAACCGTGATTGCCGAGTTCGAGCGGCGCTACCTCCTCCAGTTGATGCGAGATTGCGCCGGCAATATTTCCCAGGCCGCGCGCATATCGGGCAAAGAGCGCAGCAACTTGCGCCGCCTTTTGAAAAAACACGGCGTGTCATCGCACGGCACCCAATAACGGCATGGCATTCGCCGCCCGCCCCACCGGGGTGGGGCGGCAACGCACCACCCGCACACCTCGCAAATACCGCCTGCGCTCGATCTCTTTCGATGACTCGATCCCCTCGCCCTGGGTATTCGCCGCACCAGGCAAAACCACTTCGATCACGCATCCCTTTGATTTGACACGCCACTACGCGTGGCACGAGTCCTGCTAATGGCTAGGCCTGTCTTTCTGGAGTCGACGATGGGCGACAGATCGGTGCGCGCCGCCGTGGCCGGCATCGTGCATTTCCTAGGCTTCCACCCTGAAGCGCGGGATACCGCCGAGGGCATCCGGCGCTGGTGGTTGGCGGAGTACGACGGCGAGCTGTCCGATGCGGATGTACAGGCTGCGCTCGATCAATTGCTGCAGCACGACAGGGTAACGCGCATGACCCTGCCGGACGGCACCCAGCTGTATGCGGGGAAGGACGCCGTCATCGAACAGCGGCTCCAGCGCGAAAGCAAGAACTAGCGCGGAAATTCATCGGTGGCCGCGCATGGCCGCCGCGTGCATGCAACCAGGGACGGCGCCGGCATCCCGCCGGCGAGCCCGCAGATGGAGAGGGAAAACGTATGGCCACTTCTTATTACCATCCTGGGGTCTACATCGAAGAAATCCCCAGCGGCGCGAAGCCCATCGAGGGCGTGTCCACCGCCGTGGCCGCGCTGATCGGCTACACCACCGAGGGGCCGATCGGCGAGGCGACCCTGGTGCACAGCTGGGACGATTACAAAGCGAACTTCGGCGAGATCCAGTCCGAAACCGACGCGATGGGTTTGGCCGCCTTCCACTTTTTCCTCAACGGCGGCAAGGATGCCTATGTCGCCCGTCTGGCCCAGAACGCCATCAACGCCACCCTGCCCGCCGCGAAGATGAAAGGCCGATCGGGCGGCAGCGCCGCCGCGATCAACGTGCTGGACATCAGCGCCGCCAGCGCCGGCGAATGGGGCAACGCGCTGCGGGTCGAGGTGACCGCCAGCGACGGCTACCGTTTCAAGCTTGAGGTCAGCCAAGTGGCAGACGGCGAAACCACCTTACTGGAATCGTTCAGCAACCTGTCGATGGACACCTCCGACGCCAACTATGCGCTGACCGTGATCAACGGCGGCTCCCGGTACATCACCGTCGCGCTGCCCACCGAGATCGAGGGCCACCCGACGACCTATTATCTGAAGGCCACCAGCGTCGGCGGCGACATCTCCGGCAAGGACTGGACGGCGGAAGACGAGAAGGTCGAAGAGGGCATGAGCCTCACCCTCAACATCGACAACCGCGGCGCCAAGAAGATCGAACTCGGCCCCGGCCCCGGCGGCAGCTACGACAGCGGCACCGAGGTGGCGGACGAGATCGAGGCGTTGGTCCTCGCCCTGGGCGACGAGTATGCCGGTTTCACCTGCAGCTACACCGACGGCAAGATCACCCTGACCTCCGGCAGCCAGAGCGCCCGCTCTTCGGTTGTGGTCCGGCCCGGCACGCTGGCAACCCGGCTCAATCTGGGCGTCAGTGCCGGCGGCACCGAAACCCACGGCACTTACGATGTCGCACCCAAGCTCATGGCCGACCTGGAGGCATTGACCGGCGGCGACGATGGCGACAGCCCCGGCCTCGACGACTACACCGATTTTTTCGCCAAGCTGAAAAAGGTGCGCGACGTCAACATCGTGCTGCTGCCGGGGCAATACATGCCGTCCGACGGCACCGGCAACACCATCATCGACGCCGCCTATGGCCACTGCGAGGAAATGAAAAGCCGCATGCTGCTGGTCGACCCGCCGCCCGGCGTGGAACTTACCGACGCCTCTGCGGTATCGGGCCTGAGCCTGCCCACCTCCACCTACACCGCGCTCTACTACCCTTGGGTCAAGGTCGCCAATCCATTCTACGATCGCGACACCAACCCCAACGCCGCCACCACGCTGACCGTCGCGCCGTCGGCCTTCGCCGCCGGCATCTGGGCGCGCACCGACGGCACCCGCGGCGTGTGGAAGGCGCCGGCCGGCGTCGAGGCCACGGTGCGCGGCGTCTCCGCCTTGGAGTACACGGTGGAAGACGGCGACCAGGATCAGCTCAACCCCGAGGGCGTCAACTGCCTGCGCAAACTGCCGAGCTATGGCGCCGTGGTCTGGGGCACCCGCACCCTGTCGACCAAGGCCAATCCGGAATGGCGCTACGTGCCGGTCAGGCGCACCGCGATTTACATCGAGAGCAGCATCTTCAACGGCATCCAATGGGCGGTGTTCGAACCGAACGACCACCGCTTGTGGTCGTCGCTGCGGGCCAATATCGGCGCGTTCATGGATGGCCTGTTCCGGGCCGGTGCGTTCCAGGGGCAAAAGGCGTCGGACGCCTATTTCGTACGCTGCGGCCTGGGCGACACCATGACCCAGGACGACATCGACCGCGGCATGGTCATCGCCATCGTCGGCTTCGCGCCGTTGAAACCGGCCGAATTCGTCATCGTGCGTATCCAGCAAAAGGCTGGCCAGTCCTGAGGGGCCGGCTTTCATACGATTCAGCGAGGAGATAGCAAATGGCAGCCCCCATGTTCTCGGTCAACACCCACCGACACGACCCCTACCGCACCTTCAAATTCCAGATCCTGATCGACGGCAAGCCCGTTGCCGGATTGAAGAAAATGGGTGCCCTGAAACGCAAGACCGAGGCGATCAAATGGCGCACCGGCGGCGACCCCAGCCGCGAGCGCATCCTGCCCGGCGGCACCAGCTACGAGCCGATCACGCTGGAACAAGGCTTGTCGCACGATCCGATATTCGAAGACTGGGCCAACCTGGTGAACAACATCGAGGGTGACGCCGCCATGTCGCTGAAAAACTTCCGCAAGGACATCGTGATCAACGTGCTCAACCTGCAAGGCCAGGTGGCGATCTCCTACAAGGTCTTTCGCGCCTGGGTTTCGGAATACCAGGCCTTGCCGGAGATGGACGCCGGCGCGATGAACGCGGTGGGCATCCAGACCCTTACCTTGCAGCACGAGGGCTGGCAGCGCGACGGCGCGGTCAGCGAACCGACCGAGTCCTGAGCGGAGCCGACATGCAACTGCCCGGCGGCCTGGTGGAAGACGGCATCAGGCGGCGCGACTGCGCGTTCCGCCCGCTTTCCGGCACGCTCGAACTCGCCTTGGCCGAGGCCGGCGAGACGGCCGGCAATACACCGCGCGCCGTCACGCTGGCCTTGGCCACGGTCTTGGGCCACTTAGGCGGCGCGCCGGCCACGCCGCAACGCGTGGCGCAGCTTTGCGTGGCCGACCGCCAATTCCTGATGCGCGAATTGGAACGACACCTGGGCCATACCGACGGCTGGTTCCAGGTGGCCTGTCGCGCTTGCGCTGCGCAGTTCGATTTCCATCTCGACTATGCCGAGCTGCCGGTGCAAGAGGCCAGTGCGGCGTATCCGAGGGTCCATGTCGCAGTGGCCGGGCAGGACCTGGCCTTCCGCCTGCCGACCGGAGCCGACCAGGAGGCCCTGGCCAGCCTGCCGGTTGCCGAGGCCCAATCTTGGCTGCTGCGGCAATTGGCCCAACAGCCCGTCGCCGTCGACGAACTCGACGCGCAGGCAATCGCCGCCATCGAGGCCGAATTGGAAGCGGTATCCCCTGGCGTCGTCGTGCAGGTGCAGGCCCATTGCCCGGAATGCGGTGCCGAAAACCAGGTGGACTTGAACCCCTACCGCGCCTTGTCGCACAGCAGTGAAGCGTTATTGCAGGAGGTGCACCAGATTGCCGCCCACTACCACTGGGGTGAAGCGGAAATCCTCGCGCTGCCGCGCACGCGCCGACAGCGCTACCTGCACCTGATCGACCGCGCCCGCGGCATGGCGGATTGAGATGGCCATCTTGCAGGACACCATCCTCGATGCACAGCGCCCGCTCGGCGGCGGCTGGCTGAGGCGCTCGGCGATCGGCGGCGATGCCGAGCTTGGCCCCACCGACGAAGGCAGTGCAGCAGAGGGCATGCAAACCGTTTTCAGGTTTCAGAAGGAGGGGCCCGCAAGGCCCCTAAAGGCGTCATTCCAGCCGGTGGTCGAGGAGACTCGCGTGCCGGCTGGCGACCCTTTGTCAGCGGGGACGGAAGCCGCGAGGTGGAAATCGCCTGCCAATACTGGCATTGATTCCTTCGGGATAGATGCCACCGAGACGGTAAGTTCGAGAAGCGAACTGGAGACAGGACAGGAAGTGCGCGGAGGTCCAAGCAAGACGACGGCAGCCCGTGAGGAAATCGCGTCGGAAGAAGAGGTTCGGTCACTCAGTGTGCCTGGGCCTACCGAAGCGAAGCTTTACCGAACGACGCATAAGTCCGAAATCCCAGATGGCACCGGGCAGCCTGTTAGCCGATACGAGATATCGTCGCCGAGCCAAGCGGGTCGGGGCGCCCCTTCTGAAACCTCCCATTCTTCAAGCGCAGCGGCATCGACCGCGGCGGCCGCAGGCGCCGTTGCGGTGCCGGCCCCGGCAGGCCTGACGGCAAAAGTCATCTCCGACGCGACGCTGTCGGTCGACGCGGACGCCGCGCCGACGATAGCAGAGCCCCAAAATCAGAGCAGCCGGGCTCGGCCCGGTCCGCCCCAAGCCGCCAGGCCGGAGACTCAGGCAACCGCGCATACCGCCCGGCCGGTGCCGCCCAGCCCGGCCGCCGCGGCCGGCGCCATGCCGCACCGGCATGGCGACGACAATATGGGGCAGCGCCCCAACGCAGCCCTCGCCCATGCCACCCCCCGGGCCGAGCGGCCGGCAAGCCCGGCCCTAGCCCCGCCGGCGAACCTGTCCCCGGCCAGGCCGCGGCCCGCCGAGCCAAACCTGGTGATCGGCCGTATCGACGTGGTGGTGGTCGCGCGCGAGCCGCAGGCAGCGGCACCCGCGCGCGCCGGCAATCAGCACGGCTTCCTCAGCCGCAACTACCTGAAGCGGTTGTGACATGGCACTCGCCGTCTCCGCACTCTCCCAAGTCTGCAAGAGCATGCGCCAATACCTGGACGGCGAGATCAACGCGCCCGACCGCAGCAAGGTCACCGTGGTGCTCGGCACGCCGTCGGACACCGCCACCGCCGGGGCCGGCGACAGCGACCATCGGCTCAACTTGTTTTTCTTCCGGTTCGAACCGCCGGGCCTGTTCCCCGACATCCTGCCCGGCGAGATCGGTTGGCTGCGCACCTTCTGCCTGATCACGCCGTTTGCCGCGGAAGAGGACAGCGTGAGCGCGGGCGAAAACGATCTACGCTTGATCGGCGAGATCATCCGCGTCTTTCACGAAAAGCCGGTGTTCATCCTCAGCGTCGACGACGAGGACTATCACATCCAGGCCATGTTCCAGCCGCTCGGCCTGGATCAGTTGAACCAGCTCTGGTCGACGCAAGGCGACACCGTTTATCGGCCGTCGATCCTGTACGAAATCTCGCTCGCGCCGATCGTGCCGATCGTGCCGGCTGTGGCCTCGCCGCTGGCCGGCGGCCTCGGTTTCGAGGCGAATGCCGACATGGCCGCAACCACGCCGAGCCGCACCGGCAGCCTGCCCGAAGTTCCGGTCACGACGCCGAACATCGCACTCGAGGCCTGGGCGCCGGCCATCGCCTTCGTGCATCAGGACGCGTGCGCCTTCAGCTTCAGCTTTGCCTTGGGCAGCGCGGAACTGGCCGCCTTCACGCCGAAGGTTTGGCTGGCCGGCAAGGTCGGCGACAACGTCGGCCTGCAATGGGAGACCTGGGATGCCGACGCGGGCTGGCAACGCGTGGCGCCGGCCACCGCTGCAACGATCACCAGCACAAGCATCGATCCCGATGCGGCATCGGCTGCCGGCACCCAGGCGCTTGCCCTGCCGTTCACCGACCACGTCGGGCAAATGCTGCTCTATGCCGAGCGCAGTTACACCCGTGCCAGCGATGGCGCCGTGCTGAGCGTGCGGTCCAACCCCTTGCTGATCAGTTTGCACGCGGGGTAATGCGAATGAACGCGCCCCTGCCCAACACCATGCAACTCGCCGCCTTCGACGCCGAATGGCAGCGCCTGGATTTCCTGGTCTGGTGCCTGTCGCGCAACCGACATGGCGAATCGATCGACGAAGCGGAAGTCGCGCGGCTGCGCGAGCTGCAAACGCAAGTCGTCGCCTTGCGCGAGCCGGGCGGCCTGTGGGAAGCCACGCTGGGTTTCAGCCTCACGCCGGTCGAATACGACGTGCTCGCCTGCGCGCTCGCCCCGGACCTGGAGCCGCGCCTAGGCTGGGCCTTCCAGAACCTGCAGGCCGGCGGCACGCAACCCTGGGCCACCCGCGCATTAATCCAGGAATTGCTCGCCCTCGACGTCGGCCAGGGCGAACTTTTGCGCCGCGCGCTGGAACCCAGCGCGCCCTTGCGCCGCCGGCGGCTGCTGCGCATGGAGCAAGACGATCCCTATCGCCCGATCGTCCCCGAACCGTGGGTGGTCGCCCGCTTGACCGGGCGGCCGCTCGATCTGCCGCCGCCGCCCGGCGCCACGGCGGTCGAGCAAACCGCCACCTGGGACGACTTGGTGTTGCCGCCGGGCCGGCTCGCGATGCTGCGCGAATTCCTGCTGTGGATCCAGCAACGCGAGACCGTGGTAGGCCAATGGGGCGGCCAGAGCGTGGGCGGGCCGCTGGCCCTGTTCGCCGGCCCGTCCGGCACCGGCAAGACCTTCGCCGCCAGCGTGATCGCGAACGAACTCGGCTGGCGCTTGTATCGCGTCGACCTCGGCCGCCTGGTGAGCAAATACGTCGGCGAGACCGAGGAAAACCTCAACCGCCTGTTCGACGCCGCGCACGGCCAGCCGATGGTGCTGCAGTTCGACGAGGCCGATGCCTTGTTCTCGAAACGCGGCGAGGTCAAGGAGGCGCGCGACCGCTATGCCAACATGGAAGTGAGCCATCTGCTGACCCGCATCGAGGCCCATGATGGGCCCTGCATCCTGACCACCAATCTGCGCAAGCAACTCGACTCCGCCTTCACCCGCCGCTTTCAGATGGTGGTGGAATTCCCGCGCCCGGATGCGATCTCCCGCACCGAACTGTGGCGCCGGCTGCTGCCGCCGCGCGCGCCGGTGGACCCGGCGCTGGACCGGCAGTTTCTCGGCAACACCGTGGCGCTCACCGGCGGCGGCATCCGCAATGCCGCGCTGCATGCCGCCTACCTGGCGGCCGGCGCGGGCGAAGCCATCGGCCTGGCGCACATCGCCCACGCCGTCTGGCGCGAGCTGGCCAAGGAAGGCCGCGAGGTCAACGCGCAAGACCTCGGCGCGCTGGCTGCGCATCTACCGACGGAGGTGGTGGATGACGACTGAAATCGGCCAACTCAATCTGCGCCTGCCGGCCGGCTTCGAGGGTCGCGCCCAGCGCATCGGCCGCCTGGTGGGCGAGGCCCTGGCCCGGCAAGCCGACCTGCCGGCCGGCCGGCTGGCCCAAGTCGGGGTCGGCCCGCTCCAGGTCGATCCCCGCCGTTCCGACCGCGCCATCGCCGACCACATCGCGCAATCGATCGGCGCCGCCATCGGCCGCCAAGCGCCTTAAGGAGAATCGACGATGCTCGCCCCGATTAAAGGCTTCCTAATCGAATACGCGCTGTCGCTGCCGCCGCTGGTGCTGGCCTTCGACTTCAACCCGCAAAGCCTCACGCGCAGCCGCAGCGTCACCCTGACCCTGGGTTCCACGCCGGCCACGCGCGGCGGCTACGACTTCGCGCTGCCGACCGAAACGGCACGGGTGGCCCAAGGCGTGGCGGTGGAACCGGAAAGCTTCGACATCGAGATTCTGCTCGATGCGACCGACCGCATGAACGACGACGAGGCCGTGGCGCGCGAGTATGGCATCCAACCGGAGCTGGACACCTTGCGCAGCATGGTTGAGCCCAAGACCCAGGGCCCCGGGGGGCTGCAAGTGCTGTCCAGCCTTGGCCTCGGCGGTTCGCGCGCATTCCAGCGCAGCCAGACCGCCTCGGTCTTGCTCTTGGTCTGGGGTAGCCATGTGCTGCCGATTTTCCTCAAGAGCGTCGAGGTCAACGAGACCGCACACTTGCCGACCCTGGTGCCCTATCGCGCCACGGTCAAACTCGGCGTGCAGGTGATCGAGGGCAACAACCCGTTCTATCAGGTCGAAAAAGTGCGGCAAGTGGTCGGTGCCGCACTCAACACCGGCCGCACCGCGGTCTCGGCCATCGGAGGGCTGTTCTGATGTTCCTGAAGAACTCCCGCTACAAGGACGCCCGCCGTTTCGAGGCCGACGCCCAAGGCACGGTGGTCTGCAAGGGCGTGCGGCCGCGCGAGATCGGCGCGGCGACCGGCGCCGTCGAGCACGTCATCCAGGAAGGCGACCGGCTCGACCTGCTGGCGCGCCACTACTACAGCGACGACCGCCTATGGTGGCGCATCGTCGATGCCAACCCGGACCTGCAAAGCGGCGTCGAGGTCTCGCTGAAAGAGCGTGCGGGCGAGATCATCCTGATCCCGAAGGCGAAGGAGTGAGGGTGGCGCCATGACGCTCGACCTCCTGTCCGAAAAAGATCGCGCGCCGGCCGAGTGCATCGTCACTGTGGACGGCGCGGAGATCGCCGACTTCTATCCCTTCCTGCTGGAAGTGACGGTGGAAGTCAGCCGCACCGAGGCGAGCACCGCCACGCTCAGTTTCGAGACGCGTCGGAACGAGCTGGGGCTATGGACGATCCAGGATGCCGGGGTGTTCGTGCAGTGGGCCCGCATCGCGATCACCGCCGTCTTCGGCAACCGCGAGGAAGAGGTCATGCGCGGCTATATCCGCGAGGTGAATCTGGAAACGCCGCAGGATGCCGGCGCTGCCCAGGTCAAGGTGGTCTGTCAGGACGATTCGATCCGGCTGGATCGCCCGCATCAGCGCAAGACTTGGGGCACGGCGGAGCTGCCCTCCAGCGACACCATGATATTGAGCGAAATCCTCACGCCTTACGGCCTCACCCCTCACCCGGAAAACGGGGCTGGGCAGAGCAGCGTGATCGGCGTCTTGCAAGACGACACCGACATCAAGTTCCTGAAATCGCGCGCCGAGTTCAACGGCTACGAACTGATGTTCCGCGAGGGCCTGGTCTATTTCGGCCCGATGCGGCTGGATACCCATCTGCAAGACGCCATCCTGGTCTACGCCGGCACCGACACCAACTGCATCTCGCTCAATGTCCGTGCCGACGGCCACCAGCCCGATGCCGTCGCCTACGACGCCCCGGCGGAGAGCGGCGATGCGACCGAATCGGAGCCGATCTATTCCAATTTGTATTCGCTCGGCACCACCCCCGCCGACAGCACGGAGGCCGGCCTGGAGGAATTTATTTGGAAGATGTCGGCCGAGGCGGGGGCCAGCACCGAGCGCCTGCGCGCGGTGGCACAGCAAAAGATCAACGACATCGACATCCACCGCATCCAAGGCGAAGGCGAGTTGGACGGCACCCTCTACGGCCACGTCTTGCAGACCGGCCAGCCGGTGCCGGTGGACGGCCTGGGCGATTGGTTGTCCGGCATCTATTACGTGGACAGCGTCAGCCACAGCTTCACGCCTCAAGGCTATCGCCAGCGCTTCAAGCTGCTGCGCAACGCCTTCGGCGACAACCTCGACAGCGTTCCCGCCGCCTCCGGCATCGCCGGCGTGCTGGCCGCCCTCTTCTAGGTGAGCCATGGCCGACGACCTGCAACGCCAACTCGCACAGAACCTCAGCCAACGGCGCGCCTTCGGCAAGCACCGCGGCTTCGTCACCGACAACGCCGACCCGGACAAGCTCGGCCGGGTCAAGCTGCGCGTGCCGAGCCTGCTCGGCGACCAGGAGACCGGCTGGGCCTTGCCTTGCCTGCCTTGCGGCGGCCTGGCCAATCAGGGTTTCTTCTGCGTGCCGGGCGTCGGCGCCCAGATCTGGGTCGAGTTCGAGGGCGGCAACCTGGACTTCCCGATCTGGACCGGCAGCTTCTGGCAGCAGCCCGGCGATACGCCGACGGAGGTGCAGGACCCACCGACCACCCAGGTGCTGCGCAGTGCGAAGGGCCACGTCTTCCTGGTCGAAGACAAGGACGATGCCGAGGAGGTGAAGCTCTTGCACATGAGCGGTGCCGCGCTGGACATGGACAAGGACGGCAACCTCGCGCTCACCGACCAGGCCGGCGCCAAGCTCACGCTGGACGCGAAGAACGGCCAGGTCGTATTGGAAGACGCCAACGGCAACACGCTGACCCTGAACAACCAGGGCGCCACGGTGCAAGACGCCAATGGCAACAAGATCGAGATGGCCGCCTCCGGCGTGAAGGTGAGCAGCAGCGCGACCATCACCGTGGAAGGCAGCCAGGTGATGCTCGGCGGTGCCGGCGGCGAGCCGGTGATCAAGGGCACCAGCTTTCTCACCCTGTTCGCCACCCATGTGCACCCGACCGGCGTCGGCCCGTCCGGCCCGCCGGTGCCGCAGGGCGAGATGAGCAGCCTGTCCACCAAGGTCATGACCGCATGAGGAAGCACAATGGCACGTAGACTGGTCGACCCCCCCTACCTGGCCTTCCCCTTCCATATGGACACCAGCGCGCCGGCCCTGGCCAGGCGCGCCGAGCATATCCGCGGCCAGATCGAACAGGTGTTGTTCACCCTGCCGGGCGAACGGGTGTTCCGCCCGGAATTCGGCGCCGGTGTGAAGGCCCTGGTGTTCGAACCGAACGGCACGCCGCTGTGGCAGATCACCAAGCGCCGCCTGCTCGCCTCGCTGGCCGACGCACTGCAAGGCGAGGTCGAGCCCAAGAGCATCGAGGTGGCGGTCAGCGGCGACGACGCCACCCTGACCATTGAGATCGCCTACACCCTGGCCGCGATCGGCCATCGCGAAAGCCAGTTGTTCACCGTGGGAGAGAGCTGACATGGCCACCACCCCGCCCATCGCCCTGTCGTTCGACGGCAACTGCCCGGATTGCGGACAGCGCCAGGTCGATCTGCCCGACACCTTGCCCGAACTGGGCGACGACTTCGATTGGGACCTGCGCGACTACGACAGCTTCCGCCTGTTCATGCTGCAGGAACTGGCCGCGCGTTTTCCCGAGCGCCGGCGCTGGACAGCGGCGGATGTCGAGGTCACCCTGGTCGAAGCGCTCGCCTTCGCGCTCGATCAACTGTCCGACAGCCTCGACCGCAGCGCGGCCGAAGCTTACCTGGAAACCGCGCGCCGGCCGGAATCGTTGCGCCGCCTGCTCAAGCTGATCGGCTACGACGCCGCCGGCCTGGCCAAACGCACGCGCGACAAACCGTTCGACACCATTACCGAAGCGCAATCGGACGAACCGCTGACCGACGCGGACAACACCCGCTTCGACAATTGGTGGATGGACCATCCGGAGAAGATGGACCAGGCCCGGCTGGACGGCCCACGCTCGGTCCACGACCAGCATCGCATGGTCACCCTCGACGATTTCGAAACGCGTTTGGAAGAGCACCCGTTGGTCTTGCGTGCCCACGCCTGGGCGAGCTGGGATGGCGCGTGGTCGACCGTGCATGTCGCGGTGATCGCATGGCAGCGCCTAGGCCTGGATGAGCCGGGCACATACAGCGATGACGCATGGGCAGAAACCGACACCTTCCACGACGAACGCGCGCTTTATCTGCCCGAGCGCTCAAGCAAACCGAGCATACGGAGCGTGCTCTACCCCTACCTGGAGGCCTATCGCATGGTCGGCCAGGAAGTCGTGCTGGAAGAGGCGGTGGAGGTCGGCATCGCCATGCACCTGTCGATCCAGGTCGATGCCGACTATTTCCAATCCGAGATCCGTCAGGCCGTCGCTAAGGCCTTGGGCACCGGCGCCGGCGGTTTCTTCGAGCCGGGCCGTCTGCGTTTCGGCGAAGACCTGTGGGCCAGCGACCTCTACCAGGTGCTGATGGCGCTGGACGGGGTGGACAACGTCTGCCTCAACCGGTTCAAGCGTTTGGGCGACCGATTCCCCGACCAGGCCGCTACCGGCCACATCGTGCTGGACGGCCTGGAAATCGCGATCTGCGACAACGACCAGGCCCAGCCCGAGCGCGGCTACTTCGTGCTGACCCTGCAAGGAGGCAAGAAGGGATGAACGACCTGACCCGCTGGAACCGCGCCGGCCTGTCCCGCTTCGACTACCTCGACGGCAACGCCGCGGTATTCCTGGAGCGGCTGCGCGCCGGCCTCAAGGAAAAATTCCCGCAGTGGACGCAAGCCGACGCCACCATCCCGGTCAATGCCGAAGGCCATTCGACCGAGACCGAAGAAGCGAAAAAATCCCGCCTGGAAGCGCTCTATGCCAGCGACCCGGACGACATGCTGTGGCAGCTCACACGCAGTTTCGCCCGCGCCTGCCATATCCTGGGCAGCCATATCGACGCCTACGCCAACGAGGGCTATCTCGGCACCGCCAGCCAATGGGAGAACCTGCGCCGCTTGGTGACGCTGCTCGACTATGCACCGATCCCGCCGGCCTCGGCCTCGACGCCGCTGGCACTGCTGCTCAAGGACGACAAATCGGGCACCGTGGCCGCCGGCCTGCAGGTGAAGTACAGCCCCAGCTCGGGCAGCCCGGTGGTGTTCGAGACCCTGGCCGAACTCGAGGCCGACGCCACCTTCAATATCCTGTATGCCGCCGAGCACCTGAACAACCCCGATGTACTGTCCGGCACGACGCTGGTCCTGGAGGGCCAGCTGGACAAGATCAAGAGCGGCGAGCCGCTGCTGCTGGTGGACGATCGCGATGCCGACAATTTTTCGGCGCACTTGATACAAGGCCTGATCCTAAGTGACGACAGCACCACGGTCACGATCACGCCGGCGATCCCCGCCGGCTTCGTCAAAGGCCACACCGTGGTGCATGTCCAGCCCAAGGAAAAGCTCACACCGATCGGCCCCGCCACGGCGGGCGTGGACAAGGCCGGCCACAGCCTGCAATTGTCCGTGCCGGCCAGCGACCTGGCCGCCGGCGATATCGTGGTCATCCGCTCGGCCGACGACAAACCCTATTACCGCCGGATCAAGGCCGTGCATGACGACCGCCTGGTGTTCTACCGCGCCATCGACCGGCTCACGCTCGACGGCGCCACCGTCGCGCGGCCGGTCACCGTGCCGCTGACCGATCTGGCCAGCTCACCCGACCGCCGCACCATCGAGGATGACGGTACGGTGGTCGATGTCGTGTTCGCCGCCGGCGATTGGTCGCGCCTGGCCGATCAATGGCTCGCGGATATCCGCGTGATCTACGGCACGAAAAGCGAACGCGAATACCTGCCGGTCTACTACTGCCTGCACGCCAAATACGTGCCGGTCGGCACCGATGCATCGGCCATTGCCGCGGACGAGCGGGCAGGCTATACCGCGCTGACCGTGACTTGGCACGAGAACACCGATGGCGTGGCCGGCGATACCGATCTGCGCCTGGACAACCCGCAGACCTTGCTCGCGCCGCCGACCGGCGCCGGGCCCTGGACCGTCGATACCTTCCTCAACAAGAGCGCGGACGGCCGCTTGCAGACCGGGCTGATCACCGGCCTGTGCAAGCAAACCGCAGCCGGCGATTTCGCCGTGGTCGTGAAAGGCGCACAAATGGCCTGGACCCGGCTGGCCACCGTGGCCCTGGACATGGAACACGAAGAGGCCACGCTCAGCGCCGACGGCATTTGGCACGATCGCGGCGGCGGCCCGTTCTTCCTTAGCCGTACCGGCGTCTACAGCCACTTCCAAAAACAAGTGCAGCTACTCGATTGGCAGGAGAACGTCACGCCGCTCAGCGGCACGCTGATCGTGCTGGAAGATTTACCGACCGGGCTCAAGGCCAATCGGGCGCTGATCGTCGACAATGGCAGCGAGGCCATGGCGACCTCGATCGCCGCGCTCAGCGATGACGCCAGCGCTCCCTGGCTGCAATTGGCCGACGCCTTGCCGGACGGCACCCAGTGCGGCAACCTCAAGATCTACGCCAACGTGGTCGATGCCGGCCACGGCGAGACCCGGGCGCAACGCGTGCTTGGCAGCGGCGACGGCACCCGGAGCAACCAGCGCTTCACGCTCGAGGTCGCCGACCTGAGCTTCGTCGCCGATGCCGGCATGAGCGCCGGCGTGCGGGCCGATCTCGCCGTGGCCGTGGCCGACGAGACCTGGGCCCAAGTCGCCAATCTCAAAGACTCCAGCGCCACCGATGCCCACTACCAGGTGCGCATCGACGAAGACGGCTATGCCGGCATCCAGTTCGGCGACGGCCGCAACGGCCGCCGTCTGCCGACCGGCGGCAACAATGTGCGCGTCCGCTTCCGTCAAGGTTCGGGCGCCGCCGGCAACCTCGAGGCCGGCAGCCTGGTCAAGCTGGTCAAACCGCACCCACTGCTGGATTCGGTGCTGCAGCCCATCGCCAGCAGCGGCGGCGCCGACCGCGAGAGCGACGCCGACCTGCGCGAAAACGCCCCCGCCACCTTGCTGGCGCTCGATCGCGCGGTGTCGCTGGAGGACTTCGCGCAACTGGCCCGCGGCCATGCCAGCGTCTGGCAAGCGCGGGCCTTCCGCAAGCCGCCCGGCTTGGGTCAGCGCGAAAGCCTTGAGGTCGTGGTCATGGCCGCCGGCGGCGACACGCCGACCCCCTCGGTAAAAACGGATTTGCAGGATTACCTGCTCGCCCGCGCGCAACCCGGTGTTGCCTTGACCGTCACCGACTATGTTCGGCTGACCTTCAAGCTTACGGTGAAGCTTCGCATCCGCACCGATGCCTACGATAGCCAGACCGTGCAGGACGCCGTCAGCGCCGCCTTGCTCGCCGCCTTCACCGAGCAATATCGGCAACTCGGCCAGACCCTCTACCGCGGCGAGATCTACCAAATCGTCGACGGCGTGGCCGGCGTGGAAAACAGCGATTGCAGCATCTCGATCGAGACCGCCGCCGCCGCGCAACTCGCGCGCATCACCAAGACCGGCGGCGAAATCATGGCGGCCTGGCCGACGCCGAAGCAATGCCTGGTGTTCGATAGCAGCCACTTCACCCCGACCGTCGAGGAGTACCGGACATGAGCGCCCCCGGCTACGCCCGCCTGCTGCAGGCATGGCTGCCCGCGGTCTGGCGCGAGCGCGACGAGACCGGCGATCTCGACCGCCTGCTCACGGTCTACGGCGAACTGCTGGATGCCTTCCATAGCACGCTGGAGCAGCGGCTCTACGACAGCTTTCCCGACCAGGATGCGCAGGGCCGCCATTGCCAGGACTGGCTGCTGCCCTATTTCGCGCAACTGCTGGACGTGCGCCTGGTCTCGCCGGACGAGGCCGGTCGCCGCAGCGAGCTGGCCGATGCCGTGGCCTGGCGGCAACGCAAAGGCACCCGCGTCAGCATCGAGGCCATTGCCGAGGCGGTCGGCCGCTTCGAGGTGGAGATCCAAGAGGGTTGGAAGCGGGTGGCGATCACGCCGCGGGTCGACCGGCCGCTATTGCCGGAAGCCGCCTATGGCGAACCGGCCATCGCGGCCGATGCCGTGCCGGCCGAACGCGCCCGGCATCCGGCCCTGCCCGCCGCCACACTGGATTTACGCTATTGCTCGCGCGCAGTGCGCTGCGAAGAAAGCAACCCGGCCGCCCACAAAACCACCTTTGCCGGGCAATCCGTCCCTTGGCGCCAGGTCAACCGGCATGGCCTGCCCTGCACGCTGAACAGCCAACAACCGCACCCACCGTCGTTCACGCCGGACAGCTTCCAGGACGTTTCCCGGCGCACGGTCGATCTGCGCACGCCGAATTGGCGCCATGGCCACGCCCATCCGCGCCAGGTGCCGCTGTTTTATGCGCCGCAGGAAGGCTTCTTTGCCGGCCAACACCAAAGCCTGGACTGGAGCGGCCTGGCGACGAAGGTACAGCAGGCCGCCGGCACCGATGTTTCGGGTTGGGCCGACGATAAGGTCATGACCAGCCAGATCGACATCACCGTCGACGGCAAGATCGTCCATTTGGCCGAACTCAGCCTGAGCAAAACCGAGTGGAACGGCTTGACGCTGCCGCTGGTCGACCTGCGCGGCCTGACCGAAGCGCCCTTGTGCATCTTGGGCGAGATCGGACTGGACTCGGCCGCCGTCTACCGTTTCGAGAATCTCTGGCTGGACGGCGAGACGCAGATCGGTGCCGGCACCGTCCACCTGGTCGGCTGCGCTGCCAGGCAGCTCAAGGTGCCGACCGCCGAGCTCGACGAGCCGGTCATCATCGCCCATGCCTGCCTGTTCAAGGAGATCGAGGCCAGCGACGGCCTGATCCAACTTGAATACTGCACGGTGCTCGACACGCTGCTGGCCGCGCACCTGAATGCCAGCGACTCGATCTTGCTACCGCCCTTGCGCGCAGACACGGCGACTAACGACGTGCCGGCAGCCGGCTGCATCCGCTACAGCCGCCTCTTCCATATCCCCGCACCGGCGAAATCAGGCGCCGAGCCGGATGCCGACTGGCTTTCCCAAGGCCTACGCTCGCCGCTGCGCTGTTTCGGCAATTCCTGTACGACCGAGCAACCACGGTTCTGGCATCGCAATTTCGGCCAGCCCGGCTGTGGCGTGTTGCATCCGGATGCGAAACCGGCATTCCGGTTCGGCGCCGAAGACGGCGGCGAAATGGGCGCCTACCACGACTTGCGTTACACGCTCAGAGAACAGGCCGTATTGGACAAACTGACGGAATTTCTTCCGGTTGGCATGGAGGCGGTATTGGTCGCCGATCCCAGCCTCGCCTGCGTACCTCCCGAAGCGATCCAATCTTAAACAGGGACCATCATGAAGACCCAAATCTCCCGCGATTCCTTCCTCCCGGCACAACATTATTCCGGGGTCTACCTGCAACAGGGACGCATGATCCTCGACGCGGACTGGAACGAGTTGACCGATATCCAGAAGGCGCGCCTGGTCGATGCCTTGCGCGACGCGATCTCCGGCGCCACGGCGGCGGGTGGCGGCATCGCAGGCGGCGCGCCGCGGAGCGGCGGGCTCAAGGTTTATGCGAACCCGGACGGCTCGGCCAATATCTTCATCCAGCCCGGCACGTTGTATGTGGAAGGCGTGCCCGCCTACTTAAGCGCAGCGGCACCGATCGCCGTCGATGCCCAGCCCGACTACCCGATCCAAGCGACTTATCCTGGCAAGAATATCAAGCTCTACGCCGACGTCTGGGAGCGCAGCGTGTCCGCCTTGGAGCGCGGCGACTTGATGGACGCGGCGATGCATGGCGCCGATACCGCCAGCCGCAGCCAAACCATGCTGCAAGTGAAGTGGTGCGACTTCGACCCCATGCTTGCCGACAAGAATCCGGCCAAGGGTAATGCGCCGCTCAAGCTCAGGTTGCGCCTGGTCGGCAGCAGCGGTGACGCATGCGACCCTTGTGCCAGCCAGATCAATGTGGATGAGCGTATCGGTAACTACCTGTTCCGAGTCGAGGTACATGATTACGACGCCACCCCCGGGGCGCGCGTGCTGACCCTGAAATGGTCGCGCGACAACGGCACCGAGGCCTGCGCCGTCGCGACGATGCCGGAGGGCTTCGATCAAGGCGACTGGGTCTGGGAATACTTCGACGACAACACCGAAAAGCTGCTGGGCAACCACTTCGCCAGCGGCATCGACAGCCAAAAATTGCGCGGCCTGATCCAGACAAGCTGCAGCACGCCAAGCGACGATTATCCCAAGACCTATGTCCGGCAATGGGACGGCTACATCAAGGTCGGCCTCGACAGCGGCGCCTTGGCCGAGGGCCGCGACCGGGGCGTCGACCTGGTCGAAGGCCCCGTCGACGACGATGCGCATGGCCGGGTCGCTCTATCCAGCGGCGTGCTCAAGATCAATCTCGAACTGATGGAACTGGAACTGGCCACCACCGTCGATGGCGGCAATGCCGCCTTCGTACCCGGCGACTATTGGCTCGCGCCGGTACGCGAAGCAAAAGACGAAAGCGGTGATTATGTGCTGGGCACGGCAAGCATCGGCGAGTCTCCACGCGGCATCCTGCATCACTACCTGTTCCTGGCCGAGCTCGCGGCCAACGGCAAACTCGTCGCCCAAGACGACGCCTTCAGCCGGCGCATGAGCTTCCCGCCGCTGACCGACCTCCATGCCGCCGATGTCGGTTTCATCGACAACTGCGCCAAGCTTTATAACGGTGCGAAAAACGTGCAGCAGGCCCTGGACAATCTCTGCGCGATCAGCGCCGAGGACATCGCCTATCCACTGCCAAACTGCGGCAGCAACGAGGGCAAGTCGATCAAGAGCCGGCTTTTCACAACGACGCCGACCACGGTCGGCGCCGCGCTCGACAAGCTGCTGTGCGAACTCAATGCCACCAGCCTGCCCTATACCGTGCCGGCCTGCTCGACAACCCCCAGCGTGCGCAGCTTGCTCGGCCTGACCGCCGACATCAGCAGCAACGTCGCCCCGATATTGGACAAACTGCTGTGCGAACTCACCGCCGCCAAGCTGCCATACACGCAGCCGGCCTGTCCAAGCAACCTCAATGTGTTCACCCTGCTCGGGCTGAGCGCCGCAGACAACAATATCGCCTCGGTGCTGGACAAGCTGCTCTGCGGCTTCAATGCCGCCAAACTGCCGTACACGCTGCCCAGCTGCCCATCCAACCCGAATGTGTTCACCCTGCTTGGGCTGACCGCCGCGGACAACAACGTCGCCTCGGTACTGGATAAGCTCTTGTGCGGTTTCAACGCCAACGAGATTCCGTTGGACAAGAGCGTCGGCGCCGAGCTGTGCTCCGATCTGCAAGTGGCGGAGGCCGTTACCGTCCAAGACGCGCTCAAGATTCTCTGCAACAAGTCCGGCGGCGGCTGTGCGGTGACGGTCAGTTCGTCGGAGCAACTCGAATTGCTACTGCAAGAGTTTGCCGATGGCAGCGCGACAGACCTGTGGCTGTGCCTGAAGGCCGGCAGCTACCCCATTACAAATGACATCGCCCTCATCGGTAAGCGCAGCCTCCGCATCGGTGGCCAAGGCGCCGAATCCACCTCGATCAGCTTCAACGGTACCAGCCTGAGCATCGAGGCCGACGAAGTGACCCTGGAAAATTTCGCGTTCACCTTCAACAACGCCAACGGCCAACTCGCGCTCTCTGCCGACAGCTCCCGGGTCCGCGGCTGCCACTTCAGCCGCATCGCCAGCAACAGCGACGGCCCGGCCATGATCAGCGTCGGCAGCCCCAAAGACGGCGCCTGCCAGACCGTGTGGCGCGACAACAGCCTAATCGCACAGGTCAAGACGGCGCTTGGCAATGCCAACAAGTGGGCCAGCGAGACCGTGACCGGCAATGCCAAGGTGAGCGAGGCGATCTCGGCCTTGGCCAATCCCACCGTTTTTCTCGACACCAAGTCCTACCGGACGGCGTTGTCCGAAGCGGCCAATGCCGTGATGAAAATGCCGGCCGGGAAACGTGCGGAATGGGGTACCCGGCTCGACGGCGTCCAGGACGATGCCATTCCCGCATCGCGCACCGCCAAAGCCGGCATCCAAGGCGTCATTACCACCCTGAAAGACAATAAGGCCAGTGCCATGACGGTCATGCGCGCCTTGGATGCAATGGCATCGTTCTGGGTGCAAACGACGCCGCACTATGCCTTGCGTCTGGAACACTACAAGATCGGCGGCACGGTGGAAGGCAACCGGATCGACGGCTATCTGCTGTTGGCCAATGGCATCGACGGCTTCAGCAGCCCCGCGGCAGGGAGCATCGACAAGCTCAGCCTGGGCGGCAAGCTCGTGGCGAGCGACGGCGAGGATCTGCATCTGATCGCCAACAGCATCGCCGCGATCAAGGCCAACCTTAGCGAGAACAATTCAAGCGGCGACCTGCGGGAACAAGTCAAGGCGCCTGCCAGGCTGACTTTGTCGAACAATAGAATCGAAGACACGGGGAACGCGATATCGGCAAAGAACATCGTCGCCAGCGGCAACTACTGGTATGGCAGCGACAGCGACCTGGGCTACGGCATCGCGGACCGTGCCGTCTTCACCGGCAACATCGTCGAGGATATCCAGGACATCAGCCGATTGACCTGCACGCTCGCCGAAACGCAGCTCGTCTCCAACGGCAATCTTCTGCTCCAGGTTTTTCCAATGCTCGTGTGATCGCCCCGAACCAGACATCAGGAGGTAGGCATGAAGACCTTTCAGCTACTCCGCCGCACTAGCCGATCGCGGCGCAGCCCGGTGAACAAGGCCAGTCGCCCCGATGGCCAGCACACGGCCTTGCAGGACGCGCTCGGCTATCCCGTGCAGGCCAAGCTCAAGATCGGCGCACCGAACGACGCCCACGAACGCGAGGCCGACGCCACCGCCGACCGGGTGATGGCGATGCCGGATGGAAGTGTGCAACGTAGCCAGACCAGCACTGAACCTGAAGATGAAAAGAAAAAAAAGGAAACCGAACGATCCACACCCGAGCAGAAGCACGAAGAAGAGATTCAACGCAAAGAAACCGGGGGCGAAGCAACGGTTACGAGTGCCGATGCGGCTGCAATCGGGGCTAGCCAGGGCGGCGGACAAGCCTTGCCAGCCAGCGTACGCGCCTACTTCGAACCGCGCATGGGCGCCAATTTCGGACGGGTGCGCATTCACACCGACACCAAAGCGGCGAATCTGTCCGCCGATATGTCTGCACGCGCATTCACAGTAGGCAAAGACGTCTTTTTCGGCCATCGTGAATATCAACCTGGCACATCGTCCGGGCGCCATTTGCTGGCACACGAATTAGCCCATGTGATGCAGCAGTCAAAGGCTGCACCCTCCAGCGACTCCATGATTCAGCGCCGAACCGAAGACGATTTGCGGAAAGAAGCCGACCTACCCAGCGATCGTCAGACACCTGGCCGCCTAGCCGAACTGGAAACCAAATCTCGCCAGCAGGCCGATCAAGCATTCCAACAGGCGGCCGGTGACATTCCTTTGCCGGAAGGATCCTTGGGCCGTGGCAATGCAATCATCGACCATGTAAAACATGAGGCGGATCGACTCGAAAGTGCCCGGGCCAACGGCTATCAGGACGCTGTGTTCGACATGTTGGCCATGGACCTATCCAGCTCGAACGCGACTTCGTTCTGGCTTGCGTTCGTGGGCAACACCACATGGGCACTATCGAGTCTCGTACCACTGGCCGGGCCGGCACTCACCGGAGGCAAGTTCGCCGCGACGGCGGTAGGCAAAACGCTGATCCCCGTGTTGACGCGGGGCAGCGGAGCGTATGCAACCACCGCAGTGGGTATGGCTGGCGCCCAATTGGCGCAATGGTCCGGTGGTGGTCCGGCTTCGGCATCGAGCATGCCGAAAACACGCGCTCAGATCCGCGACCAGTTTTATGCAGTGAATGCGAAAGCCATTGCCCGCCTCAAGATCGAAGCGCACGCACTCACACTAGAGGCCTTGACCAGCCTCGCCGGACAACGCCAAGCCATCTCCGATGCCAAGCTATCCGCCGCAGGCCTGGAAAGCCTGGTCAAAGAATACGTGATGAAGTCGCTGTTCTGGTCGTTGTTCGAGGCGAACGGCCTTGAATCCTCTGATTTTTCCATAAAAACCGACGTCGCCACCCGGCTTGCATCCAACGCCCTGCTTCAGACCTTTGCCTTAACCCACGGCGCAATTCGGGACCAATCATTCTCCAGCACAGACACCTTCGGGGACCGCTCAGGAACAGAAGGCACTGCGTCGGCTATTACGGCCATGGGCGGCACGGATATATTTTCGTCCAGATTGCAGAGCAGTTATGAACTGATCGTCGGCAACATCAACGGGACACTAGCCGACTGGGGTGCCTTGAACACGCTATCCCAGGCCACCCAGGACAACTGGAGCCGTACGAATGCCCTGGCGAGTGGCCGCTTTTCCGTCCCATTCAAGATCAGCGACAAGACGGCATTTGCCGCTCGGCTGAACGGGAATACCTACACCCCCGCCTCGCACGCCACAACAACGATTCAAGGCCTGCAGGCAAGAGGTGGACGCTGGATGGCGAATGTCCTGCCCGACGCCGGCGTAGCTAGTTTCTCGAGTAGCGATTACTCGAGCCTCACCATGGGCACACGAACGGTATGGGGCCTGAATCGCCTACGCCTAGGATTCGTGCCAAGCGGGTCGTTCACACTGCATTTGAACGAAAGATCCAGCATCGAGCCAAGCTCTGCGGGCGATGCCGTTTTTGCATTCACCAGCGGCAACACCGAGGCAGTCACCGTGATCATCAATCCCGACGTTGCCCTCTGACCGGCTGACCAGACCGTGACACCAAATCCTAGCCATATCTGCCAAGCGACGCATCTCATGACTTCTGCAATATCTGCAGAAATGCCATGCAAGCCCATGCCCTAAAACACCCCGCGTCGAGCCATAAACCGGGAACGGCCGCGCGCGCGCAGGCCTTGCCGCGCGGCGTACAGGCCAAGCTGAAACTGGGCGGCGCCCAAGACGAGGCGGAAAAGCAGGCGGACCGGATCGCCGTCCGCGCCTTGCAGCAGCCCGCATCGGCTGCGGCGGCGGGGGGTGCGCACGAAGGCCGAGGCAGCGTGCGCCGGGCGCTGGCCGGCGGCCAGAACGTCGAGCCGCTGCGGCTGGACGCGCCGGCCGAGGAGGAACAGGCGCTGCCCGACGCGCTGGAACGCGAGATCGCGGCGCTGCAAGCCGGCGGCCAACCGCTGCCGCCGCCGGTGCGGGCCGACATGGAGGCGCGCTTCGGCCTGGACCTGGCGACAGTGCGCATCCATACCGATGCGCAGGCGAGCCAGCTCAACGAAACCCTGCACGCCCATGCCTTCACCGTCGGCGAACACATCGCCTTCAACGACGGCCGCTTCCAGCCGAACACCGGCGCCGGCCGCTTTCTGCTGGCGCATGAATTGGCCCACGTCGCGCAGCAGCGCGGCGCGGCCGGCGGCGCGACAAGCCAGCCGGTTCGGCGCGGTTTTTTCGGCGACCTCTACGATTCGGCGGTTGAAACCCTAGGCGACATCGCCAACTGGACCGCCGACCAGCTGAGCGGCTTCGTCTGGGATCTGCTCGAGCGCATCTCGCCCGAGTTCGCCCGCACCGTGCGCGCAATCGTCGACGAAGGCATCCTGTCCTGGCTCGGCCGGCAGGTGGCCCGGGCCTGGGATGCCTATCTGGCCACGCTGCGCGCCTTGGTGCCGTTCGAAGGGCCGCGGCAATTGATCGACCTGTTCGCCGGCCTGGTCGAGCGGGCGGCGGCGATCGCGGTGGCCTTGGCCTCGGGCGACTGCGCGCCGTTGATGGCCGCCATCGGCGAGCTGAAGACCTTCGTGGTCGAAACGGTCGGCGTCGCCTGGGACAAGCTCAGCGAATTCCTGCGCCCGATCGGCGAGTTCTTCAGCGGGTTGTGGGCCGACTTCGGCGCCCCGGCGGTGCAGTGGTTGCAAGAATTCGGCGGCGAGGTCTGGCAGGGCATCCAGGACTTGGGCCGCCAGTTCTGGGAATGGATCCGGCCGGTGCGCGAGGCGGCCGCACAGGTGTGGAACTGGTTCTCCGATACGCTGTTCGGTTCGGACGACGCCGAGGCCAGCGGCGGCAGCGAGGGCGGCGTGCTCGGCTGGATCGGCCGCAAGGCCGGCGAGGCCTGGGACTGGGTGAAGGAGCGCACCCGGCCGGTCTGGCAGCCGGTGGCGGAATTCGCCGCCCAGGTGGCGGAGCTGATCCCGCCCGCCTTCGTGCGCGAGATGGGCGAGTCGGCCCAGCAGCTGTCGACCGAACTGGACAGCGCGGCCGAGGGCATGAACGGCGGCGAGGGCGTGCCCGAATCGCGCGACACCCTGGCCTCGGTGCTGCCCTCGGTGGAAAACATCATCGCCGCGATCCGCCGCATCATCGTCGGGGCCGGCCAGTGGCTGGGCGAGCGCATTGCGGCGGTGGCCGCCAACGTCACCGGCCTGCTCGGCCGGCTGCGCGCCAGCGATCTCTTGTCCTGGCTGGCCGGCGCCCTGGCTTGGCTGTCGGAGGCGGTCGACAGCCTGTTGGCCTGGGCGCGGGAAAAGGTGGCCACGCTGTTCGACCGCATGGTTCAGGGCTTCGATGCGCTCTCGCCGTTCCTGCAACTCATCCTGGAAACGGTGCGCAAGGTGATCGCCATCTATGCCGATCTGTTGCAACTGCCCATCCTGATCATGAACAGCATCTGGCAACGGGTGCCGGCCTGCATCCGCGAGCCGATCGAGAATTTCATCCAGACCCAGATCCTCGCGCGCATCCCGGTATTCGGCCAATTCTTCAGCGACCCCACGCTCTGGCCGCGCGTGCGCGACACCGCGCTCGGCATCCTGCGCCGCATCTTCGTCGACGGCGACATCGCCGGCGCGGCCTGGCAGTTCTTCCAAGCCGTGCTGCGCATCCTCGGCCTGCCGCCGGAACTGGTGGTGCAAGTGCTGGCCAAGGCCGCCCGTGCCATCGGCGACATCCTGACCAACCCGATCGGCTTCCTGATCAATCTGCTGCGGGCCATGGGCGCCGGTTTCCAAGGCTTCTTCGGCAACATCGGCACCCATCTGCTGAACGGCTTCACCGGCTGGCTGTTCGGCGCGGTGCGCGAGGCCGGCATCACGCCGCCGGCGGATTTCTCGCTGCGTTCGGTGCTCGGCTTCGTCATGGAGGTATTGGGCGTCACCGTCGACAACATCTTCGCCCGCCTCGCCCGCAAGCTCGACCCGGCCGTGGTCGCCCGCCTGCGCAGCACGCTGGAGTTCGCCACCGGCGCCTGGTCGTTCATCGCCACCCTGGTCACCGAGGGGCCGGCCGGGCTGTGGCGCGAGCTGAGCGAACGGCTGTCCAACCTGTGGGATACGGTGGTGCAAGGCGTGGTCGGCTACATCACCGAAAAAGTCATCGGCTGGGCCAGCCGCTGGCTGATCTCGCTGCTCGATGTCAGCGGCATCATGCCGGTGATCAACACCCTGATCGCGATCTACAACGCCATCGAATCGTTCATGCAATACCTGCGCGAGATGCTGGAAATCGTGTCGCGCGTGCTGGACGGCGTGGTCAGCATCGCCCAGGGCAATATCGAAGATGCCGCCGGCTTCCTGGAGAACGCCATGGCCGGCAGCCTGCCGGTGGCCATCGGCTTCCTCGCCAATCAGGCCGGCCTGGGCCGGCTGTCCCAGCGCCTGCGCGAGATACTGGCCAGCCTGCAAGACCGCGTGAACGACGCGATCGACTGGCTGCTGGACAAGGCCATCCGCCTCGGTCGCGCCGTCATCGACATGGCCAGGCGCGGCGCGGCAGCGGTGCGGCGCGGCGCGGCCAGCCTGCGCGAATGGTGGCGCCGGCGTTTCGGCTTCCGCAGTGCGAACGGCGAAGCCCATTCGCTGTATTTGGAAAACGAAAACCCCGATGCGGAACTCATCGTCGCATCGACACCGATGCGGTATCAGGATTTCCTGAACACCCTGCCGAACAGCGCACAGAAAACCAGTGCCCAGGCCCTGTATCAAAGTTTCAAGAGCACGCAGCGACTCGCCTCCGGCGAACGACGAAGCGGAACCGCTGCCCAAACCGCAGACGGCTCCAGCGATGTCCACAGCGCCGCCTTGGTCGACCAGATTCAAAGGCTGGCGAACGACACGGCCGCATTGATGCCGGCCGATCCGAACCGCTCTAGCGCCCCGGTCTTTTCTCCGGTCACCGGCCAAGGTTATGGCCGGAAGATCCACATCGACCTCCTTACCTCCGAGCGCAGCCACTGGCCAATCCGGGGCAGCGAACCGTCGGCCCGGTCGCCGCGCTGGAACCGCCT
>Ga0316628_100000011_pt1 | contig 196115 bp, 191 predicted proteins | sample OWC_Aug_M2_C1_D5_FD_207648 | JGI IMG/M metagenome (GOLD analysis project Ga0316628, IMG submission 207648) | Wetland soil microbial communities from Old Woman Creek delta, Ohio, United States - OWC_Aug_M2_C1_D5_C | ecosystem: Environmental > Terrestrial > Soil > Wetlands | place: USA: Ohio...
TAGTGTACCATTTGATAATGTCTTTCAGTCGTGCTAACCGAGAACGAAGCTCCGAAGGGTCGGTTGGCATAGGCTTTGTCGGGGCTAATATCTCAGATAGTCTCGTTTCCATTTTCACCCTTGCATAATCCATCGCGGTGAGATGCCACATAATCCATCGATACGAATCATCGGATGTGCAAGTTCTTTTTGAGTGTGAGGGTATTTTCTTCGCTCCTTCTTCATCTTCCATTTCAGACACTGCTCTCTTCATATGTCCTTTCCCGATTTTATAGCTCAGGTTACTCAGCAATAATACTTGCTAATCGCCTTATCCCCTCTTACTCGATATTGCCCAGCATGGGTCGCCTCGTCAGTCTTATAGGGCATCTTGCTCACAAAGCCGAGTCTGCGCAGCTCTTCTCTGACTCGCATAACGTCGCTCTCGTCTTCATGATCGTAAGTATATACGCAGATCACCTTTGTTGAGGGGTTAGTAGCATTCGGATTCGGCCTTGCAGTTGAAACCTTTGATGCTTGGCCAAGAACCCCCTTCTCAGTTGCAACTCTGATCATAGCCCATGCTTCATCTACCTGGTCGATGGGGACAAAAACGAGCCATTTACCACTTCTTTCTGATCTTCCTAGGGGATTTTCTGTCTCATTGATGGCAATGATCCAATAATCATCAATAACTTCTGAAGGGTTTCTTAAATCAATCACCATGTCCTGATTCCCTCTTGATGTTTGTCGTCAATAGTTGAATGTCATAGGGAAATGATAAAGATTTACCCATCTGGAAATTTTCTTCATCGATACAGCAGCTCACCAATAAGGTCTATCCTTGAGAGTTTGACGTTGCTCATTCTCGGAAAGGACTGGACCGGGCATTTGTTCATAAGTCCTCGAAGATATGAAGCCGTACAGCTTCGAGAGATAATCCAGGTCTTGTTCCCAGGGAACCTCCTCTTTCAATCCCAGATATCTGATGATTTCTTCATCATTCTTCCCATTTGCTCTCATGTCCCGTGTAATCTTGATTATCTCATTCTGATCGTATTTTGATTTCTTGAAGAGAAGAACAACGTTTCGAACCGCACACCACAGACCACTATGCGTAATCATATGGCAATCCGGGCAAATGACTTCTAGATTATCATCCTTGTTGTTCTTCGGGTTGCCATCTATGTGGTTGACGTGCATGCCCTTCTCTGCCCGAAAGCCGCAATATTGACAGGCGTACTCATCCCTCACCAAAGCCTTAAGCCTTATTTGCCTCCACGCCTGGCTCTTCATGAATAGTTTATCTTCTTCGGTACGCCATGAAAGTTCGTAGGAAAGGTGAAGTGGTTTCATATTCAATCATCATTTAGTGGATGAGGGAGGAGCTACTATTAACCTTTTGAGAGATGTCTTTCCAATCCAAGTTTCTCGATCTTCCTGGCTAGAAAGCTCTGAGTTGCCTTGTCTGCCATCAATCTGGCCATTAGGTCATCAGCCAGATTCCTTTCATCATCTATCCGCATGGCTGCCACAACATCCAGCGCGAAGCTGCAACGCTGGCAGAACCGCGCCGTCGCTGGGTTAATGGTATCGCATCTCGGGCATTTCATTGGCTTGAGGGTGCTCTCCTTCTTCTCGCTGCTGTCAGTCTTGATGCCATTCAGCTCAAGAATGGCATCGTCCGTGTCCCTGCCCGATAGATGGACATAGACCGCGGCCATGTCGCTCGATTGTGTCCAACCGAAGATCTGTTTCATCTGCGCTTCAGTCAAGAATTTAGCAAGATAGGTCGCTCGGCTATGTCTAAAAAGATGCGGGTGAACCTTCTTCTTGACTCCCGCCTTTGCTGCCACGCTCTTAATCATCATGCAGAGCGTGCTGTAGGATACGGCCTCGTTCTTGCTGCGCGCTCCTATTCCCACCCATAGAGGCGCATCCGGTTGGTTCTTCCACGGGTGGTTAGCGAGCCATGTGGAAAGCAAGGGCGCTGACGCAATCAGCCTGATCCTCCTGTCCCCTGTCTTGCCTGTGACAATCGCCGTTGCTCCGTATTTGTCAAACTGAATGTGCCTGATCCGCAACGAGGCGACCTCCCCTATTCTGCAACCGCTCTCGTAGAGCATGAATAGCAGCGCCTTGTCCCGGATATGGTCTGCACTGTCCACCATTGCCTTGATCTCCTCCTCCGTTATCAGCTCCTCTGGCAGCTTGTTCCTGCCGTTCTTCATGTTTGTCTTGATCCAGCGGACCTCATCGGGATAGATGTCCTCGCTCTTCCTCAGCCATTTGTAGAATTTCTTCAATCCTATCTTGAAATCCCGCTTAGTCCAGTCGGCATAATCCTTGTCTCTTTCAACCATCTGAACGAGCCTGAGTATGTCCTCTTTCGTTGCCTTCTCAAAATCCTTCTTCAGCCATCTGCTGATTTTCGATAGTAGATAGATGTATTTCGCGACGCGGCCTGTTGTCAGTCCTTCAGCAAGGCAATCGTTGTGAAATCTGATTATCGCCGCTTTATTCTCGTCCGAGATGTCATCGGTCTTCTTCAATCTCGCCAGCGCACTGGCGAGTCGCTCATCATAAGAATGAATGTCGATTGTCTTTTGCATGATCTATTTGGGAATTGCTGAAATTTAAAGCCCTCCTACTGTAAATAGAATTGTGGTGCCCCGGAGGAGTGTAGGGATTGTATTTACTGCCCTAGGCATTTATTTTCTTGACAATGCCTCTGAGGAAATGCATGAAATCCTTGATGAATAGCTGGAAATCCTTCTCGTTCATCGGCTGAATCAGCAATTCGTTCTCCTGGCCCCACCGGAATCCTTCGTCCTTTCCAAGATAGGTTTTCTTCTGAGCAAAGTTCCTTCTGAACCTGTCGTAGATTCTGAGCATCAGTTCAGTCTTGCCGATGATCACTTTCTCCAGTCTCTCAGCCTTGATTCCCAGATCCCCTGAAAGCTTGTAGATGTCAACGAAATCCCTTGCCTTAGTCCCCCTTCTCGTCATGATGGCTCTGACCTTCTCGGCGAATATCTCCCTTGCATCGTAGACGGTCATCACAACTGGATGGAAATAGCTCTCTTGCTCGGGAAAAAGCATGAGAAGTTCCTTTGCGCCTTCGCTTCCGATGAGACTCTTGAGCCGCCCTTTTACGGGCTTGAAGTACAGCTTATCAACGAAGTTGATCTGGACCTTGATGAAAGACTCCCTTCCCAGGATTTCGGAATTGAACCATATCTTGAATGTCGCGGTCTTGTTGCTGCCCACCAGTTCAACATATCTCCTGTTGTTCTTGATGCACCTGAAATCCATGTCTCTTTTCTTGGAGATCCTTTCTAGCGTTTTGCCTATTCTGTCAATAAGAGGGGAAAGATGCCGCCTTATCTCATTCTGCGACATATTTCCGAAGACTTTCTGGTCCTTCCAAGTGAAATCGATGTCTTCGGAGAATCTGTAATAGCCGAGGTAATGCTTGATCAGGCATGTGCCGCCCTTGAACAGGAAACTGCCGGAGAAGAACTTGTCCTTTGACAGGTCGGTGAGAATCTCATGCAGAATTATGTCCTTTTCGATCAGGTCTTTCCGCTCGATCTTCAGGATTCTGCTGGCCTCGTCAACGAACCCCTTCCTCACTTGACCACTTCCTCTGCTATGCTCCGGACGCTCTTGGGATACCTAGCACCGTAGGTTCTCATCTTTTTCCGCGAAAGGTCGTGCGCCCAGTCAGATATGTCGGCGATTATCTTCTCCCTCGGGATGCCGTTGTACCTCCACAGATATATGAAATCCAGGATGGTCTTCTCCGGATCCGAGTGGCGCGTGTCTTTCCCTACGACCCCGAATGACAGCAAAGAAGGGCTCATCTTCACAAATCTGAATTTATACCCCGCGATACCGATTGCTCTCGGCCTGTGTATTTCATCATTAATGATATATTCCGTGCCGAAATATTCGTGCGTCATGTTGTTGAGCTTAAGCGCCGTGTATAGCCCGAAGTACCAGTGCCTGATGCCCTTCATTTCCATTGCTTTGGCCACAAGTTCCAGCGGGGTATATCTCGACTTGTTTAGCCTCACCTCGTCAAGAGTTCTGATGTAAAAAATGCCTCTGAATATCCTAATCAGATAACCGGTAGTCATCAGCGATCTCAGCGAGGTGTCGTATCTGAGCTTGAGGATCTTGCAGTAGTCCCTCAGCTCCTTGGATGTCACGAATTCCTTTTTCTCTATGTAGATCTTCTTGAGCAGCGTATTCATTTATATCACAATATCATACTTTTTTGATATTATGATATATGTTATAATGTATATTTATTGTTAATCTTTCCTGAGACGCAGTTAAATGTCAGTCAGTAATAGAAGTGCTCCCATCTTCCTCTCTCACCTCCCCTGAGTAGATAATCATTGATGTCCGACAAATTATGCATAAGGGAAATTTAATCAATAATATGCTATGAAGTCGCTAAGGGCTTTCCACCAGAGCCATGCATAATTAATGGTAGGATAAAGAGGGTAGCTATATATTCTTGTGCGTCCAATGTCCTCTCACTATTGCGTGACACGATACGGAAGGAAGAAATATGTCGGAGAATTTCGATAACTTTCAGAAAAAATTTAAAATTCCTGACCTGAATATATATCAAAGTCACTATTGGGTATGGTCTGTTCGTCCAACACATAGTACTGTTGGATCGAGTGTTCTTTCTCTTCGAAGACCAGCAGAGAAATTCTCTGATATTACAAAAGAAGAAAGTATTGATTTTGGATCCATGATTGGCATCATTGAAAAGACACTCAAACAGTCATTTAACTATGATAGAATGAATTATCTTATGCTTATGATGGTGGATTTCCAGGTGCATTTTCATGTCATTCCTCGTTATTCACACAGTATCGATTTTGCGGGTACAACCTGGATTGACAAAGGATGGCCTGCACTTCCGGACTTAACCGCACCAACATACGATAACAAAATATTAATTCAAATAAAAGAGAAACTAATAACAGATTTACAAATTAATCCTTAATGTTTATCTTGAACCTTAGTCATAGAGGAGATAATGAACGAACGATTAAAGAGGCTAAATATATATGTGATTTTTTTTGTTATCTTTTACACAATTTGTATGCAATCGTTTTTTACAATCACATTTAATAATGTATTATTTGGATCGATAGTGAATTTCTTAACATCTATTGGATTTTACGAATTTCTATTATTGCTCCTTTATGCTTTGATAAGTCGTAGCGACACTCTTCTCAAATTATATTGGGGAAAGATATACTTAAAGGGATTATGGTCGTATACTTATACGCTTAACAATGTTCAATATAAAGGTATTTGGCGAATAGAACAAGATTTATTTGAGACAAAGGTAATTGGTTATGGAATAGATGACAATGGGAAACCAAGGTCAGACGTCAGATCAGTTACTGATTTATATGAAAGAAATCAAAGCTATGAAATCATCAATATTCGCAAAGACATTGTTCAAATCATTCAAGAGAATTACTCAAAAACGACATTATTTCCTGATTACAATCCTAAAGGACATTTCCTTTCAGTCACATACCCGACTAGAATGCGAGCAATAACGACTATATATGGTGGGACATTAAGTGGCAATATTCATACCGACGTTATTTTTATCAAACATGAAGATTCAAGTTGTGAAGAAGATGTCGTTCGAGAGTTGATTCATCTTCGACAGTAGTGGTATCTGAGAGGATGGTGGATGTGAATTGGATGCTCAAGACAATAGTATGTACTTTAGGTAGAACAGCGACTGGAAAGACGACAATATCAAAATATTTAGCAAGTAGTCTAGGGGTTTCTTACATCTCAGAAGGTGAAATCAAGCGAGCACTTGTTCATCAAAATAAAGAATACGATGTCAATGATTGCCTTGATGAAGCACTACGTGATATCGCATATGAGGAGGCCGTGAGGAAAGCGAAATCAATATTATGTTCATCGGATTGTGTTATTATCGATGCATCATTTCATAAGTTTAAAAGAAGGCAATTGGTATATGATCTCGCGCATTCAATTGGAGGATATGTAGTCTTCTTGTATACAATTTGCCGGGATATCTCAATAATACAGAAAAGAATAATGAATAGAAAGACTCAAGACAAGACGTATGAAACTCATGCAGATTCATTTAGAGTTTATGAGTACATAAATGCGACTTTCGATGAACCAACATACGATGAGATTAGGTCAAACGCAGCAACTGTCATAGAAATATCTACATCTATAAGAGATGTAAGGATTTCTCTCTGCGCAAATGAATCCCGAGAAGCAAATGAGATAAATAGCAAAATAATGGGAGTGATAAATGGCTATTTATGTTAAATGAACCCGATTTTACCATCGAAATCGGAAAAACCTGGAGTTTTGTCTGGTTGAATGTCCTGCTCAATCCTATTGCAGGTCATTACTCCCTAATGAATGATTCTGCTAATTTAATGTCCTCTTGACGATTTATGTTGACAATTGGATTATCAGTCCATACAATATCTACATCTAGGCCAGAGTTAATAGCGTTTACCATCAATGATTCCCAATCAGGAAGAGAATGAGATAAAGCAAGATCCGCATTCCTGTCTTTTGCCCATTTGATGATTTCCTTACCATGCGAAGATGTGCAATTAATTGAAACACCAACAATATCTGTACTTTGAGGTTCGTTACTGCGTTGGATAGATCTTAATAAGCACCCATGCGTTTGATATATCAAGAATCTTTGAGGGAGGGCTTTGCTGGATAGTAAAACACAGAACGCTGATTTTGATTTAGAAGTGGTATCTAATAATTGAACTATAGAATCGGAATGAATTACCTTGTCTGCACTTATACCTATGAAAGGTTCATGTAATAATAGAATGACTTCTAAGATGGCATGAGCCAAGTCATTCCTATTAATTAGCAAATAATCAAGCTCTATTCCATTTCTTCTGTGCATCCTTAATTCCTTGGTATATTCGCTTATGACAACTGATATTCTGTCAATACCAGCAAAACGTATAGAATCAATTACTCTATCTATGATGGGTAGTCCTTTCACATTTACCAACGGCTTAATAGTCTCACATTTACCCATTCTTGTTCCTCGACCACCTGCAAATATAACTGCGCGCTGGAGTGAACCCTCCATGGTAGACACGTAGTTAAGTTTCGACACATAAACCCTCCTTCTCCTCGAACTCCACCTGCGCGAGAACCGCCATCTTGAACTCCCTAGTATAGCCTGTTCGATCCCTTGCCATTGTTCACCTCCACTAGCTTAGAAGCTTAACCTTGTGTCCACTGCGAAGGGTGCATTCCACTTTCAAATCAGAAGAGGCTTCCTTTTCTTCCTCTCAATCTCCTCGCAAATCGTGTGCAATGTCGAAACCCATTTCGGTAGATGTTCCTCGATGTCCTTCTCCAAGGGATCTTCCTTGTTCGTATCGCTCTGCTCATCGAACATATCGCATCAACCTTGCTCTTGATCGGCACCTGGAGCAGAGCCTAAGCAGAGCGTGCGGTCCTATCTCGACTGGAAGCAGCCTCCCTACCCGCTGAACATGCCGCCCGCACATCTCGCATGTCTTCCTCATTCCTCATACCTCTCGAAGCTCGGGCAGTCTATTGTCGGGCTCCATCTGCCGCTACAGCTCCCTTCCCAATAATGTCTGCAATAACAACAGGCTGCATTTATCCTCTCAGAGGCGCTTGATTCTGATTTCATCCCGCAATTCCTCGATTTGATCGCGCAGCTCGTCAAGCGCGCTCGAAAGCTCGGCAATCTGCTTTCTCAGTGTGTCGGTACTATCTCCTTTCATCCATATCGCTCCGAAGATTGTTTTCAAGCAACATTTTGCGTCGTAGCGCAGATTCGTATTCCCATTGAAGCTTGCGCATCTGCTCCCTGAGTGTTTGGTCGTCCTTCCATAACGATTGCCGAATCAGGCGCAGCTCCTTCTCAAGTTCGCAGGCCGTCTTCTCAAGCTCGTCCTTCTGCTGCTGGAAATAGCTGCCAAAGCCGACGCAGGGCATTCTATCTGCTCGGCCTCTGAAGTCAGCAATAAGCCCCGAGAGCTCGGCTTGGAGGTTTTCGTGCAAGGCGTGTCTGCTATGGACATCTGCGTCTATCTCGGCTATCTGCCCTCTCAATACCTCCAGTCTGTCGGTCATGGACCGTCCGACAATATCCAGTTCAACTTTGTTGCTCATCGCCCTCGCCTTTTTTCGTTTCTAATTCCTCTATATTCCTCCGGCCAGAAACGGAAGCGCTAATCCCGTTGGCCTTGCCTGGAACAGAAAACTCCTTGACCAGGCAGAATCGGATGTTTTGAGGCATGTTTTGGCCGAAATATTCCTCTGCCATCCGCTTTATTGTTCCAAGCATGGGCTCATCGCGGCATGCGGTTATGATCTCGTCAAACCCCAATTCAATGTCTTTCTTCAGGTTCTCAAGCTCGTATTTCGGGTTCATGGCGATTTCCACGGCAACGGCCTTGCCATTCGGGCATAGGGCGATTACATCTACGGAACGCTTGCCTATGCCGACTTCCAGACTGACCTTGCAGCCCCAGCTCGTCAGAAACTCTTTCGCTTTGTTCTGCCAGTATCTGTGCTCAATGCCGCCCTTTTCCTTCGTAGCTGTCGCATGTCCTTTTGCCTGAAGATATTCTCTGCCGCGGTCTGTCGAATCAAGAACCTTCGGCCTGCCGCCGCGCCTTCCCGTATTGACCTCGATTTCCTGTGCAAATCCTTTTATCAACAGCACCCGCCTGGCTTTGATTCCAGCTTCATTCGATAACCTGAGTCGGGCGTATCGCTCTGTGATGGGCACAAATGGCTGCCTTTCTATGTCGATAAGCAACTGCTCAGCGTCTGTGGGGAGCCTCCTCTCTGTCGCCTTCAATGTTGTAGGTTCGAGCAGTTCTCTCGGTCTGAACGCTAGCTGTAGCCTATTCAATCGTTCCTCTACCTCATCGTCGTTGACATCCTTTTGGACAAGTGCCTGTCCTATCTGCACTGGAAGAGGCCTCTGACCAGCGATTTTCACTATCCCTTCTCCTATCGAGAGCCGATGGCATACCTCTGTCTGCTCCCTGCTCAGCCCCATCGTGGCAGACATCTCAACGATATCCGTGCCGCTGCCGAGCGATAGCATGATCTTCGTTCCCGTGTTCGCGCGTATCGAGTGAGTCAATTTGGAGGGCTCTTGGTCGGCGACAATCAATGCCTCGCCGAACTCGCGCGCTCGATCAGTAATGATGTCGATGACCGGAATTCCCGCCTCAGGCATCCGCTCCTTGTTGATGTCGAATACGCGCTTTGCCTCATCGAAAAAGATGCAGTGCCGAAGCTCGCCGCGGTGGCCATGTGCGAGCCTGTAATGATAGATCCATGTCAGAAGCATCTCCACGAGGAAATTCTGCATGTCCTCCATCATGCCATCAAGCTCAAGCACTGCGGATTTCGTCATCAGGCCTGCGATGTCAAAGCCGCTCTCGCAGTCAAGGATATTTCCGATGGCAAGAACCATCGCCTGAACCCTGTTGATGACAGTGCTCCTGTACCAGGAATCCTTCGCGCTCATGGGGCGGCCATATGCAGTCAGTATGCCGGCCATCTCGTGCATTGTCGGATAGCGGTTTCTGCCGTCAAGGACGCCATATCTATTATACAGCTCGTGGAGGTGCTTAAAGAGAAAATTCTTCGAGCCATGCAGTAGCGCATTGGAATGGCAATAAACGTCGCAGAAGATTTGCATCCAGCGCTCAGGAGCGACACCTTCTGGGGGTCTCAGAGGATTGAATTTGAGATTCTCCCACGGAATGACAACCAAATCTGGGTGTTCCCTCATAAGATGGCGGTAATCCCGCTTGAAATCGAAGGCCAGAAAGGGCAATCCTTTTTCGGACATCTGCCTCATTAGGAGCATGAAGAGATTTGTTTTGCCAGCTCCTGACCTTCCGACCACTAACATGCCCTGAGAGAGCATGTTTCTGTCAATGCCAAACTCGGTTCCCTTTGACAGTCCTATCGCAAACTCGCCATTGTTGGCTATGTTCGGCCAAAAAGGATCCAAAAATGCCTGTCTCACACGGTATAGTAAGATTTGCTCAGCGGCTTCGGCAATCTCGGCATCCCATTCGACGCTCAGGACAGAGAATAGACGCTGTAGCTTTGAGTCGCTTAGAGCATCTGCCTTTTTCGCCAGCTCAACGAGCCTCTCCATGTTCTGCGAAAACATGATAAGTTTGGGTTCGTTGTCGAATATAACCCTTAGACTGGATTCATGTGCATTATGTACTGGAAACTGGGATATGATTTTTCAGATATCTTCATATCGGCCATAGGATCGGCTCCTTTCGCTAGCTCAATGATTGTTTCATCCATTTATCTCTTCTTCAAGTCAATTATCATTACCCAGTAGTAGTAATCTTTAAAAGCAGTGGAAGGCAAGAAGATTGCAGTGAAACGACGGAGAAATAAGGAGATAGACGCTCGGATATTGCGCGTCCTCGACAGCAGGATTGGAACGGAAAATGACATTGCTGTTTCCATAAATGCAGACAGGCGGACCGTAGGGAGGCGGCTCGAACATTTGATTATTCGGCGGAAGGTCGAGCCGCTCGGAGGCATTCGGTCAACTCTCTACAGATTGGTCAGGCACCGCAGGCAATATTTCTTTTGCTGGCAGTGCGGAGCCAGAAACGATATCAGAGTATAATGATCCAGTCGCCCATAAGCATTTAAATTTTAGCTTTCAAGATTATTGAATGGACATTATCTACAATAGAATAGCCCGAGATATTGCAGAAGAAATAATCGATACTATGCGGCAAGTGAATAGAATCTCAGAATCGCCAAGATTTCAAGGAATAGTCACGGCAAAGCCTCGGTTTGAAGTACAGCTCTATCCTCCTGAATACACGAAAGACTGGGTACAGACTAGGAAATTCTATTCGAACCTGCCGGAACTCGTTGAACATCGAGGAAAAAAGGGCTTGAGGCTCGAAGAGCCTGACAAATCGACACTCAGAAAACTCGACAGGCTACGCGCAATTGAAAGGGTAGATTACCGCGTTCCTCTCAAACCTCACTATGGAAAGTTTGCCAAGGACGGCGTCATTGAGCTTAGCTGGAAATGCGATCCAGCATATCTCTATCACGGCTTCAGTAGCCAGGTCAAGAACTACAATAATCCCGATGGAAATACGACGTACTTCGTTTTGTACCCGTCGCTTTGCCGATATTTCGATAGGGCCGTAAAGCATCTCCTTGAACATGAGGAAGAAATTGTTGTATCGGACCTGCACGATACGCCAATACATGCTTGGTGGAGTCTACAGGACATCCATCAGGATTGCAAATCCTGCCCGAAAGAACTAAAGACCTTCTATCATCGCATCTTGTCCCAGCCTCAGTATGCTGGAGACGAATCTCGTTACCTTTTTGGTCGTGGCGAGATAGTGATAACATGAAACTATGATTATCGACTCTTAACTTCGCACATGCATTCTTGGAGCAAAAACGGCAAGGGAACCAAAATTCGTCCTAATCCCCCTCCAGTGGCTCTTCCTTTTCCTGGCGTTGCCATTGATTTGGAAGTCAACGGGAAAACCGCGTTCATATACCCCGTGGCCGTTCTTGAATACGATAGCTATGTACAACAAGTCCGCGGTCATCGTCGCCCTGATCATGCTGGCGGCAGGCGTCACTGCCGGAATCTCCACGGTTGCGATGATCGGCAACAGCGCTCAGGGGCAGAACCAGGACAAGATGCCGTCCTTCACCAGTTACAACGAACTGGCATCATTCCTCGATTATGCCACCGGCGGCTCAAAGGATTATTATCAATTCTCCGGCTCCCCGACCGGCAACCTCGATTCCACCCAGGGGGCGGAGATAGCCCCGCAATCCCGGGACTATTCCAAGACCAACGTCCAGGTCGAAGGGATAGACGAGGGGGACATCGTGAAGACCGACGGCACCTACATCTACAAAGCATCGTCCGATTCGGTCGCTATCATCCAAGCCTACCCTCCAGGAAACATGTCCGTGGTCGCCTGGATCAATGCCAGCGATCTGGCCGTATATGTCAACGAGACCTCGAAGAAGCTGGAAGGATACAATGTGGGCGTCTCGATATCGGGGCTTTTCATCGCGCCCGAAAGGCTGATAGTGATCTCGACCGTGTACTTCTGGCAGGAATATTACTACGGAGGGGGTTACAGGGCCCTCAGCCTCGCGGAGTCCAGTCCCATGGGCGGCTGGACCCAGAGCACGGAGCAGACCGTTCTCTTCATCTACGACACAAAGGACATCCAAGAGCCCGCCCTGCTGGAATTCTTCGGCATGTCCGGATATCCCTTGACCTCACGCATGCAGGGCGACGTGATCTACTCGGTATCGCAGCTCTATGTCTGGAAGGACGAAGCGAGGGGGTATGAGGTCCCAGCGGTCTCGGAAGGAGCCGAAGCGAGCGCGGTCGCGATCAGCGACATACACTACGACCCGGAGACAAAGGATCCGGGCTATTACCTGAACATCCTCGCCGTCAACCTCACAGAGCTGAAATCCAAGTCGATATCGGTGGTCGCCGGCTGGGCCTCGACGATATACAAGTCGCCGGAATCCCTGTACCTAACGATCGAGAAGTGGCCTGCCACGCCGGCCCCTGTCATGGAAAGATTCCCAATGGCGATCGAGTACGAAGATGAGGAAATCCCCGTGACCACCATATACAAGGTGGATGTGGACGGCCTCTCCATGCACATTTCCGAGAAGGGCGATGTGAAAGGCGTCCTGCACAACCAGTTCTCCATGGACGAGAAGGACGGGTACCTGAGGGTCGCCACCAGCAGCGGATTGTGGCAGGACAGGCGCAACGCCGTCTACGTGCTCGACGGTAATCTGAGCGTGATCGGGGCCATCGAGGACATCGCCGTCAACGAGACCATCCAGGCCAACCGCTTCGTCGGAGACAGGCTGTACCTGGTCACGTTCAGGCAGGTCGACCCGCTGTTCGTGATCGACCTGAGCGTGCCGACGGCGCCGAGCATACTGGGGGAACTGACAATACCGGGGTTCTCCAGCTACCTGCACCCGGTCGATGAGGACCACATCCTCGGGATCGGGACCGAGGGGAGCAGCGCGAAGATATCGCTGTTCGATGTCTCAGACCCAGCCGCCCCCGTCGAGATGAGCAAGTATCTCGTGGGCAACTACTCCTCCACATCGGCCGGCTGGGAGCACAAAGCGGTGATGTTCGACGCGGGCAAGGAGCTTCTCGTGATACCGATATCGACATATGATTATGACACTTGGAACACGACATCGGGCTTCTTCGTCTTCAGAGTCTCTGTCGATGAAGGCATCTCCCTGAGGGGCGTGATAGGCCATGGGAACTCGAGCTATTACTTCTCCTCGGATGAGAGGGCATTGTACATAGAGGACTGCCTCTACACGATATCTGGCACCGTCGTCAAGGCGAACCTGATATCGGACCTGACCGAGGTCGGGGAGCTCGTCTACCGGCAGGCAGCAGATTCCTACTATGTCTATTCCGCAGGCGCGGGCACGGTGACCATGATCGAATGAGCGCGATGGGGCGAGATTAATGTTCAAGGAGGCGATTATCCCCAGTATCGGGTCGATGGAGATGCGTGTAGAGCTCGATAAGAAGTCCCTGTTCGCCCTCGCCTCCGACACGAGGCTGGACATACTGAGGTCGCTGCAGCCGATGAGGAGGACCGTCACGCAGCTGGCGGAGAGCCTGAACATCGACAAGGCCGCTGTCCACAGGCATCTCAAGAAGCTCGAGGAGGGCGGGCTGGTCAAGCGGTACGAGGACCACGGGTTCGTATATTACGGGCTTTCGTGGAAAGCTCGCGATCTGATGTCCCCGAACGAGAACACACGCGTCATAGTCATGCTCTCATCCTCTTGGGTTCTCTCGATCCTCGCCGCTTTCTTGTTGATTGCCAGCCTGATCACGGCAGGCGTTGCCGACGACATGTCCAAATTCTACCCGACCACTGGAGAGAACTCCTACGGTTCGAATGGCATGGACCAGCTACCGCAGAGCGCGCAGGGACCTGTACCATGGTTCGTGTTCCTGGCACCCGCCGTCGCCCTTGCGGCCGTCGCAGTGACCCTGGCTTTGCTGTCGTCAAGGTCGCTGATCAGGCCGAAGCAACCCCTGGATCTGACCAGGGCCGTGCAGGACGAATGATCCCTGCGACCACCTATCTCAGGAGGGCAGCCGCATCATTTCGCATCCACTCTGAGCTTTATGAGCACGGCCATGCCCAGTAGGATGAAGACCGATGCTGAGAGGAAGCCAGCGGCATAGCCAAAGAATTGGCAAATCAGCCCGCCGGCCACCGGTCCCGCGATGGAGCCGAATCCCTGCACCGCGTTGTAGGCCCCGAACGCCTCGCCCTGCATCTCGACGGATGCCAGGCCCGACACGATCATCGAACCCGAGACGTTTATCATGGCCCAGCAAAGGCCGACCAGGGAGTGCAGTACCAGGATCATGGCCAGAGCAAAGAGCGGGTCGACGCCGAAGAGCGCGACAGCCAGGAACGAGGGGAAAAGGACCGTCCTTGCCCCCGATCCTATCAACTGCATCTTCTTGCTGCCCATTTCCTTGACCCACCGGCCGATCTTTGTATAGAAAGCCACGGAAGTCGCCTGGGACGCCAGGTACACCAAGAATATCGCGGAGCTCTGCATCCCCACATCGTCCACAAGGAAGATGGGGAAGAACGCGTAGAACGCAGTGAAACCAGAGAACAGCAGGAAGATGCAGGCGAGGTAGATGTAGAGCGGCTTGCTGAAGCCGCGCGGCCTCTTCTTGCGAGCCAGGAATCCGGAGACATGCAGGATCCTCATGGGCATGTACTTCAACCTCTCGACGGTGATGAAGTGGTGCTCATGGAGATACTCGGGCTTGCTTGACAGCCTTTCGGCCGGCTCCCTTATCAACTTCCAAGCTACGATCGCAGAGACGAGCGCGAGCGCGGCCCCTATGGCGAATAAGGTGCGCATCTCCTCGCCCATCGTCAGGCCATTGAAATCGATCTGCAGCCAGATCGCGCCGAGGATCAGCCCGCTCACCCATCCTATGCCGCCCATCTGGCTGAAGACGGCGATACGCTTGGCCCATTGGTCCTTTGAAGCAGTCTCGATCATCAGGACGGTCGCGACCGGCGCGCTCGCAGCGACCAGAAAACCGAAAAGCAAGTTTGCTACGTAGTAGTCTCCGACTCCCCCGCTCATCCCCATGAGCATGAGGGTGAGGGCCAAGCCAAGGAATCCTATGATTATGAACGGCTTCCTCTTTTTCGTCCTGTCAGAGAGATGCCCCCAGAGCATGAACGCCGGTATGCTGGCAATAGACGAAACGGCCGCGATTATCCCGACCTGGCCCACCGACGCTCCAAGGTCTTTTGCGAAAAGAGGTATCAGCAGCGATGTCGCACCGTTGGCCATCCCGTTCGGGAGATAGCAGTAGTACCACTTGTCCGAGGTGGCGCCGTTGCTCATGTCCCATCCCTCAGCCCTGCTTATTTCATAGGCTGTATTTTCAACTTTCTGAGGGGGTATTAATCCGAATGTAAGAAGTGAGCTCATTGAAGAGGCGTCCCCTCGATAGCATTTTATACATCTCGATATGTCTTGATATATCATATGAGCGACTCTGAGATCACTTCAACGCATCCAATGCAATTCCTCGCGAAAGCCTTCCTGGCAAAAGGGGATTTCAAAATCCTGGTGCTGAGCGTGCTCCAGAGCCGGCCCATGCACGGCTACGAAATAACTAAGGTGATCGAGGAGCAGTCGCACGGCATCTATCGCCCCGGCCCCGGAGCCGTATATCCCGCCCTTCAGGCCCTCCTGCGCAGAGGGATGGTCAAAGTCAACGAACGCGATAGGCGGAGGGTTTACCAAATAACACCTGCTGGAAAGCGACTCTTGAACGAAAGGTATGCCGAAATGAAATGCCACATCGAGGCTTTCAAGAAGTCAATGGGGCCAGAGCGCTCTTCTCTCATGGAGGAGATGGCGAAGACCGGCAGGCTTCTCGCGATAGCCGGCAAGACGATGACCCCTGAGCAGGCGAAGAAGGTGACGAAGATCATCGGCGAGGCTCGAGAACGCATTTTGAGGACGCTCGCGGAGTAGAAACAAGGAGACTGGACATATGGACGATGAGGTGGCAATAAAGACTGACAACTTGACGAAGAGATTCGGAGATTTCACGGCCGTGGACCACATCTCCTTCGAGGTAAAGAAGGGGGAGATATTCGGGTTTCTGGGGCCGAACGGCGCAGGGAAATCGACCACGATAAGGATGCTCTGCACCCTGAGCAGGCCGACCGAGGGCAAAGCACAGGTCGCCGGTCTGGATGTGATCAAAGACGACAGCCACGTCAGGGAGCACATCGGTCTAGTCTCCGAGAAGCTGATCATGTACGACCGCCTGACGGCGCGGGAGAACCTCAGGCTGTTCGGCCGCTTGTACGACATACCGCGCGAGGATCTCGAAAAGAGGATAGACGAGTTGCTCGGCCTGGTGAGGATGGCGGAGTGGGGCGACCATCAGATAAGGACCTTCTCGACCGGCATGAAGCAGAGGATAAATGTCATCCGCGCGTTGCTGAACCAGCCTGAGATACTGTTCCTGGACGAGCCAACGCTCGGCCTGGACCCGCAGTCGACGAACGAGATAAGGGAGCTGACCAGGAAAATAAACAGCGAGAGGAACACGACAATCATCCTAACGACCCACATGATGACGGAGGCGGACATGCTCTGCCACCGCATCGGGATAATAGACAAGGGGAAGATCGTCGCGCTCGACTCCCCGGCGAACCTGAAGAAGATGCTGGCAGGCAAGGATGTTTCCAACATCGACCTGGAGATATCGAACCTCACCAACGACATGGTGGACGGGCTGAAGGCGCTGCCGTCGGTCAGGTCTGTGGAGATCGATGCGGACAACTGCGTCAAGGTCAAAGCCGTCGGGGGCGATGCTTTCGACAGCGTCATCGACCTCGTGAGGAAGAAGAACGGCAAGATCGCCTCGGTGAAGAACATCGAGCCGACCCTTGAGGACGTATTCCTGCACCTGACAGGGCATGCGGTGATTGATCAGGCGGCTTCGAAGGCCCCTGTCCGCGGGATGAGGCACGGGCCGCCGGGCATGGGGCCGCGGCAGAGGGTGAGGTGAGCGAAATGGCCAAGGGCGGAATAATGAGGCACAGCCTCTGGATTTGCTGGAAGGACCTGCTGGAGTTCTCCAGGAACAGGATCGCGCTCGTCATGCTGATCCTGATGCCCCTGCTGATGATGGCCATGGTCGGGTTCATCTTCCCGTCCGCGAGCGCGGTCTCGAACACGCCTGTCGCGCTGGCGGACCTCGACACTGGCATCGGCAACGTCACCCTCGGGCACGATTTCGCAGCGGCGCTGAAATCCGCTGGAGACGTGACCGGATTGATGAACATCAGCTCTGCTACCGGGTTCGACGACATCAAATCGAAGATTCAGGACGCCAAGGTCAGCGGCGGAATAATAATCGAGGCAAATTTCACACAGCACGTCCTGACAGGCAAGCAGGCCATGATCACGATAGTGACGGACCAGTCGAATCCGCAGATGGCGACCATACTGCAGCAGATACTGGCGAAGACGATAGAGGGAATGGGGACGGGCTACGCGCAGAACAGCCTGGCTCTCCTTAACCAGACCTACGGAATGAACATGACGGAGGACGAGATCAAATCGATGATCACTCCCTTCGTGGTCAACGTCGAGGGCATTGTCCCGGGAGAGCCGAGCTACTTCCAGTTCATGGCGCCCGGCGTAATGGCGATGGTCGTCATGATGTCGATGATGACCGGTCTGCCGCACGCGATATCATACGAGAAGGACATCGGGACGATGGACGGCATGATGGTCGCGCCCATACGGAGGCTTTCCATCATACTCGGCAAGGTTCTGGCCCAGACTGTGCGCGGGATGATACAAGGCATCATCATCCTGATCATGGCCGTGGCGCTATTCGGAGTGGTGATCTACGGGAACATAGGGCTGGTCTTCTTCATCCTGTTCCTGTGCGTCTTCAGCTTCGTCGGGCTGGGTATACTCATAACATCATTCACGGACAAGGAGGAAACGGCATCGATGGTGATGATGACCTTCATGTTCCCGATGATGTTCCTGAGCGGGGTCTTCTTCCCGATACAGCAGATGCCGTGGTACATGCAGGACATAGCCAACGTGCTGCCGCTGACCTACGCGACATCGGCGCTGAGGAACGTGATGGTGCTGGGGTCGGACGTCTCAGCGATCGTCTTCCCGCTGTCGTTCTTGATAATATTCGGCGTAGTGATGCTGATCATCGCAATACCGATGTTCAAGAAGGGCATGTCGAGGTAGTGAGCTCCGAGATCGACCATGCACATTCAAACTCCAAAGGGCGGGGAGCGCCTCTCCCCGCTAACAGATTTCGAAGGGCGCAATCAGATAGTCTGAAATATTCCAAAAGCCTATTGGAAAAACGGTGTCCTCGGGCACCGTTAAAGGAATGGTCGGTATACATGGACAAATGGAGATGCATAGTCTGCGGATATGTGTATGATCCAGCGGAAGGGGACCCGGACAACGGCGTGACGCCCGGAACGGCGTTCGAATCGCTGCCTGACGATTGGGTCTGCCCCGTCTGCGGCGCCGGCAAGGACCAGTTCGAGAAGGTCGATTGAACTCGCCAGGCATTAGACACTCTGTGATTCAGGGTCAGGATAATGCAAATTGTGGAAGTGTGAGAAAATGGGAAGACTCAAGGGAAGCAAGACTGAAAAGAATCTACTAGCAGCTTTTGCCGGAGAATCGCAGGCAAGGAACCGCTACACATATTTCGCTTCAAAGGCGAAGGAAGAGGGGCTCGAGCAGATATCGGCGATCTTCCTCGACACCGCGGACAACGAGAAGGAGCATGCCAAGAGGTTCTTCAAATTCCTGGAGGGGGGATCGGCAGAGATAACCGCATCCTATCCGGCAGGCATCATAGGCACCACCGCAGAGAACCTCAAAGAGGCCGCCGAAGGGGAGAACCTCGAGCACACGAAGCTCTACCCGGGATTCGCATGCGTTGCGGAGGAGGAGGGCTTCAAGGACGTGGCAGCCGCGTTCAGGATGATTTCGATCGCGGAGAGGAGCCACGAGAAGAGGTACCGCGCTTTGCTGAACAACATCGAATGCGGGAAGGCGTTCAAGAGGGACGCACCTGTGAAATGGAAATGCAGGAACTGCGGATACGTGCACGAGGGGACGGACGCTCCCAAGATGTGCCCCGCATGCCTTCACCCTCAAGCACACTTCGAGTTGCTCGGAGAGAATTATTGAGGGCGATCCCGCAAAATGCGGACCAAGAAGCCGCGATCGAGGAGGCGCCGAACGCCTCTTCGAAACCCATCTTTTTCGGACAATGGGGCAGATGTAATGCGCGATACGATTTTCGCAGAACATCTCCCTGAGAATCTACCGCGGATGAGGGTGGATAATTAACCAAAAACCTCGAATCCGTGCGAGGCACTAGATTCGATACCTTTTTCTGCTTTTCGAACAAAAAAAGTCCTGATATATAAGCAATCGAAATTGCCGAGAATCTACCTTATCCATATTCGGATATTTCACAGCCACCCAGTATCAAAAAAGGGAAGGATTATTATACATTGGGGGTCTTGAGGGAAAATGCCCGGTTTGGAATGCGTCTAGACCCTGAGGCGCCCACTGAGTCGAGCGTCGGAAAATATCCGGCAAGCTCACCATTTATTTCAACCATGACCGGGAATGAGGTCGGTACCAATGCCCGATGATAAGCACATCGAAGAGTACATGAAGAAAACCCCGAAATCGTTGCAGATTTATGAACGCGCCTGCAAGAAGATCGCAGGCGGCGCAGAGAGCAACATCCGCCTTTTCCCGCCATATCCCTTGTATCTGACGCACGGTCGCGGACAGTACATCTACGATGTTGACGGGAACGAGTACATCGACTGCATCTGCGGCATGGGCTGCATCATCCTGGGGCACAATGACCCGGAAGTCCGCGCGGCGGTCATCGAGCGCGTGACGAAGGGCGGAGACGTGCTCGGATGCCCGACCGAGCTGGCGCTCGACTACGTCGAGAGGGTCCAGAAGGCCTTCCCGAGCATGGAGATATGCAGGTTCAGCAACTCGGGCACCGAGGCGACGATGAACCTATTGAGGATAGCAAGGGCCTACACGAAGAAGGACTGCATCGCGAAGGCCGAGGGCGCCTACCACGGAGGCCACGACTATGCGCTGCACGCGCTGCACCTCACAGAGAAGGAGATGAACAGCGACCCGAAGCACCCGCCGTGCCTTCCATACGGCGCAGGCATACCGAAGTACATCACCGAGAACCTGATTAAGGTCTTCCCGTACAACGACGCCGAGGCGACGGCGGAGATACTGGAGAAGGATGCGGACAAGCTCGCCGCGGTCATCATCGAGCCGGTCATGGGAGGCGGCGGACTAATCATCCCGAGGGACGACTACCTGAAGAAGGTCCGCAAGATCACCGAGAAGCTCGGCATCGTTCTGATATTCGACGAGGTCCTGACCGGGTTCAGGATCGCGTACGGCGGCGGACAGGAGAGGTTCGGGGTAAAGCCCGACCTGACCGCACTGTCGAAGATCGCGGGCGGAGGATTCCAAATGGCCTGCATCGGCGGCAAGAAGGAGATCATGGACACCATCGTCCCGAAAGCCCAGGGAACCGCTGCAGAAGTCACCGCGGGCATGACGAACGCGGTCCAGGTCGGTACTTACAACGGCCAGCCCACAAGCCTTGCGGCCGGCCAGAAGACCATCGAGATCCTCGGAAGGCCCGGCACCTACGAGTACCTGGAGAAGATATCCAAGCAGCTGTTCGACGGTCTGAAGGACCTGCTCGCAGACAACAAGCTAATCGGGACCGTGAATTACGTCGGACCCCTCGGGCAAGTTTACTTCGACTGCCCCAGCGCTAAGACCTGGCGGGAGACGTTCAGCCTCAGTGAGCACAAGTGGAACCAGTTGTTCTACGGCGGGCTCGCGAGGGGCGTATACTTCGGCATACCGCACCCCGACGAGAGGTTCTTCCTCACGAAGGCGCACACCGAGGAGAATGTCCAGCAGATACTCAACGTCGCGAACGATTGCATGAAGGAAATGAAGAAGAGCAAGTGCTGAACGCGCTCTTCCACAACCCCTTCAAAACCCTTTCCTCTTATAAATTTTTTAAAAGACTGCGCATGCCGCAGCGATAGGGTGATAAAATCATAAGAGGGGGCCGAGGCCCCCTTTTGGTTTTCTCAGAAGTACTTCGTGACCTTGTCGAAGTGCTCCGTGACGTTTATGCCCCTCTTGCCGAGTTCCTTGAAGAAAGCCATCGGCTCGACCGTCACTTCCGCCGGGTAAACGCCGGGCTCCTTGATCTTCTTGATGCCCTGCCAGTAAGTGACTATGGCGGGCGGGACTGCCGTGTCCCTGGCCGAGCTCGCGTTCCTCTTCGGGTCGTTCCAGGTCTCGATGTAGTAGGTCGCCGTGGATGGCATTCCGTCCTTCTCTCCGAAGCAGTCGATCCTGAACATGTCGTATTCGTACGGCTCGTTCGGCGGGACCTCCCTTCCTGCGGAGATAGCGTTCTGGTACATCACGGTCAGGTAGTCGAGAGGCGAGATCTCTGCTTTGCCGGCCTTCAGAGGCTTCGTGCTGTTGAATCCTAGCTGCACGAGCGTCTTGAACGTGTTGAGGTCCGTGGCCGGGAAGCCGATCCTGAAGGTGACATTCTTCGCCTTCAGCGCCTTGCCCATTGTTGCAGGCTCCGAGTGCTTGATGTAGTACGACTTCACCTTTCCGATCGGGTCGGGCATAACGATCTCCCTCTCCCCCGACAGGATTGGCTGCGCCTGGTGCTTGCCGTTCAGCCAGGCGACGGGCTGCTGCGTGAACTCGTCGATGACGGTCCTTATCGAGTAGCCAGGCCATCCGGCCTCCTTGACCGGGAGCGTGTTGCCCCATGAGCAGTAAATGTCTATCGTGTCGACTTTGTCGAGCCTCTTCGCGCCGGCCGCGCCGGCAACGTTGGTCATCCCTGGCGTGCTGCCAAGCCCAATGGTCGCATTGGCCCCGGCGTCCACCCATTTCTTGTTGAGTTCCAGCTGCTTCAGGCAGGTGTCGAAGAATCCGCCCAGGTCCGTGTAGTGTACTCCGTTCTTTGCCGCGACTTCCATTACGCCCAGGTTCGTCTGGTACCAGGAGCAGTTGGTCACGCAGTCGGGCTTCTCCTTCTTCATGACCTGGTCGAGCTTCTTCAGGTCGGTAGCGTCCAGCTCCATCATAGTCACCTTGTTCGGGTTGACTTTCAGGTCGTTGACCGCTTTCTTCACTCGCTCGAGGTTGCGGCTCGATGCGATGACATCCACCTTGCACATATCAACAAGGTCTTGAACACACAGCGCACCTATCTGTCCGGATGCGCCAAGTACGAGTGCCTTCATTTCATACCTCCTTTTTAACAGAGACTGCCAGTATGCCCTTCGTCCCTGGTGTTTTACCGATGCACCAAAAGATATAACTAATTTATCTAGAAGTTCCTGAAATTCCTTCAAAGCGGCTCTGATTGCTTTGTTCCCCGCGGGGGCGGACGCCATATAAAAGTGCTCAATTTTGATGCCCGCCCTGAGGAAAAAACATCCGCGCTTCAGTTCAGTCGCGGGCATAATGGCGTCAGGCGGCTGACCGAGCGGGCAATTCGTCTCATTGCGGGTCGCGCGGCTATTCGGAGAACTCCCCCATCTTGAGCCTCTTCAGATACCTCTGCCAACGCTTCTCGTCGTCGATCCTGTTCATGATCGCGCCCTTCCTCTCGATGAGTTCCTCCGCGGTTTCCACATCGTGCAGGTCGTTTATCGCCTTGACGAGGCCGGAAATCTCATCGAGGAGCTTCTTCGCGGTCGAGAGCGTCATCTGATCGTGCTTGAGCTTGTTCTCGAGCTCGCCCTTGCGCGCCTTTATCTTCATGATCAGCAAACGGGCGAGATCCCTGTCATCATCGGTGATCCCCTTCTTGGTCCTGAGCCTGAATATCACGTTCCGCAGATCGATCTCGGTGTCGTCGAACTTCTCCCTGTCCGGTATCAGGTTGCCGACCCATGAGAAGACCGAATGCGCGTGGCTGAGTATGTGCTGCCTCTCCTCCTCCGTAAGCAGGTACTGGTCCGGCGCCACCATCTTCTTGTCCATCGGGATCCCTGGGAACATCCGACCGGAAGCAATTCGCCCACTTAAGCCTTGATGTCGTATCCCCGTCCGCGGAAAGAAGCTCTCATCAAAGGGCGATTTCGGCGAAGGTCGTGGATCCGGGCTGGTCAGTGAGTCTGAATGTCGAGCCTGGTCCGTAGATAGCTTCGTCGAGGACGAACTCGTCCGATTGGTCTAGCTCTCCAGAATTGGCAATGTCCTGGTAGAGGACCCCGTTGTCGTAGACTCCCGGGGTCATCGAACTCAGTTGCTTCGACTGCAGGATGACAACGCCTGTCGAATTCATGACTTCCAAGTACACTTGGGATGTGGAAAGGGAAGAGGTGTTCGACACGCTGTCCACAGACACGGTCCAGTTACCACCCGAGGGGCCGTTCTTGGACACCTTGACTTCGATTTGGCCCCCGCCGTTGCCCCCGTTCCCCCCGTCATTGAACATGCTCTCTGCGTCGATGTACCATTTGTCCTCGATCAGCACGCACGGCATCCTCGCCGACACGGTCATCGGCCCCGTTTGGCCGGTGATTGATACCGAAAGCTCGAATTCAAAGACGACATAGTCGAGGACATCGACGTTGTACTTGCTCTCCAGGTAGTTGATGCGCGCATCCTTCTCCGCCCTCTCGGTCGAATTCAGATCGCTCTTAAGGAACTTGTCCGGGCCGCTGGTAATGGTGGCGTGGTTGAAACCGGATGAGAGCATCGTGTCGAGCATACTGACGTAATCCGACCTGTTGTCTGCCAGAGTCCACACGGTCTGCCCCACCGCTCCATCCGCGTCCTTGAGGTTCATCCTGTCGAGGAATGTGTTGAGCGCCTGCTCCGGAGTCTCTCCCCCGGGGCTCGGAGGGGTGTTGAAGGCGAATAACACCAGGCCAGCCGCTATTGCGGCGATGACGAGGATGACGACGACCGCGGCCACAGCGACTTTGACCTTCTTGGAGGATTTCTCCATCTTCTCCTCAGGCTTGATGGCAGCCGATCCAGCTGCCGCTGCCGTAATGAAGCTCGCGGACTGCAGATTCTTCTCCAGATCGTCTATCCTCTTGCCTATGTCCGTGAGCGTGGCCACCTGTTTCTTGCCAATGAAGCCAGCAATTATGCTCACCGCAGCGGATACGAAGCACCAGACTATCACGAAAATTATCAGCATCGTAATGAGCCCCATCAGAGATGAGTCACGAACCTGCTGCGGCGCCAGCGTAAGCTTATCCAACAGAATGAACAGGGTGATCAACAGCAAGACGCCGATCACGATCTGGCTAGCGCCCTTCGCCCATTTCTTCGCCTGATAGTTCGTGATCGTCATGCGCCTTTCTCCGTTGCACTCCCGGGTCATTCCGCCGGGGACAATGATAATGGGCTATCTTCATTCAAAAGGTTTGCGTGGTTTTTGCCTTTTTACCCCGATTATCGGTATTCTCGGATTCCTATTGGGAGAGGTCGATATTCGCCTGCAACCAGCCGGCGGGCGTGCCAATGTCGTACCTCTTGCCCTCTATGAAGACGCCGAAGCCGGTGTTCTCCTTCAGATAGATGTTCATTGCATCCGAGAGCTGGATCTCCCCGTTCTTGCCCGGCCCGGTCTCTTCAATGCACCCCATGAACCCTTTCGGGAACAGATATCGGCCGACCACGGCCACACGCGACTTCACCGACTGATAGCTCTCGGGCTTTTCTACTATGGATGCGATGGCGGATTGCCGATCGCCGCCCCCCTTCCCAAGAATGCATATGCCGTATCTGGAGACGTCGATCTCCTCCACCAGCTGCGTCCCGATTATCATCTGGGCCGGGAGGTCATTCTTCGCGCGCGAGGCAATCAGTTGGGCGCAGGCGGGCATGTGCCCCTTAGGAAGGAAGACATCGTCCGGCAGCAGGACGTAGAAGTCGTTGTCCCCGACCAGGGATTTTGCCTTGAGGACGGCGTCCCCAAGCCCGCGGGGCTCGTCCTGCCGCGCATAGGAGAATTTGCTCCCAAGGTAGTCCATGATTATCTTCTTCTTGTCGTTTATGACTATGATGATGTCCTCAGGCCTGCAGTTCGAATCGAGCGCCTCGTTCACCGCGTACTCGATACTCGGGACAGAACCGATGGGCAGCATCTCCTTCGGGAGGACCCTGCTGATTGGGAGGAATCTCGTTCCCAGGCCAGCCGCCGGTATTACCGCTTTCATCAATTGGAGATAATCGTATATCCTAGAATAAACATTTGTTGGAATCGTCCAACGAGTGATGAAAGGAGCGATGATCGCCCAGCCGCCAGTCGCTAAGCGCGCGAGCCTTTCATCGACCTGTTCGCTAGGAACCCCGGCGCGGACGTACCCGCCTCGCGGAGCCTTTCGCGCATCCATCTCTAAAAGGAGACTCACGAATGAAGATATGCGTAATCGGTTGCGGTTTTGTCGGATTGACCACAGGAGCCGTGTTGGCCCATCTGGGGCACCGCGTCCATCTGGTCGACATCGATAGGTCCCGGATAGACTCCATCCTGAGATGCAGCCCCCCGTTCTACGAACCCGGCCTGAAGGAGCTCCTCGCGGGCGGCATCAGGAAGGGGCGCATCACGGCCGGCACGGACACAGCGAAAGGGGTCAAGAACAACGATTTCATTTTCATCTGCGTCCAGACGCCCGTCACGAAATCGGGCATCCCCAACCTGAAGTACCTGAAGAATTGCACGGAGACGGTCGCAAGGGCGCTCGCCCCCGGCAAGAATGTGGTCGTGAAGAGCACCGTCCCGCCTCAGACATGCGTCAACCTCATCATGCCGATGCTCGAGAAAGGATCCGGGCTCAAGGCCGGGAGGGATTTCGGGATTGCGATGAACCCTGAGTTCCTGCAGGAGGGGAAGGCCGTGGCGGACACGCTGGAGCCGACCAGGATAGTCGTCGGTTCCACCGACGAGGGAAGCGCCGAGGAGGTCATGTCGCTCTTCTCCCGGATAAAGGCCCCGAGGCTCATCACAGACCTGACGACCGCCGAGATGATCAAGCTCGTTTCGAACTGCTTCCTGGCCAACAAGATAAGTTTCGCAAACGAGATTGCGAGCCTGTGCGAATCGATTGGGACGGACGTCGCGTCCGTCATGAAGGGCATAGGATACGACCCGCGGATAGGCCCGCTGTTTCTGAATGCGGGATTGGGCTTCGGAGGCAGCTGCCTGCCGAAGGATCTGTCCGCGATGATAGAAGCCCAGCGCTCCAGGGGGCTCCCTGCGCCGCTGTTGCGCGCGGTCAGAGCGGTCAACGACCGTCAGTCTTTGCGTGCGGTCGATGCGCTGGAGGGGATGCTCGGGAAGCTGAAGGGGAAGCGCATTGCAATCCTCGGCCTTTCGTTCAAATCCGGCGTGGACGACGTCAGGGAGACGCGCGCGCTGCCGATAGCGAAGGAGCTGATGAGGCGCGGCTCGAAGGTCGTCGGCTACGACCGGCGCGCGAGGGAATCCTTCGAGAAGCTGATTGGCGGCATGGAGTTCGCCCCAACGGTGAAGAAGGCGCTCTCAGGCGCCGACGGGTGCATCATCCAGACCGAAGACCAGGAGTTCGCGAAGCTCTCCAGGAAGGACTTCTCCGCCATGAGGAACAAGGCCGTCGTCGTGGGGAGAAGGACCATCGACCCTGATAGAGTAAGGTCGTGGGGCGTGACCGCCTGGATGGTCGGCCTCGGCCCTGTCTGAACATACGCGTGTGAGGTTCCAACCATGACCTTGGTTCAAGCGCCGGCGGATTCGGGAGACGGGGCAAGGCGGCGAAAGAAGCTTCTGATCATAGCGAACCTCTTCCACGCCACCCCGCGGATAACGCGCTTTGTGAGGCGCTTTCCCTCCTACGGCTGGCAGCCGCTGATCATCACGCCGGCCATCGAGCCCGGGCTGAAGGACATCCTCAACGCACCCCCCGAGGACATCAAGGACTACGGGATCAGGATTATCGAGACGGGCGAGAGCCACCCCTACGACAAGGTGCGGCAGGACGCGCCAGTCGCGGGGCGGGCGGGGAAGATGCGCGGGCTTGTCAACAAGGTGAACCCGAGCTCGGACTCGGCGCTCAGGAGATTCGTGGAGAAGTACTACTGGCGATACTACCATACGATCAACTACCCGGACGTCGAGAGGGGCTGGAAACCGCATGCGCTCGCCGCGGCCGAGGCGCTCCTGGAGAAGGAACACTTCGACTTGATGCTCAGCAGCTCTTCCCCGGTAATAACGCACATCGTCTGCGCGGAGCTGAAGGAAAAGTATCATCTGCCGTGGATCGCCGAGTACCGCGACCTCTGGACGCAGAACCACAACTACAAGCTCGGGCCCGTGATGAAGGCGTTCGACAGGAGGCTCGAGCTCAGGACGGTCGGTGCGGCCGATGCCATAGTGACGAACACCGACATGATGAAGGAGGATCTGGAGCTGCTATTCCCCCCGTCGAAATGCTTCACCGTGACGACCGGATTCGAGAGGGAGGACTACGCCATGGAGGTGCCCCTGACCAGCGATTTCACCATCACCTACACCGGTCAGATATATCGCGAAGGCCAGGACCCGGAGATGCTTCTTGACGCGGTCGCGGAGCTCATAAGCGAGAAGAGGGTGGAAGGGGGCAGGGTCAGGATCAGGTTCTACGGGCCGGAGGACGGCCTTCTCCAGGCGCACGCAGAAAAGGTCGGCCTGAAAGGCGCGTTCATGCAGGGCGGCGTCGTGTCAAAGCGGGAGGCGGTAATGAGGCAGAAGGAATCCCAGCTGCTGCTCTGCATGAACTGGGCCTCGGCGAAGGGGGCAAGGGTGCAGCTGATCAAGTTCGTGGATTACCTCGCCACCGGCAGGCCCATGCTGGTCACCGGCGGCTACCAGCCCAGCTACCTGGTCGACGGCGTGAGGAGGACAGGAGCCGGGTCGTTCGCTCAGACGAAGGAAGAGCTGAAAGCGGTTCTCGAGGGATATTACAGGGAGTTCCTCTCCAAGGGCGCGGTGCAGCCGCGTGGCGTTCCGGCGGAGATAGAGAAGCTCGACATCAGGAACACGACGAAGAAATACGTCGAACTGATGGACAGGGTCGCCTCCAGGGCAATCTAAAATATTCCAGTCGCATTCTACTGTGGTCACATGGCCGGCATGACAGTCTGCGAGAGGATACTCGCGAGGGCGGCGGGAATCGGCTCGGTAAAGCCTGGCGACATCATAGAGGCACGGCCGGACGTTGTCCTATCGCACGAGAACACCTTCCTCGTGCATCACGCTTTCAGGGAGATGGGGGCGGAGAGGATCGCCAACCCATCGTCGGTCGTCATCGTGATGGACCACCGCTCGCCTCCGAGCACCGTAAGTTCCGCCAATGCGCACAGGGCGGTACGCGAGATCGTCAGGGAGCTGGGCATACCGAGGTTCTTCGATGTCGGCCAGGGGATATGCCATCAGCTGCTCGTCGAGCGGGATATCGCGAAGCCGGGCATGCTGGTCGTCGGCAGCGACTCGCACACGACCACCTGCGGGGCAGTCGGCGCCATGGGCGTCGGGTTGGGCGCGACAGACATCGCCGCGGTCTGGGCGAAAGGCTCGATTTGGCTCAGGGTCCCGGAGTCGGTGAGGATAGAGGTCTCCGGATCCGCGCAGAAAGGGGTCTATGCGAAGGACGTCTCTCTGGAGATGGTTTCGAGATTGGGCTCGATGGGTGCGGACTACCGCTGCCTCGAGTTCCGCGGCGGATACATCGGAAAGTCGACGGTCTCCGATAGGATGACGCTGTGCAACATGGCGGCCGAGACCGGCGCGAAGACCGCAATCGCGCCGCAAACGGCGCCTGACGCAGACTCACATTACGCGGACGAGATCAGGATCGATGCGCAGAAACTCGAACCGCTGGTCGCGGTCCCCCACTCGGTGGACAAGGTCTCACCGGTGCGCTCGGTCGAGGGGACGAAGGTCGATCAGGCGTTCATCGGGTCATGCACGAACGGCAGGCTGGAGGACCTGGAAGCGGCCTCGGCCGTTCTGAAGGGGCGCAAGGTGCACCCCGGCACTCGTTTGATAATATCGCCCGCCTCCTCGGAGGTCTATCTGAAGGCGATGGACGCGGGCGTCATCGAGAAGCTCGTCTCGGCCGGCGCGGTAATCACGAATCCCGGCTGCGGGCCCTGCCTCGGGGCGCACCAGGGGGTGCTGGCGGACGGGGAGACATGCATATCATCCAGCAACCGCAACTTCAGGGGGAGGATGGGATCGCGCGAGGCGTCGATATACCTCGCAAGCCCCGCGACCGTAGCCGCCAGCGCGGTCGAGGGCGCCATAGCCGACCCAAGGAGGTACCTGCCATGATGTGCGGCCGAACCTGGAAGTTCGGGGACGAAATAGATACAGACTCGATAATCCCCGGGCGCTACCTCGACAACTATTCGCCTGAGTTCCTGGCCAAACATGCGATGGAGGGCGTTGACCCGGGGTTCGCGTCAAAGGTCACAAAGGGAGACATCATCGTCGCGGGCAAGCACTTCGGGATCGGGTCGAGCAGGGAGCAGGCGCCGATCGCGCTGAAGGCGGCCGGGGTGACAGTCATTCTGGCGGAGTCGTTCGCACGGATATTCTACAGGAACGCCGTGAACCAGGGGATGCTCCCGCTGATCTGCCCCGGATGCTCCGGGAGGTTCGTCGAGGGGGAGGAGCTGTGCGTCGATTTGGACGGAGGAAGGGCCTATGCCCGCTCAGAACCGGGGCGGTCCCTGGACATCCGGGCTTTTCCGCCGGTCATGGCGAAGATCCGCTCATCGGGCGGCCTTGTGGGGATGGTCCGAGCGGAGCTGGCAGCGGAGGCCCGCGGTGGCAAGGATAAATAGCCCGGTTCGACCTAAGAGTCAAGGACAGAATGACCGACCCCAAGGCACAGCTGATCTCGCTTGCGAAGAAGATAGGTGAGAAAGGGCTGACAATATCGACCGGAGGCAACGTCTCCACCAGACTGCCGGACGGCAGGATAGTGATCACGCCAAACAAGCATCACAAGTCTATGTCGGATCTGGAGGTCGGCGATCTTTCCGTGATCGGGGCGAAGGGCGATCTCATGGAAGGCCCGAAACCGTCGGTCGAGCTCCCCATGCACTCGGCGATATATTCAGCCGCACCGTCCGTCTCATGGATTGTGCACGCACACACGCCGTTGGCGATCGCGTACGCGTCGGAAAGAACTCTCCCCGAGACCTCGGTCATCGAAGCCTCGAGTCTGAGGCTGTCGCAGATAGGCAGGGAGGAGCCGGGCTCCCAGGCCCTTGCGAGGGCCGTCGCAGCGGAGGTCAGCAAGGGGAGCAACGGCGTCTTCATGGAGTCCCACGGGGTCGTGGTCGTTTCCTCGGATGCGAACGACGCATACCTGTTGCTCCAGGAGATAGAGAACGCCTGCAAGGCCGACCTGGCCCGGAAGATGCTCAGATCCCTGAGGGACCGATGATTCTCAGGAAATCATTTTAGAGATGCTACACCTTAATCGTTCAGGATAAACCGCTGGGCTCGTGGGGTAGCTTGGATATCCTTTTGGCCTTCGAAGCCGAAAACGTGGGTTCGAATCCCACCGAGCCCGCCTGACTTACTGGCAAACCCGGTTTTTCTAGGAACATCAAAATCCGGGTTGGTACTCGGTAATTACCACGTGGGGGTTATTAAGCAACAACTTCAAATTGAATACTGATGGGACAGCAATATCGGTTCCAGATTAGCGGAGACTATGCCCGTAAGCTTGAGTTCCTCAAGGCAAGTGCCGCCAAGAAGGGGATAGGCTTCAGCGGAGACCTCAACAAGGGGAGCTTCTGGGGCCACGGCATGATGTGCAACTACTTCAAGGTGGGGAGCGAGATGATCGTCAATATAGAGACCGTCCCCCAAGGCTGCACATTCGAGCAGATCGAGAAGCTCATAGAGGATTTCTTCAAGTGATCGCCCCTCGCTTCAACCCGGCCTTTGGAATGAAAACGCTTATCTCGCTTGCCGACCGTCCCATGGCTGTAAGAGGGATGAAATGCGACCAATGCAGATGCCCGATGGCAAGATTGTGCAGGGAGACGATATGGACTTCGAGGTCGAAGGGAAGGAAGGGGAGACCATCGTGAAGCTCTCGGACGGGACCACCCTGAAGGTCAGGCTCATCATAACGAAGGTCATGAAGATAGACCAGTATGCCCCCAACGGCGACCCGATCTATTTCTTCGAATCGCACAACGTCGTCAGGACGAAAGTGCCGGACAAGCTCGTGCAGGCCCCCCCGAAAGGGAAGGCGCTCAACCCGTCCGGGCACATGACGACCGGATACGGCTGAAACGCATCGATTCATCGAATCGATGCAACGCCTGACAACTGACCGCCGACCAGAAAGAATTTGAGCTTGTTGCGGAATCAAAGGTCTTGGTAACATGAAGTGCGCCAACTGCGGAACAGAGCTCCCGGAAGACTCGCGCTTCTGCCTCAGATGCGGCAACGAGGTCCCTGGGGCGGAACAGCCCGCCGAGGCCGAGGACTCCGAATTCAGCGTGTCCTCGATGATGCTCTTCGCAATAGCGTTCATCATGTTCTTCTTCTCCCTCGTGCCGATGTTCCTCGACTCCTGGGAGGGCATGCTCCTGATGGATGCGATCGGGGTGGTCGTCATCATAGTCGCATTCCTCAACCTGTGGGCAAGCAGGAAGCACGAGGAGAGGCTTGCAGAGCAAAGGGAGAAGACCGCGGAGCGCTTGCAGAAGGCCAGAGAGGCGTCGATGGTGAAGATAAAATGCCGCTACTGCGGGGCATTGAACGAGCGCACAGCCCTGAAATGCGAATCCTGCGGAGCCACCCTCTGACACTTGTCCATGCACATTCGGCAGATCCGCCTGCAAAAGCGTTATATCGGGCCTCCGTTTTCTCAGAAATCGGCCAATCTGGACAGGGGCGGTAATAAGTGCACTCAGCTTTGAATCGCGGCCGGGGGACAGCAGCCAAGGTCTTCGCGTGCGCCGTTCTCATAGCCATGATCCTCTTGCCCATGCAGACAGCGGCTTCGCAGCCGGAGTTCATACAGATCCTGGAGATAGACGATTACTCCAAGAATGTCTTGGCCGGAGGCTCGGTGTCATACAATTGGACGCTGAGGAACACCGCGGACGCGAACCTCACGGTCAATGTCACGGCAGAGCTCGTCGGATCCGGTTGGATCTATGAAATCGATCATTCACAAATGTCAATGCCAGTCGGCAGACTCAATTCTACGACAGTCATCCTGACCGCTCCCCTGGATTATGGCGACACCTCATCCAACCTGACGCTGCTGTTTTCGGTGTATGAGGGCGGATTCCTCGTCCAAGTGGCATCCGTGAGCATCGTCTCAACGGTCGAAGGCGTCCTTGCGAGCGCCGACAAAGTGCTCTGGCTTTGGAACAACCCGCTGCCTTCTCCGCTGGACAACGAATGGGGCGTCTTCCTCCTGGATGTGCTCATATGGTTCGCCATCGCAGCCGCGGTCGCCCTGATGATGGACAGAATCGTCAAATTGATCACCAGAAAGACAAAGACGATGCTTGACGATATGATCCTTAGAATAATCCGTGTTCCGATCCTGATTCTGATATTCATCTTTGGAGCGCTCCAATCGCTCAACGCGCTCCATAAATATGTGCCAGAGGGCATTCGCGAAAGCTTGTCCGATCTATACCGGATCGTCCTCATACTGGTTATTTTCTACCTCGCCTACAAGATTTTCAAGGAAGTCATCCTACATTATGGAAAGCGCCTTGCCCAGAAGACGCAGAGCAAGGTCGATGACGTCTTGATGCCCGTGATCGAGAAGATCGGGATCATCGTCATTGCGATGGCCGCGCTTGGCTATGTGCTCTCGATCATGGATGTCGACCTTACTATGTTCGTCGCTGGAGGCGTTGTCGTCTCCATGGTGTTCGCCTTCGCGGCGCAGGAGACCCTGTCCAATTTCTTCAGCGGGATATTCATCCTAATGGACAGGCCGTTCTCCGAGGGCGACACGGTGATACTGTCGGATGGCGACTGGTGCGAGATTCGGCACATCGGGCTGAGGACGACCAGGATGTACCGTTTCTCTGACTCAACGATGGTCACACTGCCGAACAACAAGCTCGTCAACGACAAGATCACCCGCGTCAGCAACGTAGCGGATCCCGCCAGGATTATGGCGACCGTCAAGGTCGCCTACGGGACGGACATCCCCAAGGCGCGAGAAGCGATTATGAAGGCGATAAAGAGCATGCCATATTCACTGCTGACCGACAAGGACAGGCAGCCAATGGTGCTTCTGGACCAATTGACCGAGTACTCGCTGACCTTCAATGTCATTGTCTGGCTGAACGACAGCGACAAGAGGATTGCCGCCTCAGACAAACTCAGCGAGGAGATGGTCAGGAAATTGTCCGACGCCGGCATCGCCACGCCGATGCCTCAGACCATTGTACATCTCAAGAAGGCATGATGTCTGCCAATAGATGGATATACAATGCAGCCAACTCATTCAGCATCAGATGTGAAATAAAATGGCCACAGCTCGTCTGAAATTCCTTGCAGCCGATGAGGAGGACACCGTGCACGCCAAGAGTCTGGAGGCTCTTAGCACGATCGGCGTGCTCGTCAGAAGCGATCCCGTGTTATCGATGCTCAAGGAGGCCGGCGCGGACATCGATCCGCGCACCAGGGTCGCAAGGATTCCTGAAGGCATGGTGGCGGAATCCCTAAAGAAGGCCCCAAAGGAGTACACGCTGTGCGCCAGGGAGCGCGATAATGACATCTCCCTCCCATCCAGCGGGGCGCCGTACATGACGACCGATGGCCTGACGCTTTACATGGTCGACTTGAAGACCGGGGAGCGGCGCGATGCGACTAGGAAGGACTATGCGGATTTCGCAAGGCTCGCCGATGCGATGGACTCGATAGACTTCTTCTGGCCCATCGTCACGATCTCCGACGTCCCGCAGATCTGCCACAGCTCCTACGAGCTTTGGACGGCGTTCCAGAACTGCAGCATGCACGTTCAGGGCGACTGCACGAGCGCCTCAGATGCAAGGAGCCAGATCAAACTGGCATCGCTGATCGCAGGCGGGCCGAAGGAGCTGAAGAAGCGCCCCCTGTTCTCGGCCGCCACCAACCCGATATCCCCCCTCTCTTTCGACAAGGGGGCGGTAGAGGCCCAGGTGGAGTTCGCCAAGGCAGGCATCCCGATCCTCTGCCATTCGATGTCCATGTCGGGCATGTCCTCGCCCGTCACGATGGCGGGGACGATCGTGAACATAAACGCCGAAAACCTGGCCAGCATCGTCATATCACAATGCGCCTCCCCCGGGGCCCCGCACATATACGGGTCCTCCTCCGCGCCGATGGACATGATGACCGGGGCGATCAACTTCTCCGCCCCGGAGCACCTGCTGATATCGGCAGCGGCAGGGCAGATGGCCAAGAGGTACGGCAGGCCCTGCATGGTGGCCGATTGGGGCATGGGGAGGGGCGGCCCCGGCATGCTCACCTCTTTCTCAGAGTCGTTCTCGTATGTCGCGAGCGCTCTTTCCGGCAGCGACCTGATATCGGGAATCGGCGGGCTGGACTGCGCGAAGGGATGCTCGATGGCGCAGATGGTATTGGATTCGATCGTCTGGGAGGATTTCCGCGCATTCCTGCGCAGCTTCCGGGTGGACAGCGGCTCGATAGCGCTCGACGTCACCAGGGAGGTCGGCCAGGGGAACAGCTTCCTGGCGCATCCTCACACCGCCAAGAACTTCAGGAAGGAGCTGCACTTCTGGGACAAGAAGAACCTGTCGATGGAGGCCACCCTCTCCGACAGGATGATGCCGGAGGCAGGCAAGATCGCCTCAGCCCTCCTTGAAAGCCACGAGCCCTCCCCGCTCGACGCGGACGTCAACGAGCGCGGCGAGAGGATGCTCAGGGATTACGCAAAGGCCGCGAAGTGACCCACTCTCAAACCCCGATTTCTGATGGCAAGGCTTATCTCCGACCTAGAAGTCTCGAACAGCATACTCGTTCGGCATGTGCGGAGGTATCGAAATGCCATCTTTCGCGGACAGATTCAAAGTCAGGGAACCGGTAAAGATTCTGAAGGAGCAGGACAAGAAGCAGATCCACGAGGCCGCCCTCGACGTCATGGAGACCGTCGGCATCAGGGTCCACAGCACCATCGCGAAAGCCTCGCTCAAGAAGGCCGGGGCGATCGTCGATGAGAGCGCGAGCGTCGTCAAGTTCCCGAAGGATCTGACGAGATCGCTCATATCCAAGGTGCCGCAGAACGTCGTCCTCGCCGGGAGGGAGAGGGAGTTCGACCTTCCGCTGGACGGCAGGCACTGCTACTACACAACCGACGGCTGCGGCATATCCGTCTGGGAGCAGAAGACGCGCAGCAGGCGCCCCTCCACGCTGCAGGACATCGTCAACTCGGCGATAGTCGCCGACTACCTGCAATACCTCGCGATCTACGAGCCGATGGTGGTTGCGCACGACGTCCCGTCGAACATCCACGTCGTCAAGGGGATGAAGGAATCCTTCGACATCACCAGGAAGCACATACTCAGCGAATCCACGTCAACAAAGGAGGAGGCCAAGCTGCAGATACGGATGGCTTCCGAGGTCGTCGGAGGGATCGAGGAGCTCAGGAAGCGGCACCTGATCTCGGCCATGGTCTGCACCATGTCCCCCCTCACGCTCGACGGGCATGCGACGGACGCAGGGATGATATGGTCGGAGGCGCTCGTGCCAGTGCACATCACCGGGATGGCCATGATGGGCGTAAGCTCGCCGGCAACGATAGCCGGCAACCTGGTGGTAAACCACGCGGAGACGCTCGCCATGGCTGCGGCCATGCAGGCTCACACGCCAGGCTCCCCGGTGATTTACGGGTCGGTTCTGTCAAACATGGATCCGAGGACGGGGGCGATACAGCTCGCTTCCCCCGAGGGGCTGCTGCTCTGCGGCGCCGCGAACGAGATGGCAAAATACGTCAAAATGCCCTCCTACGGAGGGACCGGCTGCAACGCCAAGACGCCCGGCATGCAGAGCTCGCTGGAGAACGCCATGCTGGCCCTATTGGCCGGACTCATGGCGCAGGAGGTCAACAACGGCATCGGGATGCTCGACTGCTCGACAGTCCTTTCGTACGAGCAGATGATCATAGACGACGACATCGTCGGCAGGTCCATAACGGCCGGCCAGGAGATCAACGTCAACAAGGATACCCTGCATTTGGACATGATCAAGGAGGTCGGCATCCTCGGCATGGGCAAGAAGAAGGGCAGCTACCTCGGCGAGAAGGCCACGATGGTCGAGGCTCGCCAGTTCTACCGTTCGCAGATATTCTCGAGCGAGCCTTTCGACCAGTGGGAGGCCAAAGGCAAGAAGGACGACCTCGTCCTGGCGAAGGAGAAGGCCGACTGGATACTCAAGAACCACACGCCGGTGAGGCTGGACAAAGGCATCTCCAGGAACCTCGAACAGATTGTGAAGGAAGCGGGAAAAGCCTGATTACCATAAGAAAAACCTTATGTCCTGGAGAATGGATGCGATGTCGAAAGAGAACATGAAGGAGTTCGAGGCGATCAGGGAGGCCTTAAAGCAGGTCAATGAGAAGGGCAACGCCATCTGCCCCTTCTGCGGTTCCGACACCTTCAGCGTCTGGCATGTCGCTCTTACGGCGACCATGAAGACGACCAACGACGAAATCATAGAGTCAAACGATACTCAATTCTTCAGGGTGTGCTGCACGATCTGCGGGACAGAGACCAACGTCCCGCTTCATGACAAGAAGGACAAAGACCCGAAGAAGGGCCAAAAAAGCAAGTAACCACCATCGATTCCGTCTTCTAGAAAATAACATAAAGGATGAGGCATATTGTAATGCTGAGAAGGGATGAACGGGTCTCGCCATTTCCTCCAGAATTCGAACCACCCACAAAGTTTTTCGAAAGGAGACCCGCGCCCTTCTCACACATTCTCACTCTAAGAAACAAGTTCCCACAATCAGAGGAAAATAAATGACTGGACGGGAGCTTCCGCCCCCGTCAAAGGGTTTGGTCGGCAGTCTCGTGCAATCTGCGGGAATCAGATCTCGTCTTCCCACAGGGTAGTCAGCTCGTCGGCACTCATGATGGAGATCTTGGTGCCTTGGGCGTAGGTCGACTTGTCGAGGGTGAACATGTCACCCACGTTCAGATATCCGTCGGTCGTTGCTTCAACGAACCTGACACCACCGTAGTAGGTGCCGGGCTCCATGTCGCTGACCAGAGTCGATTTCAGCCCTATCTCAAGGTCTGCCGTCTTGACAAGAATGCGGATGTCAGAAGTCGCCAACGAACCACCCTGTACGTTGATGACCTCGACGGTCCAATTCTTGTCGTTGCCGTCGACTTCGGCGGATACGTACCCCGGCGGAGGGGTCAGCTTGACAAACCCCCCGATCATGGCGTACAATACCGCCGCGAGCACGACCGTGATCGCCACCATCAAGATAGTGGCTATCACAGGCGTGACTGCCTCTTCGCTCTTGCGCAGCCTTGCGCAAGCCGTTCTCATGTGTTAGGTCCTCCTGCAGATTTTTACGTCTGCAATACCTATCTCTCCGCGGTCTCAGTACTTAAGGCTGACAAAGCGGCGTTCATTAATCACCGATGGGGACATTGACAGTTGCCGAAGCCCATCAGTGCCTGGTTGCTGGCTGAGAAAAAGCATCGGATTGCGAAAGTCCGACTATTAATCTCCGACATCTTGCTGTTGCGCTAGGCCTCCCTCAGAAAATAGGCGGCAGCCGGTCCAACGGCACCGCGGATTCGGCAGGACCCGGCCTCTCCCCCCTCTCCCTGAGGAATACGACCAATGCAAGTATGATCCCTGATACGGCGGCCATGGCGCCGAGCGCAATCCAGATCACCGAGCCCATCGATTGGGAGTAGGCAGCTGAGTCGATGACGAAGGTCGCGCCCTTCTCGGTCGACAAGCTCGCATTGTTGGTTATGCGGACAACGATCGAATGGTTGCCCTCTTCAAGCCCCGTCAATGCGATCGTCGTCCTGTGCAACCCGTCCGTCGATGTCGCCGATTCGAAATCGGAGCCGTCTATGCTGTATTCGACGCTCGTTATCTCGCTGAGATCGTCCTGTGACAGGCACGTGATTGTGATATTGCCAGAACCGAACAGGGTCCCGTTCTTCACAAGACGGCCGTCCGAATCAACCAGGTCAACCACCGGCGGAGTGCTGTCCAACGGAGCTGCAAGTGACGGAAATGCCAGCAAGGCTAAAGAAACGGTCGCGATCGCCATGAGCGTCGTCAGCATTCGGGGACCGCGCCTATGGAAGAGCGAATGTTCGGCCATCTTCTCCTCAGTCGGCAATCCCAAGACCGCCTATTTGACCTTTCTACTGCGCCCTTCACCCCATCCGGGGAGGAGGAAGCTCCATGCGCCTTTAAATCTATGAAATCCAATATATTGCGGTTTTCCGCCGTCCTCCGTATGCTGACTGAGGCCGCCCGAGTTCAATTCGCTCTGCAAAACCTTTATAAAGGGATTTCAGTTTAGGGACAACTCCTGACATCAAGGTGATCCGCTGAAATACACCCGGTTTGAGAAGGCGAGGATAATAGGCGCAAGGGCTTTGCAGGTCAGCCTGGGGGCTCCTATCCTGATCGACCTCCCTCCAACGGTGTTCGATCCGGTCGAGATCGCCATGGCGGAATTCTCCAAGAATGCGATCCCGATTACAGTCTGGCGAGAGACCTGAGAGGCGTTTGAATGGCTACGGATGATGAATCACAGACAACCGCGGAGCTTCTCGTTCCCGAGGACAACTACCTCACATCAGGCGTCCACATCGGGACGCAGCAGAAGAGCGCGGACATGAAGAACTTCATTTTCAAGGTCCGTAACGACGGGCTGTACGTCCTGGACGTCAAGAAGACCGACGAGCGCATCAAGGTCGCAGCGAAGTTCCTCGCCAAGTACGATCCGCAGAAGATCCTCGTAGTGTCCACAAGGCAGTACGGGCAGAAGCCTGCGAAGGCGTTCGCAAAGGCGATAGGCACAAAGGTATTCGCAGGGAGGTTCGTCCCTGGCACGATGACGAACCCGAACCTGCCGCAGTTCGTCGAGCCGGAGGTGCTCCTGGCGACGGACCCAGCAGCGGACGAGCAAGCGCTGCGCGAGGCGCTGAACATCGGCATACCGATTGCCGCCCTTTGTGATGCCAACAACGAGACGAGGAACGTCGACTTCGTCATCCCCACGAACAACAAGGGGCGAAGGGCGCTGGCGATGGTATACTGGCTCCTCATAAGGGAGATTTTGAAGGCGAGGGGCACGATCCAGAGCAACGAGGACTACAGGCTCACGATCGACGACCTGGAAGCATCCCTTTAGGCCGCCGTCTTTTCCGAGCGCAAATCTTGTACGACTCTTCTATCGGCGGACGTTCAGCTCGCTGCCGCAGTACGGGCATATCGATGTCGTTCCGAGCAGCTCGGCGCCGCAGGTCGGGCAGACGTTCTTCCCGGCAGGCATGATGGGCGGGACATATGCCGTCGGCTTTCCGGAATATCCCCAGGCGATCAACACGACGCCGATCGCCGCGGAGATGATCCCCCTTACCAGAAGGCCGACCGTGCCCACCGGCTCGCCCTCCTGCAGCGAGTCACGTATCCAGTCGTTCTCCAGCAGCAGTTGCAGGATCAGGAAGCTGAGCGCCAGCCAGATCATCAAGGGACCGGCAATCCTCGCAAGGGTCTTCCAGGGGTTGTCTCCTCTCTCCACACCTACCACCTATCCGAATATCATGGAATTCCAGAAGACGTGGATCAGGACCGCCATCGCGAGCGCGGCGGCGAAAGGTTCGATCCTCCTGCTCTGATGCCACATGCCGATCCCGAACCCCGTTATCGTCGTGCAAAGCATGTGCACGGGCGTATGCAGCCTGATCGCCGCCGTCGCGAGCATGCCGTCCGATCCGAGCGCGGGCCCTGAGTAGATGAACACGTAGAGCAGGTCCTCTAGCAGCGCGAACGCGAGTCCTGCCAGGAACCCGAGCATCGCCCATTGCTTGAGGGTCAACGAAGGCTTCAGGTCGAAGTGCGCGAGGTACAGCCCGAAAGGTTTCGCGACCTCCTCGACGATCGGCGCGATCAGCACGACCGTCGCTATCACGACTATGTCCGCGCTCCCCGCCGCTATGAAGAACGCGCCGGCCGACCCGATCGACTCGAAGATCATAGCGGGGATCGCCGCCACGGCCCCGAACGCCATGGCGAGCAGGGCGAGCCCTATGGTCAACCCGGGTTCCCTTCTCAGTCCCATCGCCTGATACGACTCTGTCAAATCAAGCCCCTTCCGCTAATGCGATATTATGTTGACGAGCATGTCCTCGGAATAGGACTGGGCATCGAAGTGGCTGTTCGGATCCCTGATCAGGATGTACCACCAGTAGAATACGAACAGCCCTGCGGTGATGAACGAGAGCACAAGGTAGAGCGCGAACGACCTGTGCGGTAGCACGATCGCGTACCAACCCCTCGGGTCGGTGTTGTGGCCGAGCTTCATCATCGCTGACCCGGTCTGCTGCCAGAACATGTTCCATCTCATGTCGTGCGCTCTGATGTTCTCCATCAGGAAGTTGAACAGGTACAGAAGGAGCACGATGTTCACCAACGGGATCCAGAACCCGAGCACCATGAACAGCGCCCACCCGATGGCCGAGTGGGGCTGCTCCTCCTGCATCGCCTGGACATGGAGCGAGTTGATGGTCGCTATCTCCACTGCCATTGCGGCCTCCCTCTCCGGAGACCCCGCCGACGCCCTGAGGTAGGAGAGGACGCCCATGCGCAGCTGCGCTTCCCTCTGGAAATGCTCGTTCTGCCTCTCGACCAGCATATGGGTCAGGACGCCGAAAATCACCAGCATGACTATCTCGGTAATCATTATGATCGTGAAGCCGAGGAAAATATCGTCCCAGAAGGTCACAGGCAACAATCCGTACATCAGCTCATCGTAGGAGTTCAATATCCCCATGAAGACCAGAGCCATGCCGATGATGCTCCCCACCAGGCCAACCAACAGCGGGACAACGACCCACATCACGGAGATCTTCCTATCCGTCACATTCCGCGCCCTTATCGCGCCCAGTATCTGCCGCTTCGCCCCTTCTATGTGGAACCCTGGGGCGAAAGGCGCCGGGGCAGGCATGTTCGCGTCCGCGTCCGTCGGATTGGCGACCCGCCTCACAGTCCGACTGATGCGCATCGAAGGTGGTTGAGAGTCCATTCCATCACCCAGCTCGTCTTGTTGTCCGTCTTTCCTGAGATGCGCTTGACGCCTATTAATCTCTCCCCCTCGCAAGCGGTGCATGCAAAGATTCTTTTCCCCATCTAGTCATAATCACCTCGGGTGAAAAACCTGGTAAGGCGCCCTGCGGTCGCAGGACAATTCTATGCGAGCGACAAGAGCCGCTTGGTACAAGAGATCAAGCGATGCTTCGAGAGCCCGATCGGCCCCGGCAGCTCCGCCCCTCCGACATCCGTCGGAGCCCGGTCGATAGTCGGCGCGCTTTCCCCTCATGCCGGTTACGTGTTCTCAGGGCCGGTGGCGGCCCACCTATTCAGGGCGCTCTGGGGGCAGGAGGCCCCGAGGACCGTGATCATACTCGGACCGAACCATACGGGGTACGGGGCCGGCGTCGCCGTCACAAGCGAAGAATTCCAGACCCCTCTAGGGGTCGTGAAGACGGACGGCGACCTGATCGGTGCGCTGGCCGATGACCTGATCATGGATGACCCCGAAGCCCACGCGTTCGAGCACTCGCTCGAGGTCCAGATCCCGTTCATGCAGTACATCGGCTGGGACCCCCTGATCGTCCCGATATGCGTCGGCGTCCAGGAGTTCGACGTCCTCGTCAAAATCGGGAAAAGGATCCGGGAAACCATCTCCGGGAGGGACGATGTTCTGATCATCGCCTCCAGCGACATGTCCCACTACGTCCCTGCGAAGAAGGCGAAGGAGCTGGATTCGAAAGCCATCGATTGCATCCTCGCAATGGACCCGAGGCGCCTCTACGAGACCGTGCTCTCCAAGAACATAACCATGTGCGGCTTCGCCCCCGCGATCATCATGATGGAGGCCCTCAAAGGTTCGAGGGCGAGACTGCTGAAGTACGCGACATCCGGCGACGTGCAGCCTATGGATGAGGTCGTCGGATACGCGTCGATCTCCATCGAAAGATGATCAGATCGTCTTCATCCGGCCGAGCTCCGGCTCGTATATGTCGCCCTTCTCAAGGAGCTCCGTGCAGATCTCCTCCAGCCGCTCTTTGTCGATTTTCTTCTTCTTGGCGCCCGAGACGATCTCCTCCCACTTCGCGCCCTTCCCGTCCTTGTCCAGGGATTTAACGATCTGGAGGACGGTCTTCTCGTCATCATCCGAAACAATCAACGTCTCCTCCTTCGCGGAAACCTCCACCTCGTCGGCCTCCGGCGAGGCCGCGGTCTCTTCGACGTCGATCTCCTTGACACCACCGATGCCTGATGAGAGTATCTCCCTGAGCGCCCCTGTCACTATCCCTTCGTACGACTCGAGGTCGACCTTCTTGTAGTGATTGGCGGCGGCCAATGCGCCTTCCGCCAGGTACTTCGAGTAGCCGAGCTTCTCCAGCTCCTGCGAGGAGGGCGGTTCCATCTTCAGCGCCTCGCCCATCATCTCTATCCTCCGCATGGTCGAGACCGCGGTCTCGTACACCCAATAGTCGCGCAACTCGGCGTCGCACTTCCTTACCTCCTCGGGCCTCACGCTGAGGAGCCTCACGGTGTCGTCGGGAGCGTAGACCTTCGCCTTTCCGACAACCGCTACGAACTCCGGCGGCTTAAGCTCCTTCAGGGCCGCCATGGCCTCCGGCTGGAACTGGCCTGCGGAAAGGTAGTAGCTGCCAGCAGGGTCTGCGACCCTTGCCCTGATCATCGGCGATTCGGTCGTGCCGACTTCGTCTATGTCGGTGACGACTCCGACTATGAACAGCCTGTTGACCTTGGCGCCAAGCGGGGTCACGACGTAGCTAGGCGCCCTCTCCTCCCCGGAGTTGATGTCGAGCGTCGAGTCGCTGAACTCCTTCGAGAACATGCGCCATGCGGTCTCCCGCGCATTCATTCGGACTCCTCCAGCTCAAGAAGGAGTTTCTCCGCCTTCTCCCTGACCTTGATGTCCATGCCGCGCGCGCCCTGCGCTATCATCATGGGCCCGTACTCGTCGACGGTCACGTTGCCGGTTATCTCGATCGGCTTCGCGATGAGCTTGTCCGCCAGGAGGTCCTTCACGACATCGTAGTCCATGACCTCCCTGGCCTTCTCTATGCACTCATCGATGCTCATCTCGAGCAGCTCCTCGGTTATGCCCCTGTTCATCACGACGGAAAGTGCGCCGGTCCCGTCGTCGACCACTGCTTTGATCCGCAGGTCGGCGGTGCCCTCCACCTTCCCGTGTATGCGGCAGGCCCCCTTCTGAAGGACGCGCTTGCACTCGGGGCAGCGGAAGACGAGCCCGCTCCCCTCCTTGATCTGCAGTATCACGCCGCTGACCGTGATGTCCGCCGCGCCGCCCCCATCCACCAGCTGGGATATCTCCACGTTCTTTGAGACCGAGAGATCCTTCGCGCTCGGGAACTCCCCCTTGATCCTCGTAATGTCGGCCTTCTCGTCGAAGCTGATCTGCGGGATCCCCTTCCATGCCTTGGCGAAGGCGCTGTTGATCTTGACCACGTCGCCCTCCTTCAGCCTAGCATCGCCCCAGACGGTGAACCTTATCCGTCCGGTCTCGTCCGCGATCATGCCGCTGAAGATCTCCCTCGTGCCCTTCTCTCCCCCGACGATCTTCTTCTCTATCGACAGGATCCTCCCGGTGACCTCGACCCTGCCGCTGTTCTCGCCGATCTCGCCTATCTTGGCGGGCTTCGCCGGGGCGGACGGTATCATCTCGACGCGTATGTCGGTCGCCTCGTCCCTCTTGATCCCGGTCCTCGTGCCGAAATTCAGCTGGATTCTGCCCTGGTACTCCGTCGTATAGCCGTTCCTGATGGAGACGACCCACCCCTTCTCCAGCTTGAGCCCGGTCGTTTCCCAGGCGGTGTAGGGCAGGACCGCGGTCTCGTCGCCGATCATGCCGTAGAATATCCTCTTCTTGGCGCCCTGGGACTCGATCTCCTTCTCGTTGACGCTGAGCACCCTTGCGATGAAACTGACGCTCATCTCGCCAGGGCCAACGGTCTCGAGTTTCCTCAGGTTCGTCGCGGGGAAATTGTCCGAGGCCCCGCCGAACTTCTTGACGACGGTGCGCTTCGCCGTCGGTATGTTCAGCCTGAAGACGGTCACGTACTTCTTGAATTCCTCTAAAACCTGCTCCCTGGTCGCCTTGTCCCCGATCGCCTCCATTATCTCGTCGACGTGCGGGGAGAAATCATCTTCCTGCATTGTTCTGCCTCCTGAGGGGTCGCTGTCGTTTGCTATATGCGACCTGCTGTTACGCCCACGGATGGGGCTCCTCACCTAAAAGGTTCTTGCATGCGGGTAGCAGAAAGTAGTCCTCCGCAGATCCCCCTTCAGCTTCGTCGGATCCCACGCTATCATAGTTATCGAGTTGGTCGAAATGATTGGGTCCTGAGCGAACCTCCTGGCGAACTCATCCATGCACCGCCTGTTCTGCTCCTCCGTCAGCTCGGATTGGAACGTGTATGTGCGGATCTCGAAAGCCGACATGACCTCCGCCCTGCTCTTCCGCTCCTCATAGCTCCCGAGGTCGATGCGGCATTCGGGCGAACATTCCCGGGAAAGCTCCGACTCGAGCGGGCCGGCGCGGGGCTGTGCCAACCCAAAGTCGTCCATGATCGCCTTGAATGCGTTTATGAAATCCCCATCCCCTCTGCCTATGTCGAAAGAGATGATCGCGCGGGACGAGACCCTGCAAGCCTCCTCCATGAGCTCCTTCCAGCCTGGGACCAGGTGGAGGACGTTCGTGACGAGCGACGCCTTGAAGGAGCGGTCGGAGAACGGCAGCTTCGTCGCGTCCCCTCTGACGAGCCCGTCAAGCCCCTTCGATCTCGCCTTCTGCAGCATCGCGCTAGAGATGTCAAGCCCGTAGGCGTCTATGCCCGCCTTTGCCAGCGGTTGGAGGAACCTGCCGGTGCCCGTGCCGATGTCGAGCACCCTCTCCCCCTTCGATGCGATCGCGGAGACGCCGAGCACCACGGACCCTATCAGCGCGGGGGCGCAGCTCCTGGTCCCGTCGAAGACCTCCGCCATCCTGTCGTAGTCTACGCGCATCGCTCCCGCTATGGAATGAAAATAAAGGATAAAAGGGGGACGGTCCGGCCCGTCACTGCGTGAAGGTCTCGCCCTTGGGGTACTTGTCCTTCATGTGCTTGAGGACGATGTCCCTCTCCCTCTTCAGGTGCGACTCGTACCATACCTTGACGACGTCCGCGAGCATGTCGTGCAGCTTCTTCACGTCGACCGCGTCGGACGGCGAGTCGAAGAGGACATACTGGCTGAATATCCTCTTCCAGCCGGCGTACTTGTAGTAGTGCTCCCCCTCGCAGTACTCGAACACGATGCGCACATGGACCTTCGTGTCAACGGCGTAGTACCAGACCTTGATCGAGTCGCCGACCCTGCCCTGGTCCTGCGTCCTGTCGGTGAGGGAGACGCTCTTCACAGATGCGAAGTCGAAATCCTCCTTGAAGCTCCAGGCGTTCGGGAACTCGTCGAAGCGGGCGAAGGAGGAGTACTCCGGCTCGATCGTGAAATGCACGGTTATCTTGTTGAACCTTATCCAGATTCGCCAGAAGTCCTCTATCAGGGTCTTGTTGAGCTCGGTCCTCAGGGTGTTGGTCTCCACAACTTCCTTCATGCTCTCAACAGTCTTCTTCTCCAGTTCTGCATCGAGGTCGGCAAACCAGTCGCCGCTCTTGCCATCACTTTTGACCATTACGCATCCCTTGCGGGGGATGAAGTTACCAGAATAAATAGCTTATGATATTTTTTCACTCGAATTTTAATTACTGGATGGGAGGTTTCCGACGGTCTCCGGAGGGCCGACATTCGGGCCGTTGCCCCTAAATAAACAAGGTTGAAGTATTGCCTTACTCTTCTCAGATTGATATCGGATGGCGGACCTGATAGCGGAGTTGATGAGTTGGCTGGAGTCGTTCACGCACGACCCGGCCGTGTTCCTGACGATATTCTTCGTCTTCGCCATCCTGGCGACCATCATACTGCCCATACCGGTGGAGCTCGGCCTGTTCATCGGGATGTCGATAGTCTCGGATCCGGTTCTGGCCTTGGTGCTCCTGGGCATAGTGCTCGGCTCCGGCAAAGCGGTCGGCAGCCTGTTCGTTTTCGAAGTTGGCGCGAAGCTGGAGCCGAAGATCCGTTCGTGGAGCGCGAGATGGAAGTCCTTCGCGAGATTTGTGAAACTGAGCGAGGCTTTCGTGGCCAAGTACAGGTACTACGCGCTCTACGTCCTTCTCTCGATCCCGCTGATGCTGGACACCGTCCCGCTGTACCTCTTCTCGCTGCTGAACAAGGAGGGGGAAGCGATGGACATCAAACGGTTCGCGTTGACGAACTTCCTCGCAGGCCTGACGAGGGCCGCGATAATCGGCCTCCTGTTCTTCGCGTTCGGCATAGTGGCCGTGTGACGGAGCGCCGGCATCGCAACATTATTCTGCATCCTTGCTTAATCTCCGACGGTACGACATATGATGGATCAAGAAGACGAGGGGGCGGAAGACAGCGTCATCAACCTCGACAAGGAGATCGTGTTCATCGTGAAGATACACGAGATACTGGTCAAGAACTTCGAGGTCTCCCCCGTCTCCATCGGCCTGCGGGAGGATCCGGACATCGGCCTCGAGGGGGCCGATTTCATACTCGATTACGATCTCGGGTTCGGGGATTCGCTGAGCCTGATGTGCAGGCGGGAGGGCGGCAACATGCTGATAACCCTCGTTTCAAGCGACAGGGAGATCAACCATTCCGTCCCGCTCGACGCTTATGTCGACGACGACTTCATGCCGGTCGCGGACGAGGAGTTCGTGAACCTCGTCCAGAACTGGTTCGAGTGATCGGGCGCTCAGCCTTTTCGCCGGTTCTCGGCACCGTCCGCAAGGAACCTCTCGCCCCTCGTTGTGAGGGCGTACAGCACGCGCGTGCGCCGCTTGGGGGAGCTCTCCGTCCTGTCCCTCTTGATCATCTCGGCCGCCTCCAGCTCGGTCAGGTGCTGGTAGACGCTGACCAGGGATATGTCGATGCCTTTCTCCTTCTGAAGCCTCTTCCAGATCCCGTATCCGTAGTCGGCCTTCTTCTCCATGAGGGAGAGGATCGCCTCCTTCGTTGAGCCCAGGTCGAGCATCTTGATCCGCTTCTCCATCCTCAGGGCTATCTTGCGCGCGCCCGAGAACTTCCTCATGGTCTTCTGAGAGGTGACCGGCTCCTTCAACCCGGTCCCCGTGATTATGCAGACGACCCTCTCTCCGCGGTCTATCTCCCCCTGCTCGAGGAGGCTGCGCAGCCCCGCGATGGAGGCGGCGGCCGCCGGCTCGGCGAAAATGCCTTCGGCGCGGGCGAGCAGCTGCACCGCGTCAATTATGTCCCTCTCGTCGACCGCTACCGCGGTCCCGTCGCTCTCCTTGACCGCCTGAACGGCCTTGTCCATCATGTGCGGATGGTGCACGGCGATCTCCCTCGCCAGGCTCACCCCCTTCTCCCGCGCCGGTTGGCGGTTCGCCTTTCCGAGCGCATCGACCAGCGGAGCGCAGTTCTTCATCTGCACCCCTGTGAGGCGAGTCTTCGAAGCGTTGATCACCCCCAGTCTCTCGAGCTCCTGGAGCGCTTTCCAGATCATCGCGATGTGCGCCCCGCTGCCGATCGAGAGCACGATCCTGTCCGGGGCGTGCCAGTCCATCTGCTCCGCGATCTCCAGGCCGGTGGTCTTGATCCCCTCTAGGAAGAAGGGGCTCTCGGTGGTGATCCTGTGGCAGTCGTCGGGGAGCTTCATCAGCCTCTGCTCCGCCTCCTCCTGGTCCTTGACCTGCGTGATCTTGGCGCCGTAGGCGACCACCTGGTAGAGCTTCCCTATGTCGACGTCGGAAGGCAGCAGCGCCTCAGAGCTCAGCCCGGCCCTGGCAGAGTAGGCCGCGACCGAGGCGGCTAGGTTCCCGGAATACGCGCATGCAACCGAGGAATACCCCGAGTCGCGGGCGAAGGTCATCTCCACGGTCGTGCCCCTGTCAACGAACGAGCCCGTCGGGTTGGTCGTCTCGTTCTTCAGATACAGCCTGCCCATCCCGAGTATCTCGCCGAGCCTCTGAGACCTGAGGAGCGTGGTGCCCCCCTCGCCGAGGGAGACGGGCATGTCCTTCGGGGCGATCGGAAGGAGCCTGGCGTACCTCCATACGCCGGTGCCCTGGAACAGGTTCCTCTTCTGCGTCTCCTGCAGCTCATCGAGATCGTAATTGGCGGTCAGGACTCCCCCGCAGCTCCTGCAGGTCCCCAGCGGTCCGACCTTCTTCGTGCTCCCCCCGCAACCGGAGCACGATATGTCAACATCCTCCCGCTCCATATCTCATACCTAGGTGGAAAATGCTTTTCTGCCTATATATAGGTCTTGACCCCCCTATCCAGGAGAGCGGGCCGGTCGTCTAGCTGGCTGTGGCAAAGGGAGGGGCACAAGATTTAAATTGAAAAACCTGATTAGAGCATAATGGTCTCGCGCGATAGCATCATGCGGATTTTGGATTCCTACGACAAGAGCAAGATCACTATTGCGACCGCCTGCAGCCATTCCTCCTTGCAGATATTCCACGGTGCGAAGAAGGAGGGCTTCAGGACCCTGGGGATATCGGTCAACCAGAGGACGAAGGTCTACGACGCGTTCCCCTCCGCCAAACCCGACGAGTTCATGACGGCCGACACCTACGCCGAGCTCCTAGACAGGACGGACGAGCTCATCGAGAAGAATGTCGTGGTCATCCCGCACGGCTCCTTCGTCGAGTACATGACGACCCCGGCCTTCGAGAAGTGGGCCGTCCCGACCTTCGGCAACAGGATGGTCCTAGACTGGGAGTCCGACAGGGAGAAGGAGCGGGAGTGGCTGACCTCCGCGGGGGTCAAGATGCCGACGATAATAGACGACGCGCAGAAGATCGACAAGCCGGTCCTGGTGAAATACCACGGCGCAAAGGGCGGCCGCGGCTTCTTCATCGCAAAGGACTACCCGGAGTTCAAGATGGGCATCGACCAGACCAAGCGCTACCACATCCAGGAGTACATCCTCGGCACGAGGTACTACGTGCACTTCTTCTACTCGCCGATAAAGCCCGAAGGCTACAAGCTCAGCAAAGGCTCGCTCGAGCTGCTCTCGATGGACAGGCGCGACGAGTCGAACATCGATGAGATGTACAAGCTCGGCTCGGTCGAGGAGCTGAAGCGCCACGGCTTCTTCCCCTCCTTCGTTGTAACGGGCAACATCCCGATCGTCGCCAGGGAATCGCTGCTACCGAAGTTCTTCGAGATCGGGGAGAGGATAATCGAGAGGTCTTTCGACCTGTTCGGCGGAATCATCGGACCGTTCTGCGTCGAGAGCATCGTCACCGACCAGATGGAGGTAATCGTGTTCGAGGTGTCCGCGAGGATAGTCGCCGGCACGAACCCGTTCATCACAGGGTCGCCTTACTCGGACATGATGCAGCCTGAGCTGTCCACCGGCAGACGGATCGCGCAGGAGATCAAGGCCGGGATCGAGAAGGGGCTTCTCCATGAGATCATCACCTGAGGGCGGGCGCAGGTTCGCTTTCATCCTCGCCGAGGCCGAGCTGGAGACTGTGCCGAAGGAGATACTTTCCGAGAAGGCTATCGTCTCTACCGCCAGGACCAGGGAGAAGCGCGCCTCCAACATGATCCTGGATGCGAGCTATCACCACTCCGCGATGAAGCAGCTCGGAGAAGGGGAGCGCCGCGGAAGGCCCGACATCGCGCATTTCTTCCTACTGCTGTGCCTGGATTCCCGCCTGAATCACGCCGGCAGGCTCAAGACGGTCATCCACACAAGGAACGATCAGAGGATCACAGTCTCGCCGGAGCTGAGGCTGCCGCCCAGCCACCACAGGTTCATCGGGCTCATGGAGAGCCTTTTCCAGAACGGCGCCGTCCCGTCCAGGGACGAGCCGCTGATGGAGATTGAAAGCGGCTGGGGCCTCCTCGACGTCATCAGGGCGGAGAAATGCGGAAGGGCGGTCGTGCTCGATGCGGCAGGGGATCGGAAGGACCCGTCCGCTGCCCTGTCCGGCGCCGGCGGGGGATCGACCGCGGTCGTGATAGGCGGCTTCCCGAGCGGCTCGCTGCACTCCGACCTCTCATCGTTGAAGCCCGAGGTGCTTTCGATGGGCGCGGAGATGCTGAAGGTCTGGACGGTCACGGCCGAGATGCTCAGCGCCGCATACGCTTCGATCAAAGAACTCTGAGGACCTCGTCCTTCTGGGAGTATCTGAGCGGGCTCTTCTTGCCGTCGTCGACGATCTTCAGGCCGTTGGCTTTCCTCGTCATGCTGCCGATTATGCACGCCTCGATGCCTTCGGACGAGGCCTCGTCCAAGAAAGCATCGGCTTTCTTCGGCGGTATCGTGAGCAGCAAGGCTCCCGAGCTCAGCAGGCCCAGCGGGTCGATGCCGAAGTGGCCGCAAATCCTCTCGGTCTCCTTCCTGACATGGACCTGCTCCCTTTCGACGATCAGCCCCTTTCCCGAAGCCGCCGCGATCTCGTAGAGGCCCACGGCCACCCCCCCTTCGGTCGGGTCGTGCATGCAGGTCGCCCCGACCCTGGCTCCGATCATCGCTTCCGGGACGACGGATATGCCCGGGTCGTAGAGATACCTCTCTGCCCTGCCGACGAAGGCCTTCGGGAACTCCTTCAGGAGGGCGCCCTTCCTTTCCCTCGCTATCACCGCGGTCCCCTCTATCCCGGCGCCCTTGGTCAGGGCGATCAGGTCCCCCTCCTTCGCGCCGGATGTGAAAATCAGCTCATCCTTCCTGCAGAGCCCGTGCATGTCCCCGACTATGACCGGCCTGTCCAGCCAGGGGGTGATCTCCGTGTGCCCGCCGGTCACGGCGACCCCCAGCTGCTTGCAGGCCGCGTCTATCTGCTTGAATATCCTCTCAATCCCAGGCAGCGTCATCTTGCGCGGGAGGAGCAGGACGGCCTGGAACCATCTCGGCCTGGCCCCCATCGTCGCGACGTCGTTGGCGTTTATGTGCACGGCGTACCAGCCGATGTCCTCTATCGCGTAGGTTATCGGGTCCGTCTTCAGTATCATGCAGATGTCGCCCAGATCCACGGCCGCCGCATCCTCCCCGATCTTCGGACCGAGTATCACCCGCCTGTCTGGCGAGCCGTGGTGCCTTATCATCCTCTTGAGGAAGGCGTGGGGCAGTTTTCCGGACTGAAGACCCATGCCTGAAGCGATGATTTACGCATACATATGGTTTCGCCAATGCATACGCCCGCCCCCGTCAATGCTGGCCTCCCCCCGCCGCAAATGCGTTTTCCGGCAATTTATAGCGAAAACACTGGAAAAACATAAATTTAAGGAGCATCTACCACAGCCCGATTCCGATGCTGTCAAACAGGATAATGAACGTGCAAGAATCTGGCACGATGAAGATGAAGGCGCTGGCTACCCAGATGAAGAAGGAAGGCAAGAAGGTAATATCCTTCACGGTGGGAGAGCCGGATTTCGCCACCCCCCAGCACATCGTTGACGCTTGCATAGAGGCTCTGAGGGCCGGCATGACCAAATATATCGACGCCAACGGGCTCCCCGAGCTCAGGGAGGCAATTGCCGAGAAGAGCGTCAAGGAGAACGGGATACCCTGCAACCAGTCGCATGTCCTGGTAACCCCGACCAAGCACGCCCTCTTCGAGAGCATCTTCGCGACCGTTAACCCCGGCGAAGAGGTCATAGTGCCCGACCCAGCCTGGGTGAGCGACGTCCCGTTCATCCTGCTGTCCGAGGGCAAGCCCGTCTACTGCAGGCTGCGCGAGGAGAACGAGTTCAGGATGACGCCCGAGAGCGTCGCCGAGCTCATCACCCCGAAGACCAAGGTCATACTGACGAACAGCCCGTCCAACCCATGCGGCTCTGTGAACACCGAAGCCGACACGAAAGGGATAGCAGACCTGGCGAAGGACCACAACCTCCTGGTCGTCTCGGACGAGGTGTATGAGAAGATCATATTCGACGGCAGGAAGCACCTCTCCATCGCGTCGCTGCCCGGGATGTTCGAGAGGACGATAACGATAAACGGATTCTCGAAGACGTATGCGATGACCGGCTGGCGGCTAGGCTGGCTGATCGCAGACAAGCCGCTGATGGTGGGCATTTCGAAGGTGCAGCAGCATACCATCACCCATGCGCCCACATTCATCCAGAAGGCGGGCGTCGCCGCGATAAAGGGCCCGCAGGAACCGGTTGCGAAGATGGTCAAGGAGTTCGAGGTCCGGAGGGACATCGTTGACAAGTTCATCAAGGAGACGCCGCATGTCAGCGCCCCGAGGCCCGTCGGCGCGTTCTACGCCTTCATGAAGTTCGACGTGAAGATGACCGACGAGGAGATGGCCATGTACCTGATGAAGGACGCGGGCGTCGTCGTCACGCCAGGCGATTCGTTCGGTCCGAACGGCAAGGGGCACGTGAGGATATCCTTCGCCACCTCCACAGAAGAGGTCAAGAAGGGGATGGCCGGCATAAAGTCCGCAATGGAAAAGCTCTGAGCCCCCGATCGAAGCGCTCGAAACCCCTTACATCCTCCGATTTTCCCGGGGTCACAGGACTATCTGCGTGGCCTCTCTGATGTTCTTCTCGCCCTTGAGCTTCTCCAGGACTTCCGCCGGGGCCTCGTCGTCGATGCTCAGTATCATCACCGCGTCCCCTCTCGGCTTGTCCCGCGCGACATCCATGTGGGCGATGTTGATGTTGTTCTTCCCGAGCAGGTTGCCGACCTCGCCGATGACCCCCGGCCTGTCGAAGTGCTCTATGAAGAGGAACCTGCCGCTCGGCTCGAAATCCACGCTGTGCCCGTTCACCATGACGATCCTGGCGCCCTTGTCGGGCGTCTGCGTGCCGGCGACCGTGCACCTGCTCCCATCGGACGAGAGCGTTATCTCCACCAGGTTCTTGAACTTGACAGACTCCTCGCTGGCCGAGCTGACGACGTTGATGCCCCTCTCCTTCGCCAGCGACAGGGCGTTGATCAGGTTGACCTCCCTGTCATCGACGATCGGCGCCAGCATGCCCGCCACCGCGCTCGCCGCCAGTATCTTGATGTCCTTCTGGGCGATGTCTCCGGAAACCTTGATCTCGATCGAGCTGACGTTCTTCTTCGCCAGCTGAGCCCCCATCCTCCCGAGCTTGCCGCACAGCTCCATGTGCGGTATGAGCGACGGGTCCAGCTTCGCCGGCAGGTTCATAGCGTTCTTGGCTATCCCCTGCGAGAGGTAGAGGTCGATCTGCTCGGCTATCTCCGATCCGACCTCCTCCTGCGCTTCCTTCGTGGAGGCTCCTAGGTGCGGAGTGGCGATCAGGTTCTCCAGCTGAATGAGCTTCCAGTCCTCCGGCGGCTCCTTGGTGTGCACGTCGAGGGCCGCGCCGGCGATGCGGTTCTCCTTGAGCGCCTCGAAAAGAGCCTCCTCGTTGACTATCCCGCCCCTCGCGGTGTTTATCAGATACGCGCTCTTCTTCATCTTGGACAGCTCGTCCTTGCCTATCAGGTTCTTCGTCTGCGCCGTCAGGGTGGTATGGATCGTTATGAAGTCGGATTCGGCCAATAGGGCGTCGAGGCTGACCAATCTGACATGCAGCTTGACCGCCAACTCCGGGGAGACCAGCGGGTCGTATGATATCACGACCATCCCGAGAGCCAGTGCCCTCCTCGCGACCTCGCCTCCGACCTTGCCGAGGCCGATTATCCCCAGGGTCTTGCCTGCGATCTGCCTGCCTGTGAACTTCTTCTTCTCCCACTTCGCGCATTTCGTCGTCTTGTCGGCCTGGGGGATGTTCCTGGCCAACGCGAAAATCAGGGCGACCGCGAGTTCCGCCGTGGACACTATGTTGCCCGACGGCGCGTTCATGACGAGTATGCCCTTCTGCGTCGCCGCCTCGAGGTCGATGTTGTCGACCCCAACGCCGGCGCGGCCGATCACCTTCAGCTTCGAGGCCTCGATGATCCTCCTGGTCACCTTGGCGGCGCTCCTGACGATCAGCGCGTCGTATCCGCCGATTATGGCGACGAGTTCGTCTTCCTTCAGGCCGGTGCGAATGTCGACAGCGTGGCCCGAACCCTTCAGGATCGACACCCCTCTCTCGGATATCTCGTCAGCGATGAGTATCTTCATTTCATACCGCCCCCGCGAGTCGTAAGCACAGTCAAATCCGCAATTACCATATCAATATGACGATTGGCGGTGCTGAGCCTATGTATGATTCTGTACATCGGCCTGCTGCCGGGGGAAACCTTATCAACCCTGAGGGAATCTTATTCAACCCCTGAGTGAACCGGCGATCGATGCGGTGGCTGCGGAAATGGGGCAGATCAAGCGCGCTGTTATGATAAAATGCCCGGTGGACAAAGCTTTCACCTACGTCACCGACTGGCAGAACATGAAGAGCTTCATGTCAAACATCCTCGACATCAACCCGGTCAGCTTCGTCCATTCCGGGCCGGGGGCGGCTTTCGATACGACCTTCAAGGTAGGCGGCGCGAACATCCTCACGACCCTGGAGGTGGCCGAGATGGTCAGGGACAAGAAGATGACGTTGAAGTCCAGGCAAGGGCTGAAGATCGTGGGCGTCTGGGAGTTCAAGCCTTCCAAAGACGGCACTGGCATAACGTTCACCCTGCAATACGAGCTGCCGGTGGGATACATAAGCAACGAACACGACAAGATCCTGGTGGAGAAAGACTTCGAGGGCGCCGCCAACCAGAGCCTGCAGCTGCTCAAGTGGATACTGGAGTCACGGACAAGCCAGGAATCGGAGTGAGGCTCTACCGGCCTTTGCAATTCTCCGGCGGGAGCATGTTCGGGATCCCGTCTTCTATGGGATAGCTGAGGCCGCAGCCCCCGCAAAGTAGCGACCCTGACAGGACCTCCCCGCTGTCCTCCTTGATCGCCTTGAGTTCAAGGGGATGGTGCTTGCAGACCGGGCAGGCCAGGATGTCGAGCATTTTTCTTTTCAGAGCGATCACCGCCCCCCTTATCGCGCTAATCCTTCATGGATATATCGGAGAGGCGAGCGATTGGCGCTCGGGCGTCGGGATCGCTCCAATCGCCAGACGATGTTGCAGAACCGAAAACCGTTAATAGCCACCTCTGCAATCGTCAGTGCATGAAAGTCGGCGTGATCGGCGTCGGGTCAATGGGGCAGAATCACGTCCGCGTTCTCTCAGAGATATCCAACCTCGTCGGCGTCTGCGATTCGAACCCCGAGGCCGGGGAGAAGATCGCCTCCAAATTCAAGACCAGATACTATCGGAATGTCAGCGACCTCCTAGCATCGGGGGTCGAGGCCGTGTCGGTGGTCACACCGACGAATGCGCATTACGACATAGCGATGAAGGTCATAGAATCCGGGGCGCACCTACTGCTCGAGAAGCCTGCGACCGGCGTTTCGAAGAAGCTGTCCGAGCTATCCAAGCTCGCCGAGCGCAAGGGAGTCACCTTCGCCGTGGGGCTGATCGAGCGCCACAATCCCGTCGTCAGCTTCGCCATGAACAACCTGAGGGGTGGCGCCTTCGGTTCACTCATATCGACGCATGCCAGGCGCGTGTCCTCCTTCCCTTCGAGGATCAAGGACGTCGGCGTCATAATGGACCTCGGCGTTCACGACATAGACGTCATCAAGTACCTTTCCGGGGCGAAGGCGAGGAGCGTCTATGCTACAGCGGGGAAGTTCAAGAACAAGGAGTTCGAGGACCACGCGAACATAATCATCGAGTTCAGCAACGGCGTCACCGGAGTCGTCGAGGTCAATTGGCTGACTCCCACCAAGGTCAGGACGCTTTCGATGACCTGCAGCGGCCAGTTCGTCGAATTCGACTATACTTCGCAATCGATAAACGTATGCTCGGCGACGCTCAGGGAGTTCGACCCGGCCAACCTGTTCGACCTCGGGTTGGAGCACCAGACCCGCAGCATCAATCTGAAGAAGGAGGAGCCTCTCCGCAGGGAGCTGTTGGATTTCCTCGAGGCGGCGGAGAACGGCACCAAGCCGCTCGTCACCGGGGCCGACGCCGCGGAGACCATAGCCATAGCCGAGGCGGCCATCAAATCCGCCAGGTCGAATTCCGTCGTATCTCTGGAATGATTTCGGAGCGAATGCCCTTCGAAGTACGAACCGAGGATGAAGTCAGATGAAGATAGTTGTGACAGGAAGCTCGGGGCAGGTCGGATCATATCTCGTCGAGCACCTGTCGGAAGACAACGAGGTCGTCGGCCTGGACAACCGCAAATGCCCTTATCCGGGCGCTGCCAGGCACAGCGAGCTGGCGGACGTGGCGAAGTCGAGGGACCTCGGCCGGTACCTCAAGAACGCGGACTGGGTGGTGCACTGCGCCGCCCAGGTCAGCGTCGAACGGTCCCTGAAGGACCCCGTTTTCGATGCGGAGAACAACGTCCTCGGCACGGTCAACCTTCTCTGGAACTCCTTCCTGCACGAGGCCCGCCACTTCCTCTATGTCAGCAGCGCCGCCATCTACGGGGATCCGACGAGGGTCCCGATAGGAGAGGACCATCCCGCCAACCCCCTGAGCCCGTACGGCGTCAGCAAGCTCTGCGGGGAGAAGTATGCGACGGCGTTCGCCTCGGCCTACGGCCTCAGCGTATGCGCGATCCGCCCCTTCAACATATACTCGAGCAGGGCGGACCCGGCCAGCCCCTATTCGGGCGTGATAACCAAGTTCATCGGCCGGGCGAGGGCGGGCGAGCCGCTCCTGATCGAAGGGGACGGGAAGCAGACCAGGGATTTCGTCCACATTAGCGACGTGATGCGGATGGTCGACCTGATCATCAAGAAGCGCAACGTCTCGATCGGAAGGACGTTCAACTGCGGGACCGGCAAGAGCAGCTCGATAACGGAGCTGGCCGAGCTCGTCCAGTCTCTCTCCAAGAAGAGGATCGGGATAGAGCATGTGGCCCCCCGGCAGGGGGACATCAGGCACAGCTGCGCCGACATAAGCGCCGCGGAGAGTCTGCTCGGCTACATGCCGAAGAAACAGCTGCAGGAAGGCATAAGGGAACTGATGGCCTGAGGCTCAGCCTTTCCCGATTCCCCTGTATGTCACGCCGAGCTCCTTTGCCCTGCGCCTGTCGAAGATGTTCCTGCCATCGACGACCACCTTGTGCCGCATGAGGCCGGCTATCCGCTCGAGCGTTAGCATGGAGTATTCCTTGTGCTTGGTGAGGAAGATGGCGCAGTCCGCCATCCTCAGCGCCTTGTCTAGGTCCTTGACGATCTCAACGCCGTCGAACTCATCGACGTACGGGTCATGGCCTATGACCCGGTATCTCCCCTTCAACCGCCTTATTACCGCCGATGCGGGCGAGTTCCTCGTGTCCCCGGAGTTGTCCAGGAAGGCCAGCCCGAAAACCGCGACGCAGGCGCGCTTCCCGCTCTTCACTCCCGCCTCCTTCATCGCGTCGACGGCGAGATCGGCGACGTGCGCGGGCATGGAATCGTTCACTTTCCTCGCATTCGGAATGAGCGTCGGGTTAGCCTTCCTGCCGCCGTAGACGAGCAGCCAAGGGTCCTTCGGGAGGCAGTGCCCGCCGACCCCCGCGCCGGGGACGTGCATCTCCCTGTATGGGCAGGTGTTCACGAGCCTCCTGACCTCGAACGCGTCGAGGCCCAGCTCCTCGCAGATGAGGCCCACCTCGTTCGCGAACGCGATCTGGACGTCCCTGTAGGCGTTCTCGGCGGTCTTGACCACCTCCGCGGAGGTCATGTCGGTCGCGTGCAGCTTCGCCTTCATGATCGGGGCGTACCATCTCATGGCCATCTCGGTGCTCCGCCTGTCCAGCCCGCCGAGGACCCTGTCGACGTTCATGAGGTTGTGCAGCAGCTTCCCGGACATCACCCTCTCAGGGCAGTGCGCGAGGAGCAGCTCCTTCCCGGCCTTCAGCCCGCTCGCCCTCTCCAGGGCCGGCAGGACCTTCCCCCGCATGGTGCCGGGCGCTATCGTGCTCTCCACGACGACCAAGACGCCGGCGGAGATGTTCTTCCCGACCTTGTCGATGGCGTCCATGAGGTGGTCGAAGCGCGGCTTCCTCTCGTCATCTATCGGCGTGTCGATGCATATGAAGACGGCCTTCGCGTCCCTGCACTCGGCGAAATCCCCGGAGGCCCTGAGCGCCTTCCTTCCGACGAGATCGGCAAGCAGCTCCGGCAGGTCGGGCTCTTCCCCCTTCAGGGGGTACCTCCCGCGGTTTATGAGCTTGACGCGCTCAGGGCTTATATCGATGCCAACCACCTCGCTGCCCGCCTTCGCAAGGAGGCAGGCGAGGGGGATGCCGACGTACCCCATTCCGACAACCGCGGCCTTTTCTCTCAGCTGTATCCCGCCATGAATTCAGTTTTAGAACGGGTATGTGATATTTTAATCCTGAGATTGGCAGAGAAAAGGAAAGAAAAATTAGAAACGGGAAAGGGTTTCAAAGGGGTTTGCCCTTTGCTCAGTTCACCATCTGGCTCTTACCGCACTTCGGGCACATGACCTCTATCGGCCTCTTCGAGGTTCCGACCTCGATCGGTGAGCCGCAGGAAGCGCAGGCAACCGTCGCCTTCGGAGCGTATGCCTCCTCCTTTGCCTTCGGTTCTGCTGGCTTCTTCTCAGCGCCACCGGCAGCCGCCGCGCCCGCTCCCTTGGCCTTCATCATCTGCCAGAGCAGCATCAGGATGACTACTATCACCAATATGGTGAGCAAGAGGTCCGATACGGACATCATGCCGCCGACATTGGAGTTGAACATGCCGTTGCCCTGTGTGTCGACCCATATGCTGTGCGAGGTAGTCCCAAGACCTACTATGGTCAATTGGAGTTCGTGCTCTCCGGTGAAAGCCTCATCAGGCAGCGTCACTGAAAGCTCGCCCTTCATCTCGTTGAAGGTCGCGCTCTCCCCGAAGATGCTTTCGTCCACATCCCGTAGTTCCGCCTCTACGACGGTCAGGTTGCGCAGGTCGCTCGATTGCTTTATGATCTCGAACGAGACTGTGATTGTCTGGCCTGGGGAGTATGCTCCCGTTATGGATGAGGGTGCAGTCAGGACCTTCATTATGACCTGATAGTTCACTGCCCTGTTCACGGTGAGGTCTTCAATAACGACCATTCCGACTCCGTTGTCGGCATATACGGTCGCCTTGTATGACTCAGCATTTCTGTCCGCCGGAACCTCTAGCGAGAAAGTCGCCTCGCCATCGGTCAAGGTCAGCGCGTTCGAGTCCACCGTTATGTCCATGTTGTCTATTATCGTGTAGCGGAGGTTGAAACCGGCCGCATTTCCGACAACTTGCAGGTTGAAATCTATCGTATCTCCCGCGTAGTAATCGTTCTCCGATGCAGTCAGAATCAGTTCGATTGTCGATATCTCGAACGGAATAGAAACGCCCACATGCCAATCCAATCCGATCAGGACATACACTGCGATCGTCGCCATAGCGTTGGTCGCTGGTGCCGTTGCGGTGAAGTTCAAAGAGCTGACCATCACCTCGTTGAATGGCACGCCTGTCGCGAACAAACTGTATGAGATCGCATCGGGGTTGTAGACCGGCACACCGTTGTTCAATACTATCGTCTTGACAACAATGGCGTCGCCTGCTGTGTATAGGTTCTTGTCTACCAGCACCTCTACCGTGACGGCGCTGACGATATCCAGATACACCCAGCCGGTGTCCTCGAATCCGAGCTTCGTGACCTTGACTATGACTCTGTAGTCATCGCTCTCGGTCATGTTCGTCGGAAGCTGCAACGTCACCCTGGCCATGCCAGCGACGTCCGTCTTGACGGTCTTGTTCACCGGGATCAGATTCCCGAACCCGTCATCCATTGTAATCGAGACGTCTGCATCCTTCATCGGCGCGTTGTCATCGGTGTCATCATTGTAGCACAAGACCTCGACCGTTACCACCACGCTGTCGCCGGCCACATACTCGTGCGGATCCTTGTCAAGATCCATGTCATTTATCCAGACAGTGCCGGTTTCTATCGTGGTAGAGCCAGTGGCAGTCCGGTTCGCCCCGGCATATGCCTTGTAGTCTACACCTATGAGGTTGTACATGTCTATCCAGGCCGGTATGGTGATGTTGAACGGAGATGCGGTCACCGTCTTGTTCTGCCATGCCAGAGACCCGGCTCCATCTATGTATGTCATGTTGACATCGAGCGTGATGGATATCTGGGTATAGCTTGGCACCAACCAGGCCCAGTAGTTGACTATGGCGCTCTCCCCGGGTAGGTATATGCTCTTGTCCCATACGACATCGACGTCGAAGTACTCGATGTCGAGCGCGTCATCCTGGAAGAGTATCGTAGCAGGATCGCCAGTGTTCGTCTGGTTCACATAGAACATCTGTACACCGGTCGTCGCATTGGCCGGTATCACCCATGTCGTCTCCCAGTGATAGTCGACCAAAGCCTTGTCGCTCCATGTAACGTTGATCGGGCTTATTGTCAAATTGATCTTCCCGGTCGCTCCATCCGGGTGGTCTACATCCACCTTGATGGTCACCGTCTCGCCAGGGGCGAATATCGGTGGCACAGAGCTCGGTCGGCTAGGCTCAATCACAACTCTCTCCTTCATGCACCTGAAGCTCTTCTCGGCCATCACCATGTTCGTGTCATCGAGAATAGCCCTCAGAGTCAATGTGTCGGGGCCATGACCCGTTGTGTGGATATGGGTTCCCGTGAAGTTGCTCATGTATTGTCCGTCGGCAGGGTTGTTGGTCGTGACATATCGGGTGTCCAACACATTGCCGCCGCCGTCAATCATTTCGACTCTGAAATCGGCGCTCGTCGGAAGCCCATTGACCGAGTAGGTCAGAATAAAGTAGACCACATCAATACCATCGAAAAATACGTCCGTAGGGCTTCCGGCCCCATTTACTGCCACGATGCTACTAGTTATAGTGGGCATCGCGCCAGCAGCTCCAATTGCCACAAAAGCCGTGGCAAACATGCATATAGCCAATGCTAAGCTTATTGTTTTTCTAAACATGCAAGCATCCCTTCTTTAATCGATTGATGGGATTGTATATATATAATGATTTCTGGATTGTCGCTGGCCTTTTTTATATATATCACTGATTTATCGTCAAATTCAGCGATTTTCGGAAAACGTCGGTCTTTCAAAAAAAGCGACATTATCGTCATAGCTGGCACGAATTCAGATGTCGCCCGGGCTAATCGAGCGTCTTGTCGATCCAAACAATCAGGTTCGGCAGCTCCCTAATCGAACCTATAATATAATCCGGCAAGTCGCCCTCATCGGTCGCAGTTACGGGATAGCGTTCGTTCCATCGGCAGAGCACGCTCGTTATCCCAACTCGATTGGCCCCGGCAATGTCCGTGTCGACCCTGTCTCCAACCATCACGGCTTCGTCCGGCTCGCATCCCATCATCCCGAGCGCTTTGCGGTAGATGCCGGGGTCCGGTTTCCTGCTTCCCGCACCGACCGATGTTATTATGGCATCGAAATATGCGGTCAGATTCTTCCTGCCAAGAGCGCTGGCGACCTCCTTGTCCCCCCAGTTCAGGGTGTTGGAAACTATTGCGATCTTGAACCACCTCTTAAGCTCCCTCAGGGTCTCCTCCGCGCCATCAAGGACTTCGAAGTCGGTCGAGTCGATGTCCGCCGGGCCGTCTATCTCGGCGATCAATGTATCTCCCAGGTCGAAAAGGACTGCCTTCAATCTTCCCAACGAATCACCGCCCTCCGGTAGAGGCCGTGCATTCAAACAGCCTCAGGGAGCCGAGCACCCCTTTAAATGATTTGCTTCCGAACCCTATCCCCTGTCTCCCGGGCTCGGGGAGAGGTTCGACCTGCCTGCGGAGAAGATTCTTCGCAATGGCAATCCCGGTCGGCGTCGCCATCTCCCCCTCGTGCGGCCCTGGCCTGGTCTTCAGCTTGGCCGACAGATATGCGGCGGCAGGGGTGGGGACATCGAGCAGACCGTGCTCCGTCCTTATCCTTCCTCCCCCCAAGGAAACGGGCGATCCGATGATCTCGCATTCGTCCAATCCGAGGATGTCATAACAGAGCCCTGCGGACGCGATGTTGTACAGGCCCGCCATCCGGCCAATCTCATGCAGGTGAACGTGGTCGGCGGTCACGCCGTGCGCGGCGGCTTCGGCCCCAATGATGTCTCGGAGCACATCCGTCGTGAAGGCCTTCCCCGGCTCCGAGAGCCCCAGCCTTCGCACCAAAGCGCCTATCACCCATGCCGCCTCATCTATCGACCGCGGGGGCGTAATGCCATCGGCGAAAGTCACATGCATCGCGTGTCCGCTCAACGGGGGGACGGAAACCTCCTCCATGGCGATGCTGCCGCCGAACTCCTCGCAACCCGCCCCTGCGCGCACCAGGTAGTCGCACCTAAGGTCACCGTCCATGTACGAGTAGCAGGCGGCGGAGAACATGTCTCCGGATATCCCCAAGCCCATGTCCAAACACAGAGTCTTCAAGCGAGCTGACGATTGAATATCAGTAGATAATCCTATCTGAGGGGCCATCGCCCACCGATGCGGCGACAATCGCAATCTTTTTAGACTGGAAGAGACCTTATTCGCTGAGTTTAGGCCTGTAGTTACGGAGTGGTAACCATGGACAAAAGCAAGATATTGAGATGTGCGGCATTCATGACGGTCTTGATGTTTTTAGCGGGCATGGCAGTGCCCCTGTTGGGGACGTCTGGTGCACCGGAGCAGAAAACGGTTGCGCGTACCCAGGAAGTATTGACATCGGGCGCGATAACAGTGATCGGCCCGACCTACTCAAGCAACCAATACACACAGATCGTATCTGCGGGCCAGTACATAAATTACAATTTGAGCATCTCGTCGGGGTCAACATTCGACTATGCTGACCTGAACATAACATGGCAGCTCGAGACCGACTGGAACACCTCCGTACAAGTCAGCGGGAAGATGCTGACATGGGTCTACTACTTCGAGGCGGACCGATGGATCAACGTCACAGTCACAGAGAAGGCCAACAGCTCGAACACCGCGACAGCGCCGATATACGTGCAGGTGATAGCGGACCTCGATGTGGACGGCCTGCCGGACACTTGGGAGAGGAAATACTTCGGCTCGACCGCAATGACCGATGGGACCGGGGATGCCGACGGCGACGGTTGGACCGACGCGGAGGAGTATCAGAACGAGACCGACCCATTGGTGTCGAACCCGAAGCCCGGCTTCCTTGAGACCTATTCCTGGCTCATCGTCCTCATAGCCATAGTCGTAGTGGTCCTCGTCCTCCTGCTGGTCGTCATAATGCCGAAGATGAAGTCGAAGCGCGCGGACGACGAGAAGAAGAAGATCGCTGCAGCCGTAGAGGTCGAGAAGTCCCTGCTAGGATTGGACGAGCTCGAAGACAAGCCAAAGAAGTGATCATAGCAGACTGCTTGAAACCCCTTCCCAAATCCCTTCTTATTCTATCTATAAAACAATCAGCATCAGCAATGCGCTCGCTCCGATCGCCCAGCAATATGCGGCAAACCACCTCAGGCGGTACTTCTGTATCTGCACGAACAGCCACCTGAGGGCCAGCACCCCGGACACCGCTGCGACCGCGGCAGCAACTGCGACGCTGCCCCAATCCGCCTGATACTGCTCGAGGAAGACAGCCCCGTAGACGAACGCAAGGATCACCGCAGGTATCGACAGCAGGAAGGAGAATGTCGCGACGAACTCCCTCTTGAATCCCAGGTAGCAGCCCGATGACATGGTGGTGCCGCTGCGCGAGATGCCCGGGATCACCGATACCGCCTGGAAGCACCCGATTATCGCGGCGTCCTTCAGCCTCAGGTCATCCCTCTGCTTCCTGAGGCGGGGCATCTCCGCAACCCAAAGCATCGCTCCCGTGATTAGCAGCGCGACAGCGGTAGGAGCGGGGGAGGAGAACAGGTCTTCCAGGTAGAACCCCTCGATCAGGCCGGCGATCACAATCGGGATTGTCGCGAGCAGCGCGAGCCAGCCGATCTTCCTGCTCTTCAGCTCCTCCGCGCCCATCCCCTCGACTTTCCTGAACATCGATGGAATGATCTCTTTCAGGTCTTTCCTCAGGAAGAATGTGACAGAGACCAGCGTCGCCGCATGAAGGACCAGGTTGAAGAATATCATCTCCTCCGGAGGGATCCTCATCAATTCCTGAGCGAACACGAGGTGGCCCGTGCTGGACACGGGGAGCCACTCCGTAACCCCCTGGATGAGCCCCATCAGTATCGCGGCGATTAAATCCATCACTCGGCCAGATGCCGCTAATAAATATATATGATTTAGGAATATTGAAATTGGCTAGGGGGGGGCCGCCGTCAACGTATATTGGCGGATTGGCCGAACCCAGGCGCGGGCGGGGGGTTTAAGATATAAATTGCTATATATTCAATAAACTTACACCGATTGTCCGGAATGCATAGCCCAGTCCAATCCAACTTTAATCGATGAGTGATGGCAATTGAAAAGGACGAACGTCATAGTCGCGGTCATTGCAGCGGTCCTGCTGATTCCTTCCTGCTATTCGCTAGCTCGCTCGGACGGGGATTGGCACGAGTCGGCCAAGGATCGGCTGATAATCGCATTCGAGGACAGCTCGTCGATTGCGGACATCCTCGGCCTGGCTGAAAGCTCCGGCGCGTCCGTTCAAATAAGCGAGTCGATGAAGCTCGCCTTCTGGACCGGCTGGGACGGGGGCACGATCAGGGAAGTCTCGCGCATCTCTTCCGTGTCGGCCGTTGAGAGGGAGAAAGCCGCGCACCTCTCGTTCATCCCCAACGACCCGTACTATTCCCCTCTGTATCAATGGGGCCTGCAGAGGATAAACGCCGACGATGCCTGGGATTACACCCTCGGCAGCGACAATATCACGATCGCGGTGCTCGACACGGGGGTCGACTACACCCACAACGACCTCTCCGGCAACATGTGGAAGGACAGCGGCGGCCATTTCGGCTTCGACTTCTGGAACAACGACAACAATCCGATGGACGACAACATCAACGGCTACGAGGGGAGCAACTGGGTCCCGAACCTGGATATCTACCACGGGACGCACGTCGCCGGAGTCGCTGCCGCCCTGACGGACAACGGGATCGGGATGGCGGGCGTTGCGCAAGTCAAGATAATGGCGGTCAAGGTGATGAACGACAGCGGCGAGGGTACCGACATCAGCGTCGCCCAGGGCATAGAGTACGCTGTCGACAATGGCGCCGACATAATAACGATGAGCCTGGGCGTGGAGTCGTCAACCATCGCCCTCAAGGAAGCGGTCGAATACGCCTCGGACCACCGCGTGCTGCTCGTGGCGGCGGCGGGCAATGAAGGCGCTTCGAGCGTCTCCTACCCCGGAGCATACCCGCAGGTCATAGCCGTCGGGGCATCGGACAAATTCGACGGGAGGGCGTCATTCAGCAACTACGGCTCCGACCTCGAGATAATGGCCCCGGGGACCGACATATGGTCCACGAAGCCGACCAACACCTACCGCTTCCTCGACGGCACTTCCACGGCCACCCCATTCGTGTCCGGCGTCGCCGCGCTCATGCTGTCCGTGAATCCGGGGCTCACCCCCGAGGAGGTCCGCGAGCAGATCAACAGCACGGCCCGCGACCTCATGTCTCCAGGGTGGGACTCGGAGACCGGCTGGGGACTGCTGAACGCATCCGCAGCGGTTGTCGCCGTCTCCGGTCCTTCGACCGCCGTCATCGACTATCCGACGTCGGCGTCCGCGAACGAATCGCTGACGATTAAATGGATCGTCACAGGGTTAGGCGGCGTACTGATAAACCAGACATATCTGCGGTGGGGGTACGACAAGGGCAACCTTTCCCACATCAGCGTCATATACCACGACAAGGTCACGCCGAGCACATTCACCGTCAGCAACGTCCATGCCCCCGACAAGAAGAACGGCACGCTGTACCTCCAATCCGTCGCATACATAAACGGAACCGAGTACACCTCATCGGTCGCGCACATACCCGTCAGCGAATCCGCGCTCGACCCAATCACCAAGCTCTTCAGCCAGATCCGGGACATAATCCTGAACGACGTAGGGCTGATCAATTTCATCTTGATACTGGCCATTCTGATAGTCGTGATCGTCGCGGCAATCTCCGTCAGGCGCTCAAGAAGGCGCGCGCGCGCACAGAGCCAACCGGCGCCACAGGCCGAAGTGCAGACCATCTCCACGGCATCACCGACCCCGGCCGCCCCGACCACCTACGTGGCCCTGCCTGCCGATGTCCCGATGACGAGGATCGACATCTCGGGAGAAGGTCTCTCGCAGACCCCCTTGGAGATCATCGAGGGGACGAGGGTAGTCTGGCGCAACACGGATTGGGCTCCGCCGCCCGGCATCTCCATAGTCAGCGGTTTCACCGACGATTCCGGCCCTCATCCGGACGGAATATTCGCAAGCGGTCTCATGGTGTCTCCGGGCGAGTATTGGTCATGCATCTTCAACGTGCAGGGAGAGTATTCGTACTACATCTCCAACACCAAGATCAACGGCAAGGTCGTGGTCAGGCCGAAGGCCTGATCGCGCGCCGATCAGATCAGCACGCGCTTCTCGTCCTTCGTGACGTTGAGGACGATCTGCGTGTAGGTCTTCTCCACGTCCTCGTCCTCGAGGACCTTCTTCACGAACGCATTCAGCTCGGTCCTCGTCCTGAACCTCGCCTGGATGATCGCGTCCCAGTCTCCCGTAGAGTCGTACACAGCGAAGACCGCGGGGTCTCTCGCGAGCGCCCTCTCGGTCTCCAGTATCTTCCCGTGAAGGATCTTGATCCCTATCACGGCCGTGATGTCGAACCCGAGCTTCTCCTGATCGAGGATCGGGGCGTAGCCTATGATGACCTTCTCCTCCTCGAGGCGCTTGATGCGCTTCGATACGGTCGCCAAAGAAAGGTCGAGCTCCTTTGCGATGTCCCTGTAGCTCTTCCTACCGCTGTTGTTCAATATCCTAAGTATCTTCATATCCACGTCGTCCAAGTCCGCCATCCGCCTTGCCCCCTTGCCTTGCGAAGCCATTTCCGGATTCGCATCTCATCTCGACAACACCCTCTTGAAATAATAATGTATCTATCTTTTCTTGATTTTTTTGGTCATTTGAACACTTTTTTGTCGGGAACCTTGATATATGATAAAATACGAATAGTAGCCGTACAAGGGTATGATGAGCATGAAAGGCGAACCCTCATTGAATGCTGACGATTCGGTGAAGTACTGGAACGAAGCTTGGCTCGACGAGCTCATTGAAGAGGCGTTCAGGCTGGCCGATGCAAAGGCCAAAAAGACAGCACCATCCGACGAGCAGTAGGATCATTTTTTATTCATCGCCAAGAACCGGTTCGCTCAGTGCTGTTCCTTCCTTTTCCAAGGCACTCGAACGAGAAGGCGATCTCGGACCAAGCCTTCTCCAAGAGCCCCTCGTAGTACCTGGCATCGAATAAGCCGGCGTCCCACTCCGTGTCCACCGCCCAGCTCTTCGCATCCCTGACCACGTATCCGACGACCATGCCCGGCTCCAGCTCCACGCCGAGCCTCCTGTATGCCCTCAGCGCCGCCCCCTGCGCGCATCTCCTCGTGTAGTCCAGCCTGCCGATCCTGTGGTTGATCACCATCTCCCTGGCATCCGCGCCCCGCAGCCCCCTGGCGTACCTGTCCCTGATCTCCCTGGCCGCACCGCCGGTCCTCGCTAGCCCCTCCAGAGTATCCGCGCCCCCCATCGCCTCCAGCATCTCGAGCTGCATGCGCCTCACATACTCGGGGCAGTCGCCCCGGTTCGCCATGATCCCCCTGTTCTTCATCACGCCATCCGACAGCCTGCCGTAGTAGCGGTTGTAGGCGCCGCCCCCGTCGGCCATCTCGAGGAACACCAGCCAGTCGTAGGTCTCCACCTCCGTAGGGATTCCCGTCTCGCTCTCGACCGCACGCTTGAGGTCGAGGATCGGCCCCCCTCTGACCCACAGGCAGTCCACTATGCCGTGCAGCACGTCGAACCCCATGTCCTCGGCGATGTCCTTGGACTTGAGCAGGATCTCCCTGGCCGTCGAGGTGATCCGCTCGTGGACCTCTATGCTCCCGAACTTCGCGTTCCTGTAGCCGGTGTACCCGAAGCTCGTGACGAGCATCCATTTAAGGACGGAGTCGACCCCCGCGTATCCCGGGTCGGTCTTCTTCAGGCTCTTGGCGCGCACCCTGAGGTCGAGCAGCGGCCCCAGCGCCTCCGCGAGGAACCCCTTCCTTTCGCGCGAGACCAATGTCTCCGGGGACAGGTTGAACTTCACGATTATCGTCGGATAGAGCGAGGTGAAGTCTATCTGGTGGGAGACGCCGTGAACGCCCGGCTCCGGCTGGAAGGTCATCCCTCCCCTGTCCGCAGACCTCAGCTCGGAGAACCCCCTCGTCCTCTCCGGGTCGCTCTTCCTGAACGGGACGGATATGCCCCTTCTGATAGCCTCGTACGCCTCGTAGCTCGAGACAAGGGTCCCGGGGGTCAGCCTGGAGGTGAGGTTGGGGGACAGCCCCGTCAGGCGCGATGTCAGGAGCACCCCCTTCAGCCTCCCCGCGTCGTAGGTGAAGCTCTTCTCGGTGTCTATCAGGAGCCTGCCGTCGGGGATCAGCGCGCCCGCCCTGTAGTTCACCTTCCCGTAGCTCCAGTAGGACCTCGATTCCAGCTTGGAGAAGCCTTCGCCCCTGCTGAAGGTCTGCTCGAGCCCGTAGCCCGCGGCCTTGCTCACTATGGCGTGCATCCAGAAATCCGCGTCCGGGAAGAGGATTACGTCCGGGTCGGTGGCGTCTATCGCGGAGAAAAGGTCCGAGAGGACTTCCCTCTCGCTCCCGCACAGCCTCTCAGCCCTCCCGTCCGAGACCGTGACAGCGCGGATCTCCTTGTCGAGCTGCGGGTCCCCCTCGACCTCGATGGTCACGGAGGTCAGCGGCGACTCGAAATCCGCCGACAGCCTGGACTCCCCCTGCTCCCCGCAGGGGAACAGCCCCCTCTCGGCCATGAACCGCTGCTCGGCCCTGAGGTCGACATCGTACAGCCTGGCGGACATGCGCGACTGCCTCTCGATGTTCTCCGCCACCTCCCTGCCGGCATACACCCTGTATCCGTCCAGCATGCCGTGTATCGTCTTGAACCTGCACTCCTCGGCGCCGTAGTCCCTCTCGAGCGCCTCGAGCATGCCGGCGTGCGGGTGCGGGTCTGGCAGATGCAGGTGGAAACAGGGGCGGTAAGCCTCCCTGACCTTCCTGCAGCCCGCGCTGTCCTTGGCCCAGAGCTCGACCTCCCCCCTGTACCGGGCGTCAAGGATCCACATCTTCCCCGTCAATCTCCTTCAGCATCTCGATCAGCGCCGAGAAGACGGCGGCCTCGAGAGGGTCGTCGAAGGCGTAGAACCCCTCGCTCGAGTGCTTCTTCGCCATCTCTATGAGCCTGTCCGCGTAGGGCTGCTCCTCCCTCTTCAGGGCCCTCCTGGCCTTGAGCCACCTCTCCGCGACCTCCTTCACCCCCATCCTCACGCTCTCGAAGCTCCTGCCCGTCAGAACCCCTCCAGCCTGCTCTGTCCGTCGGCGACGGCATAACTGCGCGCTCTGCCGCGCATAGCGCGGCCGGGCCGCGGCCCGGTTCGGCGGGCGGGAGCCACCTCCAAGCAGAACACGCGGTCGGCCATCTTCGAGATCGAGCGCAGGCATCCGTCGAACTCGGGCGAGTAGAGCACTACGGTGGACTCGCGCGACAGCTCCCTGAGCGCCATCGAGACGTATCCGGCCATCTCCTCGGACTCGGAGTACAGCGTCGGGTCGTGCTCCAAGAACACGAAGGTGTGGTGCGCCTCCCCTGCGATGCTGAGCAGCTGAGACGCGGTGAACGCGCGCCTAACGTCGAACTCCACGTTCCTGATGTTTATCCTGCTCAGCAGCCGGGAATAGTTGCCGCACACGTACAACAGCAGGAACCGGCTCCGGCCCAGCCAGCCCCTGAGCAGCCCGAGCGCGACGTGCTCCGGGGCCACAAGCACGTTGAAAGCCCCGGACTGGATTTCAAACGGCGGATCGCCCCCGGTCTCCATCGGACGTCACGTCGCCGCGGCGGCCTATAAAGCGGGCCGGAGGGGTGCGCCGAAAGTGTGCCCGCCGATCACTTCCCCGTGTAGTCCAAATGCTCCGGCGGCGCCTTGCCGCTCTCTTCCGCATGCGCCGCCTCATCGGCGACCGCGTGCGGCGTGTGCCAGTAGGTCTTCTTGTCCCTCTTGAATATGGCCGTTATGAACAGGACCAGCTGGATGGCGAACATGAACATCATCGTGAACGGCGTATACCAATATTCTCTGACTCTCTCCTTCTCGAGGTACAGCGCATACAGAGGGACCGCTATCCACCAGAACCCTATCAGGAAGTTCAACGTGGTCGTTATCGCTGCCAGTGTGGGGTCGATCATCCCGGTCGGGAAGATGGCCAGCAGCGAGAACCTGCTGCCGGAGACCGTGTAGGCCAACAGGCCCAAGAAATACACGAGCATGAAAGCCGGCAATATCAGGTACATCAGGCAATCCCACGCAACCGTGTTGCCTCTGAGGACGAAATTCGAAAACAGCCTGCCCATGTACCTCTTCATGACCAAGATGTGCCCGAGCATCCACCGCTGCCTCTGCTTGACCGCGATGTAAAGGGTAGTGGGCTTCTCCTCGAAGACGTCAGCTTCGTACACCCATCTGATCGCGATGCCCTCGCAGGACAATTTCGATGAGTACTCGATGTCCTCGGTTATCGAGGTCGCATCGAATCCGACCCTGGAAAGCACCTCCCTTGAAATGCATATGCCCGGTTCCATGAACGTGCAGAGGCTGCGCCCCTGCCTCGGCTGCTTGTAGAACCTGTTCCTCGTGACATAATCCGCATGTATCGTCTTGGTGATCCAGTTGTACTTGGGGTTCTTGCTCCGCATGTGCCCCTGTACGATCCTCTGCCCAGCCAGCAGCTCGTCATTCATCTTCGAGAGGTAGTTCGCGGAGAGGAGGTTGTCGGCGTCCATGATTATGTATGCGTCGTAGTCTTTCCGCCGCCTCACCTCTTCGAGCCCCCACTTGACCGCGAACCCTCTGCCCCCGTCCTTCGCGTTGTTCCTGACGATGCTTATGGCCCCCTCCTTCGCGGCCGCCGGGCCGGACAGGTCGTCCGGTGTGTCCGTCACAACGTATACGTCGTAGAGGCTCTTGGGGTAGTCCAGCGACATCAGGTTCTTGATGGTGTCCCCGATGACCTTCTCCTCTTTGTGCGCGGGGATCAGGATGGCAAAACTATTTCCTGGCGGCTTTTGGGGGGCAGACTCATTCTTTAGGAATCCCACGAGGGCGAAATAGATGTAGTACGAGTAGGAGATGACCATTGCCAATGAAATCATGGTGAATGTGATTCCAATGATGTCAAGTGCCAGCTCCGCCACCCTCTTCCATTTGCAAACCTATCCGCCTTACTGTCCCTGTCGCGGGTGAATATCATCTATCTTAATATTTCCAATTTGCAGTCGCCGACCCCCCCTTATCCAGCCAGTAGCATGAATGGGATGCTGCCCCGATGTGATCGCCTGTGCCGACGGTCACTGCTGTAGCGCGGCTATCCGGATTTGCGGGGTTCATCAAGGACCGCATCGGCGTCGTGATCCGCGCCCAATCCCTTCGGCTCAGTCGCCGCGGCATCGTCTCGCAGCGCTTCATCCCCCTCTTTTTCTACGGGGTTCTCAGGCGTCACGCCGTCCGCGGCAGCCGGCATATCCTCGTCTGCGCCTTCTACCGGCGCGAAGTATCTGAAGGCAACCCACCAGAACAACGCCACCCAGCAGATGAATATGATCTCGCCGGCATACGCGTGGGTCCACAGCAGAGTGAAAGGCTCAGGGTCTCCCATCGTCCCCATGCCGTTGTAGTATCCCGCAAGGACGACGATGGTCATCCTCAGGAGATTGGCCACATAGGTGAATAGCACGCCGATGCCCAGCAAAAGCGCGATCCGGCGGGTGAAAACCGTGAACTCGGACAGTACGAACGCAAGGAAGGCCGCAAGGAATATCCCAATCGAATATATCCCCGCGCAGGATGCCGCTATCCCTATTGACAGCGAATCCCCGTTCGCACCGACGAACTGCAGGAAGAGCCCATGGGCGCTGTTCTCTATTCCCAGTATCGTGAGTATGCCGCTGAGCGGAGCAGTCAATAGCACGTAGATGATGTCTTGCTGGCTGGTCAAGTCCTCTATGTTACCTGATAGGTTGCCTACTATCCATAGGGGTATTATCAGTATTACGATGAGGAACGCAAAGAACACGATCAGGAAGTCGAGCTCCCGCGGGTACTTCTTCGAAAGCGGGGCGTAGAGGACCAAAGTCGCACCGAACGCGATGATGATCATGTCAAACGACCCTATCTCAGAATTGTGCCCCGAGAGATTCATCGCGAGGTCGGCCGCCACTACGATTATACCGAGTATCCAAAAGAACGGCACGAGCCGCCCATCAAGGCTTAGCTTGCTGACCAGACGCTGCGAAAGGCGGGGTTTGGGCGTCGTTTCTCTCGGCACTTTCCTGACTTCCGGCGCGGCCGCTTCCCTCGATTCCCTGAGGTCCAGGTATATCAGGAGCGCTCCGACTGCAATGAATATTATCCCGACCAATCTGGGGAACTTGGTCAACAGCACCGAGATGTCTAATCCGGCGATTATCGACAGGAGGCCTATCAGAAATCTCGGTCGCCTGAGGTACTCTAGCACAATACCGCCCTATGAATGGTCGGGCCTTATCTATCTTATCATGGGACGGCCTGAAACTCCGATATCTCACTGGGATTACATTGAAATTCGCTACGGGGCAGAAAAGGGAGATTACGGAGATTGGCTCAACACCGTTGCGATTCATCCCCTTCGCATAAATGAGAAAAACCGCCTGAGCCCCTTCCTCGCTCTGACCAGGATCCTGTAGAGCCTGGGGGCGGCCATCGGATCCCCCTTCAAATGGTGGTACAATGCAATCGTGCCGGTAAAACAGGCAACCCCGACGACCGCAAAAGCCGGCCAAATCGGGATCTCATCCCTGACGATGAACGATATGTCCGGTATGATTCCGGAGTATCCGAGATCCTTGAGGTACGTCATGTTGAACCCAGTCGGATCCTGGTCTGCGGTCTCCGTCAGAGTGTTCCACTGATCTTCCGTGAAGTATCCTCTTGAAGCGTAGAAAATGCGCTGGCCAGCGACATCGAACGATAATGCCAGTTTTACAAGATAGACCGATTGTGCAAACATGCTCCCTCTCGTGGTCGAAGGCGTCGTTATTATCGACCACCCGAGGGTAATGTTGCCGTGGGGCGTCAATGACGTGATTCTTATCGTCGAGGAACCAGCCGTCGCATTGAATAGGGTCGGCGGGTCAACGAGCCCGCTCCAATCGGTCTTGCCGTCTTCGTAGACGAGGAGATAGGGCTGCAGAATCACTTCGATATCGAAAATCGTATAGTGGAACGGGTTGGTCAAAAGGAAAGAAAGGGTCGCTGGATTACCGGGTTCGAACACCGGCGGATCGACATGAGTGACCAGCCCGTTCACCAGTTCGGGCTCGCTCCATTGACCCTCGGCCGGCACCGTTGAGACAATGAGCAGAAGAATCATCGAGGAGCTAAAGAGGGGGAGCTTCCAGCAACGCTTCATCGCGTGGATGATTGTGAACCCTGATAATAACCTTAACCGAGTCCCTATAAATCGACCGATGTGGCCCCTCCGTTCGAATCAAAATTCATATCATCTGCGATTGAAAATGGGCACATATTCTCTTCTGAGCAGGTTCTTCCTGAGGAACTTGAATCCGATATGGGCAATCTGAATCGGGATGTAAATGACATATCCCCGCGTCTCCTTCTTCGTGAATCTCAAATTATATATAACATGGCGGAATAAAACACTGACTTCCTTTCCTGTTCTAAGGTTCGGATTCTTGTTCCTTGAAACCCCAACTTTATGCCAGATGTGCGATTTCTCGCAGTTGGCGATCACCCCTCCCTGCTTCTTGACGCGCAAGCAGAAATCAACATCTTCGCAGCCGAAGAAGTAAGTGCTGTCCAAAGTGTCTTCCCTCAGATGGGCCGCCTTTATCATCATGGCCGCACCGGAAACATAGTCCCGCTCTTTGAATCCCGATGGCTCGGCCTCCCCGCTGTCTTCAAAGCCACCGATGTTGTGGTAACCAGGATAGAGGAACCAGTTCACATACCCTCCAACCGATTGAACGAAGTCCTTCTTTCCCTTGTAATCGTAATAATATATCTTGGGGCCAAGAACCGCAATCCGATTGTCTGATTCCGCGCTTTCGATAAGTCTGTCCAAAAAATGCGAATCCACGACCGTGTCATTATTCAACAACAATGCATAATCGGGGTCGAGAGTTCTTATCGTATACCTTATCCCTATGTTGTTTCCCTCGGCAAATCCGGAATTCTCGTCATTTCTGATCACTATGATCTTCCTTCCGGAGAGGGCCTTCTCGGCATCGATTTCATTCTTGACCGCGTTTTTCGCTTCTTCCAGGGAACAGGAAATAATCTGCAACCCAGGTGATTTGTTCCTCGATAGGTAATCCATTATCTTCTCTACAGATCCGTCACTGGATGCGTTGTCAACTATGATCGTATCAAAACGATCATATGAGGCTGCTCTCAGCGATTCTAGGCATTCAACCGTATCTCTCCATCCATTCCAGTTCAGGATTATGATCGCTATCTTGGGGTTCGCCTTCAGTGACTCAACCACCTTTCATTTCATCTTGATGCCAAGCAATATCCAACTCGCCCTAAGCTCCGCGATGAACCCGCCTAGTCAAGCTTCTTTTTCGGAATGGCGGGCACTCCGACTGCGAGCGTCTTCGGAGGTATGTCGTTAATCACGCACGCACCCGCTCCTATGTATGCGCCCTTGCCGATTCTAATTTTTTCGATAATCGAGCTTCCGCTCCCTATCCAAACCTCATCTTCTATAGTCACATTGCCGCTTATGTTCGACCTGGGCGATAAGGTGGCGAACGACCCTATCTTCGCATCATGACCAACGGTGCACCCCAGGTTCACGATCGTATGGCTGCCTATCTCGATGTTGCACGTGAAAATATTGCCCGCGCAAATAATGCAGCCATCGCCGAATTTCACCCATTCCGACTTAATGACCGAAGGGTGAATGACCGTGTCGAATTTGAACCCCTGTTGCTCGAGCTGTTCGATCCACGCACGCCTCTTCGACGAACCGATGGCTCCTATCAACTTCACACCCGAGGGGGCGCTGTCGAGTATCTTCTCGCCGAATATCCTCTTGCCATTCAGGAATACCCCTTCTCTTTTTGAATTCTGCTCAATGAATCCCAACACGTCGTCGGCACGATTCAGATCGATGTAGATATCGAGCGTTTCCCGGGCGAACCCCCCGGCCCCGAGCAGATAGACCTTGCAATTCGACATCAATATCACACATCTACAGTAGCGGTTTCCACCATTCTTGATTTGCCAAATACCAATCGACAGTCATTTTTATCCCTTTTTCCAAAGGCACCGCAGGCGCCCACCCCATCCCTCTGATCTTCTCGCAGTCCAATGAGTATCTGAAGTCGTGTCCCAACCTGTCTGCGACGAATTTCATCAGGCTTTCCGGTTTCTTCATGTAACCGAGGATGAGCTTCACGATCTCCAGGTTCGTCCGCTCGCTCCCTCCTCCGATGTTGTATATGCCGCCAGGGATCCCTTTCTGGAGAACCAGGTCAACCCCTCGGCAGTTATCGTCTACGTACAGCCAATCACGAATCGCCTCCCCTTTGCCGTATATCGGTATGGATTCGTTCCTGAGCGCCTTGCTTATTACGACGGGGATCAGCTTCTCAGGATATTGGTATGGCCCATAGTTGTTCGATGAACGGGTGACCATGACATTGAGGCCGTAGGTCTTGAAATAGGATCTCGCGAGCAATTCTCCGCCGGCCTTGCTGGCGGAATAGGGGGAAGACGGGTCGAGGATGGTCTTCTCCGTGAACGATTCGGAGACGGTAGAGCCGTAGACCTCGTCGGTCGAGATCTGCATGAATTGCTTCAGATCAACTCTCCTGGCCTCCTCGAGCAGCGTGAACACTCCGAAGACGTCGGTCTTGACGAAATCCTCAGGCGAGGATATGCTTCTATCCACATGGCTCTCTGCAGCGAAGTTCACAACGGCATCGCAACCATTCATGGTCTTCTTGACAACCTTCGCGTCGCAGATGTCTCCTTTGACGAATTCTATCTTGTCCCATATGTCCTGCAGGTTCTCCTTCCTTCCGGCGTAGGTGAGCTTGTCGAGGACCACGACGTCCATATTCTGATCCTTGCGGATCAGGTAATGCACGAAGTTCGATCCGATGAAACCGGCCGCACCCGTTATCAGTATCTTCATTCCACATCACATCTTCTTCCGCCACATGTAGCCAATCTCGGGGTCGTTCCATTCCAGCCGATACTCATCCGGTTGCGAATAGTTATACAGTTCCGTCGGAGTGTTGATGACCCAGATCTCCTTGTCGTCCAGCGGCGTGAACCCATGGTACACGAGCGGGGGAATCCTGATGAACATCGGGGTCGATTCTTCGACCTCAACTTCCTGTACCACGCCCTTACTCTTCGACGAATCTCTAGCATCGTAGAGCCCGATGAGCGCGTTGCCCCTTATCGGGACGAAGTGGTCGTACTGAATCTTATGGTAGTGCCACGCCTTCACGACGCCTGGTCTGCAGGTCGTGATGTATGTCTGCCCGAACTTCTGGAACTCGGGCCAGTCGCTCCTGAATATCTCCATCAGCCAGCCACGGCTGTCAGTGATCCTCTTCAGAGGTTTAACGACAACCCCTTCTATCGTTTCCGTCATAATCGACGCCATCTCCTCATGAAAAGACTCATTCCCTATTAAGCTGTCTCTCGACTTCTGATACGGCGACCGTATGAACCCCCTCGGGGTATCTATTTTCTCTCCCTATTCAGGTAATGAATGCCGACAACCTTTGGTAGGAATCCAATCCTCGCGCCAGCTTCCTTCATCCTTCTCCACATGTTCCAGTCCCCCGGCTCTCCATACCTCCATGCGCGAATGTCGTACCTGAAGAAGGATAGCCTCCTATGGTACATGACAGATAAATGGCAGATTTGACCGCATTGGATCGGCTCCTTGCCGATTTCCGTCCATCCCCCGTCGGGCGTCTCATAACGAGTGATGCCGTACACGAATTCCAAATCCCCTGCTCTGGCGAACCTCAACAGGGCCTCAATATGGTCTGCGGTGAACTCGTCATCATCGTCCAAAGGGGCTATCCAGTCCCCCTTCGCAAGTTCTATTCCCACGTTTGCAGGCTTGGTCCCCGCCACCTGCCATCTATGGGCGGGCTTAACCGGGTAGCATCCCCGTTTCTCAAGATTCACGAATCTGATGCGGGGGTCGCCCCTGCTCCTCATCCAAGATTCGATCCTGGCGGAATGCTCAGGGCTGCACTCGTCTCCTATGACGACGATCTCGAAATGCTGATAAGTCTGGCCGAGGACCGAAGGGATGGTCCTGTTGATCAGGATGTCAGAGTTCTGATAAGTGGCTATTCTGACGCTGACAAAGGGGTTCTCGATGAAGGGGAACTCTTTCCTCGCCTCCTCAAGGCGCCCTCTATCATGCTTCAGATTGCTCAACCTGTAAAGGGATCTCCGGACTCTGTGGATTATCTTCATTGGCTTGCCCGATACCGCTTGGGGCAGTCCTTTGATCCCGTTTGATGTCATAGCGCATCTCTGATTCGTCACACGGGGAATAATATTTCGGCCCCGCTCTATCTTCTGATGGATTTCTTGATTAATCTTGAAATCAGAATCGCATCGTCGCAATCCATTTCGTTGAAAATCGGCAGGCACAGGATTTCCTTATACAGCTTTTCAGTGACCGGCAGCTTACGCGATGCATATTTCGAATAGGCCGGCATGGTGTGGGTCGGGAGGAAGTACCTCTTCGTCTGCACCCCTTTGGATTTAAGATATTTCTCGACCCCATCGCGATTTTTCGATATCCTGATCCCGAAATCTTTGTAAGTGCTCCGGCAGCGTGGATCAACACTCTGCCGCGAGATCCCGTCAACACCCTCCAGTTCTTCCGCGTAGACCGATGCCAACCTATTACGTCTTTTTACGGCGTCTTCTATGCTGTCGAGCGTAAGGCATCCAAGTGCGGCATTCATTTCCGAAACCTTGCCATTCAGCCCTATGTACTTCGAATTGTAGTCACCAAGGAAGCCATAATTGCGCAGCATCTCAAATTTGCCGGCTATCCCCTTGTCATTGGTCGAAAGCAGGCCGCATTCTCCGGCCGTGATGAGCTTCGTCCCGCTGAAGCTGAACGCCTCAATGTTGCCGAAGGTGCCAATTTTTTTCCCGCGATAGATTGAACCATACGCATGGGCCGCGTCGAATATCATGGGGATGTCGTTACTCCTGGCTATCTTCTTCAGTTCCGATATCTCGCAGGGATTCCCAAAAACATGGGTCGCGACTATCGCGGAGGTCTTTTTCGTGGCCGCCTGTGCGACTCGCTCCGGATCAATGTTGAAGGTCTCCGGATCCACATCAACGAAATCCGGTCTTAGGCCATTCCAGATGATTGCGTTTATTGTCGAGTTGAACGTGAACGGAGTCACTATGCATCTGGTGTCTCTCGGAAGGCCAAGCGCCGATATGCCGAGCAGGAGCGCGGTGTCGCAACTCGATGCAACCCTGACGTTCTTGTTTCCGAGGTAATGCTGCGCCTTTTTCTCGAATTCCTTCGCATTCGCGCCGAAGTTGGACAGCATCTTCGAGTTCCATATGGTCTCGATTCTTTTGAAATAATCATCAATCGGGGGAAGAGACGGTCGCATGATTGGTATCATGTCTTTCTTGCCTCCACTATCAATTTCGAATCCTTCCGCGTCTCCAAGTTACTGAGGATCTGAATCGAACTCTCGCCCCATCCGGCCTTTCCGATAACTGCGAACCCAGCAGAACGCAGGCGTCTGATAAGCTCTTCTTCATTGTAAAGGTATTTGTGCCCCCATCCGCGGAAGGACATATTGATCATCTCAGCCCTTGTCTGTATGGGTTTGTACTCCGCCTCAGAAAGCCAATCCTGATTCTTCCAATCGCCGTTGAACTTGCCGATCACATAATCGAGGTCCGGAGTCGCTATCCGAGCCACGCCTCCCGGTGCAAGTATCCTATGGAATTCCTTGAAGCACTTGGCTGCGTCATCGACTCCGATGTGCTCGATCATATGCTCGCTGTAGACGTACTTCACCGATCCATCCGGGAAAGGGAATCTTTTCGTGACATCCAGGAACAAATCCGGATTACCCTCGATGTCTGAGTTTATCCATCCCTCGAGTCTTACTGAGCCGCATCCGACGTGCAGTCGGATCTCACTATGCGGTGCATCCCTGATGATTCTCTTCACCCTTCTCAGCTTGGAGGTATTCTTCAGCCTGATCTGGGCCGAGCGGAGAAATGCGGTGCACCTCCACCACCCTTTGTTCAGAGTATCAATCAGGGTTACCAATTCTCCAACACCTCGTACAGGTCATCATCCATTTTAGCGACGAATCGTCATTCGGGATTATCGCTATCAGCGATATTATCTCTTCTTCTTCAATCTTAATCTAATTAATAAGGCTCGCGCTCTGTCCAATATCCACTTCCTATCGCTCGGCTTTGTCGATATCATGAACCATGCTGGCAGGAGGACGGCGGCAGCGATTGACGCCCAAATCCCAAAATAGTACACCATTGCCGCGATTGCAATCAGCATCGCTGTGGACATCAGGAGCAGGGCCCAATTCTTTGCGGAATAGCCTATGTTGAGTATCCTCTTCGATAAGACGACATATAGGGCCGAATGGACGACGTATGCGGCGATGATTCCAACCCCGGTCGCCAAGATGCCGATTGTCGGCAACAGATACAAGACCACCCCGATGAAGACGGCGTACCAAGAGCATTCGATGAGCAAGAATGCAACCAGGCGGTTTTTTGCAAGGAGCGCAAGGGCGACCGGATATGAGATTATTCTGAAGGCTCCTGCGACTACCATCAGGCTGAGGAGCGAAGCCGCGGCTGTGAATTCATTGTTGTATAGAATCTCCAATATCTGGCCCGGGAAAAGTACGAGTATGCACGCAATCGGAGTAATGGCCAGCACAAGAAAACGAAGAGAATTATTCACTTGGCTGTCGAGGCCGGCTTTCTCTTTTGTCCCGCTCATGGTGGGCAGGAGATAGACTGAAACGGTCTGGGTGGCAAAGCCGATGTACACCCAGAACAACTGCCAAGATCCTTGGAACAGCCCATTGGCCGACAATCCTTCAGAACGAATAATGATGGATTGGGCGATGAACATCGTCAATGGAAGCAGCATCCCCGTGATCAGTGAAACGACACCGAACTTGAACAGGGCCGCGAATTCCTCTCGATAGAATCTCGAATCCGCCGCTATTCTTGGCCAAGCCTTTGTCACCTTCCTCTTCATGTACAGATTCAGAATCAGGACAACGACTGAAGTCACGGCAATTTGAGTTATGATGCCGTCCTTCCCCAGGAAATATACGAGTGGGATCGTGGCTATGAAGCTCCCCATCGCGGCGAGTATGGTTATCGAGGCGAGCGATTTGATCGCTCTGGCACCGTTGATGAGGCTATTCAGCAAGGCCGCGAACGCTGAAAACGGAATTGAGAGGGCGATGATGATGACGTAGATCGATTCGGATTCGTTTCCGAAAATAATCGCCGATATCGGTCCGGAGAGCAGGATGAGGGCTATGCACGACGTGGCCGAGGTAATGGAGATGACCGATATCGCGGAGGACCAGTAATTCCCAACCTTCCCATAATCCTTCGATGCGAGGTATTGGCTGGTGTATTTGATGATGCCGAGCGACAGGCCGAGCGTCACAAAGCCGGTGATGAATGCATAGAAGCTCGTGAATTGCCCCAGCAACCCGATGCCTTCCGATCCTTGAAGCAGGGCAATCGACTTGCCTTTCGCGAGCCCTATCGCCGAGGCAATAAGAGACGATAGGCCAGTTATTACCGACGCCTCGACTATCCTGCTCAGACTAGAATCCGCGGACATTTCCTTAGCCATTCTTACCGGTCCAATCCTTGGGTGCGCTTTGAACTTTTAGGTCACAGGTCGTCAGATGGCCAGCCACGGCCTTGGCAATCTCATTCAGAGTCTTGACGAAGACCCTTCAATATCCGTATCGTCCTCGTCGTCTTCTCCTCAGGAAAAGACTCATATCCTATTAAGCTGTCTCTCGACCTCCTAACCAAGGAGGATGGCGAAAGGATTGAGCAAGCTCCTAATAATCGGTGCTTCCGGCCTTCTAGGGAGCAGGCTGATGTCCCAGGCTCCAGCAAGATATGAGGTAATCGGATGCTGCAATCCTGCAGTCGACGGCGAAGACACCGGAATCAAGGAGCATATCGACATCGGCTCAAGACATCAAGTCGAACATCTGTTTGACAGGACTCGCCCCGATGCGGTGATCATGGCGGCGGCGATGACAAATGTCGACAATTGCGAAAAATATCCTGATATCGCATTCAGTGTGAATGCCAAAGGACCGGAGTATGTCGCAGAATGCTGCAAGAGAACCGGCTCAAAGTTGTTGCATGTATCGACAGATTACGTTTTCAATGGAAACAAGGTCGGCAGATATTCCGAGGATGATCCGCCGGACCCAATATCCGTGTACGCTTCGACCAAGCTTGCCGGGGAAAGGGCCGTGTCCTCAATCCTTCCCAGCGCCATCATAGCCAGACCAGCTGTGCTTTACGGTTGGAATCCCGTTTCGAAGAAGGATAATTTCGTCACCTGGGTCTTGAAGAAATTGAGGAACAATGAACCAGCAAAGCTTTTCAAGGATCAATATACCTCGCCAACATTCGCTGACGATCTAGCTAGGACGCTTCTCGACCTGATCGAGAAGGACGTCGCGGGGGTCTGGAACGTCTCAGGGCCCGACTGCATGAATCGGCCTGAATGCGGGATGATCATCGCAAGGATATTCGGATTCGACGAAGCGCTCGTCGTCCCAGTCCTCTCAGATTCAATCCCACTGCCCGCCAAAAGGCCGAAAAATACCTGTCTGGATGTGACCAAAGTGGAAAACCTCTTAAGGAGGAAGACAGTATCTTTTGAGGAAGGAATCCTGAAGATGAAAGAGCAGGAGGGGAGCCTCTAATGAAGGGGCTGGTTTTGTCGGGGGGTTACGGGACCAGGCTCAGACCCCTGACCCACACGGGTCCGAAGCAGCTCATACCAATCGCGAACAAACCGAACATCCAGTACTGCATCGAAGACCTGAGGGAAGCCGGGATAACCGATATCGCCGTCATCCTGGGAAACGTAATGCCCGAGAAGGTGCAGGAGTTCCTCGGCGACGGATCGAAATTCGGAGTCAAGATCACCTATATCGTCCAGGGAGAGCCAAAAGGGATTGCGCAAGCGGTGAGCCTCACTAAGGATTTCATGTCCGGGGATCCGTTCGTAATGTACCTGGGCGACAACCTCCTGAAGAATGGGATAAAGGCGATACCCAAGAAGATGGCCGATGAGCAGGCGGATTGCGTCATTTCCCTGTGCCCGGTCAAGGAACCTCAAAGGTACGGCATTGCCGAACTGTCAGCCGATGGCGGCAGCGTCCTCCGGACCGTCGAGAAGCCGAAGGAACCCAAGTCGAACCTCGCCGTCATAGGCGTGTATGCTTTCAACGAATCGTTCTTCAAAGTGTATCCGAAGCTCAAACCGTCGTGGAGGAACGAGTACGAGATCACCGATGCGATCACCAGCCTCATCGTCGATGGATACAAGGTGATCCCTCACCATGTCGAGGGGTGGTGGAAGGACACAGGCAAGCCCGAGGACATCCTTGAGGCGAATCACCTGATTCTGGACGGCATTGAGTCCAGCAACGAGGGGAGGATCGAGGACGGTGCCTCGGTCGTTGGCAGAGTCGTCATAGGCAGGGATTCCATCATCACCGGCAGATCGGTCGTGAGAGGGCCCTCAATCATCGGAAACAACTGCAGGATCGGACCAAACGCTTACATCGGGCCGTTCTCCGCGATAGGCGACAGGTGCCAGGTATCGCAGGCGGAGATCGACGATTCGATCATCATGGAAGACTCAGTGATCGATGTCGAGAAGAAGATCGTCCGAAGCATGGTCGGGAAAGGATCGAAAATACTGAGCTCCCACGGCCTCATTCCCAAAGGGGAGAGACTGATCGTCGGAGAGAACACGACCCTGTTTCTCTGAATTTAAAATCATATTTTCCATATGATGTCGATCCCATTGTCGTAGATCTTGTAGGTCAATTCGTGGACGCCTTCTATGAATCTCGCCTGGCCAGCTTCCCTTGGGTACAATGTGACCCCCTCATATCCCAGAATCTTCCCGTTCAGTCTTGTATCCTCGATGAACATATGGACGTCATATCTCGTCAGGATGTCGGCCGCATCAGCCGGGCTGTCCTTGTACAGATACATGATCGCCCAGTCGTATGCGAGGATTTCTTCCCAATGGGTGGAGAACAAAGTGCCTTTCCCGGACAGGAAATCTTCCAGAGATACCAGCTCGGCATCAATGTCCTCATTGTTGATCACGCCGTAGATGAGGAGATCGATGACATCGCCAGGCATGTCTGGGGAATCGGTATATGCCTGGATATGGGACGCTAGGAAACCGTTGTTGCCCGTGAAGTATTCGCCATTGAAGTAGTATCCATAGTAAAGGGCGGTCATGTAGGCGTGATCTGGGGTAGATATGCCGTCGTCGACCACCTTCGATTCCGGCCAGCGGTTGTAATAATCCACCAAGACCAGATTTATCGGCATGGTCATCAGGACGGCGATGAATATTACCTTCGTATACAGCCTTCTCTTCTTGCTCGAGACTATCAGATAGGCCGGCACCAGAATCAATACCCCTAGCACCACCGGGTAGAGCCATCTCTCGTACTGCCTCCCCCCCGAGAATGGAAGTATCAAAAGAAACGAAGCGAGGAAGAATATGCCAAGGAATCCCCTATTCTTACTTCTGAGCAGGATGATCAAACCGATGGGGAAAAGGAATGCTATGGGGAAACCGATTGTTGCGGCAACGGAGGCCAGCAGATTCAATAATCTGACTATTATCGAATCGCCTTTGAAGAACCCGATATCATACGAATCCAACCCCAGCCAGCCAGCATAATATGCGAGAAGGACCATGGAAGCCGTGGCAATCATCACGGGTATCAATATCATCAGGATGCTGTAGCGTCTTCCCCATTTCACCTGGGAGATGAATATCTCCCTCTGAGGGCCAAGCAATTTGTAGATTCTCCTTGCGATGAAATACGCAATTATGAATATGATTATCATGAAGAAGAGTCGATGGATCAATGCCATTAGGAGGAGAGTTATCAGGAAGATGGCCGATATCGCCCTCCTTTTCTTGATGTCCGCCTCTCCCTGCCCGTACTTGCCCAGGCGCACCATGAGCCACAATGTGAACGGCAATATGGCCATGAACATGCTGCGAGTTCCGATGCTCCACTGGGTGGAGAAGAGCAGCATGGGGCATGACGAATAGATGATGGAGATGGCAAACGCGAAAGGAGGGGAATTCCTGATTTCCAGTCCCAGCAAAAACGCGGCCAAGGCCGCTATGATCGCAATCAATACCGAGAATACGAGGATGGTCCCTTCCATGGTCAACCCTGTCATCGTAGAGAATTCCGCCAGGAGGATCGGAACGCCACTTGCATACGACATCGAATAAAGGCCGAAAAGCGACAGGGGATTGACCAGCCATCTCATCTCTCCGAATTGAGTGGCCGAGGTAGCCAATCCATGCACATAGAACGAATCTATTCCGGTTTCGTGGTAGGTCAAAGGCCATCTGAAAGCAATGGATATCAAAATCGCGGTGACTAAGAACCAGAAAACGTCGCTTCTTCTAACGATCACATCTTTCATTTTCCGCTCACCGGTGGAGATTCGAGTTCAAATACGGTACGTTATAAATCCCTTTTCTTGTTTCCCTTCTCTGTCACCGCTTGCCGATACAATGCTAAGATACTTTCTCCTATACAATCCCAGCCGAGTCTCCTAATGGACGGTTGTATCTCCGCCGGTCTTGCTTTCTGCAGGGCGGCCTTCATCCCCTCTGCAAGGCTCCTCTCATCAGCCTCAGAGACAACAGTGCCGAGGGAAGCGTCGTTTATGATTTCGCCGACATCGCCCACGTTCGTCGTCACGATTCTCGTACGGGTTGCGAGGGCTTCTTTGATTACCGTGGGGCTCCCCTCCCATCGAGATGCCAGAACAAGGATGTCTGAGGCAGCGAGCAGGGATTTGATTTCCGGGTGCGGGACCTTGCCGAGGAAGACGACCTGATTCCCGATCCCGAGGTTTCGGGACAACTCCTCAAGCTCGCTCCTGAGACCCCCCTCCCCTGCAATCGCCAGTCTCAAATCCTTCCTTTCCTTCGCTATCCCGGCGAACGATCTCAGGATGAGATCGACGTTCTTCTCCGGGTTCAATCTGCCAACGAAGCAGATTATCTTCTCGTTGGGCTTGAATCCGAACTTCTTCTTGGCATCGATTTCGGAAACGCTCTCCTCAAAGAAAGCAGGTTCGACGCCTGTCGGTATCACATGCGACTTCGCTTTCAACCAAGGGTACAGCTCGATGTAGGAATCGTATGCCCTTCGGTTGACGAAAATAACGGCACCCGCGATCTTGAGCCCGATTCTCTCAAGAAGAGAATAGGCGGAAGCGGTCGGCCCCGACCTCATCCTCCTCATGGCTTCTCTGACCGGCCCGTGGACCGTCGTAACAAGCAGCCTCTTCCTGCCTGCAATGAGCAAGAACGGCAGCAGCTGCTCGGGCCTTTGGACATGCACTATCCAGTCCCGCCTCGATCTCATCCTCAGGGCCGCTCTGCAAAGGAACAGCGGCGCAATGTAATTCGAAATGGGGTGCCTCGCGACGACAATCTCCCTCTCGATTCTGCGGGGGGAGGCAATCGCCACGTCGACCTGCCAAGTCTCGATGCCCAGCCCCTCCAGTGCTCCGGTCAACCCTCTCACGTAGGCATCAGTCCCGCCTTGCCCCTCCATTTGAAAATCGGAGTTGTGCACAATCGCGACCCTGCCCGGGATCCCGTCGCTCCTCGTGTTCCGCTCAGTCACAATGCAACCCTCTTCATGCACATCGGCTAAGTTCATCCAGGACTGCCGGCGCCGGCCCTGAGCCGCTCCACCTCTCTGATTATCACATCGGCCGGGTCTTCCTTCTTCTTGAACAAAGCTTTGCTCTTCTCCTTCTGCTCCCTCTTGAAGGAACCGTCCTCCAGCATCTTCCTGCACAGCGCCATTATCTCCGTCAGGTCCTCGTTCGGCCTATGGAAGCTCCTCAGCAGCCCCTCCCTCTCGAGGTCATCAAGGATCCCAGCGGTGTTCCTGTGAATGAACACGGAAGGCACTCCGAGAACCGCCGCCTCGCAGGCCATCGTCGCCCCCTCCCCGACGTACAGGGACGCGTAGTAGATCAGATCAAGTATCTTCTCCGGAGGCAAGCGGTATTCGAACTCCTTGAGCCGAGGCTCCAGCTCGACCTCCGATGAGACTATCACCTTCGAGTGCTTTGCCAGCTCCTCCACCAGCCTGACCCTCGACTCGGCGTTGAGTCCGGCGAGGCCGAAATCATGCGATGCGTCATAGGAGCTGAAGCGGACGACCGTGAATCTGTCACCCTCCGTGAGCCCGGACCCGGCAAGCACCGAAGGATCCGGCCGGAAGCTCTTCGGGTTGAGATACGCCAGGACCTTGTAACCGTCCGTTCTGATATGGTTCCTCTTGCGGTATTTGCTCGTGAACGAGGCAGGCGTGATCATCGTCGTGGAAAACGGCAGGGCAAGCAGCAAAATTATCCTCGCCACCTCCGTGTCAGTATAGATGATATGAGGCTTCCTCAGCACGAAACTCGCGAAGCCGGCGTACGGCGAGGCGAGGCTCAGGAAGACATCCGGTCTGAATTCGGCCGCGATCTTCAGAACCCTGATGTCGTTGACGATCATCCGCATCGTCTTTCTGACCGCTCCCCGCTTCACATCCTTGCTTATGATCTGGAATTTCTCCCCATCCGCTATCAACAGCTTCGAGACCAATCCCTCCCTGTCCCTCACTATGATCCGTACCTCGTCCCCTCTGTCCCGAAGCGCCTTCATGACGGGCCTCAACAGGTAATAATGCGACGCATGGCCCAAATCGAACATCACCCTCATCTGACCACGGTTCCTGCCCAAATCCACAGGCGCAAACTTAGGATGGAATTCCATCCCTTAATAACTGTCATGCTGTCCAAGCAATCATTAGACGGGTCGGATCCTATGCAATCTACAGAACGGTCAGCAATACGGCGAGCAAGCCGAAAACCCCGTAGATGCACAGTATAGTCCTTACCAGGTTCCTCTCCGTCATCGGCCTCTTGCTTAATACCCAGAATGCCAGCGTATACCTCTCCGCCCCCTTTGGCGGGTGCAACTTCCCCTGATCGTCCATCAACGGCTTCTGGACGGCGGTCTTCCTGTTCACCTTCTTGATCAACGAGTAATATGCCGTGGAGAAAGCCTCGTAGAACGCAGGAGCTATTGCGACCACGCCGGCCAATTGTATCCCGCCGATTATCACGCCAGCCCCTATGACCGCCCCCATCGAAAGCGTGCCGACATCCCCCACGAACACCATGGCCGGATACCCGTTGAAGTAGTTGAGGCCGGCCGCGGCGCCGAACAGCGCCGCGAATATCAGTATGCAATCGATATGGGGTATGGTCGGCGGGGCGAAGAACGCAGCCCCCATGAGGGACAGCGAGATGACCATGACCTGTCCGGATTCGAGCCCGTTGTAGCCTGCGGACATGTTCATGGAGTTGGCCGAGCCCGTTATCGCCAACGGTACAACGAGTAGCCAGTACATCAAGACCAGCTGCCCGGAGGCGGAGAAATCCAGCGGAGCCAACCCGAACGGAAGATGGATGATTTCACTGCCCGAGGCGACCATTATCAATGGCAGGGCCGCAAAAGCGACCACGAGCCCTTTGATCCTCTGCGGGAGATTCGAGATGTCGTCGATTATCCCGATCATGCCGCTTATGAAGAGCACGCCGATGACGCCCAGCATCGGGGCAGAATTGAAGGTGCCGAGCAGCTTCATGAGCCCGGTCGCAATCGCAACCCCTATAGGAAATGCGAAGAGAACGGCGATTCCGCCCAGCTCGGGGATCTCGACCTTGTCTCGCTTGTTCCAATCCAGGCCGACTATGCCCCTTTCCCTCATCTTCTTCATGAGCGGCGGGATTATTATCAGCGTGATTGCGGCCGAAACAACCAGAGCGGTGATTATCGCCGCGACCGGCAGCATGCTACCGGATGAGAATAGGTCGGCCATATGGAGGAACAAATCCGGAGTCTGATTAATATAAATATCTGAGGTCGGGGCCGCATCCCCACCTTTCATCCTTCTGAGTCGTTGGCCTTCACGAGGTCCGTGACCTGGAGCGTCCGGTTCCCATATGAAGAAAGCTCCTTGTTGTGCGTCGCGACCACTATCGTAGTGTCGAATTTGTTCTGTATCTTCTTGAAATAGTTCATCACATTGGTCTCGTTCTCGGCGTCCAGATTCCCGGTCGGCTCGTCGGCGAGCAGCACCTTCGGCTTGTTAGCTATCGCTCTCGCGATGGCCGCCCTCTGCGCCTCCCCGCCGCTGACGGTGTTCGCCTTCTCTTCGGCAAGACCGGTGATGTCGAATATCTCCAGCAGCTTCTGAGCCCTCTCGAGGGTCTTGTCCCCCGCGAGCTTCAAGGGAAGGGTGACATTCTCGAGGATCGTGAGTTCCGAGATCAGGTTGTAGTCCTGGAAAACGAACCCTATGTTCAGCAGCCTGAACCTCGCGAGCTCGTCTTCCGACATCCCGGAAAGGCTTGCCCCGTTCACTACGATTTCCCCGGAGGTCGGCCTGTCCAGCCCAGCTATGAGGTTGAGCAGGGTGGTCTTCCCGCATCCCGACCTGCCCATTAGCACCACCATCTCTCCTTTCTCGACGCGGAGGCTGGCGCTGTCGATCACAGGCGCTTTGTCGTGGTTGTACCGCTTGACGAGGTCTTCGACGACTATCATCGGGCGGTCATCATCGGACATGGCGTCCTCGCATGGCTTTGTAATTAATTAGATTATCTGAGCGTATGGGGCCAATCAAAGCCTTTTTCTGGTCGACCTACCATCATATCTGCGCACAAACCAACTCGGAGAGCCCGCAGATGCTGCTTTCGCACAAGATAATGCTGACGATGATCCTCTGGTCCATAGCGTCGGCTCTAGTGTCGTCCGGTTCGAACTTCGAGGTCTTCATCACCATAGAGACCATGGGGCTCCTCGTAGTGCGCGAATTCGTCGATTCGTTCGCTACGGCCGACATAAAGGAGCGTCTCAACATATTCTTCTACGTCGGGCTTTTCGTGTTCACCATCGTGGTCGTCAGAAAGGTATTCATGGTCATATCTTGAATGCCTCAACGGCTCGTCAGCGAGGTCAAACGACCGTCCTCACATACAGCCAGATCCAATTCTGATATGGCGGTTCGTCCTCAATGTTCTGTCCCTCATAGAACAGCATGATGCTGAGCTTGAAGGTCCCATTCTCGTAGATCTTAAAGTCGAACGAGGAATTCATGTACTCTTGGGGGTTCAACGAGAAATTGTAAGCCATGGCAAGGCCGCTGTTGAAAGTCTGCTCCCCGATGAACGGATCGCCGTTCCTCCAATGGGTTATGTCCTGCCCCGTATGGTTCTCCTCCTGCAACAATATCACGAGGCTGTAGTTCGTCTTGGTGTTCTCCTGGGAGAAGACGGACACCTTCAGCGATCCGACCTGGCCGATCGTCAAATCGAGGGGATATCCCCGGATGTCCCCATTCCGATCAGTGATGCTGATCTCCGAGTATCCCCCCCTCTTCGAGGGAGCCGAGGCGATGAAAGCGAGCATCACGATTATCACGATGATTGCGGCCGCTATGCCCACGACGAGGGCCCTGTCTATCGGCGGCATCTTGCTCGGGCTCAGGTCTATCGCGATGTCGATCGAGTATCGCTCGTCAGCCGGGATGTTGAGCTTCCTCAGCCAGGCTATGAAGGACACAATTATCACGAACGCCGTTATCGCCGTAACGAGTGTCATGAATTCTATGGTCGCGAAAATGGTGTAGATGGCCAGGCCGGTGAGCGGGACGATGGCGACGCTCAGCCCGACGCTCAATGCCACCCGTTCGATCATGTCGATGTTGCGTTTGTCCGGGAAGATGGCAGCCATGACAACGTACCCGGGCAATATCAAAAGGAATATGAGCCCAAGGACAAGCCTGATGGGGGACGTCGGGGCGAAATCGATGAAAAGGACGAGAAGCAGCGATACGGCGATGGCCACTATCAGGTCATCTGGCCTATCGCGCACATGGTATTCCAGCTTGATGGCATCACCAGCCTTCGGTGTTCCTGTGATAATCCGTCTGCTTTAAGAGCATTCTGAGCAGACCAAGCTTCCACTCAGGATGCCGCTGCATCACAGCGACGATCAATTCGTCGTTGGACAGATGCACCTCTTTCTCCTCCCTGCGTCTGATGCGCAATATGGCGCCCAGCGTAGCGTTCAACAACTTCATGGACCCGACGAATGCCCATCGCATTGCGCGCCTCGGGTAGTCCGTGAGGACGGACAGTAGCACCAGCCCGATCAACCCGACGACCGCAGCCTTCAGGAAATCGTTCATTTCTCCGAGGGCCATTATCGACATGGTCACCGGGTCCAAGTAATTCCGGTGGCTCTCGTCGAAGAAGACCTGGGTCCTCCCTGCGCCGAGGAAGAACATGATGTTGTCCGTCAGAATCTCGTTGTCAGCATTCTTCAGCATGCCGTTGATCAGAATGCTCGGATCGGACATCAGAAGTATCTGCCCGGAGCCCAAGCTTTCAATCGCGATTACCGGGAAGGGCCCTCTGGGCTCGGTCCAGTTCTTCAGATGGTTGCCATCCAGGTCGAGATAGCTGGCAACGCTCGACCTGGCCAGCACCTGCGTGTTCCTCCCGATATCGATGCTGGACGGGAAGTTCATCAGAAGCGTGATGACTCCGGCCGTGATGTTCTCATCATCGGCGATGTCGAAGCAGACCGAGAATTCCGGCTGTTTTTCGAAGGAGAGGTCCATCATCAGGCCTCCCGAGAATCTGCAAGTAGAATTCATGTATCTCAGCAGGGAGTTGCCAGACCCGAAATCATCAGCAAGAAGCAGCCTCCCCCCGTTCCTTACGAAGTCGCCGACCAATCTCCCTTCCGCCATCGTGAACGGTTTTGACGGTCCGATGACGATCAAAGAGGAAGTTTCAGGGTTCAAGCCTATGGCGTCCAACGGGAGATGGACGACCTCCAGATCGGAGTCGGTCGAGGAAACGGTGAAAGTAGGAACCAGCCTCCCGGATCTATATGCGCTCACGGCCAGGTCGCTGGTTCCATTCCAACCTCTGTTGTATATGGAGAAATCTACGCCCGTGCTCAGGACCGGGGCTATGACCGAAAGCACCAGGATTATGACCGCCACCGCGAAAGTCGCCGAGATTATGTACAGTCGCTTGGCGCCGGCCGATTTCATCTCGTACCACGTCCATCGAAGCTTCGAAGAGTCTCGGTCACCCTCTTGAACGCGGTCCAATCCTCGAAGGTCACATTCTCGGCCGAATACATGGCTTTCTCGAATATCTGAGTGGCGAGCCCGACCTCGGCAGACGGATAGCCCCCGTCCTTCATCAGTTCGCCGATCTCTCTCGCCGTCATGTTCGGACGGATCGGTAATCCCCTCTCGGCTCTGAGCGAATCCAGCAGAACGCCGTATTGCTTTATGATCGCTACCTTGGGAGGCGCGATCGAGAGGTCCGTGCCATGCATCTCACCGGATATCGGCGAATCCGGAGCCGGGGGGCCGGGTTCGGCCAGCAGTGCCGCAGCGGCCTCCTCGGGCAACTTTATCCCCGGGGTCTTCCTCGGCAGCTCTCCGGACATTGCATTTCTTATAGTGTCCCTGGAAAGCACCAGAATGGCCAGGATGAGGATGATCAATATCAATAGCAGAATCCAGAGGAAGCTGCCTATTATGTCGTCCCACCAGTTCGGAAGGTCTCCGTTCTCATTGGAGGACTGCACATAGACTATCAACGTCACTGGTTCCGAAATCGCATTCTGGTATTTCGGGTCGGGCGAGATGAAAAAGGCCTGCAGGACATGCGCTCCAGTGGGCAAGGTCCCGGTGCGCAAAACGAAAAGCATGGACCCGTTTTCCAAGGTCGGTTCAGACTTCAAGAACGAACCGTCCATCTTTACGACGATCTCCTTGTAGGGCAGCGGCTCCGTATCGTTGAGGTACAGCCTCGATATGACGGTCACATTGTCCCCCTTCTCCACCCTATACTCCGAGAGCTCAAGCCTGAGGTGAGTAGGGAGGTTGACGTCAAAATGCAGGACATTGTCCTCGCACGATTCGTAGATGTCAGAGCCGTTGTACTGGACATACATGTTGTGCCCGCCCCAACCGATATTTGCCTCGAAGGTCCAGGTCGTGCTCCCCGAACCGGATGTTATCCAATACCTGTACGACCCGTCCAGGACGTATACGACGATCTCTTTGGGCAGGAACCTATTCCTGTAGTCCTGCAGATAAGCGGTCGCTATGACCTGTTCGTCGGGCGAGAATCTATCCGCATTTATCGTGAGGGTCAGCCTCGTGGGGATCTTCAGAATATAAATCTCAAGGCTGTCTGAGATGGAAACCCCTTCGACGATGGATTCGATCGTCAAGTTATGACGGCCGAGTTCGATGGGGTCTATCGGTATCCTCCAAGATATGTTGAAGACGCCGTTCTGGTCGGTGGTGTCGGTTCCGAACAGCGCCAAGTCCTTCCAAAGATAGACCGCCTTCCCGGTCATAGCCGCCGTACCGTTGCTCAGATACCCGGCAATCCTGACAGTCTCGCCAAGGTAGTAATATGTCCTTTCGGCGACAAGGAGGAGGAAAGCCTCTCCCCATTTGATTCGGAAGAATAGCCTGTCAAGATGTGATGAGTATTCGTCGATCCTAATCCTGAGCCGATCGATCAGCTCCTTCAGGTAGGTCGTGTTGAACACTTTCTTATTGTCGACGGTCAGATTCGCAATCTCATCGGCCGTGAAATCCATGCTGTCAAGGTTGGAATTCATGCTGAAGATGCTGGTTTTAGCTTCCCATAGCAGCCCTCTGGCCAGATCCCTCTCCGATACGGACAGGGCCTTCCCGGTGAGACTCTTCAGCACAAAAGCGTTGGAAAGGTATATGGACTGATTCTGGATGAAATAATGCCCTCCGATCGAAAGGTTCTCGAATGGCGGCAGCAAATAAGTCAGGCTGTAATAGCTGCTCGCCACATCACGTATCTCGAAGATGAGCTCCCGGACCGGCATCAGTATGTCATCGAGGAGAGTGAGGTTCTGCGTGCCCAGTTCCGGTTTATCCAACAGGCAGGAGACAAGCGCCAGCTCCGTGGCGTTGATGCCCTGCTTCAGCAGCCCGATCAGCATGTCCAAATCTGAACCGACAAGGTCGAAGTTCTCGTGCGGGATCTCCGCAGCAACATACTGCCCGGAACAAAGGATGAACACGAGAGCTACCGCTGCAAAGCTAGCAATCCTGGGCTTCCTATGGAACACAACATTAGACACTTATCAATGGCTATAAAAGATTAGCGAATGAATCAGACCCTCTCCAGCCGGAAGAGGACCCTGTCCTGGCTGTTGTCGACGTCCTTGACCTGTATCGCCTGACCGGTCGCTCTAGCTATGCCCGCCAAAATTCCCGCGCATCCAAAGCAGCTGAACTGTCTGCAAGTGTCCGGGAACTCCTTCCTCACCGTTCTACATGCCTGTCTCAGCGCGGAATATTCCACGCGCAAGGATATCCCCTCCCCGCTCTCCTTGATGTGGAAGTCCTTCATCAGCCCGTAGCCGTACCTCAGGGTCTGCATGTCGGCCTCAAGTGCCTCCAGACCTATGCCCGAGAAATCCCTCTTGCTCTCCTTCTCGCAGGCCAAGAGCAAGTCAACGCCGGAAGGGGTCAGGATCGCCCCGGGGGTCGAACCGTCTTTGCCCGGGGACAGCACTAGGTCATCTGTGATCGCGTTTGGTATCCGCACCCTCGTCTTCGTGGCCGGTATGAATATCCTCTCCGAGGTCAGCGCGCCTTTGGCCGGGATGTATGTCGCGTTGCCGTTGAGGTTCAAGCCTACGATCATCTGAGACGCCATCCTGGCCTGGGAAATCATCTCGGCCTCGGCCGGCAGGGGGTTGATGCTCTTCTCCGCCATCAGCGTGACCGAGAAGGCGCCCAGGAAGAACGCAGAAATCGCAAGTATCGTGTAGACATCCCGTTGATGGGCGAAGTCATTGAATTTCTGTATCAGGGCAGGATCGGTGGACACCCCTATGGCGGCCACCTCGCTGTTGGCTGAATATGCAGCGAATGACATCGCGACTCCTATCAGGAGGAATATGATGCCCAATATGCGGCCAGCGGGGGTAATCTCCCTAAAAATATCGCTTGCTTTCATACTGAAATTCACCCAAGTAACTGAGTTACGCGACGAGGTAGTGAGGACCGAACCTCATAATAATCCCTTCTAGTTTCATGAGTCGCCGAACCTGGTTCACACCTCGGATCAGTGGGCCTCTCTGCACAGAATGTCCGCATCTACTTCTTATCGGAATCCGTGCCAAGTAATATTATCGACATTATCGCGGTCGCGAATCCCAGGAGCATGACCTCGCTCTCCATCCCGACATCTGTGGCAAACCTCGAGGAGCGGATCAAGAATCCGGTCAAGGGGACGGATGCCACTACTATCGAGGCGAACAACGCAGCTCTCGCATACGGTGCAAAGCGCATCCTGAACTCATCTTCCGGCCAGGACTCCGACATCAGGGCGCACCAAAGGGAAATAGAAAGGGGGAGTATCAGGAGGAATCCTACCGATAAGACGTTCCAGACCGAGGTCAATCCTTGCGGGTCCAACGACTCGACGGCGCTGGAAGCAAGCACGAAGTATCCCGCGATTCCCACTATCCTCCATTCCTTCAGGTCTGCAAGGAGCATGATTGTCGCGCCTATGCCGATCACCGCCGCACTGACCAAGGAGAACCCTGAGAACACCAACAGCAAAAGCGAGCTGGATGCGATGAGGGTCGGGGCGGAGCGTCTCATGTCAGCCTCCTCCTGAGGGCCTGCGTGATCCTGAACGCCTCGTCTTTGGGGCCGATGTCAAGTATCAGAACGCCGATCTTGCTGAGGAGCTTCTCGTCTTCGAGCTTCGAGGCATATCTGGAGTACATTTCATCCAGCTCATCGACCGTCAGTCTCTTGCCCTCAGTGGTCTCGTACCAGGAGCTGAACGGTGACGCAATTATGATCTTGTGCCGGCTGGCCGCTGCGAGGGTGGCCCCCCTCAGGATGGATTCCCTGCCGGCCTCTAGGTCCGAAATCAGCACAAACAGTTGCTCGGTCCTGCGTCCTTCGGCCATTCCCGACCGCAATATCCCCTCTAGGCCGACCTTCCTCTGCCTGATGCCGCTTTTGGAGGCGAAAGTCGCTATCGTCGACAGGAAAGGCTCCGCCTCATCATCGATAGTCTCCGGGGGAATGGCAACGGACGCCTCTCCGACCTCCGGTTCCTTATTGACCGGGATCGGCTCATCGGAAGGCATCCCTATCACATGCGGCGGCACTTTGCGCAACATCATCAGTATCCTGTCGAATTGGCTCTTCCTGACGGACGGAGCAAGGTTGTCGATGACGCCGATCTCATCGAATATCACTATCCCCGTGGGATGATATCCTGCCAGGAGTATCTTTGAGATTTCCAGCGATAGATGCACGCCGTGGTCTATCTTGGCCGTGTCCGTCTTCGTCAGCCGCATGGAGCGGCTGCAATCAAGCAGGATGGTGGTCGACACCATGGCCTCCTTCTTGTACAATTTCGAGAACAGCTTCTGGTATTTCGAGACGCTCTTCCAGTGGATGTCTCTCATTCTGTCGCCGGAGACATAATCCCGTATGCCGTCGAATTCGAAGTCCCTGGTGCGGAACCATCTCTGGTGCGACAGATGGGTGATGTCGATCCTCTCCCTCTTGGCCAGGGCCAGCCCCCGCTTCAGCGACTCCTCCTTGACATGGACGATCACCTCGGTTTCTTCGAGGATCGAGGTCTCGGAAGAGAAAAGCCCAGTCCGGTCGAATATCGTGACTCTGATCTCTTCGATCAGGATCAACCCTCTTTTGAGGGGGCGGATCGAGTACTTCTGGGACAGCCTCTCCCCTTTCTTGAGGACCTTATCGACCTTGTTCGATCCGAGCACCAATTCGACATTGTCCGGGAGCACATCCTCGAAGGTGAACGACTGGGTCGGGCCGAGGTTTTGAATCTCGAGAACGACCGATATCGCCTTCCCCCTGTACGCAGTGGCGTCAAGGACCCTGCGCTTTGCTTTGAGGTCTATCTCTTCGAGCTCCGCCGAGAAAGATGATTTCGCGAACGCTGCCGTGACCGGAATCGGCAGCGCTATCAACGCGAAGATTATGCTATGGAATAAGAACGCTACTAGGAACAGCAGTACGGCAATCATGAAGAATGCCAGGAAGAGATATGATGTCTTCAAATGAAATCCCTTTCCATAGGCGGCTCTTTCATACGATTATTGGTTCGGAGTCATCGTTTTCGGGACCTCGACGGCATCAAGGACGTCCTGCACCACTCCCGGCAATGTATGCCCCTCTATGTCGGCATCAATGGACAGTATCAGCCTGTGGTCCAACACCTTGTGCACGACAGCCTTCACATCATCCGGGAGGACATACGTCCTGCCATCGAACAACGCACGCACCCTCGCTGTCTGCTGAAGATGTATGTTCGCTCTCGGGCTCGCCCCCAGCTCAATGAGTTCAGACTCCCTGGTCCTCCTCGTTATCTCCGTGATATATTCCATGATTGATCTGTCAACATGGATTTTGCCGAGCATCCTCCTCATATTCGAGATATCCTCCCGCGAAAGCACGGGGGACACTGCGCTTTGATCCTGGCTCTTCATGGAAAGGATCCCGATCTCCTGCTCCTTCGGGAGGTAGGTCATTATGCTCTTCATCATGAACCTGTCAAGTTGCGCCTCAGGTAGCGGGTACACCCCCTCCGTCTCGACGGGGTTCAGGGTGGCGACCACCAAGAAGTTCTCCGGGAGCTTGACCGTCGTCCCTTCAATCGTGACTTGCTTCTCCTGCATCGCCTCGAGAAGAGCGGATTGCGTCTTCGGCGACGACCTGTTTATTTCATCGGCCAGCAGTATCTCCGTAAATATCGCTCCCCTCCTCAACTCGAATTTCCTGGTCTCCTGATTGAAGAAGTTGTGGCCAGTTATGTCGGCCGGCAGCAGGTCCTGGGTGAATTGGATCCTTCCGTAAGACATGCTCAACGATTGCGCGAAGGCCTTGGACAGAGTAGTCTTCGCGATGCCAGGGACGCCTTCTATGAGTATGTGGCCGTCGGCGACGAGGCAGGTCAGCAGGTCGAGTATCTTCTCCTCGTAGCCGATGATTAACTTGGATATCTCGTTTTCAATCGCTTTTATCGATGAAGGTACGTCCTTAACCGGATTCATTTGTTCGCCCATGTCGATTACCGCCCCTGGTCAGCCGAGAGACCTTTATTCCGCTTTTCTGCTATATATGCTATCACATCATCAGGATTGATGAATCACACGAGAAGCAAGCACGGTCTGCGGGAAGGAGGTGGGATCAATAAGCGGCGCTGTGCCACCATATCGAGCATGTGGCCGCACCGGCCCCGATGCGTGGCTTTGTACTCTTATACCCCACGTTCCATTCTCCGGCGGGAAGCTCAGGATTAAGTACAGAATGCAATGCTATCTCCACTTCCTTCAGAGGAAGTAATCGGTATCAACCTGAATCCCATAACAAATGCTAGAACGTCTGGAGCAGGACAGGGGAGGAAAATGAGGCGACATTCGGATCGGCGGCGGAATTGCCACGCACCCTCATCCCCGGATTCCGTATGCCCTAGCTTTGAGCGGGAAACGCTGCCAAATCGGATTCTGAACAGGTCGGGTGAAGCATGAACCGCCGCTTGCTTTGGATATTTGTCTTCCTGCTCTGCCTCATACCTTCATTGTACCTGTCGTATCTCAAAGACATGAATTCATTCCTCTTCACACCGCTTTCCGAAGCGGCGAAAGGCGTCAACGTGGGCGCGCTTTCACTATTCTCGCAGGAACAGCCTGCATATACAATCACCCTCTACGCCGTTTCCTCCATAACGGGGATCGACCCGTTGGTGATGGGGCATTCGCCCATAGGCTGTCTGATATTCCCCTTCTGTGTATTCGCAATTACGCGCAGGTTGGTAGGCCACAGCATATATCCGACACTGCTGCTGCTGTTCTTCGCCTTTGACTTCTCCATATACCCCGGATACTACAACGTTTTTGCCTATGCATGGACTTTCCCCATGTTCTTCAGCTTCATCCTGATATACATCCTGTACTCAACTTCTGAAAAAAGGAATATCAAATACATCTCGCTGATACTGATTCTGTTCACCGCGACAGTTTTCCTCCATCCGACCTATGTATTCTGGGCAATCACATTCGCGATCGGCATCAACATATTCATCAGCCTGTCAAAGCTGTTCCATTTCTCCAAAGTGAATTTCATCCCTACCCCGTTCCTTGCCGTTCTTCTCATCGTGATTTATTTCGGGTTCAACCAATTGACTTTCGGGGTATACCTGAACAAGGTTCTGTTGATCGAACCGGACACCATCTCGGAGCAGTTCATTTCACTGTTCAGGAGCTTCCTCGGGCTGTCGACCGAACTAGCCGAACCATACCAGATTTCCGCGAGCGTTCCTACGACCATCATCGGCTATGGGGTGTTCGCGCGGACCGCTATGATCCTGATTTGCCTAATGGCAGGGATAATCTACTGGTTCAGGAGGAATTACGGCAATATTTCTAGGAAATTCGACAATCCCATGATCGTGATGTTCTCGATCCTGTTCGTCGGGATAATGCACACGGTGGGATATGCATTCTATGGGCACGCGAGCCTCAGATCCATCGGGCTGATCTTCCCGATTGTCGCCCTGCTCATATTGACAAAGGTCAACATGAAGCGGCTCTTGAAGATATTCATGGCTGTAATCCTGATCCTGGCCTTTTCCCAGACAATATCGTACGTCGCCTCAAATCCACCGGTCTCCGGCATCGACATCGAGACGGAACCTTTTTGCGATTGGATCATGTTTCATACCAACAAGGACGTCCAGCTGCTTTCGGACTTCGACACGTCTCAGATATCCAGCTACCATTTCAGGAGCGCGGATAGGGCCCTTGACCAAGTATACTACGACTCTGATCTTTTCGCATCAATACTGAAAGGGGATGAAGGGATCGGCAACATCCAATTCATCGCATTCAATTGGGAACTAGATAAGACGACATCTCTCGGATGGGTCATCTATGAGCCAGTCTTGAAATATGCCAATCAAATCAGCGAGAACACCCATCTGGACAGGATATACGACGACGGCCAGATATCTCTGACGAGGAACAACCTCGTCCCATGAGCACGGCCTGCTATCCGGCTATCCCGGCTCTATTCTCTCCTGCGTATCAGGCTTCTGCCGTCGAATTTCATGTCGCCGGAATCCACACCTGCCAGTTCAAGGATCGTTGGGGTGAAATCCATCAGCGTCGCGGTCTTGCTCACGCTCTGGAACGGGTCGCAGTTGCACATCATCAGGACGGCGGAATCCTGGCGATGGCTCCCGGGGTTGATGTTGTGCGCGGTGGAGATGGATATGAGCTTCTCGTCGAGCGACCAGCCCGATCCGTACGCTTCATGGAATTCGAAGACGATGTCGGGGTACCTCTCAATGTACTCACCGGTGTAGAGCTCCTCCCGTTTCTTAATCCATTTTATCAGCTTCTCGCCGGTGTCCGGATGCTTCAGATTCTCCAGCGCCGTGATTATCTCGGTCCTGACATCGGTGTAATTCCGCTCTTTGAGGTTGTTCTTCCGTATCACGATTCCGCCGTAGGTGTACGCTTTAATGCCGGAGAGATCCGAGACATGGGCCATGGTCTGGTCCCAATCGATGTTGTCCGGGAGCGTGAAGACCGACTTGGCGGATGGAAGTACCTTCAGAAGCTGCATGGCAAGATCCCCGAGCCTCCTATCCAGTATGGTCTCGAAAATCCAGGCCTTCCTCTTGTAGATGAAGCTCTTCAAGGTCTTCTTCGATTTCTTAATCCTCAGCAATCCCATTTCCATCAGGATCTTGTTTACGTTGACGATGTTCCTCGGCCTCATGGTGTGCCCGTGATCGCTCAATAAGAAGACAGCCGTTTCATCCCCGACGGAATCCATCAGCTCCCCGATTATTTTATCGTATTCGATGTAGAAATCGACTATCACGTTCTCGAAACGATTGCCCTTGACGTACGTGGGGTCCCTGCTGTCGAAGCGATTCCAGTAATTGTGCTGTATCGGGTCAAGGATCGAGGAATAGAAGAAGAATAGGTCCCATTGGAACTCTTTGAGGTACTTCAGGGCGAATTGTTTTTCCTTGGCCATGACTCTTTTGCCCTTCTCGACGAAATCCATCGAGCTCCTGTCGGGCAGCCCCCTGAGGCCGTCCAGGTCCATTAAAGTCTCTTTGCTCTCGGTCTGCGGGGTCATCTGGACGTCGCACTTCGTCGTCGCTCGGCTGATCATCGTGCCGTTGATTTCCCACGTCGGATACCCGAGCAAGGGGAAGGCCACGAAAACCTTGTACCCCGCTTTTCCCATGATGTCGAAGAAGGTCCTGCCCTTGATGTTCGAATTCGAAATCTCCTCCCTCAGCAGGCGCCCAGTCTTGTCCAGCGGGTCAAGGAAGAAGAGGACTCCATGCTTTGCAGGATTCTGGCCGGTGTATATGCTAGCCCAAGACGTCGGCGAATCAGGTGGGAAAACCCCATTGAACTCGAAGCTGAACCCCCTTTCCTTTATCCTCTTGATGTTGGGGAGGCGGTCGATGTATCTCTCGACAAGACGCCTGTCCATCGAGTCAATTCCTAGCACCAATATCTTTCTCTTCATCCGAATATCACCGTTTCGTGCGAAGCAATCAGGTCCCACGAATCGAATCAGCGTCAATCGAGCAAGGACAGAAACGTCTCACGCATCGTGCCTCATGTCATCGAATCTCATTATAAATACTTTCCACATTCGTCTCTATCGGTCTGGTTCCATCCAGTTTGGTCGCACCGATTCTCTGTGAAATGAGTTCGTAACCCCTTCTCCGCATCGCGACGTAATCTATGTTGGGAACATCGTTCTTGCGGCTCATCGACACCTCCTCGGGGACGTCGACCCAAAAAACCGCCTCGGGTTTGGGAGCGATGCTTGTTAGCATCGGCGTGAGGAAATCAAGATTCGAATCCTTCCTGCCGAAATCCACCCAGAGGTCGACTATGGTGTCATAGACATACCTGTCAGAAACGACAATTGCGCCCTCCCTGAGCCGCTTCCCGACTTTGCCGTGCAGGGAGATCATGTATGAGAACATCACGAAGGTCAAGTAGGGCCACTTCAAAGGGGTGCCGGTGAGTATGGTGTCCTTTTTCTCCGATCTCGCGGCATAGGTCTCCCTGAAGTCCCCCTCATGCCCCATCATTCTCGACATAATCCTCAGAATAAAACCCAGCACACCGGATCCGAACCTGCACCAGACGTAGGCCACGCTGGGGTGCGTCGATGAGAGCCTTTCCACCAGGATCCTGGAAATCGAGGATTTCCCCGCCCCGTCCGGGCCGATTATCACGACGAGCCTCCCTGCCCTCTTATGCATGGCCGGGTCATGCCCCCTTGTAGATGGAAAGCATCTTCGAAGCCAGATTGCCCCAGTCGTTGCCCTCGACCGCCTTCCTGGTCTCAATCCTCGGCAGGTGGGCTTTGAATTCGGCGATGCCGCCCGCGAATCCCTCATCCGATTCGACGACCTTGAATCCCGGCACCCCGCCGTACAACTTCGCCACGCATCCGAAATTCATGCTCACCACCGGCAAATTGCATGCCATCGCCTCGATTATCGACAGAGGCAGGTCCATCCCTCTCCACGCGATCTGCGTCGGGAATGTATAGCAGTCGGATGCCTGATAATAGGATTCGATGTCCTTCACGAATCCATGTATCACGGTGCATCCGCTCTCGATTAGCGATTTCCTGAATCCGATGTCCTGGCCGGTGCTCCCGCTGACCACGATGAGGGGCAGGACGCCCTTGGGAGGGAGCAGTGTCATCCTGGACAGCCCCCTCCCCCTGCTCAGGTGGCCTACATGGAGTGCGATGAACGCATCATCCGGCAGCCCGAGCCTTCTCCTGATCCGGGTCTTCTCGTCACCGTCGGCAGGTCTGAACCTACCGGTGTCGACCGCGCCCGGGATCTGCGAGACATTCACCTTGAACCGAGCAAGGTAATCCTTCCAGGCGGGCGAGAATGTCAAGACTATGTCAGGGGGTATCAGCTTCCAGACTATCGCATTCTCCACGTGCATGGGATGCGTGATCATCGATGCCGTCCTCGCCCTCCGCGCCCTGAACTTCAGAAGCTTGAGGACGGCGAGGCTCATCGGCGAAGGGCCCGGTATGTACTGGATTATCTCCGGCTCGAAGGGCGCCAGCTCTTTGGATCTGAGCGCCTGGGCCGGATTCAGGCACAGCAGCTCGCTCCTCGACGACAGCGCCTCCCTCAGCTGTATGGCCGATTTCCTCATCCCCTCGTCGGGGTTCGGAGTGAAGTTGCCTATCAGACAGATTCTAATGGGCGGCATCCTCCTCGCCCTTTATCGATTCGTAAAGCCCGATGTACTCCTCGGCGATCTTTTCCCAGGAATATTTCAACGAACATCCTTTGGTGGCCGATGCCAGCCTGCCGGCAAGACCCTCCTCCCGGATGAACCTCGATATCGCCTGCACGAAGTCGCCCTTCGTCCTCTGAACCACCATGCCGCATACCCCATCGATCTCCGCGGCGATGTCCGAGTTCCTGGTGGTTATCACCGGCAGCCCGGCGGAGCAAGCCTCGAGTATGGATATCGGGAACGCCTCCATCTTCGACGGGAGGACGAACGCGTCGGAGGCGCTAAACAGATTCATCTTCTCGGCCTCGGTCACCTCTCCCTTGAAGATCACCCTGTCTGAAAGGGCAAGGCGCCTGACCTGTTCCTTCAATTGGGGGAGCGCGCCGTCGTCCGGACCGGCGATCACCGCCATCAGCTCCTTCTCGCTCTCCGAGAGCTCATGCACGCTATCGATCAGCAGGTCGACCCCCTTGAACGGATGCGCTCTTCCGAGGTAAAGCAGCACCTTCTTCCGCGGATCGATGCCCAGCTCTCTCCGAGCAGCGCCCTTGTCTCTCCTGCCCGCGAACCTGTCCAAATCGATGCCGTTTGGGATCACGCGGACCCTGTCCTCCGGGATCCCGAAAGCTATGAGGTGGTCCCTCTCCCCCTTGCTCAGGGCTATCCACGCCCTGACCCCGCGCGCGATCACGTTGCCCACGGTGTGGTCGATCAGCCCCTTCAGCTCTCTCCTCCCGAGGTAGTCGCCCCTGATGGTCCCATGCGGCTGGACGACGACGGGTTTCCCCTCATCCATGGCAATCTTGCCGACCATGAGATCCGGCAGTGTCCTGAAATCGTGCAGATGGACGATGTCTGCTCTCCTGACCTCGGCCTTGATGGCCGATGCGCCGATCAACGGGACGAAGAGCTTGAACTGGTAGGCCAGCGAGTTGCTCAGGTTCTTGACCCGGTATACCGTCATGCCCTCCTCTTCGAACTTGCCGGAAGGCGTCCTGCCGCCGTCGCCGGCATCCGTCGAGATGATGCAGACGTCGTTGCCCGCTCTCTTGAGGTACTTTCCGAGCTCCCAGGCGACATAGCTCCCGCCCCCGTAGGAGAATGTCGGATACAATGTCGGAACGACCTCCAGTATTCTCAGCGCGATCCCTCCCTGCCGGCAACCATTATCAGCTCATCGAGTTTGGCAAGGACCCTGTTCCAGGCGAACTCGCTCGCGACCTTCCTCGCGCCCCTCTCCGCCCTGGCCTTTGCCAACGCTCTGTCGGAATTGATCTCCCTCAGCGCCTTCGCCAGCTGGTCGGCGTTCTCATAGAGCCAAACGGAATCGGGAAATTCATCCCTCACCGCCCGTATCGGCGAGGAAACGACCGGCACCCCGGCCGAGAAATATTCGAAAACCTTGAGGGGCAAAGCGAAATCCGAAGTCTTGGTCATGGCGAAAGGCACGATGCCGCAGTCGCATGCGGCCAGGTAGTGCCTGATCATCTCATGCGGGATTGTCCCGAGCATGGTGACGCAAGGGCCGACCCCCATGCTCTCCGCGAGCGCCCTGACCCCCTCCTTGTCCCCCTCCTCGCCGATTATGACAAGCCTGACGGGCATCGTCGGGAGGACAGCCCTCATCGCCTCGAAGACCGGTCCGAAATCCACCCATTCCCTGAGGACGCCGACATAGCCGATCAGGAACTCTCCGGGCGTCTGCCTAGAATCGACGATCTGTTCCCTGCGCACCTCGGTCAGGAAGCTTTCCGGCACCCCGTTCGGAATCACGCGCCTCTTCGATTCCGGGACCTTGTACCTGTCAAGGAGCGGGCCGGTGGTGCCCGTGACGAACTGCGCCTTCCTGATGCTCCGGGCTATGAGTCCGCCTGCAAACAGCGCGGCGAAGGGGGAGACCGGACGAGGGAGCTGTGGCGAGGACCTGACGAGGTCCACAAGGTCGTCGGCGAGGTCGTAGATCCTCGGGATGCCCCCGGCGATCACCTGCGCCCTCCGGCCTATCGAAAGGGTGTTGTAGTCCAATATCAGGTCGAACGGCGCCCTCCGCGACAGGAACTCCTTGAGCGGCCTCTTTGAGAACAATTCCTGGCGGACAAGGCTCCTTTCCCCCTCCGTCAGGAAAGCGGTCTCGACTCCAGCCATCGACCTCCGGAACTCCTCCTCGTATTTCTTCGATGCCGATTGCGATCCCTTCCAGCTGTCGTTCACGCTGAGGATCGTGACATCATGCCCCTCGGACAGGTGCCCCGCGAAGGCGTGAAGCCGGCCGTAGGCCGAGCGCTTTGGGTCCACTATCGTCGTAATAAGGATTCTCAATTCGACTCACGCCCGTGACGTTCAGGATGGCGCACACAGATTCATACTTCTATATATTAAATTCTTAGGCGGAAATCAAAAAAGGGCGGAGGACGCCCCGGGGTTCAGAATCTCTTGCTCGCGATCGAGTTCAGGATTATGCCAGAGAATATCGAAAGGGCGCCGAGGAAGAAGAACAAGACCGCTATTAAGCTCGGCAGGAAAGGCAGGGATTTTATCAATATGAATTGGTACAGCGAGTACAATCCGCAGGATATGCCTATAAGCGACAGGATTAGGCCGCCTACGCCGAAATAGAGCATCGGATGCTCGTCCCGGACAGTCCTGAGTATCGATGACAGTACGCTCATGCCATGCTTTCCCGGCGTGAACTGAGAGGTGTCCAGGCCCACATACTTGCAGCTTATGGGGACCTCCTTTATCCTGAGCCCCAGCTTGGACGCGTCGATCAATATCTCGGACTCGATGCCCATGCCCTCCTCGGTCAGCTCCATCTTCAGCACGGCGTTCTTGCTCAGCGACCTGAACCCGCTCTGCGAATCGGTGATCTTGGTGCCTTTGCCGCTCCCGAAGTTCGTCGCCTTGGTTAGGACCGTCTGCCCGAACTGCCTGTAGCCGGGAATCTCCTTCGATCCCTTCGTGTCCAAGAACCTTGAGCCGACCACGACGTCCGCTTCGCCCCTGATGACCGGCAGGGCCACCCTGGGGATCTCTTCCGGGTCATGCTGTCCGTCGCCGTCGAGGCAGACTATGATGTCGGCGCCGTTTATCGCAGCGGTCTTCAGCCCCAGGGAGAGGGCGACCCCCTTGCCGCTGTTCTTGGGGATCCTTATCACCCTCGCGCCGGCCGCCCTCGCCACAAACGAGGTGTTGTCCACGCTGCCATCATCCACGACGATGACCTCGTCGGCATACTTGAGCGAGCCGTTCACAACATCCGCGATCATCTTCGCTTCGTTGTATGCGGGGATCACGACGCTGAGCTTCGCCTCTTTGAATTGGATCTCATCGGTCGCCTCGTCGATGGTGCCTATGACCTTGCTGACCGCGGGAACATCTTCCCGTAGCACTCTAGTCTTCAAACGTCCAAACCTCTCTAGGCCCATCGCGGAGATAATCTAGCTTTCCCCAAACCGAAGCCTGTAGCCCCATGCTATCGATAAACTTGCCTTAAATCTTACCTTCGAATCGACGCAAAGTATCGATTTTTACTCGGCATTCCAAACCTTTTTCGCCTTTTCTATCATTCGGCTGAGCATTGAGCCGTGGCAAAATGGGGCTAAGCGGGATGCTCCGAGGTCTCGGACGCAACGTGATACTCCTAGGTGTCGTGAGCCTTTTCGCAGACATCTCGAGCGAGATGATCAACCCCCTCATCCCCATCTACCTCGCGACGGCGCTGGCCGCTTCCCCCGAGATAATCGGGCTGGTGTCAGGGGCGGCCGACAGCGCTGGCAACCTGGTCAAGGTCCTGACGGGCTGGTACTCAGACAGGATACGCAAGCGGAAAGCCTTCATTGCGATCGGATACGCTCCGACCGCGGTCGTGAAGCCGTTCATCGCATTCGTGACATCGTGGCCGCAGCTGCTCTTGATAAGGATCATCGACCGCGGCGGCAAAGGCATAAGGACGGCGCCGCGCGACGCGCTGCTAATAGATTCGGTCGCGACCGAGAAGCGGGGCGCAGCGTTCGGCCTGCACAGGGCGATGGACTCCGCAGGCGCGATGATCGGCACGGCGATCACTATCCTCCTGCTGCTGTTCGTCCTCGCGAGCACCGCCGACGAGAACATGAGGATGGTGTTCATCCTCTCATCGATCCCGGCCTTCGTATCGGTCCTGGTGGTCGTCCTGTTCATCAGGGAGAAGGAGCCGACTATGGTGCAGGCCGCGCCTTCAAAGAGCTTCGTCACGAGCATCAGGGAGGTGGATCCCAAGCTCAAGCGCTTCCTTGCCATCGTCGCTCTGATCGGGTTCGCGAACGTGGGCTACACCTTCCTCGTGCTCCGCGCCTACGACTTCGGCGCAGGGCTGACCGACGTCCTCCTGATCTACCTGGCGATGAACGTCACATATACCGCCTTCTCATTCCCGGCAGGCTCGATATCCGACAGGATCGGAAGGAAGAAGATGATGGTCGTCGGCCTGGGGGTTTTCATCGCCGGAGCGATGACGATGGCGCTCTCGACCAGCATCCTGATGCTGCTCATAGGGTTCCTGATATACGGCGCCTTCATGGCGATCATCGATGTGAACGAATCGACCTTCGCCTCGATGCTCTCTAAGAAGAGCGACAGGGGGACGGTCATGGGCGCGTATCACACCGTCAACGGGATAGTGGCGCTGCCGGCGGGCTTCCTCTTCGGCCTGGTCTGGAGCCTCTTCGGCTCTTCCGGACCGATGGCGGCCTTCGTCTATGTGTCCGTCCTGGCGGCAATCTCGCTGCTGCTGTTGGTCATGTTCATCGACGAGCCGAGGAGCAGCGAGGGGACCGCCTGATGGCGCATCGACATAGCTGATATTAACCAGAATCCCGATGGCTTATCCGTAGTCGAATGGCAGACATCGACCTCGTCATTGATTTGGCCGTCGTGATGCTCGTCGCGGCGGCCGTTACCGTCCTTTTCAGCAGGCTGAGGCAGCCGCTCATACTCGGATACCTGATTGCCGGCATGATCATCAGCCCCAACGCAGGCCTGCTGATCGGCGTCTCGGACATGAGCCTCATCAACTCCCTCGCCTCGCTGGGCGTGATCATGCTGATGTTCACGCTCGGCCTGGAGTTCACGCTCGGAAGGCTGAGGGAGATAGGGCTTTTCGCGATCGCGATCGGCAGCATCGAGATACTCCTGATGATAGGGGTGGGTTTCTGGACAGGCATACTCCTCGGGTTCTCCGAGGGGGCCTCGCTGCTGCTCGGCGCAATACTCGCGGTGAGCTCGACGGCGATAATCGTCAAGACCCTGCAGGACCAAGGGATCCTGGCCAAGCAGCATTCCCAGATAGTCGTCGGGATACTGGTGGTCGAGGACGTTGCCGCGATACTGATGATCACCCTCATAACGGGGTTCAGCGGCGCTGGCCCCGCCCCCCTCTCGCAGATTTTCCAGGCGCTCTTCACCATGATACTCTTCTTCGTCGCGAGCATAGCCATCGGGTACATATTCATCCCGAGGATCATATCGAGGGTGGCCAGGATAATGCCGACCGAGGTGCTGCTCCTCGTCTCGCTCGCCTTCTGCTTCGGCTTCGCGGTCATCTCTTACCTACTTTTCCATTTCGAATCCTCGCTCGCGATCGGCGCTTTCATAGCGGGCATGCTGATAGGCGAATCCGAGGACGTGGACCTCGTCGTCCTGAGGATGACGCCGATCCGCGAGATGTTCGTCGCCATATTCTTCGTGACCATGGGCATGCTATTCAACCCGACGCTCATTGCTGGCACGATACTGCCGGTCGCGCTCATACTCGTAGCGTTCATATTGGGGAAGTCGCTGCTGATTAGCACGGGCACGCTCATGTTCGGCTTCCCGGTCAAGACCGCGTTCCTCGCCGGGACCTGCATGATCGCGCTCGGTGAGTTCTCGTTCATCATATGCCGCGCCGGGGTGGATGCGGGGATCGTCGGCGATGAGTTCTACTCGATCGTCGTCGTGGCAGCTACCGTAACCGCGTTCCTCCTGCCCATCTCCGTCAAGAACGGGGATAGGATGTATTCGTGGTTAGTGAGGCGGTCCTCGCATTCCCTCAGGACCACCGCAAGCGCCCTCCAAGGCTCGCTGGTCTCAGCCAGGAGCCAGGCCAAGCAGACGCCGGAGATGACCGAGGAGTTCCACAGGCGCGCGCTGTTCAGCCTCGTCGACGTCGCCTTGATCGCCCTAATCGCGCTGTTCGCGAGGGCGTTGCTCGGAATTAGGGATTCGATCGCCGCGTATCTAGGATTCAATGACACTTCTCTCATCGGCATTCTGATATTCATCTCGGGATTGGCCTTGCTGCTGCCCCCGATCGTCAGCCTCTCGAGGCACCTCGAGAAGATGGCCGAATTGGTGGTCAGGCAGACGCCGGAACACCCGGGCGAGGCGATAATGGGCAAAGTCATGAGGAGGGCGCTGGCGAGCGTCGTCGCAGTAGTAATCGGTATCGCCATATTGCTGATAGCGATCCCATTCGCCGTCGACCGGCAGGCTTTGAGCACCCTCTCGCCGGCGATATTCATGATCATAATCGGTGCGGTCTGCCTGCTCGCATGGTATCTGAACAAGACCGTTTACAAGGCATTCTCCAAGCACATGCAGAGGGACATAATGAAGGAGCACATCAGCGTCGCGGACGCGGGCAAGGCACCTCCCGCCGCGGCGATGCAAGAGGATCAATCCGCAGGAAGGTCGGATAGGAAGATCATGCTCCTCGAGGGGAAAGAAGAGTAGCGACGCGGCCACGCCCTAGAGGATGTCCACGTGGAAATGCAGCTCCCCGTAGAATTCCCCGTCGATGAAGACCCTCGCCTCGATATCCTGCTCGCCGGCCTCGGAGAAGGCGAGGCTGAAGTCACGTTCCACGGTCTCATCGTCTTCCAGGGTCACAGTGTAACTGTTATCGGCGGACTCCGTGCCATTGTAGAGCGCCGAGTTGTTGTAGACCATGAGCTTGAACTCCGCCCCCCTCCCCTCGCCGTTCTTCATGACGACAGTGAAATTGACGTCGCTCCCGACCGTGGCGTTGTTGGGCAGTCTTATGTCGCCGTTCTCAGAAAGCAGGTTTATCATCGTGTCGGTTGGCGGGTGGGTCGTGAATATTATGTAAGAAAAAATGCCGATGAGCACAAGCCCAAAGGCTATCGAAACCGCTATCACCGGGTCGACGTCCTCCTTCTTCGGCATCGCGATATCGATCTCGAACCGCCGGTTCTCGCGGTGGAGCCATGTGTCCGCAATGAACCCTATGAAGGTCAGTCCAGATATCGCGATGAGCACGGTTAGCTGCGACATGCCTATCGGCGTGATCGACAGGATCATCGCGATGAGCACCGTCGACACCACGCTGAGTCCCATCGAGGTCAGAATGAACATGTCCATTTCCAGGCCGCGGCTGAAAAAGAGCCTCGTCATCGCATAGCCAGGGAGGAAGAATATGAACGGTATCATGAAAGCGAAGGCGACCGGGGTCTCCGGCAGCAGGAGGGACGACAGCACCGACAGTACGGTCACGGCCAACGCGACCATCCACATCGTGCGGTCCGTCAATACCAGTTTCAAATCGAACCCCCTTCATTCAGCGCGCACACAAATCCGGTAATGCTGTTCTCGACAATGCTGAGAAACTATTTATCCGTATTTCAAGCTTAAGTAGCTGGCTCAAATGATAGCGCTGGATTTATTCAGGTACAACTCACGCCTCAAGGCCCTCACTTTCGCGATAGGCATCTGCGTCGCGTTCATGGTTGGCTCATTCGCCTTCGCAAACGGGCTCAGCATCACGGTCAAGAACATCAGCGACAAATTCGTCAGCGAGGGCGCGGTGGCGTATTCGGGCGACAACCTGTCTTGGAGCGTCGTGGATCTCGGGAACCTGCACGCGGTCGACGGCTACGCCTCGGTCGGCATCTGCACCGCCTCGGTCAACGGCTCGATGAAGGTCTTCTTCGCGGTCGACGATCCCATGCGGATCATGGAGGGGGATTACGAACCTCCCGTGGGCGAGATATTCGGCGGCACGGCCGACCCGATGTCCGGCCCGGTGAACATCACGACCGCATCCGGAGAGATCTCTCTGGAAGCGAACCGCACGTATTCATCGGAAGTCTTCCCCTCATACTGGCATCTGATAAACTGGCGAGACCTCGAGCACATCAGGCCTGACATGGCCGGCAACGCCTCATTCCTGATATTCGACTCCGCGGACAACGACCTGATGGGCTCCCTGACCTCGCAGGGGCTGAAGGTCAAGGAGATGACCGGCATACTGAGCTATTTCAACGCCGGCTCCGTGGAGGTGACCAACGACCTTTGGCTCATCATAGCCCCCTCCTCCTTCATCGTCGCCCTGCTTGTCTACTCCGCGGTGGCGATGGAGACGAACGACCGCGCCAAGGACATCGCGATACTGAAGGCCATGGGGGCCAACAAGTTCCAGATCATGAGGATATTCCTGCTCCAGGCCGCCATCCTCTCCGTCCTCGGGGCCCTCATGGGGATAGTCATCGGCATCATAGTCTCCTACGGGATCTCCACCTCCTCCTCAATAGTAATCACGAATTCGCTGTTCTACCTGAAAGTGACCGAGGGCTCGATGCTGATCGCGTTCTGCAGCTCCCTTTTCGCGGGGATGCTCGGCTCGATCATTCCGATTTTCCGGGTCTCATACAAGAGCGTCAGGGAGGCGCTGAGGTGAAGGGAGGGGAGGCATGCTGCTAGTCAGGTGGAGAGCCATAGTCGCCGCCTCCCTTAGCCTGGTCATATTCTCGGCCACCATCTCCGTGCTGATGGGCATCGGCTCCACTCCGGACAAAGTCCTGGGGAACCCCGATGTATACGTGATAACGAGCAAGGGGAGCGAAAGCCTGCTCAACAGCGTCCTCGAGACCAGGCTCGCAGACCAGCTGCTCGAGAACAGGTTCGTCGAGAACATCAGCCCTGAGATATTCGCGTTCGCCGAGATCGGCGGCAGGGCGGTCCTTATCCGCGGGGTGGAATTCGATCCGTTCATGGCCGTCGAGGAGGCAAGGATTGCCCCAGGCGGCAGCATGCCGACGTATCCCTACCAGGGGTTGATCGGTAGCAGGCTCGCGGAGCGCCTGCAGACCAGCATCGGCGACAGGTACCCGCTCGTGGGGTCGTTCGGCCCGTCGGTCGCAGAGGTCGAGATAACCGGCGTGATCGAGAGCTCGACCTCCGTCGAGGACGAGATGATCGTCTCGCTGCCGCTGGCGAGGTGCCTCTCAGGGACGCAGAGCGGGCACGTCTCGATAATCAGGGTCATCGGGAACACCACGGAGCTGGACAAGATATTCGGCTCGCATGTCGCCCGGTTCAGCATGTTCGACCTCTCCATCGCGAACAGCACCATCGCGAAAGGGTCGGGCACCGTCATCGGCCTCAGCCTCAAGAACTGGGGAGACGAGAACGGGACGGCGCACATAGTGCTGAGGGACGAATCGGCGAACATCACGCTCCTGGAGAACTATTCGTACATGCCTCCCGGAGGCAGCGAGGAGCTCTCCGTCGAATATTATTTCGATTCGGTCGGCAACCACACGATCACCGCCCATCTCGACGGGATCCTCCCCCAGACGATATCGGCGAACATCACCGTCCGGGAGCCGTACCTCACTGCGATAGCCCAGAGGCAGGTCGTCGAGCACCACAACTTCACAGTCCAGGTCGTCAACAACAGGCTGCATCCCGCCCAGAATTCGAAGGTGACGGTAGGGGGGTTCGAGTTCTTCGCGAATTCGACCGGCTACTGCACGGTCTATGCGCCGCTATCCCCTGGGAACTACACGCTCATGGCGAACCTTTCCGGATATGAGGACGCCGTCACCCCGATCACGGTCGTGAACTCCTCCACCCTGCAGCAGTCCGTTCTCATACAGGTGTACGACCTCGTGCTGACTCCGGCCGAGGTGAAGGTACATGAGAGCTGCACCGTCGCCGTCTACGTCCAGAACTTCGGGAACATCAGCGGGTCAAGCACGATCAAGACGTATTTCCGCGGGGTCCTCGCCGGCTCCAAGGACGTCTACTTGCAGCCGCTTCAGCACACCGTTCTATACTACGATATCAACTCGTCGACCGCCGGCGACATGGTGATATCGAGCGGCTCATTCTCCGAGACCCTCACCGTCGATTCGAACTACCAGGTGAACCCGGAGATCGTCCAGCTGCTGCTCAGGTACGGCGGGGCGAGCTCCCTCGACCCGTCGAGGGGCGACCTCCTCTACCATACCACCAAGATATCGGAGTCGAACATCGTCATCGTGCTGGTCTCGCTCGCCGTGCTTTCGGCCGTCCTCGTGACCCTGGGCATCTCGACGAGCTTCATGAAGGAGATAAACGACAACCTGAAGGTCATCGGCATACTCAGGTCGCTCGGCGCATCGTCGAAGCAGCTGCTGGGCATCATCTTCAAGGAATCGATACTCGTCTCCATACCCGCTGCGGCGATCGGCATAGTCGGAGGCTGCGCCATCGCCCTCGCCATACAGTCGACCGAGAGCCTCGTGGCCTTCGGGCATCTTATAGACCCCGTTCTGGATCCGAGCTTCCTCGCGGCGGCAATCGTCGGCTCGATCGCGATCTGCATAGGGTCCGGTCTGATCACCGGCCTCAGCGTGTCAAGCAGGCGCACGATCAAGATGATCCGGGGGCAGGATGAAGAGGATGCAAAGCGGCTCACGCTGCAGGAGCTGCTGGGGGAGGATTAGCGTTGAAGGGTCATAAAGAGCTCATCCTGCCGTTGGCGGTCATATTCCTGCTCGCGCTCGTCATCCGCCTTTACCCGATAGCCATCTCCCCCTATCCCTACAACATCGACGGACTCGGCGAGGGGATGATGGCGAACGGGATATACGACTCCGGGAGCCTCTCGGTCCCCCCGGACGCCGGGTATTCCCAGAGCTACATCGTCCAGATGCCCCTGATGGACGGGCTCGTCGCGGCCTCGTCCTTCTTCGTCGGAATCGAGCCGCTGTTCCTGATCCAGCCCGTGATCGCGGCGGTCGGAGCCCTCTCCTGCGTTGCCGCTGCGCTGGTGGTGCACAGGATCACCGGCAGCAGGAGGATCTGCGTGCTATCGGGGATGTTCCTGGCCATGCTCGGGACATACGTGTTCTGCACGACGTCGGCATGGAAGGAGACGCTGGGGCTGACGCTGATGATCATCATCGCGGGGCTGTACCTCGAGCGCAAGGACATGCGGTTCCGCATCATGCTCACGGCGGTCCTGTTCATGATGACCTTCGTGCACCATCACAGCGCCGTCATCACGTACCTCATGTTCACCTTCGCCGTGGTGGCCGAAGGGTTCCTTGCGGCCAGGAAGAAGCAGTGGCGCTGGGGCAATTACGCCGACATCGCCACCGCGGTCTCCCTCTGGATCCTGGTGTTGGGCTACTATTCGAACATCGACCTCCCCTACTACCTCTTCCTGCGGCCGGACACCGACCTGTACCTCTTCATCGCGGTGGCCGTGGTCATGGTCCTGCTGATGGTCGTCTCAATGGCCGGGCTGAAGGCCAGCCTGAGGCGCTACCACCTCAAGGTGCTGATACCGGCGCTGGCGGCCGGCCTGATGATCCTGAACTACTTCAGGCCGATATTCCCCGGCATCGCAGGGACCGACCCCTCGCTCATGATATTCGTGCTGTGCTACATCATGCTGGTCGTGCCGATGTGGCTCGGTTCTGACAGGACCCTGCTTCCCGGGCAGAAGGCCACCCCTCTCCTGTACGCCGTGCTCTTCGCCCCCCTCTCGATGATACTGTTCGGCCTCCTGAGGGCGCTCGACCCGACATCCCACATGATCGTCTACAGGACGTTCGATTTCCTCGACCTCGGGCTCGCCGTGCTTTTCGGGGCGGGGCTCGTGCTCATGGTGAAGAACCTGCGCAGGATGGCCCCGGTGGTCACCGCACTTTTCCTCGTGATGCTCGCCATAACCACGCCGCTCGCCTTCCAGACCGAGAAGCTGTTCGGGGTCCAGAATCAGACTTACGGCTACGAGGTCGAAACCTACTATCTGATGGATTCGATCTCGTCCCTGCGCACGGCCGACAGCGACCAGAGGATAGGCACTTCGATGGAGTGGGTCGTCAATTTCAGCGGGGCGTCCGACCTCGCCTACAGGATCGAGGCCGAGAGGCCCTTCTCCAATGACAAATGGCTCGTGGTGGAAGACAGCTGGACGACCTCGGGCGCCCAGGAGTTCCCGCTGAGGCCCAGGGTGTTGAACGAGACGGTCTTCGACAGCTTCCTCGAGAGGATGAACCTGCTGATCATCTCGGGGCCCTACGGCTCCCAGATCATCGCCTTGATCAGCCCGGATCAATCATGACGGCCGTTCTCCCCGCACCATCTTCGCAATCTTGGCGAAAAGCGATCCAAGGGCGCCGGCGACCCTGCCTGTGAAGCGCTTCACCTGCTTCCTATACTGGTAACAGAGCAGGGAGAAGAACAGCAGGTAGGCGACGCTGATGCCCGGCAGCATGTTGTATTCCGCCTTCTGAGGCAGCTGCACGGCCCCCCAGTCCACATAGAAGACCAGATTCATGTTGGGGGCCGTTGTGAACTCTAGAACAGGGACGAACTGGTACGCGGTCGCGTCCAACGGATAGAAGAATGCCACCCCGTCCAAATCTAGCAGTAAGTGCGAGGAGAGGAAGAAGAGGGCGATCATCCCTGGCAGGAGCAGCTCCGGCCTCTTCAGTCTGGCAAAGAGGATGAAAGCTAGCGGGATCAGGAATATCACGAAGACATTGTGCAGGACCATCCGGTGCGGCCCAACAATCGAATCGAAATCGGGGAAAATAGCGAGCAGGGAGAGCGGTATCACGAGCCGCGGGTTCTGCCTCGCAACCAGTAGCACCAGTAGGGGGATCGCTAGATGTGTGACCGGGTCCACGGACTAAGCCATCGCCTAGCTAATATTCAATCGTTCTTATCGGCGGATCGGGGGGAGGCAGCGTCGCGCGGCCGACCCACTTTCCCGTCACTGGCCGATATGACGCCAAGCCATTCTCCGGGATAAGTTATTTGTATCGGATACCTCATAGGACACAGAGTAACAAGAGGACACCTTACCCCTCTATCAACCGAAGAATGGGAGGACGAAACATGTCACCTAAGACACAGAAAGACAAAGATGAGCCTGAGGTCACCTGCCCCGTATGCGCCGGCATAGTGACTCTTGAAGATCCTTTCTGCCCCCACTGCGGCGCCGAGTTCGAAGAGGAGGAAGTCGAGGAGATCGTGGAAGAGGAAGTTCCCACGGTGGAAGCCCTTCCCGAGTCGCCGGAGCCGGAAGAGGTGCTGCCGGACGACATCGACGAAAGGCCTGAGGTGGAGGCGCTGCCTGAAGATGTCCCGCTCGAGGCGCCGGTGGACGAGCTGCCGACCGAAGAGATTTCGGCAGACGAGTTCATGCCGGGACCGGACGAGCCGGTCGAGATTCTGGCCGAAGAGGAGAGCCCCGCATGCGCTCCCCCCGAGGAAAAGCCGCAGGTCGTCACCACGAGCCTATCGGACGTTAAGGTGATCGGAATTTCCATCCTCATCCTGGGCATAGTCGCCGGCAGCATAATGCTCAACATCCGATGGTTCTGGACATGGGTGCCGCCGATAAGGGACTACTTGATCGGCTACGCCATAATCGGCATGGCCGTCATACTCATCGCATTCATGCTATTCAGGAAGATGGCGACCGACACGGAAAAGAAAGGCAAGGCGCCGCTGCACCCGATGCTCCCGTCGGTCATGCTCGCGCTGATACAGTTCGGCTTCTACGCCGTGATAATGTTCGTGCTCTACGACCCGATCAATAACGCCCTCAAGAGCTTCTCGGCCGGCGCTTCGCTCATATTCATAGCGATCGCAGTGGTCGGGCTGATAATCTACTTCTGGGACACCAGGTACCGGACCGCTAGGCAGTCCGACAAGGCGTAGGCCTCCGCGACAAACCCCTTAACCTGCAATTATTCATTCTTTGAACGGGCTACTGGCAAATTTATCGACATCTGACAAAAGAATATATACCGACGAGGCCGATGCGTTGCCCAGAGCGGAAGGGATGGGCAGAGTGACGACTCCGCAGAGTCATCTCTTTTGAATCTCCTGATGCTCTCAGAGACAGGAAGGTGGGATCAAATGATAGACAAGAAAGCCATGCTTATTATCGGGGCGCTCGCGGCGGTCGCGATCATCATTTTGGCGATAGCCTTGATTAGCCCCTCTCTAGGACAGCCGAGCGGCTCCAGCTTCTCCGCATTGTTCGACAAGATGGTGGAGAAGCAGTCGGGCGAGAAGAATCTAGTTCTGCCGAACACGACATACTCGGCCGGCCAGAGCATAATCGTCTCGGACAAGATCATCGCGATGGACTCGGATTCGCATTCTACGACACTCTTTTTCCTGTACCAAGGGACCAAATGGGCCAGTGAGGCCGATGGCACAACATTCTCTGTCCTGACTGAGACCGGTCACTTCCATGTGTACGGAGCGATGTTCTCCATACACATAGGCACGGACCTGAGCGTCGCATTCGACGTCGGCGATTCGATAACTGTACAGGTGCAGACGAAATCTAGCAATGGCGACGTAGTCCTAGGCGACAGTTGGGCCCTTGCAAGCGTCTAATTGTGTACATTGAAAGGGATCCGCACCCGCACGAAAGCCCCTCCGGTCGCCGTTGGGGCAAAAAGCGTGCATCGGAATGCCGTCCGCTCGCCTTTGCGGCAATCAATCGCGGGACCGGGAATCCCTACATTTTTATAGCCGGCAGACAACTACAGTGGGCTCATCGACCCGAAGAATCCTAGGTAACTAGGGATAAAAGGATTTGATTGAGCGGGGGGAAGAGTCATGGAATCCCGACACACGGGGCTGCAAGAAACCAAGCGGCAGATAAGGAAAATCCAAGTCGTTCAAGTACAGCCTCGGAATACCCGCAACTCAAAGGATGAAGCGGCAATCGCCAGAATGTAGAACATATCTCGGTGGTACTGGCCACGTTTATTGCGGCACAATCATTTTGATTCATTTACGGCAATGCTACGTTCAGACACGCGGATCATCCGCACGGCGCTCCTCGCCCATCTGATTGCGACAACTTTCCTGGTAGCGATTGCATTTTTCCGAAATAGCCAGTATCCGTTTTTGCACGATAATATCCTTTCCGTGGAATAACGCCAGACGTGCAAAGCCTTATAATAAAAGCTTCCAAGTGTTAATATAGTGGCGAAGGCTAGAAAAACATCCTATAGCCCTGGAGAGGTCAGAATCTCAGAGACAAGGCTCAATCGGCTCGTGCATCGGGGGACGACATCTCATGAATATTTTAACTAAGGTTAAGAAGGGGAATTCTCGGGCAAAGATGACTACTCTTACGGTCGAACACCTCGCGCATGCGATCAGGAACAGCATCGACAAGGAGGGCATGCCCGAAGAGGAAGCGCTCTCCATGGCTAGGCACGTGATGAATTTCTTCGGCTATAGCGAGAGGATAATCGACAATGTCCTTGAGCCGGAAGACCGAGACGCGTTCTACATGCTTGAGGACGCAGGGATCCTGACCACCGAGAGGGAGGAGACGACCCTCTACGACGGGCGCGAGTGGAGGATTCATTATTGGATTTTCAGGAAGGATCGCATCGCCGAGCTGCTCGGGGGCGCATCCTCGGACGGGAGCGGTGGCCTGGAAGGCGCCGACGTCTACAACGAGATCCCTCAGGAGATCTGGAGCAGGGAGTAGCCCTGACCCGGCACTGATCCCGACGGCAGTTTCTTGCACCTATGCGGAAGTCTAATGCGTAGCTAGTCCATCGGGCGGGCGATGGCAATAGCCTTCCCCTATTCTCCGAGAACTGGTCAGATGGAGATCGTCCGGGCCCTCGGCTCGCAACTGGCGGGCCGCAAGCACATAATCATGCAGTCAGGGACCGGCACCGGGAAGACGATCTGCGCGCTTGCTGCAGCGATCGACAGCTGCGCCGAGGGAGGGGGCAAGGTCCTCTATCTCACGCGTACCAATTCTCAGCAGAAGCAGGTCATGGCGGAGCTACGGGCGATATCCTCGATCACCCCGGTCTTCGGTGTGGCGATACAGGGGCGCCGCAACATGTGCCCCTACATAGACGTGAACGAGGAGCTCAAGTCCGGGACTCATGAGGAGCTGTCGCTTCTATGCGGCCAGAAGAAGACCAGGGTGATGAACGGCGATCCGGCCGCCTGCAGCTACTACCACACGCTGATAACGGCGGACCACTCGGCGATCGACAGCTGGGCCAGGAAGAACCTGCCTACGGCGGAGGAGTTCATGGACCACTGCGCCGAGCGCGGGTTCTGCCCGTACGAGCTGGCGAAGTCGCTGGCGGAATCGGCCACGGTCGTGACCGCCCCCTACATCTATTTCTTCAACCCCTTCATCCAGAAGTCGCTGCTCGAATGGATGGGGTGCCAGCCCGACAGGCTGGTCGTCATCGTCGACGAGGCCCACAACCTCCCGGAGTACGCCAGGGAGCTCAGGACGGCGGAGATGTCGCTTGGGGCGCTGAAGGCCGCCGAAAGGGAGGCGCACGAGCTCGGCGACCCGGAAGTGACAGAGGGGACGTCCGCCAGCGATTTCCTCAGGATGGTCGAGGAGGCGCTTTCCGAGGCGGCGGACGAGTTCGTCATCGACGAGGACGGCCTCGTGCCCTCCGGGCTCCTCGAAGAGGCACTGATGTCCCGCCTGAGGCAGACGAGCAAGGGGCTGCTCAGGGTATCCGGCGAACTGGTCAATCTCGGGAACATAGTCAGGGACAAGAGGAGGAAGGAGGGGCGGCTGCCCCGCTCATACCTATTCGCGATAGGGACCTTCCTGGAGTTCTGGGCTTCGCTGTTCGAGGAGGAATACGTCAAGCTCGTCGTCGGAGGGGAGAACCCGAGGTTCGAAGCCTACTGCCTCGACCCGTCAATCGCATGCGCCACGCTGCGCGGCCTGCGCGCCTCCATCCACATGTCCGGCACGCTCGAACCGCTGGAGGAGTACAGGGACAGCATCGGCCTGCCGCCAGAGTCCCCCGCGCTCATCTTCCCGTCACCATTCCCGCGCGAGAATCTGAAGATCATGTACGCCGACGACGTCACCTCGAAGCATGACGACATGGCCAAGGACGCCGGGAACATCCCGCGCATGCAGAATTACATCTCCGAAATAGCGTCAGGGCTGCAGCGCAACACCGCGGTGTTCTTCCCCTCCTACAGCCTCATGGAGAGGTTCCTCGAGAACGGTGCGCTGGCGGACGCCGGCCTCCCGATCTTCGAGGAGGAGAGGGGGATGCCGCAGGACGACTTGATGGAGGCGGTCGGGAAGTTCAAGAGCACCTCGGGCGGAGCCCTGCTGCTCGCAGTCGCCGGAGGCAGGATATCGGAGGGGATAGACTTCCCGGACCGGGAGCTGGAGATAGCGATACTCGCCGGCATACCCTACCCCAAGCCGACCGCCAGGGCGAGGGCCCTGCAGCACTTCTACGAGGTGAAGTTCGGGAAAGGCTGGGACTACGTAGTCAAGGCCCCGGCCACCAGGAAGATGCTGCAGAGCATCGGCAGGCTAATAAGGAGCGAGAGCGACCGAGGAGTCGCCCTCATACTCGACAAGCGCGCCTCGCAGTTCAGGCCGCACATCCCGGCGGTCCCGACAAGGGACCCAGCGGAGGACATGAGGTCGTTCTTCACGCGGAAAAACCAGGGCTCAAGGATACAACTGAACCGCAGGAAGGATCCGAGGCCGCGCCACTCTCCTCCCGAGTCCGAATCGGAGAGGATGCGCTAGCGCGCCTTCAGCTCGACAGTCGTGTGGCCGGCCTTTCCATTCAGGTCCTTCGTGCACTTTATGACCAATTCGACGTTTGAGCATGAGTTCAGCGCGTCCGAAAGGAAGTCGATCATCATCCGCCTGCTCTCGGCGTCGTCCTCCTTCTTTATCACGAGCTTCTGCTCGAACGGCGCCTCGGCCAGTGGCGCGGCCTTCGGCGTCCTCCTCGCGACGCTCTTGACCAGGTTCTTGAGCTCGATCTTGTGGTCTCTGCCCTCGACTGGGATCGCAAGGGCGAACAGCCCCCTCCCCCGGCGGACGACCTTTCCCTCGTTCACGAGGTGCGTCAGGTGTCCCGAAATATCGTGGGTGGTCATGCCGGTCAAGCTCGATAGCTCTTGAAGGCTGAGCACGCCTTCGTGGTCCTTCTGGTCCTTGAGCGTCCTCACAATCATCTCCTTCTTGGTCACCCTTCTGAGCCTTCTCTTCGGGACGGACTGGATCTCATCGTCCTTCATGTAGTAGTGCTCCCAGAGTGCTGAACGCGTCGCGCTGCTCAAATCGCCGATATACTCGGCTTTCTGGTTCTCCATTGCAAGAGCCGCTCGTATAATAGGGCCGACCTGCCCTTTATTCTTTACCATCCTCCCCTATTGATATATGGTGGAAATCCGGCAAAAACCTATTTAGCCGCTCGATTGATTTGTCGCCGTGGAACTGATTGAGCTGTTGTCGATTCTGCTGCCCATATACCTTCTTCTCCCCGCCCTGCTCCCGAGCTCCTTCGCGGTCATCTTCGGCGGCGGGAAGCCTGTCGATTTCAACCGGAGCTGGCGGGGAAACAGGATACTCGGAGACGGGAAGACCTGGCGCGGGCTCTTCGGAGGGGCCGCGGTCGGTGTGCTATGGGGGGCGGCCGAGCTCGTCCTGCACGACGCATACCCGTCCGCGCTGTGGGATCTTCCCGAATACTCGGTCACCCTACCGATAATACTCGCGCTCGCCTTCGGTTCGCTCCTCGGCGACCTCGGAGGGGCGTTCATCAAGAGGAGGCTGGGGCTCGCGAGGGGGGCGAAGGCCCCGATCCTCGACCAGTACGACTTCGTCATGGGCGCGTTCCTGCTCGCGGCCATCGTCGATGCAGGCTGGTTCTACGAGAACCTGCTAGCCGGCGACAGGTGGATCGGGATGATACTGTTCCTGATCATAGTGCCCGTCCTGCACCGCCTGTTCAACATAATAGGCTATAAAATGGGAAAGAAGAATGTCCCATGGTAGTCAAGGTGAGTTCATGCTGAAGGACATGCTGAAATCCGCCCAGGTCGTGCAGTACGGCGATTTCGTTCTCTCGTCAGGCAAGAAGAGCAATTACTACGTCAACGTGAAGCGGGCGTCCTCCGACCCGGGCATACTGCGCGAGATGGCCAAGGAGATGTCCAGGCACGTCGGGCAGGAGAAGCTCGCGGGCATGGCGCTCGGGGCCGTCCCTATACTTGTCGCCGTGGCACTTCAGACCGACCGCTACTACGTCATCGTCAGGAAGGACCAGAAGGAGCACGGCACAATGGACAAGATCGAGGGCGAGGTGAAGGCGGGGGAGGCCTTCATCGTGCTCGAGGACGTCGCGACAACTGGAGCTTCCGCGATGCGCGTGATAGATGCGCTAAGGGCCAAAGGTGCGGTGGCGAACAAGGTCGTGACCGTGGTCGACAGGGAGGAGGGCGCAAGCGCGTTCCTCGCAGGGAAAGGCGTCCAGATGGTTTCCCTTTTCAAAGCAAAAGAGCTGGTCTGACTGGCCGGTGTCGACGAATGACAGAATGCACAAAGTGCGCCTTGTTTAACGGCAGAGGGTCGATAGTGAACGGGGAGGGTCCCGTCGGTGCCGGGATCGCGTTCATCGGCGAGGCTCCCGGCGAGAAGGAGGATTCGACGGGGAGGCCGTTCGTGGGGCGGTCCGGAAAATTCCTCGATTCCGTCTTGACGGCTTCCGGTTTGGACCGCAAGGAGGTATTCATAACGAATGTGGTCAGGTGTCGCCCGCCTGGCAACCGCCGCCCAAACGATGGGGAGATCAGCAGTTGCCGGCCCTGCCTCATAGGCGAGCTCAACGAAGTACGACCCAAGGTGATAGTAACGCTCGGCGCCTCGGCTCTCTATGCGCTGACCGGCTTCTCCGGAAGGCTCGGGGACATCGTCGGCAAGGAGCAGAGCTTCGAGCTGTCCGGGCGTGCCCTGACCCTAGTCCCGAACTACCATCCATCCGTGGTGATGAGGAATAAAAGCCTCAGGGCGCCGTTCGCCGCCGCAATAAAGAGGGCAATGGCCCTTGCCAAATGACCGCTCCGTTCCCAGAAGCGAATGTTTTTCTAGTACAATTCGAGTCCATTTGCTTAAGAGCGGCGCGATTGGCATGTCCCTGACGAAGACTCTCGGCGCGATAACTGCGGCACTTCTGATATCGACAGTGCTGGCGCTCACCCCCTTGGCGACGGAGATTGAGGCGGCTGATGGCAGATGCGCATCACTCCCATCTTCGGTCTCGGCCTCGACCAACCGCACCGTCAACATAACCGGCGAGGTCATCGGGACAGACGGATGGCGCATAGTCAACGAGTTCCTCGCCGTGGCGATAAACAACGAGACCGGGGAGGAGTCGCCCCCAGAATACGTAGTGATGGGTTTATTCACCATCGCGATCCAGGTTCCCACTTTCGCAATCGACAACGCGACGATCGACATCAGGATCCTCAGTCCGGACCTGGCGACTCTGTATGCAAACGCGACACTGAAGCTGAACAACACCAACCATACCTCATCATATTTCCTCAAGCTCACAGTGGCGAACCCCCCGCCCAACTACAACGGGCTGCTGCTCATCGTGCTCGTCCTGGTGTTCGCCCTAATACTGGCCGGCTATATCCTCTTCACCAAATGGCTCGTCGCCCAGGCCGTTCTCAGGCGGGCCAACGAAATCATGATAGAAAAGGAACGATTGCAGTACGGGAACGCGATAGAAGAGGGCGATGATGACGAAGACGACGCCGAAGAGGACCAGGGTTCTGATCCCCATAAGGAAGATTAAACCAGATGAAAACCTATTTCACCAAAGGCCGATATCCATCGGTTAACCTCGGCGTATTGCGTCGGAACGGATTGATCTGATGAAGAAGCTGCTGTTCAAGGGAGGTTATGCTGACATAACCCCTGCCAATAAACTGCCCCTTGCCGGATACGCCTCCCGCAAAGGAGCATTCTCCAGAGTCGCGGACAGGCTCGAAGCCGATGTCGCGATTGTCAGCGACGGAACTCACAGGTCGGTGATCATTTCCTGCGACCTGCTATACGTCGGAAGGGGGCTGTCCGCCCTGATCGCCGATAAACTCGGCGGAACGGTCAGCCCGAGGGAGCTCTTCATTACGGCAACGCACACGCACTTCGCACCGGCCACGGACAGCACCAAGCCCAAGCTCGGAGAGACTTCTTCGGAATATGTAGAGTTCGTGGCTGAAAGAATCGCCGGCCTGGTGCGGCGTCTGCTGTCCGAGAAAATGGACGAACGCGATTTCTGCTATTCGAGGTCGCACGGCCCCGACATCACCATGAACAGGATGAACCACGGATTCATCAGCCTCCTGCCGCCGAAGATGGATATCAAACCGAAGCTGGACGGCTTCAAGGACGACACCATCCACATAATCCGGATTGCGGATGAAAAAGATCTGACCAAAGCGATCATCTGGAATTACAGCTGCCATCCAGTCGGTTTTTATGACTTGAACGCGGTCAGCTCGGAATTCCCGGGCGCGGTGAGGGACATCGTTCGCAAGGACGCCGGTGAGCAGGTGCCTGTGCTGTTCCTGCAGGGGTTCTCGGGGGATATCAGGCCCTTCCTGAGGACGGGATCTCGCAAATCGTTCTTCGGACCAGTGTTCAAAGGGTTCGACGAACCGCAGTACCGGCAATGGACCGGCGTCCTCGGGAAGGTGATATCCGATTCCGCGAGGTCCGGCTGCGGGAAAAGCCTCGAACCGACCCTTAAGAGCAGCGAGGCCGAAATGCCGCTGGCAGAGATTGGTCTGCAGGGTTCGGATGAGCCCATCAGATTCAAATCGATCGACATCGGCGATGTCAAGCTGGTCGGGATCTCGGCGGAACCTGTCGCGGAGTACGTGCCGATCATGCAGAATTATTTCCCAAAATCATCCGTTGTGCCAGTGGGATGCCTCGGGCACGTCTTCGGCTATCTCCCGACGTCGGAAATGCTTGGCGAGAAGGAATATGAGGTCAGAGGATTCCAGGAATTCTTCAATCTGAACGGCAGCTTCGATCCGCGCGTCCAGCAGAAGGTCGAAAAGGCCATAGGTTCGCTTTGACGCCCACGGTCATCTGATCCTCTTGAGGAAATCCAGGAATTTCTGATGGTCGATGGCAAAATTGCCGGTGACCTTGCTGCCGCTCTTTACATTCTCCACAACGACGGCCCCAAGGGTGACGAATGCTCCGTCCCCTATGACAAGGCCGCCGGAGACAACTGCGTTCGGACCTATCCAGACATCATCCCCGATAACCGTGTCGGCCCCGATCGTCGCGGCCGCGACGAGCAAGCATCTCTTACCGATCTTCGCGTTCTGTGATATGCTCACGAGGTTGTCGATCTTCGTCTCCTCGTCGATGACGGTGTTGCCGCCGAATACCGCCTTGCTGATCGAACAATTGCAGTGGACCTCGGCATTCTTCTTTACGAGCACTCCCCCAGTGCTCAGAGCCGCTATCGCCTGGTCCCCCTTGCCGACGATCAGCTCCGGATCGCATCCGATCACGCTGCCGGCTCCGATGTAGACGTTGTCTTCCAGGACGGTCCTCTCCAATATCACGGCCTTCGGGCCGATCCTGCAGCCGTCGCCGATCCTCACTCCGGCCTTGCCGATCACGGCAGTCGGGTGTATCCTCGCCTTCCCGCTGATCGCATTCTCAGTCTCTCCGCCGTAGAATGATGTCTTCGCCAGCTGGTTGTGGATATCGACGATACTCCTCTCGGGATTCCCGCTGACGGCTATCCCGAAGCTCCCCGGTATTGATGTAACGAGTTCCTTCTTCGTCAGAATGCATGAAACCGATTTGTTGTGCGTTGCGGCGTCGATATCATTCTTGTCGGATGCCATGACTAGGGCCTTGGCCTTGCTCTCGTTGAGCCCGCCGATGGATGAGAATTCCGCATCCCTCACAATCTCAATTCCTTTGAGAGACAATTCGCTAAGCTTCATGCGCCCTCCCCCGTCCCTAACGCCGTATTCTCCACTTGCGCGATGTGTTTTTTCGTGTCGATGGCGAAGTTGCCGCTGACACGCTGGTCAGCCGCAACGTCCTTGGTAGCGACCGCCCCGTCCATCACCACGGCCCTGTCGCCTATCGTCACCCTGTTCGAAACCGAAGCGTTGTAGCCAACGACCGCCCCGTCCCCGATTGTCACATAGCCCGCTATCATGGCTCCGGATGCGACCCTGCAGTCCTTCCCGATTCTCGCGTTGTGGGCGACGTGTATCTGATCTCCTAGGCTTGCCCCTTCGCCGATCTCCGTCACGCCGCTCTTGCGGTTGACGGTCTTGTCGATGCAACAGAATGACCGGATCTTTGCCCCCCTGCGGATCCTGACGCCGCCGACATGTCTCACCGGCGTTATCCGTTTTCCATGCTTCTTGCAGATGTAGCCCTGGCTCCCAACGACCGTTCCGATGCCTATCTCCACGTCGTCCTCGATGACGGTGTTCTCGAATATGACGCACTCAGGGCCGATCGCGCATCCGCGTCCGATGATCACGCCGCGGTCGGCGATGTAGGCGGAAGGATGCACCGTCGTCTTGTCGCCGACGGAGCTGCCGGCCATCTTCCTTGCCAGAAGTCTGCGATCCGAAAAGCCGTTGCGGATGATCTGAATCTCGCCGATTACGCCGGCGCCAATCCTGCGAACGAGACGATTGCCTTTGTCCACTATGGTACCATCGCCCTTTACTTTTCTCGGGGCCGACCCCGGATTATGCAGACATTCTAATTCTTCGTGCTCCCGAACCGTTTCTTGAACAGGAACTTCAGGTTGTTCTTCCCGTCCCGCCAGGTGTTCAGCTTGACCTCTCCGACCCTGGGGGAATATCTTATCGGTACTTCAAGCGATTTTGCCTTCTTGAAAGCTTCGACCTTCAGCTCCTCGGACATCGACATGCCGTCCGAACTGAGGTCTATCTTCCCCAGTAATGATTTCCTGAAAACCCACATGCCGCTCTGCGAGTCTCGCAACTTTACCCGGAAAAGGATGCGGGTCGCGATCGCAAGTATCCTGTTGCCCAGCCTGTGCGTGAAGCTCATCGCCCCGGGTTGAAGCTCGGCGAACCTGTTGGTGGTGATGAAATCGTATTTGCCGTCATCGAGGATCTTCACTAGTCCCGGTATCCTGTCGGCCGGGTAGGTCATATCCGCATCCAGCGTCGCGATGACCTGTCCCTCCGCCTTCTCGAACCCGGTCTTGTACGCCCTGCCGTAGCCCCTCCTCGGCTCGTCGATTATCCTCGCGCCCTTCGAGGCGGCTATCTCCCTGGTCCTGTCCTTCGAGTTCGTGTCGACGACGAGCATCTCGTAATCGAGCGAGGCCGGCACGCATTTCCTTATCTCATCGATGACGAGGCCGATGCTCCCCTCCTCGTTCATCGTCGGTATGACAATCGACAGGTAGGTCATGACATGGTCGGGATAATCTTCCGAATGATATAACTGATTGCCACCGTCTAGTTGTTCTTCTCCGGCAGCTTCGCGGTGAACTTCGCGTACCCGTATCCGAGGAACGCGGCCACGAGCCTGACCAGCCCCCAGAATTCCAGGTTGCGCTCGAACATCTTCCTGGGGTCGTAGTTGGACCACAGGCTGCCGTGCTTCATCGTGAGTTGCTTCCTGCCGTACCCGTTCCAGAACGCCTGCTTGAAGAAGCCGAATATCGTCCCCCTGGTGCGATGGTACACGACCATGTCATCGTTGTATGCTATGCGGTGCCCCTTGTCGACAGCCCTGAGGTTCAGGTCTATGTCCTCGGCCGTGATGAACCACGGGTCGAACTCCCTGACATCGTCTATGACGATCTTCCTGTAGCCCATATTGCAGCTCGGGAAGCTTATGTCCGAACTCTCCCTGTACAGCTCGACCCTGCCGAGGTCCTCGAACGGCTTGTAGCCGATGTTGAGGGTCCTGCCTGCGACCATGTCGGCGCTCTTGAGGGTGCTCCTCATCTCCTTGAGCCAGAACGGGTTGGCTATGCAGTCCCCGCCGATGAAGCAGATGATGTCCCCGGTCGCCTGCCTCAGCCCGAAGTTCGTGCTCTCCCCCCTGGTGCCGGGGTGGTGGAAGAGCTTGATGAAATCGTACTTCCTGGCGTAATTGCCGACGTATTCCACCGTCTTGTCCCAGCTGCCGGCGTCGACGACTATCACCTCGACCGGCCCCTCCTGGGTGACGAGGCTGTCCATCAGGTCCCTGATGTTCCTCTCCTCGTTCAGGATGTTCAGGACCACGCTGACCTTCTTCTCAGCGCCCGCCTCTTGTTTCATCTGCGCACCGCCCTCCTCCTCGATTCGCCACCGAGCCCTATGCCCCTCAAGGTGACCCCGTATTTCCTCAGCTTGGTCGGGGAGGTAACCCGTCTTCCATCTACAACTATCTTTTTCCTCATCAATTCGAAATCCCTCTTGTTCAGCCCGGAGAACTCTCTCTCGTCGGTCTGTATCACGCACGCATCGGCATCGAGCAGCGCCTCCTGCGCCGAGGAGGCGTACGACATCTCCGGCAGCATGCCTATGAAGGAGGACTTCGCCAGCGGGTCGTAGCCTACCACCCTCGCCCCGCGCGCCATGAGCTCGATCGCGATGGAGAACGCCCTGGAGCCGTCGGCCTCGCCCACCCCCGCCTTGTACGCGAGGCCCAGTATGGCGATCCTCTTCCCGCGCAGATCTCCCAGCTCCTCCTGCAGGATGGTTATCGCGCGAAGCGGCTGCCTGTCGTTCACCTTCTGGACCGCCCTCAGGACGTCCGGCTTCATGTCTGCCGATTCCGCCGCCGATATCATCGCCGCGAGGTCCCTCGGAAGCCTGTCCCCGCCGAATCCGAGGCCCGGCTTCATGAACGCGCCGCCAACCTCCGGATCCAGGCAGACCCCCTTCATGACCTCCATCGCGTCTACCCCTAGCCTCTCGCACAGGTTCGCGATCTCATTCGTGTAGCTGATCTTCGTCGCGAGGAAGCAGTTCGATGCGAGCTTAACCATCTCGGCGGTCCTTATGTCCGTCAGGAGCTTCGGCGAATCTATGCCGCCGTAGAGCCCCATCACGTCAGAGGCGGTCCTGCGATTCGTGGCACCGACTATGATCCTGCTGGGCCTCAGGCACCCCTCAATAGCCGCCCCTCTTGAGAAGAATGCCGGGTTCGCAGCCAGCCCGAACTCCCTTCCCGCCTTCAGCCCCGAGGCCTTCTCGATTATGGGCGCCAGGATCTCCTCGATGGCGCCAGGCCACGCGGTCTTCCTGATGACGACGACCCTGCCGTTCAAGGAGCACGCCCCGACCAACTTCGAAGCTTCCTTCATGTGGGCGAGGTTCGGCGTTCCAGACCTGGCCGCAGGCGTCCTCGGCGAGATGAATATGTAATCGGAGGAATCGACGCCCTCCCCGACGTCGTCGCCCAGGGAGAGCTTCCTCGTCCGCATCCCGCGCGACAGCAACGACGGGAGGTCCGGCTCTTGCGCGGCCGCCTCGCCCTCGATGACGGCGGACAGGCGGCTCTCGTCCGTCTCGACAAGGCGGACCCTGTGCCCCAGGCGGGCGAAGACGGCGCCCGTGGAAAGGCCAGTTATGCCGCACCCGATTATGCAGATTTTCTTGTCAGCCAAAACAATCATCCCCTCATCCGACCCCTTCGATTTAGACTTTCCGAGCCAGATGGCTGGACTTATATCCTGTCATGTGCGAAAATATTATAAACAGCGCATCAATGGCCATACAGGAGGGCCCGAAGATGGAACTCAAGGCCAAGCACTACATAATCGACAACTGCGAGATCGGCGAGGGCACGGTCGTGCGCGATTATGTCAACCTCTTCGGATGCAGGATCGGCAGGAACTGCAAGATCGGCGCCTATGCCGAGATAGGGAAAGGCGTTGTCATAGGCGACAACTGCAAGATCGAGGCGTACGCGTTCATACCTCCGGGAGTCACAATCGACGACGATGTTTTCGTCGGCCCGCATGCCTGCTTCACCAATGACCTGCACCCGAGCGCCGTCGGGGAGTGGGAGGTCACCCCGACCCGAGTCAAGAAGGGCGCATCGATAGGCGCGAACGCGACCATCATCTGCGGGATAACGATCGGGGAGAATTCGCTGGTGGGCGCCGGCGCGGTGGTCACGAAGGACGTTCCGGCAAGGACGGTCGTGGTGGGCTGCCCCGCAAAAGCAATCAAGAAGATCGGCGCCTCCCCCGGCGCGAAGAAGTCTGCCAGTCCGAAGAAGAAAAAGAAGAAGTGAACGGAAATCGGAGAGTGAACCTGATGAAAGTCGCTATCACAATCCCGGCCATGACGCAAGAGATGATCGATGCAGCCGTCAACGCACTGCGCAACGAGAGGATGTCGCTCGGCGAGAGCGTTTTCAAGTTCGAGGAGGAGTTCGCCAGGATGGTCGGCGTCAAGAGGGCGGTCTCGGTGAGTTCCGGGACGCACGCGCTGCAGCTGTCACTGGAAGCAAGCGGAGTGAGGAAGAAATCCACGGTCATCACATCGCCGATGTCCTTCGTGGCATCGTCCAATTCCATAATCCACGCGGGATGCGTCCCGAGGTTCTGCGACATAGACGACAAGACCTACTGCATGGACCCGAAGAAGCTGAAGAGGAGGATCACTTCGAAGACCACCGCGGTCATCCCCGTGCACCTCTACGGATACCCGGCAGCGATGGACGAGATAATCTCCCTCGCAAGGGAGAAGAGCCTCCTGGTCGTCGAGGATGCGTGCCAGGCCCACGGCGCAACGTACAAGGGCAAGGGCGCAGGGGCGATAGGCGACATCGGCTGCTTCTCATTCTACGCGACGAAGAACATGACGGTCGGAGGGGACGGCGGCATGATCACGACCAACAACGACGCCCTCGCCGACAAGCTCGAGAGCATGAGGCACTGCGGGCGGATGAAGGGCAGCAACTACGATCACGACGTCATGGGCTACACGGTCCGTCTGAACACGGTGAACGCGGCAATCGGGCGGGTCCAGCTCAGGCACCTCCCGGAGTGGAACAACAGGAGGAGGGCGATCGCAGCCATGTACGATCAGAAGCTCAAAGGGGTCGGGGACCTGAAGCTCCCGCCCGCGCCGACGCCGGAGGTATCGCCGGTCTACCACCTCTATGTCGTCCGCAGCAAGAGGCGCGACGATCTGGGCAATTTCCTAAAGACCAAGGAGATACAGACCGCCCTGCACTACCCGGTGCCGATTCACCTCCAGCCGCTCTACAAGCAGATGTACGGCTATCAGGAGGGCGACATGCCCAAGTCCGAGAAGGTCTGCAAGGAGGTCCTCTCTCTCCCGATGTACCCGGGGCTCGCGGACGAGCAGGTCAAGTTCACATGCGACTCGGTGGCGGAGTTCTTCAGCAGGTGAGCTTGCTTGTCCAAATTCAACGTAGGCATCGTCGGCACCGGATACTGGGGCAGGAAGGTCGTGGAGGAGTTCTCCAACATCCCGAACGTCTCGATCGAGGCGATCGCTGACGTCAGCGAGGAGAACCTGAAGTTCTGCGCGGACAGGTTCAAGGTGCAGCGCACCCTCAAGGACTACTCGCAGCTCATCGCGATCCCTGACATCAGCGCCGTGTATGTCGCGACCCCCAACAACCTCCATTACCCGGTGTGCAAGGAGGCTCTTGAGGCGGGGAAGCACGTCCTCGTCGAGAAGCCGATAACGCTGAACTCCAAGCAGGGGTGGGAACTCGTCAACCTCGCGGAGAAGAACAACCTCACCCTCTCGGTCGGCCACATATTCAGGTTCAACAACGCGATCGCCGAGGCAAAGCGCCTCGTCAAGCAGCGCTTCCTGGGCAAGCTCTTCCTGATGGATTTCTCCTGGGTGAACCTCGAGAAGCCCTTCTCGGACAGGGACGTCATAGTCGACCTCGCGCCGCACATGTTCGACATGATGAACTACCTCACCGACGCATGGCCGGTGGAGATGTCCGGCGTGGCGACGGAGCACAGGGGCAAGGTCTACGAGACCGCGAACATCCACGCGAAGTTCGCCGACGGCACCCTGTCGAACGCCTTCCTCAGCTGGGTCATCCCGAAGAAGACAAGGCAGGTCTCGCTGATCGGCGAGAGCCGCTCGATGTTCATCGACGCGGTCGGCCAGGAGATAACCGTGTTCGAGAGCGGATACACCTACAAGCTCGGCATAGAGCGGAACAACACGATCAAGGACGAGCTGCTCCACTTCATAGACTCGATCGGGAAGCCGATGATGGAGACGAAGAACAGCGGGGCGATCGGCGTCAGGACGGTCGAGCTCATCGAGGCGGCGAAGAGGGCCGTCGAGGAGAAGAGGGCCGTCCCGATCTCGATAGGTTAGCCCGACCTTCGGTCTAGAGGCCGGCGCTTGGACATTCCTTATTAGCGCAAAAGTGGGTTCGGTATGACAGGACTGCATCGTCGGAGGGTGAGCCACATTGGTTGACGGCGAAGAGGTGATGCTGAAGCCCGAGCTGGTCTCGAAGACCGCCTTCCTGTATGCCTCAACCATAGGCAGCGCCATACTCAGCTATATCGCGCTCTTCTTCGCCACCCGCTTCATCGGCGACATCGGCTACGGTATTGTCGCCTTCGCCCTGAGCTTCGCCGGGGTGTTCCTCTTCGTCACGGACTTCGGGCTCGGCTCGTCCCACACCAAGAAGGTCTCGGAGGGCAAGGATCTCCAGTCCTGCCTCTCCGTTTTCATGGTTACCCGCCTGCTGCTCGTCGGCGTCTTCGCCGCGTTCGTGCTCGCGGCGCTGTTCCTGTGGGAGGACGTGCTGGGCCAGGGTTTCGAGGCGCCGGAGACCCATCTGGTCATCCTCATCGTCCTCCTGTACTACGTCCAATCGTCCATTACCTACGTCTTCACGACGACCTTCCTCGCGCAGCGGGACGTCGTCAGGGCGCAGGCGATCGCGCTGTCGGATGTCATGGCCAGGGCGATCGCCACGATCCTGGTCGTCACAATGGGGTGGGGCCTGGTGGGCCTTGCCGCCACATACGCGGTCGAAGGGTTCGTCGCATTGGCGGTCGCGCTGTTCCTCGCAAGGGGGAGGCTGCCGAAGATACGGCTCAGCGCGGCGCACAAGGCCCTCTTCAAGGAGTATCTCAGCTTCGCGGCCCCGATCGCGATGGCGACCATCTTCGGCACTATCGTGCTCTTCCTCGACAAGATCATCATACAGTATTCTTCGTCGACATCGGCCGAGACCGGCATATACTTCGCAGCGCAGCGGATACTCGCGTTCTACCTGGCCCTGAGCCCGGTCATCTCCTCCGTCGCTTACCCCGCCTTCTCGCAGCGGTACTCCAAGGACGGCGGCAAGGAATGGATATCGAAGGCGACGACCTCGATGATCAGGTACTTCATACTCGGGACGATCCCCATAATGTTCTTCCTGATCGCGTTCTCGGGGGAGATCATGTCGATATTCCTCGGTGCCACTTTCGCCGCGGGGGCCGTCGCCTTTTCACTCCTCGCAATAGCCTACTCCATCGATGTCTGCATATCCCCCTTCAGCTCGCAGACCCTCGGCATGGGGCTGTCGAGGACCTACGGGAGGGTCTCGGTGGTGACGATGATGTCCATAATCGTCCTGGACTTCGTGATGATCCCATCAAGCTTCTTCTCGGTCCCCCTGCTCGGGTGGGGGATGAACGGAGCAGCGGCCTCGTACCTCGTCGGGCAGGTCGTCCTCATGCTTCTTTTCTACACGAATGCGAGGAGGATACTGCAGCTGAAGGCGCCCAAGGGGATACTCAGAACCACATGCGCCTCCGCCGTAGCCATAACCGCGGTCTACCTGCTCAGCACGTTCATTGTGATCAGCAGGTTCTACGACCTGGTCGCCCTGCTGGCGGTCTACGTCGGCATCTTCATCTGCATGGCCATACTCTTCCGCGCGGTGACCGTGAAGGAGCTGCGCGACCTATTGTACATGCTCCGCCAGAAGAACCTGTTCCACAGGCCGCACAAGTGATTTCTCGCGTCTATGGGCCGTCGGTATGCGGTGAATTAAATAATGACGGTGGCGATGTTGCCATCCGATGCCCAAGGTCCTGATGCTGCTGTCGAAGCCCTACTTCGGCGATACGCGCGTGAAGCGCGAGTGCGAATCGCTGGCCGGAGCTGACTATTCGGTCGACGTCCTCGCATGGGACAGGGACAAGACCTCCACCCCCGTCTCCGACAATCCGTCGATCGACGTGGACCTCATCGGCCCGGCCTGCAAGTGGAGGAGCTTCAAAGACTTCGTCTTCAAGCTGCCAAGGTTCTGGCTGGCGTGTCTCTCGGCATCGCGGAAGAGGAGCTTCTCCGCCGTCCATGCGCACGATTTCGACACCCTGCCCGTCGGCTTCCTGATAAGCCGCCTGCACGGACGCCCGCTGTTCTACGACTCCCATGAATCATACGCGGACATGATTGCGAAGGACGCCCCTCCCGTAATCACCGCGAAGGTTCGCACGATCGAGAGGCTTCTGATGAGGGGGGCGGCGGTCATATTCGTCGCCAACGAGAACGTCTCAAAGCTGATCGGCGCAAAGGAGAGCGTGGTGCTGCTGAACTGTCCAGGCGAATCGGAGATCCCCATCAGATGCTCCCCGAAGGAGCCGAAGGGCGGGGACACGAAGCGGCTGGGGTACTTCGGCAGCCTCGAGCCAGGAAGGTTCATCACGGAATCGATCGGGGCCATCTCGAAGACGGCGGGATGGAGCATCGTCATCGGCGGGGAAGGCACCCTCGCGGGCACCGTCAAGGAGGCCGCGCAGGGATCGCAATCGGTCAGATTCCTCGGTCACATCTCGCATGCGGACGTCATGGAGCAGTCCTCCCATTGCGACGCCCTGCACGTTATGCTCGACCCATCGAACGTCAATTACAGGATATCCACGCCGCTGCGCCTCTTCGAGGCCATGGCCCTGGGGATACCCTCCATCGTCAGCAAGGGGATATATCCGGCAGATGTCGTAGAAAAGGAGCGGTGCGGCTTCGTCTGCGACTTCGACATAAAATCATTCTCCGAGCTGTTGGCGCGGCTCTCCAAGTCTCCACAGGAAATGAAGGAAAAGGGGCTCAACGGGCAGCAGGCATTCCACCGGGAATACAACTGGGAGAAGCAGGCCGCCAAGCTGCTGCTGGCCTACTCAAACGCAGGCGTGAGGTGAGCGTGCGATCGACCCCCGCGCGCGCGGAATCGTGGCAGACGCTATAATAATACACACTGACTGCTAGTATATACCCCGAATAATATTGTAGAAACAGTTATATTCCCATACAGGTATTCAGGAACTCGTCTGACACTCGTCAGACTCAAGGGATGGGATGCAGAAAGTGATAGCGCCAGTGCGCATTACCAGGTCATTTTTTCGCATCCTCTAGGGGATGTCCGCGATGCACCTAAAGGAGATTGAGCTTGAGAACTTCAAGTCTTTCAGCAGGAAAACAAAGATACCGATACTGCCTGGCTATACCGCCATAACAGGTCCGAACGGCTCAGGCAAGTCGAACATCTCCGACGGCATACTCTTCGTCCTCGGGCCGAAGAGCTCCAGGGTGATAAGGGCCGGCAAGCTGACCGACCTGATATGCAACGGCGGCAAATCCGGGCACCAGGCGTCCGAGTGCAAGGTCAGCCTCTACTTCGACAACACCGACAGGCTGATCCCGTATGATTCCGACACCGTGAAGCTGACCAGGATCGTCAGGGTATCGGACTCGGAGGAGGGCTACTATTCATATTACTACATCAACGACAGGAAGTCGAGCCTCGGCGACATAGAGTCGCTGCTCTCGCACGCTAGGATCTCCGCCGACGGCTACAACTTCGTGCAGCAGGGCGACATCACGAAGATAGTGAACATGGGAAACGTCGAGCGCCGCAGGATCCTCGACGACATCTCCGGCATCAGCCAGTTCGACGACGAGATCAACCGCGCAGAGAAGGAGCGCGCCGAGGCGGAGGAGAACATCTCGAAGCTCGACGTCATAGTCGACGAGCTCAGGAAGCAGATGAAGCAGCTCGAGTCCGACAGGGAGTGCGCGATGAAGTACAGGGACATGCGCGACAAGCTCCTGCTGTCGAAGGCGCAGCTCGCCACCAAGAAGAAGGAGGAGGTCGAGAGCGAGCTTGCCGCCGTGCAGACGCAGATAGCCGCCTATGAATCGGAGAAGGTCAAGCTCGAGAAGCGCATCGAAGAGCTCAAGGAAGAGATGGCGGAACTAGATCAGAAGACGGCCGACAAGGACGCGGAGTTGCTCGAGAAGGGCGGCGAGAGCGCCCGCGAGCTCAAGGAGAAGATGGACTCGATAAGGATCGAGCTGGCGCGGGCCGACGACGCGGTCCAGACATCCGAGGAACAGCTAAAAACGCTCGCCGAGCAGGGCAAAGGCTTGAAGGTCGAGGTGAAGAAGGTCACGAAGGAGCTGGCCGACCTCGAGGAGAAGCAGAAGGAGCTCGCCGCGGGCATCAAGAAGAAGACCGCCGCGATGGAGAAGCTGAAGGCCGACCTGTCCGGCAGGCAGGACGTCGTCGCCGAGTCGGACGCGAAGATCGGCAAGATGCAGTCCAGCCTGGACGCGATGGCCAAGGACATCACCGCCAAGGAGGACTCCGTCAGGACGCTTTCGATCGAGCAGGACACGCTAACTGGGAAGATCGAGAGGATCAGGAGCGAGATCGCCGAGCTCGAGAAGACCAAAGAGACCTACGAGCTGGAGCTCAAGGACGCCGAATGGAACACGAAGCAGCTTACGGGCGACAGGAAGGACTCCGCCGCCGGGAAGAAGAAGCTCCAGGAGGATTTCTACTCCAAGCGCAACGAGGAGAAGAAGCTGGCCAAGGAGGCGCAGGAGCTCGAGGAAGCGATCAAGACGCTCACCAGGGAGTACAACAAGCTCAAGGCCGAGGCGGACGCTGTCAAGATGGTCGCGGAGGGGTACAACTCCGCCGTCGGGCGCGTCATGGAGGCCAGGGACAAGTCCGAGATCAAAGGCATCCACGGCACGGTGTCCGACCTATGCAAGGTCGACCCGAAGTACGAGACCGCGCTGATGGTCGCCGCCGGCAACAGGCTCCAGTCGGTCATAGTGGACACGGACGAGGCCGCCTCGAAGTGCATAGACACGCTCAAGAAGGAGAAGAGGGGCAGGGTCACGTTCCTGCCGCTCAACAAGATGGTCGAGGGCAAGGCCAGGGGGAAGGCGATACTCGCCCAGAAGAGGTCCCTCGGCTACGCGATAGACCTATGCGAGTTCGACGAGAAGTACCGCGCCGCGATGTGGTTCGTCCTCGGCGACACGATAGTCGTCAGCAACATGCAGGAAGCGAGGGCGATGATGGGCGGCATCAGGATCGTGACGCTGGACGGAGAGCTGATAGAGGCGTCCGGCGCGATGATCGGCGGCACGCTCGACAGGAAGCAGAGCAAGTTCGGCGGCGCGTCGCCTTCGATGATAGAGAAGGTGTCGAAGGGCCTCAGGACCGCCACCGAGCAGGCCGAGAAGGTCGGCGCGAGGCTGTGGGAGCTCAGGGAGGAGCTCGTGAAGATTGAGGACGGCCTGAAGGCCGCCAACTTGAGCGACGGCGGGCACGACGCCAAGATCGCCGCGTTCGAGGCGAACAAGAAGGAGTTCGCGCAGAAGGTCGCCGGCAACAAGATCGAGCTCGATGCGAAGGGAAAGGAGCTTTCACAATCGCTAGATTCGCTCGAGGACGCGAAGAAGCGCCTGGACGGGCTGTCGGCGTCCGTCGAGAAGATGAAGGAGGAGAGAGACGCGCTGATGGAGAAGATCCAGAAGGCGACCCCGAAGGAGGTCGCCCAGGAGCTCGCCAAGCTCCAGGCGTCGCTCATGGAGTTCACAACCGACATCAACAACCTCACCTCGCAGAAGGAGACCGCTTCGAAGCAGATCGAGCTCCTGCAGACGAGGAAGTCCGAGGTCGACGGGGCGCTCAAGACCTGCAACGAGCAGGTTAAGGCCAACAAGGACAGGATCTCCGACAGCGGGGAGAGGAAGAAATCGCTGGAGATCGAGTTCGCCGCGAACAGGAAGATCGAGGAGTCGATGGGCGCGGCGATCGAGAAGCTGAGGAAGGAGCGCGACGAGATATTCAAGAAGCACGCCGACTGCGAGGCGTCCGTCGACAAGAGCCAGACCAAGATAGAGACGAACTACGGCCTCGTAATCGGGCTGAAGACGAAGCAGGGGGCGGCCGAGGTCGCGCTGGCCGAGCTCACCGCCGAGCTTTCCAACTACACCGTGGACCTCACGAAGGAGAAGATCCCGCCGATCAGCGAGCTGAAGGAGTACATACAGAAGGCGGAGTCGCAGCTCAACGAGATGGGCGTGGTGAACCTCAGGGCGATAGAGGACTACGACGAGAGGAAGAGCAGGTTCGAGAGCGTGAAGACCGAGATATCGACGCTCTCGAAGCAGAAGACGAACCTGATGAAGCTCGTCGAGGAGCTCAACGAGAAGAAGAAGTTCGGGCTCCAGAGGGTCTTCGGGGCGATCAAGGAGAACTTCCAGAAGATCTACGCGGACCTTTCCAACGGAGGGGAGGCGGACCTCATGCTGGAGGTCCCGGACGACCCGCTGACCGGAGGTCTCATAATCAAGGCGCGCCCGAGGAACCAGAAGCAGCTCAGGCTCGAGGCGCTGAGCGGAGGGGAGAAGAGCCTGACGGCGCTCTCGTTCATATTCGCGATACAGACGTACCAGCCGTCGCCGTTCTACCTGCTCGACGAGGTCGACATGTTCCTCGACGGGCTGAACGCGGAGAACGTGGCGCGCGCGATAGCCAAGAACTCCGCGAACGCGCAGTTCATGCAGGTGTCGCTGAGGAAGACGACGCTCAAGGAGGCCGACCACATGATCGGTGTGGCTAAGCAGCCCAACGGCCTCTCGCAGGTCGTCATAAGGCCGAACATCGGCGACGAGGTCTTCGAGGAGGAGGACCAGAAGCCGGCTGAGGAGGTCGGATCCGCATGATGAGCGCGGAATGCGAATCGATCCTCGGCCACCTGATGTTCCACAGGTCGCTGATAGACGACAACGACGACGCCAAGAAGAAGAGCCGCATGGAGGAGTACGTCAAGATGGTGGAGAACATGCAGCAGGGCGTCTACCTGCCATCCGACGACCCGTTCGAGAGGAGCGTCTCCATCGCGTTCGAGCTCGTCATCAAGAACCAGCTGAACCCGTGGGAGATCGACCTCCTGGAATTCTCGAAGATGTACACGCAGAAGGTCAGGAAGGTGGAGGAGGTCAACCTGCTCGTCGCAGGCAAGCTCGTCTACATGGCCTGGAACATCTTCCGCATGCAGACGGAGGACCTGCTCGTCAGGGTCGACGAGCCGGAGGTCAACGAGAACTTCTTCGGGTCATGGGACACGGACCGCGTGGAGCTCTACTCGACGATAGACGAGCCCGGGCCCGCGATATCGATCATGAAGGGGGCGCTCGAGCTAAGCTCGGCGGCCAGACGACCGTCCTCCCAAAGGCACGTCTCGCTGTTGGAGCTGCTCGACGCCTTCGAAGAGGCAAAGCACGAATCGGACGTCCGCGCCGAGATATCGAAGTACCTGGACAAGTACAAGCCGAAGGAGTTCGACGACAAGGCGCACAGGGACACCCTGGAGCAGGACATCGCCGACACGTGGGAGCGCATACAGGAGATTGGCGCCGGCGCGATACCATTCTCCGACATAGCGCAGGGGGAGAAGGAGCACCGGGTCGCGATCTTCATGAGCATACTGTTCCTCTCCAGCATGGAGAAGGTCGTGCTCTGGCAGGACAAGCCGCCCTACGGCGAGATATTCATCGAGATCGCGGCGGCGAAGAACATCGCCTCCGTCAGGGACGACGGGACGATAATCGACTTCACGTCCGTCACGAGCACGAAGCAGGCGAACGGATCAACGGTGGTACAGTGAGCAACGAGAGCGAGAGGCTAGTGGAGGCGGCCCTGTTCATCGCCGGGCAAGAGGCGATCACGGTGAAGGACATAGAAGGGTCGATCGGGCTGGACCCGCGCACGATAAGGGCGGCGCTCGACAAGCTCCAGAAGAAATACGATTCAGAAGACACCTCGATCGAGGTGATCAAGATGGGCGCGAAGTTCTGCATGCAGGTCAAGGAGAAGTACGGCCAGAAGCTGGAGAACCTGGAGGCGCCGGACATGCCGAAGGACGTGCAGAAGGTCGCATCGCTGATCGCGTGCTACCAGCCGATACTCCAGAGCAAGCTGTCCGCGCTGGTCGGCCCCATCGTCTACGACGGCGTCAAGGCGCTGTCGGACCGCGGGCTCGTCAACGTCAAGCCGAAGGGCAGGAGCTTCGAGCTGACCACCACCCAGAAGTTCATTGACTACTTCGGATTGGATGCTCGGACGAGGGAGGAAGTCAAGCGCATTTTCGAGAACAGGGTGAGGGCCGTTCCGGGCAAAGATTAAATATGCCAGCCCTGATGCTCAGCCGTGATTTGAGATGGTGATGCCTCTTAGCCTTCTAGAGAAATCGGTGAACAAGAAAGTCTCCCTGCTCCTGAAGGACAACAGGATGCTGGAAGGCACGCTCACCGGCTACGACGACTACCTCAACATGGTGCTCGAGAACACCGAGGAGACAACCCCGGAGGCCGTGAAGAGGCTGGGGACCGTCATTCTCAGGGGCAACAACGTCGTCAGCATCACGCCGCTGCCCTGAGCGCCAGGACAACGATATTTTTCCCGACAGGTCGCCGCGATCATCCCGAGCGCTCCCCATCCGAAGCCCGAAACATTATTGTCATTGTTCGTGCAATACCCTGGCATTATGCAGGCAGTGATGTTGGTCGGAGGGCTCGGCACAAGGCTCAGGCCGCTCACGTACAGGGTGCCGAAGCCGCTGGTCCCGATAATGGGCAAGCCGATGGTCATGCACGTCATCGACTCCCTTCCGCCGGAGGTCGACAAGCTCGTCATCCCGGTCGGCTACAAGCGGGAGATGATGGACGCCTTCATCGCGAAGCAGAACATCCCGATCGAGGTCAAGATAGTCGATGAGCCGGAGCCCCTCGGCACGGGCGGCGCCGTCAAGAACGTCGAGAAGTACATCGACAGGAGCGACACCTTCCTCGTGCTCAACGGGGACATCGTCGCGTCGCTCGACCTCTCGGAGTTCATCGAGTTCCACAAGAAGAAGAAGTCCTTCGCCTCGATATCCCTCTGGGAGGTCGAGGACCCGACGCCGTTCGGCGTGGCGCAGATCGACGGCTCGGGCAAGATCCTCAGGTTCCAGGAGAAGCCGACGAAGGAGGAGGCGTTCTCGAAGCTGATCAACGCAGGCGCATACGCGCTCGAGCCGGAGGTGCTAGACCACATCGACGCTGGCTTCGTGTCGATGGAACGCACAGTTTTCCCGAAGATCCTCTCCAGGGGGATGTACGGCTTCAGCTTCAAGGGGTACTGGGTCGACTGCGGTACGCGCGAAGGGGTCATCGCCGCCCACGTCGCCCTGATGAAGGACAACGGCTCGTACCTCGCCGAGAGCGCGTACACCTACGACACCAACCTGATGAGCCCGTTCTGCATCGAGCCGGACTGCAGGATAATCAGCGCGAAGATAGGCCCCGGGGCCTACATCGGGCAGAACGTGGTCGTGCTGGACGACAGCGAGATCATCAATTCGGTCCTGCTGCCAGGCGCGAGGATCGGAAGGTACTGCCATCTGGAGAACTGCATCGTGGACGAGAACTTCCAGGTGCCGCACAGCACGAGCATAAAGGACAACATCTTCGCGGTCGAGGACAAAGAGCCTGATGATTGACCGGATTCTATCCCAGGACATTCTGATAGAGCAGGAATATCAGCCCGGATATCGTCGCAGCGGCCGGGATCGTTAGTATCCAGGCGTACACTATCCTTCTACCTATCCCCCATCTGACCGCAGAGGCCCTTTTCGCAGACCCGACACCCATTATCGAGCCGGCGATGGTATGGGTCGTGCTGACCGGTATCCCGAAGTGCGCTGTGGCCGCGAGCAAGACCGCGGCGCCAGTCTCCGCCGAGAATCCCTGGTAGGGTTCCAGCTTGGTGATCCTGGAAGCCATCGTCTTCACGATGCGCCAGCCGCCGAAGAAGGTTCCCAAGGCGAGTGCCGCGTAGCACGATATTGCGACCCAAAGGAACGCGCTATCGGTGACCAGAGCCGCGCCGGAGGCCGCGAGTATCAACATGATTATCCCCATGCCCTTCTGCGCATCGTTCGCGCCATGGGTTATAGAATAGGAGAACGAGGAGACTATCTGCAGGTGCCTGAACCAGCGGTTCGATTTGGTTCTGCTCGTCTTCTTCATTAGCCTCATGACGAGCGCGACTATCAAGAATCCTGCGATTAGGCCGAAGACAGGCGAAGCGACTATGAAGACCACGACCTTCTCGACGCCGCCCCAGTTCACCGCATCCAGCCCTATCGCCGCCCCGCCTGCCCCGAGCAGCCCTCCGACCAGGGCGTGGCTACTGGATGTCGGTATCCCCATCCACCAAGTCATCAAATCCCAGGCAATCGCGCCCAGGAGGGCCGAGAGGACCAGCTCCAGGCCGTACGAGGAGGTGACGAGGTTCTGGTTGATGATCCCGGTCTGTATCATCGCGGCGACCGCGCTGCCCAGGAGCACGAAGCCGAGGAAATTGGCCACTGCGGCCATGGTCACCGCCTGGACCGGCGTCAGGACCTTCGTCGCGACTATCGTGGCGATGGAGTTAGCTGAGTCGTGGAAGCCATTCACGAAGTCGAAACCCCATGTGAGCAGTATCGCCCCGATGGCCAGGAGACTCAGTCCGAAAAGGTCCGCCATGGATGTCCCCCCGCTACGAGTTCTTGATTATGACGTCCTTGACGATGTCCGCAACATCCTCGCACCTGTCCGTCGCCAGCTCGAAATGCTCGTAGATCTCCTTCAGCTTCAGTATCATCTTGATGTCATCCATCTTGAAAAGGCCCGCCAGCGCGGCATGCGTTATCTCGTCCGCCACGTTCTCCAGGCGGTTCACTTCGACGCACCTCTCGAGCAGCTTGTTCCTCTCGCGCCTGTTCTCCAGCAGATGCACGCCGTCGTGGATGATCTTGACCTGCTTCATCAGCACGTCTATGAGCTGCAGCATCTGCGGGGGGACCTCCTTCACCTCGTACAGGCGCAGCCTTGTCGCTCCCGCATCGATGTAGTCGAGCACGTCGTCCATCTTCGATGTCAGCTTGGATATGTCGTCATGGTCTATCGGCGTCACGAAGGTCTTGTTGAGCAGCTCCGCGACCTCGTGCACCATCCCGTCCCCCTCGTTCTCTATCTTGTGCAGCCATCGCGACTTCACCTCGATGTCGCTCATGTTGTGGACGAGGTCGTCCAGGGCTTGCACGCCCTTCAGCATGACGTCCGCCTGCTTCGAGAGAAGGTTAAAAAAATGATGTTCCTGGGGAATTATCCATTCTTTGAATCCCGTCTTCCCAACCCCCTGCCAATTGCTAGGAAATAAATCTCACGGTATTAAGGCTATTCCAATTACGGAATCCTTTTTCATCATGGGACTTTGCTAGGCATCCGATAGCATTTATCCCAGGGTCGCAATCCCCTCTACGCATGCAAGAACAGGATTTGGCCGCTCAGAGGAAGCTGTTCGGCACCAACGGGATACGCGGGACGATCGGAAAGGATATGACGGCGCAGTTCGCGATGGAGATGGGGCGCGCCATCGGGTCGTTCTTCCAGGGCGACGTCGTGATCGGCACGGATGCGCGCACATCCAATGAGATGCTGAAGAGCGCGGTCGCCGCAGGCGTCCTCTCAGCGGGATGCGGGGTCATCGACATCGGCCTGGCTCCAACGCCGTCCGTGCAATACTCGGTGGCGAAGTCCTCTGCCTGCGCAGGGGTCATAATAACCGCCTCGCACAACCCGCCGGAGTTCAACGGCATCAAGGTCATCGACTCGGACGGGATCGAGCTCGATTTCTCCAAGGAGCTGGAGATCGAGAAGATATACTTCTCCAAGAATTTCAGAGGCGCGGACTGGCACTCGACGGGTTCGCTCAGGAAAGACGATTCGGCGAACAGCAAGTATGTCGAGGGCATAAAGGGCGCGGTGGATTCCAAAACCATACGCAAGGCCAAGCTCAAGATAATCATCGACTGCGCGAACGGGGTCGCCGGGCTGGTCACGCCGGGGCTCCTCGCGGACCTGGGCGTGGAGGTGAAGGCGCTGAACGAGCGGCCCGACGGCAGCTTCCCCGCGCATCCGTCCGAGCCTACGCCGGAGAACCTCAAGCAGCTGATGCAGGCAGTGTCCGCCGAGGGCGCATCTTTCGGAGTGGCGCACGACGGGGATGCGGACAGGTCGATATTCGTCGACGAGAAGGGGAGGTACGTGACCGGGGACAGGTCCTTCGCCCTTCTGGCCGGGTACATAGTCTCGAAGAACCCAGGCTCCTCAGTCGTCTCGACAGTCGCCACGAGCGACTGCGTTGCGGACATGGTGGCGAGGAACGGCGGCAAGACGGTGCTCACGAGGGTCGGGTCGCCCGTCATCGCCAAGAAGATGAAGGAGATCGGCGCAGTCTTCGGCGGGGAGGAGAGCGGAGGGCTCTTCTACGCCAAGCACCAGTACTGCAAGGACGCGGCGATGACGACGGCGCTGATGGCGCAGATGGTCGCCGAGAAAGGCCAAATGTCAAAGCTGTTGGCCGAGGTCCCCGTCTACCACCAGACCAAGCTCAAGGTCAAGTGTCCGAAGGAGAGGATGAGCGAGGTCATGGCGAAGATGACGGTCGCATCGAAGGGGAAGAAGGTCGACCTCACCGACGGCGTCAAGGTGTTCGAGGGCAAGGACTGGGTCATAATCCGCCCCTCAGGCACGGAGCCGATATTCAGGATATTCTCGCAGTCGAGCTCGGAGGAGCGCGCCGGCGCGCTCGCGAAGGGCTACCTCGCGAAGCTCGAGAAGATCATCAATGGCTCCAGCTGACCTCTGTCGCATGGGTCGCCGCGACCACGTTGGCCACAAGCCTTGCCGCCAGTATCGATGTGACCCCGTTGTCCAGCGGAGGGGACACCTCCACCACATCGAAGCCGACCATCCTCGGGGCCAGCGCGTCGATTATCTTCTTCACATGCAAGGGGTTGAGCCCGAATGGCTCCGGGGTCCCGGTCCCGGGCGCGTAGGCGGGATCGAGCCCGTCGATGTCCAGTGAGACGTAGATCTTCTTGTCAGGCAGCTTCCTGTTTATCTCCGCAATGGCCCAGTCGATGCCGTTCTTTAGGATCGTCAGCGAGTCCAGGATCTTCGCGGGGCTCTCGTGCTCGAAACGGGCCATCGACCTCACGGCGATCCACATCACGTCGTCCATGCCGAACTTGTCGACTATCCTCTTCATTGCGCAGGCGTGGTTGTTCCTGTTCCCCTGGTAATCCTCCCTGAAGTCGGCATGCGCGTCTATGCCCAGCACAGCTATGTTGTCGAACGCCGTCGCGCAGCCCGGGGACACGCTGTGCTCCCCGCCGAGCAGTATCGGGAACTTGCCATCGGCGACAAGCTTCTTCGCAAAGGTGTTCACGCTGGTCACCATCTCCTCGGAGGTGAGGCCGGAGAGGGGGAGATCCCCTGCGTCATGCACCTTTGCCTCGTCGAGGTCGACCCTGTGGTCGAACTCGTACATCTCGAAGTCGTGCGAGGCGTCCCTTATGCCAGCCGGTCCGTACCGGGTGCCCTTCTTGAAAGTGCAGGTCTTGTCGAAAGGAGCGCCGAAGACGACGTATCTGGAATCCTCGTAGGTCGAAGTCGCGTAGAACATCCTGGACGATCTCGGTCCGAACATTTCTCATGCCCCCTTTCGCGCATCGTAGATGCCGAGCAGGATTAATATGCGTTATGGGCATTCCAGGCGCATGAGCGTAGCGGTGGTCGTCGGCACAAGGCCGGAGATCATCAAAATGGCCCCCATAGTCTTCGAGCTCAGGCGAAGGTCGATCCCCTTCCAGCTCATCCATACCGAGCAGCACTACGACAGGCAGCTCTCCGAGGTCTTTTTCGACGAGCTGGAGCTCCCGCGGCCGGACAGCCTGCTCCACATAGGCTCCGGGTCGGCGGCGGAGCAGACCGGCAAGGCGATGATCGCGATCGAGAAGGAGCTAATCGCGCACCATCCGGCCGCGGTGCTCGTTCAGGGCGACACCAACACGGTGCTCGCCGGCGCGATGGCCGGGAGCAAGGCCGGATTCCCCGTCGGGCACGTCGAGGCGGGCCTGCGGAGCTACGACCTCCGCATGCCCGAGGAGTTCAACAGGATACTGGCGGATCACATCTCCGCGTTCCTGTTCGCCCCGACCGAGGTGAACGTGGCGAACCTGAGGAAGGAATCGGTCCCGGGGAAGATATTCGTCACCGGCAACACGGTGATAGACGCCTGCAACAGGTACGCCCCGATGGCGGAGAAGAAGTCGAGGATAATGTCGGAGATCAGGTTCAAGAGGTTCTGCCTCGTCACAGCGCACAGGGCGGAGAACGTCGACGACCCGGAGGTGCTCCGCAACTTCGTGGAGATATTCAGCCGCAGCCCGCTCCCGGTCGTGTTCCCTGTCCACCCGAGGACGAGGAAGCTGCTGGCGGGCAGCGAGCTGGGCGAGGCGGTCAAGAGGTCCGAGAACGTGCAGCTGATTGACCCGCAGGGATACTTCGACTTCCTCACCCTGATGAGGCGCTGCGAGTTCATCATGACCGACTCGGGCGGCATTCAGGAGGAGGCCACGGCGCCGTCCATAAACAAGAGGGTGTTCGTCCTGAGGCTATCCACGGAGAGGCCGGAGGCCGTTGAGAGCGGGCACGCGACGGTGGTCGGCACCGACCCGGAGAGGGTGCTGCGCGAGATAAACGCATACGTGTCCGGCGGATGCAAGGCGCCCGCGTCGAAATGCCCCTATGGGAACGGCGACGCCGCCCAGAAGACCGTCGAATGCCTCATGAAAGAATTATGACGACAAGCCAAGGGCGATGCGGCGCGATCAAACCCTCGTGATCTTCTTCCGCCCCATCGTGATCATGTACTGCAGTTCCTTCCCCGGGGCGATCTTGTCCTTGAATTCGTCCGGTGTTGAGATGTTGAAGGTCTCGTAGGTCTCCAGGTCCATCAGTTGCACCTCGGTGCCCATGAGGGTGATGACCTGCGCCTGGCGCTTGTCGATTATCGGGACCTGCACCTTGTGCTTCACCGGGTAGACGACGCTCCTCTTGGTGCCGTCGAATATGCCGATGGCCTCGATCCTCGCCTTCGCCTCCCCGTGCTTCCCTGGCTTGGAGGTGGAGATGCTGCTGATTTGGCAGGGCTCGCCGTCAATGTTCATGTAACGCCCTTCTTTGAGCTCCCTGACCTCGACCTGCTCCCATGACATGGCTCTCAACCTACCGGCTGTAATCCCGTGGTATTAGATAACCCTAACGATTCCTGCCGCCCCTCTTTCCCCCTCTGGCGGGCTTCTTCGGGGGGGCCGGGTACCGCTTCCTTATCTCCGCTATCCTCGTTTCAAGCGACGCTAGCAGATCGGGCGAGATGTCGCTGTCGCCGTAGAAATCGACCTTGACGGCGATGGATATCTTCCCGGCCAGCGCCCTGGCGATCTTCCCCCTCATCCAGTACGGCGCCTTGTGCACCTGCGGGTGCTGGAATATGATGCCGTGCTTGGGAGGCCGGCTCTTGTCCTTGAGGTGCCTGAACATCGCCTTCTCCGCCCCGAGCAGCTGCACCGTGCTCGTCGGCATGCCTGCGAGCCTCCCGAGCCCGCCGGCAAGGGAGATCAGCCGCGCCCCTATGACCGGGCCCGCTACGGCCGACAGGTTCGGCGCCTCCTCCCTCATCTTCTTCTGTATGGAGGCTTCAATCTTGTCGCGGGTCTTGAGCGTCTCGTGGGCCGATTTCGCCAGGGCCTGTATGGATGACAGGTCCTCCCCGGACATCGCAGCCCCTACGCTCGCGGAAGGGTCCCCCTTCGCGGCGGCCGCGACGGCGTCCCTGTCCGGGTCCAGCGCGACCAGCTCGGCGTACCTCCTGTCGTCCACGAGCCTTTCGAGCTCCGGGTAGTATAGGCCGTACCATTCCCTGAGGCGCTCGGACATGAGGTTGCAGGTGGAGAGCAGGTCGTCGAAAGCGCGGACCTGCTCGGTTATGTACGCCCCGGGGTCCTCCTCGGACAGCGACTCCCTCGCGAGCTGCATGCTCGCCTGCCGCATGAGGTCCATGTCGAAGCCGTACTTCTCCGCCCTGATGAAAGTTGAATCGAAAGCGACGACCTTCGCGATGCTGCCGAGGCGCCTCTCCGCCACGGCCTTGGCCTTCCGGCCCAGCTCCACCTCCTCTTCGAGTATCTCCCTGCCGCGCATGCGCTTCATGCGCGCCGCTATGGCGCCGAGGTCGTTCGGGAAGAGCTTGCTCTCGAGCACGCTGCCCGGCTCGCATAGGAAGGTGCCGAACCACTTCGTTACGAGTATCATGTCCGCCTTCGGATACCTGGTGGTGGCAATAAAAGTTGCCGTTGGCATGCAACCGCTCCTACCCACTCAGCTGGCAGACCTTGGACGGTCTGATTATCCCCTTGCCAGTTATGAAGCCGGTTATGTACCTGGCGGGGGTGACATCGAAGGCCGGGTTGAGCGCCCTTGCCCCCGCGGGGCCGATTCTCTCGCTCCCGATCCTCAGCACCTCGGATGCTGACCGCTGCTCGATGGGGATGTCCTTCTCGCCCGAGATGCGCGGGTCGAAGGTGCTCATCGGGGCGGCAATGTAGAACGGCACGTTGTTTTCCTTGGCGACTACGGCCTTCTCGTAGGTGCCTATCTTGTTGGCGGCGTCGCCGTTCGTCGCGATCCTGTCCGCCCCCACGATCACCACGTCCACCTCCGACTTCAGGTAGTGGCCTGCGGCGTTGTCGGCGATTATCGCGTGCTCTATCCCTTCCTGGCCTAACTCCCAAGAGGTGAGGTTGGCGCCCTGCAGCCTCGGGCGGGTCTCGTCGACGAAGACGAAGAACTCCTTCCCCTGCCTCTTGGCGACGCGCATCGGCGCTAGCGCGGTGCCGAAATCGACCGTCGCGAGGGCGCCGGCGTTGCAGTGCGTGAGGACCTTCGAGTCTCCCTTTATGAGCTTCGCGCCATGCGTTCCGATGCCCCTGCACTCCCTGACGATGCTCTCCGCGTACCTCTCGGCCGATTCGACCGGGTCCCCGGTGCTGCTCAGCATCCAGTCTATCGCGTGGAACAGGTCGTGTGCTGTCGGTCTTGTTGCTCGCAACAGCTTTGCAGCGGCCTTCAAAGGTTCGCCCTTCGAGGCGGCGAGGGCCATGCCGTACGCCGCCGTCGCCCCTATCGTCGGGGCGCCCCTGACGACCATGGACCTGATCGCTTCGGCGACCTGCCTGTAATCGGAGAACTTCACGATCCTTATGCTCTTCGGCAGCTTCGTCTGGTCTATGGCGGCGACCTTGCCGCTCTCCCACCAGACGGCAGGGATGTCTACCTTTTTGCCGTTGACGACTGCTTTCATGGCGATACGGGGATTGGCTTAACCTCTTAATGTTGGTTGTCGTCCCCTGGCGCGAGAGAGGGCCAAGGTGTGGGAAAAGATATTAAAGAGCGGCGCAATGATGCGAGGCCGGAGTCCGGGCCCATGGTCTAGCGGTTATGACGGCTCTCTCACACAGAGCAGATCACCGGTTCAAATCCGGTTGGGCCCACTTTTATATTTAAAAAAATATTCTAATTAGCAGCATGCGTCGCTATTCAAAGCAATTATCTCGGCCGAGGGAGGGCGAATCAGCGGTCTTCTTTCTGCTCCCTCATCCTGCTGAATGCCAATGCGATCATCATTAGGCCGACTATCGGGATCATGACAACGGGGAATTCCGGCACCCAAATGACTCCCGGAGCGGTCAGTGGACGGTAATCCCTAGCTCCAGAGCCTCCATCGAGGTTGTACGGGTTGTCTACGATGCCTAACGGCAGGGCAACATCGGGCGAGGTCCAATCGTTCCACCAGTTGCCGTACCCGTTGGTGCTGTTCCAGTGGTTGGACATCGTGGCGTCATAGCCCTGTCTGTGCGCCGGATCATAGGCATCTCCGGCACCATTGTTGTGAATGAAGCTGTTGTTCCACACCCAGTTGTTGTCCGAACCGATCTGGATGAATAATCCCCAAAGAATGTTGTTCGACAGGGTGTTATTGAAGACGTCGTTTCCATTGCTGGAATAGTCGAGCCGTATGCCGGTATTATTGTTCGAATCGCAGGTGTTGTTGATCAGAGTGTTGTTGTTGGCGGCGTAGAGGAATATGCCGGTGTAGTTGTTGCCCGAGCAGTTGTTACCGGAGAGGGTGCAGTTTGAAGCGTACAGCATGATGCCGTAATATGAATTGTTCAAGCAGGTGTTGTTGGATACGGTGCTAGCACTATCCTGCAAGCCGAAGTCAATTCCGTGTTGAGCGTTGTTCGAGCAGGTATTGTTGTAGAGCGTGTCGTTGCTCGAAAAATCAATGTATATGCCATCTTTGCCGTTGCCCGAGCAGTAGTTGTCGGACAGGGTGTCGTTGGAGGAATACTCGAGGTATATGCCGTCCTTAAGATTCCCTGTGCAATTGTTGTTCGACACGACATTGCCGTCGGAATATGTGATGCCTATGCCGCCTGCATTGCCTACGTCGCTCGGATTGTTGTGTACGCATGTATTATTGACGATGGTGTTGTTGCCGCCGTCTTCGGTCACAAAAATGCCCCAATTGCCGTTGTCATAGCATTTGTTGTCGCTGAAGACGTTGTTGCCTGAATAACTGGCACTTATGCCATCTGCGGTGTTATCCGAGCAGGAGTTGTTGTAAATCGTGTTGTTGCCTGAGTAGCTTATTGTTATGCCTATCCAATTGTTATTCGAGCAGCTGCTGTTGGCCAGCGTGTTGTTGCCAGAATTCCAAAGGCCAATGCCGTACATATCGTTCGTGCAGAAATTGTTGTTCAGGATGCAATGCTCGGATGCGTACAGGCTTATGCCATGATCGGTGCTGTTCAGGCAATCGTTGTCGATTATCCGGAAATTGGATGTGGTGCTGAGGGATATGCCCCGGGTATTGTTCGTGCAAGTGTTAGCGATGATAGAACCATTGTATGCGTGAAATATGGTTATGCTGTAATGGCCTGTGCCATTCCATATGTAGCAGTTCCTAATTGTGAAATACGCATTTGTATTCATGATCGAAATCCCATGGGAAGAATTCGCATCTATCTCCCATTTCTCTATGATGTACGGGTTCCCAGCGGTCCCGTTGCCCGATACGACACCGTTGTTCGGGAAATTCGTATAGTTGAACTCAGCGTCACCGTTAATCTCGATCGTGTTGTGAGGAACATAGCTGATTCTCGTCGTCTCTGGCACATCAGTGTAGGTGAAAAGCGACAGAACGGACATGAGGAGAAGGCAGGCAATGACGGCTGCGCCAATCGTCGCAGTCTTCCTTGCACCATGTCCCATTGTCCTGTCATCAAAGTCCCTATCGATGCTCGGAATCGTTCTTCCACCTCGGGTAGTGGTCGAGCATCCTATCTTGGAATTTAAAGGTATGGTGCAGGTATGTTCTAAAGCCCAATGGAGGAGAGCGGATAAGGTGGTTTGCGAGGGGCGTCGCAGTCCTTCCTTTTGTAGCCTTCCCGTGATGCCTTATTTGAGTCTTTTTGTGTCTTTTTCGCCCTAGCCAGAGAATCTTTAGGTTCAAATCAGGTCGGGCCCACCTGCCTCATCAAAGCATTTATCTTGAACGAATGGATTAACGGGGAGGAAATGATGCCAGACCATATCAAAGAAATCCGCTGTACAATCACCGGGAAATTAACCGCGTCATGCAGTCAGTGCTTTCTGTTCAAGGGCGGCCCCGGAGAAGCAGATTTCAAATGCAGGGCGAAGAAAGGGGAGAGATACAAAATGGCCGCAAGGCCCGGGTCTGGGGAATATTGGGACACCTACGTAATGACCCCGCAGGAAGTCAAAGACGCCGAGGCAGGCCGTGGCATGGACTTCAAAACCGTCAGGGCAAGAAGCGGGTTATGAGTGTTCGTGCGAGGAAGCATTTTTCTCGGATGATGGCAACGGAGATCGGGGTGCAAAGGATTTTAACGGGCGCGGAGATACGCCAAAGCTGATCGGCAATGTGCGCATATGAGGACATCAAAGGAGAGACGGTGGGCAGTAAGGTCACCCGTCGGTTCCTGAGGCGTCTCTTGCTCCTCTCGGCTGCGATCACCGCGTTCATCGGGTTCGTCTCCTTGATCGGCTGGGTGACGGGCAACCTGATAATCGACAGCATCATCAGCACTTACGTCCCAATCGCGTTGAGCACTTCCATCTTCATCCTCCTCCTCTCCTTCGCTCTCTTCGTCTGCGCGATGCGGAAGGCGCAACCGCTGCTCAAGCGCGCCGCAATCGCCGGGGCCGCCGCCGTCCTCGTCCTATGCATATGGATACTGCTGCCAATGCAACCCGACTTCGAGGACTTCATAGACCCGGTCGGGAGAATGGTCGGAGGCTACTACATCAGCCGCGCGTCCCCCATCTCCATAATCGCTCTCGTCCTTTCGAGCCTCGATTTCATCATAATCCTCGCCGGCCTGCACAAGTGGTCCAGGTACGCCCTGTACTCCTCCACCTTCCTCTCGCTCTCCGTGCTGTCGATGGGCGGGCTGACCACTATGGGCTACCTCTACGGGAACCCCCTGCTTTACGGCGAGCCGATAAGGCCGATCGCCCTCCTCGCCTCGACATCGCTACTGCTGCTCGGGACCGGCGCGATCCTTTCCAAGGGCCCAAACTACTGGCCGCTGAGCAGCTTCACCGGCCCCTCCGTCAAGGCAAGGCTGCTGAGGATCCTCCTCCCCCTGACCGTCGGGATAATATTCGCAGAAGGGTTCATACTCACCGCCGTCCTGCCGGAATCCGCCAGCCCGGTGGTGATCGCAACGACAATCGCCTTCCTGACCGCGGTGGTCATGGGCTTCGCCATCTCAAGGGCGTCCAGATGGGTCGGTGGGGAGGTCGACCGCACCCACAGGGAGCTCGTCAACATCGGGGAGGAGCTGAGCCGGGCGAACGAGAAGCTGAAGGTGCTCGACAGCATCACCAGGCACGATACGATCAACCAGCTAACGGTGCTGCTCGGCAGGCTGGGGATGCTCAAGTCCTCCGTCAGCGACAAGGTTCTTCAGAAGCGCATCGACGACTTGATAGATGCCGCGGGCAGCATCGAGGCGACGGTGATATTCTCGCGGGAGTACCAGAACATCGGGGTCGAAGGACCCGCGTGGATCGACGTCGGAGAAGCTTTCAGGAACTCGGCAAAGGCGGTGCATGTCCCGGAGTCGATCGCGGTCAGCGCCGACCTCGACGGGGTGCAGGTTCTCGCAGACAGGATGTTCGAGAAGGTGTTCATCAACCTCCTGGACAACTCGATAAGGCACGGGGAATGCCTCAAGAGCATACGCGTGTCGCATCAGGTGCGCGCGGACGGCGGGCTCGTCATCGCCTTCGAGGACGACGGCGTCGGTGTACCAGATGCGGACAAGTGCAAGCTGTTCACGAGAGGGTTCGGCAAGCACACCGGCCTCGGCCTCTACCTGTCGAAGGAGATCCTTGGGTACACCGGCATAGGCATAACGGAGAACGGCGCCCCGGGAAAGGGGGCGAGGTTCGAGATTTCCGTCCCGAAGGACAAGCACCGTATCAGCCCTTCCGGGCAGCCATCCCCTTGAGGTGGCTGTCCAGCTCCTCCACCTCCGCCTTCGACAAAAGCGGTTCTCTCGATCCGCCGAGAAGCCGTTTCGCCTCCTCGGACGCCTTCATCACGAGAGCCCCTCGCGCCCCGATCGTTTCCCTTGCCGCAGCCCCCATCTCAGGGCGCGCCGCGGCCAAGTTCTCCTTCCTGAAATTCCTCATCGTGTGCGATTGGCTGAGGTATGAGCCTCCCCTGACCGCTGCCCTGATCGTCTCGAACGAGATCGCCTCCTCGTCCCCCCTGAAGTCCCTCGCGAACTCCCTGGCATACTCCCATATCCACGCATCCACCACCAACTGCTCGAGCGACGCGCCGAGCGCGTCGTCGATTCCGCCGAAGGCCGAGCCGAGGTCGGAGCTGACCAGCGCCTCCACGATCATGAGCGGCACCCCCTCCTGGATCGTCCCGAGGAGCATGGACGCCTCTGCTATCGTAGCGCCGGCAACCATCGTCGGCAGCCCGTAGTGCCTGCCCATCTGCCCGCAGCCAGCGTGCATGAGCGGCGACTCTATCCCGCCGTAGTCTATCGACCCGGTCTTCATGTCCGCCGGGGAGGAGTCGCTGCTGTAGATGAACGGCGCCCCTTTCTTGCCCACTTGGCTTATCACAAGGCTCGCAAGGTTCTCCGCATTGGTCTGCGCTATAGTGCCGGTGAGCGTCACCGGCGATGTGATCCCCGCGATGGGGGCGCTCATGGCCACGACCGGGATCCCCGCCCTGGCGAGCTCGACCTGCGCCTCCGCCACGCCCTTTTCGAATGTCAGCGGCGATATCGGGCATTGGACCGCGGAGAAGATCGGCCTCTTCTCCAGCTCCTTCGCCCCGCAGGACAGGGCCGACGCCATCCCGATCATCGCCTTCGCCTGCTCGGCGCTGAGCGCGCCTCCCTGGTAGTGCTTCGTCGAGTGCTTGAACGCGGCGCCCAGCTCCATGATCTCCTTGAAGTGCGGCGGCTGCTCCGTCGCCCCGGACATCGTCCAGAGGAAGTCGACCTGAGGGAGCTTGTCAGCGAGTATCGTGAAATCAATCACGTCGTCCAAGGTCGATGTGTGCTCCTCCCCGGTGATCAAGTTCTTGACATAGACCGCCTCGCCGCCGTTCGCCATGAACGTCCTGCCGCTTGGGATCAAGATGTCGTGCTCCTTGTCCCTCGACGCGAGCAGGACGGTCCTCCCGGAACGGTTCGACACCGCCGACCTCACCAAATCTTCTGGGATCAGCACCCTGCCGTCCCGGTTCTGCGTGCACCCTTCATTCTCAAGCATGAGGCATACTTTCTCGCTGTGGATCGATACGCCCAGCTCCGCGAGGATCCTCATTGAAATCGTGTCAATCCGCTCGATCTCATCCTTCTCAAGGACTTCCATCCGTCCCCTGGCCATAGTCCCTCAACCCCTGCTGCCGGACCCTGCGTCCGTTCAAAGCTGTTTCTGATGCCTCTGGTTATGGCATTCGAGTGCAAGCGAAGTTATCCCGGCGATGAGTTCGATCTCCTTTATCGTCCGCATGTCGGGGAACCGGTAGTCCGTCGTGCCAGAATATTCGATCCAGCCGATGAACTGGTTCTTCCTGTCGTACATCCGTGTGTCGAAGTAGTCCGCTTCGAGGCATTGTTCCAGGGATTGCCGTTCGCCCTTCTCGAGCATGATCGGGCGGTTGTAGGTCGACTCCTCGCCCGCCACGAACGGCTTGTTCTCGGATAGGAAGACCCAGGTCCAATCGCTGATCGGCTTCCCCACCGCCTCGTTCGAAAAGTCCTTATCCGTGTAGGTAAGCGCCTTCAGCGATGTCTCCGCATCCTTCCTGAACCCGCAGAAGGAGACGTACCTGTACAATCCGTCCTGGGGGGAACAGGTGCCTATCGAGACCTCGCGCAGCCTGTATGTCCTGCTGATCATCTGGACGATTTCGTCAAAGAACCGCTGCAGGGAACCACTCGGCTTCTGGTAATTCTGAATGAGGCGTATCATCGATTCTGCGAATCGCTGGCCCCCCTCCGACGATGGGCGTGAGTAGTCCTGCTTGAGATTCGATATCTTCCTACCTGCTACCACCGGCTCCATATCCGTTGCTCCTCTATCCGTCCCCTATCTACTTCTGTATGTTATTTATTATCGCCTCGCCCTGCCTCAGCACTTCCTTGTCGAGCTTCGGCACATCGTGCTCGGCCAGTATCTTCTTGACGGCCCTCCTCGCCTCGGGCACCATCGCGGTCGAGTTCGTCGACTCGAAAGCCGCCTTCGCCTTGTCGCGGAAGAATAGCTCCTTCTTGAAGTTCTTCGCCGTGTGCGGGTGCATCAGGAAGGTGTTGCCGTGCCCGACCTCCTTCACGACGTCGAGCGCCATCTTCTCCCTGGTGATCTCGAACCTCCGCAGGAATGCCTTGAAGTTGTCCCACAGGTACGAGTCTATGAGCAGCTGCTCCAGCGACCCTCCTTTCGCCTGGTCGAGCCCCCCGGCCCCGGCGGCTATGTCGGTCCCTGAGAACATCGACATCGTTATCGCCGACAGCTCGCAGAACGACATCGGAACCCCCGGCGTCATCCCGTTCACCCCCCAGCTCCCCGTGTAGGACGGCAGCCCATACCTCTTGGCCATCTGCCCTGTCGCGGCCGCAATCAGCATCGTCTCCGGCGCCTCGTACACGATGTTGCCGGTCGTCATGTTGCCGGGCGTCGACTCCGAGCTGTAGAAGTGCCTCGCTCCGGGCGCGGCCGTCTGCGAGATCACAAGGCTGGCCAGGTTCTCGCTGTTGGCGTTCGCGATCGTCCCGGCCAGCGTGATCGGGGCGGTCATGCCCCCTAGCGACATCGACATAGAGATGACCGGTATGCCCGCCTTCACCAGCTCCACCTGCCCTTCGATCGCCCCCCTCTCGAACGAGAGCGGCGCGACCACGCAGCAGAGCGAGTGGAAGATGGGCTTCTTCCTGAGCTGCTCTTTGCCGCCGGTTATCAGCGATGCGAGCTCTATCTGCACCTTCGCGTCCCTCGCGCTCAGGGTCAGCGTCCCGTAGTTCTTGGTGCAGTTCTGGAAAGCCTCCCATTGGGCGTATATCATGTGCAGCGAGGTCGGGACCTCCATCGCCGTCACGTTCGACCAGAAGAAGTCTATGCCGGTGAGGGCATCGGCCAGCCGGGCGAAGTCGGCGACGTCCTTCCTGTTCGTCTCCCTATTCTTCCCCGTCTCCAGGTCGGTCATGTAGGTCCCTATGCCGTTCGATCCGACGAACGGCGCGCCGTCGGCCGGGATCTTCAGGTCGTGCTTCCCGTCCCGCGAGCCCAGGACGAACTCCTTGGCCGCCTTCTTGATCGCATCCTTGACCATCTCCTCGGGCATCTTCGCAACCATCTTCTTCTCGTCGATTATCGCGCCGGCATCCCCCAGCATCCTCAGGACCGGCTCGCTCCTGACCAGGACGCCCATGTCCTTCAGAGTCTCGATGCTCGCCGCATGAACTAGGTCCTCCTCCTGCTTGTCTAGAAATTTCATCCTCGCTATTGCTATGTTTCCACGCTCCTCTATTCCTCGCCCATTATCTCCTTCTCGTAAGCCTTGATGAGAGCGTCGCCCTCCTTGATAATCGCTTTGTCCAACTCGGGGACCGAGTGCTCTCTCAATATCCTCTTCACTTCTTTCTTGGCGTCATTCACCATCGCGGTGGAGCGCGTCATCTCCCAACCGAGCTTCATCCTGTCGGGGAAGAAGAGCTCCTTCTTGAAGTTCCTCGCCGTGTGCGGGTTCGTGAGGTATGTCCCGCCCTGGCCGACCTGCCTCATCACATCGAGCGCGACGGTCTCCTCGGTGATCTTCATGTTCCGCAGTATCGGCCTGAACCCCTCCCACAGGTAGGCGTCTATGACCATCTGCTCGAGCGACCCGCCCTTCGCCGACTCGATCCCGCCCATCCCCGAGCAGCAGTCCGTCCCGGAGAGCATCGTCAGGGCGATGGGGGCGAGTTCGTTGAAAGACTTGGTCATGCCGGGGACGTCCCCGTCGCAGCCCCACTGGCCCACCATGCAAGGCATCCCGTACCTCCTTGCCATCTGCGCGAGGGCGGATGCTATCATGGCCGATTCGTTTGCGGAGTAGTTGATTGTCCCGGTGCTCATGTCGATCGGCGTCGATTCCGAGGCGTAGAGGTGCGGGGCCCCCGGCGCGGCCGTCTGCGTGATCGTGATGCTGGCGAGGTTCTCGGCGTTGGCGTTGACGATGGTCCCGGCGACCGTCACCGGCGAGGACATGCCCGACATGGACATGGAAAGGGATGAGTTCGCGATCCCGGCCCTGGCGAACTCGACCTGCGCCTCGACCGCCCCCTTCTCGAACGACAGCGGGGCGATCGGGCAGTTGGTGACGGAGAATATCGGGCGCTTCCTCAGCTCGTCCCTCCCGCCGGCGACGAGCGCCGCGAGATCTATCTGCATCCTCGCGTCCCGCGCGCTGACGGCATCCCCCTGTACGTGCTTCGTGCAGTTCTGCAGCGAGACCCAGAGCTCGTGGATCGTGTGCGCCCCGCTCGGGACCTCCGTGGCGGTGACCTGCGGCCAGAAGAACCCCACCTGATCGAGTGCGTCCGCGAGCCGCGCGAACAACGAAAGGTCCTTCCGGTCCGTCGGGCGCTTCTTCCCCGTCTCGAGGTCGGTCATGTATATCGATAGGCCGTTGGTGCTGACGTAGGGGTACGACTCGCAAGGGAGCACGACGTCCTTGTCCCGGTCGCGTGCGCACAGGCTGAACTCCTTCGGCGTCCTCCTCACGGCATCCATGACCATGTCCTCGGGGAGCCTCGCCACCATCCTCTTCCGGTCCACTGCCGCCCCAGCCTTCCCGAGCATGCTCAGGACGCTGTCACTGTGCACCAGCACCCCGATCTCGGACAGGCATTTCAGGCTCTGTTCGTGGATCAACGACTCCTCTCCCCCGTCGAGGAACTTCAGACATGATTTCGCCATGGTCGCACCTTCGAAAGCGCCAAACAGCTTTCACGGGGTAGAGCCTGAAAGGGGTTAATCAACATTGGTCGTCAGATTTCCTATCCCCCCGGGAGGGGGTTCCCGGGGGTGCTCATAAGGGCCGATGAAAAATCTTCATATGCCCTTATAAGGGCCTATCAATTCTCTTGCCCCCCTTGGCCGGCTTCGAAGCTCCTGGCACGGGGGCCTGCGGCTCCGCGGCGCAAAAGGCCGGTCTTCCTCACTCGGACTTTTTCAGCCCTTTGATGTACTCGTCTATGGCCTTGGCCTCGTCCTTCGACAGGAAAGTCTCCCTCGGCCCGCTCAAAAGGCGCTTCGCCTCTTTGGACGCCTTCTTCACGAGCGCGCCGCGCGCCCCGACCGATCCCCTCGCCGTCCGTCCCATCTCAGGGCGAGATGCCGAGAGGTTCTCCTTCCTGAAGTGGCTCATCGTATGCGCCTGGCTTATGAACGATCCGCCATTGACGACGTTCCTGACGGTCTCGAACGACATCGTGCCCTCGTCCGTGCGGAAGTCCCTCGCGAACTCCCTCGCGTATTCCCATATCCACGCATCGACGACGAGCTGCTCGAGGGACGCCCCGAGCGCATTCTCCAGCCCACCGAAGGCAGAGCCCAGGTCGGAAGGCAGCAGCGCCTCGATCATTATGAGCGGGATGCCCTCCTGCACGGAGCCGAGGTTCACCGAGAATTCCTGGATCGATACGCCGCTGACCTCCGTCGGCAGACCGTAATGCCTGCCCATCTGAGCGCATCCGGCGCGCATCAGCAGGGTCTCTATGCCCCCGTAGTCGATCGTTCCGGACTTCATGTCCGCCGGCGAGGAGTCGCTGCTGTAGATGAACGGCGCCCCCTTCCTCGCCGCCTGGCATATCACAAGGCTCGCAAGATTCTCGGCGTTGGTCTGGGCGATCGTGCCCGAAAGCGTGACGGGGGAGGTTATGCCGGCTATCGTCGCGCTCATCGCGACCACTGGTATCCCCGCCTTCGCGAACTCGACCTGCGCCTCGGCGATCCCCGCGTCGAATCCGAGCGGCGATATCGGGCATTGGACCGCGGAGAAAATCGGCCTCTTCTCCAACTCCTTCTCCCCGCCGGCGAGCATCGCGCCTATCTTTATCATGTCTCCGGCTTGCCGCGCGCTCAGCGCCCCGCCCTGGAAGTGCTTCGAGCTGTATTCGAAGCCGGTCTTGAACTCTATTATCTCCTTTAGGTGGTGCGGAAGCTCCGACGCCCCCACCATTGTCCAGACGAAGTCCACCTGGGGGAGCTTCTCAGTGAGCACGGTGAAATCTATCGCATCCTTCAGCGTGGAGGCGTGCCTCTCATCGGTGACGAGGTTCTTGACATACACTCCCTCGCCGCCGTTCGCCATGAATGTCCTGTCGTAAGAAGGGACCACGATGTCCCGCCTGCTGTCCCTGGCCGCGAGGAGCACCTCGGCCCCCGCTCTCGCCGAGACCGCGGACTCCACGACGTCCTCGGGCATCAGCATCCTCTTCCCGTCCTTGCTGGAGCCGCATCCGGCCTTCTTCAGAAGATCGCGGACGGATCCGCTCGGCACGGAGACGCCTAGCTCGCTGAGCATCCTGACGGACATGGCATGGATGTCCTCTATCTCGGCCGTGTCCAATATCTCCAGGTTCCCTCTCGCCATGGCCCAGCCCTTCCATCAATCCTCGGCGCCGCCTAGTGCTTCCGTTCTGGCCTCGTCAGCAATATCGGCATATTAAAAGTCATTTGCCCCGCTATCATCCGGGATCATCTGGCCAGCGATTCGTATATCTTCTCGACTTTCCCCATCTCTTTGTAATAGTCCTGCCTCGTCTCGATGGTCTTCCTCGCCTCCCTGCCGAACGACTTCCTGACGTCCTCGTTCGCCAGGAGGGAGATCATCTTCTCGGACAGTGACGCCGAGTCGCCCTTAGGGATCAGGAACCCGTTCTTCCCGTCCTCGATCCAATACGACGCATCGCCGACGTCCGTCGATATCACCGCCACGCTGCTCGCCATCGCCTCGGCCGTGCTCGCGGATATGCCGCTGTCCGATAGCGAATTCGAAACGTAGATGTCCGCGGATGCAAGGAACTTCGGGAGCTCCTCCGGCGGGATGTTGCCGATGAACTTCACGGAATCAGCGACGCCCAGGGAGGCGGCCATCTCCTTGAACATCCCTATGCGGTCGCTGTCGCGCGCCATCACGAAGACCGTCCCCGGGAACTTCTCCACGACCGGCGGCATCGCCCGTATGAATGTGCCTGGGTCGTAGACTTCGGTGAACCCCCTGAGGTTGATGACGACCTTCCCGAGCTTGTCCTTCTGATACTTGTCGTAGAAGCCTGCGACCCTCTTGTCCGGGCCCACTCTCTTGGTGTCGACGCCGAAATAGATCTTCCTGATCTTCTCGTCGCCCCCCATCAGCTCCCTGAGAGCCTTCGCGGTGTTCTCGCCGTCGCAGGTCAGCAGGTCCGCCCGCTTGAGCGCATACCTCACCTGGTGCCCTTTGATCAGGCTCTGGTGCACCTCTATAAGGACGTCGCTCCCCCAGGCGGTCATCACGAGCGGGCGGAAGCCGGATTTCGCGGCCAGGTACCCGTAGTGCGTCACATAGTGCGCGTGCACGACATCGGGCCGGATGGACCCGATGATCCTCTTCACCCGGCCGGCGCCGAGGAGCTTGTTGATCCCCCTTCTCGGCACGAGATGTAGCTTGATGCCGGACTGCCCGTACTCCTCCGCCTTGATCGGCCCCATCTCCCAGGTCGGGGCCTCGAGCGATATGAGGTGCACCTCGTGCCTGTCCGAGAAGAACTTCAGCCACCTCAGCGTGTGGACTGCATGGAAGTCGCCCAAGAAACAGATCCTCATGTCAGTACCTCTTCAACGGCTCCGCAGATTCGCACGGATGGCTCGCATTCCAATACGATTTGCATACATATCTCTTATGGTCGATGGCTTTTCCCGCGCGGCCCCCCGAGAGGAACCGCCCTCAGGGCTTCAGGACGACCTCGATGACGCGCCCGTACGAGCTCCAGTAGTCGTCGTCCCAAATCTCCCGAGACATCTTCGTCAACCTGACATCCGCGACCTTCGCATACGGTCTGAAGAGGGCGGCGTAGTCCCTGGCCCAGTACCCTTTCTTCGCGACGAAAGCCCCTTCGGGGCCGGAGTCCTGGTCGTGGTACTCCACGAGTACGATCGCCTTCTTTGCGATCCTCACGATCTCGTCCGCCACGGATCTGATCTTGTCCTTTCCTATGTATATCATGACGGCATCGATCAGGACGATGTCGAAGCTCCCGTCGCCGAAGGAGCCCAGCTCATCCGCCTTCCCGACCTCGAGCTTGACGTTCTTGACGGAGGACTCTGCGAGCAGCCTGTTCCCCGCCTCCACAGCCTGGCGGTTTATGTCTATGCCGAGCAGCCTCGCGGACGGGTACAGCTTCGCGATGCGGTACAGGTTCGGCCCGCTGTTGCTGCCTATCTCGAGCACAGAGCCGGGCGAGTATTTCGGGAGCGCCGCCAGTATCAGCTCCCTGTGCGGGTGGTTCATCGAATCCCAGTACTGCTGCTCGTACTCTCTGCCGGCCCACTCCTTCTCGTAGTGCTTAGTGCCTCGGATCCTCGCTGAGGATTTGCGGCGGACGTCGCCTGCCTTGTTCCGTATCCTCTTCGACAGCGGGACCTTCGGCATCTGCATCCCTACTCGTAGAATTCTTTGATCGCGTCGATGACGTAGCGGACGTCCTCGTCGGGCAGCTCCGGGAACATCGGGAGCGACAGGACGGTCCTGGAGAGCTTCTCGGTGGCGGGCAGCTTGAACTTGGATAATCCCAGGTTCGGATGAGAGTGGTTCGGCTTCGGCCAGGAGATCAGGGTCTCCACCCCCTTCTCCTTCATGAACGCATGCAGGCGGTCCCTCTTGCCCGACCTTATCACGTAGTTCTGGTATACGTCGAAGTGTCCGTCCTCGGCGTCCGCGGCCGGAGGCAGCTTCAGCCCTTTGATGCGGCCCAGCCCCTTCTCGTACATCCTCGCGATGTCCCTCCTCCTCTTGATCCATCCGGGGAGGTATCTCAGCTTGATGTCGAGCATGGCGGCCTGGATGTTGTCCAGCCTGCTGTTGAATCCGTACATTATGAAGTCGTTCGTGTCCCTCTTGAAGCCGTGGTCCCTCAGGAGCCTGACCTGCCGAGCGGCATCATCGTCGTTGGTGACGAGCGCGCCGCCGTCGCCCGCGCAGCCGAGTATCTTCGCCGGGTAGAAGCTGAAGCACCCCGCGAACCCCGAAGCTCCTGATTTGCACTTGCCGACGCGCGCGCCCAGGGCCTGCGCGGCATCCTCGATCACGACGAGGTCCTTCTCCTCCGCGATCTCGTTCACAACCCTCATGTCGGTCATCCTGCCGTTGAGGTGCACCGGGATTATCGCGCGCGTCTTCTTCGATATCGCCTTCCTGAGGAGCGCGGTGTCCATCTCCATGTCCTCGCCGACGTCCACGAGCCTCGGAACGGCATCGTTGAACACTATCGACATTATCGTCGCGATGAATGTGTGCGAGACGGTGACCACCTCGTCGCCCCTGCCTATGCCGGCCGCCTTCAGCGAGATCAGCAGCGCGTCGGTGCCGCTGTTCAGCCCTATCGCGTGCTTCGAGCCGACGAACTTCGCGAGGTTCGCCTCGAAGTCCTCCAGCTGCTGCCTGGCGATCAGGTCGCCTTTCGACAGGCATTCCTCGATAGCGCCAGTCACCTCGTCCCAGATCCTCCTGTAGTGCTCTGGATAGTTGACGAACCTGACCTTGTAAGCCATTGTATCACCTCACGATCTTCATGCTCTCCCTGACGATGTCTTCCGCCCCTTTGAAGTAGCTCTTCTCGAGCGCCCTGCTCGCCGGGGCGGGCGAATCCGGCAGCGCGACCCTCCTCAGCGGGGCCTTGATCTCCAGTATCTTGGGGTCCTCCGCGATCTTCGCCATTATCTCCGCCGCGGCCCCGAAGCTCCTCCAGCCTCCGTCGACGACCAGCAGCCTGCCGGTCTTCTTCACCGAGCCGACGACAAGCCTCTCGTCGAGCGGCTTCAGCGTGAGCGGGTCCACGACCTCGGCGCTTATCCCCTTCTTCTCCAGCGTCTCCGCGGCGCGCAGCGCCTCGTGCACCTGAAACGAGGTCGCGACTATGGTGAGGTCATCGCCCTTCTTCCGGATGACCCCCCTTCCTATCGGGACCGTGTACGCCTCCTTCGGGACGTCCCCCTTCATCTGGTACAGCCAGCGGTCGTCCACGAACACGACGGGGTTGCCGTCGTAAACGCTCGCCCTGAGCAGCCCCTTGACGTCGTAGGGCGTGCTGGGCATGACCACCTTTATTCCCGGGAGATGAGCGAAGACCGAATGGATCGCCTGCGAGTGCTGGGCGCCCTGCTCCCCGCCCCTGTTGATTATCCCCCATATCACGAGGGGGACCGACAGCTTACCGCCGAACATGTAGAACCAGTTCGACGCCTGGTTGGCGATCGGGTCCATCGCGTAGTACATGAAATCGAGCCTCGGGTGCACGAGGATCGGGCGCATGCCGGCGAGCGCCGCGCCGATCGACGCCCCAGTGACGGCGTTCTCGGAGACGGGCGTGTCGATGACGCGCCTCTCTTTGAACTTCTCGATCATCCCGACGCAGCTGCTTCCGACGTACCAGGGGCTCGTCACTCCCTGCCCGATCAGGAAGACGTCGTCGTCCTCTCCCATGAGCTGGTGCAGCGCCTCGTTCAGCGCCTGGACGTAGGTGAGCTTCCTCATCTCCGCCCCCTCCAGCAGGCCTTCGCGAAAGCGCCATCGGAGGCGCAGGAGGGCCAGTCCGCCTTCTTCGCCTTGCTCTGCGCCGCCTTCACATCGGTCTCTGCATCCTCCTCGACGGAGTCCAGCTCTTCAGCGCTGGCGATTCCGGATGAAACGATGAGCTTCCTCATGTTCAGTATGGGGTCCTTCTTGATCCAGCGGTCGAACTCCTTGCGGGGCCTGAGCCCCTTGTCGAGGTCGAAGTTCGGGCCGACGTGCCCCCTGTGCCTGTAGGTCATGCACTCCAGGAACCTCGGGCCGCCGCCCTTCCTTATCCCCGCGATCAGCTTCTTCGAGGTCCTGTAGACGCTGACGGCGTCGTTGCCGTCGATCCTCTCCCCCGGGACGCCCATCGCCTCGGCCTTCCTCACCAGGTCCGTCTCAGCCAGGCACTTCGATATCGGGAGGTGCGTGGAATAGAGGTTGTTCTCGCAGACGAACAGTATCGGCAGCTTGTAGAGCGCCGCGAGGTTGAGCGATTCGTAGAACACGCCCTCGTCGGCGGCGCCGTCGCCGAAGAAGGAAGTCGCTATCCTCTTCGTCCCCTTGATCTTGAAGGCGAGCGCGCTGCCGACGGCCAGCGATATCGTGCCTGACACGATCGCGGAGCTGCCGGGGAAGCCTATCTCCGGTGACGAGAGGTGCATCGAACCCCCCCTTCCTCCGCTGGTGCCGCCCTCCCTGCAGTACACCTCCGCCATCAGCCCAGCGACGCTCCCCCCCTTCGCGAGGAAGTGTCCGTGGGACCTGTGGCTGCTGTAGACCCAGTCGTCCTTGTTCAGGTTGGCGCAGACGCCGGTCGCGACGGCCTCCTGCCCGGAGTAGAGGTGGCAGGGGCAGCCGATCTCCCCCTTGGCGATGCTGCCCGCGATGGCGTCCTCCACCGCGCGTATTGTGACCATGACCCGGTACATCCGCATGACAGAGTCACCGTCGACGCCCTTGAGGCTCGCCGGCAGACCCTTGGCGGGCTTGCTCTTCAAATGACCTGTCTCCCTTCCATTGTATAGTTCATGTACCAGTCCACGTACTTCTCGAGGCCGGTGTCGAAGTCGACCTTCGCCTTCCAGCCGTAGACCTTCTTGGCCCGGCTCGAGTCGGCTATCAGCCGCTTGACCTCGCCTATGCGGGGCTTGACATGGACCGGCTTCATCGCCTTCTCCTTTCCGCACAGCTTGATCAGCTTGCTAGCGATTTCGTTGATCGTGACCTCCCTGCCCGTCCCGAAGTTGATCGGTTCGTTTATCTTCTTCTTGCTCTTCAGGGCAAGGTCGTACGCCCTCACGTCGTCCTCTATGTAGGTGTAGTCCCTGGTCTGCTTCCCGTCTCCGAATATTATCGGAGGGACGTCGTTCAGAATGCGCCTGAGGAAGATGGATATGACCCCGCCGTACCCAAGGTCCCTCTGCCTCGGGCCGAAGATGTTGAACAGCCTCATGATGGCGATGTTCATGCCGTAGGTGTGGACATACGCGTTGCACATCCTGTCTGCGGCGATCTTGCTGGCGCCGTACGGGTGCGGCGCATTCAGCGGGTGCGCCTCGTCTATCGGGGCGTATATCGCCGAGCCGTAGACCTCGCTCGTCGAGGCGTGTATGACCTTGTCGATGTCGTGGAACCTCGCGGCCTCGAGGACGTTCTGCGTCCCCATCACGTTGATGTCGTAGGTGAGCCGCGGCTCGATGTACGATCTGTCCACGTGTATCTGCGCCGCCAGGTGGAAAATGACATCGACGCGGGCGCTTATCTTGTTGAGGAGCTTCCTGTCCCTGATGTCCCCATTGACGAGCTTGAAGTTGCGGCAGTCGGCCAGTTGCTTGATGTTGTTCAGGTTGCCGTTCAGGAAGTTGTCGAGGCAAATGACGTTATGCCCCTCCTTCACGTATTTCTCGCAAAGGTGGCTCCCGACGAACCCCGCCCCTCCGGTGATCAGGATCTTCAATTTGGTGCCTCCGTTTCAAACAACCTCAAGACTGCATCACATCGGATTTCTCTTCGATAGTACTTTCCGTTCCCAGCGCGGATGACGGCATTCTGCCGATTGCTTGCTCCTCTTGTCATTGGGACATCAGATATATTATTTTCTCATTATTTTGGCGGGCATTCGCCCTCCGCTCCACGTCGGCCTGTCGGAATTCCGATTATTCCTGCATATTCGACCGAATCCCTGTTTTTTCGTCGGAAATCAGTGAAAAATGAGCACGGTGGGCCGCTCCGAATCATAGCCAGGCGATACGCGCTGAGCATTTTAGGCGTCTTTCTCAGAATTGAGACATGACCCATTACAGCTATATATCGCCTCGACAAATGATTCAAGATAGGGTTTCCAACCATGGACGACCTAGACATAGCCCAGATACTCATGGACGAATACAACATGAAGATACTGGCAGCCACGTCCCACAAGCCGAAGGGGGCGAGGGAGCTGGCCTTCCTTTTCGACATCCCAATGGCCAGCTGCTACCGCAAGATCAAGGAGCTCCTGGGGGCAGGCCTCCTGGCGATAGAGAGCACGGAGCTCAGCGCGGACGGCAAGCGCTACAGCGTGTACAAGTCCCAGATCGACACCGTCACCCTCGTCTACGAGCGGGGGCAGCTCCGCATGAAGGTGGACATGAACCTGAAGCCGCCGATCGAGGTCGTGCGGGACATGGCCGCCCCTGCCAAGAAGAACCTCTGACCAACGAGCCGCTTTTTCGCATCCGGTTCTGTCCTGGGAAAACCCATCCGCCTTGCTATCATGCCTGAGAATCTCTAACGGCACTCCGAGGGAATCCTTTATACAGTCCCGGGCGGATTAAACCGCGATGGCAAAATCCATCGGCCTTTTCAAGAAGAAAGCGGACGAAGAGGAGGACGCGCGCCCCGAGAAGAAGCGCAGCGCAGCTCAGCCTGCGAAAGGCGAGCCCAAGGACAAAGGGGCCCTGGACGACGCCTTCGAGGACATCGAGGCGGAGGAGAAGACCTCCGAATCCCCCAGCAAGCTTTTCCGCATAACCGACAGGCCGGAGGACGAGCTGATCCAGTTCCTCGACGAGAAGCCGAAGGTGGCCGTGGTCGAGCCGGAGCCTCCCGAGGTCGAGACGGTCAGGACGAAGATCGTCGAGCCGCAGCCGAGGAAGGAGAGGACGTTGAGGGTCCCGGTGAGGATCGGCGGCTCATCGAGCCAGGCCGTTAGCGAACCCGCTCAACCTACGCAGAAGCCGCGCGCCGAACCGGCCCCGGTCGAGAGGCAACCGCAGCCCGTCGCCGCCAAGGCCCCGGAGCCGCGCGAGGAGCGCCCTGCGCCGCAGCAGGCTCCCCCGAAGGCCGAGAGGGAGTTCCCCGAGGACACGATTTACGAGATGATAAAATCCCAGACATTCGCCAGGGTGCCGCAGACGAGCCAGAGGTTCCCCAAGCGGCCCGAGAGGCCAAGGACGAGCCAGGCGCAGAGGCAGGTCCTGAGGCCGCCCGCCCCGATGCCGGAGTTGACGATGAGGCCGCCCGAGAAGACGGCGTTCCAACCGGCGGAACTGGTCAAGACCAGGCAGGAAGCGAAGGCGAAGAGGAGGTTCACGGCCGGCGCGCCGATACTGACGCAGGTCAACCACGATTATCTCACCCTGACCCTCATGATGAGGTGGGTCGAATTCCTGTTCGAGAGGGTGACGAGGGACAAGCTCTCGATCGTCCTCGACTACTACATGGAGGTCGGTTGGATCTCCGAAGAGGTGAGGTCGGAGGTAATGGCCTACGCCCGCGGCGAGATGCAGGATGTCACGAAGTACATGCCCCACGAGGAGGAGATATCCGATGAATCGCCTGAGTTCAAGGGCACCTCCGTCGCGGTCTACAAGAAGGTCGACGACTGGAGGCTCTCCGCCGACGACCACCTGAAGTCGCTCCTTTTCATAACCAAGATGGCGGGGGCCGAGGTCGACAAGGACAAGCTGAACTCGCTCGAGCAGACGATCAAGAGGTTCAAGGAGAACCTCGAGGGATTCTACGGCGTCTGAGCCGCGCCTCGGCATGCCAATGATTATTACCAATCGAGGTGTAGCTCTGCTGACGTCCGTATGATGAAGCGAAGGAAGCTGGAGATCAGCCTGGAAGGGCTTGCCAAGCCGGAAGACCCGGATCCCCGCCTCGAGCAGTACACGACTCCCGCCGACGTCGCCGCCGACATGCTCTGGACCGCGCTGTCCTTCGGCGACGTGCAGGAGAAGCGGGTTGCCGATCTAGGATGCGGCAGCGGCATCCTCGGCATAGGCGCAGCGATGCTCGGAGCGTCGTCGGTCAGCTGCTACGACTCCGATCCTAAGATGGTCGCGCTGGCTGAGGCGAACGCACTGGCGGCCAATGTGAATATCGAGGCAGTCTGTTCTGACGTTTCATCCATCAAAGGGGATTTCGACACCGTTGTGCAGAACCCGCCCTTCGGAGCGCAGAATCCCGGGGCCGACAGGCCTTTCCTGAGGACCGCGATAAAGGTGTCCGACGTGGCTTATTCGCTGCATATGGCGGAAACCACCGACTTCCTGCTGAAGTTCTGCACCAGCCAGAAAGCCGAAGTTCAGCATATCAAAAACTATAAGTTCAAGATACCTTTCATGTTTGAATTCCACAGGAAGCCGGCAGAGTATGTGGATGTGTCATTATTGAGGATAATCTCCAACAGGTGATTGATTTTGACAGAGAAGGGAGGAGAGTGCAAGAAGGTTCTTCCGGGGGAGCCGGTGGCGACGAGCGAGGAGTACATGCCCGGATTCGGCACATACGAGCACGACGGAATCATATACGCTAGCGCCGTAGGCACGCTGAACCTCGACGAGAAGAACAAGGTGGCGAGGCTCAGTTTCGACAACCCGCCGATGGCGGTCTTCGACGGAGACAAAGTGTTCTGCGAGGTCTCGGACGTCAGGGCGGCGATGGTCATCTGCAACATACTGGGCATAGACGGCGTCAAGCGCGGGGTTACCGGCGAGACCTCGGCGACGATACATGTCAGCAGGATCGCCAACAAGTACGTGGAGGACGCCTCGGAGGAGTACAGGCAGACGGACCTGCTCAGGGCGGAGGTCATCCAGTCGAAGCCGTCGATACAGCTCTCAACCGTGCACCCGCACCTCGGGGTCGTAGTGGCCAGGTGCAGGAACTGCAGGGAGCCCATGGAGAGGCAGGGGAACAAGCTGTACTGCCCGACCTGCGAGCGCACCGAATACCGCAAGATCGCCGACGATTATCGCGAAGTGAAGTTCTAAGCCACTTTCGGCGCCTGCGGGGAAAAGGCTAAATCTAAGCGTCGCATAGACATCAACCAGAGGCATGCAATGGGTTCTGACAACACAGAGCTTATCGAGGAGATCAAGAGGCTCCGAGAGGAACTCAATCAGATGCGGGAAATCGTGAACATGCTGCTGACCGTCGTTATGGACGAGCAAGAGGAGGAAGAGGAGTACGGCCCCGTCTTCGTCCAGGATGACCCAGGCAGAAGGCTGAACCTTTACAACTAGGGACAACCCGCAGGACTCGGCATAGCCGTCTAGTACCCCACCAATTCTGATGCTCCACGCTCGGAAAGTCCCCAATGGAAATGTTCTAATTCGATGCAGTGCGATACTGGCGGGAGGTTGTATGGACCCGATCAGGATGGTGCTTCTGCTTTCGGGCGGCATCGATTCGCCGGTGGCAGGTTATCTTATGGGCAGGCAGGGGGTCAGGATCACCGCCCTCTCCGGGTTCGTGAACCCGCTCGGCGACGAAGGGCACGTCGACAAGATGAGGAAGATGGTCGGCACGCTGTCCAGCTCCATAGGCGATGAGGTGGATCTATACGTCTTCGAGCAGCGCATCGCGCAATCGGTCTTCGCGGCATCTGGGAAGCCGGCGCTCACCTGCGTGCTGTGCAAGAGGACGATGATCAGGGTCGCGGAGAGGCTCTGCCAGAAGATAGGGGCCGGCGCGATAGTGATGGGCGATTCGCTGGGGCAGGTCGCCTCGCAGACGCTGCAGAACATCCGGACGATCGAGCAGGCAGTCTCGATGCCGATAGTCAGGCCGCTGGTGGGGCTGGATAAGGTGGAGATCGTCAGGATCGCCGAGCGGATCGGCTCCTTCGAATTATCGAATATCAAGGCGCAGGGCTGCGCCTTCGTGCCGGCGAGGCCGGCGACCAAAGCTAGGCTGGAGGAAGTGATCGCCGAGGAGAGGCGGCTGGGGATGGATGAGCTGGTCGAGAAGGTCGCGGGCACCCTTCGGAAGGTCGAGGTGACGCCCGAATGAAGTACGTCCTCGATACGACGGCGCTCTTCAACGCCAAGGATTTCCCGCTGGATTTCGAGATAGTCATACCGCAAGGCGTTCTGGATGAGCTGATGGAATGGGGGCTGTCCGAGAGGGTGAAGATGCTCCTCGGGGTAAGGATACAGGTGAACCTCCCCAGTGATGAAAGCAGAGCGAAGATAAGGTCGGCGGCCGAATCCACGGGCGATATCGACCGCCTTTCCCCGACGGACATGGATGTCCTGTCGTTGGCGTGGGAGCTGAAGACGCCGCTGATCTCGGACGATTACTCGATCCAAAACGTCGCCAAAATCCTCGGCATCCAGTGCATCGTCATGGAGCAGCAGGGGATCAAGAAGGTCTTCTATTGGAGATACCGGTGCAGAGGGTGCGGAAAGGAATACGAGAGGGACGTCAAAGAGTGCAGGATATGCGGCCAGTCCCTCAGGCCGTTCAAGTACAAGACCGGATGAGACGAAGTTCGCATGCTTCAGTCCGCCGATGCATCCATCTGCGCTCAGAGCCGCTCGAAGGATGTGACCCCATCGTCAGAATAGATAGAACGGCCTCTTGCACAGTATCGCCCGCTCGAGCCCCCTTCTGCCCAGGACCTTCATCGCGAACCTCAGCCTGCCGTCGCTGCCGAAGAACATGTCCGCCATCGCCTTCGTGCGCGCCGCGTTCCTCAGCGGCCTGATCAGCTGCCTCCTCCATTCCGCCTCATAATCCTCGAGCCTGAGATTCTTCTTGACGGCGGCCGCGACGCTCCTGCCTGCGATCCTCCCGCATATCATCGCAATCGGTATGCCGCCCCCGTTCGTCGCCATCACATGGCCCGCAGCATCCCCGACTATCAGGGCGCGGTCCGACACCGTCTTCGTGACCGGCCCGGAGACGGGCACCTGGCCGTACGCCGCCTCCCCTGTCTCCATCTTGAACTCGTCGAGGAACCTCTGCATCATCTGCGAGAGCGGCTCGTCCGTGAACCTCTTCTGGATCCCGAGGCCGACGTTCGCCCGCCCCCTCTTCGGTATGATCCACGCGTAACCCCCCGGCGCGACCCCCCCGAAGTACATCCTGACACTGTCGCCATGCTCCCCCTTCGCCTGGGCCGTGACCGCCTGGCTGATCGCCTTCGGCTCAGGCAATCCGTAACTCTTCCTGACTCTCGAGAGCGGGCCGTCCGCCCCGATGATCATCTTGAATTCAATCTCCCCCGCCGAGGTCTTCGCGATATGCGGGGCCGCAAGCCCGAGGAACTCCGTGTTCGTCATCAGCCTGCCCCCGGCCTTCTCAGCCTTCATCCAGAGGCTCTTGTCGAACCTCCTCCTGTCGAGCGTGAGCCCTTTGAACCCCAAGTCGTACCTCAATCCTCCCGGGCCGTGCAGCTCTATGACGGATGTCTCGCGCTCTACGATGCTTCCATCAATGGAGAACAGGTCCCCGTACTCCTCGCTCCCCGGGAGTATCCTCCTCAGCTCATCCGGCGTCGGAAGGAACTCGCCGCATTCCACCGGATAGCCTATCTCGCCCCTCCGGTCGATGGCTAGCAAGTCGATCCCGCTCTCAGCGATCTCGCGGGCCGCGCAGCTGCCAGCAGGGCCTGCACCGACGACGAGCACATCGGCCTTCAAGGCCTCCTCCCCCTGAGCAGCACTCCTCCGCCGTAAGTGAGGTCGTCCCACGCGACATCGACGAAACCGATGCCCCTCATTATCTCCGCGTAGGCCTTCGTCGGCGAGTATTTCTGGTATGACATCCAGAGGTCCTTGTACATGTTCTCCCCCCTGGCCATCAGCACGCTGTGGGGGACGACGAACCTCGCGATGAGCGGGACGTCGTACTTCAGGTGCAGGTTCATCATCGCCAGCTTGACGCTCGCCTCGGGCTTCCCGATCTCGAGTATGACCAGCAGCCCGCCCTTCCTGAGGACTCTGAACATCTCACCGAGCGCCCTCTCCTTGTCCCTGAAGTCCCTGAACGAGAATGAGCAGAACACCCTGTCGAAGCTCTCGGATTCCACCGGGAGGTCCTCCGCCTCGCCCAGCTTGAATTCCGCCTTCTTCCCGAGCCTCTCCTTGGCGACTGCCAGGAGCTTCTCGGAAGGATCGACGCAGAGTATCCTCCTGCCGCGGAGAAGGGCCGCGAAGTCGCCCGGGCCGCAGCCGATTTCGAGCACGTCGACGTCGTCCCTCGAAAACGCGGCCGCCCTGCGCCTCCAGCCGTCGACCCTGAAGAAGGTGACCAGCCTGTTCATCCTGTTGTAGTAGTCCGCGGCATCCTCGATGGTCTCGATAATGCCCTTCCATTCCTTCTGCCCGATCCGGTCGGACTGCAAACCATCCCACCAGGAATCAATTAGTGCGTTCCACAACGAGCTGCGAGAGCCGCACGAGCTTCGCGCGATAGGCTGAATCGGGGAGCCGGTCGAGGTACTTGGCCGATGCCGCGGCATATTCGCGAGCCATAGCCAGCGACTTCTCTATCGCGCCGGTCCCGCGCACGAGCTTCAGGGTCTCCTCCACCTGGGCATCGTCGGCCTTCTCCGCCGAGAATATGTCCTTGAGCCGCTTCGCGACGGCCTTGTCCTCGTCCCTGGCGAGTATCAGCGGCAGCGTGAGGTTCCCCTCCCTGAGGTCCGTCCCGGTGTCCTTGCCGAGGCTGCGCTCGTCGCCGGTGATGTCCAGCACGTCGTCGACTATCTGGAAGGCCTTGCCGAGATTCAGGCCGAACTCCCCGAGCGCCTGTATCTCCTTCGGCTTCCCTTCAGCGAGGGAGGCGCCGACCTCGGCCGCGGACTTGATCGGGTGCGCCGTCTTCCCCTCGATTATCTTCAGGTACTGGTCAACGGACATGCTTGTGTCCCATTTGTGGACCAGTTGCATTATCTCCCCCTCGGCGAGGCGGGTGGTGGAGGCCGAGACCATCTCGACGATGTCCTTGCCGAACAGCCCGCCGACGTAGAACGCCCTCGCGAAGAGGAAATCCCCCGCGACTATGGCCTCATGCAGGCCGAACTGCTTGTACGCCGCCTTCTTGCCGCGCCTCAGGTCCGCCCCGTCATTGATGTCGTCGTGGACCAGCGTGGCGGAATGGATGAGCTCCATGGCCGCCGCGATGTCTATGAGCTTGTCAAGGCTGTTGCCGCGGAGGGCATGGTGCGACAGGATCGCGAGGGTCGGCCTGACTCGTTTGCCGCCCGCTCCGATCACGTGCAGCGCGACCCCGGTGAGGGTCTTCTGCGGGGAGTCGACCAGCTCCCGCATGCGCTTCTCAACCATCTCGAGTTCCTTGGAGACCCCGAGATCCCAAGAGCCTGTTGTCATGCAGGGCAACATATTCGGAATTCATACTTAATTCTACCCCATGCCGGCTCCGCAGGGTAGGGTGAAAAGCGGGGCAGGTTGGGCGCATCCTGGCACGAGCGCGGGCGGCGGAGGCGATGGCGTCCGTCTACCTTCCCAAAGGCAGCAGCCCGTTGAGGCTGTCGGCGGCGCCCAAGGCGGCGTTCACGAACGGCTCCGGGAACAGCCCGATCAATATCGTCGCGACGACCGCTATGCAGACCGCCGCCGCGACCGAGGTCGGGATCTTTATCTGCTCCTTCGACGGCGATTCGTCGACGTACATGCACTTGATGATCCTCGCATAGTAGAACAGGCTCAACGCGCTGTTGAGTATGCCCGCGACGGCCAGCCAGACCAGCCACTGCGTCGCTCCGGACGCCTCGATCGCCGCTGAGAACAGGACGAACTTGCTGTAGAACCCTGCCAGCGGCGGAATTCCCGCGAGCGAGAGCACGAACACCGCCATGGCGAAGGCTAGGAACGGCGACCTCCTGTTCAGCCCGTTGAAGTCCGTCAGCTTCTCTCCGAGCCCAACGACCGCGAGCGCGACCAGGACGAAGAACGCCCCGGACTTCATCGCGGCGTGCGTCACGACATGCAGCAGTCCGCCGGCGACCGCGTAGTCCGTCGCCACCGGGATCGCGATGAGGATGTAGCCGGCCTGGGCGATGCTCGAGTATGCCAGCATCCTCTTGACGCTGGTCTGCTGTATGGCCAGCAGGTTGCCGACCGTCATCGTGAGTATCGCGATTATCCCTATCGCCATGTCCCAATCTATCTTGACCGCGAACAGCGCGACGAGGAATATCTTGAAGAAGGCCGCGACCCCCATCTTCTTCGAGCCCGCGGCGAGGAGCGCGGTGATCGTCGTCGGAGCCCCTTCGTAGACGTCGGGGGCCCACATGTGGAAGGGGACCGCGGCGACCTTGAACCCGAGGCCGACTATTATCATGACTATGCCGAGGATGACCAGCGCATCCAGGTCGCCGCCAGGCGTGATGGAGGCGCCGAGCGCCTGGAGGTTGGTGCTGCCGCCGGCGCCGTAGATCATCGCGATGCCGAACAGCGTTATCGCCGAGGAGAAGCCCCCGATTATGAAGTACTTCATCGCGGCCTCGGTCGATCTCTTGACGGTCTTCTGGAACCCCGTCAGGGTGTAGCTTGCTATGCCCGCTATCTCGATGCCGATGAATATGACGATCAGGTCGGCCGCGGTCGCAACGAACGACATGCCGATGACCGCAATCAGGATGAGCGCATAGTACTCGCCGTGGTTCTTCTCGTTCTTGATGTACTGCGGTGAGGCGCATACGACCAGCGCTCCCACGAAGATGAAGACTATCGTGAACAGCTGCGAGAAGGCGCTGACATCGAATATCTCCGTGGCGGGCGCAGAGCCGGACGAGAACGTGAGGAACGAGACGAGGTCGCGGGTGCCCGGATAGAGGGCGAGGGCCTCGAGTACGCCCACCGATACGAGCCCGATCAGGCTCCAGTACGCTATCCCTTTGCGCATCTTTAGCCAGAGGGCCAGAGCTGGGCACACCAGTGCGAATATCAGCAGGATGATCTGCGGGGCGAGGATCCCGAAGTACTCTATCGCCGTCGCCATCTATCCCGCCCCCAGCCCGCGCAACAGTATCGTTATCGCATCGCCCATCCGGCTGATCATTATCATCGGGAATATCCCGAACAGCGCGATCAGCGCCACGAGGACGCCCATCGGAACGGACTCGTACCAGTAGGCATCGTGGATGTCCTTCGTCTCTATCTTCGTCGTGAGCTCGCCGAACATGGCCCGCTGCAGCGCCCACAGGTAGTAGGCGGCGGTGACCGCCACGGCAAGTATCGGGATGAGGAACAGCAGATTCCAGCTGTTGTAGATCGCGTAGAATATCGAGAACTCCGCGGCGAAGCTGACCAGGCCCGGCAGGCCCAGCGAGGCGAGGAACCCCGCGGTCATGAGGGCCGCGAGCTTCGGCATCTTGTTCGATATGCCGCCGAGCAGCGGGATCATCCTCGTGCCCGCGTGGTGCTGCACTACGCCGCAGCTCATGAACAAGACTGCCGTGACGAGGCCGTGCGCGAACATCTGGAACACCCCGAACAGCAGACCGACCTCGCCGAGCGTCGCGAAGCCGACCATCACGAACCCCATGTGGCTGATGGAAGAATACGCGACCATCTTCTTCAGGTCCTTCTGCGCGAGGCAGACCACCGCGGCGTAGATTATGCTCGCAACGCCGATTATCGCCATCACGGGTGCGAGGGCAACTGCCCCGTCGGGAAGCGTCGGTATCGCTACCCTGATGAGCCCGTATCCGCCCATCTTCAGCAGCAGCCCTGCCAGCAGGACGCTCCCCGCCGTCGGCGCCTCGACATGCGCGTCCGGCAGCCAGGTGTGGAACGGCACCATCGGCATCTTGACCCCGAAGCCGAAAAGGAACGCCGCGAATGCGATTATCTGGAATCCGACGGCGAACCCGGGTGCCACATGGCCGAGCTCGACCATGCTGAAGGTCGGCGCGCCCAAGACCGCGCTGCCCTGGAAGTAGAGCGCCATTATCGCAAGCAGCATCACGAGGCTCGCGACATGCGTGTAGATGAAGAACTTGATCGCGGCGTAAGCCCTGTTCGGCCCTCCCCAGATGCTGATCAGGAAGTACATCGGGATGAGGACGATCTCCCAGAAGATGTAGAAGACGAGGTAGTCCGTGAGCACGAACACGCCGGTAATGCCGACCTGCATGACCAGCATCAGGCCGAAGTACTCCTTGGGCCGCTTGTCGACGTCCCATGAGAACAGTATCGAGAGGAAGGTGAGCAGCGGCGTGATGAAGAGGAGCGGCAGGCTGATGCCGTCAACTCCGACGGAGTACGACACGCCGAGGCTCGGTATCCAGTCATATGCCTCGACGAACTGCAGCTGGGCGAATTGCTCGCCGGCCGCGATCGAGAACGCGCTCCCGAACTGGAAGTCGAAGAACAGCATCGACACGAGCACGAGGGGCGCGCCCGAGAACAGCAGCGCAAGCAGCCTGATCGTCCTGAGGTTCTTGCCGAACGCAAAGATCAGCATCATCCCGATCAGGGGGAGCAGTATCAGTAGCGACAGGACCGGTATGCCCTCGAGCATCTACACACCCCCCGTCAGCATCAGGAAGATCAGTAGCAGGATGGCGCCGCCGAGTATGACCATGACGTAGTTCTGCACATACCCGGTCTGTGCCAGCCTCATGACCGAGCCGGCCTTCCTGCTGACGAACGCGATGCCGTTGATGAACCCGTCTATGACGTACCTGTCGAAGATGTCCGCGACGAGCGACATCCCGTAGACTATGTAGTATGCGAACGCGTCGTACGCCCAGCTGATGTAGTATCTGTTGGCCAGCAGCTTCTGGAACTTGCCCGGGATCCCCTTCGAGAGCTTGGCGACCGACAGGCTCCCCTTGTAGTATATCGAATATGCCGCGAGGAGCCCGATGAGCGACGCGCCGAGCGCGGCGTAGGTGAGCGGGCTGGTGAACACGTGCGCCATCTCCTCGAGCGGGTCGATGGGCTCGAACAGGAACCCGCCGCTGAGCAGCACGGTCAGCCCGGAGCCGACGGCCAGCACCGCGAGGATCACCAGCGGCCAGGTCATTATCCCCGGCGACTCGTGCGAGTGCGATTCGGTCCGCGGCTTGCCGGTGAAGGTCATGAACCACATCCTGAACATGTAGAACGCAGTCATGAACGCGGTGAGGACGCCCATCGTCCAGAGCAGCAGGAACGCTATGCTGTAGTCGGACTGCACCTGCGACGCCTCGAACGCTGAGGCGAGCACTTCGTCCTTGCTCCAGAACCCGCTGAACGGCGGTATGCCCGCGATCGAAAGGGAGCCGATCAGCATCGTGATCGAAGTGATCTTCATCGTCTTGCTGAGCCCGCCCATGTTCCTGATGTCCTGCGTGCCGATGCCGTGGATGACGCTCCCGGCCGCGAGGAACAGGAGGGCCTTGAAGAAGCCGTGGTTCATCAGATGGAACATCCCGGAGGAGTATCCCCCCTCGACGCCCTCCACGCTGACAAGGCTGGCGATTATCAATCCGCCCGCGCCCAGCGCCATCATCATGTAGCCGAGCTGGCTGATAGTGCTGTACGCGAGGACCCTCTTGATGTCCGTGGCGACCAGCGCGTTCGTCGCGGCTATCAGCGCGGTGATGCCTCCGATTATCCCGATGAGCGCGAGCGCGTCCGGCGTCTGGATGAGCATCGGGAACGATCTCGCGACGAGGTAGACGCCGGCGTTGACCATCGTCGCCGCGTGGATGAGCGCCGACACAGTGGTCGGACCCTCCATCGCGTCCGGCAGCCATTCGTGCAGCGGGAACTGCGCGCTCTTGCCCACGGCGCCCCCGAAGAGGAACACCATGGCGAGCGTCGCGAGCCCCGGGTCCATGGCCAGGCTGTGCTCCGCGAACAGGTCTGTGAAGTCGAGCGAGCCCAGGGATTTGAGCAGCAGTATGAGGCCGGACATGAGCATGATGTCGCCGACCCTCGTGACTATGAACGCCCTCTTCGCGGCGCTCGCAGCGCTGGGCCTCTCCTTCCAGAAGCCGATGAGCAGGTAGGAGCAGAGGCCGACGAGCTCCCAGAAGATGAAAAGGAACAGGTAGTTGTCCGCGAGCACAAGCCCGAACATCACGCCGATGAACAGCGAGATCTCCGCGTAGTACCGTCTCTTCCTCTCCCCCTCGGCGTGCATGTAGCCGACGGAGTAGATCACGACGAGCGTCCCGACGACCGATACGACGAGCAGCATGATGCCGGTCAGCTGGTCCACCCATATGCCGAAGGTCAGGCTGAAGTCGCTACCGATCTGTATCCAGGTTATCCTCGGCGAGGCCGCGCCCGTCAGCGTATTGCCGTTCAATATGTCTATTATGACTAGTATGGACAGCACGAAGGACGCCGCCGACAGCCCTATTATCCACGGGGCGCCGCCCTCCTTTATCAGGAGCTTCTTCGGGGCGAGCGATATGATGAGGAACGCCACGAGTGGGAATATCGGGATCAGCCACGCGAAGTCTATCATCATCCTATCACCACCTCAGCAGGTTCATCTTCGTCACATCGATCGTTCCGTACCGCTTGTATAGCACGAGCAGGATCGCGAGCGCCACGGCGACCTCCGCGGCAGCCGCCGCTATCGAGACCAGGGCCAGCAGCTGCCCGGTGGCGTCCGGGCTGGCCAGGTTGTGCAGCTCCTGGGCGTATGCCGAGAACGCGACCAGCGTCACGTTCGCGGCGTTGAGCATTATCTCTATCGACATCAGGACCATGATGCCGTTCCTCGAGGTCAGCACGCCGTAGGCCCCGACCATCAGGAGCAGGGTGGCGAATATCATCCAGTCCACCATCGGTATCATCTGTCCCCCTCCTCTTCCTTGGCGAGGAAGACCGCTCCCAGCAGGGCGACCAGCAGCATCACCGCGATCATTATCATTATCGGGCTGAAGCCCGGGTCGGTCTGTGTCCCGAACAGCTTCTGCCCGAGGTCCTCGTTGGTGCTCTGGTCGGGCTCGGATGTCGGCCAGGAGACGCTGAGGAACAGCAGTATCATGAGCGCCGCGAGGGCGACGACCAGTATCTGCGACACGAGCTTAGCCGTCTTCATCGCACTTCCCCCCTGGCAGCTCCCTCTTGGTGAGCATGATCGCGAACAGTATCAGGACGACTATGGCGCCGACGTAGACCAGTATCTGCACCAGCGCGATGAACTCCGCGCTCAGCAGGATGAACAGCGCCGCTATCGAGAGGAAGGTCGTCGCGAGGAAGATCACGCTGTGCGTGATCTCCTTGGACCTGAGCATCGCGAGGACGTTCAGAAGCGCGACCGCCGCGAGGAACCAGAATATGATCTCGTCCCAGCTCATTTCTTCGCGCCTCCCTTCGCGGCCGCCCTGTATTCCGACTCAGGCACCATCTCGATGGATTTGAACTTGCAAGTGTTGGCGCACCTCGAGCATCCTATGCACTTCTCGAGGACGAACACGGCCCTCTTCTTCGGCTTCGCCATCGTCCCGTCGGCCTTCTTCTTCTCGGTGCCCGGCATCTCCATCATGTAGATCGCGTCGACGGGGCAGCCCCTCGAGCACGCCGCGCAGCCAGTGCAGCTCTCCAAGGTGAACTTCGGGAGCGGGCGCTCGAACATTACGATCAGTCTGTCCTTCATCTCGAAAGCCTTCTCGGGGCAGGCCTCGGCGCACTTCCCGCAGTGCGTGCAGGCCGACAGGTCGACCACCGGAACCTTCCTGCCGGTCTTCTCGATCTCGACCAGCTCTATGCACCTCGCCGGGCAGGCGTTGACGCACTCCCCCCTCCCCTTGCACTTGTCAAGGTCGAGCGAGGGCAGCGACACCGACTGCTTCGGCTCCTTCACCTGGCAATTGTCATTCCTGATCTTCTCGGGATCGTACCTCATGCCGGCGCGGTCGTAGGAGGACAGCTCGTACTCGCTCGTCTCCAGCAGCGCGTCCGTCGGGCAGATGTCGACGCACAGGCCGCAGAACAGGCACCTCGCATAGTCGACACCCGGCCTCTCGATCTTCCCGAGGACGGGGTCCTCGATCTTCTTCATCCACATGCAGGCGTTCGGGCATATCTCGACGCACTGCGAGCAGCCGATGCATCTCGTGAAGCTGAGGACGTGCTTCCCCCTGTACCTATCGGGGAGGACCAGCCTCTCCTTCGGATACAGCACGGTGTTCGGCCTTCCCCCGAACGAGTCCCTGACCGTCTGGACGAGCGTCGCCCAGATCGGCTTGAGGACGAGCCCTGTGAAGGGGGCCTTCTCCCTCTTCTGCCCGCCGCAGGTCTGCTCGGTCATCAGAACCACCCCGCCGTCTTAAGCGCGGCCGCGATCACGAGGTTGATCATCGCGAGCGGGAGCAGCCTCTTCCATCCGAGGTCCAGGATCTGGTCGGTCCTTATCCTCGGGAGCGCCCCTCTTATGAAGATGAAGACCACGAACACTATGTACGCCTTTGTCAGGAACCAGATCTCAGCGGGTATTATCGACGGGCCCTGCCAGCCGCCAAGGAAGAGCAGCGTGGCTATGCCGCATCCGGCGTATCCCCTGAGGTACTCTGTGAACATGAAGAAGCCGAACCTCATGCCGCTGTACTCGGTCGTCCATCCCTCGACCAGCTCCGCCTCCGCCTCGGGGAGGTCGAACGGTATCCTCTCGACCTCCGCGACTATGCATATTATGAATATTATGAACCCGAGGCACAGCGGTATCGCGTACCAGATGTTCTGCTGCGCGTTCACGACGTCCTCGAACCCGAAGCTCCCCGCGAGCAGGAACACAGACGCGACCGTGATGAGCATCGGTATCTCGTAGCTCATCATCTGCGCGGCGGACCTCATGCCGCCGATCAGCGTGTACTTGTTGTTCTCGGACCATCCGGCTATCAGGATCGAGAACGGAGCTATGGCGAACACCGCGAAGGCGAACAGGATGCCGCCGGGTATCGAGTTGCCGTACCCGTCCTTCATGGCGAACCCGGAGCTGAGCGGTATCGCCGCGAGGATGAGGAACGACGAGGCGACGAAGATTATCGGGCCGATCTGGTATCCGAACTTGTCCGCCTTTGCCGGCTTGATTATCTGCTTCACGAACAGCTTCGCGCCGTCCGCGACGTTCTGGAAGAACCCGAGCGGGCCGACGTAGAACGGGCCCCTGCTGTCCATTATCCTGGCGAGGATCTTCCTCTCGACCCATATCAGTATTATGACGTTGACCAGGGCGAATATGATTATTATCAGCGCCTCTAGCACCATCGCGAGGAAGCTCACGACGCCGACCGAGGTGAACCAAGTGCCTATGCCGCTGAAGAACGGGCCGACCGGCTCCGGTATCAGGCCGAGTATGCCTGAGAGGATGAAGTCCACTATGTCCATGAGGAACTTCGATATCGCGTAGGATATTCCAAACAGGTCCATCTCAGCTCACTTGTCCGTCTCTCCCATGCAGACGTCTATGCTTCCCATGATGGCCACGACATCCGCCACCTTGTACCCGAGCAGCATCTTCTTCGCCGCGGATAGCGTGACGAAGAGGGGGCTCCTGATCTTCAGCCTGTAGGGTTTGTCCGTCCCGTTCCCTATGACGTACATCATCCCCTCGCCGCGGGTGTCCTCCACTCGTCCGAACGCCTCTCCGGGCGGCCCGATGAGCGGGGTCTTGACCCGAACCGGCCCTTTCGGCATCTTCTCGAGGGCCTGCCTGACGATCTTGCAGCTCTCCCTCATCTCGTCCATCCTGACGAGGTACCTCCCGTAGCAGTCGCAGAGGTCCGAGCACTTCGCCTCGAAGTCGATCTCGTCGTAGACCTCGTACGGGTTCTCCTTCCTGATGTCGATCTTCGCATTGCTGGCCCTCAGCACCGGGCCGGTGACCCCGAGGTTCATCGCGTCCTCCCTCTTGAGGACGCCGATGCCCTCGTTCCTCATCATGAATATCTTCGATCCCGCGTAGAGCGCCTCGTGATCGGGCAGCTTCCTCTCGAAGTAGTCGAGCGCCCTCAGGCAGTCGCGCTCGAAGCTCGCGGGGAGGTCGGCCGCGACCCCTCCTATCCTGGCGTAGTTGTAGGTGAGCCTGGAGCCGCTGAGCGACTGCATCAGGTCTATGAAGATCTCCCTCTCCCTCAGCGCCCAGATGAACCCGGTGAGCAGGCCGAGGTCGGCCGCGTACGCCGCGAGCCACAGGAGGTGGTTGATGATCCTCTGGATCTCGATCGTCATCACCCTGATGTACTTCGCCCTCTCCGGGATTTCGAGCCCCATCAGCCTCTCGGTCGTGAGGCAGAAGAGGTGGTTCCAGGTGAACGAGGAGCCGTAGCAGAGCCTGTCCGTTATCGGCGCTATCTGGGTGTAGGTCCTATTCTCGAAGAGCTTCTCCATCCCCCTGTGGAGGTAGCCTATCTCCGGGACGGCGTCTATTATCACCTCGCCGTCGACCTTTATGCGGAGGTTCCACAGCCCGTGGGTCATCGGGTGCTGCGGGCCCATGTTGATCCACATCTCGGCCATGCTCACCCCTCCTCCACTCTGAAGTCCTTCCTCAGCGGGAAGTACTTGTAGTCCTGCGGGAGCAGTATCCTCCTCAGGTCCGGATGTCCCTCGAAGACGATCCCCATGAGGTCGTACGCCTCCCTCTCGTGCCAGTTCGCCCCGCCCCAGACCGGCGTGACGCTGGGCACCTTTACGTCGTCCTTCGGAACGTCGACCTTGACCTCCAGCATGCAGTGGTTCCGGTAGCTCGTGATGTGATAGACGAGCTGGAACCGGTCAAGCAGGTCGACGGCGCTGATGAGCGAGAGGTGCTCGAAGCCGAATCTCTCGCTCAGGGTCCTGCCGAGCTTGAGTATCGAGCCCTTGTCGCACCTGATGGACGCGAGCCAACCATCCTCGGCTTTGAAATCGAGGGGGATGTCGCCCATGAGGGCGGGGAGCTCGCTGGCCAGCCTGCTCTGGAAGGCCGAAGGCGCTGCGCCGGTCATCTTGGCGGCCGCCATCTAGACCATCTCCTCGGTGAGCGCGCCCTTCTTCTCCTTCCTGATCTTGTCCTGGAGCTTCATGAACCCCTCGAGCATCGCCTCCGGCCTGACGGGGCATCCGGGGATGTAGACATCGACCGGGATGAACTGGTCGACGCCCTCGACTATCGTGTAGGTGTTGTAGAACGGCCCGCCGCTTATGGCGCACTCCCCCATCGCGACGACCCATTTCGGCTCCGACATCTGGTCGTAGAGCCTCCTCAGGTCCGGCCTGAGCTTCTTGCTGACCGGGCCGTTGACAAGGAGCATGTCGCACTGCCTCGGCGTAGACCTGTAGATGACTCCCAACCGCTGCGCATCGAACCTCGCCCCCGACGCCGCCGCCATCTCCAGCGCGCAGCACATGATGCCGAAGTGCAGCGGGTAGAGCGAGTTCACCCTGGCCCATGTCCAGAAATCGGTGAGGAGGTAGTCCAGCCCCCTGCCTATGGGGCCGTGCTTCATGACGCGGCCGATCCAGTCGTCCGCCCAGGACATGAAGTCCTTTGAACGCATCATCATGACGGTCCCGACCTTCATGTCTAGATCCAGAGGGTCTCTTCCTTTTTCAGCGCGTATGTGACTCCCACCATTAGGATTCCAAGAAACACAAGTAGCATCGCCTTGGCGATCTCCCCGATGTCGCTGAAGACGAGCGCCCACAGGATGACGAATATGCTGACAAGGTCGAAGGCGACGAATATTATTGCGAACATATAATATTGGAAGTGGAACTGTATCTGCGCCTCGCCGATGGGCACCTCTCCGCACTCGTAGGTCGCCATCTGCTCGTGCTCGACCTCCAACGGGCGGAAGTACCTCGACAGCCAAAACACGAGGGCCGGCACCGCTATCGCCAAGACCGCGAAAATCGCTATCGGGAGATAAGTTCCGGGTAGCATCCAGATGCGAAATAGATTCAATCTATTTATGGGTTATCGGACGGCAGATGACGAAACCCATCGAGATGGGTAATGGCGCCTGACGAGAAATGCCCAATCCCACCGCCGATTTGTCGTATAGCGGGAGGCTTTCCCAATCTTATGTAATATATACGGACGGATATCTCTCACGGTCGAGCATGTCCAGGTACGACGTGGTACTCGTTCACGCGCCGAGCGTCTACGATTTCCGGGAGAGGAGTCTGCTGTATGGCCCCGTTGCGGACCTCATCCCCTCCACCCCCGTTTTTGAGATGTACCCCATCGGCTTCACGACGATCGCCTCCCTCCTCGCGAAGAACGGCTTCAAGGTCAGGTTCCTGAACCTCGCCGCGCACATGCTCGCGGACGAGAAGTTCGATGTCGGGCGTGCGATAAGGAAGACGGATTCCGCGATATTCGGAATAGATCTGCACTGGCTCCCGCATGCTCACGGCAGCATAGAGGTCGCGCGGCTGATCAAAGGCGCTCATCCTGATTCGAAGGTGGTGTTCGGGGGTTTCAGCTCGACTTACTATCACAATGAGATATTGCACAACCCGAATGTCGACGCGGTCCTCCTAGGCGACTCCACCGAGCTGCCGATGCTGCAGCTCGCGGAGGCGGTGGAGAGAGGGGCGCCTCTCGGCGACGTGAAGAACATCGCATACAGGGAGAATAGGAAGATCCGGAGCAGCGGCATCACGCACATCGTCGAGAACCTCGACGAGGTGGAGTTCGACTACGGGCTCATCGTCAAGATGGTGCTCGGCTCGCTGGACCTCACGGGGCATCTCCCATACCTCGGCTGGAAGAGGAACCCGATGCTGCTCGTGAGCACCGTTAGGGGCTGCTCGCACAACTGCGCGACATGCATGGGCGGCTGCGCTTCGTTCAGGAGGAACTTCGGGAGGACCAGGCCGGCCTTCAGGAGCCCCGAGAAGGTGATGGAGGACATCGGGCAGATCGAGAGCTACTTCCGCGGGGCGATCTTCCTGCTCGGCGACATCCAGCAGCCAGGGAAGTCGTATGCGGGCGACCTTCTCACGATGCTCCGCGAGGCGCGCCCCAGGAACGAGATCGCCCTCGAGTTCTTCCAACCACCATCGGGCGAGCTGGTCGATTCGATAGGCAGGTCGTTGGAGGTGTTCGACGTGCAGATCTCCCCCGACAGCCATGACCCGGAGGTCAGGGCCTCCCAGGGGCGCAGCTACTCGAACGAGTCGCTTGAGCGCGCGGTCGGGGACTTCATACGGTCCGGCGCGAGGAGGGTCGACATGTTCTTCATGATCGGGCTCCCGAAGCAGGACCCGCGCTCCGTCCAGGGGACGGTCGAATACTCGAGGTCGCTGATGGGCAGAATGAGGGCGGGCGAGAAGCTGCTGACATTCATCTCCCCGCTGGCGCCGTTCCTCGACGAGGGGAGCGAGGCGTTCGAGGAGCCTGACAGGCACGGCTACCGGATATTCGCCAAGTCGCTCGCGGAGCACCGCGACCTCCTTCTGAAGCCCAGCTGGAAGCACGTTCTGAACTACGAGACCGTCTGGATGACGAGGGAGCAGATCGTCGACGCGACCTACTCGGCAGGCCTCGGCATGAATGCGGCGAAGGAGGAGGCGGGGGCGATCAGCGGGGAGGACGCCGAGGCGGTCAGGAGCAGGATCAAGCTCGCGGTCGCCGCGATGAAGAAGATCGACGCGGCCATGGAGTCCGCCAACCCGGATGAGTCGCTCTCCGCGCTGAAGGGCGAGCTGCGCTCCCTGAGCGAGTCGACAGTGTGCGACAAGAGCGAGTTGGACTGGAGCCGCAGGAGCTTCTACTGGAGCATACCGAAGGCGTCCCTCGCCCTCCTGCTCGGCAAGTAGCCCTTGGAAGGGTTTATCTGGACAGGATTTCTTCCCGACTCTGCGGCAACCGGAGGGTTCGCCTTGATCCTCGGAGTCTACGGATACCACGACAGCGGCAAGACGCTCTTCCTCGAGAAGCTGATGAAGGAGCTGGGCAAGCGCGGCATCTCCGCCGCGGCCGTCAAGCACCTCGGCAGGCACTACGAGGCGGATAGGAAGAAGGACACCGGGAGGCTCGTGGCCGCCGGGATGGACCCAGTGATCGGCGTCGCAGAGGACGAGACGGTCATCCACGTCAACGGGAAGCTGAGCCTCAACGAGTCGATCGGGCTGGTCATGCTGCTGGGGACGGTCGACGTCGTCTTCGTCGAGGGGTTCAAGAACGAGCCTATCGAGAAGATCGCCGTCGGGGACATCAAGAGCCTCCCCGGCACGAAGTTCAGGTCAGAGCAGCTCGACGAGATAATGGATTACATACAGGAGACGGTGGACGCCGAGAGGGCGGAGGCCGGCTCATGCAGCTGCGGCTGCGCGAAGCATAGCTGAAAAGGAGGTGAAGGATTGTCCGACTTGAAGATCAAGATGGTCGTGAACGGAAAGAAGATCCCTGCGAACGATTTCGTCCAGAACATGCTCTGGGAGACCCTGTGCGGGATGGCGCGTTCGCTCAAAGGGGTGGACCAGGAGATCACGAGCATAGAGATACTCGCCTCGAAGGAGTGAACGCCGCTTGCAGCGCGAGACGAAGGCGCTCCTCATACTCGCGGGAGGCAAGGGCGCCCGCTTCGGTGGCGACAAAGGGCTCTTCGAGTTCGAAGGGACGGCGATGATAAGGCGGGTACTGGACGCCCTCAGGCCCTTGGCCGACAGCGTCGTCGTCGCGGTCGCTCCCGGGAAATCTCCGGATTATTCAAGATTGCTCGGCAGCTCCGCCGTCATCGTCGAGGACATCAAGGCGCACAAAGGCCCGCTCCTGGGCCTGAGGGACGCGCTGGCGCACGTGTCCGGCGACATCCTCATCCTGTCGGCGTGCGACATGCCGTTCATCAGGGCCGACCTCTACAGGCTGCTGTTGGGCAGGCTCGGCGGCAAAGAGGCCGCGATGCCCATCGTCAGAGGATACAACGAACCGATAATGGGGGTCTACCGGCTCCCGGCACTGAGGAAGGCGATCGACATCGCCACTTCGAGCGGCGCGGTCAAGCTGTCGGCGATCCTGCCGCATCTGGACTATCTTGGCATAACGGAGGAGGAGATGGTCGTCGCCGGCCTGGATACGGCCATGCTCACGAATCTGAACCGTCCTCCGTGAATTGGGCGCCCGGAAAGACTTATCTCCTGAATAGGGGATTTCGGAGCGATTGAAATGGAGAAGGACCTGCGTAGCCCAATCGTCGAGAAGACACTGTACAACAAACTCTCCTCTCTTGAGACCGAAGAGGTAGACGACATGGAGAGGTTCAGGAAGAAGCTGAACGTCTTGGAGATCAAGATAGACGACATATACAACCATCTTCTGTCCTCGAAGACGATCAACCCGAGGAAAGGCCTGATCGACAAGCTCAACCTCGTATCGATCGCGCTGCTGGCGGTCGGGCTTGTAGTGCTTGTCATCGGCTATGTCGGGACCGACAGCGCCATGACGGTCGCCTCAGCGGGGATATCGGCATGCGGCCTCGCGCTGATGTTCATCTCGGTGTACCTCCAATCCTCCCGCAAGGCGCAGGAGTGAACGAAGCGCGCCTTGGGTATGCCAACAGCCGTCGGTCGATCGGATGGGGGGTCCAGTCATCATTCGGAAGCCGAACGGGTAGAAAAATGAAGCTAGACGAATTCCTGCTGAATTACTTCGACGAGGAGGGCCTCAGAGGGGTGTGCGCCAGCCTTCGCGTCACGCCGTCCGGGGGGAGGGAGGAGACGGTCAAGGCGATCATCGCCAATCTCGACGCCAGGAGCGATTTCGACAAGGCGGAGGGGGCGATGGAGGCCATATTCGACTGCGCGTTCGAGCTCGAAGAGAAGGTCCTCAGGAAGGTGTTGGAGGACGCGAAGATCGACGCCTGCGGCTCGAAGATGGCGCTCCTCAACAGGGTGATGGCGAACCTCGTCTGGCCGAACTCGATAGAGACGCAGGTCAGCAGGGAGAGCAAGCTGTCGGGCGACATCAGCAGCGTGCGCGTTTAGACGTCGGAAAGCATCCCGCAAAGCGTCGCGGCGAATGACGCAGTATTTGCATCGGGAATTACAGTATTTCGATATTAGGGCGGTAGCCCCTGGCTAGTTTTAGTCGAGCCGCTTTGGCGGACTAAACCTATTTATCAAACTACCAGAATCACTACATCCGATAGCTTACGAACGAAGGGGCTGGTCGCTTGTCAAATGTCGTCCCATCCAACTCTGCGGCATTCTCGGTCATGAGTTCCGCAGACGTCGAGAGAGTGCTTTGTGATTGCAGTGCGAGGAAGCAGCCTTTGGTGATCGCCACCTCCGAGGTCCTGCTCTCGCGCTCTTGGCGCAATGTCCCCGGGGCGATGGTCATCGACCTTTCCAGGATGAACGCCGTCCGCGTCGACATCCAAAGGAGGATCGCGCTCGTCGGGCCTGGCGCGCGGTACTCATCGCTGCTTTCGGAGGCGGCCAAGGGCGGCATGATGCCCGAAATCGAGACGGCCGCTTCCCTCGACTTCACTTTCGCAGACTGGGCGCACGAATCGCTGCGCATGCTCTCGACCTCGAACTCGGGGACCGACGGCATGCTCAGGAACGTGAAGGTCGCCGCTCCTGCCACCAGCTACCAGACAGGCTACGACAGCTTCCCGGCCAACGGCGGCGGGTACGATCTCACCAAGCTCTTTCTCACCTCAGGAATGTCCCTCGGAGTGCCGGTCGAGTTCGCCATACCGCTGCGCCCGATCCCCGACATCGCGATGATGAGGACCTGCTCGTTCGACAAGGCGGAGAACGCCGTCGCCGCAGGGGCTCAGATATCCCGCTCGGGGTACGCGAGATCGGTGAGGCTCAAGAGCAGCGGATTCGACGAGATGCTCGCAACAGGGAAAGCGCCGGGCTATTCCGGCACGGCCAACCAGCTGATCATAAGGATGGAGGGCACGAAGCCGATCATGGACGCCGGCATAAAGCTCGTCGACGACGTTATCGCCAAGGGCGGCGGCAAGACCGTCGAGGACAAGCAGGATGTGCCGACATTCATCGACCCGCTCTCGATAAGCCCGGGCGTCTGGCCGCTGGGGATCTGCGTGGTGGACACGAAGGCGCTCCCGGCCGTGCTGAAAGACCTCCTCGACATCGCGAAGAGATCGAACCGCGCATTCCAATATTCGGTCTCGGACGTCGCTCCGACCTCCTCAGTCCTCGTCCCGATAGTGCAGGGGCCGTTCTCGAAAGAGCTGCTCGACTCCGTGGGCACCTGCCTCGCCGACCGCAGGATATCCCTCAGGGGGAACCCGCAATGGAACCCCATCCTGGGAGATGCGAGGGCCGTCCCGAGGATCGAGGTCGTGAAGGGGATCAAGAAGCTGGTCGACCCGAACATGATCCTCAACCCCCATGTCATGGAGGTGTTCTGATGATAGATTCCATAGTCGCAAGGAGGAGCCTGATCAGCGCCGTCAGGCCGGACAGGTACAGCGAGTCCCCGCTTGAGCGCCTGGTCACATCGCACGACCTCGCGCCGATGCCGAAGGTCGCCGCATTGGCCCTCAAGATGATGCCCGACGTCGTCATCCACCCGAAGGAGGCGGAGGAGGTCGCGGAGGTCGTCCGCATAGCCAACAGCTGGGACCTCCCGGTCACCCCGAGGGGCGGAGGGAGCTGGGGCTTCGGCGGCGCGGTGCCCAACAACGGCGGCGTGCTGCTCGACATGACCTCTATGGACAAGATAATCGGGCTAGATGCCGACAGGGGCATAGTCCGCGTGCAGCCCGGCGTGGTCTGGCTCAGGCTGGACGAGTGGCTGAGGCGGAGGGGCTATTTCGTTCCGTACTACCCCTCGTCTGCGCCCGGCGCGACGATCGGCGGATGGATCAGCACCGGCGGCGTGGGCGTTGGCAGCTACAAGTACGGGGCGGCGAGGGACAACGTCCGCTCGCTGCAGGTGGTGCTGCCGAGCGGGCGGATAATCGACACCGCCCACATCTCCGATAGCAAGCATCCCTCGCAGTTCGACCTGACAAGCTTCTTCGTGGGGTCGGAAGGCTCGCTGGGGATAGTCACCTCGATAGACCTGCAGGTGTACCCCGATCCGGAGTCTTTCATCCCGGCGTCCTATTCGTTCGCGAACATGGACATGGCATACAGCGCCCTCGCGAGGATATCGGAGGCGAAGCTGAAGCCGTACCATGTCGCGTTCGTCGATGACAACACCTTCAGGTTCCTCAGGGCAATGGGCCGCGAGGCGCCGGAGGTCGGCGGGATGGTCAATCTCGTCTTCGAGGGCCCGAAGGCGAGGGTCGAGGAGGAAGTGAAGTTCTTCGACGCACTGATGTCCTCCGCAGGGGGGAAGAGGGAGAGCGACGCCATCGCCAACCACGAATGGCTGGAGCGGTCGTACGAGCTCCGGACCAAGAAGCTCGGCACCGGGGCGGTCATAGGCGAGGCTCTCGTCCCGATAGGCCAGACGGCCGTCGTCGCGAGGGAGACCGTCGCCCTCGTCAAGAAGATGAAGATGAGCCTCGCGGTCAACGGCTACCTGATAGACAGGAGCACGGTCGCGTTCCTCCCGTACTACTTGACCGACGAGCGCAGGTGGATCAAGAGCATCTCCTCGCTGTCGTTCGTGAAGAAGTTCCTGGACATATCGAACGCGCACGGCGGCAGGGGCGTCGGGCTGGGGCTCTTCATGGCGAACAACGTCACCGCTATGCGCGACGTTAACACAGTTAAGCTGCTCAGGAAGATAAAATACGAGATCGACCCGGACGGAAGGATCAACGGGGGGAAGACGGTCGAGTTCAAGACGAGATACGGGATCAGGGTCGGCCCCAGGCTGTTCAGGTTCGGCATGAACGCCCTCGCGCTGGTCAAGAGGATGTATCCCAGGGACAAGTACGACAGGCCAGTCCCCGGAGGCTTCCCCGGAGGTGAGCACTCATGATCAAGATACCGGAGGAGAGGGAGCTCTTCGCCTGCCTGCAGTGCGGGTACTGCCGGGCGGTCTGCCCGATATACGCCGAGACCGGCTGGGAGTCAAACAACCCGAGGGGCAAGCTCTTCGCGCTGAAGCAATTGGCCAACCGCGGCCCGATGGACGTCGTCCTGAGGAGGGACCCGAGGCCGGGCGAGGACTACAAGCTGCGCCTTTACCAGTGCACATCTTGCGGGGCGTGCGACGAGGTCTGCCACGTGAACATCAAGCTCGCGCACCTCTGGGAGGAGCTCAAGGAATGGATGCTCGAGCAGGGGTTCGAGCCGCTCGAGGCGCACAAAGCCATCCGCGAGAAGGTCGAGAAGACCAAGAACCCGTACGGCGAGCCGATGCAGAAGAGGGACGCATGGCTGACGGACAGGTCGATGCTGTCCGCGAATCCGGAGGTCATCTTCTTCGCGGGCTGCACAGCAAGCTACAGGGTCGGCTTCCTCGGGCAGGCGGTCGCGAAGATCCTCAAGGCGGCCAATGTGAAGTTCAACGTCCTGGGCGAGGACGAATGGTGCTGCGGCTCGCCTCTGCTGAGGACCGGCCAGACCGGCCCGGTGAAGAGCGACCTCGCGCCCCACAACACCAAGGCCATTGAGACGAGGGGCGTCAACGCCGTCGTGACGGCATGCGCGGGCTGCTACAACACCATAAAGAACGACTACCCGAAGATCGTCGGGAAGCCCACCTACGAGCTCTACCACCTCACAGAATATCTTGACAAGCTGATCAAGGGCAAGCGCCTCGTGCTGAAGAAGGACCCCGACAAGAAGTCACCCTACCTGGGCGTCAAGGTCACATACCACGACCCGTGCCACCTCGGCAGGCACGCCAGGGTATTCGACGCCCCGAGGAACGTGCTGAAAGCGATCCCCGGGATCCAGGTCGTTGAGATGCCGTACAACCGCGAGATGGCGCACTGCTGCGGAGCGGGAGGCGGCTACAAGTCCGCGTACAACTACACCGCCGAGAACATCGCAGCGAAGCGCGTCCAGGAGGCGGAGGAGGTCGGCGCGAGCTTCATCGTGACCTCCTGCCCGTTCTGCCAGGTGAACCTGAACGCGGGCGCGAAGAAGGTCGGCTCGAAGGTCAAGACCGTGGACATAGTGCAGGTACTGGAGCAGTTCATCTGAGCTGCCCCAGCCCCGAGTTTTTTCAATTAGCATTATTACGCCGCAGGCCAATCCCCGGGGCAGGTGGGATGCATGGCGGACAATCAGATCCAAGCGCTGAAGAGCTGGTTCGAGCGGCAGGCGGAGAAGGAAGCCAAGAACGACGTCCTGAAGAGGTCCGACAGGATTGGCAACCTAATCGGGATCATCGGGATAATCGTCGTGCTGATATTCTTCATCGCGCATTCGACCTCGCAGTCCGGCTTCTTCACCCCGGAGTTCGGGGCCGTAGCGGCCTTCATCTTCTTCGGCTCCTCCGCATGGGGGATCATACCATCGATGATCAGGTTCATCACCGGGAAGAAGAGCCCATCCAAACCGTTCGACCTGTTCGGTTCGATATTCGTCCTCATCGCGATGCTCTACTTCCTCGCATCGTTCTCGTTCGACTTCTCCCACGTCGCGGCCCCGCTCCCGGATTTCCTGAAGTGGACGATCCAATGGCTCACGGATGGTTTCGTGAGGGCGCTCATGGTGCTTGCGACGATTGTGCTTGTGTTCGTGATCCCGTTCCAGATATTCAGCTACCAGAACCTGAGATGCGCGCTCGCGAAGCAGGCTCCCGTGCCCGCGAGGATAGCGGATGCCGCGGAGAAGGCAGAGGAGCCGAAGCAGTGATCAGATCCCGGTCCACGGCACGCCCTTCAGCGCGCTCATGACGATCTGCGTCTGCGTCTCCTTCACGCCGTCCATCTTGAGGAAGCTGTCAATGAACTCCTGCAGCTCCCCCATGCCGACGAACAGCGTCACGACGAGGAGGTCGTACTCCCCGGTCACGCGGTAGCAGGCGACGACCCTGTTGTGGTCGAGGATCTTCTTGACGACGATATCCAGCTTGTCGGTAGCGACCTTCACCTGGATGTACGATTTCACCGTGTTCTCTATGAGCTTGTAGTTGATGTGGATGGAGAACTTCATGATGATGCCCTTCTCGACCAGGTTCTTTATCCTGCGCCGGATGGTGGCCTCGGTGATGTTCAGCTTCTGGGCGATTTCGCTGTTGCTCATCCTAGCGTTGTCGAGCAGCTGGCACAGTATCTGTATGTCCGTCTGGTCTATCGGGAGGAGCTTGAGGTCGAGCCCCTTCCACCTCTCGTATATGTCGCACGGGAACCGCCCGGTGTCTTCAGGAGTCATCGTAAAGTACCAAGCCCGTTAATCGCGCTACTATACTTGAAATTAACGGATTCCGGTCATATTAAGGGTTTTTATCGTAAAAATTCGACTGATAAATGTCGTGTTTGGACATCAACTACGTCCCATATCGTCTCACGCGCCTCTGATAGTCCCTTATCGCCCTGAGGAAGTCGATCTTCCTCATCCCGGGCCAGTAGACGTCGGAGAAGTAGAACTCGGAATAAGCCAGCTGCCAGAGCAGGAAGTTCGATATCCGCTCCTCGCCGCTCGTCCTGAGGATGAGGTCCGGGTCCGGCAGGTCGGAGGTGTACAGCATCTTGGAGAAGCTCTCCTCCGTGATGTCCTCCATCTTCAGCTCCCCCTCCTTGACCTTCGACGCCACTCCCTTAATCGCCTGCAGTATCTCCTCCCTTCCGCCGTAGGCGATCGCGAGGTTGAAGAAGTACTGGTCGTAGCCCCTGGTCTTCTCCTCGGCGTACCTTATCGCGTCCTGCACCGCGCTGGGCAGGATGGCCTGGTTCCCGATCACCTTCACCCTGATCTTGTTCTTGTGAACCCTGTCGTCCTCCGCCAGGGTCTTGAAGTTCTCGACGAAGAGGTTCATCAGGAACTCGATCTCCTTGGGCTCCCTCCGGATGTTCTCGGTGGAGAAGGCGTAGACCGTGAGGACCCTGATCTTGAGCTCCATGCACCAGTTGAGCATCTCCTCCAGCTTGTCCTTCCCCATCTGGTGCCCCTCCTCGGTCATGAGCCCGAGCTCGGCGGCGTACCTCCTGTTCCCGTCCATTATGACCGCGACGTGCTTCGGTATCGGCCCAGTGAGCACCTCGCGTAGCAGCCGCTTCTCGTATGAGCGGTATATCCTGCCCGTCAGAGCGCTGGTGATTCTGTTCGACGTGGATGCGCACCTTGTCCGCCCATGTCGGGCGGGGAAAAAAAGGTATCGCTTCCTATAAGGCTGGTGACGCCTGATCTGCCGTTCTGCGTGGCTCGAGAACGCGTTCCTTGGTCGTCACTCAATCCAGTACTCGATCAGCGGCGCGCTGTTGGTCGGTATGTGCAGGTCCGGGTAGTAGACGACCGTCGGGAAGAACGGCCCGACCATCGTCACGTCGCCGGTAGCGGCATCCGTCACATATGTGCCAG